>Ga0265327_10000096_pt1 | contig 193827 bp, 167 predicted proteins | sample 41621metaG_FD_202089 | JGI IMG/M metagenome (GOLD analysis project Ga0265327, IMG submission 202089) | Rhizosphere microbial communities from Carex aquatilis grown in University of Washington, Seatle, WA, United States - 4-16-21 metaG | ecosystem: Host-associated > Plants > Roots >...
CGACACTGCCAGCCGCCGCCGTCACCAACACCGTATCGCTACTTTTTAACTCGCCCACCTGCAAACCGATCGACGCCGTTAAACCCGCGATCAAAATACTGGTAGCCGCCGCCGTTGCCTCCGGCACCGGAATCGCCTGCGCCGCCTTGATTTTTCGATACTCGGAATAACCGCCGCCGAAATCGTAAGCGAGCACGTGATCGCCGATATTCGGAAAAGTCACCGCACTGCCCACCGCGACCACCTCGCCGGCGGATTCGATACCGATATCGAACGGCGTCTGCGTATGACCGTAACCGCCCGAACTAAACACCGGATCGGACGCATTGACGCCGGCAAAAATATTGCGCACCAGAATTTCGTCGGCCTGCAATTGCGGCACCTCAACCTCGACGATGCGCGTCGCATTTTTAAAATCCGGACCCGGCTCGACGACGACCAGTTTTCGATAGGTTTTTGACAGGTTCATAGTGGGCACCAGTTGTTAATTAATAGAACGCAGAAATTCGTGCAAGGGAGCGGTAAGGGGTATTATTTTCCGGGCGGGCTGTAAAATAAATGAATATCATCGAGTCGTCATCCGCTGTTTTACATCGACGGAGCACGTCAAGCTTACCGTGCCGCTAGCAGCATTGTCTTCGCTGCCCCGAAAATAACACCCCTTACCACTCTCGTCATGACCGAGTTAACATCACCCGCGTCAGGTCAACAAGCTCGCTACCCCGGCTACACATATTCGGTGGCACATCTCGTGACAGCACGCTGACCGGATACTCTTTTCAGAACACCGGAAGCTCGCTCGATCATCGCGATACAACCGCAGAGTCCGGCCAAATGGAAAGAGTCCAACGGGATGGCGGCAAAAAACAACTTAAGTCAAAGAAGTTCTGAAAAGAGTACCGGTCGGTGTGCTTAGCACCCAGCTGTCAGTTGCAGTGTAAGAAAAAAGCCGAGCAATGCTCGGCCTTTTTCCACTCCATTTACTTATTGCGCGGCTGGTACAAACCCCATCACCGCTTTAGTCTCCAGATAATCCTCGAGACCATATCTACCCCACTCGCGGCCGTTGCCCGACTGCTTATAACCGCCGAACGGCGCCGCCAAATCCGGGCCCGCGCCATTCAAACACACCATACCGGTGCGCATGCGTTTAGCGACTTTACGCGCGCGCTCAATATTGCTCGACTGCACGTAACCGGACAAACCAAAATCCGAAGCGTTGGCGATGGAAACCGCCTCATCCTCGGTTTTATACGGAATCATCACCAGCACCGGCCCGAAAATTTCTTCCTGCGCGATGCGCATATTATTGGTTACATCGGCGAACACCGTCGGCTTCACATAGAAACCTTTCTCCAAACCCTGCGGACGGCCGAGACCGCCAGCGATAACTTTGGCGCCCTCCGATATACCGATGTCGATATAGCGCGCGACAGTATCGAATTGCTTCTTGCCGGAAACCGGGCCCATGAATGTAGTCGCCGCATTCGGATCGCCGACCGCCACTTCCTGCGCAGCTTTCGCGGCGATCGCCACCGCTTTTTGATACAACGACTCGGGCACCAACATACGCGTCGGCGCAGTGCAGGTCTGGCCGGAGTTACGCATGCACGATTGCACGCCCTCGGTCACGGCCACCTCGAGATCGACATCGTCCAGCAGAATATTCGCCGACTTGCCGCCCAACTCCTGCGACACGCGCTTGATCGAATCCGCAGCGGCATGCGCCACGGCGGCGCCGGCGGTGGTCGAGCCGGTGATCGACACCATATCGACCAGCGGATGTTTCGCCATCGCTTCGCCGATCGCAGAACCGGCGCCATTGATCATATTGAATACACCGGCCGGTACGCCCGCTTCATGCACGATCTCAGCAAAGATCAATGCCGACAGCGGCGACAACTGACTCGGCTTCAACACCATCGTGCAACCAGCCGCCAGCGCCGGCGCGACTTTGCACAACACTTGATTCATCGGCCAATTCCACGGCGCGATCATCGCGCACACACCGATCGGCTCTTTAACGATGTAACTGGTGCCGGCCTGCTCTTCGAATTTGTAGTTCTTCAATACTTCCAGGGTCGTGCTCAAATGGTACAGACCGATAGGCGCCTGCAACGCCTCGCTCAAGGCTTTTGGAGCGCCCATCTCCAGCGTAATCGCAGCGGCGATGTCGGGCATGCGACGCTCGTAGGCGGCAATCATCTTGGCCAACAGATCGATGCGATACTCGCGCGTGGTTTGACTGAAACTCTCGAAGGCGCGATGCGCGACGCGCACCGCCGCATCCACATCCGCGGCGGTGCCGGCGGCGATTTTGGTGATTTCCTGCTCGGTAGCGGGATTGATCACCGCGATGGTTTTACCGGGCTCGACCGGATCGACCCATTTACCATCGATATAAAACTTCAGCTCGTTGCCCATCTCAATCTCCTCGCTTACGTGGATCGCAGCGACAGCGCTTACGATCGGAATCTTATAATCCGCACCGGCGGGCCACGGACCGCCGCACCCCATCATAATCCAAACCGGCGGCCCGCTAGATTAAATCGCCGTAGGAAAAAAAGGTAGCGCGCCACCTTGAGCCCCATAGGCCAGAGAAGCCCCATAAGCTGGTGTTATCCGACCGCATTCGAACATTTCATTTGCTTCGCATAGGCGCCGGTCCTACTCTGCGGCAAGTGTCATGCCTGCTGCCGCCATCGCAGCCAATCCCAAGCACACTCCAAACAACCTTCAGTCAGCCAGCGTGGACTCCGCCATGAACTTCGATTACTCCCCGAAAGTAAAAGCCCTGATCGAACGGCTCGAAACCTTCGTCGAACAGAATATCTATCCGAACGAGGCGCGCTACGCCGCCGAAATTAACAGCGGCGATCGCTGGCAACCGATTCCGTTAATCGACGAGCTAAAGGAAAAGGCCCGCGCCGCCGGCCTGTGGAATCTATTTCTGCCCGAATCGCACGCCGGCGCCGGCCTCACCAATCTCGAATACGCGCCGCTATGCGAAATCATGGGCCGCGTCATGTGGTCGGCGGAAGTATTCAACTGCTCGGCGCCCGACACCGGCAATATGGAAGTGCTCGAGCGCTACGGCACCGAAGAAAACAAGCAACGCTGGCTGAAACCGCTGTTGGCCGGCGAAATTCGCTCCTGCTTCGCCATGACCGAACCGGCCGTGGCCTCGAGCGATGCGACCAATATCCAAAGCTCGATCGTCCGCGACGGCGATCACTACGTAATCAACGGCCGCAAATGGTGGTCGTCCGGCGCCAACGATCCGCGCTGCAAAGTATTTATCTTCATGGGCATGAGCAATCCCGATCATCCCGAAGTGCACAAACGCCAATCGATGATCATCGTGCCGGCCGATACCCCCGGCGTAAAAATCCTGCGCCATCTGCCGGTGTTCGGCTTCGACGACGCGCCGCATGGCCACGCCGAAATCCTCTTCGAAAATGTCCGCGTACCGGCCGGCAACATGCTGCTCGGCGAAGGGCGCGGCTTTGAAATCGCGCAGGGCCGGCTCGGACCGGGACGCATCCACCACGCCATGCGCCTGATCGGTCTCGCCGAGCGTTCGCTGGAAAAAATGTGCAAACGCACATTGGAGCGCGTCGCTTTCGGCAAACCGGTCGCCGAACAAACCGTGACGCTGGAGCGCATCGCCGAAGCCCGCATCAAAATCGACGAAGTCCGCTTGTTGGTATTAAATGCCGCTTATATGATGGACACCGTCGGCAACAAAGTCGCGCGCAAAGAAATCGCCATGATCAAAGTCGCGGCACCGGCCATGGCCTGCCAAGTCATCGACTGGGCCATTCAAGCGCACGGCGCCGGCGGCGTATCCGACGATTTCGGCCTCGCCTACGCCTATGCCTACGCGCGCACGATTCGCATCGCCGACGGCCCCGATGAAGTGCATCGCAACCAAATCGGCAAACTCGAGTTGGCGAAGTACAAGAAGAAATAGGTTTTAGGTCGTAGGGTTTAGATTTTAGTTGTGCGCTGGAGGAGCCTTCGATGGCGGCGAGCGTGACCGCTCGACGACCGAATACTCTTTTCAAAACACTGGAAGCATTCTGGTTTATCTTACGAGTTATCAGAGAGCGACGAAATTGAAAGGAGCCAACGGGAAAGCATCTCCCATATCGGCTTCTACAAAGAAGTTTTGAAAAGAGTATCGGTCGGCGGGCTCCCACGCTGGAGTTGCCTGTGGGTAGGTCGGACTTCAGTCCGACGCGGAATTCCAGTACGTGTCGGACTGAAGTCCGACCTACTGTTAATGCAATTACCGGCGTCGATACCTGTTGTGATTTATTCTAAATAATTAGAAGGACAATAACATGGGCTACGAACTATTCGATTTAACCGGCAAAGTAGCGGTAGTCACCGGCTCCAGTCGCGGCATCGGCCGCGCGATCGCCGAACGCCTGGCCGAACACGGCGCGAAAGTCGTCGTATCGAGCCGCAAAGCCGATGCCTGCCAACCGGTAGCCGACTCGATCAATGCCAACGGCGGCACCGCCGTAGTGATTCCGTGCAACATCTCCTACAAAGAACAACTGCAAAACCTCGTCGACACCACCACAAAACTGTGGGGCGGCATCGATATTCTGGTATGCAACGCCGCAGTCAACCCGTATTTCGGCCCGGCCGCCGGTATATCCGACGAAGCCTTCGATAAAATCATGGGCTCCAACGTACGCAGCAATTTCTGGTTGAGCAACATGGTATGCGCGCAAATGGCCGAGCGCGGCGGCGGCTCCATCATTATTATCTCTTCGATCGGCGGCCTGCTCGGTTCCGCATCGCTCGGCGTATACGGCTTATCCAAAGCGGCCGACATGCAAATGGCGCGCAATATCGCCGTCGAATGGGGTCATCAAAAAATTCGCGCCAATTGCATTGCACCGGGCCTGGTCAGAACCGATTTTGCACGCGCGTTATGGGAAAACCCCGAGACCTACAAAAATTTCACGCGCGATGCGCCGCTGCTGCGCATGGCCGAGCCCGATGAAATCGCCGGCGCCGCGGTATTTCTCGCCGCACCGGCCAGCGGCTTCATGACCGGCCAAACGATGAATATCGACGGCGGCGTCACGGTAAAAATCCCCGGCGGCGAACCCGAGTAATACGCGGCGCCGTCATGCGGACGCTCGCGGCAAGTGTAAAAGCCATCCGCATCGCCATCGGCGTAGCCGCCTGCTGTTGGCTATCGACAGCAAGCGCGCTGTCGGCGCCAAGCGGCAAATTAGCAACTGTAAATACCGTACCGACAGTTTCGCAAACGGTCTCTCAATCTGTCTCTCAAACTACATCGACAAACATCTCGCGACCGTTCGCCGAGCAAATCGATAGCGCCAACTTTTCCAGAATCGCCGTGCGCGGCTTACATGCCATCGGCGGCAACGGCGACTGGGCGCTCGGCAACGGCGTGTTATGCGCCACCATTTCCGATGTAAACCACGAAACGTATTTATCGGCGCGCGGCGGCGCGCTGATCGATATCGGTCACTGCGGCCGGGCCGACGATTTGTGGAATGCCGTACACCCGCTCTTCAATATGTCGAAAGATCAGGTCATAAATTTCGACAAAATAGCGGCCGATAGCGATGCAACCTCGGCAAGCATCGTCGTCACCGGCAAGACTAACGGCGTAACGATCCGCAGCGTGTATCGCCTCGATACCGACAAACCGACACTGCTTAAAATCGATACCACTCTAACTCGCGAACAAAAAAACTCGACGCGCTTATTTTTATTCGGCCTGCTCAACTTACATCCGAACCGAACCTTATCGCCGTTTTCATTATCGCTGACCGAGAGCAAACACAACACCGGTTTCGCCCATCCGCCATTGGACACCGGCAATATTCGCTCGGTCATCAGCGCGATGCAGCCAAGCGAATGGCAGATATTGGTCGGCAGCCCCAATACCGCGCCGATCAGCTACGGCTGGAACATCAGCAAGGCCGAGTTCATCGACGCCAAGGGTAAGAAGCAACCGCTGCCGCTGTTTGCGTTTAACAGTCAGGACATTACGATGTTCGGCACCTTTAGCAACCCGTTATTGTTTGCGAGCGATAAACCCGGTCTGCTGGAATTTACGCAGACGTTATGGATGGATCTGGCGCTCGGCGAAGCGCTGCATATCGAACAACAAATCCTGCTCGGCGAGCGCGCCGACGTCGCCAATATCACCGATCAACTGTACGACGGCAATTGGCTACACGGCCGCGTGGATAAAGCGGCGGTGACTATACATATCGACGACGACTCCGGCATTCCGCTGACGGCGGTCGTACCAGAGGCCGACGGTACCTTTTCCGCACGGCTGCCGGCTGGTATCGGCAAAGTGCGCTTACGCGTTGCCGGCGATGGTATCGCTTTGTCCGAATACACTTTTAATGTCGACGGCAAACTAACCGATATCGGCACCTTAAAAGTTATCCCGCCGGCGACCATCGTGGTGCCGCGCGGCGCACCGATGTTATTGGTATTTAAAGGTATCGACGGTACGCGCGATCCGGTTTTATTCGATGACGGCAGAAACTTTAAAGTCGGCGCGCAATATTTTTACAACGCCATGAGCAGTAATAAAATTTCGCTCGGCGGTATCGACAACGATATTCGCCATATTTCGTTAATGCCGGGCCATTATCGCGTGCTCGCCACGCACGGTCCGTTTTATAGCGTCACCGAAACCACACTCGATGCCATTGGCGGCGCCGTGCAATTTCTAAGTATCGATCCACCGCAACGCGTTGTAGATAGCACCGGTTGCCTCGGCGCGGATTTTCACGTGCACAGCGGCTACAGCTTCGACTCCGATCTGCCGCCGCAGCAACGCCTGTTGCAATTCGCAGCGCAAGGCGCGGAAGTTATGGTGCCGGCGGAGCATAATCGTCATATCGATTATCAACCCTGGCTCGAAGCGCTCGGTTTGCAGCAGCGTATCGCGGTCATCGGCGGCAGCGAATTGACCGGCCTGGCGCATACGCCGAGTGCGCCGCGCACGATGGGCCACGCCAATATCTTTCCGGTACAAACCAGGAGCGAAGAATTTCTTGGCGGCGCGCTGCCGCATGAAAACCGCGCGCTCGGCGATGTGATAGGCGCCTACAAAAAAACGAGTTCGTTGACGTTTTTTCAACTGAATCACCCGCGCAGCGGCGATCGCGATGCCGATATGGCGTACTTTAATCATCTGGATAGCGGCGAATTTGCCTTCGACCCGCTGCAAACGTTGGATCAAGTTCATAACTCGGCGCTGTTGAAGAGTCGCGCGAGTGGCTACCGCGATATCGATTTCGACGGTATGGAGCTCTTGAACGGTTCGGCGCTGGATGTCTACGCGAATGTACGCGCCGATTGGTTTGCATTGCTGCGCCAAGGCTTTATAAAAATCGGCACGGCCAATAGCGATGCGCATACCGCCGCCGATCTGGTCGCGTGGCCGCGCAATCTGGTGCAGTTTAGCGCGTCCGATCTCGCGCACTTCGACAGCAATGCCTTTGTCGCGGCCGTCAAGGCCGGCAAGCTGGTTGGCAGCACTGGGCCATTACTCGATATGAAATTGCTCGACATGAATTTGAACGAAACCGGGCTCGGCGAAATCTTTCACGGCGACCACGGCACTTTACGCGTGCATGTCGAAGCCGCGCCGTGGGTGGCCGTGGATAGTTTATCGATTTATGTAAACGGTAAATTGTTGCAGACCGTGCCGATCGGCGCCGGCGAAACCCGCGAATTCGCCATGACATTCAGCGGTTCGAGCTTTGTAACCGCGGAGGTACATGGTGTACCGACCGCGCAGTATCGCGATATCGCGCCCGGCTTTACGCCGATGGCGTTTACCAATCCGATATTTGTATTGCCGGCAGATAAATAGTCGCGAGGGTAAACGATCGGTTAGCCCGCTATCTCTGCTCCTATACACATCGAAAATATTCCGTCCGTCGCGGCGATCGATAATTAAATCTGTATTGCGATGCGTTGCAGGCCGACGCTAAAAGATAAACATTTTAAGGAGCCGAAATTTAAAAATTTATGCAGAGAGTAGTATGCGGCAATAAAAATACTCCCTCCATGCAGGAGGGAGACAGATTTCGCACAACCTAGACGGTATAAAACGCCTGGAATTGCTCGATAAAATTCTGCAGCTGCGCCTTCGGTAAATCGTTGACGCCGGCCGCCGCGGCACGGCCGCCGCCGGTTGGAAAACGCCGACACAGCGTATCGGCGCCGGTTTTATTTTTCAGTGGCGCACGCACGCTGATCAAATAATTGCCGTTACTTTTTTCCGTCAACACCGCGTGCGCCCGCGCCGGAAATTGATTGGTCAGATCGTTGCTGTAAACACCGCTGACGCGGCGCGCCCACGCCTGATTCGGCAACATAAACACGGCTGCGGCCGGCGTTTCGACCTCGGCCTTGAGTGCGGCGGCCGAAGCCATGTCGTTGTGATAACCCTGCTCGAGTTTTTCGAATTGCACTCGGCTATCATCGATAAAATCCAGCGGGTTCGCGTACGGGCTGACCAACCTAAATAATTCCGCCGGCGCAAAATGCAGATCGGCGATATTTTCGCCGTAACCGTTGTAGTTGATATAAGTGCCGAGATTTTCCAGCGCCGCCAACTGCTCCGCAGTAACCGATAACGCTTTCGACAACGCCAAAGCGCTATTTTTTAAATTATCGCCGAACGCCCCGACTACGGCCCACGCCAGAAATTTACCTTGCAGATGACCATTCACCAGCAGGCTGGTGCAGACATCGGGCGCCTCGTTAATGATCGCGTGCATATTCGCATGCTGCGGAATTTCACCGGCATAGTGGTGATCGACATAGAACACCTCGGCGCCCGCCGCCAACACGCGCTCGACACCAGCGCGGTTTTTATCCATCGATACGTCGAGCACCGTGACTTTGTCGCCAGCGGCCGCGGTCACTTGCTCGAGCAATTCGATATCGCGCTTCACGCCGGTGATCAGCGTCGATTCGACGCGCTCGGCGTTACGTAACTGGGTCAGCGCGCAGATGCCGTCGGCATCGCCGTTAAATACATCGATATAAGCCATTCTCGGGTCACCTTAGGACGGTTGTCATAATTCGGCGCGCAGTTTAGCACGCGCCAATGCGCCGGCCATGGTTTGGATAAAGGGATAACCGGCAAATTCCGCGTGTCGATATAGGTATTTCCCCCAACGCCTTGCCACCCAAATAGTGCTTGCCAAGGCAATAACTGCCGCATAATATTACTGCCATGACAGTTAATGGCTAGGCAACGATATGGGCATCGACGAAATCCACACCAAACCCGACCTATCTACGCTGAAGGTCACCGACCCGAACGGCTTGTATCAGGTCGATAACTACCGCATCAGCGAAAGCATCGGTTATTTGATCAAGCGCGTGATGGCGGTGGTATCGACGGCGCTCGATCAAGAGCTGGCGCAGTACGACATCACGCATCAACAATTCAGCATTTTGATGATTCTGACCGAAACCAATTGCAGTACCGCCGCCGACATTGCCCGCGTGACCTGTGGCGATACCGGTGCGATGACGCGGATGCTGGATCGGCTCGAGGCCAAGGATATTGTGCGGCGCGTGCGCAGCTCGGCGGATCGGCGCGTCGTGAATATTGAATTAACCGAGGCCGGTCGAACTTTTGCCGCCAAAATGCCGATTGTCGCCATCAATGTGATGAACCGTTATCTACAGGGTTTTGAGGCCGCCGAGCTGGAGCAGACCAAGTCGTTTATGCGCCGCATCCTGAGCAATGCGGGCGCGCCTGTCGTACCCAGCCCCAGCGATACAACCGCCGCCGCTCCCACTACCGAGTAAGCGCCATGGCCACTGAAATTGTTTTCGATAAAAACCCCACGCAAGCCGGCGTTGTTAAGCGCTCCGCACGTAAAAATTCGCGCAAATTATTAGCGGTCAATTTACTACTGATTAATCTCGCGCTCGCCGGCTGCGCTAATTACCGCGATATTCACAGCGACAGCAAACCGCGCGCGGTCGATAGCTTCGCCGCCAGCGAAACTTTAGCCGGCGATGCAAATATTAATTCGCCGCAGACCTTTCAATGGCCCACGCAACAATGGTGGAACACATTCGGCGATGCGCAATTAAACGCGCTGATCGATGAAGCACTGGCCTATAACCCCTCGCTCGATGCCGCCGCCGCGCGCGTGAAAGCGGCGCAGGCATTTACCGGCACCGCACGCTCCGCGCTATATCCGCAGCTGGATGGCGCCGCCGATGTGCAATATCAACATTTCAGCGAAAACTGGGAATTTCCACCGCCGTTCGGCGGCTCATCGGTATTCAACAACACACTACAAATAAACGCGTCGTACGAATTGGATTTCTGGGGCAAGAATCGCAACGGTGTAAAAGCTGCTGTATCGGCGCAGAAGGCGGCCGAGGCCGAACAGCAAAGCGCCAAATTGATACTGACCAGCGCGGTAGCGAAAACTTATATCGAATTGCAACGCTTGTATGACTTGCGCGAAGTAACCACGCAAACGCTGCAACAGCGCGATAGCATTTTTGCGCTAACCCGACAACGCGTCGATGCCGGCATCGACAGCAAGGCGGAACTCAAACAAGCCGAGGCGCAACTGCCGGCGCTGCGCGGACAACTCGCGCAAGTCGACGAAGCGATCGGTGCCAGTCGCAATGCATTAGCGGCGTTACTTGGCGCAGGTCCCGATCGCGGCTTATCGATTCAACGTCCACAGCTAGTGCAACCGAGCGCAACCGCTGCGCATTTGCCGGCTAGTCTTCCGCTCGATCTATTGGGGCGGCGTCCCGATATCGTCGCCGCGCGCTGGCGTGTCGAAGCGGCCCAGCGCGACACCGATGTGGCCAAGGCACAATTTTATCCAAACGTGAATCTCACCGGCTTTATAGGCTATTACAGCCTCGGTCTCGATAACATCACGCGCGACAGCAGCGAGACCTATAGCGTCGGTCCGGCGATTCGTCTGCCGATTTTCGCCGGCGGTAAATTGCGCTCGAACTTGAAAAGCAAATATGCAGCCTACGACAGTGCAGTCGCCAGCTACGACCAAGCCTTGACCGATGCCTTGCGCGATGTCGCGGATCAATTAAATGCATTGAAATGGTTGCAGGTGCGTCAACACGAACAACTGGCGGCGCTCGAAGTCGCGCACAGCGCACTGGATTTAGCGACCCAGCGCTATCGGGCGGGGCTCGGCAATTACCTCAGCGTACTCAGTGCGGAAACGCTGGTATTGGCACAGGAACAACTCGGCACCGAGCTGAATGCACGCGCCATCGATTTACAGGTGAATTTAATTAAAGCGTTGGGCGGCGGCTTCGACGCGCAAATAGAGCGCGTCGCGAAACAATGAGGGTGCGGCGCCAAGAAATTGGCAATTAGAAACAGAGAGTAGCGCTACGCAAAAATGCGCGCGGAATTACAGAGGAACGAATTATGGCAACCGAAACCAGCACTAAAACAGCAGAAGCTCCGCAAAATGGCCAGCGCAAAAAAGGCCTGATTATCGCCGCGTCTGTCTTCGCTACGCTCGGAATTATTTATGGCGCGTATTGGTTGCTCGACGCGCGCTTCTATCAGGATACCGACGACGCATACGTGGCCGGCAATGTGGTACAGGTGACGCCGCAGATCGTCGGTACCGTAGTGGCGATCAAGGCCGACGATACTTATTTCGTCAACGCCGGCGACGATTTAGTGTTGCTCGATAAGGCCGATGCCAAGGTCGCGCTGGAGCAGACCGAAGCGGCGCTCGGCCAAACGGTGCGGCAAGTGCGTTCGCTATTTACCACCAATGCTTCGCTGGCCGCCAATGTGGAACTGGCGCAAAGTCAGGTCAACAAAGCGCAGGCCGATTTAAAACGTCGCCGCAATCTCACCGATACCGGCGCGGTTTCGTACGAAGAATTAAATCACGCGGAAAGCGCTTTAACCGGCGCGCAAGCGGATCTACTGGCGGCAAAAGAAAAGCTGGCATCCAATAAAGCATTCACCGATAACACCGATATCGACAATCATCCCAACGTTAAACAAGCGGCGGCAAAAGTGCGCGAGGCGTATCTCGCCTTTCAACGCGCGGCTATTCCGGCGCCGGTGAGCGGCTTCGTCGCGAAGCGCTCGGTACAAGTCGGCCAACGAGTGGCGCCCGGCAATCCGCTGATGGCGATTATCCCGCTGGAGCAGGTGTGGGTAGATGCAAATTTTAAAGAAGGACAACTGGCGCAGATGCGCATCGGCCAGCCGGTCGCCATTAAAGCCGATATCTACGGCAGTAAAGTTACTTATCACGGCAAGGTGGTGGGCTTATCGGCCGGCACCGGCAGCGCGTTTAGCTTGTTGCCGGCGCAAAACGCCACCGGCAACTGGATTAAAGTCGTGCAACGCGTACCGGTAAAAATACAACTCGATCCGCAGGAGTTGAAAGAGCATCCGTTGCGAATCGGCTTATCGATTGTTGCCGAAGTAAATGTTAGAGATCAAAGCGGCGAACAATTGGCTTCGGTCAAACCCAGCGCGCCGGTTTATCAAACGGCGGTGTATACCCAACTCGATCGCGAAGCGGACGATCTGGTGAAGAAAATTATCGCCGCCAATCGCGGTGCGAACAACACCGACATAGGCGCTGAAAAGCCGATCTCCACACCGAAAAAGCAATCGAGCATTGCGCGGCAAACTAGTCGTTCGCATAGCGTGGCGATAGCGCAATAGTCGCGTCGGCAACGATGTCAATCGCGAACTCGTCGCTTGGGCTCGCCTTGCTAAGAGCTTAAATCATGGCGGAAAACGCAGCTCCAAACATAACTCCACCGGCCGCACCGCCACCGCTGCGGGGCGCGCAATTAATGCTGGGCTCGGTGGCGCTGGCGCTTGCCACCTTTATGAACGTGCTGGATACATCGATCGCCAACGTATCGATTCCGGCAATCGCCGGTGATATGGGCGTGTCTCCCAACCAAGGTACGTGGATTATCACCTCGTTCGCGGTCGCGAATGCGATTTCAGTACCGTTGACTGGCTGGCTAACGCAACGCTTTGGCCAAGTGCGCTTATTCGTTTCGTCGGTACTGTTGTTTGTAATCGCATCGACGCTATGCGGCCTCGCACCGAGCATCGAATTGCTGATCGCCGCGCGCGTGTTGCAAGGAGCGGTCGCGGGACCGATGATTCCGCTATCGCAGGCACTATTGTTGAATAGCTATCCGAAGGAAAAAAGCGGGACGGCGCTCGGCATCTGGAGTATCACGACCCTGATCGCGCCAGTGCTCGGGCCGATTCTCGGCGGCTGGATTTCCGATAATTATTCATGGCCGTGGATTTTCTTTATCAATATTCCGATCGGTTTAGGCGCGGCCTATGTAATCTGGAAGTTATACCGCACGCGCGAATCTGTTACGCATAAATTGCCGATCGACGGTGTCGGCCTGGCATTGCTGGTGTTGTGGGTCGGCTCGCTGCAAATCATGCTCGATAAAGGCAAGGAGCTCGATTGGTTTAATTCGAGCACGATCACCATGCTGGCGATCAGCGCGTTTGTCGGCCTGGTTTTTTTCCTGATCTGGGAGTTGAACGAGAAGCATCCGGTGGTCGATTTAACGCTCTTTAAACGCCGCAATTTCTGGACCGGCGTGATTGCGTTCTCGCTGGCCTACGGTACGTTCTTCGGCAATCTCGTGATACTGCCGCTGTGGTTGCAAACCCAGATGGGCTACACCGCCACCGACGCCGGCTGGGTACTGGCACCGGTCGGTTTATTCGCGGTGCTGCTCACACCGATCGTCGGTAAAAATTTAAATAAATGGGATCCGCGCTGGGTCGCCACGGTCGGCTTTGCGACTTTCTCACTGGTATTTTTTATGCGCTCGCGCTTCACGACGGGCGTCGATATAACGACGCTAATGATACCGACCGTGCTGCAGGGCGTGCCGATGGCATTATTCTTTGTACCGCTCACCGCGATTATTTTATCGGGATTGCCGCCGGAGAAAATACCGGCGGCATCGGGGCTCGCCAATTTTTGCAGAATGCTGCTCGGCGGATTTGGTTCGTCGATCGCCACCACGCTCTGGGATCGCCGCAGCTCGGTGCACCATGCGCAACTCACTGAAGCCGCGAATATCTACAACCCACTATTCGATCAAAGCAATCAAAATATTGCGACGCTTGGCGTCGATGCCGAGCAATCGCATCGGTTGCTCGATCTAACTATTTCGACGCAGGCCGGCGTGTTGGGCATCAACGATATATTTTGGGCTTCGTCGATACTGTTTTTTGTATTGATCGGCTTTATCTGGCTATCGCGCCCGGCAAGAAGTGGCGCCGCCATTGTGGATGCTGGTGGCGCGCATTAATCGTAGTTGTTAGTAGTTGGTCGTTAGTAGTTAGCTACAGCACGGTTGTTAATTAGGCATATGGAGGATTGCCGAGTCTCCGAAGTAGTTAACCCATAACTACTAACTACTAACTACTAACTACTAACTACTAACTACCATTATTTTCGCGGCTTAACAAAACGCAGTGTGAAGCGATCGCTCTCGCCGATCGCTAGATATTTCTCTTTATCTTGATCGCCTAAGCGTAAGGTCGGTGGCAAGGTCCACACGCCCTTTGGATAATCTTTAGTATCCTTTGGGTTGGCGTTGATTTCGCTTTTCGCATCGAGTTTAAAGCCCGCATCGGTCGCTAGTTTAATAACCATCTCCTCGGGCAGATAACCACTCTCGGTATTTAACGCGGCTCCTTGTGGTGCGCGGTGATCCTCCACGCCGAGTATGCCGCCCGGTTTCAGCACGGCATAAAATGCTTTGAAATAGGCCGTCTCGGTGCGACTGGACACCCAATTATGTACATTGCGAAAAGTCAGTACGACATCGGCACTATTCGGCGCGCCCAGCACTGGAGCCTGGGTATCGAACTCGACGATCTTCGCCGCGCCGAAACGTACTTTATCGGCGGCGAATTTATCCGTTAGCTTGTCGCGGTTCTTAAGCTGATACTCGCGCTGGTCTGGTGCGACGGAATCCGGCGCGGCGACTGCGGCAATATAATGTCCCTGCGCCTGCAACAGCGGCGCCAAGATCTCCGCATACCAACCCGCGCCCGGTGTTATCTCGATCACGGTATCCTTACTGCCAACCTGGAAAAAAGTCAGTGTTTCCGCCGGATGGCGGTAGCGATCGCGCGCGCGATTATCGTCGGAGCGCCATGAGCCAGCCAAAATAGTTTGCAGCGATTGACCGGCTACAGCGGCTGCCGGCGATGGATTATCAGCTGCGTGTAATGTTGAAGCTGCAGCAAACGATAGCAAAATCGAAACCAGTCTTGATTGCATGGATCGCATAGCATCCTCCTGTTGCGCCGTAATTAACGCTCGTTAATGGTTAAACCATACGAAATTCCGCGCCACGCTGCCTTCTCGCGAAGCAAAGCGTTGCCTGTTATTGATCGTGCCCTGCACGACAAGTTCATATCCGTAACTATATAACCGCGCCAAGGGCAATCTGCACCAGCGGTAGCGGCAGCGCGCGCACCAAATAGCCGCTGGCGACCACCGCCAATATCATCGCCGGAACCAGTTCTATCGCCCCATCGATTACCTTTAAATAACTTTTCAGATACAGTCGTTTAATTCTGCACGATCAAGAATAAATAAGCGAAAAACAATACCAAATGCACAACGCCCTGCAGAATATTGGTGCGACCGCTGGAGAAGGTGACCAGGCTTACCGTCAAAGTCAGTAACAGCATCATCAAATCGGTATGCTGCAATCCCAACTCGATGCCCCGCCCCGTGAACCTGCTGATAAGCACGATCGCCGGCACTGTGAGGCCGATCGTGGAAAGCACGGAGCCTAGAAAAATATTTATCGAGCGCTGCAATTGATTGGCAAGCGCGGCGCGCACCGCGCCAATTGCCTCCGGCGTTGCTACCAGGATGGCCATAATCACACCGCCGACTGCGGCGGGTATATGTAACGTCTCGATCAAATAATCGACCGGCAGCGCCAGTTGCTCCGCCAAAAACACCACCGGCGCTATATAAGCGACCAGGAAAAAAGCGTGAAATAGCGGTCCGCGCGGCCGCGCATGCGTGGCGGTATACACGACCCCTTTGGCTTCTTCCTGCAATATGAAATAAGCACGATGCCGGTGAATCTGCAACGCCAGAAAAGCGGCGTAGAGCCCCACTGAAATACCGACTAAAAATATTTGCTGGCTGATCGATAACGTAGGGCCCTGCGTGCTAATCGTAAAATCCGGCATTACCAGACTGAATACGGCAAGCGGAATAATGACACCGAGGTAGGCATTCGCGCCCTGCAAATTGTATTGCTGTTCGCGGTGCCGCCACGCGCCCAGCAACAACGATAATCCCACCATGCCATTGAGAATAATCATGGCGACTGCGAATAAAGTATCGCGCGCCAGCGTGGGATTATTGTCGCCGTGCATCATAACCGCAGCGATGCTCATCACCTCGATAGAGGTCACCGACAACGTCAGGATCAATGTGCCGTAAGGTTCGCCCACCAACTCCGCGAGCAATTCCGCATGACGCACGACGGCAAGCGCCGAACCCAACACCACCGCGAACAACCAGATAAAAATCGTCGCTAGCCAGAGCGGCCGATCAAAATCGTTCTGCAAGGTCGGGCCAAATATAAAAAATGCCAGACAACTCAACAAGCTGATAGCAAGAAACCATTCCTGGCGGATAAAAATTGAAAGTCGATTCGTTGGCATGTGTCGATTATCTTCGTTGGAAAGCGCTAAAGCACTATTACAACAGCAAGGGACTATTACAACGCCAAGGGACTATTACAACATCAAATGACTATGGTAACCGCATCGCCGGTCACCGACAGCCACAATGGCGCCAAGCTCGCAATTTAATCATAGCTTGGAGATATTCGCGATCTCCTGGTTCGGATCATGACGGGGAAACAATGAGGAAAAAATTGCCGCGAATTTGCAGAAGCGATAGCGATGAAGAACTCTTTAGACTACTGACACTGTAGATATAAAGCGGGGGCAGCGATCCGCCCCCGCACACTTCCAGGCATTCTATTTAACGACAATGCGATCCTGGTTGGCCTTCACCAGCTTATCGCCAATGCCTTTGACATCGGCCAGTTGCTCCGCCGATTTGAAACCGCCGTGCTCCTTGCGATAAGCGATGATCGCCTCGGCCTTCGCCAGCCCTACGCCTTTTAATACATCCGCCAAAGTCGCCGCATCGGCGGTATTGATGTTGACGGTCTTGGGCACTGCCGCGACCGGTGCCTCTTTCGCACACCAGGCCGGTACGGTCGCGCTCAATAAGGCAAAGGTCAACAGACCGTGTCGAAGCGAAGTTTTCAATAAATTAGTTTTTCGGATTTTCGAAGAAGCTACGTTGCGTGTTTGAGAACCCGGTGGGGTTATTGGAAAAGCAGAGCGAACTTGCAGGGAAATGGTTTTGAAAAAATAATTTTTAAGTTCCATGTCTTTCTCCATAAATCAGACTATTGAGTTGCTTCCATGCGCCACGATCCTGTGGCGCTGATAAATTACCTCAACCTCATCTCACTCTGCAATACCGATTTCGGTGATTATATCGCGCAGCGCTTGCAACGGGTCCTCGCTGCGCGTTATCGGTCGGCCGATAACTAAATAATCGCTGCCCGCCGCCAATGCACTCGCCGGCGTAGCAATGCGGTTTTGATCGTTGCGCGCTGACCCGTCCGGGCGAATGCCGGGCGTGACTAAAGCAAATTCGTTGCCCACTTGTTGTCGCAATAAACTCGTTTCTTCGGCGGAACAAACCACGCCATCCATGCCGCATTCTTTTGCCAAGCGCGCGAGCCGCGCGACGTGTTGCGCCGGCGACGCCTCGATGCCGATCGCCGCCAATTGCTCGGCGTCCATACTCGTCAACACAGTCACAGCGATTAATAACGGCGCTTGGTTACCCAACGAGGCTAGGCTCGCTCGCGCCTCCGCCATCATCACCGGACCGCCGCTGGCATGTACATTGATCATCCACACACCAAGTTCCGCTGCTGCTTGCACCGCCATCGCCACCGTATGCGGAATATCGTGATATTTTAAATCGAGAAAAACATCGAAGCCGCGCCGCACCAATGCGGTAACCACCGCCGGACCGGCGCGCGTAAATAATTCTTTACCGACTTTAACCCGACACAACGCTGGATCGAGCTGCGCGGCCATCGCCTCGGCCTGCGCGCTATCCGGATAATCGAGCGCAACGATAATTGGGGATTTGCTCATGCAATTTCCTCGGTAAAAATAGGATTTAGGGGTTAGTAGTTGGTAGTTAGTCAAAAATTTCGCAATACATCAAAAGCACAGTGTCTTTACCAACTACTAAAACCTAACTGCTAACTACTGTTAGTTAATCCCCTTCAGCGCCGCCGATAGGCTGTACGGTATTCCACTGTTTACAACTAGGGCATAACCAATGGATTTGCCGGCCGGAAAAGCCACAGCGATGGCATTGATATGCCGGTTTGGAAAGCACCAGTTTTTGCAGCAAAACTTGCAGCATTTCCTGATTCCGATCGGTAATCGCGGCTTCGCTATGGGTCGATAACAATGCCAGCAAGCCGCGCAGGGTCGGTCGCGCGCGCATTTGCTCGGTAATGAACTCGTTGGCAACCGGCTGGCTGCCGCGCAGCGCCAATTCTTCGCTGATCGCCAGCACCAACCGCGTCGAAGCGTGCTGAGCTAAGCACTGGCGTAGATAATCGACCAACTGCTCGCGTTTGCCGAGCGCATCGTAACAGGCGCGCAGCGTATCCAGCGTCTCCGGAATCAATGCGGCATTTTGTTGGGGCACCAGCTGCAGCGCGTCGATCGCCGTTTGAAATTGCCCGGCGCGATATTCCAGCAAGCCGCGCAATAACGACGCTCGCACGCATTTGCCATCGCGAATCAACGCCTGCTTTAAATGGGCGCGTGCGCCATCGAATTCATTTTTTTCGAGCGCACGTTGCGCCAATTCGCAATGAAAATGCGCGATTGCACCCTCCAACTCGGGATCCGGCTCCGGTGCGCTGAGAAACAAATTGCGGCGCGGCAATAGACGCGTAGCGGTTTCGATAGCCTTGGCCCAATCGCGCTCGGCCTGATAAATCTCCACCAAATGACGCAGACAAATAGCGCGCAGCTCTTCCGAACTCTGCACCAGATCGCGCAATAACCGCTCCGCGCGATCGTACAGACCCGCGCTGATGTAATCGCGGGCCAGTTCGAGATTAGCCTGTTGCAATTGCAGCGGCGGCAGATTCGGTCGCGCCAACAGATTTTGATGAATGCGAATCGCGCGCTCCACCTCGCCTTTGCGACGCATCAAATTGCCGAGTGCTACATGCGTTTCAAGCGTTTCCTTGGTGACCTCCAGGGTATCGACAAAAGTATCGATGGCCTCGTCCGCGCGATCGTTGAGCAGATAATTCAAGCCGCGAAAATATTGCCGATAACCGCTCGCAGCCCCACCGGGCAACGCCGGTTGACCGCCGGCAAACCGCCCCAGCAACCAGCCGCAGGCGATGGCGGTAAAAATCAGCAGGAACAACCAGAATGTCGTCATTTCAAAGCGAGATAGGAGTGGATTTTAATTCGGAGAGCGCCTTTTCGCAGTTTTCCAAACGCCGTCGCAATCGATAGCGGCTGGCCTGCGAGCGCAGCAGTGCCACGCTGCCGACCAACAGGCCGACCACGCCACCGAGCGCGAAGGTCGCCAACAACCACACCGCGATCGGCCGCGCCTGCAGTTGGAATATCAATAGATCGAGCGGTACGCTCTGGGCATTCTGCAGCGAAAACAGCAGCCCGAATATCAATACCAATAGCAACAGCACCACTACCAGTACTCGTCGTATCCAGCGCATCATGAAGCCCTCGACGCAGATTTAAAACGGCCGCTAAAAAAAAACGGCATGATCGTGCGACCATACCGTTTTGTATTCATTTCGAATCATCCATCGCTACCGATGCTAATAATCCTGGATGCTTTGGTTGACGCGCTCGCGCATTTCCTTGCCGGGCTTGAAATGTGGTACGTGCTTACCTTCCAATTCAACCGTATCGCCAGTTTTTGGATTGCGCCCCTGACGCGGCTCGCGGTAGTGCAGCGAAAAACTACCGAACCCACGAATCTCGATTCGCTCTCCCGAAGCCAATGTCTGGGACATATGCTCAAGAACCGTTTTTACCGCCAGCTCTATATCTTTAACCGACAACTGCGGCTGTTTAGCGGCGATGCGTTCGATCAACTCGGATTTGGTCATTTAATCCACTGCTCCATGGTAATGACCAGCAGCAGCGTCATCGCTGTTGTCGGCAGCCCGCGCGAAGCGCAGGTCTGCCGGCAGCGCACAACCTACTCCTGGTTTTGCATTTGGGCTTTGATCAGATCACCGATAGTGGTCGGCGCAGCGATTTCAGTTTCCGTCTCGCGATGCGCGCGTACCGCTTCTTTCTCGTCATCGATGTCCTTGGCCTTCACGGACAGAGCGATCACGCGATTTTTACGGTCGACGCTGATGATCTTAACCTCGATGCTATCGCCCACCTTGACGGCATTGCGCGCATCTTCCACTTTATCGCGGCTGATTTCGGAGGCCTTCAACGTGCCTTCGATATCGTCAGCCAGGGTAATAATAGCAGCTTTTGCGTCGACTTCTTTGACCACGCCCATGACGATGGCGCCTTTGTCATTGGTGGTGACGTAGCTGGTGAACGGATCTTGCTCGAGCTGTTTGATACCCAGCGAAATACGCTCGCGCTCCGGATCGATCGACAGGATGACAGTCTCGATCACATCGCCTTTCTTGAAGGTGCGGACGGCTTCTTCGCCGGCTTCGTTCCAGGAAATATCCGACATGTGGACCAGACCGTCGATGTTGCCGTCCAGGCCGATGAAGATACCGAAATCGGTGATCGACTTGATCGCGCCGGAAATCTTGTCGCCCTTGGCGAATTGACGGCCGAACACATCCCAGGGGTTTTCCTGGCACTGTTTGATGCCGAGCGAAATACGGCGCCGCTCTTCATCGATATCCAACACCATGACTTCGACTTCATCGCCGACTTGTACGACTTTCGACGGATGAATATTTTTGTTGGTCCAATCCATTTCGGAGACGTGCACTAAACCTTCGACACCCTCTTCCAACTCGGCGAAGCAGCCGTAATCGGTGAGGTTGGTGACCTTGGCCTTGACGCGCGCGCCCTCGGGGTAACGGCGGGTGATTTCGACCCACGGATCGGCGCCAAGTTGTTTCAGACCAAGCGATACGCGGTTGCGCTCGCGATCGAACTTGAGAATCTTGACATCGATTTCGTCGCCGACGGTGACGATTTCGCCCGGGTGCTTGATGCGTTTCCACGCCATATCGGTGATGTGCAGCAAACCATCGACGCCGCCGAGATCGACGAACGCACCGTAGTCGGTGAGGTTTTTAACGATACCTTTAACAGCCATGCCTTCCTGCAGGGCACCCAACAACTGCTCGCGCTCGGCGCTGTTGGCTTGCTCAAGCACCGCGCGACGCGATACCACCACGTTGTTGCGCTTTTGATCGAGCTTGATAACTTTGAATTCGAGTTCTTTGCCTTCCAGGTGCAGCGTATCGCGCACTGGACGCACATCGACCAGCGAACCGGGCAGGAACGCGCGGATGGTGTTGATATCGACGGTGAAGCCACCTTTGACCTTGCCGTTGATAACACCTTTGACGACCGCTTCTTGTTCGCAGGCTTTTTCCAGATCTTTCCAGGCTTCGGCGCGCTTTGCTTTTTCGCGCGAGAGACGGGTTTCACCCCAACCATCTTCCACCGCTTCCAATGCGACCTGTACTTCGTCGCCGATTTCCAGCTTCAACTCGCCTTTATCGTTGAGGAATTGTTCGCGTGGAATTACGCCTTCGGACTTCAGACCGGCGTGGACGGTGATCCAATCATCATCGATATCGATTACTACACCAGTGATAATTGCACCGGCATGCATCTCGATGGTTTTCAGACTCTCTTCAAATAACTCAGCAAAGCTCTCGCTCATTAGTTGGCACCTGCAAAACGGAACACTCGGGTTCCTCCCATGTCACCAGCAACCATGGGTCTGGTTGAATTACTGCTCATCGGCCAAAGCTGGTATGGCGCCGACGATCAGATCAAAGCTCTGGCGTGCAACAAGTCGAGCACGCGCTGAAATACTTGCTCGAGGCTGAGGGCGGTGCTATCGATATCGATCGCATCCGCAGCTGGCTTGAGCGGCGCCGCCGCACGCGTACTATCGCGGGCATCGCGGGCGCGAATGTCCTCTAAAAGGGCCGCGAGATTAACACTTTCACCTTTAGCGATCAACTGCTTATAGCGCCGATCGGCGCGCGCTTCGGGGCTCGCCGTCAAAAAGATTTTGAGGGGGGCATCCTTGAATACCTCGGTGCCCATATCGCGCCCATCAGCGACTAAACCGGGCGCTTGGGCGAACGCGCGCTGGCGTCCCAACAAGGCTTGGCGCACGGCCGGAAATACCGCCACCTGAGAAGCGTACGAGCCGGCCTGCTCGCTGCGCACAGCGGCGCTGATATCGCAGCCATCGAGCAATACCGCCGCCGGCTCGCCCACTTTAGTGGCAGCGAATTCAATCGGCAGATGCGCGGCGAGCGCGGCAAGCCCAGCTTCGTTGTCGAGCTCGACACCGCGCTCGACCGCCGCTAAACCGAGCACTCGGTAAAGAGCGCCGCTATCCAATAAATGCCAATTAAGCTGACGCGCAAGCATCTGCGCCAACGTTCCCTTACCCGAGCCACTCGGCCCATCGATCGCCAATACCGGCACTGGGCCCGCCATCAGTGCTGCGCCTCATCGGCTTGCGCCTGGATATGCATACCGGCGCGCTGCGCTAGCTCGACGAAATTGGGAAACGAGGTGGCGACGTTATCGCAACCTTCAATATGGATCGGCGCCCCCGCGCGCAGCGACGCCACCGCAAACGACATAGCGATACGATGATCGTGGTGGCTATATATTCTTCCACCACCAAAAATGGGGCCACCCCCGAATACGGGACCAGTTGCGCTCGCCCCCTCGATAACGATGCCATCGGGTGTCGGCGTCGCCGCGATACCCAAGGTATGCAGGCCATCCGCCATTACCTGAATGCGATCGCTCTCCTTGACGCGCAGCTCTTCGGCGCCGCGCAATACGGTCCGGCCCTCGGCGCAAGCGGCGGCAATAAATAAGGCCGGGAACTCGTCGATCGCTAGCGGCACCTGCTCCTCGGGAATATCGATACCGTGCAACGGCGCGTAGCGCACGCGAATATCCGCCACCGGTTCGCCACCGACTTCGCGCCGATTCGACACTGTTAAATCGGCGCCCATCAATTGCAGGATATTGATCGCACCGATTCGCGTCGGGTTGATGCCAACGTGAGTAAGCGTAATATCCGAGCCCGGCGCGATCGCCGCGGCGACCATAAAAAAGGTCGCGGACGAAATATCGGCGGGGACATCGATCGACGTGGCGACTAGTTTGCCTCCGCTTTTTACCGCGCAGGTAGCGTTGCCACGGCGCTCGACCGCGTAACCAAAGCCGCTCAGCATGCGCTCGGTGTGATCGCGGGTCGGCGCCGGCTCGGTCACCGAGGTTTCCCCATTGGCGTATAAGCCAGCCAGTAATAAACAAGATTTAACCTGTGCGCTGGCCATGGGCAGATCGTAATGAATGCCGGTCAATTTGCCTTCGCCTTTGATAACCAACGGCGGCCGACCACCCTCCTGCGTTTCTACCACCGCGCCCATCAGCCGCAGCGGTTTGGCGACGCGTTCCATCGGCCGCTTCGATAGCGATACATCGCCGATCAGCGTCGCGGAAAATTTTTGGCCGGCCAACAGACCCGCCAGCAGGCGCATCGATGTGCCCGAGTTGCCCATATCGAGCGGCGCTGCCGGCGCTTGCAGCCCATGCAAGCCAACGCCGTGCACGCGCACTTTGCCGTTATCCGGCCCCTCGATTTTCACTCCCATCGCGCGAAAGGCATTCAGCGTGGATAGCGCGTCCTCGCCTTCGAGAAAGCCGCTGATATCGGTGACTCCTTCGGCGATGGCGCCGAGCATGATCGAGCGATGCGATATCGATTTATCGCCCGGCACACGAATCTGACCGGTTACCGAACCGCCGGGTTGCAACAGAAATCTCACACGACACCTCTCGATTTGATACAACGTCTAACTGTTGGAGTTGTTCTGAGCGCGGCTTAGGCCTACGCAATACGCGAAGGGGCGCAGTTTACACGTTAGTAAATAGGGATGCATGAGCGGGACGCCCGGCCCTGCCAAAACCACACTATGGTAATTAGGTACCGACCTGGAAATCAGCATTCATTGGTGTGCGCGCCGACCGGTTACGCTTTTCAGAACAGCCTTGGCAAAAATTTATTTGGGCACCAGCTTCCCGTTGGAATCTATCAACTCCATCGCTCTCTACAATCCCGAGGCAGGAGCACATCAGCTTTCTGCGTTCTGAAAAGCGTAACCGATCACCGCACAGTCAAGCCCAGTGCCAACGAATAACATTTGGCGGTATGTCTGGAGTGAGTCTAGAGAGGTAAGGGGAGTTGTTGTGGGGCAGCGGAGACGGCAAACGCTGAAGTGCTTAAAACCACGGATGACAACTCTATACAGCTATTTAGTTAAAGACTTTTCCAGCACCCCTACTTCGACAAAAACGGGCTTTAACGCCCTCATTGGCGCAGGCAGACTACTCATCGCCAATATTCGAAGGAGAAGCGCGCCTACGCAACTCCTCGGCAAACTCATCGCGCGCTTCTTTCGCGCGCTCAAAACTCGTCATCAATGCCGGGCTGTCGTTACGCTCGATCGCCGTGCGCAAACTGCCCAGCCGCTCGGTAAATAAATCCAGCGCCGTCAGCAGCGCAGCGCGGTTGGCCAGCGCAATGTCGTGCCACATTTTTGGATCGCTGCCGGCGATGCGTGTGAAATCGCGAAAGCCGCCGGCCGCGTAACGAAAGATACCGCGCTGCTCGGGCGCACCGACCAACGCATCGACCAGGGCAAAAGCTAATACATGGGGCAAATGGCTGGTCGCCGCCAACACCTTGTCGTGCTCATCGACGCTCATCGACGACACATCGGCACCGGTCAATGACCACATACGCTCGATACGCGCTAACCCCTGCGTCGAGGTGCGCTCGGTCGGCGTTAGAATAACGCGGTGATCGACGAACAAATCCGCCTTGGCGGCGGCCACCCCGCTCTGCTCGGAGCCGGCAATCGGATGCGCCAGCACCAAATTGGTCGGCATGCGGCCGTGAACTTTTTCCGCCGCGCGCTGCAAATTACCTTTTACGCTCGCCACATCGGTGATTAATGTGGCACTGTCGAACAGCGGCGCCAGTTGCGCCAGCATGGTTTCGGCGATCAGTGTCGGGGTGGCGATAACTATCACATCGGCACCGCTAATTGCCGTGGCTAAATCGAGACTGTAGGAATCGATGATGCCGAGTTGGACGCCGGTCTGCAGCGATGCTTCGCGGTGTCCCCAGGCAACCACTTCGCGCACCGCGCCAACTTTTTTTAACGCTTTCGCCAGCGAGCCGCCGATCAATCCCAAACCGAGAATTGTGATGCGTCCAAACTCTGCCGTCATCGATTAAGCCTCGCTTCTCACAGCACTTTAGGTAGCGCGGCGAGAAATTTTGCATTCTCGTCGGCCAGACCGATCGATATACGCAAGTGACGCGGCATTTGGTACGGCACCAACGGGCGCACTATGACGCCTTGCTGTAATAATTTTTGATAAATCGGCAATGCATCGCCAGGCATTTCCACCGTAATAAAGTTGCCCGCCGACGGAATCACTGGCAGACCGAATTTAGCGATGCCTTCGACCAACTGCGTCATGCCCCGTAAATTGAGCGCGCGCGCGCGCACCAAGTATTCGTCGTCGGCCAGCGCCGCAACCGCGGCCGCCAAACCCAGCGAATTGACGTTGAACGGCGCGCGCACGCGATTAAGCAAATCGGCCAGAAGCGGGCTCGACACCGCGTAGCCAACGCGCAATCCAGCCAAGCCGTAGGCTTTGGAAAAGGTGCGCGTCACGATCAAATTAGGGAATTCTTTTAACAGCGCAAAACCATTGGGGAAATCCGCCTGGTCGACATATTCGGTGTACGCCTCGTCGAGCACCACCACGACATTAGCCGGAACCCGCCGCAAAAATTTACTCAGCTCGGTATTGCCGACCCAGGTGCCGGTCGGATTGTTGGGATTGGCGATAAATACCACGCGCGTATCGGCATCGATCGCCGCCAGCATCGCATCGAGATCGTTGCCCCAGTTTTTCGCCGGCGTCACGATCGCACGCGCGCCGCAGGCTTGGGTCGCTATCGGATAAACGATAAACGCGTACTGCGAAAAGACCGCCGATGTACCGGGCCGCAAGAATACCCTCGCGATTAAATCCAATACGTCGTTGGAACCGCTGCCTAGGGTCAATTGATTCGGCTGTAGATCGAATTTGGCGGAAATGGCGTGCTTCAATTCGAAGCCGTTGGCATCGGGATAACGCGTGCTATCGCGCGCGGCTTTGGCGCAAGCCTCAATCACCGCTGCGCTCGGCCCGAGCGGGTTTTCGTTGCTGGCGAGCTTAACGATATCGCTCAAACCGAGTTCGCGCTGCAACTCCTCGATCGGCTTGCCGGCCTGATAAGGGCTTAGACCTTGAATACCGGCGTTGGCCAGGGCTAGGAAATCACAGCTCAATTGCTATCTCCGTCGTGAAAATAGTTGTTAGTAGTTAGACTTTAGTAGTTAGTTAAAGACACAGAGGTAACGGTTGGCTCGAAGTCCTTAGCCAACTACTAAAACCCAACTACTAAAGCCTGCCCTAAATGACCGCGCGCGGATACGAGCCCAAAATCTTCAACATCACCGATTTCTCTTCGAGCTCGGCGAGAATGGCGGCAATTTTTTCGTCCTGCCGGTGGCCTTCGAACTCGATAAAAAATATATACGCCCAATTTTCGGTGCGCGACGGTCGCGTATCGATGCGCGTCAGCATAATACCTTCGCGGTTGAACGGCTCTAGCAGGCGAAATAAAGCGCCGGGCTTATTGTGCATCGACACGATAATCGAGGTTTTATCGTTGCCACTCGGCGCCACCGCATCGCGACCGACGATTAAAAAGCGCGTGGTGTTATTGGCGTAATCTTCGATATTGCTGGCAAGTTTCGACAAGCCGTATTGCTCGGCGGCCATATCGCCGGCGATCGCCGCGATGCCGTCCTGCTCCGCAGCCAGTCGCGCCGCCTCGGCATTATTGCTAACGGCCTCGCGCTCGACGTGCAACCAATTGCTATCGAGCCAGTTGCGCGCCTGCGCCAATGCCTGCGGGTGGGCGATAATTTTTTTCACGTTCCCCGCATGCGTGCGCGCATTGCCAAGCAAATGCAGCTGAATACGCAATTCGACTTCGCCGCAGATTTTCAATGCCGAATCGATGAAATTATCGAGCGTATGATTGACCATGCCCTCCGTGGAGTTCTCCACGGGCACCACGCCGAAATTGCACTGTCCAGATTCGACCTGGGCAAACACGTTAGCGATGCTGGGCTGCGGTAACGCAACCACCGAGTGACCAAAATGTTTTAAACCAGCCGCGTGCGTGAAGCTGCCGGCGGGACCGAAATATGCCACTTCCATCGGCTTTTCCAGCGCCAGGCAGGCCGACATAATTTCGCGAAAAATATGCGCAACGGTTTTTGCCGGCAATGGCCCGGTATTGCGCTCCATTACTTTGCGCAATACTTGCGCCTCGCGCTCGGGCCGGTAAAACATCACTTGGGATAAATCGGCGGCGCCATTCTGTGCAGTAAATTCCGCGAGCTTTACCTCGGCAACTTTCTGCGCGAACAAAGCGCGCTGGGTCAACAACTCTTGCAGCTGACCGTCGACCGCATCGATCTGTTGGCGCAATTTATCGAGTTCGGAGTTCGCACTCATATGTCCAGATCTCAAGTCAGCCCCCTCTCCGGCGAGAGAGAGGAGAAAACATTAGCCATTGCGTTGCGCGAAATCTTTCATATAAGCGATCAATGCGTCCACCGCCGCTTCCGGCACAGCGTTATAAATGCTGGCGCGCATGCCGCCCACCGAGCGGTGACCGGCGAGGTTCAACAGATTGGCCTGCTCGGCGCCGCTGAGAAAAAGCTTGTCGAATTTTTCATCGGCCAGCACAAACGGAATATTCATCAGCGAGCGGCTTTGCACTTCGACCGGATTGCGATAGAAACCGCTATTGTCGATGTAGCCATACAGCTTTTCCGCTTTACGGCGATTGATTTTTTCCATCTCGGTCAAACCGCCGAGATCTTTTAGCCACTGGAACACCAGCCCTGCCAAATACCATGCAAAAGTCGGCGGCGTGTTGTACATCGAATCGTTGTCGGCGGCGGTTTTGTAATCGAGCATGGTCGGACACGACGACAGCGATTTACCGAGCAAATCTCTGCGCACGATCACGATCGTCAAACCGGCCGGACCGATATTTTTTTGTGCGCCGGCATAGATCGCGCCGAAATGATTGACATTGATCGGCCGCGACAAAATAGTCGACGACATATCGGCGACCAGCGGCGCCTTAACCTTCGGCGTGAACGAGAATTCGACACCGCCGATAGTTTCGTTGGCGATGTAATGCAAGTACGCGGCGTCTTCGCTTAACTTCCAGGTATCGAACGCCGGTACGCTGGAGAAATTGGTGTCCTCGGCGCTCGCCACGACATTGACCTTGCCGTAGCGCTTCGCTTCCTTGATCGCCTTGCTCGACCACTGCCCGGTGTGCACGTAATCGGCAACGTCTTTACCATCGAACAGATTCAACGGCACCGCTGCAAACTGCATGCTGGCGCCGCCCTGCAAAAACAACACCGCATAATCGTCGCCGATATTCAGCAACTCGCGAAAATCGCGCTCGGCGCGCGCGGCGATTTCGACGAACTCTTTCGAGCGATGGCTCATCTCCATCACCGATAAACCGCGGCCCTGCCAATCGGACAACTCCGCTTTAGCCTGTTCCAATACCGCTTCGGGCAATGCCGCCGGACCCGCGCAAAAATTATACTTTCTTGTCATTTCCTGCACCTTGAGAAATTACTCGCACCTTAAAAATACTTTGCCAAAAACCGCTCGAGCGCTTATTCGGCTTTACTGCAGCGGACCAAGCGAAAAGCCCATTGCGCTACTCATCGCCGCTCTCTTCCGTATCGTCGCCGACGTCGTCATCGGCCGCCTGCTCATCGTCGGCACCATCATCGTCATAGTTATCGTCGACCGCAGCGACACTTGCTACAGTTTCGCCATCGCCGATCGCCACTTCGACCTCGGGCGATTCCGGAATGCGTTCGACGCCGACCAGTTTCTCGCCTTCCTTCAAGCGAATCACGCGCACGCCCTGGGTGTTGCGGCTAAGCTCGGAAACCTCGTCGGTGCGCGTGCGCACCATGGTGCCCTGATCGGAAATCAGCATTAACTCATCGCCGCTGAACACCTGGACCGCGCCGGCCAAACCGCCATTGCGCTCGCTGATTTGCATCGCGATCACGCCCATGGTGCCGCGCCCCTTGGTAGGGAAATCCTCCGCCAAGGTACGCTTGCCGTAGCCGTTTTCGCTGACGGTCAATACGCGACCGCCCTCCTGCGGGATGATCAGCGCAATCATTTTCTCGCCGCCGTTGAGGCGAATACCGCGCACGCCGCGCGCGCTGCGGCCCATCGCGCGCACTTCGTCCTCGCGGAACCGCACCGCTTTGTTGGCGCTGCTGAACAGCATGACATCGCGCGCACCGTCGGTGATCGCGGTGCCGACCAATACATCGCCCTCATCCAACTCCAGCGCACGCAAACCGACGCTGCGCGGCCGCGAAAACTCCGCCAGCGCGGTCTTCTTCACCGTGCCGTCGGCGGTCGCCATAAATACGTAGTGATCCGCCAGATATTCGCGCACCGGCAGAATCGCCGTGACGCGCTCGGTCGCATCCAGCGGCAATAGATTCACCATCGGTCGGCCGCGCGAACCGCGCCCCGCCACCGGAATTTGATAGACCTTCAGCCAATACACCTTGCCGACATTGGTGAAGCAAAGAATCGTATCGTGCGAACTGGTGATCAACAGATGCTCAACAAAATCCTCGTCTTTCACAGCGGTGGCGGATTTACCCATGCCGCCGCGCTTCTGCGCCTGATAATCGGCCAGCGGCTGCGTCTTCGCATAACCGCCGTGCGAAATCGTCACCACGCGATCTTCTTCGCTGATCAAATCCTCGATCGACAAATCGTGTTGCGAGGCGGTGATTTCGCTGCGGCGAGCATCGCCGAAATCGGCGGCGATTTGCTGTAACTCTTCGCGAATCACGCTGACCAATTTGTCCGGATTGGCCAGAATACTCAAATACTCGGCGATTTCCGCCAACTTCTCCTGATACTCTTCCAGCAGCTTTTCGTGTTCCATGCCGGTGAGTTTTTGCAGTCGCAGGTCGAGAATCGCCTGCACCTGTTCCGGCGATAGATGATAGCGGCCATCGTGCATGCCGAACTCGGCCGGCAGATCGTCGGGGCGGCAGGCATTTTCGCCGGCGCGCGCCAGCATCGCCATCACGTCGCCTGGCTCCCAGGCTTTCGCCAACAACTTCTCGCGTGCTTCCGCGGTATTGGCGGACGCTTTGATCAGCTCGATCACCGGATCGATATTGGAGATCGCGACCGCCAACCCCTCGAGAATGTGGCCGCGCTCGCGCGCCTTGCGCAATAGATAAACAGTACGGCGCGTTACGACTTCGCGGCGATGGCGAATGAATGCATCCAGCAATTGCTTCAGGTTGAGCAGCCGCGGCTGGCCGTCGACCAGCGCCACCATGTTGATGCCGAACACGGTTTCGAGCTGGGTTTGCGCGAACAAATTGTTCAGCACCACATCGCCCATTTCGCCGCGCTTGATCTCGATGACGACGCGCAGGCCATCCTTATCGGATTCGTCGCGCAACTCGGAAATGCCTTCGAGCTTTTTCTCTTTAACCAGCTCGGCGATTTTTTCGATCAGCCGCGCCTTGTTCACTTGATACGGCAGTTCGCTGACGATGATGGTCTCGCGATGCGTTTTTTCATCGACCTCGACGACGGCGCGCGAGCGTATGCGGATGCGTCCGCGACCGGTGCGATACGCTTCGACAATGCCGGCGCGACCGTTGATGATCGCGGCGGTGGGAAAATCCGGGCCGGGAATAAATTCCATTAACTCGTCGATGGTGATATCGGGGTTATCGAGCACCGCCAAGCAACCCTTGATCACTTCGGTGAGATTGTGCGGCGGGATATTGGTCGCCATGCCGACTGCGATACCGGACGAGCCGTTGATCAGCAGATTCGGCACCTTGCTCGGCATCACCGCCGGCATTTGTTCGGTGCCGTCGTAGTTCGGCACCCAGTCGACGGTCTCTTTATCGAGATCGGCGAGCAACTCATGGGTGAGTTTGCGCATGCGGATTTCGGTGTAACGCATTGCCGCCGGGAAATCGCCGTCGACCGAACCGAAGTTGCCCTGGCCGTCGACCAGCATGTAGCGCAGCGAGAATGGCTGCGCCATGCGGACGATCGCATCGTACACGGCGGTATCGCCGTGCGGATGATATTTACCGATCACGTCGCCGACCACGCGCGCCGACTTTTTATAGGCCTTGTTCCAATCGTTGCCCAACTCGCTCATCGCGAACAATACGCGGCGGTGCACCGGCTTCAAACCGTCGCGCACATCGGGCAGCGCGCGCCCGACGATAACGCTCATCGCGTAATCGAGATACGACTGTTTCAACTCGTCCTCGAGATTGACCGGCAGAATTTCTTTGGCGATTTCACCCATAAATACAGCGCTTCCGTTTATTTAAACAGTTACCACCGGCATGCGCGCCGGAGCGGTAATGGACTCATGAATGAGCCTTACGGCTGGTAGCCGCGAAAGGTACCGACATCGGGAGATGCGGGCACCTGCCTTGTGAATCAATAAGCGATCAGTTCGCGACCGGACTAGCGCTCGGCAGGAGCCAAGCAGAGTCCATAACAACGCCTGAACCAAGCCTGGCAGAAGCGCGGAATCGTAACATAAATCAATATCCTACCGACAGTAAAACGGGCCGCTGCAACACTGCGGGACGACCACTTGGAATAGGAATGCAGGTATACTCGCGGCCGCGCTCGGCGGTCGTCTCCGCACAGCCACGGGCGCTTGATTGCGTATCTCCATATGACTTGTTGTCCAGGAAGATCGGCCCCATGAGTTCGAGTACTCCCGCGCACGCGCCAATAGCTGTACCGACCCACGTCGATACGTTGATTTTCGCGCGCTGGATAATTCCGGTGGCGCCGGCCAACGCCCTGCCCGAAGACAGGGTGCTCGAAAATTATGCCATTGCCATCGATGGCGGTCGCATCGCTGCGCTGCTGCCGGCCGCGGCGGCTCGCTCCATCGAAGCGCGCCAAACCATAACCCTCGACGAACATGCGCTGCTGCCGGGCCTGGTAAATACGCACGGCCACGCGCCGATGAGCCTGCTGCGCGGCTACGCCGACGATTTTCCGCTGCACCGCTGGCTCAATGAACAAATCTGGCCGGCCGAAGGCAAGTGGGTCAGCGCCGAGTTTGCCCGCGACGGCGCGGAACTGGCGATCGCGGAGATGTTGCGCAGCGGCACCACCTGCTTCGGCGATATGTATTTCTTTCCCGATGCGATCGCGCGCACGGCGAGCGCCGCCGGCATGCGCGCGCAAATTCATTTCCCGATTTTCGATTTCCCGAGCGCCTGGGGCGACAGCGCCGATGACTACATTCATAAAGGCTTGTTGCTGCGCGACGAATTCAAGCACAGTAACTTGATCACTATCGGCTTTGGCCCGCATGCGCCGTACACGGTCAGCGATGCACCGATGAGCCGCGTCGCCATGCTCGCCGCCGAACTCGACGCGGCGATCCAAATTCACGTGCACGAGACCCAGCAGGAAGTCGACGAAGCGCTGGCCAAGACCGGCGAGCGGCCGCTGGCGCGCCTGCACCGGCTCGGCATACTCGGTCCGCGCACGCAATGCGTGCACGCCACCGCGCTAAACGACGACGATATCGAACTGCTGCAGCGTACCAACAGCCACGTAGTGCACTGCCCCGAATCGAATATGAAATTGGCGAGCGGCTTTTGCCCGGTACAAAAATTACTCGATGCCGGCATCAATGTCGGGCTCGGCACCGATGGTGCCGCCAGCAACAACGATCTGGATCTATTCGCCGAATTGCGCAGCGCCGCGCTGCTCGCCAAGGCCACCGCGCGCGATGCCGCCGCTCTGCCCGCGCATGCGGCTTTGTTTATGGCGACGCTCGGCGGCGCCAAGGCATTGGGGCTGGACGAACAGATCGGCAGCTTGGAGATCGGCAAGGCGGCGGATATCATTGCCGTCGATATGAGCAGTATCGAAACGCAACCGCTGTTTCACCCGATCTCGCAGTTGGTGTATACCAATAGCGGCAGTCGTGTCACGCATAGCTGGATCGGCGGCAAGTTGCTGCTGGAGAATCGTCGGCTCACCACGATCGATCCGTTAGAGCTGCGCGGCCGCATCGCCCACTGGCGGAAAAAAATCGGCAGTTAAATTTTCTCGGAAGAAAAATCTATGGCAACCACCTACGCAGACTCCGGCAACCACGAAAACGTCGACCGCGCGGAAATCGCTAAATTCGAAGAACTGGCTCACCGCTGGTGGGACCGCCACAGCGAATTCAAGGCATTACACGATATCAATCCGCTGCGCGCCAATTACATCGACGAACATTCGCCGGTAGCCGGCAAGCGCGTGCTCGATGTCGGCTGCGGCGGCGGCATACTCGCCGAGGCCATGGCGCAGCGCGGCGCGATCGTCACCGGCATCGATATGGGCGAAGCGCCGCTGGCGGTGGCGCGGCTGCATCAACTCGAATCCGGCGTCGCCGTCGATTATCGCAAAATTACCGCCGAGGCATTGGCCGCAGCCGAGCCGGCGCAATACGATGTCGTGACCTGCATGGAAATGCTTGAGCACGTACCCGATCCCGGCTCGATCATTCAAGCCTGCGCAACGCTGTGCAAACCGGGCGGACATTTATATTTCTCGACGCTGAACCGCAATCCAAAGTCGTACTTATTCGCGATTGTCGGTGCCGAATTTGTTTTAAAGTTACTGCCGAAAGGCACGCACGATTACGCTAAATTCATCCGCCCCTCCGAGCTGGCCGAATGGCTGCGCGGCGCCGATTTGAATCTGCTCAAGATGACCGGCATGGTGTACAACCCGCTCACTAAACATTACAGCCTGAACGAGCGCGATGTCAGCGTGAATTATTTGATGCTGACGCGCAAACCGAGTTAACGATCACATTACCAACGTGCGCCCTCCCCTAAGCGAAATAGTTGCATGAATCCATCAATAAAGGCGGTGTTGCTCGATCTCGACGGCACGCTACTCGATACCGCGCCGGATTTTGTATCCATCGTCAATTCCATGCTGCAAAAATATGGCCGCGCGCCCATCGGCTACGCGCAATTTCGCCAGCGCGTTTCCGACGGCGCGCGCGGTATGATTCAGATGGCATTTGATTGCGACGACCACGATCCGCGGTTCGAAGCGTTGCGCGAAGAATTTCTAGCGCTGTATTCGCAGCATATCGCCGACCATACGCAACTATTTCCCGGTATGGCGGAGCTATTGCAATATATCGAGGGCGCCGGTTTAAGCTGGGGCGTGGTCACAAACAAAGCGAGCGCCTACGCCTTGCCGTTAATGGAGGCTATGTCGCTGTCGTCGCGTTGCGCCGCGTTGGTCTGCCCCGATCATGTCGCGAATCGCAAACCCGACCCCGAGGCATTGCAACTTGCCTGCCGCCAAATCGGTTGCGCTACCAGCGAAGCTATTTATATCGGCGATCACCGTCGCGATATCGAAGCCGGCCACAACGCCGGCATGAGCACGATCGCTTGCAGTTACGGCTACGTGCACAGCGACGACCCATGCGAAAACTGGGGCGCGGAATTTATCGTGCACGATGCGCGGCAGATTATTACGATTTTGCAAAATTGGGTGAATTAAGTTTACCGGCGACTAAATGCCGGCGATATTGACCTCGATACCGTAGGTCGGACTTCAGTCCGACATATCGGATTGAATCAAATTTACAAAACTGAAATTTTGTCGGTTGCTGTGTCGGACTAAAGTCCGACCCACGAAGACCCCGCCTACCAGAAACCAAAGAAGATTTTTATGAAGCCCTTTATCCCTACGCATTATCAACCGGCTGCCGATTTACTGCGCGACCGCGTCATTCTCGTCACCGGCGCTGGCGACGGCATCGGCCGCGCGGCAGCGCTGAGTTTTGCCGCGCACGGCGCCACGGTTATTCTGCTCGGTAAAACCATCGAAAAACTCACCGCTGTATACGACGAAATCGAACAAGCTGGCGGACCGCAGGCAGCTATTTATCCGCTCAAACTCGGCGGCGCCACGCTGCAAGACTACGAAACACTGCGCGACACCGTGACCGAAGAATTCGGTCGTCTCGACGGAGTGCTACATAACGCCGGCATACTCGGCCAACGCAAAAGCATTCTCGACAGCACCGAGGCTGATTGGAATGAAGTATTAACAGTTAATTTAACTTCGAATTTTTTACTGACAAAAGCTTTGCTGCCGCTATTGCAACTCAGCGACGACGCATCGATTGTATTTACTTCGTCCGGCGTCGGCAGAAAAGGCCGCGCTTACTGGGGCGCATACGCGGTATCGAAATTCGGCGTCGAAGGTCTAGCGCAGGTACTGGCCGACGAACTCGACAGCACCACGAATATTCGCGTCAACTGCATCAATCCAGGCGCCACCAACACCGCAATGCGCCGCATTGCTTATCCGGCGGAAAACCCGGCGGTCAATCCCTTTCCCGAGCAAATCATGCCGAGCTATTTATATTTGTTGGGGCCGGATAGCAAAGGTGTGACAGGACAGAGTTTCGACGCGCAGATAAAATAACAGCGCATCACTGACTCATTCAGGCGTTTAGACGAAGACAAATAATAACGAAAATGTAGCCCCGCAATGGGGGCTACAAAAATGGCAGTTCCCTTTACTTCGATGTGCGGCGGCGCCCTGCCCCAACCAAACCAATCAGTCCCGAAGAAAACAACCATGCTGCACCGGGCAATGGCACTGCTGCTGGCGCGATATAGTCACCCTGGATATTAAACACCATATCTCTATCGCCTCCCTGAACGCCGTAATTTTGGTCTAATATTTTATATGCCGAGTGCCCGTGGGGAAACACCAGATCTTCGTAAGCCCAATACAAAGAATCGTGGCTATCAAAGATACTCAGATTGTAGGTGCCGGCACTTAGCGTCAAACCGCTGAAATGAGCAGTCACATAAAAGGCATTCTCGACGGGAGATATTTGGTGATCCGACAACTGATTTGTCGGAACAGAGAACGAGTACAATTTCTGCGAATAATCGGCAGACCATATCGAATACTCAATCGGACCGGTAGGCTCGCCGGAAAAATTATAAAGCAGCACAGCATCGATCTGCGAAATGTTGGCATCGTCATTCAGTACAAATCGATCAAAGGTTTGGACATTGCCGTTAGCAGACGCATACGTCGACATTGCCGAGGGCGTAAAACTCATATTGTGTCCATACAATACCGCCGCCTGCGCGGATAGTGTCGTACCTGCTGCGATAGCGGCGGCAACCAATGCGAAAACTGTATTTTTATTCATGAAAAACTCCCTAATCCCAATAATTATTTTGAGTAGCGACCATCGCTGGTCTCCCATGGTGCACCGAGTACATGCCCGCATTACCGCCGACGCAAACTTCAGTGCTCGGGCACGGTAGCATAAATATTAATCGCAATGCCACCGCTTCGGCACAGTTAAACACCATAAACGGAAAGCCAAAATGCCGAGCTATTTATACGGTTGCACAGAGGGGGTCTGACCCCGTGTATTTGACCCCGTGTATTTGATATTTGCGCAATTAGCGCGCCTTGCGCCGATTCACCCAATACAAACCGAGCGCCAGCAACGCGTACGGCAATAGCGATAATGCATCCGCATACGCGCCTGCAAAAAATGGATTGTGCAACGATGACCAACCGTGCACGGCCTTATCGAAATCGGTCAGCAAACCCGTGCTAAATGCAATCACGATACCGGCCAATGCACCGCCGGCGATGTAACCGGAAGCCAGCAGCACTCCGGCGCCGCGATCGCTCTCAGCATTCAATTGTTCGGCATCGAGCGCGGCAAATTCCAGCTGTCGACGGCGCCGATAATCGACTAGCCAGCGCACCATGCCGCCAATGAAAAGCGGTACCGAGGAAGACAGCGGCAAATACACGCCCACCGCAAACGGCAGCGACGGCACGCCGCACATCTCCAGCACAAGTGCGACTATCACGCCGAATAAAACCAATGCCCATGGCAGTTCGCGATCGAGAATGCCTTTAATAATGTACGACACCAACACCGCTTTCGGCGCCTCGAATTTGCGCACCTCGCTGCCATCGGGTCGCACACTATGTGTACCGTTGATACCGGGATCGGCCAAATATATCGCCGCACCGTTATCGTCGACCAAGTATTTTCCGGCCGGCGCGGCGACGCTGTCGGTTTTGTGCCAAACGCGATAGCTATTTGCATCCTGTTGCGCCTGCGGACCTTGTAATTTTTCGATCGCTGTCAATGCGCGAGCATCAGTGTGCAGGCCGGGAGCAATTTGCTCGATCGGCACATACACCGTTGCGGCGTCGTTGAGCTTTAATAACACCGGACCCAACACCAGCGCCGACGCCAGCGCGCCGATAATGATTGCATACTGCTGCAGGCGTGGTGTCGCGCCGACCAAAAAGCCGGTTTTTAAATCCTGTGCAGTGGCGCCGGCATTAGCGCAGGCGATACAGACAATCGCGCCGACCGATAATGCGGTGACGTAATAACTCGCGTCGGTCCACCCCATCAGCAAAAAAAACAAACAGGTAAATAACAAGGTCGCGACAGTCATACCCGATACCGGATTGCTGGATTGGCCGATTTCGCCGGTCAGCCGCGCGGATACCGCGACGAATAAAAATCCGCAAGCCAGAATCAATAATGCGCCCAGGCCGCTCATATGCAGCGGCGGCGCCGACACAATCGCCACTAAAACCGCCGCGCAGCCGAGCAGGACCCAGTGCAACGGAATTTCGCGCTCGGTGCGCAGACGTTGTAATTCCATACCGGCAAAATTGTCGAAGCTGCCGCGCAAACTTTGCCAAATCGTCGGTAGCGCACGCACCAGACTCACGATGCCGCCGGTCGCCACCGCACCGGCACCGATATATAAAATATACGCGTTGCGAATCTCGCCGGGGCTCATCTCCGCGATCAATTTGGTGGCGGGTGCCAATGGCGACGCGAGGCCGTCGCCGAAAAAGCGGATCAGCGGAATGAGTAACAGATAGGCCAATACGCCGCCGCCGCACATAATCGCAGCGATACGCGGACCGATAATGTAGCCAACACCCAGCAACTCGGGAGAGATTTCCGCAGCGACCGAAGCGCCTTTAAGCGGCGCGCCGAAAATTGCCGCAGGCACCTCCTTCCAACCTTTCAGCACTACGTTGATTGTTTTGTACAACAAACCCACCGCAAAACCGCCGAAAATAATTCGCGCGCGACGATCGTTTTGACTGGGTATTGCCGCCGCGTCGCCCGCTGTGTTCGGTTCGCGTGCTTTAGATAGCTCGGCTGCAATCAATACGCCCGCACAGGCCGTGCCCTCCGGAAATTTCAGCTCATCGTGCTTGACTACAATTAAAGTCCGGCGCAATGGAATCATCATCAGGATGCCGAGCAGTGCGCCGAGCACCGCCACCAACAATACGCGGCTGGCAGTCAGATCAAAGCCGAGAATTAAAATAGCCGGCATCGTAACGCCGAGGCCGAATGCGATGGACTCGCCGGCCGAGCCAGCGGTTTGCACGATATTATTTTCGAGAATAGTGGAGTCGCGCAGTCCCGCTTTCGACAGCAAGCGAAAAAATGTGATCGCAATGACCGCGACCGGTATCGATGCGCTGACGGTAATACCGACTTTCAATACCAAGTACAACGACGAAGCGCCGAACACCATGCCGAGCAACACGCCGAGCAGTAACGCTTTAACGGTAAATTCGGCGGGTGTTGCTGTGGCAGCAACAAACGGTTGATACGAGGGATTCGAAGGACGCGCCATGAGTTGCTAAAGTGCCGAGAGAATTCAGCAGCACTATTGCATAGATGCCCGAGCAAAATAAAGGTGCAGAATAATCGGTCGGGAAATGCGCCGGAGATTTATCGTGGGGGCGCACCTGCGTGTGCGTCCTCTCGAACGATGACAATAAATTAAAACCATGCTGTTGATTAACCGGAGGGCAGACACATGGGTCTGCCCCTACAGAAGCGCGATTAACCGATTTTAACTTTAGCGAGCCGCTCGTAAAACTTCGGCAGATCCTGCGGGCCTTTACAGAATAACAGCGGCAATGCCTCCAGCATGGTGGCGCCGGCATCGATCATTGCGTCCAAACCTTCCAGGGTTTTTTCGAAGTTGCCGCCGTTGGCGTCGAAGTGCGGCGCGAGCTGCACGCGCACCTCCAACGTATTCGGATCGCGACCGGCAGCGGTGTAGGCCGCTTTAATACTCTTCACGCCGGCGGCGATTTCTTTCGGATCGTACGAAATCGGGATCCAACCGTGGCCCAATTCGGCGATGCGCTGGCAATTGCGCGGCGTCGGCGCAATACCGAACCATACCGGCATATCGCGACCCTGTACCGGGCGCGGGAAGGCATGAATTTTATCGAATTGCACGCTTTCCAGATTCACGCTGGCCGGCGCCTGCGACCACAATTCGCGACACACGCGCATCTGTTCCTCCATGCGCGTCAAACGCCCTTCGAACGGAATGCCGGAGGCGATATATTCCTCTTCCTGCCAACCGGTGCCGATACCGATCTCCAAGCGGCCGCGCGAAATCACATCGAGCGTAGCCAATTGTTTCGCCAGCAGCACGGCGGGGCGCAGCGGGCTGATCAACACGCCTGTGGACAAGCGAATATTGTCGGTGCAACCGGCGATCGCGGACAACGTTGCAATCGGCTCGTACCACGGCGTGGTCAACGGCGCCGGAAAATCGCCATACGGGTAGCGGTCGACGCGCTCGCCCATCACCACATGGTCAGTCATGCTGACCTGATCGATGCCGGCTTGATCGGCGATGCGAATCGAATCGATTACGCCGCGCAGATCGCCGCCAAAAAAATCCTGCATCCCATAGATCCCGACGCATACCTTCAATTTGCTCATTATCATCTCCCCATTGCATTGTCGTTTTGCGTTATCGACGGCGTTTGCAGTCGACAACAGTTGCGATCCGGTAGCCGAACGTTAGTTTCGCCGGCTAGGCTAACACCGCAACTATTAAGGAGCCACGATCGAGTCAGTCAATCGCCATGACCGGAGCGGTCAGTCGCAGCGCCGAAGTGCTCAACGCACCTTTCAACTCTTTAACGCAGCTTTCGCCCTTTAACGTACTTTGCGCACTTTAAAGCTGCGGCCTTTGATTTTGCCATGCGCCAGGCATTGCAAAGCCTGATTGACATGCTCGCTGGCGATCGCGACATAGGCGTGGAAATCCGAGATATCGATTTTTCCGACCGCGCCGCCATCGATACCGCCGGGCCCGGTCAGCGCGCCGAGAATATCGCCGGCCCGCACTTTATCCTTGCGGCCCGCATCGATACAAATCGTCACCATCGGTGCGGCCAATTCGATATCGTTGTTGGCACGCAGCTTATCCAACTCGCCCAGCGCGATCGGACTTTTTTGATAGGCTTCGATCGCGGCGACCCGGCGCGCCTCCGCCGGCGCATACAGACTCAACGCCAAACCTGCATTGCCCGCGCGGCCGGTGCGGCCTATGCGATGAATATGCACTTCCGGATCCCGCGACAACTCGTAATTGATAACCGCCGCCAGATCCTTGATATCCAAACCGCGCGCGGCCACATCGGTGGCAACCAAAAGCGGCGTGCTTTTATTCGCGAAGCGCACCAACACCTGATCGCGCTCCTTCTGCTCCATATCGCCATGCAACGCCAGCGCGGCGAAGCCGCGCTGTTGCAACGCATCGGCTACTTCCTGGCATTGCACTTTGGTATTGCAAAAAATTGCGGCGGAATCGGGCCGGTAATGCTCTAGTAACTTTATTAAAGCGCGGCTTCGCGCAGCGGGTTCTACTTCAAAGAATACTTGCTGAATCTGCGCTTCGCTATGTGTCGATTCGACGCTGACTTCGATCGGATCGCGCTGAATAGAAGCGCTCATCGCTTTGATCGAATCGGGATAGGTAGCGGAAAATAGCAGGGTCTGCCGCTGCTTCGGCAGCTCGCCGATGATAGCGGCGATGGCATCGGCAAAACCCATGTCGAGCATACGGTCGGCTTCGTCGAGCACCAGCGTCTGCACGTGCTGCAAATCCAGAGTATTTTTTCGCAGATGATCCTGAATGCGGCCCGGCGTGCCGACGATAATGTGCGCGCCGTGCTCGAGCGAACCGATCTGCCGACCGATCGATACGCCGCCGCATAGCGTCAATACCTTGATGTTGTGCTGGAAGCGCGCCAGTTGGCGAATATCCTTGCCGACCTGATCGGCCAGCTCGCGCGTCGGACACAATACCAATGCCTGAATACGAAACTCGCGCACATTCAACTTGCACAACAAACCGACGCCAAACGCTGCGGTTTTGCCGCTACCGGTTTTGGCTTTGCCGATTAAATCGCGATTTTGCAAAATCGGCGGCAGACTCTGCGCCTGAATCGGCGTCATTTGCGTGAAGCCTAGACTGGTCAGATTGTCGAGCATCGCTGGCGGCAGCGATAGCGCGGCGAATTGAGCGGAGATACCGGTGGTTGAGCTTTGATTTGTCATAGGCGCGCATGGTCTTACTCAGCGCGCCAGAATGCAAGCAGAGAAGCATTTATTGGCGATATCCAGTCGACTACAGGCACCTTGTCGCATAATTGATCCGCATAGGCGTACCCCATGGGAATATTATGCATAATAAAGGCACTGCGCGGAGCAGCTACGCCGGTTAGTTACTTTCCTGTATGACCGCTTTGATAACCGGGGCCGCAGGACCAGTTTTGACCGCAACAAAACTACCGGTAACGGAAACCCTGCAGAATCCGTTCGGACTTATGCCGGAAGAAAGGCCCGGCAAATCGCTGTTTAATCCGTTGATGGCTTTTGCATTACCCCCCCCCAAACCTTGATAAGCATAACTAAAATTGCCGCCAATCAATTTACTATTAATAAAATTAAAGCCTTGCGCCGCCTCATAGACAATAGTTTGCTGGCTCGAATCGCTATTGGTAATTTCCGAGTTATCGAAAACCACAGAATATGGCGTTGTACTCCAAGCTTGAGAAATTATTTTTGGTGCCGTCGCTATAAGATTGTTGTGGTAATAAGTTCTGGCCGAACCATACCATTTATTAAATAACGAATCCGATGCATTGACATTGGCGCTATAAACGCTCCAAGCACCGCCCACGCCAGCGCTCTGACCGACTAGCGTGTCGGCGGCATCTGCATGCCCGAACCCTTCCTGAACGCCGCTAATAGTGACACCATGAAAAATATTCGCCAACGCATTGGCGCCCCCGAGAGAAAATCCCTGGTGCGCAGACTGTATTGAAGTGTCGATAAATATATTTTCAGAACATTGGCTCGGTGATTTCAGACCTACCCCAACCCCATATTTTCCGCCAGTTGTTTTTATATCATAAAAATTATTTCCCTGAGTCGCAAAATAAGGTGTCGCAAAACGGAGATCGACCACCGTCGAAACAGTCGGACCGGACTGAATTTCAAAACCTATGCCTTGCAAAGTTACGTATCCCAAACCATTTGTCGTAAATACGCTGGTACAGAGCGGGCCTTCGCAAATAATCTTGGTATTTTCACTCCCGGCACCGGCAACCAAACCACCCACTGCGGTCGGGCTCTGATTCAACACTATAGGCTCCGAAATATAATATGTTCCGGCAGGGATAAAGACCGCCGCACCAGACTTGGTTATTGCGGATTGAAGGCAGTTGCTGGCTGGCTTACTCGCACAAGTCACCGTCGTCAGAAACAACGGACTCGGCTGCCCGGTAAACTTCGGCCTGGTTAATTTTGGAATTTTCCCGTCGAAATAGCTCCGCGGTAAATCGCTAATATCCGTTATCTTCCCGCCTCCCGAAAAGCCGTTAGCCGACGCGCCCAATAATTCGTTATGAAAAATATCGTTTTGGTATTTCAGGTCGACAGTTGATCCAGGAGCAATCGCGTAATATTCCGACAGGGTTGTTGGTGTTGCGCAGCCTTTGAATTCTATCGAGTTACCAATCGAGCGAATTCTTCCCGCCCCCGTTGCGACTACAATATTCTTCGCATTAGTAGCGGCATTATTACCGATCAGCCAAAGCGTTCCACTCGCATTGTAATCCGCGATGACATTTGCGGAATAATTTTTATTAAGGCAACCGTTGGTACGATCGAGCGTAGATATCTCATTGGCCTTAGCCACTACACTCACCGGCAAGCCAGCGCTGGTTGCTGGCACATAAATCAGCCTATCCGGACTTGTATAGCCATTCAATTCCGTCGGACTTATCCCCTCGGTTCTGACATTTACAACCATATGCGCACGCTGGCTGATCGGAGACGGCCTATTCAAAACGATATCCGCACCGTTGACCGCAGCTTTACGCTCTTGCATACCGGTACCGTAGACCTCTAGATGTCCGTTCACCTGCTCGATATGAGCGAAATTGGATTTGCTCATATTTCCCCCAACTATGAACGCCAACGCTTGACTGTTATTTAATCGAACCGCAGTCCTAGCATAGCCGGAAGGATAATACAGACCGTCCCAATGAGATCCTTGAATGGTGACAGAGGCTGGACCATTTATATAAATACCACCTGAGCGGAAAAAGCTATCTTGAATTTCGGCTTCCATATAAGTGCTGTTGTTGAACTCGATTAGCGCCCCAAGCTCTCCGGATAAATTGGCGCCATCTGCGCGCTTGAACTCAATTGCCGCCAAAGACAAATACGGCAGTCTAGCAATCCTGAATAATGGTTTGTCTGGGTTGGCCGCAATGATCTCGGTCTTCATTCTGCCCGCGCCATGAATAATCAGCGGCATACTCTGGTCTATTGTTATTGGGTTATTAACGAAGTAGGTCCCCTGCGGCAATAAAATCTTAGAAACCCCACTACTAATTAGGGCTTGCAGATTATCTTTCGCGGCGAGAGTGAACCCATCATAAGTGGTGGGATAATTTTCATTATTCCCAAGTGCATTTAACGTAAAAGAAAAAAGAACGAGAAAAAATAGATTCCTGACACTAGAAGCCATCGTTAGACTATTCATAAAGACCTCTGTAATCCAAGTATTGAAGGCCCACTAAAGCCAGACAATAGAATGTATCGCCCTATTGATGTTAGCAGAAATTATCGATCTACTATTGACCATGACAACCCCATAACCAAACAATGAAGCAGAGCAACACGGGATGCCATATACTAAAACCTCATATAAACCACTAAAAATCTCTTCTAGACTAAACGACGAACAGGAACCGGATCAGCATGAGTTCAGCGCCACCAGAACTCCAAATCTACCTATTCTTTCTCAATAATTTAAACAGCATTCGCCTAAACAATAAGAACAAAAATATTTTCGTTAAAGATAGTAAAGTTTATCGATTAATCGATGACCACGGTGCCGCCTTCGTAGAATATTAGTCCGATTAAAATTTAAGAAGCCGAATATCATCGCAATTTCAAAAAGATTTCGCTACGCAGTTCACATAACTACATATCCATGCAGCCTATACTCCCGACATTCCCAATGCCCTTTAATATTGTGTTGAAAGCGGCCTGTCGACGAATATCTTTGCCGCTCTCACCGGCTTTTTTCGATCAAACCCTTCAGTACGGCTTTTTCTAAGCTGAGATTGGCAAACATTCTCTTCAGCTTGTCGTTTTCTTCCTGGGCATCCCTTAGTTTTTTCACGCCGGATGCTTTCATGCAGCCATATTTACTCTTCTAGCTGTAGTAGATGGCATTGCTGATGCCGTGCTTGCCGCAAATCTTTTCAACTTTCCGCCCCCGCACCGCTCCCTTCCAAGATCGAAACAATCTGTTTTTCGGCAAAACAAGTCTTCCTCATTGTCATCTCCCGAGAAATTCATCATCTCAGAAAACTCCAATTATGTTTGTTTTAGTTGGGGAAATGGACTGAAATCGCGATCCTGCAAAATCGGCAGCAGACTCTGCGCCTGGATCGGCGGCATTTGCGTAAAACCGAGGCTGGTCGGATTGTCGAGCATCGCCGCCGGCAGCCGCAGCGCGGAGAATGAATTATTGGAGAGATCGGGGCTGGCTTGGTCATAGCCGCGCTATGGTGTTACTCCGCGCGGCGGAATGCAAGTAAAGCAATGCAAGTAGAGCTATCGAGATACGCCGTCTGCACAGTAAATCTATGCAGGCGGCGAACAATGCAGAGCGGAAACCGACTCCGCTCTTGCGAGTTGCACCCAAACGACAACTCTGTTCCGGCGCGGATTACCAAGTCTCGGTGATCAACGATTCGTCGGGATAAGTGGTAATGCGGTGGCCCGAGCCGTCGGCATTCTGCAGATAAGTGAACGTGCTGCCATCCGCATTGGCGCCCTCGCCGATTACCGAGCCGTCGGGCTGCAGTTCAAAATCAGCCCAATAGCCATCACTCGATACCCAGTAAATCTGCACCTCGACGTCGCCGATCGCTTTTTGGTAATAAATCGAACCATCGGCATATACGGTGTAGAGCTCGAGATACCCACCGGAAGAATGATATTCGGTAGTGACAGAACCGTCTTTACCATTGGTTACATCCGTGTAGCTGCCGTTCGGCTCTACCAAATGGGAACTTACCACGACGTTCTCGACCAGCGTCTCCGTCAATGAACCGCTCATGTCGATCGTAATTCGATAGCCGGTGCCGTTGCTGTCGAGATGAACCGTACTGGGGTCGCAAGCATCGTCCCTACCATCGCCATCGCCATCGCCATCGCCATCGATCGGCATATTCGATAAAAACTTAATGAGTCAAGAATACTCGCGCATGAAAATATTACCTAAACGTAACACGCCCGCCGAATCCATCAGACCACGTAAACGGCGGCATCGTCAGACATTACAATGCCAGGCTAAAACCAAATCGATACAGCCGAATAAATCGTTAGTAGCACCAGCGTTGTGCTAAAAACGCGCCGCCAAAACGCATCGCTTAGAAACCCGCGCAGCAGTGCACCCAACAATGCCCAGCCGGCAATACACGGTAGGTTAACGCCGGCAAATACCGCGCAAAGTATTAATACAGCCAATCCAAACGGTTGCAGATCGGGCGTAAACGCCGCAGCGCCGGTGACGGCCATCACCCAAGCCTTGGGATTGATAAGTTGAAACAGCGCGGCGGCACCGAATGGCATCGGTTCAGCAAGCGAATTGTCGCTCGGCGCGAACGCAATAGTGCGCAACTGCCAGGCAAAAAATAATAGGTATGCCGTACCGAATGCTTTCAACATTAAATACGCACCCGGCCATGCAACGATCAATGCGCCGACACCAATGGCGCATAATGCGACCAGCGCACCGAAACCCACTGCCACGCCGAAAATATGCGGAATCGAGCGCGCAAAACCAAAATTGATACCGGATGACGCCAGCATAATATTGTTGGGCCCCGGCGTGATCGATGTAACGAACGCAAACGAGGCCAGCGGTAACAATAATGGCTCCATCGTTAATCTCCAGCTGGTGGCGCAACGAGACTGCCATATGTCTGTTGCAGCCGCTGAAACACTGGGCCGGGACAATGCCTTAAAAAACGACCGTCAATTTCGCGCACCGGAATCAATTCGGCGCCCGTGCCGGTGAGAAAGCATTCGTCGGCATTGTATAAATCGTACGGCGCCAACGATGCTTCGCGGCACACAAAATTCAAGGATGCCGCCAACTCGATCACTGTATTTCTGGTGATGCCATCGAGTGCGCCATCGATTACCGGCGGCGTTATTAAAATGCCATCGCGCACGATAAAAATATTTTCCGACGAGGCCTCGGCGACCCGGCCCTGCGCATTCAATAAAATCGCTTCGTCGGCGCCAGCGTGATTGGCCTCCATGCGCGCGAGAATGTGGTTGAGATAATTCAGGCTTTTAATGCGCGAATCTAAACCGTCCGGGCCGAGGCGCCGCGTCGCGGCGATAATCAAGCGCGCGCCGCGCTGTCTTTTATCGGCGCTTAACAGCGACAATTTGTCGGCGACGATAAAAACGGTCGGCGCGCCGCAACGACTCGGATCGAGACCGAGCGGACCGATACCTCGCGTTACCACCAGGCGCAGGTAACCGTCGTCGACCGCAAAGGCTTTCACCAGTTGATCGATCGCGCGGGTCAACTCGCTATCATCGAGTGGAATCGTCAACCCCAAAGCCTGCGCCGAGCAGCGCAAGCGGCGCAGATGCTCGGCTAATTTAAAAACCCGTCGACGGTAAAAGCGCAGTCCTTCGAATACGCCATCGCCATACAACAAGCCGTGGTCGAGCACTGATACCGATGCATCGGCCGCGGCAGTTATCGCGCCGTTCAGCCAACATAACGCGCGAGCTTCTTGTGAAAGATTTACCTGGGAATTCATTCAATTTTCCTCGCGCCGACGCGCCTGTCCAAAACGAGCAGAGTGCAAATCCCGGGACACGCCTAACCCGCCGCCTAGACTTGCCGTCACAAAGACTCCACTGTAAGTAGATGATGCAAGCCATAACAGTTGCAGGGATGTATTAAATAGACCGATACAGTTAGACTCACTGGCAATCTGTTATTGTCGCTTTCGAGGCGATCTGTATGGGCCCCTCATCCCCCGCTACCCGCTACAGCCAAGTCGCATGCGCGATCGAGCGCGATATCGAACGCGAACTCTATCGCCCGGGCGAGCGCCTGCCGGGCGTGCGACGTCTGGCGCAGCAGTATCAGGTCAGCATTTCCACGGCGCTGGAAGCCTGCCGTCTGCTCGAGGATCGCGGTCGTCTGGAAGCAAAATTGCGCTCGGGCTTTTTCGTGCGCCTGCACCGGCCGGCCGCCGCGCAGCAGCCTGCGATTTCTGATCCGCCACAGGCGCCGAACGAAGTGAGCGGCCAGCAGTTGGCGATGCAATTGATCAAGGCCGCCAACGATCCGAAATTATTGCCGCTCGGCGCGGCCGTGCCGCATGCGCAATTTATGCCCGTGCAGGCGGTGGCCGCGGCGATGGCACGCGCCCTGCGGCAACATGGCGCGGCAGCCGCCGCCTATGCGTTTCCACCGGGGCACCTCAATCTGCGCCGCCAAATCGCCAAACGCATGACTGAATTGGGCTGCCCGACCGATCCCGATGGTATCGTCATCACCAACGGCTGCCAGGAAGCCCTCGGTCTGGCGCTGCGCGCATTGACTCAGGCCGGCGACGTGGTCGCGATCGAATCGCCGACTTTCTACGGCTTGTTGCAGGTTATCGAAGCACTCGGCCTAAAAGCGCTGGAGATTCCCACCGATCCGCGCGAAGGCATGAGCATCGAAGCGCTCGAATTCGCGCTGCAGCAATGGCCGGTGCGCGCCTGCATCGTCACGCCGAACTTCAGCAACCCGCTCGGCAGTTGCATGAGCAGCGAGCGCAAACGCGCTTTAGTTAAGCTGTTAGAGCAGCGCAGCATTCCGCTGATCGAGGACGACGTGTACGGCGATCTCGGCTTCGAGGGCGCGCGCCCCGGCATCGCCAAAGCCTTGGACCCGAGCGGTAACACGGTTATTTATTGCAGTTCGTTTTCGAAAACGCTGACGCCGGGACTGCGCGTCGGCTGGATCGCGGCGGGCCGCCAGCGGGCGGAAATCGAATACCACAAATACGTACTCAATCTCGCCTCGCCAACCGCATCGCAAATGGCGGTGGCGGAATTGTTGGAGCGCGGCGGCTACGATCGTTATCTACGGCAGGCGCGGCGCGACTACGCGACCGCGGTGGCGCGCATGAGCCGAGCGGTGGAGCTGTATTTTCCGGAGGGAACGCGCATCACGCAGCCGCAGGGCGGCTTCGTTATCTGGATAGAATTTCCGGCCGCGATCGACGGCAACATTTTATATCGGCAAGCGCTGCAACACGGTATCAGCATTGCGCCGGGCACGATGTTCTCCGCCACCGGTCGCTACCGCAACTTTATTCGCTTGAATTGCGCGGTGCCGTGGGATTCGCGCACCGAAAAATCGATCGCGCGGCTCGGACAGTTGGCGCTGGCGATGTTGTAGAAATATCAGGCCTTGTCCATGCCCGATAAATAATCGTCGCGCAATTCAAAAAACTCAGCCTCGCTGATATCGAGATGATCGAGCAGCATAGGATCGATACTGGAACCGGTGTGCGCTTGGTTCATGCGCCAAAATTTGCGATAGACCCCGCTGATATTTTTTGCCATCTCAAGCAATACCAGTAATGTTTTTATCGTGTCCAGATCGTCGATGGCAATTTTGTCGTTAAATACCGCATCGATTTGCGGCTGCAGTTTAATCGCGAGATTAAGCGTCGGCGGCACCAGCCAAGCCTTACCCAATTCGTAGCCGACGTCGTAATGCGTAAAGCCGTACCGATCCGTTTCTTCGGCCGGCAAATACAGTAGCGAATTCTCGTTGACCGTTTGCAAGAAGACCCGGTAATCGGCAAACGCCTGCATCATCAGCGGAATGCCGAAATCGTGAAACATACCGACGGTGTAAGCCGATTCGGTCGACACACCGGAAACTTCGTGCGCCAGCCTGGCGGCGATTTCGGCAACCTCGGTCGCGCTGTCCCAGAAGCGATCCATCTTCAGAGACTTGCTCAAGCCCATCTTGATCGCGGTGACTTGCGTCAACGAGTAAACCTTTTTCAACCCCAGCAGCATGATCGCGCGATCTATCGAAGTCACGGCGCTCTGTAGCCCCATCGCCGGCGAATTCACCACGCGCAAAACGGCACCGTATAAAGTGACATCTTTTTTTATTGCCGCGACGATGCGACCGATATCAGGATCGCTTTTATTCAATTCCAGCGTGATGGTTTCCAACGCTTCCGGCCGGGGCGGGATCGATATTTTTTTCGCGACTGCGGCGGCATCGCCAAATTGCGGAGCATGGGTCATCGATCGAATCTCTATCGAGTCATTGAATGGCTCAATTTAGCGGTTATAGCCGACAACCGCCAGAGATACTCGCGAGCAAACGAATAGCGGAGACCGCGCATCAACCGACAGCGACAATTCGGGAATTATTTTATCGATCGCAACTTTGCCGGCCGCGCGCTACGCCGCAATGCCGTATCGGTAACTACTATCGGCGCGCAGCACGCGCTCGATGCTACCCTGCCGTAAAAGATAGGTTAAATGGGCCAGGCATTCGCTGACGGCGAGAAAATCGTCGAGTGGTCCGCGCCGGCGCGGAAACATCAATTGCATTAACTCAAACACACTGCCGGGATGCTCCGCGCACAAACTCAGCAAATTCTCCAACTGTTGCTCATGGTGCTGACGCAACTGAATCGCACGCGTATTGAGGCCGTAATACGGTAAATCGTGCGAGGGCAGCACCAGCGTATCGGCCGGCAACTTACCGACGCGCTGCAACGACTCCAACCATAGCTGCAGGGGATTGGCATCGGGCTCGATGGCATTCACGCTGATATTGGCACTGATGCGCGGCAGTAATTGATCGCCGCAAATCAACACCTTTAATTGCTCGCTGTATAACGATACATGCTCCGGCGCATGGCCCTCGCCGACGATGATACGCCAGGAAATATCGCCGACCGGCAATTCCGCACCCTCGCGCAGACGATGGTAAGCCATCGGTGGCGGCGCATACAGTCGCATGCCGCTGAACGCGCTCATTAAAGTTTCGATATGATCGGGCGGCAACCCCAGATGCCGATAAAACTCGGCGTATTGCCACGAATCGTAGGCATTGTCGGCGGCCGCCGCGCGCAGCGAAAAATAATCGCCGAGGCTCATATACAAGGGCACGCGCAATGTATCGATCAACCAACCTAGCGCGCCAGCGTGATCGGTGTGCGAATGCGTGCACAGGACCCCGGTGATCGGCTCGTCCGCCGGCAGCGCGGCGAGAATCTGTTGCCACAGCGCCTTAGTCGTATCGGTATTTAAACCGGTGTCGACGATCATCCAGCCGCGCGCCGCGCGCAGCAAATAAATATTAATGTGATCCAAGCGAAACGGCATCGGCATGCGCAGCCACTTGATACCCGGCGCCACATTCTTGAGCTCGCCGTTCGGTTGCGGCGCAGTGAAGGGAAACTCTAGTTCGCGCATCGGCTTTTTTCCGTCGTCATCCAGCCGGCAACTAAATGCCGAATACGCGCTTGGCATTTTCGCGCAAAAATTTCGGCCATACATGATCCTTGAAAGGCACCGCCGCCAGCTCGGTAAAAATCCGCTCGAGCGATAGCCCCATCGGAAAATACCCGGCATACATAATTTTGTCGGCGCCGCGCGAGTTGGCGAACTCGATAATTTCGCGCGGATAATATTTCGGCGCAAATGCGCTGGTCGAGTAATACAGATTCGGGTATTTCAACATGAGCTTCACCGCAAGTTCCTGCCACGGCTCGGCGCCATGCCGCATAACGAATTTCAACTCGGGAAAAAACCAACAAACCTCATCGACAAGCTCGACATGTTGCGGCGCCATCGGCACGCGCGGGCCTGGCACGCCGACATTGACCAGAATCGGAATATCCAATTCGACGCAGGTGGCGTATAGCAAATACATTTTTTTATCGTCGATCGGTACCTGCGGACACAAGCCACAGGGGAAAACCGACACCGCTTTGATGCCGTGCTCGCGGTGCAGACGCTTAATTTTACGCACCTCGTCCATGCCGCGATTGGGATTGGCCGCATAGTCGAACATAAATCGGGTGGAGTGTCGTTGCTGCGCGGCCAGGGCGGTCGCCGAATTGTCGTCGAAGCCGACCAGCGCCACTTCGATATTGTGCTTATCCATTTGCCCGACGGTAAAATCGAGATAATCGTCGAGCTTGTCGAGCTTGGGGACATCGCGAAACATGTACTGCGCCGGCATCTTGAACATCTGCCGGCTCTCTTCATCCATCAGTAATGGTTTGAAGGCCTCGTACCATTCCTGATTGGTCTCGCTGACGGGGATGCCCATCATCAGATCGATCGCTTGAATATCTTTCGGCATTGGCATCGCTGGGCCCCCGCATCAGGTAATGGCTATTGTCGGCACTGAGGCCCGGACCATTTTGGCCGCTTAAGTACGATACTCAGTTAATCTCAAATCACAGGAAATTATATCTATGCGTATTATTTTCATCAAGATAATACGCATTATGAAACCCGAGGTGCTATTTTTAGTAAGCTGGCGCGAAAGCCTCTAATATTTTGCCGCGCAGGCCTCCAACGAGCTGTTTAGCCTCAGGCAAAACTGTTTAGCCCACTGCCCGCAGGCTATCGACTCCACTTCAATAAGGAATTCAGCGCTTGAGCATCAAGAAGGCCCCGACCGGTAGCGATACGCTTCCGGCCAAGCAAATCGACGATACCGATTACAAACTGATAACGCTGCTGCGCAAGGACGGTCGCAGGTCGACGCGCGAATTGGCTAAAAGCCTCGGGCTGACCGAAGCAACGGTGCGCACCCGGCTCCGCCGTCTGGAGGAAACCCAGACCATGCGCGTGGTAGCGATGACCGACTATCGCCTGGCCGGTTTCAATCTGATCGCTTCCATCGGGGTCCATGTGCAGGACCGCGCAGTAGCCGACGTAGCCGCCGATATCGCTAAACTCAGTCAAGTTCTCGACGTGCAGATTGTCAGCGGCGGCGCAGACATAGAAATAAGTGTCGCCGCCGGCGAGCGCGACGAACTCGCGCAATTACTCTATCTGCAGTTGGCGCAAATACCCGGCGTTAGCCGCCTTGATGCCGGTATGGCGCTGGACGTATTTAAGTTTCAGTGGGGCTGGGTGCCGTTTCTATGAAAGCCTTCAAGCTCGACGAACTCGATCGTCAAATTATCGAACGCCTTGCCCAAGACGCACGCATCAGCAATCGCGCCATAGCACGCGAACTGGCGGTGACGGAGGGCACGATCAGAGCGCGCCTGAAACGTTTGTTCGACGAAAAAATAATTCGCATCACCGCTGTCGCCAATGTCGATCGACTAACCAAACCATTGGTCGCGCTGTTGTGGATAGATGTCGAGCAAAGTGCCGATATCCCCTCCGTGGCAAAAGCGCTCGCCGCACAAATGCAAATCAGTTACGTGGCAACCATGTTAGGGCGCTGCGACGTGATGGCAGTGGCACTGGTCGAAGACGGCGATCAACTCATCGCCTATATTCACCAGACCATCGACCGCATCGCCGGCGTCCGGCAGGTGCGCCATACAGTGGTCAACCAATTTTTGAAACACGACTATCGCTGGACGATGATTCTCAAAGATTGAACTTCAGCTAACGCCAGCCCTGCAATATATATCGCCAAGCTCACCTACAACCGAAAATATTTCGCTGCCTTAAATCCAACATATACGGCACAGTGCTTGCTCTATTGCCTATGCATATTACTTTTGAGCGGAGATTAGCATGCACTCATCGGCGCACGATTTTACCGAACTATTTGCACAGCTCGGCCTACCCAGCAGCGAAACGGAAATTCGCAAATTTTGCAGCGAACACAAGCTGCGCGGGGAGGAGGCATTGCCCGATGCTAAATTTTGGAGTGCCGCTCAGACCCAGTTTCTGCGCGAAGAATGGCATCAGGATTCCGATTGGATATTAACTATCGATCAGTTAAATACGCTCTGAGCAGATGATCTATAAACTTCAATCCGCGCAATTTTTTCCGGAATATTATTATTTTTACCGCCGACCTCCGTATATTCGCGCTCGTTACGATAAAAAAATTTAACGACGCGAAGCCAAGCGAAAATAAGGCATTTAAAAATCATCAAATCCAAAACACAGCCTCGGCAAAAGAATATGGTACGCGTTATGCGTCGCCATCAATCGATGCCGTTGACCAACACTGACTGCCGACAGCTTTTAATACGGAGAAGTGCTATTAGGGCAATCAATGCAGCGGCTGAGCTCCCCTAAACAGCAGCGGATGTTCTTCAGGAGATACATTATGAATTTATCTAAAAATTTATTAGCCATACCTCTAACTCTCGCCATGACACTGCCGATTTCGTTGGCGAATGCCACTGAGGTTAATGTGTTGTATCCTGGCCCCAGCAGCAATGACGATCTCGCCACCGGCTCCTATCAAATTGGAGGATCCTACGCTTCGGGAATAACCTTTCTCGATCAATTTAAATTCTCTCTCGCGAGCACACAAAATGTTGGATTTAGCATTGCCGATTCGCAATCCACCGACACCGCGGCGACCCCATCGCCCTCCGGCTCGATGAATTTATTCGACAATAGCTATCTAACCTTCAGCCTCTTCGACAGCACTGGCCACTACCTCGGTTCAGGCGCCGAAAACAGTCCGCTTAATATCGCCAATTTGTCCGCTGGGCAGTCCTATACCCTAACGGTATCCGGCATGGCGAGCGGAATCTTCGGCGGGCAATATACCGGTAAGCTGGATGTCGGAGCGAATGTAGAGCCAGTTCCATTAGGCGCCACTCTACCCATGTTCAGCGCCGCACTGCTTAGCTTATGCATTCGCCGTCGCCAAATGGCAAAAATTTAATACTCAAAATAACTCAACCATCGATTATGCCTTGCAGAAAAGCGCAAGGCTCCTTTAAACCCGATCTGCTTCAACAATAGAAAGCTATCTGCGTAGCGCGAATTACGAAGCTGCCGAGCCGCACCAGAACGAAGTGACTGCGCAAAGGTCACAGAAGAGTAAGTAAAATTTTTACCAGTGGATTGCACTTGATCAGCAATGCATATGGAAGTTGGAAAGCTTACGAAAGCGCTTGCTGTAAAGAGAGAAGTAGATTATTTTTCGTCGCTAGCGACACGAGGAAAGCATATGATTTTTGTCGAAATTCACGGCCTATGGAACGGCGAAACTGTACTCAACAACGCCAGCGTTATCGGCTTGGCGGATAACCTCGAAGATCAGCAAAAGCAAATTACGACATTGGCACTGCAAAAAATCGCCGCGCCAAATCCGCCACTCGCTGCAGAGCCTGAGGAAAGTGCGGCAGATTTTGCTACGCGGGCTGGATTTTCCCGATTAGACTATTTTTATCAGCAGAACAATACTTGGATGATTGTCGACGTTATCGACCCGGCTACTCAGGCAGCGACCGCTGAATAGCGATCGCCGAGGGTAACCAAATACTAAATAGCCCGCTGAAACGGCGTTAAAAAACGCCGCGATTGTTCTGTGCGTATCAGCAAAAATCTCTTATGCCGAAATCCGTGGGCGCGCTCGTTTGAACTCGATGCGATCCATTTCAACTTCAAGAAGCTGTTTCATGCCCTCGCGAGCTATGTCGCTGCTATCGACCAACGCCAACCCGAATCCGATCGATGTTTTATGCGCGACACAGGTTTTTACCCGAATTCGGCTGGGGCAGCGTTGCCCGGTGGAGACAAACTGTATTTCCAACGGCTGATGCAAAGCGACCTCCCCATAGACAGTGCGCACAAACAGCCCTTCCGTGCTGATATTTTTAGTCCTGCCAACCGCCACCGGCAGGCCTTTATTGAAAACGATGACCTTCAGATCGGTTCTAGCTCTATTGCTATGGCGATGTTCCATGAGTTTTACTCCTAAAAATTAGTACTGTATTTAATAATTGGCTCGCGGCGTCCAACAACTGCCTCTAATCGTTAGCAGCACGCGACTGAAAAACTATTTAGCACGATATGTGCCATGCTATAAAAAGGCATCCACCGCGCATCTCATGGAGATTTTCGAACGATTACGGTTTCAAAATACGCCGCCTGGCCTGAATCAAGCGGCATTATTTACAACGTCAATGAAAAATTTTCCCCATTTTCATATTGAACTACGATTGAATATACGGCTCGCAGTACTAAATCGGGATATTTATATTGGTGGGGACGTTCCATGCTCAATGCCAGTTTGGATTTAGGAATGGTTGGCAACGGCAGCATCGCTGCGCTGATCGATAAACAAGGCACCGTCGTATGGTGCTGCTTCCCCTCCTTCGACGGCGACCCGATTTTTTGCCATTTGTTATCGCCGCATACCAAAGGCGGCTATTGGCGTTTCGAGCTTGAAGATTTCGATCGCGCCGAACAATTTTATCAATGCAACACCGCTGTGCTAGTGACGCGACTCCATGATCGGCGCGGAGGCATCGTCGAAATACACGATTGTGCGCCACGCTTTAAACAATACGATCGCATTTGGCACCCCACCACGCTGCTCCGGCAAGTAATACCGATTGCCGGCGCACCGCGCCTGACGATCAGCCTGGAGCCGCTTTATCACTACGGAGCGGACCAACCTACCCGCACCAGCGGCAGCAATCATATTCGCTATGTAATGGACGATGCGGTATTGCGCCTAACCGCCGACCTGCCCATGCCTTACATCGAGCAGCAGTTACCTTTTCATTTGGAGCACCCGTTACATTTTGTCTTTGGTCCCGACGAAACGCTAACGGTCAGCGCCACGACTTATGTTAAGGACTGTTTAGAGCGCACGCAGAACTATTGGTGGGAATGGGTACGCTACCTGTCGATTCCTTTCGACTGGCAGGATGCCGTTATACGCGCGGCAATTACGCTCAAGCTCTGCCAATCGGAGGCCACCGGAGCAATTATCGCTGCGGTGACGACCTCCATTCCGGAGGCCGCGCATAGTCAGCGCAATTGGGACTACCGGTATTGCTGGTTGCGCGATGCCGCTTTTGTGGTGCGCGCGCTAAATCGGCTGGGCGCGACTCGCAGCATGGAAGAGTATTTAAGTTATTTGTTTAATTTAACGATTGGCGATGGCGAAATCGGCCCGGTATTTGGCATCACCTTCCAGCGCGAGCTGCTCGAAAGCAATGCCGGCGCATTAGCCGGTTATCGCGAAATGGGACCCGTGCGCATCGGTAACGATGCTTGGCGCCAACGTCAAAACGACGTTTACGGCAGCGTCATTCTTGCGACCGCGCAGCTATTTTTCGATCATCGGATCGAGCGTCGCGGAGTGGAGGTTTTCGAGCGCCTGGAACCGCTCGGCTACACCGCCGCGAGGCTCGCCGATCAAACCGATGCAGGACTGTGGGAGTTTCGCAGTCTCTCGCAAACGCATACCTATTCGGCCGTCATGTGTTGGGCCGCGTGCGATCGACTGGCAAAAATCGCCGCGCATTTGGCGTTAGCGGAGCGAGAGCAGTTTTGGCGCGAGCATGCGGATAAACTACACGGTGTTATTTGCGCGCGCGGCACCCATCCGCAGGGCGGCCACTTCGTCGCCGCCTTCGATAATACGCACTTGGATGCCAGCCTATTGCTACTCGCCGATTTAGGCTTTGTCGCAGCGGACGATGCGCGCTTTATTGCTACCGTGGATATCATCGGCCGCGAGCTGCGCCGCGACAGCTATTTATTTCGCTATATCGCCCCCGATGATTTCGGCGCGCCGGAAACCAGTTTTAGCATCTGCACTTTTTGGTACATCGACGCCCTGGCGCTGATTGGCCGTCGCGACGAAGCGCTGACGCTGTTTGAAAATATGCTGCGGCGGCGAAATTCGCTGGGGCTGCTGTCCGAGGATGTCGACCCCATCACCGGCGAGTTATGGGGTAATTTTCCCCAAACCTACTCCATGGTGGGATTGATCAATTCGGCGACCCGCTTATCGCGTTCGTGGGACGATGCCTTTTGATCTTAAGCCAACCCAAGAAACACGCGCCGCAAGATTAATACGATGCCGGATGCTGCACGATGCGGCGCTTACGACGATATAGGCGCCTGGCGGGAGTCTCCCGCGGCGATGGAACAGCGGTTTCACTAGCGGCATCGAGGCCTTTAATGCGCCTATAAACCTCCTCCCGATGAACCTCGATATTTCTGGGGGCTTTAATGCCGAGTCGCACCTGACCGCCCTGCACATCCAATATGGTTACGACCACTTCGTCACCTAATAGCAATCCCTCTTGGATCTCACAAGTTAATACCAACATGTGCTTCTCCCTATTATCGATATCATTAAGGCCGCGGGTGCAACGATCAGTTAGTCGGCAATGACCCCTGACAAGTTCAAATATCTTTGCGGTAGGGCGAATTTGAGTTCGCAATAATTACCGAATGACTAGTAATTCTTGGAGGGTTGCCCCCTACAACGACACGTTTTCTCACCGCATGAGGCTGCGGCGCCGAATTGGGATCGGGGCTGTGATCTGGCGGCGGCACGGTAGTGGGGGTCGGCGCCGGTACCTCGGGCGGCGTTTCCGGAGTCGCCTCCGGCGGCGGCCCCGGCGTAGCTTGTGCCACGACGCTAATATTTATCGCGGTCGCGACATTCTCCAATCGAAATTGCCGCGCATCTCCCTCTAGTTGCTTTTTAAATTTTGCGCTCATCGCTTACTCCTGGAGATGCGTAGTTCAACTGCGAGCAGCGCTCGGAACTTATGATGAATAGCGCCAGCCCAAAAGATGCAGCACATAAGGTGCCAGTCAGGCACCGACCGAATAAATTTGAATACTGCGTCGTCGCCGAATGTTCCCTTTTCCGGCTTGCGTCTCGACCTCGCGACGCGGCATGATTTCTGCTTCGAGCGCTTTGATCATCCACGCTTTGGCCATCCCCGATTGAAATCCAAGATGGAATAAACATGAACAATCAAGCTCAGCAAAATATCGAAAACTTATTGCAGCAGGCCAATATCGTTATCAACGGCTCTCGGCCTTGGGATATTCAAGTATTCGACGAACGATTTTTTTCCAAAGTCATCGCAAAAGGCACTCTGGGGCTCGGCGAAGCGTATATGGATGCATGGTGGGACTGTCCACGCGTCGATGAATTTATCTATCGTTCGCTGGCCAATCGGCTGAAAGAAAAAATTCGCGTCGGCCACCAGGAATTATGGTTATTCCTACGTAGCTGCATTATCAATCTGCAAAGCCATACGCGCGCTTTTATGGTCGGTAAAACCCATTACGACATTAATGCCATCCTGTATGAACACATGCTCGATCGCCGCATGACCTATACCTGCGGCTACTGGAAAAGCGCAGTCGATCTGGAGCAGGCGCAACAGGATAAACTCGATCTGGTGTGCCGTAAAATCAACTTACAACCGGGCGATCGCGTATTGGATATCGGCTGCGGATGGGGCAGCTTCGCGCAATATGCGGCGCAAAATTATGGCGCCAACGTCGTCGGCATCACGATCTCGCAGGAGCAGGCGATGCGGGCCAGACAGCGTTGCGCCGGGCTGCCGGTAGAGATTCGCCTACAAGATTATCGCGATCTCGACGAAAAATTCGACCATATCGTATCGCTCGGGATGTTCGAACACGTGGGGTACAAAAATTACCGTACATTCATGACGATCGCTCGCACCTGCCTACACGACTCGGGGCTCTTTCTACTGCATACCATCGGCTCCAATGAGTCGGCCATAGCTACCGACCCATGGATCGAAAAATATATCTTCCCCAATGGACTTTTACCATCCATCGCGCAGATCGGCAGCGCACTCGAAGGCAATTTCATCATCGAGGACTGGCATAACTTCGGTGCCGATTACGATCGTACACTCATGGCATGGCACGGCAACTTCTCGGCCCATTGGGGCGATCTGCAAAACTATTTTGACGAACGCTTCCATCGCATGTGGAGCTATTACCTGCTGGCTTGCGCGGGCTCGTTTCGAGCGCGGCAAACGCAACTTTGGCAAATCGTGCTATCGAAATATGGAGTTCCGGGGGGCTATACCTCGCTGCGTTAAAAGAGGCGTCAACCGTTTTAATCGCGAGTTCATTACGAGCGTGCGTATCTACAAACTTTTAAAAAGCCCCCGTCGAACTATTAAACCGACCCCGTCACGCAATAAATAGTTTGGGATAAACTAACGCACGAATAGCGCTATCAAAATTATAATTGGGATAGGGATGCCGATTAAATATAAAAGCAATGAACGCATGGCCATCTCCACTCTGTCTGCTGTTGTCGAACCTTTTCATTAATCCGCGCGCAAATCGTCAACGGACTCTTGCTTTGGCGGTTCTCTAGCGAGCGAATGCAGCTAGCATTCGCCCTATTTAAAATTTATCTCGCTGTCTGCCGCCGAGCGTTGCGCTATAACTGGCGCTAAATGCGCCGCACAGCAGTGCTGCAAATAACCACAACGATGTATGCGCGGCGGCTTTGCGGGCGTTATCCGCTGCCTCCTTAGCGCTAGACTGCGCATTGGCGATACTGGTCGTTAGCTTGTAATAAACATCGGTGGCGCGCTTTTCGGCGTCCTCTCGAGTTAAACCGGTACGCTGTGAAATCATTTGACCCAGCCGCTGCCGATCCTCGCCGGGCAATTCGCCCGCGCGCAAGGCGTGGGCGAATATAGTTGCAGCTTCCGCAGCCATACTTTTACCGTCTTCCGACGAATTGGCTCCCGAGGTATTAGTTGCCGAATTGGTTTCCGAATTAGAAATAGCAGCGCCTGAAGTACTGCCGCCTACCGGCGGCGCAGCCTGGTCGGGCAACGCAGCAGTTCGAAACAAATTATCGACAAAGTATCCCAATGCACTAGCGTCCGACGACTCCCCATTCTTATCGGCCTGAAGCGTCACGCCCGCATCGGCTGCCTGGCTGACGGCCGCGGCGGCAGAAGCCACCTTGATACCGGCTTGCAGGCCGCCGCTGAGAGCGGCTGTCGCTGCCGCGCCGAGAAATGCGGCGGTCGCTAGCGAAGCGATGGCCCAAGTTAAAAAGCCGTGCGCGGTATCGCGAAAATACACTTCATCGGTATGTACATCTGCCCACTTTACGCGCAGCCGGCCGGCGAGATATCCGCCCATCGCGGAAGCGATCACCTGCGTTATAAAGACCCAGGCCAATGCCGAGACACCGGCCGCTCCAGCGGTTAAGCCATGCTCAGACCACGGCGAAATGACCGACATACCCAAACCGAAACCCAGCGTTAGCAACGCCAGCGATAGCGCGGCTGTGGCGGCGGCCCCGGCCAAAATAGCGCCCCACGCGGCAGCTGATGCGTTTACCTCCGAACTAACTCCACTTGCAGACAAACGTTCGTCGAACACTGCTGTATTAGTTTGCATAAGCACTCCAATTTATATTTGGCCATCACGATAAATAAATCGTCATCGCATCGGCAGTAGCTTGTAGTACAGATCACGTAGTACCCATCAATTGATACCCGTCAAATTGCGCTGTATTGTCATTGAAAGCCTCTAACAAAATAAACTTCAATGGAACGTCAAAGGCGGATCAAAACCAACTTTCAACAAACTCAAAAACATTGCCATCGAACGCATACTCCATCGATTAATGGTTTAACAATATCCGTATTTAAAATATTAGTCGGTACGCAAACACACGTTAATGCGCGTGATTTCGCCGCTCTCGATAGCGTCTATCCGTATCGATGCTCGGAGGTAGCAGTCTTCTGGCGGCACCGAACAGGGAACGTCGTTCATCGGCACGCCGATCAGAAAAATAGATATATTGACAGCGGCAGTCTCTCGAGTCGCAACCGGCAACCGGAAAATGCGGCGCATCTTCAGCCAGAAATCGAATATCCTCCAAGACATGCACGGCCCGACAGGAATGTAACTGAGGGCGCACGCCGACGGCCCGATATTTTTTTTCAGCTTCTTTGCGTATGCCCGCTTTATTTGCCATGCGCGCGGCCGTATTGTTACCCCGGCGTATCGATTTTTGCGATACGGTATCTGGATCAGCTTTAGACGGGATAGAGCTTTTACTGCGCCGATAAATCGCCACACCAATCGCTAGCACTATTAATATGACCGCAACAGTCATTACAGCCTGCATCGCCGACACCTCCAACCCAGCTATAAAATATGCCGATAACTAACGCTATTTAGCGACCCCCATAGCGGCTCACTATCCGTTACTTCAGCGATAAACTCTGTTAAATAACAGACGAAAAGACCGGACACGATCGACCACGGATGCGGCTTTGATTGAGGAGTACGATATCTACGATTGTCGAGGGAGATTTTCAAAGTTTAGCGAGACGCCTTAATTGCGCCGATTGGCAAGTTATGCGCCTGTAGTTGATGATTTCGTAAGGTTTCCAGAGCGCTGATTGCGAAATCGCGCAACTCCTTACTGAGCGCCGGATCGCCCGCGGCATTTTCGAATAGCGCGATAGCCGAATCGTGGTCCTGCCTCATCACGTTGACGTAGGCCTCGTCGAAATCGGAACCCGATAAATGCGCCAGCTTATTTAATATCTCAGTGTGAGGCCGATCGATCGCTTCAGGAACCGATAAACCTTTTGCTATAGCTATAGCCCGCAATTGTTGATTGGCGGCCGAATGGTCCTTGATCATTATATTGGCAAATTCGCGAACAGTCTTTTCCACGCTCTTGTCGAGCGCCAAGCCGGATAGGCGGATCTCAGCTAAACCGGCCATTGCCGCTTTTTCGGCAAACTCAGCGTCGCTGAACCTACCCTTCGCCTTATTGTCGATCCCACCGGCCAACGGCATGACATCCGCGGCGGGCGCCGACTGAACCGTGCCTTTAGCCGCGGAAGTTGTGCCTTGGGCAAAACCATTTACCCAAACGCATATGGCCAACATGGCGATCAACAGTTTAATCATCATAAATCATACTCCTATCCTTATGAGATAATTTCGCGTGGCTAAAAGAGAAGAGGATTTCCAACCCATTTAATAACGCAATTTAAACGCGAGCTTTCCGCTCCAAAAATTAAATCTACGCACTACCGTTCGCCTCCTCCATGCTAAAAATTTTTCCGGCTTCCATCGGTTAGTTATCGAACGGTATTTGCATATTTGCTGACGAATGCCCCGACCGCGCAGTAATTACCCCAGAGTTCGTAAAAATTACCGCTTAAGCACATTGCGATAAAAACCTAGCGGCCAAATAGGGGCGGCACACGGTCTTTTTTTTGACTATTTACAGGTATTGGCTGCTTTTTTATAGAAATCGACAGTCAACTAAGCGATGGCACGCATAGTGCTTTGCATATGCTAAGCAACGGTTTCATGGGTTTCGCGATTTTTGAGCGGCAAATGAGCTAAACAAGAATAGCTAATTCTCGGCACGGAGTTTCAATATGGCCATCTTTTCCAGCTTGAAAGACAATTATTTGTTAGCCACCCTCACACCAAACGACTGCGCTAACTTTCGTAAAGATTTGGAGTTAGTCGAAATTCAAGCGCAGCAATATCTCGATGAGCCGAATGTACCGCTAACGCATGTATATTTCCCCACTACATCCATTGTTTCGCTGACCTGCTTGACCGAGGATGGCGTGGCGGTAGAGATCGGTGTCGTGGGACGGGAAGGCGTAGTCGGCACATCTTTCTCTCTGCATGGCGGCAATAGTCCCGTCCGCGCGACGGTGCAGCGTACCGGCTTTGCCTATCGACTGCGCGCCGATCTTTTTAAACGCGAATTCGAGCGCAACGGTGCGGTCCAACGCGCATCCTTTCGCTATACCCAGGCTCTGCTGACCCAAATTGCTCAGTCGGCTTTATGCAATCGTTGTCATTCGGTAGATCAACACCTATGTCGCTGGCTGTTGGATAGCCTCGACCGTATCTCCTCCAATGAATTGGCCGCCACACATGAGAGTATCGCCAATATGTTGGGAGTGCGACGCGAGTCGGTAACAGCGGCTGCGGGCAAGTTGAAGAGCGCTGGGCTTATCAGCTCGCGTCGCGGCCATATTAAAGTGCTCGATCGAGTCGCGCTGGAGGATCGCGCCTGCGAATGTTATCAAATCGTCAAAAGAGAGTTCGCAGAGCTTTTAGCGCCGAGCGATGCAGCCGCCGAGATTCGGCGTCGCACCGGCACCGATAATAACGCTGTCGTCTACCATCGCCGCTCGGCGACGCCTCCATCGACAACCTTTGGCAGAGCTTCGTCGCTGTAGTTTCGCGAAGCCGCTGCAAGAAGTAGTTTTGCGAAATAGTTGCGCGAGAAAGTGGTCAGAAAAAAAGTATTTGAGCAAGGTCGTTGTGCGAGATAGCCCAGCGAAACCTTTATCGACCCAACCAGTCGGCGCGCCGCAGGCAAGCGGCCTGTCGGTTATGGCGATAACCGATGAAATTATCCCTCCGCGAAATCAGCGGTTTAGTTACCCAAAGCGTCGGCTCGTGGATGGACGACGGCGCTTCGACAATGGGCGCAGCGCTGGCATATTACACGGCCTTCTCCTTGTCGCCGCTGCTCTTGGTTATCATTGCAACAGCCGGCTTAATCGTCGATGCGGACATAACGCAGCAGGCTATTTTGCGGCAATTCGAAGGCTTGCTCGGCCCCGACGGCGCGCATTTTGTGCAAACCTTATTGCAGAGCGCGCAACACAAAGACAGCGGGATATTTTCCATTGCCATTAGTGCCGTCACTTTATTTGTCGGTGCAACCACGGTATTTTCCGAGCTGGAAAATAACTTAAATAAAATATGGAAAGTAGATCGGAAGCCGAACGCGGGTGTTTTCCATTTTGTCCGTACCCGCATCCTATCGTTCGGCCTAGTGCTCGCTGTCGGATTTTTATTGATAGTTTCTCTATCCCTAAGCACAGCGATAAACGCTATGGGTACGCTGCTAGGTAACTGGTACAAGGTCACGGCCTATGTACTCGACGGCTTGAATTTCGCCGTTTTATTCGCGGCGATTACCGTTTTGTTTGCGTTAATATATAAATTATTGCCAGCTACAAAAATTGCGCTGAGCGATGTATGGTTCGGAGCGAGTATTACCGCTCTGCTATTTTCGATAGGAAAATACTTGATCGGCTTGTATCTGGGACGCAGCGCCATTTCATCGTCGTTTGGAGCAGCGGGAACATTTATCGTTTTAATGTTATGGATCTACTACTCGGCGCAGATTTTTTTACTCGGCGCCGAGTTCACATACTTATATGCTACCCGCTTTGGTTCACTGAAAAAAATTTCTGAAGAAAGGGATCGCTGAAAAGGGCGTCGCCAATCGGCGACGCTTCTCTATTTAAACTAGCACCGAGTGACCTTAACTGGCATCAAGCGAATAGTGCAGGCGCTGGCCAAGCATTTCCGGCGTAACCAATACGATTCCTTTCGCCGTTACTTCAAAGCGCTCCCGATCGACTTTTTGGTCGATGCCGATTTCCATGCCGCTTGGAATTCGACAACCGCGATCGATAATTGCATTGCGAATTTTCACGTGGCGACCAACATCGACGTCCGGCAACACTACCGAATCGATGATTTCGCAAAAGGAATGCACATATACGTTCGAAAATAGCAACGAATGCCGAATCAGCGCACCCGAAACAATGCAGCCACCAGCTACCATCGAATCGATTGCCACCCCGCGGCGCGCCTCTTCGTCGAAGACGAATTTAGCGGGCGGCAGCTGCTCGGGATAGGTCCAGATAGGCCAGTCTTTATCGTATAGATTTAATTCCGGACTAACGCCGATCAGCTCCAGATTAGCCTGCCACAAAGCATCTACCGTACCGACGTCGCGCCAATACGCTTGCTTATCCTGCTTCGGATCCAGGAATGGAAACGCCAGTGAATTGTTGCGGCCAATCAATGCGGGAATGATATCCCGGCCGAAGTCGTGCTTGGAGTTTTCATCGCTGCCGTCTCTGATCAGTTCCGCGCACAATGTTTCGGTGTTAAATACATAAATCCCCATCGAGGCCAATACCGCTCCGGGCTTTCCTGGCATCGATTCCGCTTGAGCAGGCTTTTCCATGAACTCCAGAATGCGGTTGCTGGCGTCTACTCTCATGACTCCGTACGCATAAGCCTCTTCTACAGCCACTTCGATACAGCCGACCGTTACATCGGCACCGTTGTTGACGTGCGCCGCCAACATTGGACCATAATCCATTTTATAAACGTGATCGCCTGCTAACACTAATATATAGGTAGGGTTATGGTCGCGAATAATATCGATGTTTTGCAGAATCGCATCGGCAGTACCCTGATACCAAGAGCCATCAGTACGCTGCTGCGCCGGCAACAGCTCGACAAACTCTCCCAGCTCGCCGCGTAAAAATCCCCAGCCGCGCTGAACATGGTGAATCAGCGAATGCGCCTTGTATTGCGTCAACACCCCGATTCGACGAATGCCCGAGTTGACGCAATTGGATAACGAAAAATCGATGATTCGAAATTGGCCGCCAAAAGGTACGGCGGGCTTCGCGCGCCAATCGGTCAGTTGCTTAAGTCGGGTGCCGCGACCGCCGGCCAGTATCAATGCCAGAGTACCGCGCGTTAAGCGGCTTACAAAGCGATCAGCCTGTGTCAATTTGGTCTCCTATAAAATAGTTAGCTTCCATTTTTTATTCGATGCAATTTATCGACCAGAATTCTAAAAATTTCGAAAACTTTATTTCGATCGACTCTTTATCGATTCGTCATAAATTAATCGGCACCCGACCATTTATTACCGGATTATTTTTCGGCTAAAAATTCAGGCTGGCGTATGACTTGCAGACCTCAAGAGGGATTCAACAACTTTAATACCGCAATCGAACTAATAAATATGGATTATTCCTACTGGGCGATTGTCGTCGGCCTCCTCTTAATCATCACCGCAATATCCAACTCCTGGATGGAGCGCCTGCCGTTGAGCAGCGCCATGCTCTATCTGGTAGTGGGTTATGCGATAGGGCCGGCCGGTATAAATCTATTGGCTGTCGATTTGTACCGAAACGCCGCGCTCCTCGAACATATAACCGAAGCGGCATTATTGATTTCGCTTTTTTCCGCTGGTTTAAAGTTAGGTTTGCCGCTCGCCGATCGGCGCTGGTTATTACCGGTACGCCTAGCTACTTGCGGTATGCTGCTAACCACTTTATTTATAGCCGCGCTGAGTGCGGCTTGGCTAAACCTGCCTTATATCGGCGCGCTGCTGCTGGCCGCCATATTGGCGCCGACCGATCCGGTGCTCGCCGCCGGCGTGCAAGTGGCGGATAGCAGCGATCGCGATCGTCTGCGTTTCAGCTTGACCGGGGAAGGCGGACTTAACGACGGCACCGCGCTACCGCTGCTGATTCTGGCGTTCAACCTATTTGCCTTCGATCGTACCCAAGCATGGGCATGGCATTGGCTATTGGTCGATGTGCTGTGGTCGCTGGCCGCGGGTATCGCCATCGGCGGCATATTGGGCAAATGTATCGGCATGCTCGTCGTGCACTTACGCGTGCGCCAGCAGGAAGCAATCGGGCTCGACGAGTTCCTGGCACTGGGCCTTATCGCTCTGGCCTACGGAGCCGCGAGCATCGCGCACGCCTCGGGATTTCTAGCGGTTTTCGCGGCCGGTACCATGTTGCGACATAGCCGTAAAGAACCCACCGCGGATACGCTGGTAACTTTCCTGGAAGGAGAAACGCGTGGCCGCGAAGCAGCGCGCAAGTTGGCGACTCATCCTACTCATGCCAGCACATTCATGATGAAAGCGGTGCGCGGCTTCAACGAGCAGCTCGAGCATATTGGCGAAGTGGCCGTAGTACTTATCGTGGGAGCACTGCTGCCTGCAGTTTCCTTAAATGGCAAGCTGGCTATTTTTATTTTGCTGCTATTTTTGGTGATACGTCCGCTGGCTATGTGGCTCAGTCTATGGCGCGCCCCTGTAACCAACGATCAGCGTCTGCTGATTTCCTGGTTTGGCATACGCGGCATAGGCTCTATCTATTATTTACTCTTTGCAATCAATCATGGGCTACCTATTTCATTGCTGACGCCCATCGCTACAATCGTGTTGATGACAGTGGCTTGTTCAATTATTGCGCACGGGATATCCGTGACTCCTTTCATGCATATTTATGCGGCCCGTGGCAACAAACGATGGAGCCGAAAATAATCGGTAATAATTGCCGAATTGCTACGCCTTTTACCGTATATCAAAAATTAGCCGGCGCGATAGCCCGCGCAAGTCGCCGCTACTCTTCTGCTGGTATAGATATTGCCTCATGCACAATGACCAATAATTCAGAGGTTAACTATGTCCGCAAATGAGATCTTCCTAAATATTCGTCGAGCGGCCTTTTTTTTTCGCATCCTCTCCTTTCGCCGCGCCATTTCCTCTCGTAGCAATTGGATAAGCGGTTTGGCATTCAGCTCTGTGCTGTTGTGTGCGGCGCTATCCGCTCCGTTGCATGCAGCGGACAAGCAACCCATTACCGACGATATATTTTTGCGAGAAGCCTTCGTAAGCGCGCGAACAGAAATTATTCTATCGAAAATCGCATTGGAGAAAAGTCGAAACAGCGGTGTTAAAAAAATTGCGAAAGTCATAATCGCCGATAACAGCGCTGCCAACGATCAACTGCGCGTACTCGCCGCCGCAAGAAAATTAGGAGTGCCGATTTTATTGGATAAGGATGACCAGCAACAAATCGAGCAACTAAAAAATAGCGACAAAGAAAGTCTCGATACGACTTACCGTGGAAATATTCAGCGAACCCATGACATCGCGATGGAGCTATTCGACCGGATTGCAAAAAACCCGCGTGCCGACGCCGAATTTCGGGTATTCGCCACGCAACGGCTGACACTTTATAAAAAGCACAGCCAAATGATCGCCAAACTTAATCTGACTCCTGGCAAAGCCCCGCAACAGAGGGCCGATAAAACCATCCAACAGCAGGCCAGTCGTTGAAGCTGCCCGCCACGGACGGAAAATCATGTCGTGTCTACTGCCGGCGATAAGGTATATGATGGGACAAGCAGCAGACTTCGAGAAAGAGTTTTCATGAACTCCGTACGCGGGGTACAGTTGATCTAAGACTGTATCGCAAGCCTCTTGGGTCAGTTATAAAAAATCGATTTAAATGCTCAATAGCCCCGACCAGCGGCTAGTGATCGAAATTTAATGTTGGATTTGTGATGCAATACACCTATCGCCACCGAGCCCGGTATTTTTATCGAAAAATGCATTGTGAATTTGGTAACGTTTTTTTAACGTGTACTTTGCGATGAATAGATCGCGATGAGCAGATAACGACAGGATATCGACCGACAACATGCCTCACGTTTTAATAGTTGACGACGACATTGATGCCTTAAATACCCTTGCCCAGCTGGTCGAGCTGGAAGGCTTTACCACGGCCTCGGCAGCCAATCTGCAGCAAGCCCGCGAACATATGGCGCAAAAGCATCCAGACGTCGTATTGCTCGATTTAGTGCTTCCCGACGGCGACGGCATGGAGTTATTTCAGGATTTAGAAACCCGGGCCACCACCGAAATCGTCCTGATCACCGGTCACGCCAGTATCGAAACCTCGGTGCAGGCACTACGGCTGGGCGCGGCCGACTATCTTATTAAGCCGATTAATCTGCGCCAGCTGAAATCGGTGTTATCCCGCGTCGCGCGGCCGGTCGAGCTCAAGGCCGAGATTCATAATTTACGCGACGAATTACGCCGCTTCGGGCGCTTCGGGAGCATGCTAGGCAACAGCGATGCAATGCAGCATTGCTACGATCAAATCGCTCGCGTGGCGCCAACTGCAGCAACCGTACTAATCGTCGGCCAAAGCGGCACCGGTAAAGAGCTAGCCGCCCGCACCCTGCACGATCTCAGCCGTCGGCATAAGGAAGCGTTCCTGGCGGTCAATTGCGGCGCGATTTCACCGCAGCTGATCGAAAGCGAAATGTTCGGACACGAGAAAGGTAGTTTTACCGGCGCGACGCGCAATCATCGCGGCTATTTTGAGCGCGCGCACGGCGGCACGCTGTTTCTCGATGAAGTCACGGAAATGCCGATCGAGCTACAGGTGAAGTTGTTGCGAGTCCTGGAGACGGGCCGCTTTATGCGCGTCGGCTCGGATCAAGAACTTGAAACGGATATACGCATTGTCGCCGCCACCAATCGCATTCCGGAAGAAGCGGTCGCCGCCGGTAAATTGCGCGAAGATTTAATGTATCGCCTGCAGGTATTTCCCTTGCATTTACCGCCGCTATGCGAACGCGGCGACGATGTGGAATTGCTCGCCAAACATCTATTGGAGGAATTCAATCGACAAGAGCAAACGCAGAAGCAGATCGCGCCGGCCGCGCTGCAGATATTAAAAACCTATCACTGGCCCGGCAATGTGCGCGAGCTTAAAAACGTGATGTATCGAGCCTTTATCATGGCCGACGACATTATCGATATCAGTTGTCTGCCGAATGAATTCGGCGCCCCGAAACCGGTGCCACAGGAATCTGGTCTAACCATGCGCGTCGGCGGCACCATCGCCGAAATGGAGCGCACATTAATCATGGCAACGCTCGAGAAATGCGGCGGCCATAAAGAAAAAGCGGCCGAGGTACTTGGACTTAGCCCCAAAACCCTATACAACCGCCTGCGCCAATACGAGGAAGAGAATCAACCCGTCCAATAGACTTCGGCGATGACATATCGATGTTTACCGCTACTCTTTTTTGGATATCGTTATTCTTGAGTGTCGTCGCGCGCAATCACCAGCTGCTGTTCGTCCGCGCGCGATATATTGCCCTCGGCGGCGTTATTTATCGCCGATATTAATTTTTCCAGCACCGCCGGATCGATTGGCTTCACCAAGTGATGATCGAAACCCGCTTCGTCGGATCGCCGCTGGTCCTCCGCCTGCCCCCACCCGGTCAGCGCGATAATCGTTGCATCGGCGCTCCAGGCTTGCGTACGCATCAATCTACATGCCGCGTAGCCATTCAGCTTAGGCATGCCGATGTCGAGAATAACCACCGAGGGCTGAAAAACTACCGCTATATCGCATGCCTGTTGTCCATCATGCGCGACCGCCACTTCATTGCCCATCAGTTCCAGCAACATCGCCATACTGGCAACCGCATCGACATTATCGTCGGCGATAAGAATGCGGCAACGCGTGGACACTGGAGCTGCGAGTTGCAATTGCGCGGACGGCGTCGAATCGCTGGCCAAGGTCATCAGCACGCGCAAACGCACGATGAATTCGCTGCCGAAGCCGGCGCCGGCACTATGTACTTCCACGCTACCGCCGTGCATTTCGACCAGACGCTTCACAATGCTTAAACCGATGCCAAGTCCACCGCCGGATTTTTCCAGACGATGTTGAAGCTGCGTGAACATATCAAAAACGTACGGAATATGCGGCGCTGGAATGCCGATACCGTTATCTTTAACCACCACCACGACTTCGCCATCCGCGCAGCTGGCTATCAAATCGATACGCCCACCGTCCTCGGAATACTTGCTGGCATTGTTCAAAAGATTAATAAATACCTGGGCAAGTCGAGTGGTATCCGCTTCGATAAAAATCGGCTCGGGGGGAATACTAATGACCAACTCCTGACGCCCCTGCTCGATCGCCGGCCGGCTAACCTCCAATGCGTTATTCAGCACCGTTATCAATTCGACCCGCTCCTTGTGCAACTCCACCTTGCCCAGGTTGATGCGGCTAAGATCCAACAATTCGTCGACCAGTCGCACCATCTGCAATAACTGGCGCTCCATCATATTTTTCGCTTCGGCCACCGCATCCGCATCGGACGATAAACGCATAATTTGCAGGCCGTTGCGTAATGGAGCGAGCGGATTGCGCAACTCGTGCGCCAGCGTAGCGAGAAATTCGTCCTTGCGTCGATCGTTCTCACGCAATCTTTCCAGCAGATTCCAGCGCTCGTAAGCCAGTGTTACATAGTTAGTAACGGTATCGAGAAACTCCAGTTCATCGTCGTCGAAGCGATCGCGCGTCCGGCTGGCAAACGCTAGAGTACCCAGCAAGCGATCCTCCACCAGCAGCGGATTACATACATAGGCGCGCAGCCCCAGCGTCTTCATAAACTGCTCGCGCGCCACCAGCGATTTTTGCATATCGGTAGCGACATAGCGCTCGCGGCTCTGCGCTACCCAACCGCAAATTTCCGCGCCAAAATCGAGATGCGCAAGCCGATGATAGGTCGCGGCATCGATACCGGTCGCCGCTACCAGCTGCAGGCGCGAATCGGCGTGATCGATCATAAAATTAAAATAGCTATCGATACCGAACTGCTCGGCTATTTTTGCAAAAATGCCGTCGAGCATGCGGCGCGGATCGTCCTGACTCAACAATACTGCTGCGGCACCCCATAATAGCCGCAGTTTTTCGCTCTGCTTGCGCAGCGAAGCCTCGGCCTGCATGCGCGCGCTAATATCGAGTGCAATCGATACATAGCGCGGCCCGTTGTCGCGGGACATCGCGGACACGCCGCTGCTGACCCAAACCGCTTCGCCATCGGGCCTGACATAACGCAACTCCACGATGAAGGAGGTCGCGTCGCCCTCGGCCAGTTCGCGAAAGCGCTCGCGACTCGACGCCGCGTCGGCGGCGTGAGTAATATCTTGCAGACTCATCGCGTAGAGCTGCTCGGCGCTGCGGCCGACTAAATCGCAGAAGCGCGTGTTGACCCATATAAAACGCCCGTGCTCGTCGGTCTGCGCAACGCCGGCAATCATGTGGTGAAAAATATTGCGGAAATGCTCCTCGCTGGCGCGCACTGCCGTCGCTTGCTGTAATGCGCGCTCGGCGAGCCGGCGCTCGGTGATATCGAGCCCCGTCGGCACGACAAACAATAATTCGCCGCTCTCGCCCTTAATCGGAATAAATGCAAAGTCGACAATGTGCTCGCTGCCATCGGCCCAATAATAAACCGATTCGCCGTGAAACGGCGTGCCTGCAACGGCCTGCGCGAAACCGCCGCGCAGCCATGACTGTACTTGCGGCGAGCGATTCCACCAACCGGTTTCCCATAATGGTTTATCGATTACATCGGCGCGGCTAAAGCCGCTGCTTTGCAGCGACGTGCGATTAGCATCGATCAATATGCCGCTGGTCGTCATCAGGCCGCTAAACAATCCCTGGTCGTAGATCGCCTGGAAGCGAGCGTTCGCCGCCGCCAATTCGGCGGTGCGCTCCCGCACGCGCAGCTCCAATTGGCTGTTCATCTCTTGCAGCGAAAGCTCGCTGGATTTTTGCGCCGTGATATCGTGCAAATACATGCCGAACCTATCGTTCGACATCAGCGCGATATTGATCTCGTACCAGCGCCCCCACAGCGGATAAAAATATTCAAAGTAAACGCTGGTACGCTGTGTCACCGCGCGCCGACACTGTTCTTCAAACACTGTGCCGATCGCATCGGGATATAACGACCAGAGATTCTGGCCGAGCAATTCGGCGCGCGCCGAACCGCTGCTGCGCTCCGCCGCGGCGTTGACATAGGCAATATTAAAATCGCGGTCCAATGCGAGGAATGCCACATCCATACTTTCCAGAATGGCGTCGATCTCGGTGCGCAGACCGCGCTCGCGCTGCGCGGCGGCATCGCGAATGCCGGCAATCATCAACGCGCTTTCGATGCGAGCCAATAATTCGCGCGCGCTGAACGGCTTCATTAGATAATCGTCGGCGCCCGCCTGCAAACCTTCGATACGAGCCTCCTGACCGGCGCGCGCCGACAACATAATTATCGGCACCGTCGCCGTCTGCGGATGCGCCCGCAGCTTTTGCAATAATCCGAAGCCGTCTAGGCGCGGCATCATTACGTCGGTAATGATCAGATCCGGTAGGCGCGCAATGGCCGCGTCAAACGCTTCGACGCCATCCCCCACCGCGATCACTGTATAGTGCGGCTGCAGCAAACGCCGCACGTACTCGCGCATATCCGCATTATCGTCGGCCAACAAGACGATGGGCCGCGATAGACGGGTGCCGGTTTCCGCCTGGGCATTCACCATTGCGGTGTCGTTCGATGCCGCTTGAGCGGCCTCTGCGCCGACGTTTATGTCGAGCGGAGGCGTTAAGGATGTATCCGGCAGCCAGCGCAAAACCTCATCGACAAACGCTTGCGAGTCGGCGTCGAAATCGTGTGTGTCGGACCGTTCGCGCCTGCCTACGCGCTCGCTCGGCAGATGTGCGGAACCGAATGGAATCGTTATGCTGAACACGCTACCCACGCCGTACTCGCTGGCGGCATGCACGCTGCCACCGTGCAATTTTGCCAACTCATGCACCAGCGCCAAACCGATACCCAATCCCTCCATGGTGCGGCCGCGCGCATTTTCGACGCGATGAAAGCGCTCGAAGATATTCGGCAGATCGGCCGCCGGAATACCTATGCCGGTGTCGCTAACCTGCAGCGTAACGGCATTCGGCGCCGCGCGCAGCGCGACGGTTATGCTGCCGGCGAAGGTATATTTGAAAGCGTTCGACAGCAAATTGAAGACAATTTTTTCCCATAAATCGGTATCGACAAATACCGGCTGCGGCAGCGGTGGGCAATCGATATTGAGCCGCATGCCGGCCTGCTCGATCGCCGATCTAAAAACGCTGGTGAGCTCTTCGGTATAGGACGCCAATTCCACCGGCTCGTAGAGCGCATGCAAACGTCCCGCCTCGATGCGCGAAAAATCGAGCAGCGTATTCACCAACTTGAGCAGGCGTTGCGCGTTTCTACGCATAGTCTGCAATTGCCCGCGATCGTCGGTGCACAGCTCCGACTGCGCCAGCAGCGTATCCAGAGGTCCTAATATCAGCGCCAGCGGCGTGCGAAATTCGTGGCTGGCATTGGAAAAAAACGCCGTCTTAGCGCGATCGAGCGTAGCCAGCGTTTCGGCGCGCTCGCGCTCATCGGCATAGGCCTGCGCGTTGCCGAAGGCGGCGGCAATTTGTGCTGTCGTCAGTTCAAGAAAACCACGATACGTATCGTCGAACGCGCGAAACGGATTGAGACCAACAATTAAAATACCGATCTGTTCGGCACTGCCGCGCCGCCCGATCGCCAACACCGCGCACTGGCGCGGCGGCTGCGGCCACGCACCGCAGGGCAGAGTTCCCATCAACTCCGGGGGAATATCGATTATTTGCGGCTGCTGCGTGCGCGCAACTTCCGCAAATGGCCATAACGATTCGTCGTCGAAATCCACTTGCGCGCGCGCCGCCGGATGCGCGCTATCGATGCCGACCAGGCCGACCAGCTCGGCGCGCTGCTCGCGTAAATTGGCTAAATAAATCATTGCAAACGGCACATCGCGTGGATTGCTATGCAGCGCCTGTACGCTGAGCCGACATGCTTCATCGAAGGTTTTAGCGTCGGCGGTGCCGGCCGCGAGTTCGCGCAGTAACGAAGTCTGACGCGCGCCGACGATACGCTCGGTATCATCGGTATTGGCACAGATAATACCGCGCGCGATATTATCGTCGTCGAGAATAGGGCTGTAGGAAAAAGTGTAATAGGTTTCTTCAGCGTAGCCATTGCGCTCCATGATCAACAACAGCGATTCGTCGTAGGTACCCTCTCTACATTCCATCGCACTGATCACGCGCGGCTGCACCGTGTCCCAGATTTCGCGCCAGACCCGTTCGGCGGGTTGGCCCAACGCCACCGGATGACGCGCGCCGATAATCGATTTATAGGCGTCGTTATAAAAATTCAGCAGTTCTGCACCCCACCAGACAAACATCGGCTGCCGCGAATTGAGCACGATCCGCAGTGCCATCTTCAACGCCGCTGGCCATGTGACCGGCGCGCCGATGCTGGTATCGCCCCAATCCATCGAGCGGATGCGCGCAGCCATTTCGCCGCCATATACCAAAAAGTCTTCGTTAGCCAACGCCTGCGGTGCGGGCATAGTCCGCTGCCCGCTATTTTTATCGATATCGGCCACTACATCACCCTGATAAAGCAAATTGTAATATTTACCGGCCAGCTCAGCCGTAATTACCGAATATAGCTTTTAGGCGGGGCTATTTTCCGCGTTAATCGCTGTGTAACGGTCTTATGCAACTAGTGCGCCTCAAATTCTTCGGGCCGCTATCCCGCTTCGCCCTCTTTACACCTCCTGCGTCGCGGTACTTTTCGCTGCGCCGCCCGGCGCGCAACTCACGCGCGTCAGCGCAAGATGTTCGGGATAATAAAGTTGCACATAGTTGATCAGGCCTTCGCGCACCTTGCAGCGTAGGTCCCAATTCTTCGATGAATCCGCCGAGGTCACTAAAATTCGCAGTTGCATACCGCGCTGATCGGCATCGGTCACCTGTAATAGACTCAATCGGCCGTCCCATTCCGCCGCTTCGCGGCAGATGCGCTCGACCTGTTTGCGCAGCGGCGCCAGCGGCATGCGGTAATCGACCCAGAGAAATACGCTGCCGATAATTTGCGCGGTTCTACGCGTCCAATTTTGAAAGGGATGTTCGATAAACCATTGCAGCGGTATCACCAAGCGGCGCTGATCCCACAGGCTCATCACCACATAAGCGCCGGTAATTTCTTCGACCCTTCCCCACTCGCCCTCTACGATCAGCACATCGTCGATGCGCAGCGGCTGGCTGACGGCAATCTGTAGACCGGCGATCAAATTTCCCAATACTGGCTTGGCCGCCAGACCCGCCACGATTCCCGCTAAACCGGCCGATGCTAACAGGCTGGCACCGAGCGCCCGAATTTCGGGAAAGGTCATCAATATCAGCGAAATGCCGATCAGCAACGCCAAGCCCATCAAACTGCGTGCGATCACCCGGGCCTGCGTTTGGATAGCGCGTGCGCGCAGGTTATCGGCGGTGTTAATCGGCTGCAGCGCGACTATCGTAGCACTCACTCCGGCTATACAACATATTGCCAACCAGGTAAGGGCGGCGATCAGCAAGAGACCAACGGTATGGCGAATGCGCCCGCCATAAACCAATTCGTCGGGGAGCGCAGCTAATGCAATCTGCAAAAAAATCAGCGGCATCACCGCCCGCATCGGTCTGCTAGTGCTGCGCACCAAGCTGTCTGTCACCGTGAAATGCCGCACTAACCGCTTTAAAATTCGCAGGCCGATCGCCTGCACCACAAAGCCGGCGATCGACGCCGCCAGCATAACGAAACCTAAAGCCAGCAGCGGATTGCCGACATAGAACTTGGTCAACCCGGACAACATCGTAAGACTCTCAGGCGGAACAATTCGATAGCGCGAATTAAGCCGGTGCCGCGGCCATCTCCAGACGGTGAGCATGATCGCCGCACAATCGTTTTGCATCGGTGGCATTCGTGCGCTGACCCAGGCAGGTATCTCGGTACCAGGCGCTATACGAAGCCTTACCGTCCACCACCATTTTGCACACCATGTAATCTGTGCAATCGCTCTCGATATGAAATTTACTGCTGATAGAAAATTTCATCGTCACATCCTCATCATCGTCGGATAATCTGTTGTTAATATTTTTCTGTGAAAGTTTTTATGCGCTAAACCTCTCCGCTAGCTAAAAGCAATCTCCATACCAGAGTAAGATCGTGCAACTATTGCCAAAAATCGGCAAAGCAGCTTGCATTGAAAAAATCGAAAATATTTCTCAACTTTTATCGTTCTTGGAAACGCCGCGCACATTCATCGCGACCAACGCCACCTGCAAACAGACCAGGGCATAGGCATGCGCGAACAACCCCCAAACTATCCATAGCGCATTGCTGAATAGAAAAATCCAAAAGCCGTAGATACGCTGGCGACGCGATAACGAAGCGACCAGCCAGGTTGCAATCAGGGTTACCACCATCGCGGGCCATTGCAGCCAATCTAAATATTGCACCATCAGCACCGCCCTATAATGCTCGATTGACCAATTTCGAAAACATAGGTTAATAGTCCGTAGAATTTACGCACGGGATTACTGATCACCGGCAAGTATTACGCCATCATGCAAAGCTCGAAGACAGTTGTACCATTAACCGTCGCGGATTGAGCGACGATTCGCTTGGCACGCCAAGTGCAGCTGACTTTTTATGAAATATTGCTTTTATAGCTCAGACTTGGAGTATCTAAAATGGAACACAGACATAGCAATCGATCGACGGCAGAGCTCGGCATAATTATTTACAGAAAAAACATCCGGGTGGCGATTGGAACGATCAAAAATCTCAGCGAGGAAGGTTTTTTTGCTGAGACCAGGCTCACCGATGTAATAGCCAACCAACCGTTGGAAATAGAATTTTTGTCGGCCGAACTGGATGGGGCGCGCAATCGTCGACTGCCAGCCATCGTGGTACATAGCAACGAGGACGGGTTCGGCGCGGAAATCGAGCACCCATTGTCAACATCCAATTTTTATTCGGCAACGCCTCATTCGTCTGCTGCCGCCAACTAATGCCTAACCGCAAATCGACACCTTTTTATTTATAGAGCTGATGCGCCTCTTGCGAACCGTATAAGGCGCTAGCCGCTTCCGGCAACATTGTCATCGACACCAAAATTTTTGCATAGGCAACAAAATTTATTAACAAAAAAAGAGCCCGCGTACGAGGCGGGCAATTGGTGAATTAACATCTAAAGAAGCACTAAACCGCTATTGGTTGTATTTTGCTTTCGCGCGGTCCTGGCAGGCTTCCTTTTCGCTGCCGCTAAAGTTATCGCAGCGCTCTTTGGCAACCTTGTAATCCGCTTCCAACTTATCCTTATTGGCTTCCTTGCGGGCATCGGCGGCTTTGTGCTGAGCCTTGGCATCGGCTTCGGTACCTGTGCGCTTGGCTTTTGCAGCTTTTACGCAGACATCCTTATCATTGCCGGATAGCGTATCGCAGTGCTGTATCTCAGCATCGTAGGCCGCTTCTGCCTGAGACTTTGCAGCGGTGTAATCTTTGTCCGCCGCCAAGATATTGAAAGAAAAGCCCAGCAAGACAAAACCTGCCATTGCAATCACGGATTTTTTTGCACTCTCTAAATTATTCATATAGTTTCCTCACATTACACACGTCGAATTGATGAACTAATCAGGACAAATGCCAACTTAGCCCAGACTCGTACCGACCCTGGGAGATACTTATAATCGTCCCGTAAGCAACAGCACGATTACCACGATTAAAACCAAACCCAAACCACCGCTCGGGTAATAGCCCCACCCTGAGCTGTACGGCCACGTTGGCAGCGCACCGACCAATATTAAAATCAATAAAACTAACAATATGGTTCCGATATTCATGGCGTATTCTCATCGATTAATTTAATTTTCTAACTTTATATTGATGGAGAGCAATTTTCTTAGCTTCACTACTTTCACTATTCTCACTTAGTAACGCAGAATCCATGCCATATAATAATTTACCGATTTTTATCGAAATCGAGCGCCAGCTGTAGTGTCAGCGCGAAACGGATGGGATTAATAGCGGTAAATCGAGCGTAAGTATTACGATAATCTGCAATATTTACTGGAAAACTCCCTATTAGCGGAAGGCGATTTTTATAAACCCTTCAATATCGGCAATTTATTAAACGTAAAAATCGCGCCGCCCGCTTAGTTATGCTTCTCTGCTCTCCCATCAACTCTATTCTCCATCACACAATGGCCTACTTCCTGCACCGCACGAAATGGGCCTGCGCTATTGGCGAGGCTTAGTGGAACTATCTTTTGGTGAGATTATGAAGAGATTAATGGTTCGTTGTGAATTGCGGTATGCGGTAGCTGGCTCGTCCAGTTTAATTTTTAACATCGAAGCAGCTAAACACTCCTGCCAGCATATAATTCGCGAGACGCTGGTCGTCGAGCCCAATAGAAAAATCGATGGCGCGATAGATAGCGCGTCCGGCAACCGCCTGCTGCGTATAAATATGGAGGCCGGTGAGGTGGCGCTGCGCTACGACGCCATGGTGGCGGTCGACTATCGCCCCCCCCAAGGCAACGAGCGCGAAATCCCTTTGGCTGATTTACCGCTCGAAGTAATTCCGTATTTGTGGCCCAGCCGCTATTGCGAGTCGGATAGTCTCGCGGCGATGGCCATTCGCACGTTTGGCGGTATTGCACCCGGCTACCGCCGCGTCGAAGCAATTTGCCAATGGATTCGCGAAAATATTGCTTATGTCACCGGCGTCAGCGGCCCGACCACCACCGCGCGCGATGCATTGGCCGATCGCGCCGGCGTGTGTCGCGATTATGCGCATCTGGGCATTAGTTTTTGCCGCGCATTGAATATTCCCGCGCGCATGGTCACCGGATATACCTGGTACCCGGATCCACCGCCCGACTTTCACGCGATCTTCGAAGCCTATCTGGAGCATCGATGGATATTATTCGATGCTACGCAATTGGCGCCATTAAGCGACGTCGTACGCATAGCCACCGGCAAAGATGCGTCCGAAACGGCATTCGCAACGCTGTTTGGACCGGTCAAAATGCTGCATTACAGTCCTGCGGTAACCGTTTTGTCGCCACCGGCAAATGGCATCTCTTACGCTTCAACCATCGCACCGCGCGCGACGATGCCGTTGCTCAGAGTTCAGAGTTGTTAGTTGTCGGCTGTCAGTTTCAGAGTACTCGATAGCAGAAATCTTGACAGCTCGACGACCGAGTATTCTTTTCAAAACACTGGAAGCACGCTCGTTTATATCACGCTCGATCAGAGAGCGATAACATCGAAAGAAGCTAACGTGAAAGCGCCACCGCTATCGATCCGTACCAAGAAGTTTTGAAAAGAGTATCGGTCGTCGTGCATAGCACTAGGGTCTAGGGTTTAGCTAGTCGATCGATATTTTAATGTTCGAGAACGTTCTTATTTGAACCATCGGTATACCACACCGCAAGCGGCGCATTCTCCAGCAAGGCATTTATATCTTTGGGTAGCGTAGCGCGCTGCGTGTCGCCGAGCACATTGCGCCACGGGCCGCGAGGCAAGTCGGGCGGCAATACGGGCATAGTAAGTTCAGCGCTCGGCACCAACATCAGCGAATCGCTCTGTACCAGCGCAGCGCAAAAACGCGGCACGATGACCAACAGCGCATGCCGGCGATAGCGGCGCATAAATGCGATAAATTGCGGCCCGTTCCGCTCGACGGTGGGTAAAGGCATGAATAAGCCCTCGGTAAAAAGTTTCGGCACCGCGCTACGCAACAGTAAAAGGCGCTGAATGATAAATTGCTTGATTCGTCCATCGCGCCAATGCGGCAACAAGTCGCTCGCGCAAGCAGTTTCCATTGCGGCGAGCGTGGCCGCGCGCGCAGCGAAATTCACCGGCCGGCGATTATCGGGATCGACCAAACTGAAATCCCAATATTCGCAGCCCTGATAAAAATCCGGCACGCCGGGCGTGGTCGATTTAAGCGCGACTTGCGCCAAGCTGTTCACCGCACCGGCGGATGCGATGCGTTGCACGAAGCGATGCAGGTTGCACAAAAAATTCGGCGCGCGTTGCGGATCGAGAATAGCGCTTAAAAAATCTTCGCAGGCTTGCTCGTAGTCGGTATTTGGCTGCGCCCAACTCGAATGGCGCTTTGCCTCCCGCACCGCTTTGCGCTGCCAGGCGCCGATGCGCTCGCACAATTCTCGCACGCCGGTTATATCCGTCAGCGCCAATAGCGGCGGCCACGCGCCTACCAGCATCTGATACAACATATATTCATCGGCGAGATCCGGTGCGATTTTCATCTCGAGCTGTGCGCCCGACTTTTTCAACTCGGTTTTAAAAGACGAATTTTGCGCGCTCCACGTCGCAACCGCCGCCGCCCATTCCGGGACCACTTCGCTGATGACGGCCAGGCGCATGCGCAAGTCCTCGCCGCGCTTATGATCGTGCGTGGCGGTCGCCAATAGTGCGTAGGGAAAATTGCGGGCGCGCGCGTCGCACTCGCGATAAAAATCCAGCGCACCGAGAGAAAACTGGCCGGGATTCGCGCCCACTTCATTGCGCGACAATAAGCGGCCATGGCGATAGAAGGCCGTATCCTCCACCGACTTTGCCGCCACCGGCGAACTGAGTTGCTGGAAGCGCGCAATGGCGCGCAGGCGGGCGCGGCGCGCGGAATTCGAGGTCAGTTTTAACGGCGCTTCGCCGCCCAGCCAAGTATCGATCAGAGCCAATAGCGGACGCTCGTTCGAGCGGCAGAACGGACTGGCGGCGGCCACGGTCTGTGCCATCACTTCCGCATCGGCGGCACTGCGGCCGCGCGCATCGACGTACACTCGATACACAGGAAATTGCACTAATATTTCGGTCAACACTCGCCGAATCGCCGCCAGACTCCAATCGCGCGTCGCCGCATCTCGGCGCGCGATATTATGCAAAGCGTGCGCGCATGCGCTGAAATCGGCGGCCAGCAATTCCTGCGGCACGCGGCGCCGCGCCGTTTTTTCCTCATTGTCGAAATCGCCGCTGCGGCCGCTGAAGGTCTCCCATAGCTGCGTCAACGCCTGCTCGGCGCACGGCGCATGAAATAGTGCGCCGACGGTATTCATAAAAGAATAACCGGTGGTGCCATGCACGCGCCAATCGCGCACCAGTCGCTCGTTGGCGCCGAGAATTTTTTCGACGAGGATATAAGGACCGCCGCGCGGCGCCGATGGCGGCCGCTGTCGTGCGAGACGCCCCAACCGATACCGCAGGCGTCGACAATACGTGCGCGGGTCCGCCAGGCCATCGATATGATCGATGCGCACGCCGTCGATCAGCCCCTCTGCGTACAGCCGAAAAATCGTTGCATGCGCAATCTCGAACACCGCCGGCTCTTGCACGCGAATGCCCGCCAGTTCGATCACATCGAAGAAGCGGCGCCAGTTAATTTCATCGGCTGCCGTGCGCCACCAGGCCAGACGATAATGCTGACGCTCGAACAGGCGATGCAGACGCGCCAGCGCAATCTCCGTGCGCGCATTGTCTGTACGTGAGTTGACCGTGCGCACGTTGTAGGTATCGAGCAAATTGCGCACCGCGCGCTGTAGCGCGGGATCGCGCGCCACGGTTTGCGCGAAATCGTTGCAGATCGCATCGAAGTGACTGCCGCGCGCGCCGCGCTGATCGCCCAGCGCACTGCGCAAGCGCGCCGCATGCGCGGCGAATTCATTGTCGACGCTGTGCAATAGCAATGGATAAGACGCCGGTGCCAGCGGCAGTCGATGCTCAAAATAACGCGCGTAAAAGCGTCCGGTCGCTGCATCGAAACATAATTCGATGTCAGCCAATGCCTCGCCGTATGGTTTGCCGAGAAATGGCACCAACACGCGGCGATTTAATGCGGGATCCGGCACATCCCAATCGATATCGAAAAAATTCGCATAGCGGCTCACCGGGCCCCACTCCAGAACATCCAGCCAAATGCGATTGTCGGCGCCGCCGACCGCCATATGATTGGGCACGATATCGACCAGTAAACACATGCCGTGCGCGCGCAGCGCACCGACCAACGCGCGCAGGCCCTCTTCGCCGCCCAGCTCGGCATTGACCGCGCCGTGATCGACAATATCGTAGCCGTGTCGCGAGCCGGCACGCGCCGTCAAAATCGGGCTCACATAAAAATGACTAATACCTAAACTCGCCGCGTACGGTACCCAGCGGCGCGCCTGCAAAAAATTGAAATCCTTATGCAACTGCAGGCGCAACGTGGCGCGCGGCAGCGCATTGCCGGCGCTCGCGGCGGCGCCCCGTAAATCACCGAGCGGCGCGTGCGGACTAGCGGTTATGAGGTTATTCATGCGCCGCTCGACTCCACCGGTATTTCGAGCCAAACTGCGGTGGCTCGCCCCAGTAAATGACCGCGCGCGACGCGAGCGCCGACCCCGGTCCGGCTTTCAAACAGCAAGCGCCCGCTCGGCGCGACAATACTCGCCTCCTCCGGCGCCAAATTAATCGCTATGTGCAAATGCCGGCCGCCGCCCAGTTGCCAACTGGCCAATACGGCCGCTGGCGCCAGCACATGCGCCGCCGCGCTGCGCGCATCTTGCAGCCACGGCGCGACGAACTCGCGGCGCAGCTGCAACAAGGTGCGATAGTAATGCAACCAATCGGCATGGCCGTCGCGACGCGCTGCGGCGAAATCGGGAATGGACTGTTCGAACGTACCGGGTGCGTTCGGATCGGGAATTTTTGCGCGCTGCCGCGCATCCGCGAAAGCTGCGCTACCGGCAAACTCGCGGCGCCGGCCCTCGCGCACCGCGGCGGCTAGCTCGGCATGAAAATCGGTAAAAAACAAAAACGGCGTCGTCGCGCCCCACTCCTCGCCCATAAAAAGCAACGGAATTTGCGGACACAATAATTGCAGCGCCACCGCCGCGCGCAGCGCATCGTGATTCGCCAGCGCGATGAGACGCTCGCCGAAGGCGCGATTGCCGATCTGATCGTGATTTTGCAGAAATAATATAAACGCATGCGGCGGCAAGTGCCCGCTCGAGGTGCCGCGCGGCGCGCCCCTGTGACTCGGCGACGGCTCGCCTTGATAAACGAAGCCCTCGGCCAGCACGCGCGCCAGCTTTTGCGCCGGCGCGATACTATAATTTTGATAATAATTATCGCGCTCGCCGGTCAGCAATACATGCAGTACATTGTGGCCATCATCGTTCCACTGCGCATCGTAATCGCGCTCGAGAAAGCCGGCCTCGTTACCTTCGTTTTCCAGCATCAAATGTATGTGGCGCACCGAGCCGCCCTGTTGGCGCACGCGCGCCGCCACTTCATCCAACCACGAGCGATCGTTTAATGCATGCACCGCATCGAAGCGCAGCCCGTCGAAGCGATACTCCTCCAGCCAATAACAAGCATTCTGGGTAAAGAATTCGCGCACTCGCGGATTGGTGAAATCGATCACCGGTCCCCATTGCGATTGTTGGGCCGTAAAAAATTGCGGCGCGTAGCGATGCAAATAATTGCCGTCCGGGCCGAAGTGGTTGTACACCACATCGAGATACACGCAAATCCCCAAGCCGTGCGCGGTATCGATTAAATGCTTGAGATCATCGGGAGTGCCGTAGCTGCTATCGGGGGCGAAGGGTAAGACACCGTCGTAACCCCAGCCGCGCGCGCCGGCAAAGTCGGCGATGGGCATCAACTCGATAGCGGTGATGCCGAGTTCCGCCAGCGCCGGCAGTTTTCGCTCGACGCCCCCGAAACCGCCGCAGCAACCGACATGCAACTCGTAGATCACCATCTCGGACCAGGGCCGACCGCACCACTCGCGGTGTCGCCACGCATACGCAGCGGTATCCACAACCACGCTGCAATCGTGCACATCGCCTGCCTGTAGGCGCGAGGCCGGATCGGGCACGACTAAATCGTCGACCAGACGATAGCGATAGCGCGCGCCGGCGCCGCAGCTTACCTCGGCGAAAAAAAAGCCTTTGGCGTCGCTGCGCATTTCAATTGGCGCAAAACCGCCGACCTCCAGCGTCACCTTTGGACTGGCCGGCGCCCACAACCGAAATTGCGTGGCATTGCCGCGCAGTCGCGCACCGAATGCCATATCGCAATGCACGTCGCCGGTCATACTGGCGCGCCTTCTTCGACAATTTGCTCATCGGCGTTCATCGCCGTATCGCTCACCGGTATCTGATCTACCTCATCGTTGCGTACGCTCGCCTCTGCACTACCGACATAGAGGTGCGACTGCTCTATCTCTTGCAGAGCGATGTTGCCGGCCAGCGCGATAAAACTATGCGCGGCGACAGTTATAGAACGCGCGCGTACCGGTTCTTCGCAAAGCTCGGGACGCTGCGTGTCAATCAGCAACGAGTAGTCGAAATGCGGCTCGGGCAACTGGAATTCGTGCGCGGCGCTATCGGAATTTAGCAGCAGGATAACCGCGGTCACCAGCGCCGAGCCGGGCCGCTCGTCCTGCTTTTGCACTTCGTCGGTCATTTGCGCGCGGCGCAAACCGAGTAGGCGCGCGCTGGTATTATGCCAATCGTCGGGTTGCAATTCGCAGCCGCGTTCATCGAACCAAAATACATCGCGTAGACCGGGCGCCAGCTCGATCCGCGCATGCTGAAAATAATTCGCCCGCAGCAACGGATATTTTTTTCGCAGCGCGATCAGGCGCGCCGTGAAAGCGCAGAGCTTATCGCCGCGCTCGCTGTGCAACTGCGTCCAGTCGAGCCAGGCGATCGCGTTGTCCTGGCAGTACGCATTATTGTTGCCGCCCTGAGTCTGTCCGAATTCGTCGCCAGCCAATAACATCGGAGTGCCAAGCGAGAATAAATTGGTCGCGAGAAAATTGCGCTTTATCTGCTCGCGTTGCGCCGCGACCGCAGCGTCGTCGCTCGCGCCTTCGACGCCCCAATTATAACTATCGTTCTGTTGGCAACCGTCGCCGTTATGCTCGCCGTTGGCATCGTTTTGTTTATCGTTGTAGCTGACTAAATCCTGCAATGTAAAGCCATCGTGCGCGGTGACAAAATTGATGCTCGCCCAGGGCCGCCGTCGCTGCCGATCGAAAATATCCGCCGAACCCTGCAGCCGGGCCGCGAGCGCGCCGCGTAAACCCTCATCGCCCTTCCAGTAGCGCCGCACATCGTCGCGGTAGCGCCCGTTCCATTCGCCGAAGCGCGCCGGGTGATTGCCGACCTGATAGCCGCCGATGCCGATATCCCACGGTTCGGAAATAAATTTGACCGGCGCCAACACCGGGTCCTGCAGCAGCGCGTCGAAAAAGCCGGCGCCGGGATCGAAGCCGTGCAACTCGCGACCAAGCGTGACGCCGAGATCGAACCGAAAGCCATCGATGTGAAATTCCTGCACCCAATAACGCAGCGAATCCATCGCCAATTGAATCACGCGCGCATGCGTAAAGTTAATGGTGTTGCCGCAGCCGGTATCGTTGATCAAATAGCGCGGATCGGCGCTGGTGCGGTAATAAATTGGATTGCCGAAGCCGCGCAGCGATAGCGTCGGCCCGAGCTCGCCGCCCTCGCAGGTATGGTTATAGACGACATCCAAAATCACTTCGATGCCGGCCGCGTGCAATTGCTTTACGGCCCATTTCAAATGTCCGAGCGTGCTATCGGAAAGATAGCTGGGCTCGGGCGCAAAAAAACTTAGCGTGTTGTAACCCCAGTAATTCGTTAAACCGCGTTCGAGCAAATGTCGATCGCGCGCAAATGCATGTACCGGCATTAATTCGATCGCGGTTATGCCGAGCTTTTGTAAATAAGCGACGGTGCTGGCGTGCCCCAACGCGCCACAAGTACCGCGGTCGTGCGCCGGTAAATCATCGCGCAGTGCGCTGAGGCCGCGCACGTGCGCTTCGTAGATCACGGTATCCGCCCATGGGACGCGCGGCGCATGATCGTTGCCCCAATCGAAGCGATCGGCAATGACTACGCCTTTCGGCATATAAGCAGCGCTGTCGCGGCGATCGAACGATAAATCGGCGCGCCCCGAACCGATTCGATAGCCATACAAGGCATCGTGCCATTTCAATTCACCGAATAATTGGCGCGCGTACGGATCCAACAGTAATTTATGCGGGTTGAAGCGTTGACCATGCTTCGGCTCATAGGGCCCGTACGCGCGATAGCCGTACAACAGCCCCGGCCCCACAGTCGGTAGATAACCGTGCCATACACCGTTGGTGCACTCAGGCATAACCAAGCGCGCCAACTCGCGGCGGCCACCGGCATCGAACAAACATAATTCGATTTTTTCGGCCGCCTCGGCGAATACCGCAAAATTTACCCCGCGCCCATCCCAATGGGCACCGAGCGGAAAGTCCATCGATGGCAACAAGCGGTCGGGGAAATGGGACATCTGGGATGTTCACTCGATCTATGCGACAGCAAACTTGCTATCGAAAAAATAAAATCACCGTTGATACTGATCAGCAAAAAACATGCCCGCATCTAACCGGCTAAATTATCGAAGACGTGCGACCCGCAGCGATTATTATTCAACCGCGTATCTTGCTCGCACCAACCCAACTCCCAGGTTTCGGCTTTAATTTGCCAGGCACGATAGGCGGCGGCGGTCTCGGCCGGCAGATTTTCGCTGCGGTAGTAGGGATTGTCGCTCCGCGCTTGTCCAATCGTGCGCGCCACTAAACCGGCGGCATATATCTTTTTAAAATTCATAAAATCACCCCAATTCGCGCGCTGTAATGCGATGTCGCACAGTGAATTACCAGCGGCATCGCCGCGCGATTTGTCCAAATAATCGGTTCCGATTAAATTAATAATTACCCGCCTCTAACAAAATGAACCGTTGCGTGTTTGGGAAAGCGCTACATACACTGCGCCCGCGCACAGCGAATGAACATTAATTTTGTTAGAGGACCCATGCATTTTCTGCGTAGCAATAAGCGTGCAAGAAAATTGCTCCCCAGATACAAGGCGAAGCGCGTTATCGCAGCTCGAAAGCAAGCCGCAGAACAGTAATAACTACCGTGAATGGGTAAATATTGCGGGCGGATTATTCGTTCGAGCGACGCAACCGGGCGGTGGAGAAAACGCCGGAGCTCAACGGGAGAAACTTTCGTGCATAGCAGCGCCTAAACGCGGAGGTTGGCGCGCTATTCGGCAGTGCTGTTCAAGGGCAATTCGACCACAAAGGTCGCACCCGCGCCTAATTGGCTGGTAACGGCTATCGTGCCGCCGTGCGCACGCACGATTTGCTCGCAGATATATAGGCCTAAGCCAAGACCGCCACCGCGCGCGCGATCCTTGCCGATGCGCTCGAACTGGTGAAATATACGTTGCTGATCCTCGATGTCGATACCCGGACCATAATCCCGCAACGACAACCTGGCGCTCTGCTTGAGGCATTCGACCGCAATATCGATCGGTGCACCCTTGCCGTAGCGCATCGCGTTGGTTAATAGATTGATCAGCACCTGCTCGATGCGAAATTCATCCCAATACCCAACGGCGGGCTCCGCGATAGCCAATCGCGCCTCGCAACCGGCCAATGACAACTGACTCAGAAAACGCTCCACGACGCCTTCGACCAACGCCTTCAAATCTACCCGCTGCGGACGCACCGACAGATGACCGGTGTGGATACGCGAAACATCCAACATGTCGTCGATCAGCCGCACCAGGCGATTAATCTGCCGATCGTCGGCCTCGAGCATTCGCTCCATCTTCGGCAATGAGAAGGCATCGACATTACCCTTCTCGACAAACATCTTTCTTAGATAGATATCCAGCTTTAATGTATTGAGCGGCGAGCGTAACTCGTGCGAAACGATCGACATAAAATTGTCGCGTATTTGAATGGCTTTATTCAACTCAGACTGAGTCCGCTCCAACTGTTGCAGCATTTCCGTCTGCCGGCGCTGGCTGTTTTCTAATGCCAACACTTGATCGTGTAAGGTCTGGCGCTGTTGATACAGTTCTACAAAGATGTTGATCTTGCTTTTCATGACGAAAATATCGAGCGGCTTATGCATAAAATCGACACCGCCGCTTTCATAGCCGCGGAACGCATAATCCAAATGCTCGTCGCCAGCGCTGACGAATAGAATCGGAATGGCTTTGGTAGCCTCGGTGCAACGCATGAACTCCGCCAACTCGAAGCCGTTCATTTCGGGCATCTGCACATCGATAATGGCCAGCGCAAACTCATGCTGTAACAACAAGCCCAGCGCCGCCTCGCCCGAGCTCGCGGTATAAATCGCCGTGTCGTCGCGCCGCAGCGCAGCCTCCAAAGCCTGCAAATTCGCCGGCAAATCGTCGACGATCAACAGATTGACCTTGGTGATTTCCTGCATGTTATGTATCCCATCCATAATTCAGCAACCAATCAGTTATTCGCGAACGTCCAGTTATCGGTAAAATAAACAGCGATTACCGGCAACTATATCTTGCGAAACAGCCTGGCGGACTTCAACGCCGGCTCAAACAACGTTGTCGATGTCGAGAAATCGATATTCTCTCTGCTACCCAAACCGAGAAATCCCTTGCGGGCCAACGAGTCGTGAAACAACTTAAACGCCCTATGCTTTAAGCTGCGATTAAAATAAATCAACACGTTGCGGCACGAAATAAATTGAGTCTCGGTAAACACGCTATCGGTAGCCAGGCTATGATCCGCGAATACGACATTGCGCATTAGCGCTCGGTCGAAAATGGCATTGCCATACGCCGCCGAATAATAATCGGAGAAGGCACATTTACCGCCTGCCAGTTGGTAATTTTCCGTGCACCTTTGCATATGGTCGATACCGAAGATCCCTTTGCGGGCTCTATCCAATGCCGCTGGATTGATATCGGTAGCATAGATAATCGTCTTATCCAGCAGTCCCTCTTCGTGCAAGACAATTGCCAGCGAACAAACTTCCTCGCCGCCGCTACAACCGGCGATCCATATCTTGCGCGACGTATACGTCTGCAATACCGGCACCACCGATTCGCGGACGGCGCGAAAATAGACCGGATCGCGAAACAACTCGCTAACCGATACCGTCAGGTACTGCAGCAGCCAGGTAAATAGCGCCGGCGTTTGCAAGAGCTTAAGCTGCAACTCCGGTACCGTTTCGCAGCCCAGCCGGCGCAGCGCGTGCTTTACCCGGCGCTGCAGCGACAACGGCGAATAATCGCGAAAGTCCTGATTATATTGTTGGTAAATGGTCTCCAACAGCGTATCCAAATCGCGCTCAAAAGCTTCGGGCGAATGCACGCTTTAAAATCTCTGCGCCTGCGGCATCCAAACCCGCACCAGCGATAGCAGCCGATCGATATCGATCGGCTTAGCCAGATAGTCGTTGGCCCCGGCCCGCAGACAACGCTCGTGATCGTCGCGCATCGCCTTAGCGGTAACGGCGATAATCGGCAGCTTTAAAAAGCGCGGATCGGCGCGAATTTTTTGAATCGCTTCATAGCCGTCCATCTCCGGCATCATGATATCCATCAGCACCAGATCGATATCGCACCCAAGCTGCAACTTCTCCAACGCTTCGCGGCCATTGCGGCTCACTTCGACCCGTGCGCCTTTTTGCTCGAGTACGCTGGTGAGCGCAAAAATATTGCGCACATCGTCGTCGGCCACCAGAATTTTACGCCCCTCGAATACGCGCTCCCGGCTGCGTACCGCATGCAGCATGCGCTGCTGATCGGCAGGCAAATCGGCTTCGACCTTGTGCAAAAACAGCATGACTTCATCGAGCAAGCGTTCGGGCGAGCGCGCGCCCTTGATAATTATCGAGCGCGAATAGCTCAGCAGTTCGGCCTCTTCAGCGGCGCTCAAGCTGCGTCCGGTGTAGACAATGATCGGTGGGTACGAGAGCACCGCTTCGCTGGTCATGCGCCGCAGCAGTTCAGCTCCGCTCATATCGGGTAGCAGTAAATCGGTGATCATGCAGTCGAACACTTTTTCTTTCAGCATCTGCAGCGCTAAATCGCCGCGCTCGACGCCGACGATTTCGATATCGTCGGCATCGATCAACTGTTCGATGCTGGCGCGCTGCACGGCATCGTCCTCAACCACCAAGACGCGCTTTAATTTCTGATCGAGACGCTCCTCTAGCTTCACCAGCGTCGTTTTTAACGCATCGCGGGATACCGGCTTCGTCAAATAGCCGACCGCACCCAACAATAATGCGACCTCCGAATAATCTTCAACGGAAATAATATGTACCGGGATATGCCGGGTTTTCGGATTGGATTTCAATCGCTCCAAGACCGTCAAGCCCGAGTGATCCGGCAATTTCATATCCAGCAAAATAGCGCTGGGCAGATAGCGCAGCGCGGTATCGAAGCCTTGATCCGCGCCGCTGGCGACCAGGCAATTAAAGCGTTGTTGACGCGCAAGATCGTACAATATTTCGGCAAATTGCGGCTCGTCTTCGATGATCAAAATTGTGCGCGCAGCGTTCGATAAATGCTCTCTGTCGTCGGCAAACGGCGGCGGTTCGAAGCGCGGTGCCTGCTCGCCCGGCCCACCCGCGGAGCTATCCCGCGCGGCAATGGCGGGCGGCGTCGACTCTCGACGAGGTAAAATCGGTGTGACATCGCGATAGACACACGGAATCACCAACGTAAATTCGCTGCCCTTGCCCGGCTCGCTCCGTACCTTAATACTGCCGCCCAATAGCCGCGCCAATTCGCGCGAAATCGACAACCCCAAGCCGGTGCCGCCATATTTACGGTTGGTCGCGCCATCGCCCTGCCGGAACGCCTCGAAAATCTCCTGCTGGTATTCCTCTTTGATGCCTATGCCGGAGTCCTTAACGACAATCGCAATCTCCTGCGCCGAATATTTATGCACCGTCAGTGCCACGCGCCCGGACCGATCGGTGAATTTAATGGCATTTGACAGCAGGTTTTTGAGAATTTGCGCCAATCTCTTCTGATCGACAAACAGGGTCTGAGGCAGGTCTGCCGCCAGTTCGATTGAAAAATCGATGCCTTTCTCGCTTGCCAACGGTCGAAATAAGTCCTCCATCGATTCGAAAAACTTTCTCAGCGCCACATTGTCTGCACGCATTTCCAATTTACCGGCTTCGACTTTGGAGATATCCAGAATGTCGTTGATCAGTTCCAACAAATCGTTGCCCGCGGCGTAAATCGATTGCGCGAACTTGATCTGTTCGGGAGTAAGGTTGCCTTCGTTATTTTCGGCCAGCAGCTTCGAAAGAATCAGCGAGCTATTGAGCGGCGTGCGCAGCTCGTGCGACATATTGGCCAGGAATTCGGATTTATAGCGGCTGGCGCGCTCCAGCTCCCGCGCGCGCTCTTCCAGCAGATAATGCGCATGGCTTAAATCGCTATTCTTTTGTTCGACGATATCGCGGCTAAGCTCCAACGCAGCCGCCTGCTCTTCCAATTGCGTATTGGTCTGTTCCAATTCGGCATGTTGCGACTCCAGACGATTCTGCGCCTCCTCTACCAGTCGCGCCTGATCTTCGAGCTCTTCATTGGCGGCGCGCAACTCTTCCTGCTGCGCCTGTAGTTCATCGTTGAGTTGTTGTGTCTCCCACAGTACGACTTGCAGGCGCTGCCGATAGTTGGCGGCCGCGATCAGCGAAGCGATATTTTCCGCCACCTGCTCCAGCAAATCGATTTCGCGCGCACCGGTGATGCGCGCAAAGCCGAGCTCCACCACCGCATTCACCTCGCGATCGACCGCTACCGGCAGCACTAAAATGCTGCTCGGTAGAGTGGCGCCCAAGCCGGAGTTGACTTGGAAATATGCGCCGGCCATATCCTGTACCTGCAACAGGCGCTGCTCGAGCGCCGCCTGCCCCACCAAGCTTTCGCCTATCTGGAACGACTGCTGGCTCAGCTGCGCCTCCGCCGAAAAAGCGTAGGTGGAGACGCGTTTTAGCGTCTTGTCATTCTCCATCACGTAGATCGCGCCCACCGCGGCATCGAGGTATTGGCAAAGAAAATGTAAGGTGTTATTGCAGACGGTGGCTAGAGAAAGTTGGCCGACCACTTTATTGGCGAGCTCCGTCTGACCGTCGCGCAGCCAAGCTTGCCGCTGCAAAAACTCCGCGTGCTCCCTCTGCTTTTGCACGACGCGGTCATACGTGTTGGATAAATACAATAGATCGCGACGCCCCCAATACGCCAACAAGGCCGCGACCAAGATGCTGAATAGCAGAAACAGGCCGATCAAAGTATAAACGGTATCTTTTGCGCTGTTGTAACGCACACTCTTTATCCGTTCTTCCTCCAACAGAAAGCCGCTGAACTCGGTGCGCAAATCATCCATGATCTTCTTGCCTACGCCGTTTCGCACTCCATTGCTGACATCGCCGCTCCTGTCGCGCAGCGCGATGATATTCTTCGCATAATCGAGCCAGCGCGTCGATAACAAAACAATATTGTCGAGCCGTGCACGCTGCTCGGTATTGTCGGCTACCAGCTCGCGCAGTTCATCGATTTGTGAACTGATACTACCCTTAGCGCGCTGATAGGGCTCCAAAAACTCTTCGTTACCGGTGATGATATAGCCACGCAAACCCGTTTCGCGATCCAAGCAAAGCTTTAGCACTTCATTGGTTTTACGAATGACCGAGTCGGCACTTTCGACCCAGCGGCTAATCGATAACAAGTAGTAAACGATAGCGATAAAAAAAGTGGCGCTCAGCAAACCAATGATCAATGGCCAGATGACGTTGCGATTGAGTATGCGACGAAAAACCTGGGGGTCTATAATTATTTTATCCACAATATTTTTGTGCTCCGACTCAGGGTCCTACACCGTCGGCCATCATAACCCGATGGCTCTCCAAACTATATGGCGACGAACTACAGTTTTGAGACGGCGGAATGCGCGCGCGGTCGGTAGTCCGCGATCAGTTTTGAAATCCAATGGAGTTTACGACGAATCGGATCGGTGAGAATAAAGGGATACGCATCCTCCAAACCCATGCTGCGATTCAACGCATTCATAGCCACGGCGAGTCGCATCCAATTCTTTAGTAGCTCATCCGTATCGATCGCTTTGCGATTCTTTCCCGACGTCGATAACACGCTGGCTAGCGGTTTGCTATCGAGACTCAACGCGAACGCATTGGCCGTTTCCAGCGTATCGATCATATGCATGTAATGCGCCCAGCACTCGGCCCAATCCTCCCAGGGATGCATCGTCGCATAAGCGCTGAGGTATTCTTCCCGCCAATCTTTGTCCTGGCCGCCGCTCGCCGGGCCGTCGGCGTAATAGCGCTGCAAAGCGGCGGCGTAGTCCTGTTGCTCGTCGCCGAAAACGGTGCGAAATTCCTCTAACAAATGCGGCTGCGATTCGATCAGCACACTCCAGTAATAGTGACCCAGCTCGTGCCGAAAATGCCCCAGCAAGGTTCGGTATCCTTCCCCCAATTCGATGCGTACGCGCGTGCGCGCGATATCGTCCGCCTCGGCCAGATTGATCGTGATCGCGCCTTGCTCGTGACCGGTATAAATTGGACTGGAGCCTTCCAGCGGCTGGACAAATTCGGAACTGGCATCCTTATCGCTCATAAAACGAAACAGCAGCGCATGCCCCTCAGTGCCGGCCTCGTCCTGGCTCGCAAACGGCAAGTTAAGTTTTAGCAGCGTATATAACGCGTGGCGTTTTGCCGCTTCGAGCCTGCGCCAGTACAAAGTATTTTGCGGTAGACTTAAATCGGGGATCACCTCGTTACAGCGGCAGGCCCGGCACCAGAGTTGCGGATCGTCGCTCGGCACCATCCAATTGCAAACCTGGTGCTCGCTATAATTCGCGCATTGGCGATAAGCCACTTCGGGCCGCGCTGGATTAAACCAGAGCTGCTTGGCCGCATCGAATTCGAAAGCCAATAATAATTCGCGATCGGGGCAAAAGCCTACCGTGCGTCCACAGGCAGTGCATTGAGTGCTTTCAAAAAATAGTACGGCCCGCGCCGGACAGCAACAGCGAAATATATTCACGATATATTGATTTCACTCAGTAGTTCGACAATATCGACTTATAGCGATTACTCAAGAGTCTTTAACAAAATTAGCTGCGCGGAACGTGAAGGCGCACGTACTCAACATTCATTTTGTTAGAGAATCCGAGTAAGTTACCTTAAGATTATTCACCTTAGGACCACTTAACTTTAGGGCTGTCCAATTTAAACCCAAACTACCTCATGAACAATTTACACAATGCGGCAGAGGACCTGCCTCTGCCGCATTGTGCAAAAATATAGCATTAATCTAACGACATTATTGCCTAGCATTATCGAGTATTGCGAAACGCACTCGCTCAATGCACCGGCGTTTCATCGCGCTCCGTCGCGCCGTCAGCTTTATGAGCGATTTCAAGCGCGGCGGAGCGCTTACTGCGCGCTGCCAGTAATGCACCGATACCAAATGCAATGCCTACACAGGCGACCGGATGCCGGCGCATAAAATTAGCGGCGGAATTTTTCGCGTCGATACCCTTAACTCGCGCCTTGCGCATCGATTTCTGTAATTGCTGTTGCGCATGCTCGGCCGACTCGCGCAGTTTTTCCTCGGACACTTCGGCGCGTTTGGCCACGCGATCGACAGCGGCGTGCACCGCCTGCGCGGCAGCGTCGGTGCGCGCATGAATATTTTCTTTCAGTTTGGTTTCAATTGCCGTAGTCATGGCGGAATACCTCGACTGTGAATGAAAAAAGCGTTTGGTAAAAATCGATCTCGACGCCTGCCGAGACCGAGTTCGTGCGACTATCAACTATCTGGCCCAGCTTATACTACTCGCCGTAACCTGTTTCACCTTATTGCTGTTCTCTTACGAACCGATCTCGTCTTATGCGTTAACGCGGCGCAATTTCCCTGTTGTCGCTCGCTATTACGATTTCGACGCGCCGATTCAGCTGGCGTCCCGCTGCAGCTTCGTTGCCAGCCACCGGAAACGCCTTGCCATAGCCTTTGGTGCTGATGCGATCGTTACTGACGCCCATGCCGACCAGTGCGTCTCGCACCGCATCGGCGCGGCGCTCGGAAAGCTCCTGATTAAAATCGTCGCCGCCCACGTTATCGGTAAACCCTTCAATCGCTACGTGCCGCTGCGGATTTTCGCTGAGGAATTGCGCCAGCTTCTGCAACGAGCGTTCGCTGCCGGATTTTAGGCGCGCCTTACCGGTGTCGAATAGGACATCGCCCAGCGTAATCGTCATGCCGCGATCGGTCTGCTTGGCATTCAATTCGCTGCGCAGACGATCGGCTTCGGCAGTGCGCGCCTGCAGCAAAACCTTATCGCGATCGGCGCCCGCTGTTTTAATCTGCTCCTCGGCCACTTTTAAGCGGGCCGTTTCGCGAGCGATTTCCACTTTCTGCTTGGCAAGATAGGATAGATGCTCGACTTGGGGCTCTTTCTCATGTTCCTTTAGCGCATTGGCAGCACTGGCAATGGCATCGCCCGCTGCCTTTAATTCGATCGGCGCATATTTGACGACCGCAGGGTCGGACTGTGCGACTTCGTATTCGGAGCGCGCCTGGGTTAACGTTGCGTTATCTTTCGGAGTCGACACACACCCGGCCAGACCCATGCTTAACACTAGAGCTAGCGGAACGAATGTCGCGGGCAGGGAAGCCGAAGAAAAAAATGTATTCATGCGCATGGTAGATCTCCTTGCATGCCTTATTTAATAACGTATGACATAGCTAATAACGTATGGCACAGCTAACGGCGTATGACACAGCCGCAATACAGCGCTTACCGCGCGCGCTGCTCCTGTTGCTCCTGCTGTTGCTGGCCGTTGCGATTCACTTCCTGCAGCATGCTGCGTAAATTATCCTGCGTTTCCGCAACCGATTTTTGCGCTTTTGCGGATAGCGCTTTGGTTTCAGCCAATTTTGCGTCCACCTGCGCCTCGGAAGCTAAATTAGCCGCCTTCTCGTAATTCTTTTCGGCCACCGCCTGATTAGCCGCCTCCAATTTATCGCGCGCTGCTTTTAATTCGAGCGGCGCGAACTCCGTACCACCGGCTGTGGTTGCGCTATCGATTGCTGTTTTCGAAACCGCCAGTTGCTCGGTGGGAATCGGCGCGCTGGCACAACCGGCTGCTGCCAGTAACGCACACACCAATGCGCCGGCACCGACCGCCTTCATGGCTCGATGATAGATGTTAGTCATGGCTTTACCGCCCTGTGGCTGACAGATATCCCGCTGCTGATAGATAGAAATTCGCTGAGTTGACGCTGAACTTAATCCGCGCATTTTTTAATCTCCTTGTCACTGCCGCGTGGTTAAAAAACTCACAGTTGCTAATAGCAAGGCAATTAGAAAGCCAACATTCACCGATATCGCGGCAGATAATCTTCAAAGTCTTAAATTCCGCGGTAAATAGCCGCTTTTAACAATTGAGCGGCCGTATATTTGCGCATGCGATTAGTTTTCCCCATAAAACAGGATATGTTTATCGGATTTTTGAAAATATTACCCGTAACAATTACCGGCTCAGCGTTATCCATGGCATTAAGCCGCGAAAAATAATCTGGCCTATCGATCTAAACCCTTTAATAGCGCTCCTACCACCCACGTCGAAGAATTAATATCAGTTGGCACGAATGCTGATTATAAAAATGCTAAGTAGCGTTACCGATTAAATAATTTATTGTCGGTTCGAAGAATTTTTATGAGTTTTCAGGATTATTTATAGGCATATTCGGGACGACTGTTAACTTCGCTAAGACCAGACAATCCGAGAGGAAAACATCATGAACGAAGACATCATTAAAGGTAAATGGAAACAATTGAAGGGCCACGCAAAGCGCCAGTGGGGCAAGCTGACCGATGACGATCTGGATATTGCCGAAGGTAATCGCGATTATTTGATCGGCCGGATCCAAGAGCGCACCGGCCGCGCCCGGGATCAAGTGGAGAAAGAGGTCAGCGATTTCGAGTGCAAGCTGTAGATGCGGAACCTCGCGACTACTCGCTCCCAACATACCGATCCACGGCGCTGATTTTCGGCGATATCCGTAGCAATGACCTTGGACGGCCGTAACAATGACCTTTGGACGATAGTGCCGAGCAGGGGACGCTCAGCGCCCGTTCTGGGGGCTTTGGCTAATTGCCGGCCGATCTGGCTTATCCAAGGTATTGACGGTCCAAGGTATCGACGGCGATTGCGCAACTTTAATATCCAAGCATGGAGATCACTATGACTGCCGTTGAAACGAAACACACGCTGCCGCCTTTACCGTTTCCCGAATCGGCGCTCGAACCGCATTTTTCGCGCGAAACTGTGCATTTTCATTACGATGTACATCATCGTGCCTATGTAACCAAACTCAACACTTTGATTGTCGGTACCGAGTTTGAAGAGAGTTCGCTCGACGAAATCGTTAGAAACTCGACTGGCGATATCTTCAATAATGCCGGCCAAATCTGGAATCACAATTTTTATTGGCAATGTCTATCGCCGCAGGGCGGCGGTTTTCCCAACGATGCGCTGGCTACCGCCATCCGCGATAAGTTCGGTAGCTTTACCGATTTTCAAACCGCTTTTACCAAGATGGCCGAGGGTGTATTCGGCTCCGGGTGGGCGTGGCTAGTTCAAAACCCGGATAGCGGACTCGCCATTATGCACACCGGCAACGCCGGCAATCCGATTCGCGCGGGGCACAATCCATTGCTGACTTGCGACATGTGGGAGCATGCCTACTATATCGATTATCGAAATCGGCGCCCCGACTATATGAAAGCTTTCTGGCAGTTGGTCGATTGGCAGTTCGTCGGCAGCCGCTACAAACCATTAAAAACACTTTAAAAAGCCGAGCCAGGCGCGCTGCGGAAATAAGTAATCGCGCCGTCTCCTATTATTAATCGCCGAGGATATGGACATGGAAAACAATATTGCTCTTACCGATGTGAAGACCTTGCGGGAGCGCGCGCGTCGCGACATCGAAGCGGGCGCCATAACACAGGCCTATGCCGCCAACCGCAATACAGTGGTCGAGTTGCTGAATGAAGCGCTAGCCACTGAATTGGTCTGCGTATTGCGGTATAAACGCCATTACTTTACCGCTAACGGCATCCATTCCGAAGGGGTCGCGGCGGAATTCGCCGAACACGCCACGCAGGAAATGCAGCACGCGGATATGATTGCCGCACGCATTATTCAGTTGGGCGGCGAGCCCGATTTCTGTCCGGATCGACTTTCGCAACACAGTCACGCCGAATACAACGAGTCGAAGGTGCTCAGCGAAATGATCAAGGAAAACCTGATCGCCGAGCGCATCGCCATCGATAGTTACCGCGAAATGATCAATTTTGTCGGTACCGACGACTCCACCACGCGGCGCATGCTGGAAGAAATTCTCGCGGTCGAAGAGGAGCATGCCGAAGATCTTGCGAGTTTGCTCGACAACTTTAAAATCAATTGAAATTCCCGCCGTAGCGCGGCGGGATATTTTCCGTGAAATGGTACGGTGCAAGTGTCGTCGGTTTTTCGATGGTTGTAGCCCACTCAATTGGCGCGCGCGAAAGCGCGCTTATCGACCTATCCATACCTAAGCCCCTATTGCAACTGCAACGCGTTGGCGAATCGAGCGGCCGACTCACCGCATGCCGATTTATCCAGTCCGGCTCGCGAGCTTCGCAGCGCCTCGCAATTTGCTAGCCGTGTTATTCTAGCGCAGCTCCAACCATGTCTTTTCGCTAACGCTTTACGCATCGATGCGCCGTTTAAAGCGCGGGAGGCTTGTATGTTCGATCTCTATATCGCCAATAAAAATTATTCCTCGTGGTCGCTACGACCCTGGATATTGATGCAGCAGTTGGGCATTCCATTTGTGGAGCACTTGGTATCTTTTAGCGCCGGCTCAAACTGGCATGACTTCCGCCGTTTTTCGCCGACCGGAAAAGTGCCCTGCCTGCATGACGGCGACGTCAACATCTGGGACTCGCTGGGAATCGCCGAGTTTTTGGCCGAACACTACCCCGCCGTATGGCCCGCAGAAGCCGCTGCCAGAGCGTGGGCGCGCTGCGCCAGCGCGGAAATGCACTCGGGTTTTGGCGCGCTGCGCGAACAGTGCTCGATGAACTGCGCAGTCGAAATACGCCTGCATGCAATGCCCGCCGAACTGCAAAAGGATATCGCGCGCATCGAGGAGTTATGGTGCGAGGGCATCGAAAAATTCGGCGGACCTTTTTTAGCCGGCGCACCGTTCACCGCAGTCGATGCTTTTTTCTGTCCCGTTGCGTTCCGCGTGCAAACCTATGGCATAAAACTCAACGACACGGCCGCAACCTATGCGCAGCGCTTATTGAACTTACCCGCCATGCAACAGTGGCAAGCTGCCGCATTGCTGGAGCCGCTCGAAGCGGAGCACGAAAACGGCTGCTTGCGGTACGGCACGCTCGTCGCCAGCAAACGCTGACGAATATCGGCCGTGCACCTCACATCATCTATGCTCGCTTTAAACTAACCTTAGTTCCGATCCCGATCGCATTAATCAGCCTGGCCGGGCAATGCTTCGAGCCAGATAACTATTTAGCGCTAATCATCCATTCAATTTAGGTGTGCGACGCCTCGCAAGCGTAGTTTTAGCGCGCACCGGCGCCGGCATTATTTTCGCGTCCACAATGCTCGCCAAAGTCCCCACCAATTGCTGCAAGCCGAACTCCATCACCTTGGCATGATCGATTTCCGGCAATAGCGGCAGCAGCGCTGTAAAGGTTTGTTGCTCGAGAGGCGTTAGTCCATCCAACACCCCGAACGAATAACGCTGCCGATAGCGCGAGGTCTCGGCGGTTTCCGACCGCAGGAAACCCATTGCGCTGGAGGTAAACCAGGCCAGAATAAAAGCCAACTGCTCATTTTTAAAACCGAGCTCAGCGAGCAATTGCGCCACCGGCGCGATCACTCGCACCCAGGCGCCCGATACGCGCCCTTCCCAGCCGATCACTTTCAACGTCGTCGGATATTGCGCGATATGCTCATGCAGCGCGCGCAACCACGCCAATAAGCGCTGCTGCCATTCGCCTTCGCTGGGCATCGGTGTCGCCAACAACGAAAAAGTGTGTTCGGCCAGCGCATGCAGCAACGCATCGCGATTGGCGAAATATTTATACAGCGCCATGGTAGTGGTGCCGAGGCCTTCGGCGATACGCGTCATCGTCAATTCGTCGGTGTCGATATGCTCCAACAACCGCAGTGCCTGATCGATGATTTTTTGCCGCGACAATGTCGCCTGTCGGCCCGCTGTGCGTCGCGCCGGTGTCGCGCTCACGATCTTAGCCATGGCTGCTCCGATCCCAATTGTTTACTCGAATCTTATTCCGCGCCCACGCCTTGGTTGACACGTCCAGCCAATTGTAGGCATAGTTAGTTTAATAGGTAAACTAAACTTGCCGCGCGAGCCCCGGCAATATTCAACGGTCGCCTGCAGGAGCCACCCCATGCCCGCTCAACGCGCAGTCAATGCCACGCCCAGCGATTCGCGGATCGAAACCATCCGGCGCTCCTGCCCCACCTGCGAGGCGAGCTGCGGCCTGCTGGTTCAGGTAGATCGCGGCAATGACAATAATATCGTGTCGATTCAGGGCGATCCCGACGATCATCGCAGCCGGGGTTACGTGTGCGCGAAATCGCAGGCCTTTAAATATGTCTACGACGACAAAGAGCGGCTACAGCATCCGGTCAAACGCACGGCTACCGGTTGGGAAGAAATTTCGTGGGACGAAGCACTAAATACCGTCGCCGCGCGCTTTAATGAAATTCGCGAGCGGCACGGCAAAGATGCCATTGCATTTTTTGTCGGCGAACCGACCGGCCACAATTACGGTGCGCAGTTGTATCTGCAGCCGTTGATGAAATTGCTGCAGACCGAGCGCTTCTTTTCGGCCGGCACCGTCGATCAACATCCGCAGCAAATGGTCTGTTATGCGCTGTTTGGCCAGCAGTGGTTTTTTCCAGTGCCCGATCTCGATCACACCGATTTATTTATCTGCATGGGCGGCAATCCGCTGGTATCGCAGGGCAGCATTATGTCGGCGCCCGACGTAAAACGGCGCATGAGCGATTTGAAAAAGCGCGGCGGTAAAGCCGTGGTGATCGATCCGCGCCGCACCGAGACCGCTGTCGCCGCCGACCAACATATATTCATCAAACCCGGCACCGATGCTTTCTTTTTAATGGCCTTCGTCAATGTGCTATTCGCCGACAACCACATCAAGTTAGGCCGCCTGGCGCCGGTTATCGATGGCGTCGATGAACTTCGTGCCGTCGCGAAAGATTTCACACCGGAAAATACCGCGCGCCTCACCGGCGTCGACGCGCGGGTATTGCGCGATCTGGTGCAACTTTATTGCGCCACCGAGCGCGCGGCACTCTATGGCCGTATCGGTTTATGTTCGCAAAAATTCGGCACCCTTGCGCATTGGTTGCTATGCGCGATCAGTTTGCTGACCGGCAAACTCGACGAGCGCGGCGGCATGATGATGCCGCGCCCAGCCACCGGCGCGGCGGGCCCCGGCATTGGCGGCGATCCGATTCCACCGTACGGGCGCTGGCACTCGCGCGTGCGCGGTTTTCCGGAAACCTGCGGCGAATTGCCGGCCTCGCTGATGGCCGAGGAAATCATGGCGCCCGGCAAGGATAAAGTGCACGGCGTCATTACTCTGTGCGGCAATCCCGTGTTGAGCGTGCCGAACGGCAAACGCATTCGCGATGCATTGCAGACCGTGGATTTCATGGTGTCGCTGGATATTTATATCAACGAAACCACCAGTCAGGCCGATATCATTCTGCCCTCCACCGTGCATATGGAACACAATAATTACGACCTCGCGTATCAGGGTACCAGTCTGCGCAATTTCGCCAACTACTCGCCGGCGATCGTACCTCCCGCACCCGGTTTGAAAGACTTGTGGGAAATTATTCTAGAAATCACCGCGCGCATGGCCGGCATGGATGCGCAGACAATGGATGGTTACATCATTCAAGGCCTCGCCGAGCAACTCGCCGGCGTCAATCAAACGCTCGGCAAAAATATCGATGCCGCAACGATTGTGGCCAAGGCCGGCAGCGTGGGCGGCCCCGAGCGTATGCTCGATGCGATGATACGCAACGGTCCCTACGGCGACGGCTTCGACGATGCCGCCGAAGGTTGGTCGCTGGCAAAAATTATCGGCGCCGATCGCTGTATCGATCTCGGCCCCATGCAATCGCAACTGCCGGCAGCATTGTGCTCGCCGAATCGTCGTATCAATCTCATGCATCAGATTTTTATCGACGATCTGCCGCGCCTGCGCGCCGATTTCGACAAAAACGAAACACCCGGCCCGAACGATATGTTATTGATCGGTCGCCGCCATATCCGCGATATGAATACCTGGCTGCACAATTTGAATACCTACGTACGCGGTAAAAACCGCTGCACCTTAAAAGTGAATCCGATCGACGCGCAACGCATAGGCCTGAGCGACGGCGGTATCGCCAATATCACATCGAGAGTGGGCGCGGCGCATGTGGAGGTAGAAGTCAGCGACGAAATCATGCCCGGCGTAGTCAGTTTGCCGCACGGCTTCGGCCACCGTTACCGCGAAACCGAACAAACCATCGCCAAAGGCGTATTACCCGGCATCAGCTGCAATGATTTGATCGACGATGAAGTGCTCGATGTCGCATCGGGTACCAGCGTTGTCAACGGCGCTGCAGTTCAGGTTTTTCCGGTGTAGCCCTGCAAATCGCATTCGTGCCAGGAGAGCGGTAAGGGGGACTATTTTCTGGGCAGGCTGTGAAATAAATTCATTTTTTCGAGTCGTCATCCGTGGTTACTCAGCGCCGAACACGTCGGCTTTAATGTCCTTTTAGCAGCACTGCCTCCGCTGCCCTGCTCTCTATTCTGAAAAACAGCACCCCTCACCGCTCTCGTCACGACCGAGTTAAATTCCCCTACATCAGGCCAACAAGCCTGCTAACCCCACGATAACCTATTCGTTGGCAACGCGCGTGACGGTGCGGTAATGGGGTGTTCTTTTCAGAACGCTGAAAGCGCACGTGTTCTTGCGCTGCAACTTCAGAGTCCGATCGCTGGCTAGATGCTAACGTGAAAGCGGCACCGAAAATCAATTTCCCAAAGTGGTTCTGAAAAAAATACCCCGTCGGCGCGCCAACCAAAGAACCGGTCCATACTAACCACGAGCCACTTTCATTCCAATACGGGTCGCCCTACAATTCCATCCCGAACAGCCAAGCAATGGCCAATCGCAAAACATTAAAATAAATTACCGACAAACACAGAGAACAACATGCTCGATACCGCAGCCAACCTGCACGTGCCGGTCGCTCGACCGGTGCGCCTAGAAAACCCCGAAAACTATGCATGGGACGAAACCGTCGACGTCGTCGTGGTGGGACTCGGCGCGGCCGGCGCCTGCGCAGCGCTCGAAGCGGCCGAAGGCGGCGCGCAAGTATTAGTGCTGGATCGGCTCAACGGGGGCGGCGCCTCGGCGCTATCGGGCGGCGTAATGTACGCTGGCGGCGGCACGCGGCAACAACGCGAAGCCGGCGTTGTGGATTCGCCGGACAATCTATTCGAATATTTGCGCGTGCAGGCCGGCGGTGTCGTAGCGGAACAAACATTGCGGCGCTTCTGCGCCGACAGCATCGCCAATCTCGAATGGCTGGAGCAGCACGGCGCGCGTTTCGCGAGCAAATTTTACCGCGAGAAAAACTCATTTCCCGGCGGCGAATGGGGGCTGTACTACTCCGGCAACGAAGCCTATGCGCCCTACAACGAACGCGCCACGGCCGCGGCTCGCGGCCATATCGTACAGGGCAGCGGCTATGCCACCGGCCACGCGCTAATGAAACCGCTGATCGCTTCGCTGCGACAACGCTTCGGACAACACGTGCAGGTTCGCTGTCACGCCGAAGTATTTCAACTGATCATCGATGCGCAAAACAACGTCGTCGGCCTGCGCTACCGCGTCGGCCCGCAGAGCGGCTTCGCTCACGCGGCGCGCGCCTTTATTCATCGCTGCGCCAACGCGGTCGGCGCTGGTATTCCCAGCATCGGCAATCGCATACGCAAACTGGCCGGACTGTTCTCCCACCTCGATCGCGAGCAAAACGTGCGCGTACGCAACGGCGTCATTCTCAGCGCCGGCGGCTTTGTTTTCAATCGCGCGATGCTGCAACAGGTCACCGGCGGCAAAATTTATTCGCCGCGACCGCTCGGCGAGGATTGCAATGGCAGTGGCATTCGCTTGGGCATCAGCTTAAACGGTGCCACCGAGCGCATGGAGCGCCTGACCTACTGGCGCTTCTATGCACCGCCGCACGGTTTGCTGAAAAGTATTGTGGTCGGCAGCGACGGCGCGCGCCAGTGCAACGAGGCTTTATACGGCGCCACCGTCGCCGATGTATTGATCGAGAAAAGCGCGGGCAAGGGCTGGCTCATTGTCGACGAAAAAATCATGCGGCAAGTGCGCGGAGAATTGCGCGGCTCGATGCACCGCTTTCAGAAAATCATGGGCTGGCAATATTTGCTGGCCTGTACCAGCAAGGCAAACAGCATCGAGCAACTCGCGCAAAAATTGCAGTTGCCGACAGCGCGGTTACAGCAAACTATCGCTGCCTACAATCAAAGCATAACCGCGCAACAAAGCGATGAATTTTACAAGCCCGACTCCTACCGCCAGATTATCGACCAGGGGCCGTTCTATGCGATCGACGTCACCATCGATGCCAAAGGCTTTCCGTGCCCGAGTTTGACGCTCGGCGGGCTGCGCGTCGACGAAGCCAACGGCCGCGTACTGAACGACGATGGCCAACCGATCGGCGGGTTATACGCCGCCGGCCGCAATGCGGTCGGCATTTGCTCGTACACTTACATCAGCGGCCTGTCGCTCGCCGACTGCGTATTCAGCGGCCGCCGCGCGGGCCGCGCCGCGGCGCAGCTCTAAGCAATCTCATCGATACCACTATCGAGAGCGGCGCGGCGATAATTAAACGCGCCGAGCAATTTACTGCGGGATGTAACGTATGGAAATGCAAACCATCGAGCCAACCGACGATCAACTGCGCGCATTCGCGCGCGAAGCCGTCGACGATGCGCCGATAATTATGTTGAATTTACTGCGCTATCGCGCGCAGGCGCACTACTCGGCCCATCCGCATGAATCGCCCTGCAGCGGCAGAGACGCGTTCAAACGCTACGCGAAATTGTCCATCGTTTGCATCGAGGCGAGCGGCGGCAAAGTATTGTTTATGGGCAATGCCGCAGCCAGCGTGATCGGCCCCGTCGACGAACAATGGGACGATATCTTTCTGGTGCAATATCCGTCGCGCGCGGCTTTTCTACAAATGATCGCAACACCCGAGTATCGCGCAATCAACTTTCATCGCAGCGCCGCGCTGCAGGATTCGCGCTTGATTCCCGTGCGGGCGAAGTTAAATAATTTGTAGGGCTGGTAACGATCGCAGCAACTATCTCAACCTTGCAGCGCGGGCCGAGTCAGTAGAGTTGCGTACTGCTCGGCGCCCAGCGGCGGACTAAAAAAATACCCCTGCCCCTCCGCACAATTGCGCATTTTCAAGAAAGCCAGCTGCGGCTGTTGCTCCACGCCTTCGGCGATCACCCGCTGGTTGAGGCTGGCGCCCATGGCAATGATCGCGCTGACGATACCGTTGCCATTGGCGGTACCGATGTCGCGCACAAACGATCGATCGATCTTCAGCACGTCGATCGGAAACTGCTTCAGATAACTAAGACTGGAATAGCCAGTGCCGAAATCGTCGACGGCCAACTGTACGCCCATATCTTTTAACGCGGATAAGGTAGTGGTACTGGATGCAGCGTTGCGCATCAACACGCTTTCGGTAATCTCCAATTCGAGCCGCTGCGGCTCTAAACCGGTTTCCTCGAGCACAGCGCGCACGCCGTCGACAAAATCGCTGCGGCGAAATTCCACGGCGGAAATGTTGACAGCCACCGAGCCGGGCCGCAGCCCCATCTCATCCCAGCGTTTCATTTGCAGGCAGGCTTCGCGTAAAACCCAGCGGCCGATCGGTAAAATCATGCCGCATTCCTCGGCAATAGCGATAAATCGCAGCGGCAGCATCAGTCCCGACTCCGCTTGCATCCAACGCAATAGCGCTTCCGCTCCGGCGACAGCCCCGCTATGCAGATTAATCTTGGGCTGATAGTGCAGTATAAATTCGCTGCGTTCCAGCGCCGCCCGTAACTGGGTTTCGATGGTTTGCCGTTCGACCGCGCGCGCATTCATATCGTTTTCGAAAAACTGATAATTATTGCGGCCCTTTTCTTTAGCTTGATACATCGCCGTGTCCGCATTTTTAATCAGCGTTTCCGCATCGATGCCGTCCTCCGGATAAATGCTGATACCGATACTGGTAGTCACGTGTATTTCATGTCGATCGATACGATGGGCATGGGCCAAGGCGGCAATTATTTTCTCGGCGGTCAAGGCGACGTCTTCGGCATGGCGATCCTCCGCCATCAGTATGACGAACTCATCGCCCCCCTGCCGACTGACGGTATCGGACCCACGGACGCAGGCGCTCAAGCGCAGGGCGACGGAGCGCAATAGTCGATCGCCGATCAGATGGCCGAGTGAATCATTGACGTGTTTAAAGTTATCCAGATCCAAGAATAAAATTGCGAGACTAGTGGCGCGCCGCTCGGCCTGGCGAATGGCCTGTGCAATGCGATCGTTGAGCAGGATACGATTCGGCAGATTGGTCAGCACATCGTGGTGCGCCAAATGCGCCATTTTGAGCGAGAGCTCCTGCACCGCTGAAATATCGTGAAATACCATCACCGCGCCGGCGAGTTGTCCGCTGGAGTCATGAATAGGCGCGGTCGAATCTTCGATGGCAATTTCAAAACCGTCGCTGCGCACCAGTATGGCCTTACCTTCCAGCGCTATCGATCGATCCTGCTGCAGCGCCGTCTTGATTGGATGACGCTCCGGCTGCCGCGTTACACCGTTAATAAGATGCATGATGTCATCGATGGCATGGCCGCACGCCGCCTGTCTCGACCAGCCCGTCATACGCTCGGCCGCATCGTTGAGGTAATCGATGCGACCGCAAATATCGGTGCCGATGACCGCGTCGCTGATCGAGTTGAGGGTAATTTCCGCTCGGGTTTTTTCTATGAAAGCCGAATCGCCGGCTTTTCCTGGCAGTAAAATAATGCGCAGCGATTGCAGCGCGAATTCGGGACTGACAGACTCCTTGAATAAATAGCCGCGCGAGCCATGCTGCATTGCCTGCAGGGCCAGCGCTTCGTCACCGGAATTATGGACTGTCACGATAGGCGTATTCGGCGCGGCGCAGTACAACCTGTCGAAGGTATCGATGCCGTGGCAATCCGGCAGCGCCAAATCGGCCACGATCATATCGACCGGGCCGATATCCAGTCGATTCAATGCATCGCGCAGGCTATTGGCAATCTCCACGATAAAATTATCGCTCGCGTTACAGAGAATAGCCTCCAACCTCTTGTCATCGATCGCCGCATCCTGGACGATCAAAATCCGATTTGGCATTTCCCACCCTTATGGACGCAATCCCTTTAAGAATTTTTTTGATACGACCACTACGACTCTGTATCGACGCTTCAGACCTGCGTTGACTCCACTTGTAACAGTCTGACCGCCGAAAAACCGAGGGTTTTATCGATGATAATCCTAAAGGCATGAATTATGAGTTAAGAACTCCGTATTTTTAATTTACCGCCCGATATTTAAACGAGTGCCTCGCCTTCTTCTGTCTGTCATCACACCATAATAATTTTATTTACGATAGCCAAAGCTCTCGGCCATCGCTACTGGCGAGCGATGGCATTTGAACAGCCCGGCAATCAAATTTTATTCTCTAGTTAAAAGGCGGGCGCTTTTATGCGGGCGATGCGCACTGCAGATATGCTGTTTATATCGACCTGCTGCAACGATGAAGCGGACGCGATTCATAAATTTTCCCGCTCGCCACAGCGGCTGCCCAATCAGCTGTCGTTATATTGACGTTTCAGCTGCGGCTTATACCTATGGCGGAATATTTCAGACTAAACTATTAAGTAAGTGGGTTTGCGACGCAATTCGGCCAGCGGGGGAGTTCGAGGATTTACGACAATAACGCGCTATCCATAAGGCCACCCGTAAAGCGAATTCAACTTTAACGACCGGATACCTATGCTAAAGTGGATTGATGTCGAACAATTACGACTAGGGATGTTTGTCTGTGAGCTGGATGGTTCGTGGATCGATCATCCGTTTTGGCGCAGTAAATTGTTGTTGGAACACAAGGCCGATCTGCAGCGCATAACGCAGGCCGGCATAAAACGTATCCGTATCGACATATCCAAAGGCGTGGACGTCGCACAAAAGCCCGCGGCGCCTGCCGAGATGCCAATCAAGCGACCAGTCGTTGCCTCTGCAAATACGCCCGTTAGCACTTCCATGGCTGAGGAGCTGGAGCGCGCCGCGCGGATCTGCGCGCGCGGCAAGGATGCCGTTGTCTCGATGTTTCAGGAAGCACGGCTGGGCAATACCGTCGATATCGCCGGCATCGCGCCGCTGGTGGAGGAAATTTCCGCTTCGGTGGCGCGCAATCCCGCAGCGCTGATCAGTTTGGCGCGCATTAAAACGGTCGACGATTACACCTATATGCATTCGGTGGCCGTGTGTGCGTTGATGGTGGCGTTATCCCGGCAGTTAAATCTGGATGAGCAACAAACGCGTAGCGCCGCGCTGGCCGGCCTGCTGCACGATGTCGGCAAGGCTGCGATGCCATTGGAAGTACTCAACAAGCCAGGCAAGCTAACGGAAGCCGAATATCTGATCATCAAAAGTCATCCGGGCGAGGGCCACGCTTTGTTGCTCGAGGCGAACGGTGTCGATGAAATTGCTCTCGATGTCTGTCTGCACCATCATGAAAAAATCGACGGCAGCGGTTATCCGCACGGCCTGAGCGGCGGTGCGATCAGCGTGTACGCAAAAATGGGCGCCATCTGCGATGTATATGACGCGGTGACTTCGAATCGCCCTTATAAAGCAGGTTGGGATCCAGCCGAAAGCATAAAAAAAATGGCCGAGTGGCATGGCCATTTCGATACGAAAATATTTGCGGCGTTCGTGAAAAGTCTTGGGATTTATCCGATCGGTTCGTTGGTGCGTTTGGAGTCCGGCAAACTGGCGGTGGTGATCGAGCAAAACAAAAAATTGCTGACCGCGCCCAAGGTAAAAGTGTTTTTTTCCACCAAGGCGAACTGCCATCTAATGCCGGAAATTCTCGATCTCGCGCGGCCGCACTGCGCCGATAAAATCGTCGGACGCGAGGCCGCGGAAACCTGGGGGCTAAGCGGTCTCGATGAATTGTGGAGCGGCATACCGACGCCGGCGACAAACTAGCGCCGCAAACGTTTCCAACATATCGATGCGCCGACGCCCGGCTTATGTTCCATGTGCGGCGCTGCCAGGCTAGTCCGATGATTTCCCGCCTCAAACGACATAAAGCCTGGCTGTGGCTGTTTTGCATCCGGTATCGTATCGGCGACCTTGCTGTCGCTCCTGGTATTACCGGCGCTGTATCGGCTAACTTTTCGCGCCGCGCGCTGATGCACTGCGAGACTCTAGATTATTAAGTCGCAAACTCACTATATCCGGCAAATTATTTACGCCGGACATAGCTCACTCCTATACGCGACGCTCGGGAGATAAAATTATTTTTCCGCCAAGCTGCGGCGGAAAACTGGGAGCTGAACGACCTGGACTAGCTGGGCAGCGAAAAACCAGCCTTTGCAGGTAATTACCCGCGACAAAATTCACCAATACCGCATTAGGATTTTTACTGCGCGAAAATATCTATTCGTCTAACGTAAAGCAACTATCGTCGACTGCCGGTAACTGCTCAAAAATCGGCCGTGCGAAATAGTAACCCTGAAACTCGGTGATTCCAGCAGTGAGTAACCATCGATATTCCTGCGGTGTTTCGACCCCCTCCGCCACCACCTTAATCCCTAGTTGCCTACCGATTTGCAGAATACCCTCGATAATAGCTTGCCGCGTCGAACTCGTATCGACGTTTTGTAACAGTTGACGATCGATCTTTACGATGTCGGGTTGAAAATCGGCCAGCATCAATAAACCGGAGTAGCCCGTCCCGAAATCGTCCAACGCCGTCTTAAAGCCGAATTTTTTGTAGCTCTCTACCACCGAACGCAAATGTTGATGGTCCTGCGCGCGCTCGCTTTCGAGAAATTCGAACGTGATATTTTGGATAGGAAAATTGTATTTCCTGGCTGCTTCAAGCGTGGTGCGAATACACAACTCGGGGCGATAAATCGCGTTCGGGAAAAAATTGATATTAAGACGGCAATCCATCCCTAGCTGCGACGCTAACGCGATCGCTTTTACGCGGCAGGCTTGATCGAATGCGTAGCGATTGTCCTCGCTCACTTTGTCGAGCACCGAAAATGCGGATTCTCCGCTCGGCCCGCGAACTAACGCCTCGTAGCCAATGATGCGCCTGGCGGCGGCATCGACGACCGGCTGAAAGGCAAAGCTGAATTCAAAATCGAGTCCAGCTCCCGAGCGGCACTGCTCACAGCTGAGCTGGCGATATTGGGAGATGGGCAGCGAAGGAGTCATCGGCAGACAAAAGCTCAAGCAACTCAGAGGCGAAGAGACTACTAAGCTTAGGCGGCAAATGGCCGCGCGACAATGCTACAGCCGCCTATTACGCTGAAAGATATGCTGGAGCAGACTCAGGTCGATTGATATATGCAGGATCAAACCAAGCTCGATACGAATTGGACCGCCTTTGCCTGCCTGCTCCACTATCGCGACGACGCTGCCTCGAAGCGGTCAGGGCTCATGTATGCTGTCCGCTTCGATTTGTTGCCGTATTTCAGCTATTGCAAATCGTTCGCGCCGCTGGCCAACACTAATCGCTTCGACTCGCACTACGAAATAGGCAAACAGATTTGCCCAATCCGCGAAATATAAACTCGTAACCGATGACTAATAACGATAGAACTGCAGCAGGCGGAGCAGTTCTATCGACCTACTAGAATGGATGTACGACACGACCCCGCACAGCGAGGTCCTCCTAACATCAATGACTGCCTCACGGCAAATCGAACGCAATCACCTCCGCATCTTTGCCGTCGGCCAGTTTCAGTGCAGTTGCATCGGTCAGTTTCAAACCGTCGCCACCGCGCAGTACGATATCGTTTGCGCGAATTTCACCGCGCGCCACGTGCAGATAACAGCGGCGATTCGGCGCCAAATCTAAAGTAGCGGTTTCGTCGCCAGCGAATAATCCTGCGTATATCCGTGCGTTTTGGTGGATCAGCAATGCGCCATCGGCGGTATCGGGTGCGGCGATCAAACGCAACTTGCCGCGCTTTTCGGCAGCGTCGAAACGCTTCTCGGCATAGCCCGAGGCGATACCACGCACATTCGGCGTAATCCATATCTGTAAAAAATGCACTGGCTGCGTTGCCGACGGATTGAATTCGCTGTGCTGCACACCACGCCCGGCGCTCATCAACTGCACATCGCCGGGACGAATGGTCGAACCATTGCCCATCGAATCCTTGTGGGCCAGCTCGCCTTCCAGCACGTAACTAAGTATCTCCATATCCTGATGCCCGTGAGTACCGAAGCCAGCACCTGCCGCCACACGATCCTCGTTGATAACCCGTAGTGCGCCAAACTCGATATGTTTAGGATCGAAATAATTGGCGAACGAAAAACTATGGAAGGATTTCAGCCAACCGTGATCGGCATGGCCGCGTTCATTGCTGCGTCTAATCTCGTACATAATCGTTTCTCCTGATTGATGCGCTCAAGATACGCCAGCAAGACAAAGCAACAAAGCGCGCGATTCTGCTTATCATCATCAAAAAAGCTGATCGAGCCGCCAAGCCGAAAATCTCCACGCGGACCGAATTCCTGCCATAGGTTCGCTGGCGGTAATATGCAACCGGAGGGGTTGAGGCAACCAACACGCTCCGCTCGGCAACCATATGCGCTACGCAGTGATTCCAAGCAATGGAAAGTATGTCGGCGAGCGCTTTCGATTTAGGCGGGCCAATGAACGATAGCGCAGAGCGCTAGCCAATATGGCAGTACGATCCAACGCAGGAAACCTGCCGTAAAACTGAATTTAATCGCGCTGAGAACGGTGAACTAAGACGGTGAACTAAGAAGAGGACTGTGAATTAAAATGGGGGCATCGAACAAGGATTCGCTACCGGGCATATCGCTCCAAGCAGCATCACTCTATTTTAATTGGCGACCCGGAGGGGACTCGAACCCATGAGACGGTTGCTAGTGGTTGGGCACATTTTGTTAAATGGCTTATTTTTCAATTTCTTATAGCCCTATATGCCATCCACAGACAACCACAAGAAATGCAAAACTGGACATAAAACTGGACACGCACCCACACAAGCGTTAATGCAATCAGGGATTATGTGGGTGCTCAAGCCGATGCATTTCCAGGTTATGACGTATTGTATGCCGGATGCGACATCATCGACGCGGCGCAATTTTTTAGTCGGGCTGTGCAAAGCGTAACCACCTACATCCCAACCACAAATACAGGTTCGTTTTGATTCGGATTTCGCGGGGTGACACTGAGCACCTACATTACCCAGGCCAACGATAACGATACTTACACAATAAGCACCTCAAGCAGCCAAGACGCCAGCGGCGCATTTGTCTGGCGGGAACGCGTAAGCTATAGTTCGCGACTCGGTATAACGCCCAAGAATAAGCGCACGACAACTAACATGGCCGATCTCAATTTTATTCTGCAAGCAGTTACGACGGCAAAGGGCCAACGGCTGCGGCACCCATAATTCGGTGGATGTGATCGTGGAGCGCGGCACGCGCTTGGTATCAAACCAGCGCGGCTAAATAGAGTGGCAACTTATTTTGTTAGCACACGAAGGAAATTTCCAGACCAAACATGTTCAATTTCGCTGCGCTTGGTGGATACCAATTTTCCAAGCGCGGGATCAAAGTAGAGGAAAAGGTTTCCCGACCTTCCAAGCCCAACGATGTAATGTTGTTCAGTAAGGTGCATAAGTACTGGAGGTTCTCCTACACTGGGCAAATCATTCCAAGCCCCATGAAATCCGTCGGCTGAAAACCCTCTCGATTCTGCAATATGTTTAAGCTCGGACATGCTATAGCCCAAATCATGATTGGTCGCTGGCATGGCCAAGATGTCCTCTGGGAAAATATAATCACCCAATAACGTCATAAGGTACGCGAGAGCAGAGGCGCCACAGGTATTATTGTTCGCTTGCATATACAGTGGTGCAACACCGTCCATTGCCGTATCAAGGTACCGCTGCGACACCATAAAATTCAGCGCATCAATGGGTTTCATGTCCAGGCTACGAATAAATGCGACAAACCCAGTGCCCAGCATTAAGCTCAATGCGGTAATCGGGAACCAACGATAAAGTCGTGTACCAAAGTGCAAGTGAATCGGCTTGGCTCCGCTCAAAAAGCCAAAAACCGTGCACAATAGAAGTAGGGTCGTAAACGCAATTCGAATTGCGATGACAGGTTTTGAGTTCTTATCGAGCGGAGTATTTGCTGCAAATCGATAGATACCGGCGCGGGTACCTGAATGGTCGATGTCATTGATATGGCCGGAACTATCAGCAGAAAATGATATACCATTATTATTAAGGAAAATTAGTGGTCTTCCCGCATATATGGCACCCGCTAACGCATAAGCCGCGTGTAGCTTGGATAGACTGCCGTATCCGAATGAGCTCCCATCAGCGACAACGATAAAAATATCCGAAGCCTTCTCAGCAAGCACCGCAAAGTAATCCAAAAATATCGCATCCATGCAAACCATAATCCCGAGATTGCCAAATCGAGTCGCAACAATATCGGCATGGCCTGCGTGAAGTATCGATTCGGCAAACGGCGCCGTATACACTTTTTGAATGTTCTTTATAAATTTGCCGGATTCATAAACAGAGACAATATTGTACTGCTCGCCTTGCGCATTAAGGTCCTTTCCAGCCATCAAAAAGACGCCATCATATCCCTGAAGTAGTGAGTTCACTTTGTCGATACGACGTCGCACTCGGGTATTGAAAAGATTGTTGCCACCCTCCGGCCAAACAACGATATCGGGTTTAAGTCGGATAGCCTGCTCGGTCAGACTATCCAATGTTTCTTCCTGCCGATGGCGAGCGCCCAAGGACCAGGTCGCACTGCGGTGATCGTTAGCGCTGAATGCAGGCTGCAGCGCGGCAATCTGCACGCTCCCCGCCGCATTCGGTGACGAAACAAAAAACGTCAATACCGGCGTGAGGATCAGACCTACAGAGCCTAGCAGCGGGAGTGCAGATCGCTGTCTGATTGAAATGGCCAGCAGAGTATTAAGGGCTACGATAATAAATTCCATCGCGTAATGCCCCAAATACTGGCCTTGCTGAAGAAACTCTGGATAGACTAGCGCTAATGGAACGGCCAATGACACGGGCGCTTTAAATCCGTGGCTGGCGCACCAGTATGTTACAAGCCAAGCAACCGGATAGGACAACCACTGAGCTGTTGCTGGTAAGTACTTGTTCAGATAATGCGAAAGAACAAAAAAGCCACAAAAAAGTACCCCTGTTATTAACCAAGCTCCGAGAAAAATCTCATCGCCCCAGCCAGCCAGGCTAAAGGGTAATTGTACATAGCCACTTAAACCAATCAGCACACCGCAGAATGCTTTGTTAAACAATGATAGGGATTCAACGGCTAGCAAGGCAGGAACAAGCGCAAAGAAAACAACCCAGCCGACGCCAAAGGGCGGGAACGCCAGTTGTACCAGCGAAGCAGAAAATAATATTAATAATGCTGCGCAGCGGCGACTTTTCATTTTGTGATTTTCGGTGCGTCAGCCACCTTGTTCAAGAGATCCGTATTGGGCTTGGAAACATTCCAGTACCCGGCGAGTAGATGCTGTTGTTTATCCTGCCCGTCGAGGATATCCATCCGCCAAGTTCCAAAGGGATCGTCTTGAACCTCTGGCCGAAAAACGCCGATCAGCGTACCGCCGATAATTTTTATTTTCCCGTAGGTACCGCCGCCGCCAAAGCGGATTCTGACTGTGCTGTCCACACAGTCACCAGTGCCCTCTATTTGCAGCACCAAAGCCTTGGATTCATTATCGTTGGGCGTATATAAGAAAAGCGTCGCAAAAACCCCATGAGAGTTTTTTTTATCGATTGCTAAACTCAGGCGCCCGGCACCGTAGGTACTGCCGGTGTAGTGCATGTCGTAGTTGCCCACTATATTTTCGCAGGATAATAAGCTGGCGCTCTGCCGCGAACACGCGATGAGGCAGAACAATAGGGGGGCAGCAAAAAGCCTCTTCATGATGCCGCTCCTAGAAACGATGGGGCAGAGGTCTGCAATAAACGTAACATCATTGAAGCGTATTGGCGACCTTAGCCGCACGCTCACCCGTCGGGCCGGACGCTGCAACTTCGGTCTGCAGAATATCTGCCAGTGTTTGGCTATTATGAGGTCGAATTGCATTGATTACCGCAATACGAATTTCGATCTCTGCGCTGTTGCGTGCTGGTTTGAGCAGTTCGGCGGGCAGCGAGGTATCGACCAGCCGCTCGGCGAGAATGGGCGCATAAGAATGAATTTTCTTCAGGGCTTGCGCCGCCCAGGGATCATCGATATCGCCCAACATCGTAATTAGGCGACCTACATCGCCCGCGGAAACATCGCCACCCGTAAATACAATGTTGTAAATCGCCTGTGCGCTCTCCAGATTATTGTGATTAGATTTCGTTGTTAGTTGCTGCATACCGCTCGATAAATCAACTGCACCCGCTTTCGCAGGCTTATCGTTGCCAACAGCACAACTGGGCGTCAGCGTTTGAGCGGCAGTCACCAGCGTGCCGCGTACCGTTGCGGCCGGCGCGCCGACCTGATCCTCCGTTGGAATACGAGGATCGTACGGTATGACACGTTCGGCGGCCCCGCTGAACGACGACAGGCATAAAGCGGTCAGAAGATAAATGTGGCTAATCCTTTTCATCTTTCGAAACTCCGTTTTAATTGAAGTCGGTAACCGGTGTAGGGTTGGTCAGCATGTGATTGCATTGGACTTGCAATAATTGCCCACTGGAGTCCGGTGTATAAGTCGAACACATCAGATTTTTATTGGTGGCGTTGGGGTCATTACAATTGGACAGCGAGGACCAAGATTCGGCTTGACCAGGACCGTACGCATCAAAGCGCGCATCATCGATGTGCGCCAAAAGCTGTGTATGGCCGAATTCATGGGTGATCGCCTTGGCAGTCCAACGGGCCCCCTGGCCGTCTATGATCGATACCGTGTTTGAAAAAGATGCAGCGAGTCCGCCAGCCAGTGAATTATCCGCATTAATCATTTGTTTAAAGAAAAACACATGGAGGTATTGTTTGGAAGGATCGATCGCATTGGCCAATGAGGCTGTAAATGCACCAATCGCGGCGATACCGATCCGCAGATTGGCTTTCGGAACGGTATCAACCACCAATTGCTGAAAGCGCATGTTCCAGCGCGTGCCATCGGCACATTGACTCAGTAGTGGGTCAGTGGCCGGTGTACTGGTTGGGTCATAGGTTGAATCCAAATTATCGACATAACTTCGTGCCAAATCTTCCGACACCGACGTTGCCTCTGAGCCATCCGACGCCATCAAGTTATGGAAAATAACCTTAGTGACGCGAAGGTCCGTGCGCATAGACACGTTAGCATTCTGATTAGGCCCAAAGGGTTGTAGTCCGCATTGATTATTGGTCGGGTTGCAATAACTTAAGCTGGCCGTCATTGCAGGGGCGGCCAGTGGCCATGGTGCCCGCATTTTAAGATTACCGGTCTTTTTTGTGGTATCGCCAGCAGGAAAAGTCGTTGATACGATCTTATAGGCAAGCTTATTGCCGCCTGCGCGCACCTCCATGATGATATCGGAGTAGCTTGTAAATGTATGCTCAAAGCTGGCGCTGTAAAGAACGTTATCCGTATTTTGTACGGTATTCGCTTGCGGAAAATCAAACGTATTGATCGTGGCACCGCCGAACAATCCGCTCATTTCTTCGACCGTCAACTTGACGGGCTCGGCCATAACACAATTAGCAGTTGAAAATAGAATCGCTGAAACCGTAAACCACCTTGTCACCATTTGAATTTTCATTATTTATTATCCCTTACTCATCCATGTGCTAGAGACATTCTATACGAATACAAATTTATGATGCAAATATAAGAATTAGGGAAACTAGAGTTTATATAGAATATTTCTTCATTGATTTAGTAAATAATTATAGGGATAACCAATGGGTTGGAATAATTAAAAACTTCTCCATTTATATAGCAGATCGCGATAACACTTTCCAAAGCAATTTAATGACTTGGTTAAATTGGTAAAAGTGAATATTGCGATTGTATATTTCTATCAATTAATTGCTAAGCCTCCATGAGGCAATGCCAACTTTACCTTGCTAGAAAAACTCAAACTTCATTGTATGTGTAATAAAAGCTATGGAAATCGTTATCAGCTAAAAAGTTGGTAAAGGACATGGTAATTGAATTATCCAAGGCTTCGACGTAATGCCAGCAAGCTACGGGCAAAAATAGAATCTCACCCGGATTTAGGGTTAGCTCTAATGTATTGGCCCGTGAAAAAAGCGGATATTTTTCTTTGTTGACATTGCCAATATCAAGCTCTGAAAAACAATGAAAATTGTTGTACACGCGTAGTATGTCGTAGCTGGGAATTAGCGTAATTTTTTTTCGCCCGTAGACCTGCGCCATAAAATTATTCGTTAAATCATGGTGCAATGGTGTGATGGTGCCTGCAGGGCCAAACCAGAAAAAGCCATCTTGCGGCGAGTTTCCATCCAGATACTCAGGAAGTTGCGTGATGTCAGACCATAATTCATTCAGTGCTCGACGGTTTAACGAAGAGTTACCTGCTGTCACATAGATATCGTTGCTCTTATCAGCTTTTCTTATCTTATCCACCACCTGTGTCACGGTCATCGTTTGCCGATGCCGAGGATCGCTACATTCAATCTCATAGCGCGAATTACTATTGCGATTGGTTTGTACCTCGATCAAGCGATCACCATACTGCGCCTGCAAATAGTCAACGTTCCATTTTTTTAGCGCCGGCCAATCGTCGAGCATCCCAGTAATAATAACCGGTCTGTTTAAGCAGTAGTAATCCCTAAAAAATTCCTCGCGATTAAGTTTGTGCTTACGTGGTATCACTCCATGCTCAGACCGCAACGTGTCAAGCTTACGGTATATAGCCAACAGCCATTCGCGCTTTACAAAACGGTTCACTAACCGCATGGCCCCTCTTAGGTAGGGACTATTCACGGCCTGACTAATTTCTAGCGCGGCGGACTCCTCGTCGAAGCCTCGTTCGATCAAGGTTGCAAAAATTTGCTCGGAGGTACTTCCGAGCAGCATATTCTCGGCGATCCAGCGACGCCATTCGTCATCGATTTGCATGACCCATGCTTCCTACATCTAGATGAATTCGGTTTGAATGCCATCGCCAAATGGCTCCTCAATACAAAAGCTCACTTCCAAAATAGTCCAACAGCCCCATAGTCAAAAAGAACGGGGATGCTGGCAAGACCAGTGAGATCGATATTTGCAATTAGAAAAAGTAGTGCCGGTATCAGCACTGCACATTTTTTAAGCCATGGGGCCGAAATGTACACCAGCGCAATCATATTAATTGGGTAACTAAAAAATGCCAATCTGGGCTGCATACCTGTGCCAGGTGACCAATAGTGCATTTGCGGCGTAACAAAGATGATAGCCAATAAGACGGGAATGTTTATGCAAAGTAATACAGCTAGAAAGCGCCTGACCGCGCCTTCCTTCGTTTTTCTCTCCCAAAAAAGCAAGACATAAATCCCCGCTGCCACAGCACCAATGACTAAATTACCATACAGGTAGGCCTGCATACCTGTCAGTACCAATTGGATTAAATCAGGCACATTGATGGTGCTCAAGAGATGCCACCACGTACGGAAATCCAATGAAAAATTTGATATCCCGCTAGCTGGACTGGCGAGATCGCCTTCGGTTCCCAAAACCATTCTCATTGATACAAGCCGCCAGATCATTGCTATTAGCAATTGACCGGAAAATATTGCGATTGCCAAGAAAAATTTTCGATTGACTAGCAATAAAATAACGCTGGCAAGAATCAACTGATACGCATCGTAGACCATCACAACCGAGGTAATAATCAGCGACATTAATAGGACCTTCCGAATACTTACAGAAGCCTCGGTGAGCTCCAGCGTAGCCCACAGGATAATAGGCGCATACGCGAAGGACAGCATATAGGGTGCCGGCTGTGCCACCATGTCAATAAAGCCCCATGCCGAGGCGCAACACAACATCGATAGCCCCGCCTGCGTCGTATCGGCTTTAATAAATAGACTGATTTTATATACACTAATGCAGGAAAAAAGCCAGAAGAGGAGATTTAAGCCGACGCTGGTGAGCCATCGATGGGGCTCCATCCCTATTAAAGAGTCAAAATACCCGAATAGAAATCTTTGTAATACCACGGAATAGCTGGGATCAAAATTCGGTTCAGTAAATATTTTTTCCGAAGCGATAAAATGACGCGCATCGCAATGAACGACATAGCTGGGGTTTTCGTAAGCACACTCCCAAGTTTTATTATCATCAAACCCTGAATACTCGGACGGCATGCCGTTTACCGTCCGGAACGTATAGGTGTAGGGCGAGTCCAGCCCCAGGTGGCTACCTGCGGAAAAAAGCAGCATTGTGACGGTCAGAACTAACGCTGTTCTGTTCCCGACTCGGAATAGTGGGTTAATTTTTCGTAAAATCAAACCTGCCATGAGACAAATCATTAGCGGATTAACGACTTCAAGCTCTCTTGATATCGTTATCGGAATGCGCAAGGCGAGGATCAGTGCAGGTAACAGTAGAAATATTCGATGCCGCCTGATGTTAGAAAAATAGATATTGATAAATAACACCCACGCTGAAAATAACATAAGCGTTGGCAGTAAGTTGACCCATGCAATCTTGGGGGCGATGCGCATTGCTAACCAAGCGAACTGAATCAATGTAAAAATGGCTACGATCCAGGCAGAGCTATTTAAGCTTGGTAAAATCGGGGCCAGTCGCGCTAGTAGGTACTTCTGCAAGTTATTTTTATCCTTTTTCAACCATTGCTCTTCGGCAAATCCACGCCAAGCACTGACGGGGTTGATCATAATCCATTCTCCTATTAAATAGTACATCGACCGATCTAGCTGATACGTCAGCACTCAAGCGATACAACTTGACCACTCAGCACTCTGCACTCTGGATGCCTACCATCGGCAATATGCTGGTCGCCGAAGTCAGGCTATAGCGCCACCGTAGGCCGATGCCTGAAACTGCATCGACGCAATGCGCGGTGCTGATGTTTTTACGTCGCCGCCACCACCGATAAATCCGCTCATGCGCGCAGCCGCCAGAAACCGGCCAGACGGTTAGCCATCTTGCCGGCAACGCCGTCACTGTAGATGGTGTCCTCGCCTTTCACGGCATGAATAATCAGCGGCCAATTGACCACGATCGCGCCATGCGAAACACATCTTCCGAATTTTTACAGCGCAATGTCGCCCGGCTCTGGCGTCTCGACTGGATCGGCATACGGGTTTCTTCAAGAGTCGATATTGTGGGGCATTATCTACGCTTGCAATTTTAGATAAATTGTAAAATCGCCGACTTGAATACTGACAATTTTCAGCGCATCAACGTCCTGCTTTCGAGTGACCATTTTTATTAATTTTTCGACCATTTCAGCAAGTGTTGAATCTGTTTTTGCGCCGACAATTAACAACCCTCCCACTACACTCCAGGCGTCGTACCTTGCGTGGACGGCAGATCGTAGTTCATCCTGATCTGCAATAGGCAGGCAAGATGTCCCTCATGAATTAGCGTGGGCCATCGTCCAGAGGTTGTGGCTGCTTCAGTTGCTGCGGCAGCGCCGAAGGCTGATCAATGGAGCGTGGCCAATTATCGATCGCCCTGAGCCATTCGGCGCGGGTCTCCACCTTGTAAGGCTCCCAGGCGCGTTGAGCGCGATCGGCACGTTGTACGGCAGCCGCCAGTGCATGACCGAGCTGTTCACGCTGTAGGCTCAAACGACGAAGCTGCTTCTCGATATCTGTGTTGCAAGCCCTGATCTTGGCACCCAGGATTTTGAGGTAGGCTGGCGCGAAGATTTGCATCTGCAGATGACGCACGACGGCCTCTGAGGCCTCGGCATCCGCCTGAGCCTTGTTGGCTGTCTTCTGTAAACCAACCCCAGGCAAGAGGGGAAGCAGCGCCAGCATAGGATGCGCATGCTGCCAGTCGCGTAGTGTGGCCTGAGCGGCATCGGCAGCCGCACGACGCTGCGCGCAACGCTGCTGGGCAACGACCAGCTTTTCGTTCTTGGCTGCTATCTGACGAGCGGTTTGGGTAGTACGCTTCCCCACTAGGCGCTCAATGCGCCGATCCATATCAGCGACCTGATCGCGCATGTCAACCACCGCTGCCATAGCCGTGACATGCTCGCGGCACGCTTCGTTGCGGATCACCGAGGGAGAGCGAGCAGCCAGGCGAGCCCGCTCTGCGGCAATCTGAAACCGAACGGCTGCCAAGTCGATGAGCGCCACAGCGTGCGCTTTGACAGCCTCGTTTTGGGCGATGCGCACCGGTTTGTTGCCGTGGTGCAATTGCGGCTCACGCTCGATGCCCTGATCTATCAACGTACGATGATCGACCCGAACACTGTACCCACCGCGTTCTAGCGCGCCATTCACGTGATTCGCCCATGCCGCACGCCACCCCTCCAACATCGGCTTGCTATTCCACTCGCGAACCTTCTTACCCCATCCGTCAGCGCAGAGTTCACGCATCGACAACAGGATGTGGCAGTGGGGATTAGCGCCGCCCCGATCATTATGCATCGAATAATCGGCGACCATGCCACGCTCGATAAATTCGCATTGGATGAAGCGCTCGACCAGCTCACGTCGCTGCTGAAAATTTAGTTCAGCCGGTAATGCGACTTCCACTTCACGTGCGGTCTGCGCATCTTTTCGCTTCTCTGCTTGTTCGATGCTGTTCCATAGGCGCGCACGATCGCACACAAAGGCAGGCGCACTCTCAGGCGCGAGAATCGCTGTGTGCTCGACCCGCTCTTTGCGAGCATATTCGAAGGCAAGGCCTTGACGCTCGTCGATGAGCTTTTCACCCGCACGATAGGCTGCCGCCGCAACTGCCGAACGGCCGTCGGTTCGCTTGATAATTTTTGCACTGAAATGATAAATCGCCATAGTTTTATTTTTTTATAGGTCCAGGGGCGCAGCCCTTGGCGCACACATCGAGAAGCGATGTATAAGTGCGCGCTTGGGTTTATTTGCCAATCCGAATTTCAATTATTATAGTTTTTCTCGGGAAAAATCGCTGTTTTTTTTATTTTATCAGTAATGAGCGACAGCTGGCCATGTTATTATTGAGATACAAAAAACAATAAGAGAGTAAACACCATGTCCGATCTACTGAGAAGCCTGCTTGAAAAAGAGTCGAAGCTCAAAGCGCGAATTCAGCTTGAGCAGAATCGTCTTTCCAAAGAAAAAAGAGCAGCCGACGCGCGGGCAAAAATCATTGTCGGCGCCGCGCTCCTAGGTTCGGAAAATTCGGATGATGAAGCGAGATCCTGCCTCAAAAAAATACTTAGCAGAGCAAATCGGATGCAGGATATTAAAGCGCTGAAAAAAGTGGGACTGCTAGAGGGCCATGAAAGCACCCAGGGATTGGATCAGGCACGGCCACCGATCAAACGCTCTTTCTCCGTAGGGCAGGAAGAGGACTTACAAATGGATTTGGAACAATTCATCGACGCAGTAAACAAAATCTGCGGTCCACTGAGCGCCAATGAAAGATTACTGTGCGTATCTGCGTACGAAGCCGGTAAGCGCCCCGCAGCAGCCGCAAAGCATATTATCGAGAAGCGGACTCAAGACAAACTCCCGTCGTTGTGACCTGTAACAGGCGAACGGCTGCGGTAGGCGCTGACGGCGGGCTACCGAACAATGGTATGACCATCGCCGCCCCTTGCAGCCCTTTAAGAGCTACTCAGGATATCGGCGGCTCACTCACATGGAAACTGTATATCCCTGTTCAAATCAGGGTCACACGGTATCTTCGACGGCTGGACGACCAACATCGGCACCGTCTCAGCGGTCCCCGTACCCCGCCGCGTGGCTTTTTGAGTCAGCACTGGTCAGCTCCAGGATAAGGAGGCCGCCTGATCCCTGCGCGATCCACCAAGGCCACCAGATGCGCTGCTCACTGCGCTGGCTTTTTTATGCGCCGCACCCTGCTCCACCACGCCCTCCCTGCGTTATGATATGATCACCAACCCCTCCCTTTCCCCTGGGCCTTTTCCTGGCCAAATCGACAGCACTATTTAAGAATTAGAACCGGCGCAAGAATTATAAACCCTTAAAATTCAATCACTTAATCAGCAACAAAACCCTAATCCAGGGTATCTTATAACCTAAAACAGGTTACAAATAACCCTAAAATTGCAACCACCCCATCCCCACGGTATACTAAAAGCTCTGCCCCCCCTAAAGGTAAAAAAATGAACTCGCCGGACAGCATCAAAGCTCCAAACAAGCACTCGAAGAACCCCTTTTTACGCTCCGTCCGCTCCCAGGAGGGTGAAAAGCGTGCCACCCAAAAACTAGAAAACCTTGTTCTAACGAACTCGGAAACGCAGGAAACAGTAGCTACCGGCGGCATTTGGACGGGCGTAAAGTATGATCGCACACCTTTCGTGAAGCTGTTTGCAGAAGGATTCCTTACCCTGTCGAAGCTGACCAGCCCTGGCCTACGCGTTTTAGAGATACTACTGGCCGAGGTGCAAAAAAATAAAGAAGCAGATCTTGCCTATTTGAGCCATACAGCACTCGATCAATCCACGCATAAAATTGACAAAAATTCTTTTTCTCGAGGAGTCAACAATTTGATCGAGCACCAATTCATTGCGCGATCAACGAAGCCAAACCTCTTTTTCATTAATCCAGCGAAGATTTGGAATGGCGATCGACTTTATTTTCTGCAAAATGAAAACAATTATTGACTTTCGAGAAAAGAATTATTATATCTATTAGGGTCAATTTTATTTTTTGAGATCACCCCGCCCCCCCCAAATACGTTCCGTGAGTTGGGTGCCGTTATGACGCACCGCAACACAATCGATCGCTACAACCAATACGAAAACTAGCATTCGATCTTTGACTCACAGCAACGTCAGTCATGCTTACGCATGGGGGAAAAATGTCCGTCAGCCGTCTTTGCAATTCAGAAATCACAGAACCATTAGCAGAGTCCAAGCGCCGCAACGCTCAAATCAAAAAATCTGATTTGGTGAGCATCCAATTCGACAACAATCTAAGCATCTCTTCGGGAGCTTGCGCAGAACTTTTGCTGCGCGGCTCAAAGAGACTCCACACTACCGACAGCATACCGTTGGTATTGGGCTGCTTGAGACGATGCTGATTACAAAACAGAAGTTTTGCGAAGAGCGCGGTCTACCCATCACAACCATTGATGGCTGGATTCAAAAAAGGCGCCTTATGCGCGGCATTCATTATTTTGTTGAAGGCCGTACTACTATGGTCGACCCAGAGGCAATCGAGCAATGGCTGAGAGAAAAGCAAAAGGAATCCGCCCCCACGGCAACGGACTGCAAATTCGCATCCAGCACGGCGGCAAAACGTACGTACGGCACATCGCGCACCGCAACCCAGACTCTAACGCTGCTCTTACCCTCGCGATACGCGAACGCGATGACATGAAGCATCGGCTGGCTCTTGGCCTGCCGTTATATGAAGAAGAGCAAAGCGAGGCAAAGCTGGTTTTTGAGGTAGCCCAGTGCTATCTGAACTCGCTCGGTCTTAAGCGGTCCACGATGCACTCCTATCGCGCCATCCTGAATAAAAATTGGATGCCATCGATAGGGAACATGCTCGTTGCCGAAGTGAAGCCATCGCAGATCAAGCAGGTATTGGCGGATCTCACGGTGTGCAACAAGACTAAGCGTAACATTCTCAACGTGTGCCACAATTTGTTTGCGCACGCACTATCCGATCGCCTAATCACCGTAAACCCAGCTGACGATGTAAAGGTTGGGGAGCACCAGAAACCGCCGATCGAGCGCTTTGAGCCAAAGGAGAAGGAGGACATACTGGCACAGCTGTCTGGCGAGCCTTTGCTGTATTTCACCATCCTATTCGAAACTGGAATGCGCCCCGGCGAAGTACTCGCGTTGCGGTGGGACGATTGGCGTGGCGATTCAATTCATGTCTGCAAAGCAATCGTTGCGCGCAGGCAGACAACCACCAAAACCAGCGTGACTCGCGACGTGATCGTCAGCGAGCGGCTACGTTACGCACTAACCAATGCACCGAGCCGGTTTGCCGGTGGAGCAGTGCTGCGCAATAGTTTTAATCGTCACCATCTTGATACGGACATTTTTAATGCGGCGTGGCAAGAAGCGCTGCACCGCGCCAACGTGCGATACCGCATTCCGTATACCTGTCGCCATACGCGCGCGTCGGAGTTGCTGACGCACGGTATCCAACCCGCATTCGCGGCGAAGCAGATGGGACATACCGTTGAAATATTCTTCCGCACCTATGCCGACTGGATCGATGGGATTCGCGGCGCAGAGCAGCGCGCGTTGGTTGCGAGTATTGGGGAAAACTGGACAGGAACTGGACACGATAGCAAAAAAATCTGCTAAGTGATTGGTTTTAATTGGCGACCCGGAGGGGACTCGAACCCCTGACCTCCGCCGTGACAGGGCGGCATTCTAACCAACTGAACTACCGGGCCGAACTAAAATCTCGATCTGCAAAGTTTGGTGGGTGTTGACGGGTTCGAACCGCCGACCCTCGCCTTGTAAGGGCGATGCTCTACCAGCTGAGCTAAACACCCGCTGCAAATCGAGTGCGCGCATTCTACAGAATTACTATGCGAAGTCAAACCCCGGAAAGGAATTAAATCGCCCGCCGCGCACGATAAGTCGATCGATTATTTTCCGCATAATTGAGCGCCGTATGGCACGCCTTGAGAAGGCGCTACGGAGCACAATAATCGATCGCATCAATCGACACGGACTGTACAAACAATAGCTGCGCTGATTACCATAGCGCCCTTTAAGGGCCGCCCATGATCGCTGAAATCTACAAAGAATTTCATTTCGAGGCTGCGCATCATTTACCGATGGTGCCGGCGGGACATAAGTGCGCGCGTCTGCACGGCCATAGTTTTCAATTACGAATTACGGTGCGCGACCGCGTAGACCAGAACACTGGCTGGGTACTCGACTTCAGCGACATCAAACAACATTTCGCACCATTGCACGATCAACTCGATCACCACTATCTGAACGAAATAGAAGGCCTGGAGAACCCGACAAGCGAGCACATTGCGCGCTGGATATGGGATCGGTTAAAGACAACATTGCCCAATTTAAGTGCAGTCGAGCTGCGCGAGACCTGTACCAGCGGTTGCATCTATCGCGGCGAACAAGCCATCTGAGTATTAATACCTAGTAGTCACTTACTGTGGAACACCCCTTGAAACTATGGTCGGGTAACATCGCGCAAAGGGAGTGTCGACAGATACTTATTCACATTTCAGCACCTCTATGTCACTGAGTTAAGAATTACCCTCAGTTGGACTCGCTAGCTCTCAAATCCCATCACAATAGTTATGTAAGCCATTGATAAATAATTGTTTATAAAAAATGAACAGATTTTGACCGTTTTATGAATACATCGACGGTTGCTGACCGAGAAGTGGACTTGAACATTTTATTCACTAAGTTATCCACAGAAACTGTGGACAACAAATGGGGCGCATCGCACTACGACTCAATAGGAAATCCAGCGGTCAGCATGCTCACCAAGTCCACCACCTGCAAATTGTTCGCGAAGCGGTGCCGCTCGCGCACTTGCCACTGATGCGACTCCGCCGGTGTCGGCAATACGCAGGACATCACTTCTTGAGAGCCGATGAATATCCCATGAAATCCGCTTACCGGAGAAAAATCGGGCCCCACCACCATATCGAACTTGGGTAGACCCTGCTGATGCGGCACCTCGCGGAATGCCAACAGACGTCGCTCGTCGAGCGAAGAATAAATTTTACCGAGACGATTACCCAAGCCGGCCTGGCTCAGCGCTTCTACAAAATGCCGCCTGCGCTCCAATAATGCGGCTTTTTCCGCATCCATTTCCGGACTGTCGGAGCGACTGCGGGCGCCCGCTTGCGCCTGCGCATAGTTATTCAAGTCCTCGCTGCTGCGCGGCAAAGTCTTTTTAAGTACCTGCAGGACATCTTGTAAGGCAGCTACCGCAGCGGCGTTGTGCGCCAAAATAGCGGGATAATCGACCCCTTTGCAGAGACGTGTAAACTCCTCCGCTCGCTGAATCAACTCTTTCATATTCTCTTTATTGTCCAAGTAACGGTTTCCTTCACTAATCTTATAGCTATCTAGGCCAAGTATAGTGCGCGTCACTAAAAGGCGCCGCCTCTTCGAGTGCGGATGGAGTTGCTACGATGGGTAACACTAATTTGTGGCAGACGATCGGCGAAGCGTGCCTGACCGATGAAGCTCAATGCGTGGAACAACTACGGCAGGCTCTCGATACAAACTCTATCGCACAAGCGGCGATCGCCGCACAAGCGCAAACATGGATAACAAGACTGCGGCAAACTTCTCATCCTCGCGGCGTTGAAGCCTTATTGCGGGAATACCCGCTCAACAGCGCCGAAGGAGTCGCATTGATGTGCCTCGCCGAATCCTTGCTGCGGATTCCAGACGCGAGCACCGCCGATGGCCTGATACGCGATTTATTAAATCCAGTGGCTTGGGAAAAACATCTCGGCAACGACTCCACCTTATTGGTAAATGCTGCCAGTTGGGGGCTCGCTGCAAGCGGGCACTGGCTGGCGCTCACGGAGCAACCCACAAACTCCAGCTTGTCTTGGCTCCGGCGTTTAACAAAAATTCTCGGCGCGCCGCTATTGAGGCAGGCGCTAAAACGAGCCATGCGCGAGTTAGCAAGGCAATTCGTGATCGGCGAAAACTTATCCGCCGCAGCGAGACAGTTGGCCAGGGATTGGAGCCGTAGCGAAACCCACTCGTTCGATATGTTGGGCGAGGCCGCGCTGACCGCAGCGGACAGCGCTAGTTATTTACAAGCGTATAGCACCGCGATTCGACAAGTGGGGAGTTTGCGCCCACCGTCCAATGTCGAGCGGCCCAGCGTATCGATTAAGCTTTCGGCGCTGCATCCGCGTTATCAATCGCAACAATGGCTGCGCCTACAACAAGAGTTACTGCCGTCGCTGATCGCATTGGCAGGGCAAGCGAGTGCGGCCGGCGTCGATTTGACTATCGACGCCGAAGAGGCAGATCGGCTCGAGTTGTCTCTGCAATTGTTCGCTCACTTGATAGCGGCGGTAACGCCGCCGATTCGCGCTCGCATCGGATTGGCCGTGCAGGCCTATAGCAAACGCGCTTGGCCGATATTGCATTGGCTGTGCGAGCTGGCCACACGCCATGGTACGCAAATCAAAGTCCGGTTAGTTAAAGGCGCCTATTGGGATACGGAAATTAAACGAGCGCAGCAACGCGGCTTAAGCGGCTATCCAGTATTCACCTCGAAGGCGGCGACCGATATTTGTTACCTTGCCTGCGCGCACTGGCTGCTCGACCATCCACAACAGTTTTTCCCGCAATTCGCAACGCACAATGCAACAACTATCGCGGCGATCCTACAGCGACAATCCGACCCGACGCGTTATGAATTCCAGCGCCTGCAAGGTATGGGCGAAGATCTCTACCGCATCGTGCGCGCACAATATCCCCATCTGCGCTGCCGAATTTACGCGCCGGTGGGCGAGCATCGAGAGTTGCTGCCGTATTTGGTGCGGCGCCTGCTGGAAAACGGCGCCAATACTTCATTCATGCACCATCTGCACGATCCGGCCGTTGCTATCGATAGCTTAGCTACCCACCCATTGCAATTGGCGCCGCCGACTTTTGCGCCGCTGCGCAACCCTGCCGAGCTGTGGCCGCGACGAACTAATTCCAACGGAATTTATCTGCATAGCGAAATCCAGCGCCAGTCATTCTTTTCTGAATTGGATAACTATCGAGAGCGGTTGTACGGCGACGTTTTATCCGCGATGGCAAATGCAATCGCCGTGCACAATCCTTACAACGATGGCCTCGTCGGCTACTGGCAGACCGCCGACCTAGCGCAGTTGGACGTCATGGTGGCTAATGCGCGCGAGCAACAAATAAACTGGCAACTGGCACCGATCGAGGAGCGCGCCACGGCCATAGAAAAATATGCCGCTTCGCTGCATGCCCAGCGCGCCGAACTGGTGACGCTGATGGCACGCGAAACGGGTAAAACCATCGAGAATGGTCTCGACGAAATTCGCGAGGCCATCGACCTCTGTCGTTATTACGCGCAACAAGCGCGCGACTTGTTGGCCGCATCCAGGCATTTACCGGGAACCACCGGCGAAGATAATCAATTGAGCTTCATGGCGCGCGGCACGATTGCCTGTATCAGCCCGTGGAATTTTCCGCTGGCGATTTTCACGGGACAGATTGTCGCCGCTTTGTTGACCGGCAATGCCGTACTGGCCAAGCCAGCCGAACAGGCGACGCTGACCGCACAATTCGCGGCGCAGTTATTACACCGTGCCGGCGTGCCACCGACGGTCTTGCAACTCGTGCTCGGCGCGGGCGAAACAGTGGGGCAAGCTCTTTGCGCGCACCAGGCGATCGATGGCATCGTCTTTACCGGAGGTTTGGATACGGCGCGCACCATCCAGACTCAAATCGCCCAACGCAACGGCGCCATGATCCCGTTCATCGCGGAAACTGCCGGCATCAATGCCATGATCGCCGACAGCAGCGCGCAGCCACAGCAACTAGTCAACGATGTCATACGCTCCGCCTTCGATAGCGCCGGCCAACGCTGCTCGGCGCTACGAGTACTGTATTTGCCGGAGAGCTGTGCATCGACCATCGAGCAATTGCTAAATGGTGCACTAACCCAGTTGAACCTCGGCGATCCACTATATTGGCCCACCGATATCGGACCAGTGATCGATCGCGACGCACGCGCACAATTGCTCGATTACATCGCCGAACAACAAATGCGCGGGCGCATTCTATTCAGCCTGGAAGCACCCTTAGGGGGCTTATTCGTGCCGCCAACAATTGTTCGACTACTACGCATCGACGAACTGCAACGCGAAGCCTTCGGCCCCATTCTGCATATCATTCGCTACCCGGATCAAAAGCTGGAAACGCTAGTCGACGACATCAACGCACTGGGTTATGGGCTCACTTGCGGTATTCATAGCCGCAACGAACAGCAAGCACTGCGGCTGGCGCAGCGTTTACGCGTCGGTAACATCTATATCAATCGAGATATCATCGGCGCAGTGGTCGAATCGCAGCCGTTCGGCGGTATGGGTAAATCAGGCACCGGACCGAAAGCGGGAGGGCAAAATTATTTACAACGCTTCGTTGTCGAAAAAAGCATTACCTTAAACACCAGCGCGCTCGGGGGCGACTATCGTTTACTGGCTCGATCGACGGAGGAATTTTAATTTTTTACCGATATCTGCAGTCTTTTTGCAACCGATATGTATTACGCTAAGAACTCAATTCACTGTCGCTCGCTCCATTCCCAGTTATATCGAAATGAAAAAACAAACTATTTGTCGCCAGAAATAGCCTGTTAAAGTCGCCCCGCTGTCACATTACTGCAACATTTTCGTTACAAGATAGCTGCCATGTAAGGACTGACCCCTTACTTGGCAACGGGTTCGCGCGTCCACAACAACCCGTAGCAAGCGATGTAATGCGACGCTACCAACTCAAACAATGAACATCGGGAGATACTGGATGAAACACAAATTACTTTCCTTGGCAGTAGCCGGTCTGGCCGTTAGTGCCGCCCACGCCGCCGACAATATTCCGACCGTGTACGGCAAGCTCGACGTAACGCTGAACCAATACAACTATGACCGCGCCGCGAGCCCTACTCAATCTTATACCGCACAGGACAACTGGAAACTGGAAAGCAACGCTTCGCGCCTCGGCGTCAAGGGCGACTATCCAGTATTCGGCGACACGAAAATCATCTACAAACTCGAATACGAAGTATATGTCGATTCCGACAAACAAGGCGATAACGGCTCCGACTTCAAACAACGCAACACCTACGGCGGCTTGCAGGGCGGCTGGGGTACTGTGTTCGCCGGCAAAAATGATACTCCGTTGAAAGCTATCGCAGCGGAAACCGTCCAGCTATTTAAAGACCTGCCGCTGGCGGACTTCAAATACATCATGGTCGGTGAAAACCGCGAAAACAACATCATTCAATACGCAACGCCGAACCTGTCCGGCTTCGTAGTGAGCGCGCAAATCGAACCGGGCGAAGACTCCGACTCTCACGATAAAAACGGCAACACTCTGACCACGCATACCAACCACAGCTTCGCCGACAAATACTCCGCTGCGATCACCTTTAAACAAGACACGTTGTATCTGGCTCTAGCCGACGATCACAACGAAGTGAACAGCAACACCGTCCGCGCTGTTGCTCAGTATGGTATCGGCCCGGTAACGCTGGGCGCGTTGTGGCAATCTTCGGACCGCGAATATTCCACTACCCCCAACAGCACGGCCGTTACCGGCACGGGCACTGCGGCGGCGCCACAATACCCGGTTGGAACCACACTGGTCCCAGCGTCGATTGGCTCGCTCAGCGCGCTGCCAAACGGCAACAACAACTCGGCCTTCAATCCCGCCAATGAGTTCACCAGCGTCTACAAGAAACAGGATGCTTATGCATTGGTCGCAGCCTGGAAGATCAACGACTTCACGCTGAAAGCACAGTATGCTCGTTCGAATTCGGAGCCCGATGCCAAAGCTCTCGACGACACCAAACTGAGTAACTACGTTGTCGGAGTGGACTACAAGCTGAACGATGCTTCCAAGGTCTTCGCCTATTACGCTCAGATCAATGCCGAAGGCGACGATACCAAGTACGATAGCACTCTGCGCGAAAAAACATTTGCAGTCGGTTACGACTTCAAATTCTAACCGGACCGGACTCCGCGTTAATTATTGGACTCTCCACAAATTATAGGGGGCTTTATGCCCCCTCTTTTTTACGCGACTTTTCAATAAGACGATTTAACGATATTTTTGTGACAACCCAACCGACGGCGGATTCGACATGATCAATCGCAACTATTTCTTCACAGCTCTTTTGAGTTTTTGCGTAATCGGCATCGCGCCGGTAAACGCTCAGGATAAGGATGTAGACCAAGCCGATTCGCTCGACTTTGAAGCATTCCACACAGACAAAAAAGCCGCTATCAAGGTTTGGAAAGACAGCAGCAAAGATGCGCCGGTGAAAGCCTACGAACAATCGCCGACCGATACTGCCAGTACTCCTGTAGGGCCCGAGCCAGCATCGGCGAATACCGCAGCGCCAGCCGCAGCCGCAGTTGCAGCAGGAACCTCGCCCAAACCCTCGACCGGCGCCAACTCGGCAGCCGCTAGCACGACTGTGGCCAAGCCAGCCACTGCTGCCACCAAAGCAGGGCAGCGCTACGAAATTCGCGAGCGCTACACATTGACGCGCAGCACTAAAACGCCCTATTCCGCCTTTTATGTTATCGAGCCTCTGTATAAACAAGCGGCACAGCTCTGCTCGCACGGCTGGAAAAAGCTGACCGAGCGCTCGGAGCCGATCGAACAGGATTTCTATTTGTATTACGAGATTGAATGTCTGTAGGACGAATCGCCTGGCTACAAATTCTTCGACTATAAAAAGCCAACCATAAAAAATGCCGCGCAATGCGCGGCATTTTTATTTTGCATAGCCGGCTTTTCAACCGGCCGCCTAGACTTACCTGCAAATACTAGCGCAGGTTGGTCTTGACGCCCAACTTGATAATGCGACGCGACAACGCACTCTTGTAGTCGTAATCGATATCGCCTTTCAGTGTGGCATTCGGGAAGCGCTTCACCAACTCGTTAACGAACAGTTTGGTTTGCGCGCGAACCAGGAATGTACCGATACAGAAATGCGGGCCGATGCCGAAAATAATATTGCCATCGAGTTTACGCGTAATATCGAACTTCTCGGGGTTTGGCCACTTGATCGGATCGTTCCACGCCGTGCTCATATTGACGTTAACCGCCTGACCTTTGCGAATGAACTGGCCGGCATAAATCTGGTCTTCGAGCGCATAACGGAAAATACCGAAAATACCTTGCGAACCATGGCGCAGAATTTCGTGTAGCGCACCCTCCATCAATTCGGGTTTCTCGACCAGCAGCTTCAGCTGATCGGGATGACCCAGCAACTCCTTCACGCCGTAGGTGTATAGATCGATCGCGGTATCGGCACCCGCAGTGATCAGCGCGGTGATCAGCGCAATGATATCCCAATCGTCGAGTTTATCGCCGTTGTCTTCGGTTTTGATCAGCGTGCCGAGGAAATCGTCGCCCGGATCGGTCATCGCACGACGTTCAGCAATCATATCCTTCAGCATGTCGAAACCGACTTGGCAATCGCGCTTTGCCTGCTCGCGCTCTTCTTCCGGGAGGTTGATACGCGTGGATTTGGTCAGATTGGTGGCAAGACCGTCGTGGAATAAATCTTCCGCTTCGAGCGGTACGCCGACCATACGGGCAATCGCGCGGCTCGGCAGGAACACCGCCAACTTTTCGTACACATCGAATTCGTCGGGAGTACCGATCGCATCGAACGCACTGACGATCAGATCCTGAATTTTCACTTCGATCTTATCCATCACCTTGCGCGAGAACGCGGGCATGGTGAGCTTGCGGATACGCAAATGCGCAGCCGGCTCAAGTACGATCAAAGAGCGCTCCATCATGCGGTCATAGTCGGTTTTTTCCGCGCTCGGATCGCGTGGGGGAATGAATTCCCACTTCTGGAAGTTCGGCGTGAACTTCGGATTCTTCATCAGATCCGCGCACAGTTCGTGCGTATTCGCGAACCACATATGCAGATCGGTGTGGAAGGCGATCGGATATTCGCGCACCAGACGGCGCCAGGCCGGCCAGGGATCGCGAATAAATTCGGGGTCGAAGGGGTTATAGATACTATTGTCGATGTCGATCCGTGGATCGGCGCTGTCAGCCAAGGCTTGGTCAGTCATGTCGTGCTCCTCTTAAAAAGTCGTATACGCAACGTTATCCAGATACGTTGCGTAAATTATAAAAATGCCACGTCTGGGCGCGGCTCCATCATTTCCGGATGTTGGTATTCACAGTTAATTTGTTGATGCGCCGCGACAGCGCATTGTTGAAGTCGTAGCCTATGTCGCCAGTTAACTCCGCATTCGGGAAGCGTTTGGCAAACTCGGTAATCGCGATTTTTGCCTGCGCGCGCACCAGGAACGTACCGATACAAAAATGCGGACCGTTGCCGAAAATGATATTACCGTCGAGCGGGCGAGTGATATCGAATTTTTCCGGGTTCGGCCATTTTTTTGGATCGTTCCAGGCCGTGCTCATATTGACGTTGACCGCCTGCCCCTTGCGAATGAATTGGCCGGCGTACTCCATATCTTCGAGCGCGTAGCGGAAAATACCGAAAATGCCCATCGAACCGTGGCGCAGAATTTCGTGCAGCGCTTTTTCCATTAGTTCGGGTTTTTCGAGCAGCAATTTATATTGCTCGGGATGCTTCAGCAACTCGTTGATCGCATAGGTGTACAAATCGATCGCAGTATCGGACCCCGCGGTGATCAATGCGGTGATCAGCGCCATGATCTCCCAATCGTCCAGTTTGTCGCCAGCGTCTTCGGTCTTGATCAAGGTGCCGAGGAAATCATCGCCCGGATTCACCCTGGCGCGGCGCTCCGCGATCATATCCTTGAGCAAATCGAAACCGACCTGCGTAGCCGCCTTGGCGCGCATGCGCTCTTCGAGCGGCTTATTGATACGCGTGACAATGGTGAGATTGGTAGCGAGTCCATCGTGAAATAAATCCTCGGCTTCCAACGGTACGCCAACCATGCGCGCAATCGCGCGGCCCGGTAAAAATACGGCCAGTTTTTCGTAGACATCGAATTCGTCGGGCGTACCGATCGCATCGAAGGCACCCACGATCAGATCGCGAATCTTCACTTCGATCTGATCCATCACCTTGCGGGAGAAGGCCGGCATCGTCAGTTTGCGCATGCGCAGATGCGCGGCGGGCTCGAGCACGCCGAGCGAGCGCTCCATCATGCGATCGAAATCGGTTTTTTCCGCGTTGGGGTCGACTGGCTGCGCAAACTCCCACTGCTGCCAGTTGTTGCTGAATTTAGGGTTCTTCAGCAAATCCGCACAGAGTTCGTGCGAATTCGCAAACCACATATGCAGATCGGTGTGGTAGACGAGATCGTGCTCGCGGACCAGCTTGGTCCACACCGGCCACGGATCGCGCACGAAAGCGGGGTCCATCGGATTGTAATAACTGTTGTCGATCTCGGGTCGCGTGGCGGCGACGGCGGTTGCTTGGCTCATTGCAAGTTCCTCCGGTTAGGATGTCGAACACTCGACTCCTCGATGACTAACGATGTCCCCAAATTATCGGTTGCTATCGTGGGGCTCTGAACAACTAATGCGATGCCTTGCGAGGTCACTAAGGTCGGCGGCAATACTTCCTTTCTCGATGCGGCGATGCCGGCCAACAACTCGCGCAGCGCGGTAAACCAAATCTGAATATCTTCGCGCTGATACTCGTCGCGGGCCTGCCGGATCAGCGGTAACTCATCCGCCGGCCGCTCGGTCAACGTGCGCTTTATCTCCAACTCGTGCGGCACACCCTTCGCCTGGGCGGCGGCGTAATTCAAGGCGCCGACCGCAGCGCCGATCGTCACCATCGAGATCGAGCGATAAAAGCGCACGCCATCCTCCGGACTAAAACCGTGGCCCTGCATCTCGCCGAGAAAACGCTCGAGGATGTCGGCCTCGACCTGCGGGCCTAACCCGCCCTTCATTAACTCGACGATCAATTGCGGCTCATCGATCAACGTCTTCAACAAATCCTCGGCGTAACGAATCGCCACTTCGGCCCAATGCTGCCCGGCACTCTGCGGCGGACAACGCGCCATGATCTGCCGCAACGCGGCCAGCCGGACCAATTCGCTACGATTCTTTACATACTGATAAAGCGTCGAAATCCCAACGCCCAACCGATCCGCCACCGCTTTCATAGTGACCTGATCGAGCCCTATGGCTAGCGCGGCATCGAAAATCGCCTGCGCATCGACCAGCGCTGGACGCCCCACCGGGCGCACGGACTTCTGCACATTATCGTTTTTCAAGGATGCCATTCGAGCCGCGGCCGGCGCCGCCGAAATAATTTCCGAAATAGGTTCGCAAACTAATGCTCAAAATGCAAGCGTTGTAACAAAAGAATGAACTGAAGATTGATATCGACGACCAACTCGAGTGTCGTAACAGAAAAATAGCTTGCAGATTGACATGGATGACATCAGTACAGTCTCAATTGCGGATAAGCCGCACTACTGCAAATTTAGTGGTCGCGATATTAATAGAGAGGATTAAATGAAGATCGGGGGGACAAAGCCGCAGCTTGGGCCGTCTGTTCAAGCAACAAAAAAGGGCTGCAACTTTCGCTGCAACCCTTTGTTTTGTTTGGCTCCGCCTGCTGGGCTCGAACCAGCGACCCATTGATTAACAGTCAATTGCTCTACCGACTGAGCTAAGGCGGAATGGGGGCTCACACATGGTGAGGCGCGCATATTAAAGCTCGGCCCGGACCTCGTCAACTGCTTTTTCGGTGGCTAAAGTAATGAATCTTTTAATAATTTGTACTGCTCGCAATTTGTTCAAGATCATTCGGCAGCGGCCCTTGAACTGCACTGCCGATACCCCGATAGTAGCCGTCCGATTGCGTTAACGTTGGATGCGGTATGGACCGTCCGTTCTCTGTGGTATCCCCCTATCAGCCCGCGGGCGACCAGCCCGCCGCTATTCGCGAACTGGTGGAAGGCATTCGCGCTGGCCTGCACGCGCAGACCTTGCTGGGCGTCACCGGCTCGGGGAAAACTTTCACCATCGCGAATGTGGTGCAGCAGATTCAGCGCCCGACGATTGTGATGGCGCCCAATAAAACACTCGCCGCGCAGTTGTACGGCGAATTTCGCGAGTTCTTTCCGAACAATGCCGTCGAATATTTCGTCTCGTATTACGACTATTACCAGCCCGAGGCCTACGTTCCCTCTTCCGACACTTATATCGAGAAAGATGCGTCGATCAACGAGCACATCGAGCAAATGCGGCTGTCCGCCACCAAGGCGCTGATCGAGCGCGAGGATGCGCTGATCGTCGCCACCGTGTCGGCCATTTATGGTTTGGGCGATCCCGATCAATATTTTAAAATGGTGTTTCATATCGCGCGCGGCGATTCCGTCGATCAGCGCCAAATATTGCGCCGGCTCGCCGAAATGCAATACAAACGCAACGACGCCACATTCGGACGCGGCACCTATCGCGTGCGCGGCGACATCATCGATATCTTTCCGGCGGAATCCGAGCGCGACGCGGTGCGCATCGAAATCTTCGACGACATCATCGAAAATATTTCCAAGTTCGATCCGCTCACCGGCGAAATTATCGGCCGGCTACCGCGCTTCACCATTTTTCCGAAAAGCCATTACGTGACGCCGCGCGAAACTTTATTGCAGGCGGTGGATTACATCGAGGAAGAGCTCAAGGAGCGCCTGATTTATCTGCGCGCGCACGACAAATTAGTCGAAGCGCAACGCCTAGAACAACGTGCGCGCTTCGATATGGAAATGATTCGCGAATTGGGTTATTGCAACGGCATCGAAAATTATTCGCGCTATTTATCCGGCCGTGCGCCCGGCGAAGCGCCGCCGACCCTATTCGATTATCTGCCGCCGAATGCGCTGGTAGTGGTCGATGAGTCGCATGTGTCGATTCCGCAGATCGGCGCCATGTACAAAGGCGACCGCTCGCGCAAGGAAACATTGGTCGAATACGGCTTTCGTCTACCTTCCGCGCTCGACAATCGCCCGCTGCGCTTCGAGGAATGGGAAAACCTGGTGCCGCAGCTTATTTTTGTCTCCGCCACGCCCGGACCCTACGAAGACGAACACGCCGCGCGCATCGTCGAGCAAGTAGTGCGCCCGACCGGCCTGCTCGATCCGCGCATCGAGGTGCGACCGGCGCGTAGCCAGGTCGACGATTTGTTATCGGAAATACAAAAGCGGGTCGCCGTCGACGAGCGTGTACTCGTGACGACACTCACCAAACGTATGTCCGAGGATCTCACCGATTATCTCGGCGAACACGGCGTGCGCGTGCGTTACTTGCACTCCGATATCGAAACGGTCGAGCGCGTGGAAATTATTCGCGATTTGCGCCTCGGCGAGTTCGACGTCCTGGTCGGCATCAACCTGCTGCGCGAAGGTTTGGATATGCCGGAGGTTTCTCTGGTGGCAATTCTCGATGCGGATAAAGAAGGATTTTTGCGCTCGGAGCGCTCGCTGATTCAAACCATGGGGCGCGCCGCGCGCAATTTAAATGGCCTGGCTATTCTATACGCCGACAAAATAACCGGCTCGATGCAGCGCGCGATGGACGAAACCGATCGCCGCCGCGATAAACAAATACAGCACAACCTCGAGCACGGCATCACGCCGAAGGGTCTGAACAAAACTGTCACCGATATCATGGAAGGCGCGCGGGCGCCCGGCACCAAAAGCAGCAAGCGAAGCAACGTTAAAGGCCGCAAAGTGGCGGAGCCAACCGCTGCCTATAAAGACTCGATTGCAGCGCTGTCGCCGGCCGAGCGCAGTAAGGAACTCAAGCGACTCGAAGAGCGCATGTTCCAGCACGCTAAAAATCTGGAATTCGAAGAAGCAGCGCGCGTGCGCGATGAAATCGCTGCGCTGAAATATGAGATGCTCGCATAGCGCGCTAACGCGCGCAGTTGTTAGTTCTTGGTTATTAGTAGTTAGTTAAAGACTCCGAGTAAAGCAGCGCAGTCGTATATTTAACTAAAAACGAAAAAACAAGACCTAAGACCTAAGAACTAGCAACCAGCAACTGCACGCAGTGGCGTGCAATGACCAACTCTTCATCGGTTGGAATCATCCACACACCAACGCGGCTATTTGCGCTATGCAAACGCAGCGCATTGGCCGCGTTGGCGCCGGCGTCCAGTTCGACGCCGAGCCACTGTAAAGCCGCGCAAGTCGCCGTGCGAATTGCCGGCGCATGCTCGCCGATGCCGCCGGTAAAAACTAACGCATCGAAGCCGCCGGCTGTGGCAGCGAGCGCACCGAGTTCGCGCACCAGGCGATGCACGAATACTGCGATTGCTTCGCGGGCCAGCGCGCTTTCGCTGTTCGCCAAATCGCGCATATCGCTGCTCAAACCGCCCGACAAGCCGAGCAAACCGGACTCGTGATACAGCAAATTTTCCAAAGTCGCCGCGTCGTAATTGCGCTCGCGCAATAAATAAATCAACACGCCGGGGTCGAGACTGCCGCAGCGCGTGCCCATCACTAAACCGTCGAGCGCACTGAAGCCCATACTGGTCGCCACGCTTTTTCCATCCACCATCGCGCAGACGCTGGCGCCGTTGCCAAGATGCGCGACCAGCGTGCGAGCGGCGGCAGCCTCGGCATCGATCCCGGGTAATTGGCTGGCAATATACTCATACGATAAACCGTGAAAACCGTAGCGCTCGATACCGGCATCCGCCATCGCGCGCGGCAAGCCGAACAGGCGCTCGATGCGCGTGGTAGTTGCATGGAAACCGGTATCGAAACAAGCGACTTGCGGCAGTTGCGGATACAGCTCCGTCAGCGCATCGATCGGCTCTAAATTATGCGGCAGGTGCAGCGGCGCCAACGGCACTGTGGCGCGCAGCTTCGTCAAGATTTGCGAATTCAGTATCAGCGGCACGCGATAGCGCGGGCCGCCGTGCACGATGCGATGCCCCGCCGCCAGCAACGGCACGTCAAAATGCTCATCCAACCATTCGATCAAAATTTTTAGCAGGTTGCCGTAACCGGGATGCTGGTCAGCCTGCCATTCGCGCCGCAGCAACACGCTGCCATCCGGCGCTCGCACAGTTAGCTGTGGCGCATCGGTCAGGCGCTCGATAGCGCCGCCGACTCGTTTTAGCGGCTCGGCGCCAACCTCGAATAGCGTAAACTTCAAACTCGAGGAGCCCGCATTAAAGATCAATAACGCGCCGTGCATCTCGCTTATCCCTAATTGTGCATTTGAATGGGCTCTCACTATGGCATGCCACGCGCGCTTCGAGTAGTGAGCGCGTTTCCGCAGTGCATCTGCTCTACAGCGACATCGCCACACTTACTTATTACCAACAGCGCCATACAAAATCTATTCTTTAGACTATTTTCGCCGCAAAAATACTGGCCCTTACGCTTGAGCCCGCGCGTACCGGGGAGGTTCGTACGCGCAGCATGCGCACGCTTAAATCTGTAACATTTTTGTAAACAAAATATTTTTCAACCTATGTTAGGCTTCGACGCGCGTCACTTCCAAGCGACCGGCAGCCAACGCCGATGAAAGTTCCATCCCTGTGGAGCGACTTATCCCGTGAGCCGATATAGTTTAATTCTCGATACCGACGGCAACGCCGATGGCGTGCTATTAGGCGCGTCGCTCGAAACCATTCCTGCGGCTTCCCGCTGTTCGCGCTATAACATCAGCCGCGGCCAATCCATTATCGTCCTGCGTAGCAATACCGAAAACGGTGTTACTGATCTAATAGCATCGACTATGCAGTGGGGCTTTACGCCGCACTGGATTCACGCCGCCAATCCCGCGTTGCAGCCGCTCACTGTTGCCGCGGAAAAAGTTTCGCAGCCGTATTTCCGCGATGCCTTCCGGCAACGGCGCTGCCTGATCCCGGCCAGCGGCTTTTACGCTTGGCAGGGCTGGGAGAACGGCCCTGCAGCGCCCTACTATGTAGAGATGCGCGATCGCCAGCCATTCTTCATGGCGGCAATATGGGACAGCTGCGAAGGCGTGGATCGCGCGGCAATGATCACCACCCCCGCCAATGCCTTGGTGCAACCCATACACGACCGTATGCCCGCGATCATCGCGCGCGAGCAAATCGATGCCTGGCTGCGGAGCGATCGTCCGCAGCGGCTGCTATTGCCTTACAACGCCAAGGAAATGGCTATTCATCAAGTCAGCCGTAAAATATTTTGCGCGACCAACGAGGGTGCCGATTTAATAGCGCCCATCGCCGTTGTCGAGCCCTCTTATAGAGCCACCTACGCCTACCGCTAAACGCGCCGACGACATCCTACCCACCGCGCTTGTTGAGCAAGCCGCGAGGCGTTTAACCTTGCCGGAATTTAATCCGCACGGCCAAAAGCCTCGGTTAAAATGCGCCGCGCGCCCTATAACAGCCCATTCCTTGAGGAGCACACCATGGAAATCGATTTCAACACCAAACACCCGGCGCAACGCGCCAGCTTCGTGTCGCCGCAAATGGTCAAAGAAAAAAATAAAGAAGCATGGCTGGCACTGTTTGCCGACGATGCCGTTATTCAAGACCCGGTCGGCCCTTCAGCGCTGGACCCGACCGGCGAAGGCCACCGCGGTAAGGAAGCGATCGGCAAATTCTGGGACATGGTGAACGGCGGCACTTTTAGCTTCAAGATGCAACAATCTTTCCCCTGCGGCGACGAGTGCGCGAACGTATGGGTCGGCATCAACGAACTGGGAGGTCAGCGCTTCGAAGTGCCGATGGTGACGATTTATAAAGTAAACGCCGAAGGCAAGATTCTTTCGCTGCGCGCGTATTGGGATTCGGCGAAAGTAGCGGCCGATCTGGCAAAATTGGCAGGGGCTTAGTCGTCGCCCAATGGCGACGTCAGTTGTCAGTTGTCAGTTGTCAGTTGTCAGTTGTCAGTTGTCAGTTGTCAGTTGTCAGTTGTCAGTTGTCAGTTGTCAGTTGTCAGTTGTCAGTTTATGAAATGCCTTTAACTGACAACCGACAACCAGTAACTAACAACCGTTCTTTTTAGTCCTGCTCGGCAGCGCTAGCCCCATGTAGCGCTGCACCCATGATGTCGGCACTGCAAAGATAATCGGTGCTATCTGTCCAAGCATGCGGCCGCCCTGACGCTGAATGCGCGCAATACGAAATAGCCAGCGATGCACTTGCAGATGCACGAACGCGTCGTCGTGATATTCGATGTGAATATCTTCCAGTTGTTGTTTAGCGCTATCGAATTGGCCCGCCTGTACGAGCGGCTCGATAGCGGCAAAAACTTCCTTGGAATCGCGAATTATTTTCATGGCATTAAACCTCGTCGGCGTGTTGGCCCTGCCAGGGGCGATGACCATAACGATCGAGCGAAACGACGTCGCCCACCGGTTTGCGCTGGCTCGGGCCGTACTTCCCGGCCGGGTGACCCAACGTAATCAACAAACTGGGCGTGACATCGCGCGGCAACCCCAATAAACGGCGAGTCTTACGCGTATTCCATAGCGGCATGGTCGCCAGATTGGCCGCTAAATTTGCCGCGCGCGCCGCCAATAAAATATTTTGCGCGGCCGGTACGATCGACGCATACGTGCTGGCGACCAGGATCCGCGGCCAACCGACACCGGGACCGCGATGGCAGGCGATAATCATCGCCGGATACTCGGCAAAATGTTCTACCGACCAATCCATCGCCGCATTAGTTTTAGCGCGCCCGGCGAATTGTTTTTCTTTCTTGATTTCGGCGCCGCGCGCCAGCTTCCACATAAAACTATTTTGCGCGGCAAGTTTTGCTTTCAACGCGGGATCGCGCACGACAATAAATTCCCAACGCTGCTCGTTGCCGGCATTCGGTGCGCGGGTGCCGTACTCGATCAGCTTCAGAATCAATGCATCGTCGATCGGCGCGTCGGTGATACGACGCATCGCGCGCTGCGTCGTGATTGCCTCATGCAGAGACATTTCAAAATTGGCTGCTGTCATAGCGCTCCATCGACTCCCTATTGAAATAATACGACTAACCGACCGTTTTGCCGTTGTCGATAACCTGCACGCTGCCGTGCACGGCCTTCGCTTCATCCGATGCCAGAAACGCAATCAATGCCGCGACATCGTCGACATGCATAAAACCGCGCGGCGCCGCCGAGCGCATGATCAAATCGAAATCGACATCGGGCGGAATCTGAATATTTTGCACCTGCGGCGTGTCCATCCCACCCGGCACAATCGCGTTGACGCGTAGCGGCGCCTTCATATACTCCATCGCCAGCGCCTTGGTCAGACCGAGCAAACCGTGCTTGGCGCTGCAATACGCCGCCGAATAGGGTTGGCCTTGTAAACCCGCTATCGAAGCAACATTGACGATATTGCCGTGGGTTTCCAGCAGATGCGGAATCGCCGCCTGCGCCAGAAAAAACGGTCCATTTAAATTGACAGCTAAATCCTGCAGCCACTGTTGCTCGGTCACGCTCGGTGTGTGTCGAAAATCGTGGCGACCCGCAACATTGATCAACGCATCGAGTCGACCGAATTGTGCGACGCAATTTTGTACGGCCTGCGCGCATTGCGCCGGCTGCCCCACATCGATCGATGCAACGTCGATCCTGCCGTCCAGTTGCGCCGCTCGCTCTTGCACGGCGCGCAAGCCTTCAGCGTTGCGCGCGATACCAAACACCTGCGCACCTTCCGCCGCTATGCGCAGCGCCGTTGCGGCGCCCAACCCCGACGATGCGCCGGTGACCAAAACCACCTTACCGGTAAAACGACCCATATTATTTCCCCGCTTCTTTCATAAGGCGCGAATATAGATTAACTAGTTCGCGCTCGCCGTAACAACGCACGTAAATTATCGCCGACCTTGCGACCGATCGTTATCGGGTCCAAGCGCTGCAGCTCGGCGGAAAAAATTTCCACGCCGAGCGGCGCGTTGCAACCGCTGCTATCCAGGCATTGAATAATGCCGCATAAATCGATATCGCCGTCGCCGGGCAAGCGCCGGCGCGCCATCGTCTCCTCGACTAAATTATCTTCCGCTTGGCGCGGCGCATCGTTGAGTTGTATCGCCACGATTTTATCGCCCGGTATACGCGCGAGTTCCGCATTATCGATAGCGCCGCGAAAGTGATGCCAGCTATCGAACATAACGCCGCCATTCGGTCGACCCGCCTGTTGCACGATACGCAGCGCGGTTTTTACATTGTCTATCTGCGCCCACGGTAGAAATTCGATATGCGCGAGTAAATCGTAACGCGCGGCGCGATCGCACAGCGCCGCGAATGCTTCGACCAGCAACTGTTCGGGAACTCGCTCGGGCAAGGCCCACACTACATTTAACGAACGCGCGCCAAGCGCGGCGGCGATGCGATAAAACTCATCCTCGGCGACCAGCCCCATACCAGCGTCGCTGGGAAAATAATGGCCCGGCACCCAATTCAACAGCGGATCGAGCTCGGCGATACAGAGCCCGTTATCGGCGAGCAACAAACGCAAATCGATATCGCTGCGACCTGCCGCGCGCGCCTGCTGATACTGCGCCGGAAATAAAGAAATGGCATCGAAGCCGCCGGCGTTCGCAGCGGCGACAAGTTGCTCGAAGCTGGCGCCCATCACCGTGCCCGAGCACAACACCAGATCCTGTGCATGCAGTTGTTGCGGTGATTTTGCATTCGCCATCGAAAGCAACCTATCTCGAATTATTTTTACGAAATCTTCCGGGCCTTAGCGTAGGGCGGATCATCGATCCGCCGCTGTTAGAAACTCACCATCCGATACGGATCGCTGCCGTCCCATTCGGCTGCCTCGCGCGCGCAGGCCGCATAGGCGGCGACAAAATTCGGCTCGGCGCCCATCAGCTCGACCACCAATCCCTGCATCGCCGGATTATCCAAATAGTAGTAACGCGCAAAATCGTTATTTAATACGCCGTGCTCGCGTAGTCCCGCCGCTTTACCGCGCGCCACCGCAGCCTCGACATCGTCGACGATGTAACCGAGCTGGTGCAGCGCCTGCGCGTGCTCGGTATCGTAGAAAGCGCGATACGGCGACAGCACATCGTTGGTCTGTTGAATCAATTCGATCTGTACACCGTTTTGATAGCCGAGCGCGACGTGCATCTGCACCTCGGCGCTGACGCCGCGAAACTGTGATTGCAGACGCACATTGCGATAGCCCCACCAAGGTCCCACGCCGAGTTGCTCGACCCAACAGCGCATCGCTGCATCGATATCCTTTACCAGAAAACCCCATTGCTTCACGGGGCCGAATAACGTTTGGTATTGAGCTTTGGCAACGGACATAAGGGCCTCGCAGCTGTTATTGATAATGCATAGTTATTGAATAGCGCATGGTTATTGAATGGTATGTATCGCACGGCGCGTGAATTCCATACTACGAGCATTCAATGTCACATTCAATTAAATTTGTGACATGTTAGAATCGACCGCAAAATTAGCCGTTCTACCCATCGGCGAAGGAGCCAGCATGCCCCCGGCGACAGCATCCGTCCGCAAACGCAGCAACGATAAAAGCGCCGTCGATCTGCCCGATACGCGCAGTCGTCTGGTCGACGCCGCGGAATACTGCTATGCGAAACGCGGCATCAAGGCCACCAACATGGCCGATATCGCCGAGCGCGCCAATATCGCGCGCCGCACTGTCTATCGATATTTCGCGAATCGGGAAGAAATGCTCGACGCCGTGGTACGCCGCGAGGTCGAACGCTTTTGGGTAAGCTTTCACGCGACGCAGAAAAAATTCGACGACCTCGGCCACTATCTGGTGGAAGCGCTGGTGTTCACGCTCAAGCATGCCCCCAGCACCAACTCGCACCGCTTTTTATTCAATGAGGAAGTTTTGCCGTTGGTCAATAAAATGTATATCGACAATCGCCAGCACACGCTCGACCGCGTCGCGGCGCTGCGGATTATTTATGAAAACAACTTGCTGCGCGGCGGCATTCGCCAGCAGCTGGATTTAATCATGCTATGCGAATGGTTCAATCGGCTGGCGGTGTCCTATCTCGCGGCGCCGAGCCCGTTTTATCAAACGGAACAGCAACTGCGCGAACTGTTTCGCGCGATGCTGCTACCGATTTTAGAGGACCGGCCAAACACGCCCAAAAAGGCACCCCGCCACCCAAGAAGCGCGGGTAAATAATTTTAATCGAGAGTGTTAAACGAGGGGTTGCCAGTAAATCGCTAGCTTGCCGCCAGGCGGAGTAGCGCGGCTTTAAACATTGATCGGTCAGCGCCCCCGAAGAAGCATTCGCTGCCAATGGGCCGTCCAAACGACACGATGCGCACATAAACACGCGCGCATAAAAAAGGGGCTTACGAATTAACGTAAACCCCTGAAAGATGGTGGGTCGTGTTGGATTCGAACCAACGACCAATTCCTTAAAAGGGAACTGCTCTACCGACTGAGCTAACGACCCGAAAGAGGCGCATATATTACTGATTTATCTCGCAAAGACAAGCATTTTTTTGCCGATTTTCGGAGTTTTTTAAGGCCGTTTTTTGACCGCCGCCGCAAGCGCCAGACCGCACATCAGGCATCGGTATAGCGGGTCGGATCAGCGACGCCCGCGCCGATAAAGCCTTCGCGGCGCAGGAAACAACTGTCGCAACGGCCGCAGGCGCGGCCCTGCCCGTCGGCCTGATAACACGACACAGTCAGACTGTAGTCGACACCGAGACGCAAGCCCGCGCGAATAATATCGGCCTTGCTGAGCGCGATCAGCGGCGTGCGAATATGCAGCGGCTCGCCCTCGACTCCGGCCTTGGTAGCGACGTTTGCCAGCGCCTGAAAGGCGTTGAGAAAGGCCGGCCGGCAATCGGGATACCCGGAGTAATCGACGGCGTTGATGCCGATGAAAATATCGCGCGCGGTCAACACTTCGGCCCAACCCAGCGCGATCGATAAAAATACCGTATTGCGCGCCGGCACATAGGTGACGGGAATACCTGCACTGCGCTCGGTGGGAACGGCGATATTTTGATCGGTCAGCGCCGAGCCGCCGATACTGCCTAAATCGAGCTTCACCACTTTGTGTTCGACCGCGCCATGCGCACGCGATACCAATTCCGCAGCAGCTAATTCCGCGCGATGACGCTGACCATAATCGAACGCCAGCGTATGGCAGGCATACCCTTCGGCTCGCGCGAGCGCGAGCAGCGTCGCGGAATCGAGTCCGCCGGAGACAAGGATCACTGCCTTAGGCTGTGGTGAGAATGTCATTTCGGTTGTCGGTTGTCGGTTGTCGGTTGTCGAAAGAGCTTAATGGCCGGCGGCGTCGTTCCATAGCAATTTATGCAACTGCAATTGGAAGCGCACCGGTACGCGATCGCGCAAAATCCACTCGGCCAACTCCGTCGCATCTTGCTGACCGAAGCTGGGAGAAAACAATACATCGTCGACGCGCTCGGCGAGGCGCCACTGCTCGACTTGCAAACGCGCCCACTCGTAATCCTGGCGATCGCAGATCACAAATTTGACTTGGTCGTGCCGATTCAGCAATTCGATATTCTCATAACGATTGCGCGCCAGCTCGCCGGAGGCCGGCGTTTTTAAATCCATGACCTTGACGACCCGCGCATCGACGCCGCTCATATCGATGGCACCGCTGGTTTCCAACGAAACCTCGTAACCCGCATCGCACAACGCCGTCAGCAAGGGCCAGCAATTCGGCTGCGCCAGCGGCTCGCCGCCGGTCACCGTGACATAGCGCGGCGCATAACCGGCGACCTGCTCGAGAATCTCTTCCTGGCTCATACGTTCGCCGCCCTGGAATGCGTAAGCGGTATCGCAGTAACCGCAACGCAGCGGGCAACCGGTCAAACGCACGAATACCGTCGGTAAACCGATCGTACGCGTTTCGCCCTGCAGCGAAAAAAAAATCTCGGTGATACGCAGCGATTGGTCCATAGCGAATTTAATACGAAGGAAAAAATTTATCGGAGTTTAGCGATACGCCGCTCGCGGCGAATAATGTGTCGAGAGATGCCGGTAACCGCAATTCCGACCGATGACAGCCAGAGCGCTATTGTTCGTTAATCATAAGCGCGTATCAACGCGCTTATTTATGAAAATTTTGATCGAGAAATTGCTTAGCCAACTGCGGTGCGGTACTGCCGCTGGTGCCGTAATTATCAATCACTTGCTGCAGCAGTGTCTTCGCTTTGGGCTTGTCGCCTTTCAAATAATAAATCTTGCCGAGTTCGTACAAGGCATCGGGCGCCTTGGTGTGCTGCGGCGAATCGCCGACCACTTTGGCAAACGCCTGTTGCGCTTTAGTTAAATCCTGCGGCGGCTGCAGATACGCTTTACCGAGCCAGTAATACGCGTTACCCGCTAAAGTGCTGCCCGGATAGGTTTCGATAAAACTATTGAACGCTTTAATGGCACCGGAAAAATCCTGGCCTTTGAGCTTGGCGTAAGCTTTTTGGTAGGCCTCATACTCTTCCGGTTTAGCGGTCTGCATGCCACTGGCAACGGGTGCGGCGGCAGCAGGCGCTACGGGAATAACTGCGGGTACGGAATTTGTTGCGCCCGCATCGATCGGTGCAGGACCGCCATCCGGCTGTGGCGCAGCGGCGGTCGGCGCGCCGCCGCCCTGACTCAAGCGCTTATCGAGATCGGAATAGCGATCGAGACTCTGCTGCTTAAGCGTATCGAGTTGATGGCGCTGCTCTTCGACGATGCCGCGCAGTTCCATCACCTCTTGCTGCAGGGACTGCAGCTGAATATAGAGCGCACCGGTCGGCGAACCGGCCGATGCAGCTGCTGCACTATTGGTTGCACTCGCTGACCCGTTTGCTGCGCTACCGGACGCGGAACCGGAGCGAGAGATCGGCTGGCCGGCGTCGATAATCGGCGCCTGGGCAACAGCAAAAGACGCGACCCCGGAAAGGGCCGCACCAACAATCCAAACAGCTGCGCGAGAGCGTAGTGCAAACATAGTGCTCAATCTAAACCTTAATTATTAATTCAGAACGATTTCGACGCGACGATTCTTCGACCAAGCCGCTTCGTCGTGACCGAGATCGGCCGGACGTTCTTTGCCGTAGCTGATCGTTTCGATGCGGCTGCTCGATACACCGTTCGCTTCGAGGTATTGCGCTACCGCATTGGCGCGACGCTCGCCGAGCGCCAGGTTGTATTCGCGAGTGCCGCGCTCGTCCGCATGGCCTTCCAAGCGAATGTGCTGGCTACCGCTTTTCAAGGTCGCCAGATTGCGATCGACCGTTGCCTTGCCTTCCGCGCTGATGTTGTAGCTATCGAAATCGAAATATACGACACGACCGCTTTGCGCGTAATCGGAACCGTTGCCATTGGCATCGCCGTACGCGGAGCCGGAAGAAGAACCATTGAGTCCGGAGTTCGCGCCGCTGTTGGCACCGCTGTCAGCATTTTTATTGCTGGAGCAGCCGGCGAGAACAGTCATTGCGACAACGATAGCGAGGGAGAGACGAAGTTTTGTATGGGCCATAATACGATCCTAATAGTCCTGCGAATTAATTCGAAAATAAGTGATGCCGGTAAAGCCGCTATGGTCGGTGCGGCGCCTTAACAATAGCATCGGAAAACGATGCCATCGAACAACGTCGGTTAAGACACTACCATCGCTGCGATTTTAACGGACTCAACGTCGATCTGTGAACGGTGACCAGGCCGGTTCGCGTACATCGCCAAACCGCGAAGGCATTAAATAACGCACGCCGGCATCGACCGAAACGGCCGCAAGAATACCACGGCCTTCCGACAAAGTCGCGTAGATCAACATCGCGCTATTCGGTGCCACACTTGGCGATTCATCGATGCTGGATTGCGTTAACGGCCGCACCGTACCGCGCTTTAAATCCTGCAACACGATATGGAAATCGCCGCCTTCGCGATGCACATATACGAAGCCGCTACCATCCGGCATCGCGCGCGGTCGAGCGTTATAGGTGCCATCGAAGGTGAGACGCTGAACCTCACCGCCACTCGCGCCGACTTTATAAATCTGCGGTTTGCCGCCGCGGTCGGAGGTAAATAATATCGAGCTCCCATCCGTTGTCCAGGCCGGTTCGGTATCGATGCCGAAGTGGTTGGTGATGCGCGTCAATTGTCGGCTCGCAATATCCATCACGTAAATTTCGGCATTGCCATCCTTCGACAGCACCATCGCTAAGCGTCGGCCGTCCGGAGAAAATGTCGGCGAGCTGTTGATGCCCGGAAAATCGGTCAATTGCTGGCGCGCACGCGTGCGCAGATTCTCCATATAGATAGCCGGCTTGCGCGTTTCAAACGAGGTGTAAACGATATTTTCGCCATCCGGCGCCCAGCTCGGCGTCATCAACGGCTCGCGCTGCGTGCGCAAAATCTGTTCGCGCGCGCCATCGGCGTCGCTGACCATCAAGCGATAACTATTCTGTTTGTTGTTGTCGCGCAGCGCCGATACGTACAACAGCTTAAGACTGAAGATGCCGCGAATACCGGTCAGCTTTTCGTAGACCTTATCGGAGATATGGTGCGCGACATCGCGCAGGCTATCGTTATAGCCGACCTCGCGATCCAACATAATCTGGCGCTGATTGATGATATCGAATAGCTCGTATTGCACCGTGTAGCCGTTCTGTAGCGGCACCACTTTGCCGACCACGACATACTCGACATTCAGCGCGCGCCAGTCGCGATACACCACTTCGCTGGCCTCGTGCGGCATGCTCAGCATATTACTCGGCGCCAGCGGCGCAAACTGGCCGCTGCGCTTCAAATCCGCCGATACGATGTTAGCGATGTCCTCGGGCAGCGGCGCCCCATTCCAACCGAGCGGCACCACGGCGACGGAAGTGGGTTTATCGCGGCCCTGCGTGATTTGAATGGTAAGTTGCGCCCACGAGGCGCTCGATACCAGCACGCAACAAAGCGCCAACCAGCGCGTCGCTTTCAATGCGGTCATACAATTAAACAGGTTCACTGACGCAAATCCTCCGGTGTAAACGGCATGGTCAAACGACGGAAATTCTTTTCAAACTCAGCCGACTTTAAATTCTTTAACTCTGGAAATTGACCTGCCTTTTTTACCGCAGTTATCGCCGATCGGTCAAAGGCGTCATCGCCGCTACTTTTAACAAGCTGCACATCGACAACTTCTCCAGTGGGAATTAGCTGCACCATCAATACACATTTCATACCCACACGAGCACTAGGCGGGCGACTCCAGTTATTCTGCACCGCGCGCTGAATCACTGCCTGATAACTGGTTATCGCTTCTTGCGAGTTCGCTGCAGCCATCGCGTCCTCTTCGGCCGCCATCGCCTTCGCCAGCGCGGCTTTTTCGGCCTGCTCGCGCTGTTTACGCGCAAGGTCTTCCTGCTGCTTCTTACGCTGGACTTCCTGCTGCTCCTGTTCTTTGCGCTGCGCCTCTTGCTGCTTGCGTACGCGCTCCGCTTCCTGCTTCTGCTGCTCGGCTTTTTTTGCCGCGTCGGCCTGTTCCTTTTCCAATAACTTTTGCTTTTCGATTTGCTTTTGTTTTTCCAAATCGGCCTTCAGTACTTCTGGTTTAGGCGGCACTTCCGGCTTGGTCGGCACCACCGGCGGCGCTGGCTTGACCGGCTCCGGTTTGCTCAGCTCGGGCCTCGGCGGCTCGACCGGTTTAGGCGGTTCGGGTTTCGGCGCAGGCTCGGCGATCGGTTGCGGCGGCGCTTCGACCGGCTTCGGGGCGGGCGCCGGTTTGGCGGAAGGAATGGCATCCAACGTCACCAGCTTCGCCTCGATAATATTCGGCTGCGGCGGCAATATTTTTGGCTCCGGCGCAAATTTGAAATTAAACGCCAGCAATAACAAAATCGCCGCGTGCAAGAGCAGCGAAATTGTCAGCGGAACGGTAACCGGTCTGGCCATACGCAGTCTCTGCGGCCTACGGTTTATTAGTGGGTTTAGTGGTGGGCTGATCGTCCGTCACCAAGCCCACGGATTCGGCACCCACCGCTTGCAATGCCGCCATCAGCGTCACGACGTCGCCGTATGGAGCACTGCGATCGCCCCACACAAAAACCTTGGTCTCCGGTTTCGCGGCCAACACTTTACCAACCCTTTCAGCGACATTATCGAGCGTCACCAGCGAGGCCTCATCGGCACCGAGATTAATCGAATAAGTGCCATTGGCGCGCAGCGATACGATCAGCGGCTTATCGTCCTGCGGCGGCACCGGCTTGGCCTTCGCGTGCGGCAGCTCGACCTGCACGCCCTGCATGATCATCGGCGCCGTGACCATAAAAATAATGAGTAGCACCAACATCACATCGATGTACGGCACCACATTGATTTCCGCCATGGCGGCGTGACGCTTTCTTCCACGTGCCATCGTTTAATTACCCACGCTTCGCATGCGCTTGCCGATGCAGGATGCTGGAGAATTCTTCGGCAAAGGTATCGTATTTATTACCGTAATGATCCAGCTTCGCCGCAAAGCGGTTGTAGGCGATAACCGCCGGAATCGCCGCGAACAAACCCATCGCGGTGGCGATCAACGCCTCCGAAATACCCGGCGCCACGGTTTGCAGCGTCGCCTGCTGCACATTCGCCAAGCCCTGAAACGACGCCATAATGCCCCACACCGTACCGAATAGACCGACATAGGGACTGGTCGAGCCGACCGTGGCGAGAAACGGTAGATGCTCTTCCATTTTCTCTTGCTCGCGCGATACCGCCACGCGCATCGCGCGCTGTGCGCCTTCCATCACCGCATCGGGATCGTCGGCCATCTGTTGCCGCAGCCGCGAGAACTCTTTAAAGCCGGCGCGGAAAATACTCTCCATGCCGACCACGTTGCCGCCATCGAGTTTGCTGTTGCCCTGGCGGAATAACTGACTGAGATCGATGCCCGACCAAAACTCTTGCTCGAACGATTCCATTTCGTTGCCGGCGGCGCGGAAGTACAACACGCGCTGCACGATAAAAACCCAGGATGCGATCGACGCCAACAGCAATATCGTCATCACCAATTGCACAGTGATACTGGCGTTGGCCACCAGTTGCAGAATGGAAAGATCTTGATTCACCCGCCAATGCTCCTCGCTAATTAAACAATCCGTTTATAAACAGTCCATTTATAAACAATCCGTTTAACCGGACAATGCTGCCAATAATGCGTTGGGAATGCGGCGCGGTTTAAGTGTGCGTCGATCGACGCACGCAATTTTCACCTCGCCGCTGCACAGCACCTCGTGAGATAAAGACTCGCTGTGCGGCTCGCTGCCGCGCAGTATACGCTGCTCGAAGCGCATCTGGGCAGCGCCGCGGCTCAAGATACGTGCGGTAGCGAACAATTCGTCGTCCAAACGCGCCGGTTTGTGATAATCGACAGCGACCGAGTGCACCACAAACATCAATTGCTCGGTAAAAATACCGTCCTCGCCAGCAGCGGCGTCGCGCTCGCTGTGTTCTAAACTATTTTTTCCGTAGCCACGCGCGCGCATAAATTCGGTGCGGGCACGCTCCATATACTTCAAATAATTCACGTAGAACACGATGCCGCCGGCATCGGTATCTTCGATGTAGACGCGCACCGGCCACAAAAATTCCCGACTGTCGCTCAGATCCGCGTCATTACTCATCGTCTTGCTTGAAACCTTGCTCGGCCTGTTTGCGCTGATCCTGCAATCCTTTTTCTTGCAACCCCTTTTCTTGCAATCCAAAGTGTAGGTACGCATTGCGCGTCGCCATGCGGCCTCGAGGTGTGCGCACGATATAGCCCTGCTGAATCAGATACGGCTCCAACACATCCTCGATAGTGTCGCGTTCCTCGCTCAGCGCCGCGGCCAAACTCTCGACACCGACCGGACCGCCGTCGAACATTTCAATCATCGCCAGCAATAAACGCCGATCGAGATGATCGAAGCCACGCTGATCGACATTGAGCATATTCAGCGCCAGATCGGCGATCTCCGCGGCGATCACGCCATTCGCTTTCACTTCGGCGTAATCGCGCACGCGTCGCATGAGGCGGTTGGCGATGCGCGGCGTGCCGCGTGCGCGTCGGGCGATTTCGTGGGCGCCACTGGCCTCGATATCTATGCCGATAATGCGGCCGGCGCGCTGCACGATATGTGTCAGATCCTCGACGCTATAAAATTCGAGACGCTGCACAATACCGAAGCGATCGCGCAGCGGCGATGTCAGCAGGCCTGCGCGCGTAGTGGCGCCGACCAGGGTAAACGGCGGCAGATCGAGTTTCAGCGAACGCGCCCCGGGACCTTCGCCGATCATAATATCGAGCTGGAAATCCTCCATCGCCGGATACAGAATCTCTTCGATCTGCGGGCTCAAGCGATGTATCTCATCGATGAATAAAACATCGCCCGGTTCGAGATTGGTCATCAGTGCGGCGAGATCGCCGGCGCGCTCCAACACCGGGCCCGATGTCGTTTTCAACGCCACCCCCATTTCATTGGCAAGAATATAAGCCAATGTGGTTTTACCGAGACCGGGTGGGCCGAAAATCAATGTGTGATCGAGCGGCTCGCCGCGCTTGCGCGCCGCGCTGACGAAAATCTCCATCTGTTCGCGCACGGTCGGTTGACCGACGTAATCGGCCAGCGATTTCGGGCGCACCGCGCGATCGAGCCCCTCTTCGCGGGTGCTCGCAATCGGCGATATCAGACGGTCGTGTTCGATCATTAATTTTTCACCGCACTTTTTAGCGCCGCGCGAATCAACTCTTCGCTGGTTAACGTCGCGTCTTTCTTGTTGACCGCGGCGACCATGCGGGTCGCCTCCTGCGGCTTGTAACCCAGCGAGATCAACGCCGACTCAGCCTCAAACAGCTGATCGTTGGCGCGCTGCGGCAACTGCGCTGCCCCGTCGGTTACGACCAAACCATCGATCGGCCAATCGCGCAAACGATCGCGCATTTCGATCAATAGGCGCTCGGCGGTTTTTTTGCCGACACCCGGCAAACGGACCAGACCGGCGCCATCGTTATCGCGCACACAGCGCACGAAATCCTGCGCATCCATACCCGATAAAATCGTCAGCGCCAATTTCGGACCAACGCCATTGACCTTAATCAATGCGCGAAACAGCGCGCGATCGCGCAAACTGGCGAAACCAAATAACAAATGCGCATCTTCGCGCACCACCAAGTGCGTAAACAACTCGACGGTTTCACCAAGCGCGGGCAATTGATAGATCGTCGTCATCGGCGCCTGAATTTCGTAGCCGACGCCATTTACATCGACCAGTAATTCCGGCGCTTGTTTCTCTAATAGTTTTCCGCGAATACGCCCGATCATCGTTTTCCAGCTTTTTGATAAAACTTGAACACGTAGGGTGGATCATTTGATCCACCATGCGGCTTTGCCGCTTCGTGCAAAAGGTGGGTCAAATGACCCACCCTACGAGCTATCCCATTCTTCCGCGCCGCATCCGTCCGCTCACGCCAGGCAACGCCATACTCAACATACTCTGCCGCGCATACGCATGACACAGCGCCGCGGCCAGCGCATCGGCCGCGTCCTCCTGCGGTGCCGCCGGTAATTTCAGCAGCGTCATTACCATATGCTGCACCTGCTCTTTATTAGCCGCGCCGGTGCCGACCACCGCCTGCTTAATTTGCCGCGCCGTGTATTCGGCGACGATCAACGCGCGATTCACACACGCCACCACCGCCGCGCCGCGTGCCTGCCCAAGTTTTAACGCCGAGCCGGCACTTTTTGCCATAAACACTTCCTCCACCGCGACCTCATCGGGCGAGTGGCTGTCGATAATTTCGGAGATGTTATCGAAGATAATCTTGAGACGGTCGGGCAGCGCCACCACCGGGAGACGAATCACACCGCTGGCGACATAGGTGTGCCGATGACCCTGCACACTGATAATACCGAAGCCCGTTTTGCGCGAACCGGGGTCGATGCCGAGAATTAACGCCATGCAGCCCTGCCGTGAAGGGGTTTTACTATTATGGCCACAGCGATACCGACGCTGGCAAGCGGCGATAGCACCGCGCGCCCTGGCCTTGCATTCATCCACGAATTCTCACGCGTCGAGCTGCTCCATTACCTCGGCGGAAATCTCGGCGTTGGTATATACGTTTTGCACGTCGTCGAGATCCTCCAGCGCATCTACCAAACCGAGCAGCGATTCGGCGCCATCCTTATCCAGCGGCACCTGCAGCGATGCGATCATCGTGACATCGGCCCCATCCGGCTTAAGACCCGCCTTCACCATGGCATCTTTAATTTTGCCGACCGTCTCCCACGGAGTCAGTACCTCGATCGAACCGTCTTCGTGACTGACCACATCGTCGGCACCGGCCTCCAGTGCAATCTCCATGACTTTATCTTCGTCCGCGCCCGGCTCGAAGGTAATCTGCCCGGTGCGCGTAAACAGATATGCCACCGAACCGTCGGTGCCTAAATTGCCGCCGCGCTTGGAGAATGCGTGGCGCACTTCGGCCACCGTGCGATTGCGATTGTCGGTCATCGCCTCGATTAAAATGGCCACCCCGCCCGGCGCATAGCCTTCGTAGGTCAACTCCTCCATGTTGTCGGCTTCGTTGGTGCCGGCGCCGCGCGCAATCGCGCGATCGATGGTATCGCGCGTCATATTCGAGGTCAGTGCTTTGTCGACCGCTGCGCGCAGGCGCGGATTGTCATCCGGTTCGCCGCCGCCGAGCCGCGCGGCGATAGTCAGCTCGCGAATCAATTTGGTGAAAACTTTGCCTTTCTTAGCATCCTGGCGGGCTTTGCGATGCTTGATATTTGCCCATTTAGAGTGGCCGGCCATAACAATAATCCTATCGGTACATCGGCGCGTTACCGCGCCGGAATAATTTTTATCACTCTTCGCTTTTGCGCAGTCGAATACTCAGCTCGCGCAATTGCGCTGCGTCGACGGCACCCGGTGCATCGGTCATCAAATCCGCGGCGGTTTGGGTTTTCGGGAAGGCGATCACATCGCGAATCGATTTCGCGCCGGTGATCAACATCACCAAACGATCGAGTCCAAAGGCCAAACCGCCGTGCGGCGGCGCACCGTACTTGAGCGCATCCAGAAGGAAGCCAAACTTCTCTTCCGCTTCTTCCGCGCCGATGCCGAGAATGCGGAATACCGCTTCTTGCATATCGCGCTGATGAATACGAATCGAGCCGCCGCCCAGCTCGGTGCCGTTCAACACCATATCGTAGGCGTTAGACAGCGCGGTCGCGGGATTCGCCTGCAACTCTTCCGGACTGCACAGCGGCGCGGTAAACGGATGGTGACAGGCGCTGAGCCGGCCCTCGCTGTCTTCTTCGAACATGGGGAAATCGACCACCCACAGCGGCGCCCATGGACGCTCGTGCAGCTGCAAATCCTCGCCGATTTTAATGCGCAGCGCACCCATGGCATCGGCGACAATTTTCTTCTTGTCGGCGCCGAAGAAAATAATATCGCCGTCGACCGCGTTCAGCTGCTTAATCAACTCGAGCACGATCGCTTCCGGCATGAATTTAATGATGGGCGATTGCAGGCCCTCGAGCCCTTTCGCCAGTTCGTTGACCTTGATCCAGGCCAAGCCCTTCGCACCGTAATTGCCGACAAAGCCGGCGTAATCGTCGATCTGTTTGCGCGTCAGACGCAAGCCGCCGCCCGGCACTTTGAGCGCGGCGACGCGGCTTTTCGGATCGTTGGCGGGACCATTAAAGACTTTGAAATCGACCTGTTTCATCAGATCGCAGACCGTGACCAGTTCGAGCGGGATGCGCAGATCGGGCTTATCCGAACCGAAGCGCGTCATCGCTTCGTTGTACGGCATGCGCGGAAACTCGCCCAGGTCGATATCGAGCACTGTCTTGAACAGTTCGCGAATCATACCTTCGGTGATCGCCATAATATCTTCTGCGGTCAGGAAGGAGGTCTCGATATCGATTTGCGTAAATTCGGGCTGCCGATCGGCGCGTAAATCTTCGTCCCGGAAACATTTGGCGATCTGATAGTAGCGATCGAAACCCGACACCATCAGCAATTGCTTAAATAATTGTGGCGACTGAGGTAAGGCAAAGAATTTACCGGCGTGCGTACGGCTCGGCACTAAATAGTCGCGCGCGCCCTCCGGGGTGGCGCGCGTCAGAATCGGCGTTTCCAGATCGAGGAAGCCCTGCGCATCGAGGTAACCGCGCAGCGTCGAGGTAATGCGTGCGCGCAGCTTTAAGCGCTCCTGCATTTCCGGGCGCCGCAAATCCAGGTAGCGGTAGCGCAGACGCACCTCCTCGCCAACCGAATTATGCTCGTCGAGCGGAAATGGCGGCGTCGCTGCCGCATTCAGAATCTCTAATTGTTGACCCAATACTTCGATCGCGCCGGTCGGCATATTCGGATTGACGGTATTGCCGCCGCGCGCCCGCACGTGGCCGGTAATCTTGACCACGTATTCGCTGCGCACGCGATCGGCGCGCTGAAAAAATTCGCCGACATCGGGATCGAACACCACTTGCACGATACCTTCGCGATCGCGCACATCGAGGAAAATCACGCCGCCGTGGTCGCGACGCCGATCCACCCAACCGCATAAAGTTACGACCTGATCGATGTGGTCGTTACGAAGAGTTCCGCAATAATGGCTGCGCATGGTCAAGATGGAGCTTCCTTAAAATCGATAGAAAGTAATGGTACAACGCAATGACGAAAATACTGCTTCAGCTGGCATCCGCCGCGGGAGCGCTGGGGGCGGCAGGCGTCGCGGCCGCAGACGAATCGGAGCCCGAAACACTGGAGCTCTCCTTATCCCCCGATACGTTCTTTTTACCGCCGGATTTAAAATCGGTTTCGTACCAGCCACCGCCCTTCAGTCGGAAACCGGCCGCCGAAACTTTTTTGCGCAATTTAGGCGCCTTACAAGTGGGACAATCCAATAGAGGGGAGTCGCTGAGCTTCTGCAGGGCCTCCAGTTGGTGGCCGCAGGCCTCGCATTGATACTCGTAGATCGGCATTTAAGTCCCCTGACAAACCACTTTATGTATTGAAATCTTGCGGGCGCGCAGGCCTGCCTGGCGCTGAGAACGCGCGATTATACCTGAAGCTCCGGGCCTCAGTAACCGCTTCGATAGCGATGGGATTGGGGTTAAACGATAGGGGGAAGCAGGAAAACATCGGGGCGACTCGCACCCCGATGCCTTGAAGCGGCTAAAATTTAGGCTTCGACAAACTCTTTCAGTTTTTTCAGCGGACGCACTTTTACCGCTACGCTAGCCGGCTTGGCCTTGAAAGTAGTCTCTTCGCCGGTGAACGGGTTGATGCCTTTGCGCGCCTTGCGGGCCGGCTTTTTCACGGTGGTGATTTTCAACAGACCTGGAATCGTGAACTCGCCCAAACCTTTTTTGCCGATGCTGCGCGCGATCAGCGATTCGATTTCATCCAGTACCGAGCCGACCTGTTTGCGGGTCAAGCTGGTCGCTTCCGCAACGGACAGCAATACTTGGCTTTTCGATAATTTAGTGGTGACTGCGGAGGTATTTTTCTTCGGAGCGGCGACTACTACTTTTTTCGCAGGAGCTTTTTTCGGTGCAGCTTTCGGTGCGGCTTTAGCAGCAACTTTTTTCTTCGGAGCAGCTTTCTTAATGGCCATCGTCAGGTTCCTATGAGAGTTGGATTCACCCGTAACGACTCCGCTTCCGCCGCGCATCGCCGTCGAGGAGACAGCAAATTAGTCGGTAAATACAGAGTCTGCGCACTGTATAGTCGAAGATATACTGCAATACAAGCATTATTTTACATTTCCAACAAAAAGTAGCTGTTTTTAAGCTGTTTTACTGCCATCTCGACGAAAACAGCGGGAAATCACCAGTAATTCGCGCTATACCAACATTGCCGTGCAACCAACAATGCAATGTCTCCGCAGGCTTGCCTCACTGCAAATATGCGGACCACCCAAATGGTTCAACCATGAAAATTTTCGAGCACGCAAGCGACGCGATCGGTTGTTCACGCGCGAATAGCGATCGCACCCCGGCTTAAATCCGCGGATACCTTTTCAGCGGCCGCAAGTTTTATAGTCATCGCAAAGCGACGCCCTAAACCGTTTTTCGAGAAATACGCCGCGCTGAAACTCTAATGCACCGGCTGTGTGCGATTAAGCGCTATGGCCGGCGCCCCATTGCAGACCGAGCGGGACCAGCAACATCTCCAACTCCTGCTGACGCTGCGCCAGCAGTTCGTCGGTATAAAGCTGGGCCGGCGCTGCACCCCATACCGGGCGCGGCCACGCCGCATCACCTCGATAACGCACAATGATGTGCAGATGCAGTTGCGGCACCATGTTACCCAGCGCCGCCACATTCATTTTGTCGGCGCAAAAATGTCCAGCCAGCACGCTGGCCACACTGCTGGCCTCATCCATCAACTGCTGTTGATCGAGGCGGCTCAACTGAAATATTTCGGCGATCTGCTCGCGGCGCGGCACCAATATCAACCACGGATAGAGCTCATCGTTCATCAGCAGTACGCGGCACAGCGGTAAATCGCCGAGCAGTACACAGTCTTTAGCCAATTGGGTATGCAACTCGAACATCCGCCCTTCCTCCATCGCCGCGATCAATCGTAGAATGCGCTCTTACCGTCGCCCACTTATACTCGACTATTGGAAAGCCTAACCGCCATGCGCGCAAGTCAATTTCTTCTCGCCACGCTTAAAGAGACACCCACCGACGCTGAAGTCATCAGCCATCAATTGATGCTGCGCGCCGGACTGATCCGCAAACTCGCCTCCGGTTTATATACCTGGCTGCCGCTGGGCCTGCGCACCTTGCGTAAAGTCGAGGCAATTGTGCGCGAGGAAATGAACAAGACCGGCGCGCAGGAAGTGCTGATGCCGGTCGTGCAGCCGGCGGAATTGTGGCAGGAATCCGGTCGCTGGGAGCAATACGGCCCCGAGTTGGCGCGCTTGCACGATCGCCATCAGCGCGCGTTTTGCCTCGGCCCGACGCACGAGGAAATTATTACCGACCTGATCCGCAACGAGATAAAAAGCTACAAGCAATTGCCGGCCAATTTTTATCAGATTCAAACCAAATTCCGCGACGAGATTCGGCCGCGCTTCGGCGTGATGCGCGCGCGCGAATTCATCATGAAAGACGCGTATTCGTTTCACAACGATCAGGCTTCGCTGCAGCAAACCTACGATGTCATGCACGGCGCCTACTGCAATATATTCACGCGGCTGGGCTTGAACTTCCGCCCCGTGTTGGCGGATACCGGCTCGATCGGCGGCACCGGCTCGCACGAATTCCACGTGCTCGCCGCTTCCGGCGAAGACGATATCGCGTTTTCCGACAGCAGCGATTATGCCGCCAATGTCGAAAAGGCCGAAGCGCTGGCGCCGACCGGTACGCGCCCCGCCGCCACCGCAGAATTGAAAAAGGTCGCCACGCCAAACGCCCATTCCATCGAAGAAGTCAGCGCGCTATTAAAGGTCGAAGCGCGGCAAACTATTAAAACGTTAATTGTTTTAGGTACCGCCGAAGAAGGCAAAGAGGCGCCGCTGGTCGCATTGGTATTGCGCGGCGATCACACGCTGAACGAAATCAAAGCGGAGAAAATTGCCGGCGTACGCAGCCCGCTGTGCTTTGCCAATGAAGAGCAAATTCAAAAAATTATCGGCTGCAAACCAGGCTCGCTCGGCCCGGTCGGCCTAACGATTGCGCTCGTCGTCGATCGCAGCGCCGCGCAGCTCGCCGATTTTGTCTGCGGCGCCAATACCGACGGCTATCACTTGACCGGCGTCAATTGGCAGCGCGATGTGCAGCTCGATCGCGTCGAGGATTTGCGCAATGTCGTCGAGGGCGACCAGAGTCCCGACGGCAAGGGCAGGCTGCAAATCAAGCGCGGCATCGAAGTCGGCCATATCTTCCAACTCGGCACCAAATATTCGGCGGCACTGAACGCCAAGGTGCTAAATGAAGAGGGCCGCGACCAGACCGTGATTATGGGCTGTTACGGCATCGGAGTGAGCCGCGTAGTCGCCGCCGCCATCGAGCAAAATCACGACGAGAAAGGCATTATCTGGCCGGATGCGATCGCGCCATTCCAGATTGCCATCGTTACTCTTAGCCCGAAAAAATCAGAGGCAGTTCGCACGCAAGCGACGCAACTCTACGACGCTCTTACTGCGCTAGGCTATGCTGTGTTATTAGATGATCGCGACGTGCAGACAGGAGTTAAATTTGCCGATATGGATTTGATCGGCATTCCACATCGCTTCGTCGTGGGCGAGCGCGGATTGGCGGAAAATATCCTCGAATACAAAGGTCGCCGCGATACCGAATCCAAAAAAATAGCATTGCACGATGTCGAGCAATTTGTCCAAACCAATATCCCGCGCTGTTAAGTTCGGGCTCTGTATATCGATCCTGGCGGCGGCGCAATTTGCCACCGCTGGCGGCATGCCGCGCGACGAACAGGAGCGGGCGGAAATGCGCGTATTCCTAAAAGGCGCGATCGATAAAGCGGATAGCTTCGCCGATCGCTTCGATGCGGAGGTGTGGTTGCTCGATATGTCGACGCGGCTCGCGCGCTTCATGCCGAACACCGAGGAGCGCCTGGATTTGCTGCGCGCCATTCATCGCGAAGCCAAACGCGCACAGTTAAAACCGGATTTAGTATTGGCGCTGATTCAGGTAGAGAGCCGCTTCGATCGCTACGCGGTGTCGCGCGCCGGCGCACAGGGCTTGATGCAGGTAATGCCGTTTTGGAAGAACGATATCGGTCACCCCGACGACAATCTCACCGATGTCACCACCAATCTGCGTTACGGCTGCCAGATATTGAAATACTACATGCAGAAGGAAAACGGCAGTTGGATGCAAGCGCTCGCGCGTTATAACGGCAGCTATGGAAAATTGTGGTATCCGTCGCTGGTGATGGATGCGTGGCGCGATCGTTGGTACGCCGGCGATTTATAGCGGACATTGAGGGTCGCGAACAATACCGATGTAACGGTTACAACAGACCGTATTTCTGCAGCATTTCCAGCAGTTTTACGCGATCGATCGGTTTGTGGATAAAGTCCAGCGCGCCCAATCGCAATACCCGTTCGCGTGCGCCTGGCTGGATATCCGCAGAGATAATAATCACCATCGTCTTGAGCCCTTCGGCGCGCACCTGCGTCAATACTTGATAGCCATCCATCTCTGGCATGGTTAGATCCAGAAAGACCATCTCGCCCTTGCCTGCGCGAATCGCCTCCATGCATTCGACGCCGTTGCCGGCGAGCGTTATTTCCACATCCCAATGCTCTGGCAAAGAACGCACAACCTGCTTGCGCGCCATATTGGAATCATCACAAATCAGCAATGGGATAGACATCGGAATATCAGTGCTCGCCACAGCAGGACACAACCTACCGCCGATTAAAGTTGCATTGAGGGAGAATGCAGAAACAGTATAGCCGGATCATTTTAATTTAGGGCCTCGCCCTCGGCCGCTGCCGATCCGGCAGCATGCGCGCCGAATAATTCGCCGGCATTGCCGAGATCGCTATTCCAACGCTCCAGAATTGTCGCCAGGCTTTGTGCTTGACGATGCCACGCGCGCAGCTCTTCGATGCCTTCGCGAGCGCCTGCATAGACGGGCACCTTGAGCAACTCGGCCACCAACGGGTGCTGCGGCTGTTGCATTCGATTAACCTCCAGCCGCCAGCGAATACTGTGAACCACGGTGCGATAAAACAACAGCTTGGTGGATAGCTGCACCTGACTGAAATTATCCAAGACACCAAACGCCTTAAAATCGCAGGCGAACAATAATGCACTGCGATCGATTGGCGCGGCCACGGTGGCCTTGCGCTCGTGATCGCATAACAACGCTAAATCGCCAAATAATTCGCCAGGCGTAATGGTATTGAGCTCGCTACCGAGTTCTGGCTCATCGCGGTATACCTGTAACTGCCCCTTCACCAAAAAATACAGCCACGTGCCTACCTGGCCGCGTCGCATGATCGTTTCGCCGGGCGCCAATTCGACCAGACAAGAGTATGTCAGCAACAACTGTAACTGCTGATCGTCGCGCAGCCTTAATTCTTTGAAAAAAGGTATCCGCCCCAACAAGGCCGCCAGCTCAGCCGCCGGCAAAAGTCGGATTTCTTTGATGTTCATCGATTAACTCTTCCGATTGGATCGCCTCGGCGACTACTACCCAATGCTTTTTGCGGATCGTCTATTCCTACTAAATGTAGTCGCGCTTGCGGTGTCCTGCCGCATATTTTCTCGCACAAAATCATCGCTACCCCTAAGCTCGCCCGATGAAAAAATATGGTCTATCTTTACAGCCGACAATTAGAAATTGGACTTAATAGCAGCCGCCGTAAAGCCATTTTGGCGAAAAATGCCGGGCTTACATTACAACTTTTGGCTGCCTGTAATTCACGATAAAGTCTTCGGCATAATAAATTATGAAACGACTGATCGCTCTGTTTACCACGTTATTGCTCGCTTTAAGTTTTATAGTCAGCGCCAACGCAGAACCAGGCGCTCCCAACCTCAGCGGCATGGCGGCCTACGAACAATTGCGCAAGGAATACTATATCGGCGGCTTATATCTCGGCTGGCCCGGCCACGATGCCGCCACCATTTTGGCCATGCCCGGCAAACGTCAAATGGAGTTGCGCATCACTGCCGATCGCTGGCCGGCCCTGCGCTTTGCTCAGATGTGGAATCAGGGCATAACCATCAACAACGATGGCGCCACGCTCAATGCCAACGCCATGGAAATCGTGGCCTTTACCAGCATTCTAAAAGGCGACCTGCTGGAGGGCGATCAACTCGTTATCGAGACCGAACCGAGTACCGGCACGCGCGTGACGCTAAATGGCGTGCTGGTGCTGCACAGCAAAAGTAGCGCGCTATTTAACCTCATCCTCAATTCGTGGATTGGCTCGCGCCCCCCCAGCTCGGAATTCAAGCGCGATATATTGACCTTGCCGACGACGCCTGCCGGTACCGATCTAGTCGCTCGCTATGAAGCTATTCATCCAAACGATGCCCGTAAAAAGGCAGTCGTCGCCTGGGGTATAAAACCGGAGTTGGATGCACCTGCCGCCGCAGTAGCTGGAGCAGCGGCAACGACCACAGCGGTAACTGCCGCCGCCAGCAAAATCCCCGAACCGGCAACGCCTAAGCCGGAGCCGGTCGCTACACCCGCGCCGATACAGGCTAAACAGGTTGCGCCACCTCCGCCGCCTAAACCGATTGCCGAACCGGTCAAAACTCCGGCCGCCGCCGCACAACCTGACCCTGCCGCGCTAGCCGCCGCACAGCAAGCAAAAGCGGAAAAAGAGCAGCAACAAACGGGCCTTTACAATCAGTATCTCGGACAAATTCGTACACAGGTGTTGCGCCACATCGAATATCCGCGCCGCGCTTCCAAGGAGGGTATCGAAGGTCTAGTTATGCTGCGCATAAGCCTCGACCGCAACGGCCATGTGACCAGCAGCGAAATTGCGCAAACCGCGCACGATCTCTTGGATGCTGCGGCGGAAAACGCCGTTAAAAAAGCCGAGCCTTATCCGAAACCGCCCGAACAGCTCGAGGGCAATCAATTTCAGATATTAATTCCCGTAGTGTTCAAACTGACTCAGTAAAAACTTCGCGCGATTTATCGAGTAGGTTTATGTCTGGCAAACCTGCTCGATAATTTTTAAATCCAAACCCGTATAAACCGTGCGCATAAGAGTCCGTCAAATCTAAGTTATTTTCTCAGTACTCTATCGGATGCGGTTCACCGAAAAATTTATTCAACCTACTCGTAAAATACTAATAATATCGATAGCTATCGATCGATAACGAACAACAATTGCGTACTTGTGGCCAGCTTATCGCTAATTATTTAGCGCCGTTGGTCGGCCGCACGGAAATACCGGTATAGCGGCGCTATACTCATCTCAACTTCAGTAGTAGCGATGTATCGGCACCATGCGTCCCACCCAGTCAGGCTCGCTCGAGCAATTTCTTCCAGATCTCCAGGAATCCGCTGAACTGCCGCGCGCGGATTTGATTTTGTGCCGATTCTGCCACGCGGCTATCACCAGCCAACGCGAACAACTGGAGATCGGCAGCGGTCATCAACACCGCTTTATCAATCCACACGGACTGCAATTTTTAATTGGTTGCTTCCGGCTCGCGCCGGGCTGCGATATCGCTGGGCTAGCCAGCAACGAATACAGTTGGTTTCAGGGGCACAGCTGGCAGAGCGCGCGTTGCAGCGATTGCGGAGAACACCTGGGCTGGTTCTATCAAAACGGCGAAGCCCATCAATTTTTCGGTTTAATCGTCGATAAGCTGGCGCGTTACCAGCGCTGAATAAGCGCAAGTTATCGCTGTTGCGCGCTGGCCAGGGCGCCTCAGAAAAACTATCATGGACGCCCTCGTCAAGCCTGTACCGCCATTCATGTCATCGACTGCATACATCGTTCCCTACTGCGACCGACCGGTGCCCGTGCTATTCGCCGACGATTATTTAGTCGTTGTCGATAAACCGCATGGCCTGTTATCGGTACCGGGCCGCGATCCCGCCAATCGCGATTGCGTGCCTGCGCGATTGCTGGCGGAATTCGGCGAGTTACGCATCGTTCATCGTTTGGATTTGGATACTTCGGGAATTATGGTGTTGGCGCGCACGCCGGACGCGCACCGGCATTTGAATCGCCAATTCGAGCAGCGCGAGACCGAGAAATACTACGAGGCGCTGGTATGGGGATTACCCAATGAGGACGAGGGCGAAATTAATCTACCGATCTGTGTGGATTGGCCGAATCGGCCGCGCAAAATTGTCGATTACGAAAACGGCAAAGCGGCGCAAACTTTTTATTCTGTGATCGACCGCGATACACAGCGCAATATTTCCCGCGTAGTGCTAAAGCCGATCACCGGCCGCTCCCACCAATTGCGCGTGCATCTCGCAGAGATCGGCCACCCGATCCTCGGCTGCCCGTTCTATGCGCACGAACAGGCGCGCGCCGCCGCCGAACGCCTGACGCTGCACGCGCGCAGCCTGGAACTAACACATCCCATCAGCGGCGAACGCACGACGTTCGAAGCGTCGACGCCGTTTTAAATCGGCCTGAGATAACCGCAAGAACAGGCTCTTGGGTCAGTCTACAAATACGAGCACCAATCGCTCCAACTGCCCGCATACAATTGCGCATCGTCGCGACCGATCTCCGCCAGCGACAACAAATTCACGCAGGCGGTTACGCCGGAGCCGCAGTACACCACGATATTTTTTGCCTTGGCGATATCGCCCCAGCGTTCGCGCTGCTTCGTCGGCACGCAAATAAAACCGCTGTCGTCGCTAACTTGCTGCCAGGGATAATTGCGCGCGCCGTCGATATGGCCGGCAACCGGATCGATTGCTTCTTCCAAGCCTAGAAAGCGCGGCGCCTCCCGCGAATCGATCAATACCGTATCGGCGGCAACATCGACACTCCTCACCGCATCGATGTCGGCCGCCATTTCCGCGCGCGGCGATGCTATAAATGCGCCCGCTTTTGGTTGCGGCAGTTCGGCGTCAATCGGCAGTTTCGCCGCGCGCCACGCGCTATAGCCACCATCCAAAACCCTGACATTATCGTGACCGCAGTAGCGCAGCAGCCACCACAGCCGCGCTGCGAAGGCAAATTTGGCATCGTCGTAGGCCACCACCAGCGACGGCGGATTGCTGTTTATTCCCAGTCGGTTGAATACGTCCGCTAATGCGTCCGGCGTCGGCAGTGGATGGCGGCCGCCATGCAAAGCGCGCTGGCCGCTGAGATCGCGATCGAGATGCGCATAGCGACTGCCGGGAATATGGCCGGTGGCATACTGCTGTTCGCCGGCCTGCGTATCCGCCAGCGCAAAGCGACAATCGACCACCACGACATTCTCACGCTGGTAACACTCGGCCAGCTCCGCTACGGAAATCAACCAGCGACTCATCGCATCACCTAATTAATGGGCCTTAAAATTCTTTGGCTTGGGTGCCAGGGGCGGGGTGAAGGGGGCTCTTTTTCGCGGCTCTGTAGCAAGCAATCAAGTAGCGTCGGTGCTATCGGCCTAGAAGCATCTGTCAGCTTCACGGATGCATGCAGCTTCGAGTAGTGCCACTTCATGCCGCGAAAAAAAGCCCCCTTCACCCCGCCCATCAAGTTCAGCGTAACCGATAGCTCTTGCTGCTCAAAGGACTCCCTTACTGCAGAAATAAAGCCGCTGACACAGCGCCGATAAACTGGCATACAATCCAACAGCGGCAAGCATCATGACATTGACAGCGATGGAGTGAAAATGCGACGTGGTCACCCTTCAACAATATAACAGCGAAGCGTTATTAATCGCCCAGCCGAACCATTCGGCTAACTGGCGCCTGAATAAATTAATCATTATTTTTTTCAGCGTTTGGTGGTGCGTAATCGCGCTGGTATTTTTTGCGAAAGGCCTATGGCCGATCGTACCCTTCGCGGGACTGGAGGTCGGCGGCTTCGCGCTCGCGCTGTATTACGTATGCTGGAAGCTGCAACAGCGACACGTCTTACGTTTCGACGAACAACAGCTCACTTTGCAAAAGGGCGCCTATTACCCGCGCTTCACCTGGCAGTTTGCCCGCGAGACCGTTTCGCTATCGGTGGAAGTGCAAAGCCACCCCTGGGATCCGCTAAAGATATTTTTGTGCAGCCGCGAACAGCAAATTCCGCTCGGCAACTTTCTCAATAAAGACGACAGCAAACGGTTGCTGACGCTGCTGCGCGAGCAGGGTTTGCATGTGCGCAACTACAGCGAATTAATCCGCCTCGATCTGTAGCGTTACTGCATTTGTAAACATCAATAGACCGTCCACTCGATTCGCCCGAAGCGTCCATAATCCGCAACGTAAATCCCGGCCTGCAGCGGTGTTGGTTTACCCATTGCACCGGTGATCAACACCTGGCCCGGCTCGATCGTCCAGCCACTGGCGACGGTGCGATTAACCAGCCACAACAAAGCCTGCCACTGGTCGTCGAGCGCGTCGCGGCCAGAGCCCTGTGCGACGACTTCGCCATCGCGATAGAGCGTGAAGTTGACCAGGTTCGGATCGGTCAGGCTGGAGGCGCGCCCGGAGCCGGCGATGAAATGGCGAGCGCCAGCGTTGGTGGCGATAATGTCGAGCGCGCGGTACTGTTCGTCGCCGGCATGCGCGAGATCGGGCAGTTCGATGGCGGGCAGGATCTCCTGCAAGCTGACCTGCAGCGCGCGCACGTCCGGCAGAGGGCGATCGATGCGGCGCGCGAAGCGATAGCCGATCTCGACTTCGACGATACCCTGCCGGTAATCGCGCAATTCGATACTGTAACCGGAGTCGCTGGCGCGCAACGCGCTGCCCGGCGGCAGTACCGCCGCGGCCGGCGCGGTGGCGCCGTAATAACGTTGGCTTTCGAGATTAGTCAGCGCCGCTTTGAAGCCGGCCGGCGCGCGTCCACCGAGGGTTTGCTCCAACGCCAGCTTTTGAATGCGATAAGCGCCGTCAAGCGTGAGGTTTTTCTTGTAGATCGGTACCAACAGCGGCACCGGCTGCTTCTGCGCCCAGGCCTGACTGACGCGAAAGCCGCCGTCCTGCACCGGATCGATACTGTTGCAGGCGCCCAGCAACAATACCGCGCTCAACCAACCGCCCGCCCAAGCCTTGGTGTTGCTCCAACTCATTGCGCTATCCCCGTATGCCGCGAATTATTCTGCGCGTTAGGATAGACCAGCTGCACGCGCATCGCCCGGCTTTTCCGTACCCGTGCACGCGAGATCGAGCGCGACCACCAAGTGACATCCTTACTTTACTGAAGTTTGATGCAAACAAATTCGACTCTGGTCTAGACGCTACAACCGCTAACAATGTTGTCGCATTGCCCACCCAGTGAATGCCTGCACAGCATCAACTCGTAGACGTTGAGCGGAGTCAGCTGTACGATCCTTATCCAACACGGCCACCCTCCGGATGAAGGCGCCAACTCTGATCGTGCGGGGAGTGATATACCACCGGCAACACAGAAGCCAGGACCAAGGAGGCGGTATGAATACATCTGAGAATGAGCTGGAACAACGCATTGCTTCCCGTCTGATGGATGTGCTGATACGCACGGTACTGATCTTCACACTCGCCCTGATCTGCTATCGAATTTTCGCGCCGTTCATGAGCCTGATGATCTGGGCGGTAATTCTGGCAGTGACGCTCTATCCAATGCACCAGGCTCTAGCCTCGAAAATGGGCGGCAAGCAGGGATTGGCGGCAACCTTAATTGTTATTCTGGGCCTTGTTGTGATCGTCGGCCCTACCGCAGTGTTGATGGGCTCCCTTGGCGATTCGGTGCAGAACCTGGTGACGCAGGTGAAGGACAACACGCTCGAAGTTCCTGCCCCGCCCGAAAGTGTCGCCAGCTGGCCGGTGGTAGGCAAGAAAATTCACGCCACTTGGAGCACAGCGCACGCCGACCTGCCGGCGCTGATACAGAGCCAGCAACCCAAGATCGGTGAACTGACCAAGGGAGCGCTCTCGTTTGTGGCGGGGATTGGTCTGGGCATCCTGCTATTCATCGCCTCGCTAATCATTGCCGGCATTCTGATGGCCTTCGGCCAATCGGGCGCAAAAGGCAGCGAGGCCATTTTCTCGAGATTTGCAGGCAGCGGGCGCGGTGCCGCATTCGCCAAGCTGTCGACGCAGACTATCCGCGCCGTTGCCCTCGGTGTTCTGGGCGTGGCGATGATCCAGGCAATCATCATCGGCTTCTGCCTGATCATCGCCAGCGTGCCATGGGCGGGCGCAATCTCCGCTATCGTGCTGGTACTCGGCATTGCCCAGGCGCCGGCTGTAATTGTCACGTTACCGGTGATTGGCTACATCTGGACCAGCGGTAACTATGGCACCACCGAAGCCACTGCCTACAGCGCAATGCTGTTCGTCGCCGGCCTGTCCGACAATGTACTGAAACCGCTGCTGCTGGGTCGCGGTGTCGAAGCACCGATGCCGGTGATCCTGATCGGCGCACTGGGCGGCATGGCCGCCAAGGGCATCCTCGGCATGTTTGTCGGCGCCACGCTGCTCGCCCTCGGCTACCAGATTTTCATGAGCTGGATAAATGCCGACCCGGATGCCGCTGCGAGCCATCCGCCACAAGGCAATCCGCCGAAAGACAGTGTCGCTGTAGGCTAAGTCCGTGCACGCCTTTATACGGCGTGCATCGGGGAAGCTGCTGGTTGCGACCTCCCTGTTGCTCAGCGCCTGCACGGCTGTCGGGCCCGACTTCACGCCCCCTGAAGCTCCCTGGCTGGCTGGCTGGCTGGTCGAGCAGTGCCTTGCCTGCTACGAAAGCATCCACCCATCCCGCCCAGGCTGCCGACGATCAATGGTGGCGCCATTTCAACGACCCGGTACTGGATGCCTTGGTGGCCGAGGCGCAAAGCCATAACACCGATGTCCGCACGGCGGGTCTGCGTATTCTGGAAGCGCGCGCTCAGCTCGGTATTGCCGGCAGCGGACTCTACCCGCAACTGCAGCAAATCAATGGCAATGCACTGCGCAGCGGCCACCGAGCCGACGGTCCGGATTTCACCCGATCGAGTTACAACATCGGTTTTGATATCGCCTGGGAGCTGGATTTCTGGGGCAAGTTCCGGCGCGGCATAGAGGCTGCTGACGCCAGTTACTTCGCCAGCATTGCCAGTTATGACGATGTGCACGTGCTGGTCGCCGCACAGGCCGCCACTTTTTACACCACCATCCGCACGCTGGAGTTGCGCCTGCGCATTGCGCGCGAGAACGCGGCATTGCAGGAGCGCAGCCTGGAAATCACCGAGCGCTTGTTCAAAAGCGGCAATGAGTCGGAGCTGGATGTGCAGCAGGCCCGCACCCAGTACTTGAGCACGCTGGCCACCATTCCCGAGTTCGAAAGTAGCCTACGCCAGACCCAAAATGCATTGAGTGTCCTGCTCGCCAGACCGCCCGGGCCGCTACCGGAAATGGAAGCCGGGCACGAGCATATCCCAATCGCCGAGCTCGCCATCATTGTCGACTTGCCGGCCGACTTGCTGCGTCGGCGCCCGGATGTACGCGCGGCTGAAATGTTGCTGGCCGCGCAGTCCGCCCTGATCGGTGTCAGTGAAGCTGATTTCTATCCTTCGATCGGGCTGATCGGCTCTATCGGTCTGTCTGCCAACTCCACGAACTGGTCGGCGCATACCAGGGACTGGACGCTCGGCCCGACCCTGTCGTGGAATGTATTTGATTGGGGCCGGCTGGAAAACAGCGTGCTGGTCCAGGACGCACGCTTCCAGCAGTTGTATGAGCAATACCAGGGCACTGTGTTGCGCGCCGCCCGCGAGCTGGACGATGCGGCCGTGAGTTTTGCCGAAGGGCGCCGCCAAATCGATATTCTGCGCGATGCCGTGCAGGCAGCGCGCCGTTCGAACGACATCGCGACCATCCAGTACCGCGAGGGGTTGGTGGATTTCGAGCGCGTGCTCGATGCGCAGCGCAGTCTGTTCGGCCAGCAAGATCGGTTGGTGAACGCACAAGGTGCCGTTACGCAAAGCCTTATTGCGGTGTACAAGGCGTTGGGGGGCGGTTGGCAAACGGCGCGCAGCCAACCGCTGGTGACGGATGAAACCCGTGCCGCGATGGAAAAGCGCAACGACTGGAACACGCTTATCGACGCACCGTTGCCACCGCCCTCCCCTTCAGAACCAACAACACCTGAAGAAAAACCAATCACTGTGGAACAGCCATGAGCGGCAATAGGTCATGCATGAGCAGAGGAACAGGCCATGAGCCAGACACAGCCAAGTAGCGCCGGCCCAGGCGCTGGCAGCCGCCGCAGCGGCATCATCATCGGCGCAGTGATAGTCCTCAGTCTGCTGCTCTACTTTGTCGGCGATCGCCTGACGCCCTACAGCTCGCAGGCTCGTATCCAGGCTTTTGTGGTGCCTGTTGTCGCTGAAGTGGCCGGTAAGTTCTCGCAGGTGCACATCCATAACAATGACGAAGTACAACCCGGGCAACCGCTATTCGATATCGATGCCAGACCCTACGAGATCGCCTTGCAACGCGCCCGCGCCGATTACGCATCGGTGCGCAGCTCCGTCAGTGCATCCGCTGCCGGAGTCGATGCGGCGCGAGCCTCGCTGCAGGCCGCAATCGCCAATCGCGACATGGCCGAGCGCGATGCGCAACGGCAGGAAAACCTTTATCGGGAAGACCCGGGTGCGATTTCCGTGCGCCGCCTGGAGATTGCCCAATCCACCCGCGACGAAGCGCGCAGCAAAGCGCTGCGCGCCGAAGCAGACCTGCGCAAGGCCCAGGAAGCCGCCGGCGAAAACGGCGATAACAATACGGCATTGCAGAGCGCGCGCGCCGCGGTTGAAAAGGCCGAGCTCGATCTTTCGCATACCCGGGTCTTCGCGCCGTCGCGCGGCATTGTCACCGATCTGCAGACCGATATCGGCCATTTTGCTCAGCCCGGCGCGCCGGTGATGACACTGATTGCCATGGACCATCTGTGGATCAGCGCCGACATGACCGAAAACAATCTCGGCAATATCAATCCGGACGACGCAGTCGCAATTGTGCTGGATATCATGCCGGGCACCGTACTGAAGGGGCGCGTGCGCAGCATCGGCGGCGGCGTTGCCGGCAATCCGCAATCCAAGCCCGGCACGCTACCTACCGTCGACAACAATCGCGACTGGCTGCGTCAGGCGCAGCGCATTCCGGTGATCATTGAATTTGATGCCGCAGAAGTGGCGAAGCTGAAAAATGTACGTATCGGCGGTCAGGCGGAAGTACTGATTTATACAGGCGACCACCTACTGCTAAATGCGCTTGGCGCTTTGTATATCCACATCATGAGTTGGCTGTCTTATTTTTATTGAGATCGAGGCTCTATTGAGATCGAGCCTCCATCGAGTGAGCGCACTATGCACCGCAGCGATAAAGCCACCTTGCGACTCGCCGCCGGCCTCGGCCTCGCGGTACTGGTGGCTTATGGTCTGGGACTCACGGCGCCCTATGTCGTATGCGTGATGGCGGTGCTGCTGCTTGCCAAGCCGGGACCGGCGCTGCCGCTCGGCAAGGGCCTGGCGGTAGCACTGCTGTTCGGAATATTGATTGCATCGGGCGTGCTGATGGTGCCGTTGCTGGAGCACTACGCCATCGGCGGCGTGCTGCTTACCGCCATCATCCTCTTCAGCCTGTTCCGCAAGGGTTTGCTCAGTAGCACCCCGCTCACTACCGTACTAGTCATGGCATTCACCCTGATTCCGGTCGCCGGCGTGCTCGAGCAGGCCCTGGTTACGCAGCTAGCGCTGTCGCTCGCCGCCGGTGTGGCGGTCGGCACCGTGGTGAGCTTCATGGCGAATGCATTTTTTCCCGATCCGCCCATGCCGCCAACGACTGCAACCGCGACCGACCAGACCAATATGACCGACGATGCCGCCCTCTGGATTGCCTTGCGGGCGACCGCGATCGTGATGCCGGTATTCGTGCTGGCACTGATCAACCCGTCCGCGTACATGGCTGCAATCATGAAAACCGTCGCGCTCGGTCAGCAGGCCGGCGAAACCGATACCCGCTCCGCCGGCCGCGAACTGGTCGGCTCCACGCTGACCGGAGCCAGCCTCGCTCTCGCCCTGTGGCTGGGACTGTCGTTATGGCCAAGCCTGTGGATGCTGATGTTGTGGCTGATGGCCGCCGCGCTGTGGACCGGCGCCGCCATGACCGGTGCGCGACGCACGCGCTATCGACCGTCATTCTGGAGCAATGTGTTGATCACCGCGCTGATCCTATTCGGGCCTGCCGTCGAAGACAGTGCGAGTGGCAAGAGCGTGCTCGAGGGCGCCATCATGCGCACCATCCTATTTGTTGCCGTCTCGTTTTACGCCTGGGGCACCATCTGGCTGCTGGAACGCGGGCATGTCACTCAAGCACCGGAAAACCATCCGGCCACAAGGGGGAACAGCATATGATTTTCACCACATTCATGGTCGCCGTGCCGATAATGCTGCTCTGCCTAGCCATACAATCCGCGATTGCTTTCTGGTGCGTGCGTCAATTCATTCGCCGCATGCAGGCTTACACGGCCGAGCAACATACGAGCGCCGGCTTGCGCCCACTGATGATCGCCATGGTAGCGATGATGTTCGGCACATTCCTGCAGGTCGCCCTTTGGGGCGTGCTGTTCCTCTGGCTCGGCGAATTCACCGAGCTATACGAGGCGGTCTACCATTCCGCCGTCAATTTCGCCTCTCTTGGCTACGGCGACTTCGTCATGCAGAAACCGTGGAAGATGCTCGGTCCGCTGGAAGCCATCAACGGCGTGTTGATGCTCGGCATGAGCGCCGCGGCGCTGATGGCCATCCTGCAGCATATGATCAAATCGGAGCTGTCGTAGATGGTCAGCCCGTCCAATCTGGTCAACGCCCACTAAAAGTAAGTGAGGCTTCTTACAAACATGAGGAATGCCAGTCCACCAAGGCACCGCACGCGCGCATACGCTCGATTCAAGCAACACATTCGCCGCCTAGGGACCTTTACTTACTCGGATGCTGTGCACTCGATATGACGGTATAATCGCCGCCGCATTTTTACCCAGAGATTCCCAATCAATGTCCGCAAACCCGAAAGTCGGTTTCGTCAGTCTCGGTTGCCCAAAAGCGCTAGTCGATTCCGAGCGCATCCTCACGCAGCTGCGGCTCGAGGGCTACGATATCGTGCCCACGTACCAGGATGCCGATGTGGTGGTGGTCAACACCTGCGGCTTTATCGATAGTGCAAAACAAGAATCGCTCGACGCCATCGGCGAGGCAATCAAAGAAAATGGCCGCGTCATCGTCACCGGCTGCATGGGCGCCGGCGCGGATGCGCAGCGCATCAAGGAAGTCCACCCGCAGGTGCTGTCGATCTCGGGCGCAGCGCTGTACGAACCCGTGATGCAGGCGGTGCACGAACATCTGCCACCACAGCCGCAGGCGCACAATCCACTTATCGATTTAGTGCCGCCGCAGGGCATCAAGCTCACACCGCGTCATTACGCGTATTTAAAAATTTCCGAAGGCTGCAATCATCGCTGCACGTTTTGCATCATTCCGTCGATGCGCGGCGATCTGGTCAGCCGGCCGATCGGCGATGTGATGGAAGAAGCCGAGCGCCTGGTGAAAGCCGGCGTGCGCGAATTACTGGTGATTTCGCAGGACACCAGCGCGTACGGCGTCGATATAAAATATCGCACCGGCTTCTGGGATGGACAGCCGATCAAGACCAAAATGCTGGATCTGTGCGAAGCGCTCGGCGAACTGGGCGTCTGGGTGCGGCTGCATTATGTGTATCCGTATCCGCACGTCGACGACGTGATTCCGCTGATGGCGGAAGGAAAAATCCTGCCGTATCTCGACATTCCGTTTCAGCACGCCAGCCCGCGCATCCTGAAATTGATGAAACGGCCCGCGCATCAGGAAAAAACGCTGGAGCGTATCAAACGCTGGCGCGAGATCTGCCCCGAACTGACGATTCGCTCAACGTTCATCGTCGGCTTTCCCGGCGAGACCGAAGAAGATTTTCAAATGTTGCTCGATTGGTTACGAGAAGCGCAGCTCGATCGCGTCGGTTGTTTCGAATATTCGCCGGTGGAAAACGCGGTAGCTAACGAATTGCCCGATCACGTTCCCGATGAAATTAAAAAAGATCGCTACGAACGTTTTATGGCGGTACAGCAAGAAATCAGCGCCGCGCGCCTGGAGCGTAAAATCGGCACCCAGATTGAAGTATTGATCGATGAAGTAGTCGAGGAAGGCGCGGTGGCGCGCTCTTGGGCAGACGCACCGGAAATCGACGGCCGCGTATTTATCGATCGCGAATATCTCGAGGGCTTCGAGGGCTTGCAGCCCGGCGATTCGCTGCTGGTCGAGGTCATCGATGCCGACGAATACGATTTATGGGCAGTGCCGGCACTGATCGAATGAGTTAGCCGAATGAATCTGATTCTGCTCGAGCCCGAGGACTATACGGCGCCGAATCGCGCTTACCTTCGCGCCGCCACAGAAAATAGCTTAGCCAACGATAATCGCGCGCAGCATATCCGCGAAGTTCTGCAGGCAAAGATCGGCGATATTATTAAAGTCGGCGATGTTAACGGCCTGCTCGGCGCCGCGGAAATTTTACCGATCGACACTGATGGCGTCGCGCTGCATGTGACGCTGACCCAGCCGCCGCCCGCCAAATTGCCGCTCACGCTGATTCTCGCGCTACCGCGCCCGAAAGTATTGCGCCGCATTTTGCGCAGCGTCGCCGAGCTCGGCGTGCGGGAATTGATTTTACTCAACACTTATAAAGTCGAAAAAAGTTACTGGCAAAGTCCCGCGCTCGCACCGGAGCGTATTCGCGAATATTTTATCGAGGGACTACAACAGGCGCGCGACAGTGTGCTGCCCATTATTCGCTACGAAAAACGTTTTAAACCTTTTGTCGAAGATCAATTACCGGCCATCGTCGGCACTAATGTCGGCCTCATCGCACACCCTGGCGATGGCGGTGCCGCTTGTCCGCTGGCACTCAACCGACCCTGCACATTGGCGATTGGCCCGGAGGGCGGATTTATTCCGTATGAAGTGGAAAAGCTACAGCAGGCCGGTCTCGAACAGATTCAGCTGGGCGCACGCATTCTGCGCGTTGAAAATGCAATGACTACGTTGATCTCCCGATTGTTCACTTAGAATATTTCTACCCCTTTTATTTTGTGAATGAGCCTGCACTATAAAACCCAAAAAATACAGTCGCATCTGCACAGGAGATCGGTAAGGGGTACTATTTTCTGGGCAGGCTGTGAAATAAATTTCTTTTATCGAGTCGTCATCCGTGGTTATACAGCTCCGAGCACGTTGGCTTTGACGTGCTTTTAGCAGCATCGCCACCGCTGCCCTGAAAATAATACCCCTCACCGCTCTCGTCACGACCGAGTCAACTCCACCACCATCAGGCAAACAAGGTCGCTAATCCCCACAACAATTTATTCGCTGGCACTACGCGTGACGGCGCGGTGATCGGCTGCTCTTTTCAGAACACTGAAAGCACTCTCGTTTTTACGACGCGACCCCAGAGTCCGGCCAAATGGAAAGAAGCTAACTGGAAGGCGGCATTACAAAGAATTACACCAAAGAAGTTCTGAAAAGAGTATCGATCGGCGCGCCCCACCCACCGAACTAAACTTAGTTACTCCACAATGCGACCAACCGCCAGCTACACTTGTCGACACCACGGCATTAGTATTCCAAATATAATTTGCTCAATGGAGATATCCATGGATCGCACAACGCAACTCGCCGCACTCATCGTCTCCGGTTACCTCTCGACCACAGCTATAGCCGCCAACTACTCCAGCACGATTTTTTTCGGCGACAGCCTCAGCGACGCTGGCACCTACGCGTCGACTGTACAACTGGTGTACCCCGGTACCGGCAAATTCACCACCAATCCCGGGCCAGTTTGGTCGGAAGATTTAGCGGCGACGCTCGGCACACAGGCCAAACCCGCTGTCGATGGCGGCACCAACTACGCGGCCGGCGGCGCGCGCGTCAGCAAAAATCCGGGCTTTCCTTATACCACCAACTTTATCGCCGCAGCGCCAGCCATTCGGGATCAAATCTCGTCTTATCTAACCAGCAACGGCGGACGCGCCGATGCCAACGCATTATTCAGCGTCTGGGCCGGCGCCAACGATTTATTCGCCCTGGAAGATCCGGCGGCAAACACCGCTTATCTGGCCGACCCGCTACCGCAGGTGGCCGGCGAATTGGCCGCGCAAATCGGCCGCTTAAAAAATGCTGGCGCGCGCCAGGTTATCGTTTTCAATTTGCCGGATATCGGCGCAACGCCGGGCAGCATCGCCGATGGCCCGAGCAAGGCGGCGATCACCACGCAGCACACCGAGGAATACAACCACGCCCTGTTCACGCAATTGAACGCGCAGGGCATCAGCGTGATTCCTATCGATACGTTTAATTTATTGCGCCTGCTGGTAAACGATCCGACGCGTTTCGGCTTCAGCAACTCCACGACGCCCGCCTGCGATTTGACGCAGGTACCATCGTCGCTGGTCTGCAATAGCTCGAATTATGCGGCGGGCAGCGATCAGAGCCATGTATTCGCCGACAACGATCACCCCACCACCGGCGCGCATCGAATGCTGGCCCAATACGTGGTCAGCGTGCTCGCGGCGCCGCAACAAATCGCCGCGCTGCCAACTACTGCGGTTACTACGCGCGCCGGATTGCACGACTTGCTGCGCACGCAATTATTTGCCGGCGCGCTGGAGCGCGAACAGACCGGCCGCCATTTTTGGGTGGCCGCGCAGGGACAGAGCGTCGATTACGATAGTTCGACGCTGGATCCGAACGCCGACAGCAGTAATTATCACTTTGCGCTGGGTATCGATCTGCCGGTCTCGGAACAACTGGTGCTCGGCGGCGCGCTCAGCGTCGACCACAGCCACACCGATTATGCCGCCGGTCGCGGCGATTTCGCGCAGCGCGACACCTCGCTAAGCATTTATGGACGCTGGCATACCGAGCCGTGGTTTGTCGACGCGGCGCTGAGCTACGGCGCGCTCGCCTACGATATCAATCGACGCGTGGAACTCGGCTTATCCGCATTCCAGGCGCAGGGCGATACCCATGGCAGCGATTTGTCGCTGCAGCTTGAAGGCGGTTACGAATTTACCAGCGGCGCGATCACGCACGGTCCGTTCGTCGGCGCGGTGGCGCAAGAGGTGCGAATCGATGGCTTCGATGAAAGCGACGGCGAAGTCGCCAACCTCGGCTATGGCACGCAGCGCCGCCACTCGCTGGTCGGCAACGCCGGTTGGCAAGTGGCGTACCGCGCCGCGACATGGTCGCCGTACGCGCGTATCGGTGTAGAACATGAATTCGAGGATCGCGATCACAATCTGACGCTGCGCGCGCTGTCGATACCGGAGGCCAGCACTTTCAATATGCCGGTCACCGATCCGCGCCATACGCGCTATCCGCTGCAAATCGGTATCAGCGGCGATCTGCTGCACCTGGCCGGCTATAACATCGGCATCACGCACAGTATCGATCAGGATTATCAAAGCCGCACCAGCTTCTTCGGCGCCATCTCGACGCGCTTTTAATAGGAGTGCGGTTTAGGTCGCGTCTAACAAAGTTGGTTAGACGCGCAAAGGGGTCTCGATAAAGCCGATAATTCATCGATAAAAAATGGGACCTAAGCCCCACTTTTTTTGCGGTTCTAATTAGCCAATTATTTTGCCGCCGGCTGGGGGCTCGGGTCGGCCAACTGCACCAACTGTTTGTCGAACAAGGCATCCGGCGGATTCAACACCACTGCGTCGCCGCTATCGATCCCCGTGATCACCTCAACCTCGGTGCCGTAATCGCGGCCCAGTTCGATACTTTTCAGCGTTATACGTTTGTCGGCACCGACTGTTGCAACCTGCAGACCCTCGGCGCGAAAAATCAACGCATTGACTGGCAGGCGCAAACCGCGCGCGCCGCCAAACTGCATGTGCACCTCGGCATACGAGCCGGCAAGCAATTCGCCGCTGGCATTATCCAACTCGATTTGCGCGAGCAACGTCCGCGATACCGGATCGATAGCCTCGGCGGTGCGAACCAATTTACCGCGATAAGCTTTGCCCGGACGATCCGCGAATTGCACGTCGACCGGCATGCCGATTTTAATGAACGACGCATAATTCTGCGGGGCCTGAATATATACGCGTAATTTATCGCTGGCCGCGATGCGAAATAGCTCGCGACCGGTACCGGAATCGACCAACGCGCCGATATCGATATTGCGTGCCGTGATCACGCCGCTAAAAGGCGCTTCGATGCGCTTGAAGCCCTGCAACTCGCGCAACCGCTGCATATTGGCGCGCGCCGATTGCAACGCCGATTGCTTAGCGGCTGCATCGCCGACTTTTTCATCGACATCCTGTTTCGATACCGAATCGGTCGACAGCATTTCGGTCCAGCGTTGCGCCGTGCTTTGCGCCAAGCGATTATTCGCTTCGGCGGAAGCGAGATCGGCCTGCGCCTGCAGCAATTGCTGATCGACTTCGGGCGCGTCGATTTCGGCGATAAGTTGGCCTTTTTTGACCTTCTCGCCGATGTCCACCAGCCAGCGTTTTAAATAACCGCTGGTGCGCGCATAAATCGGCGCATCGGCGAACGCCTGTACATTGCCCGGCAATATCACCTCTTCCGCCGCGTTATCCTGCGTTGGCTTGATAGTCGCGACGATGGCTATCGCGGCATCGTCGGTGCTACGGCGCAGCGCCGTCTGCGCTTGCATGCGGCCGGCAATGCCCAATAACACCGCCGCGATAATCGCTACCGCGACGATAACGAACGTTCGGCGCTGACGCCGCGCCGCCTGTTGATTGACTGTATTCATCACTCTAACGATTCTCTTTGGTTGTGTTAGTTGCGCCGCGGCGCGAGTAACAAGCACGGAAGATCACCGGCACGAAAAACAGCGTGGCGACAGTCGCGCTCAGCAAACCGCCGATGACCGCACGTCCCAGCGGCGCGTTTTGCTCGCCGCCTTCGCCGAGCCCGAGCGCCATCGGCACCATACCGATGATCATTGCCAGCGCCGTCATCAATACCGGACGGAAGCGCGTAAAGCCCGCCTCAAGTACTGCCAGTGTGGCATCGCCCCCGGCATCCAAGCGCTCGTGTGCGTAACTGACGATCAAAATACTATTGGCCGTCGCCACCCCCATGCACATAATCGCGCCGGTCAACGCCGGTACGCTCAAGCCCGTGTGCGTTAAAAATAACATCCATACGATGCCGGCCAGCGCGGCCGGTAATGCGGCAATAATAATCAGCGGGTCGAGCCAGGATTGGAAATTCACCACAATGAGTAAATACACCAGTACGATCGCGAAGGCGAGGCCAACATATAGACCGTTGAATGAGCTGATCATAGTCTCCATCTGACCGCGCGTTTCGATGCGCACGCCTTTCGGCAATTGCTGCTTCGCTTCCTCGACGATGGCGTTCACCTCTTTCGCCACGGCGCCGAGATCGCGATCCTGCACGGCGGCAAAAATATCGATCACTGGCTGCACATTGTAATGCGACACCACGCCGACGCCGGCGCTGCGGCTGAAATCGGCCAAGCTACCCAAAATTTGCGGACTCGTTTCGGCGCCGCCGCCCACCGGTAAATTACGCAATGCATCGAGCGATTCCAGCCGATACTGCGGCATCTGCGTGGAGACCGAATAATTCACGCCATTTTTCGGATCGAGCCAGAACGCCGGTGCGGTTTGAAAACTGCCGCTCAGCGAAATCAGCATATCGGTGGCGATATCGCGCTGCGTCAAGCCGACCTGTTGCGCGCGCGAACGATTCACGTCGACACGCAATTCCGGCTGATCGAAGGCCTGTTGAATGCGCAAATCCACCAGGCCTGGAATGCGCCGTAACTTCTCCATCATTTGTTGCGCGGTGGCGCGATTGGCCGCCATGTTATTGCCGACGATCTGAATATCGATAGGTGCGGGCAAACCGAAATTAATAATCTGCCCGACGATATCGGCCGGCAAAAAAGCGAATGTCACGCCGGGAAATTGCTTCGGCAACTCGCGGCGCAGAGTCCGCACGTAATCGGCGGTCGGTCGATGATTTTCATGCAAGGAAATTAAAATATCGGCATCGGCCGAACCTATCGGCGCCGAGTTGCTATACGACAAATTGATACCGCTGTTTGGCAATCCCACATTTTCGACTACGGTAGCCAGCTCCTCCGCCGGAATAATTTTGCGCACCGCCTGCTCGATATCGCTGCAGATCTGCGCGGTTTCTTCTACGCGCGTGCCGGTATGCGCGCGCAGATGCAGTTTGATCTCACCGCTATCCACGCTCGGAAAAAAATCGCTACCCAACCACGGCCCCAACACCAATAGCGACAACACCACCAGCGCCATGAAGCCGCTCAAAAAAATCCGTGGGTAGCGCAGCGCCGTCTTTAACAGATCGAGATAACTCTCGCGCACGCTTTCGAAGCGCTGCTCGAAATTGCGCTGAAAGCGTTGCGCCAGCGATGGCTTACCTTCGTCGTGCGCCTCGGCCACGTGCGGGCGCAATAAATATTTTGCCAGCGTCGGGATTAGCGTTCTCGATAGAATGTACGAGGCCAACATCGCGAACACCACCGCTTCGGCCAGCGGCGTAAACAAATAATGCGAAACGCCCTCAAGAAAAAACATCGGCACGAACACGATACAAATAGCCAACGTCGAAACCAGCGCCGGAATCGCAATTTGTTGCGCGCCATCGAGAATAGCGGCCTCCACCGGCTTGCCCTGCTCGAGGTGCCAATTGATATTTTCGATCGCCACGGTGGCGTCGTCGACCAAAATACCCACCGCCAGCGCGAGGCCACCGAGCGTCATGATATTGATGGTTTCGCCGAGCGCCGACAGGGTGATGATCGACGCCAGCACCGATAATGGAATCGATACGGTGATGATCAACGTGCTGCGCCAACTGCCGAGAAACAGCAATATCATTAACCCGGTTAACGCCGCCGCGATAACGCCTTCGTGAATAACGCCAGCAATGGCGGCGCGCACGAACACCGATTGATCGGCGAGCGCACGCACCTGCAGCGCCGGCGGCAGACTATCGATAATCTGCGGCAGCAACGCTTTGACGCGATCGATAATCGCCAACGTCGATGCATTGCCGGTTTTTTGAATCGTCATTAACGCTGCGCGCTTGCCATCGACGCGCACGATATTGGTCTGCGGTACGAAGCCATCGCGCACGTGCGCGACATCGCGAATATAAATAGTCGCGCCGTTGACCGTTTTGATCGGCAGATCGTTGAGTTCATCGACGCTCTGCGGGCTGCCGTTGAGTCGAATGTTGTATTCGTAAGGACCGATTTTTTGCGTGCCGGACGGCAAAATTAAATTCTGCGCGCCGATTGCATTGGTGACATCCTGCGCCGAGAGACCTTTGGCTTGTAACTTTTGCGGATTCAGATCGACGAGCACGTTGCGCTGCTTGCCGCCATACGGATATGGAATCGCCGCGCCCTGCACCACCGCCAACTGCGTGCGCATAAAGTTGTTGCCGAGATCGAATATCTCCGCCTCGTTGAGCTTATCGCTCGCCAGCGCCAGTTGCAGCACCGGCACGGTGGCGGCGTTGTAGCTCATGATGAAGGGTGGCGTGGTGCCGGGCGGATAACCGCGTAATACGGTCTGCGATATAGCGGTAACCTGACTCAGCGCCAAATCTATTTTCGTTCTCGGCTGGAAAAATATTTTAACCACCGCAATGCCGTTCAGCGATTGCGATTCGATATGCTCGATATCGTTGACCGTGGTGGTCAGTACGCGCTCGTAGTTGCTGACCATGCGGTTGGACATTTCCGACGCCGGCAGGCCGGTGTAGCTCCACACCACGCTGATGACCGGAATGTCGATGTTCGGAAAAATATCGGTGGGCGTGCGCAACATGGCCAGCGGGCCGAGAATGAGCAACAGCAGCGCCAGCACGATGAAGGTATAGGGTCGCTGTAGCGCGACGCGGACAATCCACATGAGAGATCCTTGAGCCGAAGACATCTCCCTCGTCAAACCCTTCGGCTCGACGCACTGATCCGCTTGGCGACTTTTTGGGCGGATCGTGTGGCGATGTAACTAAAACAAACAGCGGCTGGATTAAAGTGTAACTAGGATAGGAGTAGTGGGTGAAAGAGTAACGATTATTGGGTCTGAGCGGAAGTGCTACGGCACCGCAATATGACAAATAATAAGGAAGCTAACTCGTTGCCGGCGGGGTCCTCGGCGATAATTTACGCTGGCGCAGTTGTTACTGTCACCGCGTTAAGACTATCATCGGCTGTCTAAACCGTATCAGAGAATTTCTCGATGGAATTAGCTGGCCCTTTGACTGTGTTGCAAGTGAATGTGTTGCAAGTTAACGATTCGCAACTATTCGCCTCGCACGTCGCGTCGCCCGACGGGACTCGCCCGGCAGTGGAGTCCGACAAGCTGGCTGGCGAGTTCGATAGCCAAACGCGACATCCAAAGCCGGCGCGCTTCGATGACATTCTCGGTCAAACATTAGCCGGACCGTTATTCGCCACCTGGTCGCCGATTGCTGTTATCAATCCCACCGCGAAATCGGGCTCAGCTAATGCCAGCGTTGCGGCGCTCGATGCCAACGGTCGCCGCGATGGACGTAAACGTTCGCGCCGCTAGCCATCCTTATCCATCCTTAAATCCAGGTTCCCCCGACCCATCACCGATGAATAGCCAAGAAACCATAAACCCGGACCCCGTTCACTCGGACACCACTATTCGGGGAAACAGTCCCTTGATGACCAAACCCGGCAAAACCGGCCTGGCGCGACTCTTCGCCGCCACCGGCTATTCCATGCAGGGCCTGTGCGCCGCCTGGAAGCATGAGGAAGCATTCCGCATCGAGGCCACGCTCGCCTGTCTGTGCGTACCACTGGCATTTTGGGTGGGCCGCGATCTAACTCATAAGCTGCTGCTGGTGATTTGCTGCGGGATAGTGATCATCGCCGAGCTAGTCAACTCCGCGATCGAGGCGGCGGTCGATCGCTTCGGCTCGGAGCAGCATCCGCTATCCGGCCAGGCCAAGGATATCGGCTCGGCAGCGGTGTTCACCAGCCTGGTTTTGTTTTTGATCGTCTGGACTCCCTCGCTCTGGCAGCGCTGTTTCGGCTGACTTCTTATCTACAGCGCGGTCGTCGATTCAGGTTGACAATTGCGGCGCAGATATGAATAATCGCGCCTCTCAAATTTTTACGATCTCGATCTCGAGGAGTTAACGGTGGCGAATACTTCACAAGCACGGAAACGTGCACGCCAAGCAGAAAAAGCCCGCCTGCATAACGGCAGCTTGCGCTCAATGGTACGCACCTATATCAAGAAGGTCGTTGCCGCTATTCAAACGGGCGATGCGGAAAAGGCGAAGACTGCTTACGCGGCAGCCGTACCCGTAATCGATCGTATTGCCGACAAAGGCATCATCCACAAAAACAAGGCCGCTCGCCATAAAAGCCGCCTGAATGCGCAGATCAAAGCACTGGCTTTACAAGCCGCTGCCTGAGGACGATGACCTAAGAACCATGAATTAAAAAAAGCCGGCTTCGAGCCGGCTTTTTTATTGGTCGACTTTTAACTGGTCGAGCAGCCTGCTTGTATTGCGCTACTGACCCGGTTGTTCGGCAACCACCGCTTCAGCCTGACTCAATAAACTCTTGATCCACAACCAGCCGATACCGAGATATTCGTGCAGCGCAAACTGCGCGCGCTGCAGACCATCGGCACTGGGCGCCGACCAGTCGCGCCAATTCGGATGCGGATTGAAGCGATCCAAAAAATGCGTGGGCGCCGGCGTCGGCCGTAAACCTGCGGCGGCGAATAGCTGCATGGTGCGCGGCATATGCGCCGCCGAAGTCACCACGGCAAAGCGCTGTTGTCCGACCATCGGGGCCAGCAACTGCACTTCCTGCTCGGTGTTGTGCGAAAGAGGTTGTAACACGATATCTTGCGCGGCAATGCCGAGCGTTTGCGCCACCCTCGCCATCAATTCGGCACTGGGCTCCGCTTCGCCGTTGCCGCCGGATAGAATCAGCTTGCTGCCGGGATTGGCGCGATAAACCGCAATGCCTTCCAGCAAGCGATAAACCGCCGCCGTATTGGGACGATTGGTATCGGGCAGACGCAGTGCCTCCTGCTGACCGGCACCCATCACCACCACGAACGTCAGGTTATCGCCCTGGCCATTCCATTTCGGGTAGCGCTCCTCCAACGGCAGCAGCAGCAAATCCGAAATCGCGGTGCAACTGACCAGGACCAATATTAACCATGCGGCACTGACTAACAGCAGCCCGCCGCGACTGTTGTTACGAAATAAAGTGTTGTTGCGAAATAAAGTATTGCGCCACAGGGCGATGCAACCCAAGCTTAACAGGATGATCACCAACGGCAGCGGCATCAGCCACGCATCGATAAACCCCTCCAGGGCGCGCTCCATTTGTACGTCAGAAGACCAGTAAATTATCGCGGTGTATCATTTCTTCCTCACCCTGATAACCGAGCAGCTCTTCGATCCGCTCGCTGCTGAAGCCGATAATTTTCTGCGCCTCTTCGAGCGCGTAATTGACTAGGCCGCGCGCCACTTCGCGCCCCTGCAGATCGAGACAGGACACCAGATCGCCGCGCCGAAAACGACCGCTGACCGTGCGTACGCCGACCGGCAAGAGACTGCGCCCGGACTCGCGCAGTACGCGCACCGCGCCATCGTCGAGCACCAACTGACCGCTCACTTGCATCAAGCCGGCGAGCCATTGCTTACGCGCCGCCAGCGGTTGCTGTTCGGCGACCAACAGCGTGCCCAGCTCTTCGCCATCCGCCAGCCGCACCAAAGCATTCGCCTGCCGTCCACTGGCGATGACGGTATGCGCGCCAGTGCGCGCCGCCAAAGTCGCCGCGCGCACTTTCGTTAGCATGCCACCGCGCCCGAGCGCACCGCCACTGCCACCGGCCATTTGCTCGTAGCGAGGATCGCCGGCACAGCCGCGAGCAACCAGAGCCGCAGTAGGGTCCTGACGTGGATCGCGCTCAAACAAGCCTTCTTGATCGGTGAGAATGACCAGCAGATCGGCATCGATCAGCGTGGCCACCAATGCGCCCAACGTATCGTTGTCGCCGAGCCGGATCTCATCGGTCACGACCGTATCGTTTTCGTTGATCACCGGAATCACGCCCAGCCGCACTAACGTTTTTAGTGTGCCGCGCGCATTGAGATAGCGATCGCGCGCGGAAATATCGTCGTGCCCCAACAATACCTGGGCGGTATGTAAGCCATAGCGTTGAAATTGCGATTCGTAGGCTTGCACCAAGCCCATCTGACCCACTGCGGCCGCCGCCTGCAGTTCGTGCAGAGCATGCGGACGCGCTTTCCAGCCGAGACGCGCCATGCCCTCGGCCACCGCCCCGGACGACACTAACACAATCTCTATACCGCGCCGGTGCAGCGCGACAATCTGCTCCACCCAATGCTCGATGCCTTCGAGATATAAACCGCGGCCATCGTTGGTTAGCAGCGCGCTGCCGATCTTCACCACCCAGCGGCGCGCGGCGCGCAATTCTTGTCTCGGTGCCATCTCGCTCAAACCCAGCCCTTTATTCAGCAGCCCTTGTTTAATCAGACTTAGTTCAGCCAGCCCTTTCTTCGGGAAGGTCAATAAACATTAATCCATCAGTACGGCGCGTATTCGACTTCCACATCGAAATCATCGTCGTCGTTGCCGGCACTCTCGTCGCGCAGTGTCTGCCATGCCGCGCGCCGCGCCGCCGCCAATGCTTGAATACGCTCGCGCGACTCGGACTGCATGGTCTCCTGCAACTCGCGCTCGCGCTCCGCCAATTCGGAGTCGGCCGCTTCGGCCAGCCAGCGCGCCTCGAGATACGTCATGATGTCGCCGATCAATTCCTTGGTGCCATCGCCGCTGATCGCCGCCACTTCGTAGACCGGTCCGGTCCACTGTAGGCGCTCGACCACTTCGCGACAGCGCGCGGCGCGCTCCTCCACGGGCAGCAGATCGACTTTATTCAACACCAGCCAGCGATCGCGGCCCGCCAGGGTCGGACTGAAACCCTGCAGCTCGGCTGCGATGCCCTCGACCGCGGCAGCCGGATCGCTGCCGTCCGGCGGCAGCATATCGACCAGATGCAACAGCAACCGCGTGCGCGTCAAATGCTTCAGAAAACGAATACCGAGTCCCGCGCCCTCGGCAGCGCCGGGAATCAAGCCCGGAATATCTGCCATCACGAAGCTGCGATGCGCCTGCACCCGCACCACGCCGAGATTCGGCACCAGCGTCGTAAACGGATAATCCGCAACTTTCGGCTTGGCCGATGAAACAGCACGAATCAGCGTGGATTTGCCGGCGTTTGGCAAGCCTAGCAAGCCGACATCGGCCAATACTTTCAATTCCAATTTGAGGCTGCGCTGCTCGCCCTCGGTGCCCTTGCTGGTCTGGCGCGGCGCGCGATTGGTCGACGACTTATAGCGGGCATTGCCCAAGCCGTGCCAGCCGCCGCGCGCCACCAGCAGACGCTGACCGTCCTGCGCCAGATCGCCGAGAATCTCACCGGTCTCTTCATCCATAACGGTGGTGCCGAGCGGCACGCACAGCACGACATCGTCGCCGCTTTTGCCGGTGCAGTTGGCGCCCTTGCCGCTCTCGCCGCTCTTCGCCTGATAACTACGGATGTAGCGAAAGTCCACCATCGTATTGACGCCGGCGCTCGCCGCCAGATACACGCTGCCGCCGTCGCCGCCGTCGCCGCCGTCGGGACCGCCGAACGGGACGCTTTTTTCCCGGCGAAAACTGAGGCAACCGTTGCCGCCGTGGCCGGCCTGAACTTTGATGACTACCTCATCGACGAATTTCATTGCTGCCCGACTCGATCGAATTCGATCATATGAAAATATTAATTAACCGCATTGCAACTAAACCACATTACAACAACGCTGCGATCGCACCCTCAACAGTCCGACCGACGCGCCTTGCGGGATTTTACACGCTCGGCGAGCGCAAACAAAAAAGCCCCAAAAATTGGGGCTTTTTTCACCATCCCGCCCTAGCTTAGGCGGCGACGATATTCACTACCTTGCGTTGCTCGCGACCCTTGGTCTCGAACTGCACGACGCCGTCGATCTTTGCAAAAATCGTGTGATCCTTGCCGAGACCAACGTTCACGCCCGGACGAATTTTCGTGCCGCGCTGACGTACGATGATGCTGCCCGCGGTGACCACTTGGCCGCCAAAACGCTTTACGCCGAGACGCTTGCTCTGCGAGTCGCGTCCGTTACGAGTACTACCGCCTGCTTTTTTGTGAGCCATTGCCGCTCTCCACTAGTTAATTCATTAGCCCGAGCACTCGAGCGATCGTCGATTGGATAACAACATCCGCTTACGCGTTGATACCGGTGATCTTGATAGCCGTGTACCACTGGCGATGACCCATCTGCTTCATATGGTGCTTACGGCGACGGAATTTGATGATCTTGATCTTGTCGTGACGGCCCTGCTCGACGATCTCGGCGGTGACCAGGCCACCAGCCACGTAAGGAGCGCCAATCTGCAGTTTGCCGTCTGTGCTGACGAGTAATACTTTGTCGAAATTAACTGTTGCGCCGGTGGCCGCTTCGATCTTCTCGACTTTCAACACTTCGCCCGGCTGGACACGGTGCTGTTTGCCACCTGCTTCGATAATAGCGTAGGTCATTGCTTCGTACTCCGTAAGAGCCTGCTTGCAACTTGTAGGTAGTACGGGTTTCGTACTGAATCCGGTCGCGACCGGGACAAGTCAGGCAGCGCGCGGCGTCGGCCGTTTGCTTTGGTTTAAATCGGCCATTACTGTCGGCCACCACTAGAGGGCGACGGATTTTACGCAATGGTCGCGCGGAACACAAGACTGGGGCGCTTATTTCCCCGATCCGGCCTCAACGCGCGGCCGAATGGCGCTCGTCGACGACGAAGTAGCGCGTCAGGGCGCGGTCGAGGAAGTGCTCTTCGTCGGCGGCGATACGCGCCGCGATTTCCGGCGAGGTGGCGATGACCATCGCTGCGTCGTAAGCCGCCCGATCCGGATACCAAGTCTCGGTGATTACATCGAAATCCGGCGCGGTCGCGCCCGAATAAATATAGGCCCCCGCCAAATCGATAAAATTGCGGCGGTACTCGCACATTTGCGGCAGCAGGCTCCACATCAGCGGCGCATGATTGTTTTCGTAGTAGGCGATAAACGCCTCCTTCGACAAACCCTGCTTCTTTTTCAACAATGCGATCGCTTTGAGCATACAACCCTCTCGAACAATTAAATAACGTCCGCACTCAACCCATGCCTTTTTTGACGAATACCATCCGACCTTCGATTTAGTTTCGCCCTGCCATAAACCATCCCGGCAAATACAAGCGCATTACGTTAGGCTGTACTCCATCATAATGGAAATACCAATTGATTCATCATTGGCAAGCGGATCAATTGAATCAGGCGTCTCTAAGGGTTTAAAACCAACTCTCTCAAATAGCCTTTTCGCCTTGTCATTAGTATCTCTAACAAATAGCGTTAATTTGTCCGCTTCGATATCGTTTGTGTCGCTGCGGAGAGCCCTAATCAGTAGATCTAAAGCTCCCCCTCCATACCCGCTTCGTGCATATGCCGGAAAAACCACAAGGTAGGTTACTCTGACTTCGCCTATCTCCGGCTCAGGTTGGCAGCGAGCAACCTCTCTAGCTCTTCGATAAACCCCATAAAGACTGCCGACACCCAATATTCGAGCCAACCGGAATGGCAAAATCAGCTTCTCCAATGCACGGTAAATAACATTACCATCCGACGTGTCAAGCCTGACAAAACCGACCGCCTCTTTCTTATCCATTAAAATCAAAAAACGCATGTAGCCGTTGGCTCCCAAACCACCAACAACAAGCAACAATTCTCTCAAACACTTCTTAAGCTGTGCATCGGTTTCCGAAGCGAAGATATACACAAAGACATACCGAAACTGAGCCACGAGCTGATCGACGATTTTATCAACATCGCCCAGCTTCGCACGAACGGTTTTTATTGACCTAAAACTATCCACGGCCTCCTTAGCAACCATTGCCTTTATTTCCTCATCTGACAACCCGGAAGATGTCCTCCAAAAATCTCTCTTAAACTGCGTAACTCTTTCATCCGGTGAATCGACATCATTCCTAAAAAAAAATTTAGGCATCAAAGTCAACTGATGAGAGTGCACCATATTAAAAACCAATGGCACACATGCCAGCGCTACTGCCACCCAACTGAACATCACCGAATCTCGACCTCGAATCACATTCTGTTCGGCAAAAACAAGGGCAACCACCACAAAAAAAAACACCAAGGTATTGACAGCCTGAATCCGCATCTCTACAGGATAATCGTAAAGATCCGAATTCCTTGGCACTTTATAACGCC
>Ga0265327_10000097_pt1 | contig 193156 bp, 152 predicted proteins | sample 41621metaG_FD_202089 | JGI IMG/M metagenome (GOLD analysis project Ga0265327, IMG submission 202089) | Rhizosphere microbial communities from Carex aquatilis grown in University of Washington, Seatle, WA, United States - 4-16-21 metaG | ecosystem: Host-associated > Plants > Roots >...
TGTACAACAATCGACGACCTCATCTTTCTCTAGGCATGAAAACGCCACAACAAGTACATAAAAAATCCCGGCTACTTGAGGCAACCGGGACTATTTAAAATCTGTCAACTTTTTTCAGGACTATTCAATGTTTGTTGGGAATACTTTAATCGAAAAGGGCATTGTAGATAACACCGGTAATAACGGCTACTTTCTCAGGCACTTTAAACATAGAGTCTTTAGTGCTGTGTGCTACAATACTTACTTTACCACGACCTTTATCGAAGCTGTTTTTGATATCGTCGAAGTTAACAACGGCCATAATTACAAAAGCAGCTAGTATAGAACATAAGACGGTTCGTATATAAAGACGGTATTTTACGTAAAGTGCTTTCATCGCCTTGAGATTTTCGATGTGAAGTTAGGATAAAAAATAATACGTGACAAAAAAGTCTCGCTGATAATATAGATCGTTCAACAGGCAAAAATGTTACAGTTGCACATGTACCCGGAATGAAAAAATATTGGCCGGACCACGGTCTTTATTATATCCCGGATGCACACATAGTTGATAATCGCCTGAAAGCCAAATTGGATAAGCCGTCGGTTTGAAATTATAGTACATCTCGATCACTTCCTCCGGTGCGTAATTTAATTTTCCGTCGCCAATAATAAAACCATAACCGCCGGCTGCGATGTAGTCGCGGTGGTCTTTTGAGATCCCGTTGACCAGGAGCGCCACACCGCCATTGTCGTCCGCGCGACGCCACATATTGCCATCCAGATTCAGGCCAAGACTAGCCGTTTGGTCGATTTCCGTAAATGCCCAGCTTTCATTTTTACCGTCATTCCAGCCCAGACGGGCAAACATGCCGAGGTTTTTATTCAATACCTGGTCAAAACTGATACCCAATCCTGTTTTGGTACGTCCTGCTTTACGCGTGGCAGTTATATCTATGGTATCGGTCAGGTTTCCTGTTGAAACGGCTTGCTGATAGCTGCCCATATTGGCGTTATTGTGATAACCGAGTAAACGAATGTTCCCGTCTTTGCCAGCCAGCTTATAATTTTTGCTCACCTCCGCGTTCAAGCTATAAGCCTGGCTGAGATCCGTATTGAGTTCGGCGCCATTGGCCACCTTGGGAAGTGCAGACAGTGCTGCTTTGTAATTCCAGCTGCCTTTTTGTACCTCCGCTGCAAACGCATAAGTGTAGCCGCGTACGTTTGCCGCAAAATCCCAGGCGCCATTATTCATCAACGCCCAGTTCATAAATTGGGTACGAGGCGTATTGGCATAAGCATTATTATCGAAAAGATCGCCCATGGCGTATTTGCCGACAGTGAAGCGCAAATAGTCTTTAGGCTCGTAACCGCCCAGTTGGTTGGCGTCGTCCTGTTGTACTTCGGTTTCAGATCCCAATGCGATCGTCTGTTCCAGGTAACCGCGGCCGAGATAAAGCGTTGGGGCAGGGTTGCCGACACGGGTGGTTTCGCCGTTGGAAGAACCGGCCATACCAAGCGCTCCGCTGAGGCCGCTGCCTCCGGCAATTTCAGGGTTGACAATTACTTTGGCACCTTTCCACAACCGGATGGTCAGGTACATAGTGGCTGTTAGCGAATTTTGTTTTTCTTCTTTTCCGATCAGACTGTTCGTGCTTTCGTAAGGCGAATGCATTTGGGGCTTGTATTGATAGATATAGGTGGTCTGAAAGTGGAGGTTAAACCGTTTTACGGTATCTTTCGACTCGTCTTTGAGCAGGTTAAAGTGATCCGCTTTTTCGACCTGAGCGAAAGAGTCCGCCCCATAAGACAGCAGCAGCAGTGTTGCTTTTAAAATTTTTTTCATCCGCAGATTGATAACTGAATAACTGACCTTAATTAATTTCGGGCGCAAAGATGAAGGAAATTTTTTATGAAATAGATTAAATGTGCGGAATGACTGCGAGGTATAATTTCTCGCCCGCGATGCCGCACCCCGATTATTGAAAAATTGCCTTCAATGGATTGCGTGGTAGCATGTAGCCCTCCGTAGCCGGTACAATATGTTTTAATAAAACATCCTTCCCACAATATCGTGAGAAGGATGTTGAATGTTTTTATAATAAGCCGGTACCAGTTTCAGTTTCGCTGAAGGTCTAGTTGCCGAATTCGCTCAGGAATTTAATGCGCATCATCTGCAATTGCTCGATGCTCACGTCACGGTCCTTAAATTCTTCATAAGCACTATCCAGGTTGTCGTCATGACTGGCGCGGAAATAATCGAAGATATCTTCCTGCTCATACTCGTCGAGCTCCTGTTCAATACAATAGTCCAGGTTTAGTTTGGTGCCGCTTGCTACAATGGTTTCCATTTCGGAAAGCAGATCCTGCAGATTGAGCCCCTTATTTTTCGCGATTGTTTCCAGCGGAATTTTTTTGTCGATGTTCTGGATGATGAACACCTTCATGCCGCTTTTGTTTACTACGCTCTTCATTACAAAGTCATCAGGCTTCACAATCTCGTTTTCCTCCACATAGCTGGCTATCAGCTCCACAAACTTACGCCCGTAGCGCAACGCCTTGCCTTTACTCACACCCTGGATCTTTTCCAGTTCCTCGAGCGTAGTAGGGTAGTTGGTCGCCATATCTTCCAGCGAATTTTCGAGGAAGATTACAAATGGCGGCAATCCTTTCTCTTTTGCCACTTGCTTGCGCAAGTCTTTCAGCATTTCAAACAGCCTGGTGTCAAGCGTAGCAGCGGCATCGGCTGCAGCCACTTCTTCTTCCTGAACGGCAGCCACTTCTTCATAATTATGATTGAGCGCTACCATAATCGAATAAGGCTTCTTCAGGAATTTATGGCCTTTTTCGGTGATCTTCAGCAGTCCGTATTCTTCAATATCCTTGCGGATCATACCTTCGAGCATCATCTGACGGATCAGCGATTGCCAGAAATTGGCATCCATTTTCATGATCAGACCACTACCAAAAGATTTCAGTTTATCGTGGCGGAACGTCTGGATCTGTGGATTCGATTTACCGAGAATAACATTTACGACATAGTCGATATTGAAACGTTCGTCCAATTCGTTGACGGTATCCAATACGATTTTAGTGCTGTCGCGCACTTCCAGTTTTTCCTTCGGATTAAGACAGTTATCGCATTTTCCACAGCTTTCGCCGGTATATTCCTCCCCGAAATAATGCAGCAAAAGTTTGCGGCGGCAAACACCGCTTTCTGCGTAAGCTAATGTTTCGGAAATCAGCTGGGCACCCATTTCGCGCTCACTCAACGGTTTGTCGCGCATCAGGTGTTCCAGTTTCTGAACATCTTTATAAGAATAGTATAAAAGACAGTTGCCTTCCAGTCCGTCACGGCCTGCACGACCGGTTTCCTGGTAGTAGTTTTCCAGCGATTTCGGAATGTTGTAATGCATTACGAAGCGCACATCCGGTTTGTCGATTCCCATACCGAAGGCAATAGTCGCCACAATTACGTCCACTTCTTCCATCAGGAACGTATCCTGACGCTGGGCGCGGGTAGTGGCATCCAGACCTGCGTGGTATGCTACGGCACTGATGCCGTTTGCCTGCAATGTCTGCGCCAGTTCTTCTGTGGTCTTACGGTTGAGCGTATAAATAATACCACTCTTACCTTTCATAGAATGAATGTATTTGACCATGTGCTTGAGCACCTGTTCTTTCTTGCCTTTGGGTACGATCTCATAATAGAGGTTCGGACGGTTGAAGGAAGAAACAAATACATTTGGTTCTTGCAGTGCCAGGTTTTTAACAATGTCATCCTGGACTTTTGGTGTAGCAGTAGCGGTGAGCGCAATGATTGGCAAATTTGGATTGATCTCTTCGATCATATCGCGCAGCTTGCGGTATTCCGGCCGGAAGTCATGCCCCCATTCCGAAATGCAGTGTGCTTCATCGACGGCTACAAAAGAAATATTGATATCTGAAAAGAAGGAGATATTTTCTTGTTTGGTAAGGGTCTCCGGCGCTACATATAACATTTTGGTGTGTCCTTCGAGAATGTCGGATTTCACCTTTTTCTGTTGTGTTTTGCTCAGCGTAGAGTTCAGAAAGTGTGCGATATGATCGCTGCTGCTATAACCGCGGATCAGATCCACCTGATTTTTCATCAGCGCAATCAACGGCGATACGATGATGGCAATTCCTTCACTCAAAAGAGCCGGTAATTGATAGCAAAGCGATTTTCCGCCGCCGGTGGGCATGATCACGAACGTGTCTTTCCCAGATAAAATGCTTTTGATAATTTTTTCCTGATCACCTTTAAAGCCTTCAAAGCCAAAGTGTTCATGAAGTGATTTTTTTAAATTGATTTTAGATTTAGCAGTTGCCATACCAGCTTCCATACACAAATTATTTTACCAGAGGTAATTATTCAAACATCCGCAAAGAATATATAAGTCTCCCGAGTAGCGTTAAAAAGGATTGCGAATTTACAACAGTCAAGTTAAAAAAAGTAAAAGAAATATACAAACTTATATTAAACTGTTGTTAATGGGTTATATTTCAGTTTTTTGCATTCGGTGTTGTGGTTGTTTTTCATGATTATTCGATTGCAAGGTAATGTGATTTAAAGTCATAATTTTTATCAAGAAAATTGGTTAGCTGCACAAACTGACCGGGGTTGCGGAGAAAATTCACCTTGGAAATGTCGATGATCAAGGTTTTGGAGATTTCCTGTTTTAAGTACTGTTGATATACGTTTTGCACCCGTTCCAGGTATTCGTCCGGAATCTGTTGCTCATAATCACGACCCCGGTTATGAATATTGTGTTGCAAACGGCTTACCGGCGCATGCAGATAAATGAGCAGATCGGGTGCCGGAAGATTCGGGTCAATGATATCGAACAGGTTCTGAAACAACTCGTATTCCTCATCTTTAAGATTGATGCGGGCAAACAGTTTGCTTTTGATAAAAATATAGTCGGCGATAATCTTTTCCTGGAAAAGATCAGGAGTGGCCAGCACTTCTTTGAGTTGCTTATACCGGTCGGCCAGAAAAGAAAGCTCCAGCGGAAATGCGTAGCGTTCGGGTTCCTGGTAAAATTTTGGCAAAAAGGTGTTGTCGGCAAATTCTTCCAGCACGGTACGGGCATTATAATGCTCGGCGAGCATATTGGTAAGTGTAGTCTTACCTGCACCAATATTTCCTTCTACTGCAATGTAACGGTAATTCATAAGAGAAAATGCCCATGTACTCGACTGGTGGGCAAAAATCCGAATAATCTGCCTGATTTTGAACACATTCAAAAGAAAATCACGAAATCCCCCCGCAAACGGTAGGTCTGTTGGCAAACCGACCGGTATATTGCGTCCTTATTCGGGTTCATTTCTGGTTTTATAACGACGAACCGGAAGCGGATCAGGACAATGTTCCAGCAGTTCTTTCATTGATTGGCCTAACAACGGATGTATTTTGCCAGCTGCGATCTCGGCCATTGGCGTCATCACAAAGCGACGGTCCTGCATATAAGGGTGGGGAATAACCAGGTCGGGCTGCTGCACGACAGCATCATTATAGAGCAGGATATCGATATCGATGGTACGCTGGCCCCATTTTATGTGGCGTTGCCTGCCGAGGTCTTGCTCCGTTTGTTGGGTGCTGCGCAGTAAGGATTCAGGGCTGAGTTCGGTTTGCAGGCAAATAGCCTGGTTCAAAAAATCAGGCTGATCTTGAAGGCCCCAGGCGGCTGTTTCGTAGAGGGATGAGGATTTCAGGATTGGGCCGCAATTTTTAGACAGCGCTGCGCGTGCCTGCTCCAGGCGCTCTTCCCGGTTGCCCTCGTTACTGCCTAATAAAATGTATACTTCATTCATTTGGAGATGTAAAGATAGTTGAGAATGATAACTTAGATTTGTAAACAGTAATATTAAAACAACGCTCGATGAAACAATTCTTTAAGATGTTTTTTGCCTCGCTGCTGGCCATGGTTGTGGCGGGTGTAGTAATGGTGGTTATCGTCATAGCCATTATTGCAGGCCTGGTATCGAAAACGGTATCTTCAGAAAAAGAGAAAAAAGTATTGACCGCTTCTGTGCTGAAGATCGATCTGGACCGGTCGCTGCACGAACAAGGAGAAAACAATTCCTTTTCGATGTTCAGCAACGACGAACCTTATAATGCGGGTTTATACGATGCGGTAAAATCGATCCGGAAAGCGGCCGGTGACGACAAAATCAAAGGTATTTTTATTAAGCTGGACGGTACGCCGAATGGCTGGGCAACGCTGCAACAGTTGCGTGATGCGCTGGATGCATTTAAATCGAGCGGGAAATTTATCTATGCCTACGGCGAAAGCATTCCGCAAAAAGCTTATTATGTAGCGAGTGTGGCGGATAGCGTGTATCTGAACCCGGTGGGTAGCATGGAGATAAAAGGCCTGGTATCTCAGCTTACATTCTTTAAAACAGCATTGAGCAAACTGGAAGTTCAGCCGGAAATTTTCTATGCCGGCAAATTTAAAAGTGCGACAGAACCTTTCCGTGCCGATAAGATAAGCGATGCCAACCGCGAGCAGATTACGGCTTTGCAAAATAGTATCTGGGCAACGTTTTTGACTGCAGCAGCGAAACATGCCGGTACAGACACCGCAACTGTTCATGCACTGGCAACCAGTGGCTCTATCCAGTTCCCGGCCGATGCGTTGAAGAGCAAGCTGATCGACGGCTTGTTGTACTGGGACGAGGTGGAAGACCGTATGCGTGCCAAAATGGGGCTGAAAGCAGATGAAAAGATCAATTATGTTTCGCTTGACGAATACAACGATAGACTGGACATTGATGGTAAAGCGAAAGAGGGTAGAATCGCAGTGCTGTTTGCTGAAGGAGATATTGTGGATGGTAGCAAAGAAGATGATTACCAGATTGCGTCCGAAGATTTTGTAAAAACGATCCGTACGCTGCGCAAAGATGATAAAGTAAAAGCCGTGGTGATGCGTGTAAATTCTCCGGGCGGCAGTGCGCTGGCATCTGAAGTGATGCTCCGTGAATTGCAATTGCTCCGTCAGAAAAAGCCGCTGATTGTTTCTATGGGCGATGTGGCTGCTTCCGGAGGCTATTATATTTCCTGCCAGGCCGATAGTATTTTCGCGATGCCCAATACTATTACCGGCAGTATCGGTGTATTCAGCATGCTGTTTAGCGTGGAAGGCCTGATGAAAAACAAACTGGGCATTAATTTCGACGAGGTAAAAAATGCGCCGTATGCCGATTTCCCAACCATGTCCCGGAACCTCACGCCCGATGAAGCACAACGCATGCAGAATGGAGTAGATACGATATATCATATTTTCAAAAGCCGTGTAGCAGCGGGTCGTAAGATCTCTGAAGCAAATGTCGACAGCATTGCGCAAGGCCGGGTGTGGACAGGTAAAGATGCACTAGCCATTCACTTGATCGATGCCTACGGAAATCTTGATCGTGCCATTCAAAGCGCGGCTGCAAAAGCGAAATTGAGCAATTATAGAGTAGTTACTTATCCGGAGCCGGTCGATAAATTGGAAAAACTGTTTCGCCGCGTAAGTCGTGCCAATGCATCCACTTCGGCGCTTACCAAACAGATGATCGAAGAAGAACTGGGTGAAAATTACCAGTGGTATAAAGAGTTTAAGTCGTTGAAGAAGATGAACGGTAAAACTATGATGGCCATGCCAACAAAACTATCGTTCGACTAAAGAGCTGTTTAGCAAGTATAGAAGCCCGGTTGCATTGCAGCCGGGTTTATTTTTTTGTATTGGCAAACCGTTTCCGTTACTCGTCCGTAAGTAAAAATTGACAAGGGCTTTTTTTTAAAACTTAAAACATAACGTATGAAACGCTATTTGATTATGCCATTATTGGCCGTTACCGTCATGTCTGTAACTGTCACTGATACCTTCGCCGGGAAAGGCAAAGAAAAGACCGTAATGGTGGGCGGTGCTCCCATGTATCCATCCAAAAACATTGTCGAAAACGCCGTCAATTCCAAAGATCATACCACCCTTGTAGCTGCTGTAAAAGCTGCCGGCCTGGTAGAAACGCTGGAAGGCACAGGGCCGTTTACAGTATTTGCGCCTACCAATGAAGCATTTAACATGCTGCCAAAAGGCACAGTGGATAATTTGCTGAAACCAGAGAATAAAGACCAACTCACAGCCGTGCTTACTTATCACGTAGTAGCTGGTAATCTTGATTCTAAAACATTGATGGAAAAAATAAAGGCGGGAAACGGCATGGCAAAGCTTACTACCGTAAATGGGGAAGAGCTGACGGTGATGCAAAAAGGCAATATGCTGTGGGTAAAAGACGCGAAGGGCGGCGTGGCCCAGGTGTCTGTTAAAGATGTGTACCAGAGCAATGGGGTGATTCATGTGGTAGATCATGTTTTGATGCCATAGCATATATTGCCCGCTTCATAGTATCTTTAGGGGGAAATTCGTTTTCCCCTTTTTATATTATTATATCTGTGAAAAAAGAGTCCATCTCGGTATTCGACATTTTTAAGATCGGCGTAGGTCCAAGCAGCTCTCATACACTCGGCCCATGGCGGGCTGCATTGCGTTTTCTGGACAGTATTGCCGCCAAAGAAGACCTTCAGAACATCGCATCGGTTAAAGTGCTGCTTTACGGATCACTGGCCAAGACAGGCCATGGGCACGGCACGGATGTAGCCGTTATTCTTGGGCTTTGCGGTGAAGATCCCGTAACATTTGATGTAAATGAAATTACACCGCGCATACGACAGATTGCGGAGCAGAAAAAGATGAAAGTCGGAAAGGTCAAGGAGATTGCATTTGATCCGGAGGTGGATGTGGAATTCCTGATGAATGAGAGCCTTTCGTTTCATCCCAATGCGCTTACATTCCTTTGCAGCTTTGAAGATGGCCGCGACATAGCAGAAACATTCTATTCTATCGGTGGCGGATTTGTCGTCAAAGAAAACGAGCAGGGCGGTGGCGCCAATGAAGTGGAGCTTCCTTTCCCGATCGAAAAAAACGCAGACCTTTTGCACTGGTGTATGAAAACCGGGCTCAGCATTAGCGAAGTGGTCATGGAAAATGAATCGGCCTGGCGTAGCGAAGCCGCTACTAAAGCGGGTGTGCTGAAAATATGGGAAGTAATGCGCGACTGTATTTATCGCGGCTGCCATATCTCCGGGGAATTGCCAGGTGGTTTGCATGTAACGCGCCGGGCAGCGGCGCTGAACAAGCGATTGCTCAAAGACAAAACGTACAATAATTATAAAGAGTGGCTGGATGCCATTCGTGAAGGTGGACAGCAATTTAAGTATACACTCGATTGGGTGAGCTGTTTTGCGCTGGCAGTAAATGAAGAGAATGCTTCTTTCAGCCGTGTGGTAACGGCTCCTACCAATGGCGCCGCAGGCGTAGTTCCGGCAGTACTGCAATATTATATTGCCTTCTGCGATGGTTTGGACGAAGACAAGATCGTTCAATTCCTGTTGGTCGCTTCTGAAATCGGCAGCATCTTTAAAAAAGGTGCGACACTTTCTGCTGCAATGGGCGGCTGTCAGGCCGAGATCGGCGTATCCTCAGCTATGGCCGCAGCGGCACTTACGGAATGTTTAGGCGGTAGCATTCGCCAAAGCATGATGGCCGCAGAGATTGCAATGGAGCACCATCTGGGTCTTACTTGTGACCCCGTTGCAGGACTGGTGCAGGTACCGTGTATTGAGCGTAATACCATGGGGGCTATTAAAGCAATCACCGCATCGCAACTCGCCTTGCAAAGTAATCCGGACAATGCCCGCGTATCGCTGGATGCAGTAGTGAATACGATGTGGGAAACCGCACTGGATATGAATCATAAATATAAAGAGACCGCAGAAGGCGGACTCGCGACCAATATTCCGATCAGCCTAAGTGAATGTTAGTTTTCACAAGGTTTGTAAAAAGGTGACGATAATTCGTCACCTTTTTTGTTTGGCGGCCGGATAATGCTTTTTAGCGGTGGCGCAAGTTGCGGTTAAGCGTCATTATAAAATCAGTGAATTCTGTCATTTGAAAAATAGTATGAATTATCTATTTTGGCGCGGTTTCCCATATTCGATAATTTATAGATTTATCATGTTTTCCCGTAACTCTGTCATCACAATCTTGTTGTTGTGTCTTGGTTTTTTTGGCGCAGCAGCTGCCGAGAAAAACAGGTTTCTCAAAGACGATCCCGGATCCATCAAACAATATGTATTGCAAAAACAGTGGGATATCGCACCAAAAGCAAATGCCGTTGTTTTGTTTGAGCGTGCGGTTTTTTCTATTTCAAAAGACGCCGGCGGTTTTTATGTTACACGCAGTGTGCATTGTATCATCAAAATCCTGAATAAAGACGGAGTGGCAGCAGCCGATGTAGCTGTGCCGGTCCATTTTTCACAATCGCATGCGGTAGCTTTTAAAAAAGTGAAAGGCACCACCTACAATGTAGAAGATGGTCAACTGATAAGCCAGCAATTGGCGCCTGAGCAGATCAAAAAAGATGTGGTAGTGAACGGCGTTATCTCGGAAAGGTTTTCATTGCCATCGGTAAAAGAAGGTTCTGTGATCGATTACAGCTATCAGATCGAAGAAGATATGTCCACGTTTTTTAGTTGGGATTTTCAGGAAGACATTCCGAAAGTGTACAGTGAAGTAGTCGTGATGTACCCGCGTATTCTGAATGTCGGTGGCATTACCCAAAGCATTTATACCTTCGATAAATTTGACGATACCAAAGCCAATGTCGCCGATTCTTTGGTGCCGCTGGCGTATAGCGGATCGGTAGAGGCGCTGGAGCGCGATGATGTGGCCATGCATTGGGTGCGCAGAAATGTTCCAGCCTATGAACCGGAGCCTTTTGTTTATAATGTGTACAATTATACGGAGAGAATAGACATCCAGGTTTCAGGTATTTATACCGGCATCGGCAACGGTAATATTTATGGTACCTGGGACAAAGCAACGGAGTATCTCTATAAAAACGAAGAGTGCTTCCAGTCTTTGTCGAAACGGGAGGGTTTTCTGCGGAGTGATATAGTGCGTCTTACAAAAGGTCAGCCAGATGAATTGAGCAAAGTCAGAGCGATCTATGATTTTGTGCGCGATAGTTTTCAATGTACCGGGTACATTGGCTTGTGGTCGGCCAATCTCCTGGAGAAGGTGTACGAAAGACGGCGCGGCAGCATTACAGAACTAAACATTTTACTCATAAAAATGTTGCGTATGGCCGATCTGGAAGCTAACGCCGTATTGCTGAGCACGCGTAATCATTTGAGATTGGTGGCGCAATATCCGCTGCTTACTCGTCTCAATTATTGTGTTTGCCAGGTAAAGCTTGCCGACAGCACGTATTACCTGGATGCTTCTTCCCGGAATATGCCATTTGGTGTGTTGCCGGTAGACTGTTATAACGGTTATGCACGTGTCATTAACGATGATAATGGTGAAGCCGTCAATCTCGATCCTTCCTTGTTGCTGGAAAAAACAGTGGTAGCAATTCATACGACCAATGATGAGCTGAATAATTACCAGTTGAACGAGACGCTGAGCTTTGGCTGGAACGAGTCCATCGGATATCGTTCGAAATGGAAGAAAGACAGTGCAGCGATCAAAAAATTTGTGCTGCAGTGTGTGAGAAAAATGCCGATAGAATCTTCCCTGGTCGATTACAATGTAAAAAACCTGGATGAAGCAGATAAGCCGCTGGTTGTTACGATCAATATAAAAGCAAAATTTTCAGGCGACCATTTGGTGATAACACCTTGCATGGTGCGCAGTTTCAACGAAAATCCCTTTAAGGCCGATACCCGTTATTACCCGGTGGAAATGCCGTCTGCTATAGCATCTTCATTTGTGCTTTATCTGAAGATTCCTAAAGAATATAAAATAGGCTCCTGTCCGGAATCGGTCGTTTACCGTATCGATGATCGTAATGAATATCGCTATGTCATCGATAAAAATACGGAGCAAAATACTATTCAGTTGCGCACCGATCTTTTGCTGAAGGACGCGCGGTTTGACGAAAATAAGTATGGCCAGCTTAAAACCTTTTTTAACAGCATGATCGAGTGTCAGCAGCAAATGCTGGTATTGCAGAAATAAATCCTATTCAGATGAAAAAACAATTGCGGAATTTTATTGGTTTTGCAGCACTGGCAATGCCGTTCTTATCGAAGGCAAAATCGGGTATTGAACCTTCGTTTGCGATCAGTAATATTAATAAGTCATTGCTCACAAATGCCAGTGCGGTGGTGCGACACTACGACCGTGAACTGGAAATTACGGCGACGGACGATGCCACTACACGTACGCATATCGTATTGACCATTCTCAACGAAAAAGGGCAGCATTATGCGGCCGCTGTTGAATTTTTTTCGTCCCTGTCAAAGATCAAAAAAATGACAGCGGCAGCTTACGACGAAAATGGCGGATTGCTGTATAAAGTGAAGGAGTCGGAATTCATTAACCGGTCGGTATCTGACCAGCCTGGCTATTATGACGATAATAAGGTGCGCTATTATGATTTTCCGAAGGCGAAATATCCTTACACGATTGATGTGTATATGGAAACGCAGCAGCTGCAAACTTTCTCTTTACCAGACTGGGCACCACAAATCAGTGGAGACGTGGCGGTAGAAAATGCAACCTTTACGGTTACTGTGGCTCCGGATTATCAGCTGCGCTATAAAGCGCTTCATGTAGCCGACGCACCAGTTATAACGGGAACCGAACAGCGCTCGTATAGTTGGAAAATAGCCAATGTGGCGGCGAGCCCCGATGAACCGATGATGCCGGAAAGCAGGCTGTCGCGGCCTTGTGTTTTACTGGCGCCAACCAAATTTGCTATAGAGGATCGTAGCGGTAGGATGACCAGTTGGCAAGACTTCGGCAAGTTTCTGTATGATTTGAATGCCCGGCGTGATATTTTACCCGAGCCGGAAAAAAAGAAAATTCATGCGCTGGCAGATAAATGGTCCGACCCACACGAGAAGATCCGGGTATTGTATAAATATCTGCAGGATAATTTTCGCTATGTGGCGGTAGAATATGGTATCGGCGGCCTTCAGACGCTGGATGCGGGCTTTTTGTGCAATAACCGTTATGGCGACTGCAAAGCGCTGAGCAATTACATGATGGCCATGCTCAAAGAAGTTTCCATTTCGTCAAATGTGGTGGTTATTTCGGCGGGCGAAATACCACGGGTGAAAATGCAGACCGATTTTGCTTCTTCCCAGTTCAACCATGTTATTTTATGCGTGCCCCTTGTACAAGATACCGTCTGGCTGGAATGTACCAGCAGCGATCTTCCTTATAATTATCTCAGCGATTTTACGCAGGATAGAAATGCGCTGATGGTGACGTCCAATGGTGGTGTGGTAGTGCATACGCCGGTTTACGGAACCGGTATCAACAAAACGGTGCATCATGCAACAGCCTCCATCAATGAGGATGGCAGTCTTTCGGTAAAAATGGATAATCATTACACCGGAACGCCGGCAGTCAGGGTATTTCATGCGGTCACTCATGTTTCTCAGCACGAGCTGGATCAGTATGTTAGCAATAAATTCAAGTTGCCAGGATACCAGGTGATCCGGTTTGACTACAAGCAGAAAGACGATGCCGCCATTATGGCAATGGATGAAATGATGGAGTTCAATGCCGCTAATATGGTGAATCGCAGTGCCAGCCGCTTGTTTGTAGATGCAGACCTGGTACCGGTAGATATGAGCATCCCTTTTACTACGGATACACGTAAAAATCCGTTTTTCTTCCCGAGCTCCTTTGCATTGGAAGACCATTTCGAAATCGACTTGCCGGCAAATGAGACCCTTGAATTTTTGCCAGAACCAGTGGCGATAAGTTACCCTTTCGGCAGTTATTCTTGTACTGTAACGCAGTTGGGAAATAAGCTGATCGTGACCCGCACACTACAGCGAAACAGTGGAGAATACGAGGCATCAGCCTATGCCGATTATGCTGCTTTTGCCGATAAAGTGAATGCCGGCAACCAGATTAAAGTGGTATTAAAACACCAGTAACACATATTTTTCAAAACATTAAGACATGAACTTAACCTCGAAAAACCTTTATCGTATAGCCGTGGTCCTGTTATGCAGCACCATTTTCTGTCAGCCAGCAAACGCAAAAGATAATTTTAACGAAGAATATTTTTTACGTAATCTGCGGCAAAACAGTTTTGCAATAGATCCTGCTGCGCCCGCTGTTGTATTGTTTGAAAAATCTACTGTCGAGATTGTTCCCGAGAACGGTTGGGTAGTTTCCCAGAAAGTACACCGCATTATTAAAGTACTAAAAAAAGAAGGGCTGCAATATGCTGATGTCGCAGCACGGGTATTTAACGTGAAAGGGAGTTATTCAGAGATCAGGAAAATTTCAGGCACTACCTATAACTTGGAAAATGGCGTACTGAAACAGCAGGAGCTGAATACCGACCTGGTGGCTTCCGAAAAAGATTATCTGGTACTGGTTAAAAAATTCAGCATGCCTTCCGTTAAAGAAGGATCAGTTATCGACTATACTTATACGATCCGTCATGATTTTTCGCTGATGTACACCGAATGGGAGTTTCAAAGCCCGATCCCTTGCCTTTACAGCGAACTGGAGACAACTATCCCTGCTTTTTTTAGTACGCAATCCATCACGCAAGGGGTACCTTATTTTTTCCCGCTGCCAAACGGTCCGCGCAAAACAGCAGATTCATTATTGCCAGCGGCCTTCACTTATTCGGAGCTGATTAGCGGAAACGAATTTAAAAACAGTCATTGGGTGCGCCGGAATATTCCTGCCTTGCTGGATGAGCCTTATGTTGCCAGCATGGAGAATTATGCCGAAATGATCAAACTACAGATCACCGGGGAAGTCACCGCTCATAATGTAAAATTGAATTTTCTGAATACCTGGTCGAAGCTGAATAAGATGTTGTATGAGAGCTTTGATTTCTATCGTCCGTTACTGGTTCGCCATGAAGATATAGGCAGGGTGGCGCATGAACTGACGGATTCGCTTACCGGCGATGTAGACAAGGCTAAAGCTATTTATAATTACGTGCGGAAAAACATCTCTGCGAAATCCTATTCCGGCATCTGGTCAACGAAAGATCTTAATGACGTATTTGTAAAAGGCAGCGGTACGCCCGCCGAGATCAACCTGGTGATGATTGCGATGATGAAACGGGTGGGGCTTAGCTGTGACCCGGTTATCCTGAGTACGCGGGATAATGGTAAAATACATGAAACATTTGTGGCATTAACCCGGTTTAATCATACTATTGCCATGCTGACTTCCGGCAATGATACGTACTATCTTGATGTCTCTGAGAAATTCAATCCGTTTGGTGTATTGCCGGAACAATGTTACAATGGTTACGCCCGTCTTATCAATGAAGATGGTGCAGCTGTGTCGTTATTACCTAAAATGAATAAGGACAGAGGGATGGTTGCTGTGACCACCGAAAACGCAGATCTGAAAAATTACACCCTGAATTTTAAGCAATACTTTACCAAATCGGAGGCTGCCGAATTACGCGAAAAATGGAATGCGGATACAACAGAGATCAGAAAACATATTGCTGCCGGACTCAAAATACTGTCTGTAAATGCTTCGCTCAAAAACTACGAAATTCAGAACCTCGACAATCCCGAAGCCACACTGCTGCTTAATTATTCAGTGATTTTAAACTGGCCTTCCGGGAAGACAATGTATTTTACGCCGGTGTTTATGAATCGCTATACGACCAATCCATTTAAAGCCAACGAACGTTTGTTCCCTATAGAAATGGCCGGTATTACCGATTACTCTTATTCACTGCAGTTAAAAATTCCTGAGGGGTTTGCTGTGGAGGAAATGCCGAAATCAAGCATTACTTCGATCGATGACCAGGATGAGTATAAGTTTATGACCGAGTACGACAAAGAGCACAATATGCTCCGGATTAATGCAAGGCTCCAGTTGCTGCGACCGGAGTTTGAGGTAAACGAGTACAGTGTGATGCGGGCGTTTTTTGATAATGTGCTTGCAGCCAATCAACAGAAAATAATACTGAAATAGTATTTGCTTGCGTAGCTGTATAAACGCTTTAATTTTCACGGTGGAAGCGGTGTTGGGATAGTTTATGTTATTAGTTTCCTATTAAGTCTTAAAACAATTCCGTTTCGCATTGATTTTATTATTTTCGTTTCTTCTGGAACATTCAAATAAGACATAGAGGATTAAAGTTGCCTATGAAAAAAAAGAAATATAAGCTACCCTACAAAGTCAATATTATGGACATCCTGCCGTTTGAAGAAATTTACAGCTGGCAGCGAGACAAGTTCCATATAGATATTCCACGTCTCGAAAACGGCGAAATGGAATTTGAGATTGCAACGGAAAAGCAGCGCGTCAAATATGCGGCATTGGATATTACCGATGTTTTAGGCGATCTGCTCGACGCGGTCTCCAGAATTCTGCATGGCCCCGAAAAAGACGATGGTGGCGGGTACCGGGCCTCCGACTATATAGCGCAGGTGATTCATGATACCGAGAACGGTATTTTTCTATGGACATTCGTTTATTCTGAAAACCTGCTCCAGGTAGCGATCTGGAAAACCTGGAACGTCGATTTCCTGGAAGAAATGGCCGATTATCATTTCGATGCGGCAAAATACGAATCGGTGAAACAAAAGCCTGTAAAGGATATTACACAGGGGCTCAAATTTTCGGTAGCAATGCGCCCGGATTACTTTGTACTGCCATTGCTGAATGCGGCAAACCGCCTGAAGCAATCCTACAGCGCGCACGATTTTGAAAACCATTGCGCATTTCCGTTTCCGGAAGAACAATATGCGCACCTCAAGCATTGGCTTGACGTGGAATGGCAACCCGAATAATTTCGCCCGTATGGCAGAGTGCCTTAACTTTGCCGCATGCAAGCGTTTTTAAAAACCGTTTTTAACGGACAAAACATAAATGAAAATAATTTCTTTCTCATGGCAGGTCCATGTGTGGTGGAAGGGGAAGAAATTGTAATGAAAACTGCCGAACAGATCGTGAAGATCTGTGAAAAACTTAAGATCCCTTATATCTTCAAATCCTCCTACCGTAAAGCAAATCGTACGCGCCTGGATAGTTTTACAGGCATTGGCGATGAAAATGCCCTAAAAATACTGGCTAAAGTAAAAGCTACCTTCAATGTTCCGGTGGTAACCGATATTCATGCGGCTAATGAAGCAGCAATGGCTGCCGAATATGTAGACGTGTTGCAGATCCCGGCATTTTTGTGCCGCCAGACGGATATTTTGGTTGCCGCTGCAGAAACCGGCAAAATCGTAAACGTGAAAAAAGGACAATTCCTTTCGCCTGAAGCCATGCAGTTTGCAGTGGATAAACTGCGTCAGAGCGGCAATGAGCAGATTGTCCTGACAGATCGCGGTGCCACTTTCGGTTATCACGACCTGATTGTAGACTATCGTGCTATACCCACCATGCAGCAAATGGAGGTGCCGGTTGTATTGGATTGTACGCATTCGCTGCAACAACCCAACCAAACGAGCGGCGTTACCGGTGGCAACCCGGCAATGATCGAAACAATTGCCCGTGCAGGTATTGCCGTAGGCGCCGATGGCTTGTTTATTGAAACGCATCCGAACCCCGCTCAGGCCAAGTCGGATGGCGCCAATATGCTCCGCCTCGATCTGCTGGAAGGCTTGATGGACAAACTCGTTCGACTGAAAGAAGTAGTAAATACATTGTAGAAGAGGGCGCGTAAGCGCTCTCTTTTTGTTTTAATTGTTCCCGTTAGCGCTGTTTACTGATCTTGGCGGCTATATTATCCTTGGTTGGGCAATAACCAATCTTGCAGCTACCGAATCCTCTTTCTCCTACTTTTTGCTTGCCCAAAAAGTAGGCAAAAAAGGCAGTCGGAGCCCGATCACGCCGGGCCTCCGACGGTCGCTCGATTAGGCTAGTTTGCTACTGTACTGCCAGGCGGAAAGCCCTGATGCCAGCCTGTACATCATTGTCGAATTACCGAATCGTCGAATTACCGAATTGCCGAAATGATCTCCCAGCCAATTCCCCTTGTTCCCGTTAGCGCTGTTTACTGATCTTGGCGGCTATATCATCCTTGGTTGGGCAATAACACAATCTTGTAGCTAGCGAATCCTCTTTCTCCTACTTTTTGCTTGCCCAAAAAGTAGGCAAAAAAGGCAGTCGGAGCCCGATCACGCCGGGCCTCCGACGGTCGCTCGATTATGCTAGTTTGCTACTGTACTGCCAGGCGGAAAGCCCTGATGCCAGCCTGTACATCATTGTCGAATTACCGAATCGTCGAATTACCGAATTGCCGAAATGATCTCCCAGCCAATTCCCCTATAGGAAGATGGCATATACAACAAGGTATTGTGTACATCTACCGCATCGCCATGCAGCAATAGCCGGTAATGTGCATAAGCCGCATCACGGATCGGTTTGCGCCCGTAAAGATTCAGGAAATTACTGTGGTCTTCGCCACACAGCGGCCCAAAATTGATATAAACGGCTTGCTGACTGAGCGGTTTCTTTATGTGTTCCCCCATTATCTGCCGGAAGCCGGCGATACGTGCCCATTTCAATGTTCCATCGGTGGGATTGTAATGAACATAAATTGTTTCGCCGAAATGAATTTTGTCCACCCATTTTGCATGCTTTTTCCGGGGCACACAAGGCGCGTTCAAAATAATATGATTCACCCAAACCGATTGATTGTAGCGAATTATAGCGTCGTGTTTGGCAATTTCCCGGATCATATTGTTGCCCATGCTGTGAAAGAACAAAGACAGGTGCCCGGTTCCCATTTTACGCTGATCGCGCAGCATTTTTACTGTGTCGAGCACCGGCATGAAATCTTTATAGCAAATGCGGGCATTACGCAGTGCAAATTTGTAATTCTTGAGTGGCTTGTATGTTGTACGAATGCTGGGATAGTCGAGCAGCAGTACATTAACACCATATTGGGCATTCATCTGCATACCGCGGTCTGCATCCGAAGTAAAGATCTTGCCCATGCCTTCTGTATAAACTACCCAGTCGCGGTTAACATCGGGTACTGCGTGTATTACTGCAATAACGGACGAATAGGGATGAATGTGCCATTTCCCTTCATGAGCATATAGGAGATAGTAGCGCAGGGTGTCGTCGCGCAGCTCACCAATAAACCGGACATTGCCTGGTTGCACATTACGACTGCTGGCAATGGCGATGACCGTATCGGCGGTAGAAAACACAGGCAATGGTTGTTCTGGGTTTTCCAGTATCATGTGTTGCCAAAATGTTTCGCTATTAAAATATTCATAGGGCGACTGGGCTATGACGCGGAAATTGAGCAAACCCAATAAAGTCAATATTATTAGCTTGTGTGCGTAAGACATTGTGATAAAGTTAAACAGAAAGCGATTTCGTTTGAAACGAAGGCAAAAAAAACGAGCCAACGTTAAGATTGGCCCGCTTTAAAAATCAGAAAGTATGTGCAGTTATCGTCTCAGGTCGATCAATGTTGCCTGACTGGCGTCTTTATAGCTGAGGCGAATAATATACATGCCATTTGCCAGCGATTCCTTCAATGCAAAATGTATATCAAAATCACGTTTTAGCGGCAGTAGGTTGATGTATTGAACTTCCTGGCCCTGCATATTGAATACGCGTATGTTCAGGAATTCATCGGAAGCATAGCTGTTCAATGTCCCGCTGATCCCCAGTTCTCCGCTGGTTGGGTTTGGTGAAATAGAAATTGCGCTAAACTGGTTGCTGATATTACCAACACTACTTTGGATTTTAATTGTCAGTTTATTACTGGAAGCTGTATCCGGTTGCTGGCAGTAAATACTGCTGTGCAGGAATACAGAAATTACGTCTCCGTCTGCCAACGTGTTCGTTGTGTAGGTTGAAGCTGTCTGTCCCGCAATATTTGCACCGTTTTTGCGCCATTGATAGGTTGGCACGTTGCCGGCATTTACAGGATTTGTAATAAATGTTACGGTCTGCCCGCTCGAAATGTTGGTACCCGGATTGGCAGTAATAGTGACGGATGGTATTGTGGTTGGAGGTGCTATCATACTGATGGCATTACTCAGCGCAGTTGTAGTGGTGACACACGGTTTGTTGGATGTCAGCTCGCAGGTTACCACATCGCCTGCCACGAGTACGTTGGTTGCCAGAGTGGCACCGGTAGCTAGGTTTACACCATTTTTCTTCCATTGGAAAACTGGATTGTTTCCACCGTTCGTTGCTGTTGCTGCAAAGGTAAGCGTAGTGTTGGGGCAAGCTATCGTTCCAGAGTTTGCAACAATGGTTACAGCAGGTGTTGTTGCTGGATTTACTGTCATCAGCAAACCGTTGGTTCCAAAAGGTATCGACATACAGGGCAGATTGCTCGTTATTGTACACGCGACAAGGTCCCCGTTCACAAGCGCATTGTCAGTATAGGTGTTTGTGTTCGTACCGACATTGATGTTGTTTTTCTTCCATTGATAAGTCGGGTTCGTACCAACGTTTGTTGCTGTAGCCGTAAATGTTACAGAAGTACCGGAACAGATCTGGTTGCCGTTTGCGGTAGATGTTACCGTAACGATCGGGCTGGCATTGTTTGGAATAACCGTCATCACAATCTTATTGCTCGTGTCCAAAGTAGTAGTAGCGCATTGCGGATTGGTATTGATCGTTACCCATACGCTATCCTGATTGTTTAGTGAAGACGGATAATAGATGGCGCTGTAACTGACGATGCTGCCGTTTTTTCGCCATATATAGGAGGTCGAACTACCTGCGTTCGTAATGGTTGTGGAAAATGAAACGCCCGTGCCCTGACAGATTGTATCGCTTAATGATGAAACCGCGATTGTCACATTTGGTGTCACCGATGGTGTTACATTCATCGTGATACTGCTGCTGGTAGCAGTTGGCGTTGTCACGCAGGTAAGACTGCTGGTCAGCACGCAAGTGATCACATCACCGGTCGCAAAAGTATTATCCGAATAAGTGGTGGCGTTCGTTCCGACGATGAGACCGTTTTTCTTCCATTGATAAGATGGCGTAGTGCCGCCGTTTGAGGCATTGGCTGTAAAGGTGACATTAACGCCCGCACAGATATTGTTGCCCGGATTGGCGGTAATAGTTACAGACGGAGTCACCGGCTGCGTTACGACAACCGAAATGGTGTTGCTGGTAGCCGTTGGAGTAGTGGTGCACGGCGCATTTGAAGTCATCACGCAGGTGATCAGATCACCGTTGCCGAGCGCCGATACGGTGAATGTATTACTATTAGTACCTACATTCACCCCGTTTCGTTTCCATTGATAAGACGGTGTGGCGCCTCCATTTACCGGCGTGGCAATAAATGTTGTTGGTGTATTTGCGCAAACATTGGTGCCTTGGTTGGCAATCGTTAGCGATGGTGTCAGTGTCGGATTTGTTGTAATAGTAACAGCATTGCTGACGGCAGTATTGGGCGAAGCGCAGCCATTTGACAGAAGCGTACAAGTAATAACATCATTGTTGTTCCAGCCAGCGTTTGAGTAAGTTGGCGTTGTTGTAGTAGCAATAGTGCTGCCGTTGCGCAGCCATGTGTAAACCGGAGCATTGCCGGCGTTGGTCGAAGTTGCTATAAAATTCACCGTAGTGGCGGAGCATACCGGAAAAGCTGCATTTGTTGCGATACTGATGGTTGGTACTGAGGTTCCGTTAACCAAAAGTGTTGCACTGTTAGAATAAACCGTTGCATCCGGGTTGTAAATTTTACAACGGTATTGGTTGCCATTCATCGCAGCCGTCGCAGCAACATTCAATGTATTTGTAGTAACCGTTGAATACGGTAAGGTGTTCGTTAAATCCGTCCAGGTGCTGCCTTGCAACATTTGCCATTGGTACAGGTTGTTATTGGTGCCGCCGGTTATGGCGACGGTGAAGGTGGCATTGCCGCTGATGCAGACGGTATCGTTAATTGGCTGTTGGGTGATGATTGGAGTTGGATCTGGTTCCGCGATTTGGAAAGCGCCAGTGAAATTGGAGAGCCCTGACGCAACTATAGAGGTAGGTGCTGCAGTACTGTTTAGTCTCGACCAATTGCTGCCATTGTAAAAGCCGGTAAGGAATTTATTGTAATCTGCTCCTGCATCCATATCGCCCGGATCCCAGGTAAAGGAAATGGTACCGCTATTATTTATAAGCACAAATGAAGGAGAAGCGTCGACTGTATAGTAACGGTTTACACTTTTGTTTGGTAGCAATGTGCTGTTTGCAATATCTGGATGATCTGCATTCACCATGCCTACTGTTATCTGTGGTAGAGACAGGGTAGTTGAACCCGAAATAGTTACTGGTAAATAATGATTCAGGTCTCCGATAGGAAAGAGCAGTCCCCCGGTTTGCTGGGAGACCGACAGTTTTCGTTTCAGTTTGCCGATTACCCAACCCTGAAGAACTGCAGGTGAACCGTAATTATTATAAATGTCCGTTACTGTCAGGGTATTGTTCGCGCCGATATTGAAGTTGCCTTTTTGAAGATCCAGCGTATTCGTTGCAAGGTCGCCGATGGTGCTGGTTACTCCGCCGACGTTATTGTTGACGGTAATAAAGCTGAAGCTGCCGGTAATAGTTCCGCCACCACTAATTGTTTGCGGTGCATATGTTGGTGTCTGGACATTTTTTGCAAACGTGATACTGTTGCTGCTGAACTGTCCGTTTGAATTTACGATCAGGTTGCCCCCAAACGTTACAGTATAATATGGATTGGTAAATTTCCCGTTTGCATTAACAGTAAAATCGCCATATACTCTGGATATTCCATTGCTTGGAGCTACGGTACGGACCGTTGTCGGTGTACCATTGATCACAAAATTGCCAAAATTGAATTTGCTACCATCAAAAGAAAAATTACTACCCGGATCGTTAGAGACGCCGTCACCAAAAATAAAGGTGTGATTGGCGCCGGCACTCAGATTGATAAGGTATCCGGTATTTAATACGACGAAACTTGCCGCATGTGGATCTACAAACAAAATACTACCACCTGTAAAAGTTGCAGCGGCTGAAGAAAACGTGAGTATCGCATCGGTAGCGGCAACACTGTTTTGAGCCACGCCACCTGCGTTACCATCAAGGATAAGGCCGCCACCGGTCTGGCTAAAGGTAGATGAAGTGGTATTATTGAGGTAGCCATTCACCGTAAAATTTCCGGATGCTATAGAAAGAGTTCCGTTATTGGTAAAAGGAAATTTACCGCCGCCTGTAGTTCCGCAGGTAATGGTGGCGCCATTTTCATTAAACGTACCATTATTGACGAGCGAGCTGTCTACTCTGAGGCTGGCGCCGGATGCATTTAAGGTTCCGCCGGTGTTGATTTTCAGATTTCTCGCAGCAGCAGGTGCACTGTTGATTGTAACGGTCGTATTGCCGGCGATATAAACCGCATCGTTGGCCGTTGGCACAGTACCAGTGTTCCAGGTACTGCCGGTATTCCAGTTGCCGTTGGCAACGGAGATGAAAATATTTCCCGTCGGCGCGTCCGAGCCAAAATAGAAACTACCCGAAAGGTCGGCATCAGTTAGTCCGGAACGTTGTGCAACGAAATTTGGGCTGGACCCGGAGCCTGCAATGTGCGTACCTGCTACACTATTTGCCTTTACCAGATGGAGGCTGGAGGCAGCGGACACAGGCAACACATCCGCGCCCGTTATTTTTACACCCATTGTTCCCAGTAGGCTGAATCCATTGCCTTCTGTAATGGTCCATGATGTATTACTACGGCTGGCAACAACGCTGGAACCATCGGAGATATTAAGCCCAGTGGTAACCGCCGCCGCCGGATTGTGTGTAATGGTAAGGGTGCCGCCCGCAGCTAGTGCGGTAGAACTGCTGAAGTATACGGACACATTGCGGTTGGAACCATCGTAGCCGATCGGGAAATTGCCTAATATAGACCCAGGTGCGGTAGGAACCGCAGTGCTACCCATCCATTTGGTAAGACCGCCTCCGTTGAGTCTGATTGTTCCGTTATACCAGGCAAACGTTCCGGGTGATGCAATGGCAGTGCCTAACATAAGATTATGATTTCCCATATCGATATCGCCCTGACTCATTGTTAAGGTACCCGGAATTACCCGGTCAAAAGGAATGGATACCGCATAGCCCGCAGGTATATTGATGGTTACATTTGCTGGACCATTGTTAGCTGGGAAGATGGTTGCCGTAGTTGTGCAATTACCCGGTGCATCATAAATCAGCACGGTATTAGCGGCATACTGCATTGTCAATGTGCTGTTGATAGGATTTGCCCCCGTCGTTGAAATTTGTACACCACCTTTGGTATTAACGTCGAAATTATTGATAAGTGTTCCGGTACCCGAAAGATTGATGCCATTAGGATTGCTGATGCGATAGATGAAAGCGCCGGATGGAGCTACATCTTTAAATGATACATTCTGTGTCCCTGTAGTACCGTTAAAATGAAGCGTTGATATCGCGGTTGCACTTTGAGAGCCAAACGTACCGCCGGTTTGATTGAAATTACCTCTGATGTTTATAACTGGCTGCGTGTAATTATTGATATCCATTACGCCGCCTGTTTGTTCGTAATTATTTACATTCAGGCCAGCCATTTGAACTTTTGCAGTACCGGTCGAAATAAGATAAAACGTACCGTTTACCGTAAACTGCGATGAAAGCGAAGAACTGAGCGTTTGGTTTGGACAGTTGTATGTCAGGTTATAAAGCGTATCATTTCCGTCGACGTAAGCACCTGAAGCTGTCAGGCTGGAGATCAACACATTTGATCCCGTAGACCAGTTACAATTCGGAAGCGTCGAGTATTGGGTGTATTTATGTTCATATGTGCCGTACACAGTCAGATAATTGCCATTTACAAACGGTACATTATTATTAGGGCCACTTGCTGCTATGTTTCCGTTTGCAGGTACAATGGCGTTACAATTAATGAAATCAACCTTATTGTAGAGAGAAGTTGCAGACTGATTTATAATTTCGAAACGTCCCGCAATATTGGCGCTGCACTTGGTACTGGCATTTGCAAAAGCCAGGTATAAGCCATTATTGGCACTATCGAGAAAAAGTGCGGAGCCATTATCGATGGAAAGTTCAGCCGTACTGCTATCATAATCAGAATTGAGCTGCAGTGTGTCAACGGCTGTACCGCTAGCTGCTCTGAAATGAGCTGTTGTATTGTTTGTAAATACCAGACGGGAAATGTTCTGGGCAGGGATGTTGGTTACTGTGTCAGAATGTCCACTATTGAACTGGAGAAAATCGCCTATGTTGGTAACTGTTCTGTTCGGTATCCAGTTGGTTGGTTCCTGGAAATCCATGCTGGTAGCGCCTGTCCAGGAGTAAGTATTATGTGTTGTAATACCTTTTCCGGTAAAGTCTGTTCCATTCAGCGGCAGTGTTGAAAAGCTGGTCATTCTCAATGTCCAGTTCGATGTGCTTGATAGTACAGAATCTTCCTGTCCTGGTAATATCGTCCAGTTGCTACCGTCCCAACGCCCTATGGCAAAATTGGGACTACCAACAATTTCTGAGTTTTGATTATAGAATGTCAGTTTGTAACTAATCGAGGAACTGGGCTGATCGTCGGTGAAGGACCAATAAGCTTTCAGATAGTTGCTGCTAGTATCTTGTGGATGATGTTCCGGTTTTAACCGCATGCCTATATAGCGCGCGTGAGTATTGGACGCAATCTGCATCTGAGCGCCGAGCCATCTTGGACTGCCTTTGATGGTGCCGAGCGGGAAAAAGGGCGAGCCATAATTGACCAGCGGAACAAACTGTATATAATAGCCGGTACTATCTGCCGCGATCATATTAGGGGCAGCTGGGTTGCCACTGGCATATATGGTTATGGTAGTGGCAAGATTGGTCAGATTATAATTGTTGAGCACAATAACGCCGTTGTTCACCGTTATTTTTTCAGAAATGGTACGATTGCCCGGCATGTTCAGCTGATTGAACGGCGTTTGGCCAGTGAGCGCTAGGGAAAGTATCGACGGACCGTTCGTTGCCGGCCATTCCACATTGCTTGCTGTCACCGCGCCGGCACTTGCATAAGAAAGGGTACTGTTGGTTGCGGCGTAGCTGAAAGCACCTGTTCCTGTCCAGCTGCCAAGCGCGATCGTATTGATGCAGCCGCTATTTACAGGTAATGTGCCTGTAAGCGTAGCGCCTGCGCCATTGCCTAGTCGATAACTAAGATTGGCTGTTGCACTAAATAGACCTGCAATATTAACGTTTTGATGTGTAGCGCCGGTAAATGAAATACCTGCAGATAAAGTACCTGAATTCGTGATAATGTGGGAAACGGCCTGGGTAAGATCTCCTTTCAGGTTTAATGCGCTAGAAGTAAAGTCTAATGTTCCCTGATATAGATTAACATCACCATTTACGTAGACTGTTCCAGACAGTTGTGTATACCCGTCGTTCTGCGAAAAATTTCTGTTTATCGTAGAAGCTCCCAGCAATAATTTGCCTGAGCCGGTATTATACACTACCACATCACCGGAATAACCGGTGATATTGGCGATACTCGCAGACAGGGTGCTAGCCTGTGACGGACTATTCCAATTAAAATTGCCTACTGTTTGTGCTGTATGGATAGTTGGTGCTGTGGTGGTGACTCCGACTATTTTGATTGTTGATGTCGAATCATAAACCGCATAGGGGATATTGCCGGCGTTTCTTCCATGTATATAATTACTGCCCGCCGTAAACATGATATTGTTGGGTGCAGAACTGCTTGTATTAGTTATGGTGGTGGTAGCAGTACCCGAATCTGCAAACGTACCCGATATCATCGTCTGTCCGTACGTGAGATTCAGTGACGAGGTGCCCTTTGTGATAAGGCTGCCGTAAACATACACCCCCGTTGTATAGTACTGGCCGGTTACATTTATATTGTTGAGTGTAAGACTGCTTCCATTGTAAACAGCCAGAGAGTCACCCAAGGTAAGTGTACCCGCAGATCCTTGCAACGTCACATTGGTGTTATTCTGTACGCTGATTCTTTTAACGGTTTGCGTTGGCACATTGGTAACTGTTACATTACCACCATTCCGGAAATAAAGTGTATCGTCCATATAGCTGGCCCCCCTTGCTGGTGTCCAGTTACCGGCTGCCGCGAAGTTGCCGGAGCCGCCGGTTGCTGTCCAGGTATAGGCTTTAGGACCCGGCGAAATTACAGTGCCTGTTAAGGTGCTTGTGCTGTAAACAGGCCCCCCGATACAGCCGAATGAATTGTATGCAAAAACCGTGTAGGTATAAGGAGTATTTGTTGTATAGGCGCCTTGACTGAAGGTTGTATTCGCGCCGCTATTAACAACTGTGCCATTGCCGATCGTATTTCCACTAAAGTAATAGTGACCATTTGTTGGTGTAGCCGACAACGCCGTTCCCCCTGGTGTCTGTACTACCAGGTATCCTGTAGCGGCAGGTGATGATGCCGTAAAGCTGCCATTAATATTAGTTGTGGTAGACAGTATGATATTTGTTGGCGCTACAGGTGGCGTACACGCTGAGAATGGCGCAAATGTATAAGTGAGTCCCGCAGGCGGAATGCTACTTGAATTAAAATTCATAGTAGAATAGCTGTAACCTGATGACGATGATGTCCAGGAACCGGAGCGGGTGAAATAAAGAGTATTGTTGACGCCTCTGATGCCGGACTGGCAATTCTGTCCACCCAATGCAGTGTTAGTGCAGGTATCGTAAACAATTTGAATATTGTTAGTGGATTCACTTAGCCGGATTTGGAAGCCTATTTTGAACAGGCTGTTGTAGGCGATCGTAAAATTTTTCCATTGTGCCACAAACGTACGGTTGGGTGCGGTGCCAAGTGTTTGGTACTGCAGTTCGGTACTTGCGTTGAGACCTGTAAGATCCATGTCCATACCGCTTACTACGCTAAAGCCAGTGTTGGAAGCATCGATCATGCTATAACCACTACCCGGATCCGTAGTTCCAAGCGACAGGTAGCCGTTAGCGGCAAGATACGCGGTCGTATAGCTGACCCCGTTGAGGCTAAAGGCAAATGGCAAACTTACCGCAGTTCGTTGATTGTCCAGTGACGCACCATTCAGGGCTACAGATCCGCCGGTAATCTGGGAATACGTGCCTGTGGTCTGGGAAAACGTGTAAACGGAAGATAACTGTGCGTCGGATTTCGTCGATATGCCGAGTATACAGCAGAGCACTAATGCCCACAGGGAGGCATTAAACGACAGGATTTTTTTGAGCATAATATTGATATTCCAGATTATTAGGTGTAAAGCGCCGCAAAAGTAAAGAAAGATGAGATCAATTTCACGTTTTCGCTATGTAAACTCAGATTCAATCCTCTTTCTGATTCAGACTGGGGGATGAAAAAATCAGTCCGAACCATTAAGTTTGTTTCCGTTTTACAAATTATGTTCATGAAGTTGAATAAATATATATTACTGACTGCCGCCGGACTACTGGCATTGCAACCTGCAATAGCGCAAAAAAAGAATTTTACGATTGCCGAAGCAACAAACGGCATGTCCACCACGCTGGCGCCCAAAAGCATTAAACAAAGCAGCTGGCAGCCTGGTACCAACAATTTTTTCCAGGTTGCGAACAATGCGTGGGTAAGAACCGCTTATCCATCTATGAAGACGGATACTGTTTTGTCGGCAGATTTTCTGAAAACCGACAGTATGAAAACGTTTCCAACAATGCAATGGGCAGGCAATAGTGTGTATTTCCAAAATGATGATCATTTATTTATCGGGAAGATGAGCAATGGTAAAATCAATTGGAATAAAACAACTTTGCCCGAGGGGGCGGAGAATGTGTTTGTAGACAAGACGACCAATACTATTGCTTTCACAAAAGACAACAATCTTTATTTGCTGGTAAATGGCCAGACTGTACAGGTTTCACATGATAATGACCTGGCCATCGTAAATGGTAAATCAGTACACCGCGACGAATTTGGTATCGACCACGGAATTTTCTTTTCTCCCAAAGGCACACTGCTGGCTTATTACAGGATGGACCAGCGCAATGTGAAAGATTATCCGGTGATTGACTGGAGTGGAAATCCGGCGAAGAACAACAATATTAAATACCCGATGGCCGGCGGTCCTTCGCATGAAGTGACCGTGAATGTATTTAACCCCGCTACGAATAATACAGTGGCATTAAAAACAGGTGAACCGAAAGATCAATACCTCACGGGTGTTACCTGGAGCCCAGATGAAAAATATATTTTTATCGCTGTGCTTAACCGTGATCAGAACCATCTTTGGCTGAATCAATACGATGTAGCTACCGGTGAAAAAGTAAAAACACTTTTCGAAGAAACCGATCCTAGATACGTGCATCCGGAACACGGCATCAGTTTCCTGCCAGGCAGCAACGATCAGTTTATTTACTGGAGCAACAGAGATGGGTTTAAACACCTGTACCTCTACAATACAGACGGAAAGCTCATTCGGCAGATCACGAAAGGGGAATGGGAAGTAAACGAGATTGTAGGTTTCAATAAAGAAAAAAGCCTGGTGTTGATTACGGCGGCTAAAGAATCTCCGTTAGAAAAACATGGTTACGCTGTAAACTGGAAAAACGGCCGCATCACGCGCCTCGACAAAGAAGCAGGCATGCACACCATGACAGCAAGTGAAGATGGTAAATACATCTTTGATGTTTTTAATGGTGCTGGTATTCCGAAGAAAAGTATGATTCGCAGTGTGGATGGTAAAAAAGAAACAGTATTGATGGATGCGCCGAATACATTGGCAGATTTCGATCGCCCGGAAATACGCAATATCACATTGAAGGCCGACGATGGAACGTCCCTTTTTGGCAAATTGATTTTACCGACGCATTTCGACAGCACCAAAAAATACCCGGTAATTGTTTACCTCTACAACGGTCCGAACGTACAGATTGTACACAACCAATTTCCGGAAAGCGGTAATCTGTGGTATGAATACATGGCGCAGAAAGGTTATATAGTGTTTACGATGGATGGCCGTGGCAGCAGTAATCGTGGTATGGCATTTGAACAGGCAACATTCCGCAAACTCGGTACCGTAGAGCTGAGCGACCAGTTGAAAGGCGTAGATTTTCTGAAGTCTTTGAATTATGTGGATGTAGGACGCATGGGTATTCACGGCTGGAGCTTCGGCGGCTTTATGACCACCAGCATGATGCTTCGTTATCCGGATGTGTTTAAATGTGCGGTTGCAGGAGGTCCGGTGATCGACTGGAAGATGTATGAAGTGATGTATACCGAACGCTATATGGATACTCCGCAGGACAATGCACAAGGTTACGAAGATGCAAATCTGCTGAGCAAGGTGAAAAATCTGAAAGGCAAACTGATGCTGATTCACGGTACAAATGATGATGTGGTGGTATGGCAGAACAGCATCAAGTTCCTTAAGAAATGTGTAGATGAAAACGTACAGGTAGACTATTTCGTATATCCCGGTCACCCGCACAATGTACGCGGCAAAGACAGAGTACACCTCATGCAAAAGATTTCCGATTATTTTGATCTGTATTTGAAAAACTAAATCAAAAGTCAAAATTAAAAAGTCAAAATCCCAGTCATTATGTGGCTGGGTTTTTGTTTGTCGTTATTGGCGCGCCACGTTGATTTGTTTAACCATAATGTGATGTTGACGAAGGAAACATCTTGCGAAAATAAGTGTTCGTCGGTTTGGAGCATTTGACACGGATTCGGAAATCCTTTTTATCTGTGGTTTCGACACGCACTGCATTCACATGTCGAACAGCGTAAAAAAGTCTTTTGCGCCGCGGCGCCTCCGGGAGCGAATGTTTGCTTGCGTTTGGAGTCCTCCTCCTCTGGAGGAGCTAGAGGAGGCTTTACTTAAACACTTCAAAACTATATTGCGCGGTACTCCAGAATTCATCCAACGCAATAATCCGTGGCTTAAAAAATGAGATCAGCTCCGGCCAGTCTTCCTGGCGAAAGATACTTACCCCTTCTTTACAAAAGGAGATACGGCTAACGGCTTTGTTTTGCTCATCGCGCGTATCGCGCTGCCAGTGCCATTCTTCGCCAAGCGTTGCATGCAGTACAGTCTTTAGTTCTTCGAATTGTTCATACATCAGTTCGCGCAGAGCAGGGTCCGACATTTCTATCATCATGCAGGCCATTTTGTTTTCAGCGGTCATTTTAAAAAACAGGTTTTTGATGCCCGTTTTATAATTGATCCAGTTGATGCGCATACCGTCGGCAGAGGGTTGCATAGCGATATATTGCCCGAAGGTTTTCCAGAATGATTGCCTGATTGCCGATGCCTGTTCTTTTGAATACAATGGGCGGCAAAGTTAATTTTTTGATTGGTGAATCAATATCGTTTCCTTAAGTCCATGTTTTCGTGTACGCTGCGAAATCGGATTGTGACGTCGGCAAAAAGCCTCCTAGCAAAGACCCTCAGATTGGCACAAATGCGTTGTACTAGCACGTCCGTGGGGCATTGCGAGGACGAAGCATGAGGACGTCGCAATCTGATTTCACGAGAGGAAACCAATTGTTCTTAAGGAATTTTTTAGTTGAATAATTATTTCCCTTCAAACATACGGTTCAACCCCAAAACATCTTTCATCGTAAAAACGCCTTGTTTGCCCGCAACAAACTCGGCTGCCAGCACAGCGCCTTTGGCAAAGCCCTCCCGGTTATGTGCGGTGTGGGTGATCTCTATATCGTCGATATCGGAAGTGTACTTCACAACATGTGTGCCCGGCACATTTTCTACACGATGTGCTACGATCGCAATATCGGCGGGGTTTTCCTCCGTTTCTTTTGTCCAGCGGTTTTTGCGTTCCAGGTGATCGATGATGCCCTCGGCGATTGTGATCGCAGTACCGCTCGGTGCATCTTTTTTCTGCGTATGATGGGTTTCTTCTACGCTTACATTGTATTCGCCGTGGTCGTTCATTAAACGTGCCAGTTGCTTATTCAGCTCAAAGAAAAGATTCACGCCCACACTAAAATTGGATGCCCAGAGAAATGCAGTTTTGTTTTCTACAGCCGTGTATTCGGCATGTGATAAACCTTCATTCCAGCCGGTGCTGCCGCAAACTACCGGCACACCCGCTTTCAGGCATAGTTCTACATTCTCTTTCGCTACTTCAGGATTGGTAAATTCAATCACCACATCGGCACGCTGCAGATTTTCGGCAGTAAATTCATGACGGTTGGCCGTCGCAATTTTTAAAACGATATCGTGGCCGCGCTCCTGGGCAATTCTTTCAATTGCTTTGCCCATTTTGCCATAGCCTACCAATGCAATATTCATGTGGTTATTGTAAGAGGAGTGAAAGAATAGTAAATGCGGCAAATGAAATACTGGCAATGCCGTTCATATTGGCAAACGCCATGTTCACTTTGCTGAGATCGTTGGGTTTTACGAGCGTATGCTGATAGATCAGTAATCCCACATAGATGGCCGTACCGACCCAATACAACCAGCCAAGCTGACCATAAATACCCGCGCCTATTACAAACAAAGCGGCGAATACGTGTAGGATATTAGATACCATCAGTGCTTTCTTCTTGCCTAATGCCGCCGGGATGGAATGCAGTCGCTGGCTTTTATCAAACTCTTCGTCCTGCAATGCGTAGATGATATCAAAACCTGCCGTCCAGGTAAATACCGCAAAGGAGAAAAACACTGGAAGAATATCGAAAAAATCGGTCACTGCCAGAAATGCCCCGATCGGCGCCAATGCCAGACCTGCGCCCAATACCAGGTGGCAGAGCGCGGTGATACGTTTGGTATAACTGTAGAATAAGATCACAAACAGCGCGATCGGCGATAAGATCAGGCAAGACTTATTGATCAGTGCAGTAGTTGCAACGAAGAGCACACTATTGATGATCGTGAAAATAAGTGCGTGCTGAGGTTTGATGATCCCCGCCGGAATTTCTCTTTGCGCCGTACGAGGATTCAATGCGTCAAAACGGCGATCGAGCCAGCGGTTGAATGCCATGGCTGCGCTCCGCGCAAAGACCATACATAGCAGCATTTTGATAAACAGATCCCAACGGAAAGTTTGGTGAAAATAAGTGACCGCCATTGTAAAACCGATCAGTGCAAACGGTAATGCAAAAACCGTATGGCTGAATTTTACCAGCGAAAGATATTGTTTGACCCTTGTCGGGAAAGAAACGGATGTTGTTGTCATTTTGCTTTTACTTCTGCTTCAAAACCAATAGAAATAGCTTCGGCCTGTGCATTGGAATGGATCATCACATTTTTCTGCTGATGTCCTTGTTTATGCGCACTGTTGAATTGTACCAGGATTTCGCCATCGCCGCCCGGAGCAATCGGCTCTTTCGGAAAAGACGGCGTTGTGCAGCCACAAGACACGTCGGTCTTCGCGATCAGCAAAGGCTGTGTGCCCGTATTTCGGAAATGGTAGGCATATTTTACTACGTCGCCTTCGGTGATGGTACCAAAATTATGCGAGGTCTCATCGAACGTAATCGTTGTTTTCGGCATTTCTTTCGCACGGTCCAGACGTTTATCGTTTTCTGTTTTGGGCAACGTGAAGGAAGGACCATGCCCATCGCCAGTCCCTCCGATATGATACTTATTAAAAATCGCCGTACTGCTCACGCCGCTCAGTTCCACCAAAGCAATGGCAAAACAAGAAAGCGTCAATACCGTCAGCAAAACCGTTTTTATTTGAGGATTCATTTTATTCAATTTGACAATTCGGTGATTCGATAATTAGACAATGTTCATATGGCGCAGCTCAACGCCTCTTTAGTAATTCATCCGGCAATTTGAAAATTTGAGTTCGACAATGCTGCAGCATTGATTAAATAATACGGGCCATCGCCGAATGGTCAAATTATCGAATTGCCGAATTAGAAAATGCTATGCTTTTTCTTCCCAGATCTGGGCCAGGTGTACGATTGTCTCTACCGCTTTTTCCATATCCTGCACACTCACATATTCCTGTTTAGAGTGAATGCCCATTTCGCCGGTAAAGATATTCGGACAAGGCAGCCCCATAAATGAAAGACGGGCGCCGTCGGTGCCGCCGCGGATGCTGATGCGTTTGGCCTCCATACCGGCACGGCTATAGGCTTCCGCAGCATAGTCCATTACGTGTGGCTGGTGATCGAGCACTTCTTTCATATTGCGGTATTGTTCCTTGATTGTAAAAGTGGCCTGTACGCCGGGAAACAAGGCAACGGTTTTGTCTACCAGACCTTTTAGCCTTTGCTCGTGTGTGGCCAGTTTGGCCGTATCGAAATCGCGGATGATAAACTGGACAGTTGCTTTTTCCAGCATGCCTTCCATGTGTACGGGATGCACAAAGCCTTCCATACCTTCGGTAAATTCAGGGCCCCATTCGCCATGCGGCAACATGCTGATGAAAGTGCCGGCTGCTTTAATGGCATTCACCATTTTACCTTTTGCATAACCAGGGTGTGCGCTGACACCGTTGAATGTAACCGTTACGGCATCGGCACTGAAGTTTTCGCCTTCCAGGTGACCACGTTCGCCGCCATCGAGCGTATAGCCGAAATCGGCACCCAGTTTTTTCATATCAACTTTATTCACGCCGCGACCCACTTCTTCGTCTGGGGTAAACAGGATGCGGATCTTACCGTGTTTTACTTCCGGATGCTGGATCAGGTAATTGGCCAGATCCATGATAATAGCCACCCCGGCTTTATCGTCGGCGCCAAGCAGGGTAGTACCCGAAGCCGTTATGATATCATCACCGATACGTTCCAGCAGATATGGATGCTCATTTGTATGGATCACCACTGTCGGATCGTCCGGCAAAACGATCGGCTGGCCGTTCCATTTTTCATGCAGCACTGGTTTTACACCGGCACCGCTACAATCCGGCGCGGTATCCACGTGCGAACAGAAACATAAAACCGGGACATTTTCTTTTCCCGAAGTAGCAGGAATGGTACCATACACATAACCGTATTCGTCCAGTTCCGCATCTGTTACCCCGATTACTTTCAGTTCTTCTACTAAAATTCGGCTCAGATCTTTCTGCTTTTCGGTAGAGGGTTGGGTCGGAGACGCCGGATCACTCTGCGTATCAACCTGTACATAACGCATAAAGCGCTCAGTTACTGTATGTTTATAATTTGCTATCGACATGAAAAGAAATTTGCGCGTAAAAATAACCTTAAAATGGGTAAATGGGTAAATAGTTAAATGGTTAATTCGGTAACGTGCTTCATGTGTTGGGATGTAGAAAATGTGTTTTTAATGAGGTAATTGGGCAATGGGGGAGAATGTGATAATTGAATCTGGCAACGCTAACAGTACGCGTTGTCATGCTGCGCGTAGTCGAAGCATGGTGCGCTGGTAGGGACTTGCGCAGGAAGTTCTCCTCCTTTGGCGGAGTTAGAGGAGGCTGAGTTTTCGGAACGCAGCCGGGCTCTGGCCTCTGTATTTTTTGAAAATACGCGTGAGGTGACTTTCATCCGTGAAGCCAAATTCAAAAGCAATTTCATTGATCCGCATATCGGTGTGTTGCAGCCGGGTCTCAATCAGTTTTAGCCGGTAATTGGTGATATAATGCTGCAGGCTTTCACCTAAATGGCGTTTGAAATATTCGCTGATATACGAGGGGGAAATATGGAAGTGCGCTGCCAGCCGGGCCGTTTTCAACTGTTCCGGCTCGTAGATATGCTGGTGGATATAGTTCAGCAACTGTACCGAGGCATCGGCAGTGTCTGTTGCCGGGTTTTGGCTGGTACGTTGTTTGATATTGCGGGCTGCAATGGTGATCATCGTATTAACCAACTGCGTCGTTACCTCATTATACTGCGAAGGCATATTGATCTGCTCCCGGATCAAAGCCTCTACAAGTGCGCGGATCAGTGGCTTGTCGGCTACGTTTTCCAGGATACAACCGGGCAGATGATTGTGATTATGAAAAATAAATTCCATCTGCTGCACCCATTCACGGTTTTGTGTTTTCAGATAACTGTCGTTGAAACGGATAAAGAAAAAACGCGTGCGTTCCCGCACTTCAAACCCGTGCCGGTCCTGCGGAAAAATGAGGAAAAGCTTATCCGGCGCATAAGGCAGCTTGTGCTGGTTGATGAGCTGCACGCCTTTGCCCTCCAGGATAAACACCATTTCAAAAAAAGTCTTCTTATGCTCTTTGGCTATATATTCCTTCGTCTCCAGAAACTCCAGTTCAAAAGGAAGGTAAAGATTCCTGATTTCCATTTGTCTTGTAAAAGTACAAACTAATCCAATGATTGTACCAGTATAATGGTTGGTTGCTGTCGAGCTTTGTATTCAAATAAATAACGCGATGAATACGACCGTTTTTCTGTTGCTCCGCCTCGCCATTGCCGCCAGCATGTTTGGCCACGGGCTGGTGCGGCTACCCAAATTAAATGCCTTCAGTGCCTGGATGACGGGCGCTTTTGCAAAATCGATGTTGCCCCAGGCAATGGTCCAACCATTCAGTTATGTGCTGCCTTTGGCCGAGTTTGGCATAGGCCTTTTTCTATTGTTCGGGCTTTTTACCCGGCCGGCACTTATTGCGGGTGGCCTTACTATGGTATTACTTATATTCGGTACGGCAATGATCGAAAACTGGGAAGCATTGCCATCGCAACTGATACACGCCGCTTTTTTTGCATTGCTGTTGCAGTTTGTGCAGTACAATGACTGGGCAGTAGATCATCTTCTTTTCAAAAAATAGTCACCATGTCAAGCAGAAGAAGTTTTATCAAACAAGGAAGCATCATCGGCCTTGCGGGCATTATGCAACCGTTTCAAACAATAGCATCATTCAACAATAAAGAAAAAATGGAACCTAAAATAAAATCGAAATGGGCCAATGGCGCCCGACTTGTTGTATCGGTATCTATGCAATTTGAAGCCGGTGGTCAGCCGGATAATGCGGAAAGTCCTTTTCCGCAAAATATGCAGCGGGGTTATATCGACTTGCCGGCTGCAACCTGGTATGCCTATGGCTACAAAGAAGGCGTACCACGTATGTTGGACAATTGGGATAAACTGGGTATTAAAGTGACTTCACACATGGTTGGTTCCGCGGTTTTGAAAAATCCTGATCTGGCAAAAGAAATTGTGGCCCGCGGCCATGAAGCGGCAGCGCACGGTATGAATTGGTCTACGCAGTACACGATGTCATACGAAGAAGAAAAGAAATTTATCAGAGACGGTATGGATGCTGTGAAAACGGTAACAGGCGCCCGGACTGTCGGTTACAATGCCAACTGGTTGCGCCGCGGCGAAAATACCTTGAAGATATTGCAGGAATTGGGCTTTCTGTATCATATCGACGACCTGAGCCGCGATGAGCCGTTTATTATACAGGTAAATGGAAAAGATTTTGCGGTTGTGCCGTATACGCTGCGCTGTAATGATATTATGCTGATTGAAGGTCGCCAGTTCTCCGCCGATCAGTTTGCAGCGCAAGTAAAAATGGAATTTGACCAGTTATATGCCGAAGGTGAATTTGCCAGACGTCAGCTGTCAATCAGTTTCCACGACCGTATTGGCGGTACGCCGCAGATGGTAAAAGCGGCCAGCGATATCATCGGCTATATGCAAAAACAGAAAGGGGTTGTGTTCATGAAGAAAGAAGACATCGCGAAAATGGCGTTGGAGGATAAGACTACGATCAGGCAATTCGACAATTAGCTGATTTGACAATTCGGCAATACCTGGTGCGTAATAAATTTGAAATAACTCCTTCGCCTTCGTTCGAGAGACATTCTTTGTCATCCTGAGCGGAGACGAAGGAGACCACCACCACTTAATGTCGTTTTTCTTAAGAAAAATTAGTTTCCCATCGCGAAATCAGATCGCGACGTCCTCATGCTTCGTTCTCGCAATGACCCGCGGGTGTGCTTGCACAAGGCGTTGGTGCCAATCTGAAAGTCTTTGCGAGGAGGCTTTTTTGCCGACGTTGCAATCTGATTTCGCGGCACGTACTAAAACAAGGGCTTAAGGAAGCGATATTGACTCAACATTCACCATGGATGCTCGACTTTGCCGGGGATGACAAGCGTAGCGCATTCACCATTGACCATTCGCGACTAGACAGGTACATTCCCGCATTAATCAGTATTTTTGCAGCATTCCCGCATTTCTCCTAATCAGTTACAACTATGGCAGCAATACAAGGTATTACTTTATCGCAGATCATTACCGTCACGTTTACGCTTTTTGCCGTAATCGATATGTTGGGGTCTATACCGGTGCTGATCGGTTTGAAATCAAAGATGGGTAAGATCGACTCGGTGCAGGCCACGCTTGTGTCGGGCGGGCTGATGCTGGTGTTCTTTTTTCTCGGTGATCAATTGCTCAATATTATGGGCGTAGACATCAATTCCTTTGCCATAGCGGGTTCTATCGTTATTTTTATACTTGGCCTGGAAATGATTTTAGGACATGAACTCTTTAAAGGCGACAGCGATACCAAGTCCGGAAACGTTGTACCTATTGCCTTTCCGCTCATTGCAGGTTCAGGTACGCTTACCACCATTATGTCGCTGAAAGCTGCCTATAATCAATACACCATTCTGATCGGGATACTCATCAACCTGATCATCGTATTTTTCTGTCTACGCTCTATCAATGCCATCGAGCGTCTGCTGGGCCCTTCCGGCATCGCGATGGTGCGTAAGTTTTTCGGTGTAATCCTGCTGGCTATTTCTATCAAAATATTCCGTAATAATGTTGGTTTTTAATCTTGGCGCTTTATTCACCGCAAATGTCAGGAAGAAGGCGATCACACCGCAGATGAAAAGAATAATGCCGTGCTTCCGGGAAAAGGTATCGTAGGTGTACACGCTTGTTCCGTCGGGTAATGTTTTTTTAGAACGCGCTACCGACCAGCCCCATACGGCACAATAAACCGGCACCATCCAAAGAAGCACGAGCCATATGGATGAAGTGGCCAAAAGCCGCAGGAAAGAAATTGCGACCAGGAAATAAGTAAAAGCAATCCAAAAAAAGTCTACGCGCTTCGGCTCGGCTATTGCCTGAAGATGCTCCAGTCTGCGGGTTTCAATGTTTCCATTACTGATGGTCACATTGCGTTGCTGCAAGATCGCTTTGGCTACATTATAGTTGTAAGCGCCCCATTCTTCAGGCTTGGCAAGTACCTCTTCCAGTTCTTCATTTGATAAGGAAAAGAGCATATAGTTTTTATCGACACTGCCGAGATCAACCTGGGTGTGATCAATTAATAACTGGCGGGCGCGGTTAAAATCTTCCTGTGGAATCTTCAGGAATACATTATTGCCATATTGCTGGCCGATAAAATTGCTGTCGAGCACACCGGGTACATTTTCAATTTCTACGGGAATACCTTCCGTTTCTAAAAAATGCTTTACTACTTCTGCTGCTGCTTGTGTGTCGAATCGCTGGAATGTGCGCATAAAATAAGATTTACGGTTAAGGTAAAGGTGCGAAAAATAAATTTTTAATAAGACGATCGGCCAACGTTCCCGGTTACCCGTCCGTCTTAAGGAGCATGAAAAGAACACCTGTTTATATTTTATCCATTCTTTTATTGTTTGTCTGCAATGCATTTGCGACAACGAGAAAAGTATTATTCATCGGCAACAGCTATATCTATACCAATGATCTTCCCGGCGTTTTGCAACAGCTGGCGGCCAGTATGGGCGATACCCTGGTATATGATCAAAACACCGTTGGCGGGCAAACCCTCGAAGGCCATAGTACGGATAATACCACGATCGCTAAAATATTTTCACAGCCCTGGGACATTGTCGTATTGCAGGAACAAAGCCAGCGTCCCGCATTTCCGCCGGCGCAGGTAGCATCCGATACCTATCCGTTTGCACATAAATTAGATAGCCTGGTCAAAGCCAACAATACTTGTTCTCAAACCTTCTTTTTTATGACCTGGGGATATCAGAACGGCGATGCATCCAACTGTAATTTTTACCCCGTGATCTGTACTTATGCAGGCATGCAACAGCGCTTGCGCGAAAGTTATCTGCAAATGGCGCAGGACAACAATGCCAGCGTGTTTCCGGTAGGAATGGCCTGGAAAAAAGTACGTGATAGTTTTCCTGCAATCAATCTGTACAATCCCGATCAGTCGCATCCTTCGCTGGAGGGTACCTATCTCGCAGCCTGTGTATATTATGCGTCCATCTATCATAAATCGCCTTTAAACAGTACTTATACGGCAGGGCTGAATGCCACCACAGCGCAAAATCTGCAACGCATCGGCGGCAATACCGTGCTCGATAGCCTGGAGCAATGGCAGCAGCATGGCAACTACCCGTTAGCGCGTTTTACACAGCAACAAACAGGTAGTACAATAACGTTTACCAATCAAAGTATGCGCGCTAATAGTTGGTTCTGGACCTTTGGGGATAATACAACCAGCACGCAGCAAAATCCGGCACATACCTATGCGGGTAACGGAACGTATGAGGTGACGCTCAATGCCGCAAACGGCTGTATGACTGCTGTTGAAAAAACGACGGTTACTACCGGAAGCACCGCTGTGGTCGGACTGGATAAAGATAGAAGCATGGTTGTCGCTTCCTGCGATCACTATATCACTGTTTCGAATCCGCAGTTGCAGAAGGCTTCTTTGGTTTTATACAATACCGCCGGACAAATGGTCGGCCGGTACGAAGTCAATGAACGTGCGCATTCCTGGCCAATTTCGACAAACACAGGTATTTATTACTATCGTGTCATCACGAAAGAAGGAGGGTCGACTGTTGCTGGCAGTTTGATGTTGTATGGTCAGTAGTTTCGCAAGATTTAGTTAAACGGTCGGGCGACTTTAAGTCGTCTGACCGTTTAACTATTAAAACAAAGCGACAGCAACATCTAATGTCTGTTACCTACCACCAGCTTCACGCATTCCTTGCCGGTAGGGCTTTGCAGCGTTACGATGTACAAGCCGTTACTCAGGTTGGCAACCGGGATCGACAATTCATGCCGGCCCGAAGTATAGTATACCGGTTGTGTCTGATAACATACTTTGCCGGCGATATCACTGACAGAAATGACTACATTTTCATTTTGTTTTAAATCATAGCGGAGCGTGGCGTATGTAATCGCGGGGTTAGGATATAAAGACAACGCGCTTACCGGTGCTGCCGGATTGGTCACCGTTAAAGGCGGCACCGTAAAATGATTGCCATTGAGTATCGTACTATCGCTATAGCGGACCAGGATGGCAATTGCTTTCAGTCGGGCGGGATCCCAGGTATTATTGATATCGACGGTAGTAGTGACAGTATAACTGCTGCCGGCATACATCACAAGAGGCAACAATCCGGCCGTTCCATCGGGTGTTGGCGTAGCGCTGCGGGCTACAAAATTATAGTTCATATCGGCGGCAGGGACCGGGTCCGGTTTGTTCTCGTAACCGCCCATCGGGCCACGACTGCCGCCGGCATAGGCATTACGCTGATCGTAATCCGGAGACGGGCCATGTACGCCATCTTCCGTCAGTATAATAGCCACGCGATAATCTCCCTGCAGATCGATCGCAGGTTTTACCGTGGTTGTTACCTCATAATAATGGCTGCCGACCGGAGCGAAATTTACATCGAGATCAGCAAACCCAAAATAATAGCGCTCTCTGTTAAACGCATTATAGAAGCTGTCCGGATCAATATTTTCGCGACGATCGAAGAGGTAATAGGGCACATAATAATACCGGAGGTTGAACAGGAAGCTTTGGTAGTCCGGTACCTGCATGGGATCGTTGGCATCATGTACGGCAATCTGGCAAAGATCTGCGTCCATAGCGGCTACGTTAGCGGCCAATGTGTTCATAAGCACGGCATCTCGCGTACCCCAAATATTCCAGGTGCCCGTACCTTGTTCGATCACCAGTTTCTTAAACGGTTTAAAAGCCATACCTCGCAAGTCTGAACGGGCCGTGTCATTACTGTGGAAATTGTCGCCGGTTGTTGCCACCCACATTTTTAATGGATAAATGCCTACTGCCGGCGCATGTTCGGGCAAAGGAAAGCTAAAGTGATAGGCAGTAAACGGCGCCATGTTTACGCCCGTAATTGTTTCGCTCACGGCTGTGCCATTGTTGAATTGATACGTCGCGGTAAAATCATGGATGGTATCGATGCCGGCGTTGAATGCCGAACCGCCGATGGTCGCCGGATCATTGGCATCTGTATAACGCAGCAGGGAATCAGTTGGTGTAATCTTCAGCATCGCAAGATCATTTGGTTTGGGCACAAATACTTTGATATTATCGATCATCCAGCCGCGCATCGCCTGCCCGCTATCGCTGTACCGGAAACCGATACGGATGCTGGATGCGCTGGCATATGCCGACAGGTCGACGTACCATGTTTTAAAACCGTAAGTATAAGGCTCGGTATCATGCACCACATTCCAGGTGTTGCCATTGTCTGTAGAGATTTCCACTCGTCCCGCTTCTGTTTTGCCATTGGTGGTATCCTGCAAGAAATAAGAATCGTATTGCATCCATAGATGGGCTGCGCCCGTGAGTGTGATCGGTGCGGAGTACATCAGCACATCGCGTTCCAGGTTTGCATTGATGCAGTTCTGGTCTATGACGCAAGCTACTTTATCATAAGGACCGTTATGACCCGGCGGTGTGAAGCAAGGGCCGCCGACAAGATAGGGCAGACCGCATTGCCAGGGAATGGCGTTGGTATTTGTTACCGATGGCCAGGTCGGCATATTGTAGGTAACGATCTCGTCAAATTTTTCGGAGAAAAGAACTTGTTGCGCGCTGGCACTGGTTACATAAAAGAGCAAGATCCAAAAGAGTAGCGTTTTCAAATGCATGGAACGTGGTTTTATTAGCTGACGAATACGGGCTCTTGTTCTAAACACACTCCTGGTGATCTGTTCCTTTCCTAACGATATATTTTTATTTTATGTAAAGTTAATTTTTTGGTCAATCATCGTTCTGCTAAATAAATAATTTGACAAAGGGATGTCTTTCTATGCAATGGTCAATAGACAATGGATGATGCGACGGTTATCACATAGGCGCACATGCACCACATTTCCCACATTCATCACATTGTCAAATTACCGAACTAAAGTCACGTCTCCTTTTTGTGAATACACCTCATCCGTACCCAATATTTTGTATTGGATCATCCAGTAGTAAGTGCCGAGCTCGCAGGCTTTGCCATTAAAGGTGCCGTCCCATCCGTCGTTGTTCATATTGCTTACAAATACCCGCTGACCCCAGCGATTGAAAACCGAAAGGCTCGTCACCAGCACATTCGGATTATCCGTGATAATATGAAATACATCATTGCGGCCATCGCCATTCGGCGTAAATGCATCTGGCAGCCAGACGTCGTGCGGAATATCGATCACACGAATACTATAAGTGCAACTGTCATGGCAGTCGCCGTTGCTGACAACGCAGTGATAAGTAGTATTGAAATATTTTGCTTCTATTTTCAGCACCGGGCAATCGGAGCAGATCAATACACCGTCTTTATACCAATCAGCTCTCTGGGCTATGGTGCAGGCCGGAAGTGAAAGATTGGTCTTATAAGAGACAGTCAGGGCGCTATCCTTAAATTCAGCCACAGGCTTACTGTTCACCGTTACCTGCATCGTCATGGAATCGCTGCCGCCAAGATTGCTTACCACCAGTTTTATCGGGTACACACCGGCGTTTGCATAACAAATAATGCCGGGTACCGCGGTATGGGCACCAGATGGATTTCCACCCGCAAAATACCATTGGTAACTCAGCGGATAATGACTTACCTGCGCGGTCGGTGCAATACAATCGCCTTCGCAGATCACCTGCTGCGGTAGATTCATATAGTCAACCACCGGGGCACAGAAAGCCACATCGGTCGTATCATAGATCGTTCCGCAAGGCGTTTCTACCTTTACCCAATAAGTTCCGGCCTGCGTTACGGTAATGAACGATGTTGTCGCTCCTGTGCTCCAATGGATGCTATTGTATAGAGCGCCGACGGCCAGTGTGGCAGCATTGTTTTGATTGCACACAATAGTATCGGCAGGAAGGTTTGGTAAGTATTCCGAAAGCGCGTGAATGACCATCGTATCGGTAAAGTCCCCGCATTTATCAGTCGCAGTCACATAATAGACGCCCGGCGTAGTCACCATAATTTTCTCGGAAGTTTCACCGGTAGACCATACATAACTGGTAAAGCCGGCTCCCGCAGAAAGCGTTATGGAAAATGCAGGTTCACAGATTACCGTGTCATTTGGCAGATGCACTGCTGTAGGCAATATATCGATGGTTACCGGCGATGAAATGGCTGAAGGGCAGAACGCGGAATTGACCGTTACGGTATAACTGCCTTCATTTCCGGTGGTGTAAGTATTTCCTGATCCCGGAACATTGCTGCCGTTACGTTGCCAGGCATAGCTGAACGCCGGATCGTAAGGGGTGCTGAAGGTAACGGATTCGCCGGGGCAGATATGCTGTGGCGTAGACGGGCTAAGCATTGCAAACGGCAGAGGATGTACATTCAATAAAAACGGCGCGGATGTGGTTGTACAGGCACCATTAGAAACCGTAACGGTATAACTGCCGCTCAAATTGGCAGAAAACGAAGCCTGTGTGGCACCAGAGATTGCGTTGCCATTTTGTTTCCAGCTATAAGTATAAATAGGGTCGGTATTTGTTTGCAATACCACTGAGCTATTGGCACAGATATCATGTGTCGCTCCGCTAATGGCCGCCGTCGGCGCGGGTAACACGGTCACCTGTATAGCTGCGGATGTGGTGTCGGGGCAAACATTTCCATTGCCCACTTTTACACGGTAAGTCCCCGCGATCGTTGCTGTATATGTATTTGCGGTAGCGCCGGGAATATTCGTGCCATTTTGCTGCCAGGTAAAACTACAAGCATTGCAGGCAGGTGTCATAAAATTGACGGAGCTGCCGTTACAGATAGTTTGTGGCGTGGATGGAGTTAAGGCAATCGTTGGTTTGTTGTAAACGGTGACCTGGTAAGGCGCAGAGACTGCCGCACAACCCTGGTTGGTTACAGTAACCATATAACTGCCCGTCTGCGAAGCGGTGAGTGCGTTGACATTGTTACCCGTGATGCTTACGCCGTCTTTCGTCCAGGTGTATGCGTAGCCGGTGCCTGCAGGCGTTTGCAGCAGTGCAGTCGTTCCGGCGCAGATATCGTGCGGGCCGGTGATATTGGCGCTTGGCGCAGGAATATTGGTAACGGTTACTTCTGCACTCATTGTCTGGCACTGGCTGGGTTGTATCATTACTTTATAAACGCCGGGTATTGCCGTGATATAGGTCTGTGAAGTAGCACCGGGAATTACTACACCGTTTTTGTACCACTGGTATGTGGGTACGGTCGAGGAGGCAACCAGTATGGTGGTATCGCCAGGGCATAGCTGCAGGTGCGGCGAATAGATAGTGAGTTCGTCGTCGTCGTAATTATAAAGCAGTGAATCGTTGCTATAACTCATACATCCGGTAGTCGTATCTGTGGCCACTGCTTTATAATAACCGATAACGTATGGATGCAGCGAATTGGCACTGTCTGATTGCCATTGGCTGGTATAATAAGGAGGGTTTATGTTCGTTTTTTGCCAGGCATATTTAAGGTATGATTGTGCATTAGCGATGCTGAGTACCACCGGTGGTCCGCAGTTTACCGTAAAGCTTGGTTTCGATGGGTTTGCATTTAGTACGAGTGTCGTACTGTCGGTTACCGACTGGCTACAGGTCGGTGTGCTGATCGTCACGTAATACACGCCGGTATTGGCGGCTGTTGCATTGGTGATAACCGGCTGGCGCTGGTTAGAGGTGAAGCCGTTGGGCCCCGTCCAGGAATAAGTAGCGCCCGGCAGATAAATAGCGCTGAGCTGTACCGTGCCGTTGACGCAACTTACATACTTGCTGGCAGCCGCCAGGCGCGCTACCGCCAGATCAAGTATTTTGACCGGCTGTACCGCAAAAGCGCCACAGGCATCTGTTACCTTCACATCATAAACGGCATTGGCATTACCTCCGAAATTGGTAAACACGCCGGTGTTATTGCTGGCGATATACGGCCCCGTTGCCCCATTGCCCTGCAACGCCAATGCGTACTGATAAGGTGCTGTGCCGCTGAAGGGTGTACCTCCGGCGCCTTGTGCGTAGATTTTGCCTTGCCCCTGTATTTGCGTCCCTTTGCACACAAATCCCTGGGTGGCGTTCATGTCCATAGTTATCGGGTTCAGGCTATAAGTAAATGTATAAGGAACGGTATAAGCATTGGGATTAGGTACGTAAAAACTGAAATCACTGGTTGGATAATCCTTGTAGGCAACAATAGTGTACTGGCCGGGTGCACTGATCAGGAATGAATCGCCGACGGAGTACGACGGCCAGACGCCATTTGCATTCAGCATCCGGATGCCATTATATAAAACCGAAAAATGAATAGGTACGCCGCTGCCGTTACTGGTGGCAGTCCCTTTCGGCCAGACCCACATTCCCTGGCAGGTCTGTTTCTGATGATCGATACCTGGATTGAATTGAAAAACATCTTGCGGGCCGACGGTGATCGGTAAATAATACACGCCGCAGGAATCCGTTATTTTCCACACATAATTGCCGGGGGGAAATAGTTTGGTTCCTGGTAAAATGGGTGTTTCATTGGTATGCACTATATAGCTCGGGAAACTCAGCCATTCTTTGTGAAAAGAATAACCGGCTGGGCCGCTGAAAAGCTCAACATAACGACCCTGTGTATTTACCATTGCGGTAAACTTAAATCCGTAGATGTAATTGTTATAACCTACGGCGCCGTTGATGACGCTTACGCTATACGGGCTCGGTGGCGTAGGGCTACCGCTGAAACTGCTGTTCACCTGCACGCCGTCGCCACTGGTAGCCATCAGCGAATAGCTTCCCGTCGGAATGCCCTGTAAGGTAACGGTGCTCACGTTTGTAGTGAACGGTCCGTATGTAGCGCCGCCAGCAGCCTGGTAACTGTAGGTAATAGGCAAACACATGTTATTGAAATACAGGTCTACATCCATCGTGCTGCAGGTCTGGCTGACGTAGTTTTGTATGGAAGGGTAGGGAAACATTTCCTGTATCTGCCAATCGGGGCCGCAAGGCGGGTGTATCGTATAGGTCAGTATTTTGCCGTAGCAGTCTTTTAAAGTATGACCTGGTGTGAGCGGCACGGTAACCGAATAAATATTGAGTCCCTGTAATGGGATCGGATTAAAAATGTTGCCGGAGATCTGTACCGATGCTTTAAACGACGGGTCGCCTGCCCAACCGTTCCACGGAGAACCTGAAGACGGTGGATTGATGTAGGGCATGGCCACCACCACTGTATCACATGTTTGAAAATAACTGTTGGCAATCTCCATCGGGGCGTCGGCAGGTATCAGGGAATTGACCACTACGGTCTGTATGTTGCTCCCGCTGCCACAAGCATCTACCGCTTGCACTTGGTATGTTCCTGGCGGAAGATTGTTGAAACTGTAACTGTTCGTATTGCTGCTAAAGCTCGTTGGGCCGGAGTAGGCCGCGGGGGTACTGGTGAAATTAAAATGGAAAGGAGCTAAACCGTCGGTAGCAAAAACGTTGAATGCACCGCTGTTCAGACAGGCCAACGATCCTTTTACATAATACGGCGCAGCCAGGTAAGGAGATACATAATTGCCCGGAATATTAATAGACGTGTTTTTTCCCACTTGCGTGCCACCACAATTGGCCACTACACTTACCTGGTAAGTGCCAGGTGGAATACTGCTGAAATTGGGTGAATTATTCAGTGCTACCGAATATCCGTTGGTGATCGGGATGCCATATTGAATATTGCTGAGATTGGCTACATCCGGACCGGAAAGTGTTACGTTGAAAGTACCGTTGGAGGCACAGCTAGAAGCCGTAACAAGCTGAGCCGAGGCCGACCAGTTATTACACTGGGCGTTTCCTTTATAACAAAGCAGAAGGACCAGAAATAATAAAACAGGTTTAATCCGGAAGGGTAGCAATTGTGTCATAGGTTGTTGTTTAGGTTATTACGGGTAAATGGGCGTAGCATTCTCGCGGATTGCTGACAATAAAGGTAAATCCGCAATTCGTTCCCTGTTAGTACTTCGCTGAAGTTTTACTTTCTGCTGACGGAGGTGATTTAATGCGGCCGTTCGATATGAATGTGGGAATGTGTTTGAATGTGAGGAATGTGGTTAATGTGTTACCGACGTTTGTCTTCCCGCAGGAGAAGCAACCCACCACGACCCAATGGGTCATCACGATGAGGAGGCACGACGAAGTGGTGATCTGATTTCGCATAGCATTAAACACAAGCATTCTCCACTACCCATGCCCCAAAAAAAGGGCGGCCTCACCACCGTGAAGCCGCCCTTCTATAATCTCATGCTAACATCTAGCCTCTGGCATCTGATACTACCACACCTTAGCGCGTTCGCTAGGCTGGCGGTACATTTTATCGCCTGGTTTAATATCGAAAGCTTTGTAGAATACGTCGATATTGCTCAACGGACCGTTACAACGCAGTTCGTTCGGAGAGTGTGGATCGGTCATAATACGGGAAGCCATCTCTTCAGGACGAGTGTTAGCGCGCCATACTTGCGCCCAGCTCAGGAAGAAACGTTGATCTGGGGTAAAACCGTCGATTTTCTCGTTGCTTTTACCTTCTTTCGTTTTCTTGAATGCATCGTAAGCGATTGCCAGACCACCAAGGTCAGCCAGGTTTTCACCCAGTGTCAATTCACCATTTACATGCACGCTATCCAACACCGTATAGTTGTTGAATTGTTTCACCACCACGCCGGCTTTGTCTTCGAATTTCTTCGCATCTTCAGCAGTCCACCAGTCATTCAGGTTACCATTGGCATCGTATTGACGACCCTGATCGTCGAAACCGTGTGTCATTTCGTGACCGATTACCGCGCCGATACCACCGTAGTTAACAGCATCGTCCGCAGCAAAGTCGAAGAAAGGGTATTGCAGGATACCTGCAGGGAAAACGATTTCGTTGAATGCCGGGTTGTAGTACGCGTTTACTGTCGGAGGCGTCATACCCCATTCAGTGCGGTCTACCGGGCGGCCCAGTTTGCTCAGGTTATAATCATATTCAAATGCAGAAGCAGCAATAATGTTTTTCACATAGTCGTTACCAACGATCTGCAATTTGCTGTAATCTTTCCATTTGTCAGGATAACCGATTTTTTTCATGAACATATTCAGTTTCACAAGCGCTTTTTTCTTAGTCGCATCGCTCATCCAGTCCAGGCGTTGAATATGTTCTGCGTAAGTCTGCTGCAGGTTATTCACCAGTTCCAGCATACGCTGTTTCGCTTCCGGTTTGAAGTTTGCATCTACATACATCTGACCCAGCAGTTCACCGATTGAACCGTCAACTACAGCCAGAACGCGCTTCCAGCGTGGTTTCTGGGCCTGTTGGCCACGCAACGTACGACCGTAAAAGTCGAAACGAGTCTGGTCAAAATTGCTGCTCATGTATGGAGCCATACCGTTTACGAGGTGGAAAACAAGGTATTTTTTCCAAACATCAACCGGGGTAGCCTGCAGCTGTTTGCCTACTTCTGCAAAAAATTTAGGCTGGCCGACAATCGCGCTGTCTTCACCTTTAATTTTCAGCATGGAGAACAAAGCTTTCCAGTCAAGACCCGGCGTTTCTTTGTTCAGACCGTCGAGGTTAAATTTATTGTACAGTTTGTATGGATCGCGCATTTCTACACGAGTCATAGACGCTTTAGCCAAAGATTCTTCCAGCGCATATACGCTTTTCGCATCTGCTTCTGCCGCTGTTTGATTGTCGCCAATCAGCACAAACATTTTTACGAGGTACTGTTTGTACGCTTCGCGGATTTTGGTAGTGCGTGCATCCGTGTTGAAATAATAATCACGGTCAGGCAGACCCAAACCACTCTGGGAAAACTGGCTGATCTGGTGTGTTACATTTTTATCGTCCGGACCGATGCCGAAGCCAAATACATCACCAATACCTTCTGTATGTTCCAGTGCAATTTCAGCGAGCAGGCTGTTTGCATCTTTAATACCATTGATACGTGCAATCAGGCCATTCAGCGGCGTAATGCCGGCTTTTTCGATAGCCGCCGTATCCATACCGCTGCGGTATAGATCACCTACTTTCTGATCGGCAGAACCTGGTTTTGCATTTTTATTCGCAGCTGCTTTTTCAAGCAGCGTGTGCAGTGCCTTGTAGTTATTTTCCTGCAGTTCGTTGAAGCTGCCCCAACGAGTCTCAGTAGAAGGAATCGGATTGTTTTTCAGCCAGGCGCCATTTGCATACAGGAAGAAATTGTCGCCAGGTTTTACTGCCTTGTCCATATTAGCCGGATCCAGCAGTTTGCGTGAAGCAGTTTCGGTAGCATCTTTAGCGCCGGCATTTTGACCGGAGATAATTGCCAGCATAGCCGCACCCGCCAGTACTGTCTTTTTAAGATTCATTTTAAAATTAAAGTTTTGACAGTGGCAAATGTACAAATAAACGCTTCTGTTGCATCCCACCCATCGGGGGATTTATCGCGCTAAGGCAAAAGGGAAAGTTAAAACGGAAAAATCGGGGAATGCCCGAAAGCTCAAAACCGGCTTTTTTAGAAGGAATTATGCCGTAATTGTTTGATATTAAATACTAAATGCCGCGGCGCTTGCTGATACCCACAATGCCAAAAGCGGCGCGCGTTTGAAATATTAGTGAATTGACGAGTCGCTGAACCGTCAGGTTAATTTTACTTCCACAATACCCTGGAAATAGTACATTTTACCCGTTTTGATTTCCTTGCATTTGGCCCGGGTACGTAGCGTTTCTACTTTCTCAAATACACGCCCGTCCTCGATCGCAAATTTTTGTCCTACCTGGAGATCGTCTACCAGCACGTAGCCCGGTTTATGTTCGTCGTAACGGTGCAGTGCTTTATAGAGTTCCGGATCGGTACAAGTGCTGGCAGCGGGATTATGGATGTAGGCCATTAACGCTTTTTCTACATCGGGCGGAAAATAGCCTTTACCGATAAATGGGATCAGGATATGACGGAATTGCGTTTTCCATTCCTTACCGTGCGGCGACACGGTATGCTTGAAATGCACGAACGTCAGTAAATGCGCCAGTTCGTGCAGCAGCGTGATCAGGAAACTATAGGGATTGAGATTGGCATTGATGCTGATGCGATGAAATGGCTTTTCACGTGTAGGGTTGCGATAATCGCCCAATACACTTTTGCGTTCATGCGTTAACGTCAGATGAATGGTATGCGATTGAAAAAAAGGAGCCACCAGTCCAAAAGTCTGGGGCGGTAAAAATTGCTCTAAAACCCGGATAGACGTTTCCTGTTTTTTCATCGGTTAGTTCGCTCATTTGTTCTCTCTTGCCATTTTCGAAAGCAGAACGGTTTCTACAAATGTGTAGGCCGCATAGATACCAAAAAGCATAAAAACGGTTGGCTTTTGTAGATTCTTACGATTGAGCATTACATAGATAAAAATGGATATCATGCAAACCATCAGCTTCAGCAGAGAGGCAGAATAAACACCGCGCACGAAAGCCTGCGGCGAGTTTTTTACCTGGTTATTGACCAGCAGAAAACTGATCATGGAAAGCAGCAGCATGATTATGTTACCGCCCATAAGTACGGAAAAATTCAGTTCCGGCTTAGATTTTCCGATAAAATAGAAAATAGCAGTCAGCACAAAAAAGAGACCGATTACAGCGGGCAGAAGTTGTTTTTTCATTTATTTGGTTTGTTAAATGTCTTGATGAGCTGCCATAAGGATACGCACAGCGCCAGCAAAGGTAATAATACAGTGAGCAGCGGGAAATGCCAGCCGATTTTTTTATCCAGTTTCATGCCGCCCCACACCGCCAGCAAAAGCATCACCAGCCACTGGGTTCCCAAAGCTGCGTAACGCAGCAACTCGGTATGTTTTTTTATTTCATCGCTCATAAGCTCACGCCAATTAACGGTTGATAATAGGCAGTTGCTTACGATCTGCCTATATCAAAGTACGACACATTCATTAGATTCTGCATATTCCCGGCATTAAATCAGCTTTGCAGATCAGCAAATCAACGCCGGCGCCGTCTGCCTTTCGGCTTTGGTATATTTTGTATAGCGCCTTGTTTAATGTCTTCTGGCCGTGGCAAAATACTGCCCATGGCGGCGTTTTGAATCGCCTCCGGCGAAAGCATGGTTGTATCGCGACGGCCGTCATATTCGCCGTTGATCACTTTGCGGATATCCGCAGCCTGTTTTTGTTGCGCATTAACCAGGTCGGCAAGAGAGTCTACATTTTTCTTCAACTGTATCATCTGCCGGCGGGCTTTATTATCAGCGTACCCCGGAATGTAATATTTCATGGGCGTAAGCAACAATATGGAAACCGTTATCAGGATAGTGACAACGAATAAGGTACTGAATAATATATAGACGCTGCTCTTGGTCAGGCGGAAGGAAGCTACTTCTTCAAGCGATTCATCATCAATGAATACCATTCTATATGGTACATTGAGCCTTTTAAAAAGCTTAGGCTTCTTAAATGTCAGTTTGCGGATCTTCATGAAGGGCGCAAATTACGGTAAATCGCTGGTTGAAATAAATGTGATTGAATGTGGTAAATGTGCATAATGTATAAGGGGCACCCATTTATCATGCCCGTGACTCCGAATCTATTAAATGCGGTAAGCGCATCAGGACATATTGGTCACATTGAATCGCATTTGTTACACATCGATCATTTGATTTGCTTCAGTATTTCCCGGTGTGAGCTTTCCACATGTTGCTTGAAATCGGTATACCATTTCTGCCAGTCGCCCTGACCCATGGCCCCGTTAAGGCTTTTTTCATAATCGCTTAGCGTGTTGAACCCCGCTTCCAGTATCAGCCGGTACGAGTCGCCCGTAAAGTCTGACAACATCCGCATATTTGCTGCTTCAGGCATCATTTTTTCGCTGGGCATGTTATCAAATAATTGCTTGGCATCTTTGAAATGGCCAAATTTCAGCTGGAAAATATCACGTACAATATACATGGCGTTCGTTTTTATTCCCCAAAATTACGACAGATACATTTAGTAATTTTATAATTTGTATTGATAAACCCCGGTTCGGCCTTAAAGAAAAAACATGCATTTAGCTGTCTGAATGTTTTAGCAACCATGTTATTTGTGTATTTTTCGCATTGAATGGATATGCTATAAAATAAATTTTACCTAACAGAGTTATACTATAAGTGCAAAACCGTCAGAAGATACCCGGATTTAAAATCCTTTTGTTTATAATATTTTGTTTTGGACTTAGCTTTCAGGCTGGTGTGTTTTCTTATGCACAGACCAAAAAGAAAACGTCCGCGCCGGCTGCTAAGCAAACGACCAAACCGGCAGATAGTGCAACAGTTGCCCGTCAGCGGGCGCTGGATTCCACCAGAAGGGTGCAGCAGCATAGCCTCGACAGCATGAAAACTGCGCGCAGCCGCTATGCCGACAGTGTGAAAGCCATACGGAAACACACTACCGACAGTCTGACCGCCATCCGCAAGTACCGGGAGAGCAAAAAATACCAGGATAGTGTGATGCATGCCCGGCAGGCAAAAGTGGATAAAATGCGGGCAGTCCAGAAACAATATTTCGACTCGCTGAAGGCTTCCCGTAAAAAGATTTTAGACAGCACGATCGCGGCACGCAAACATGTAACCGATTCGGTAAAGAAGATACAACAGCACCGCACCGACAGCCTGGCTGTGATCCGTAAATACAAGGAAAGTAAACGCTATAAAGACAGTGTGAGCGTATCGCGACAGTTGAAAATGGACAGTATGCGTGCCGTGCGTAAACACTATACCGATAGTGCCATTGCATCGCGAAAGCATGTGTTGGATAGTGCGAAAGCGGTACGTAAAACCTATTTCGACAGTCTGACCAATGTGCGCAAGCACGCATTGGACAGTTTAAAGGCGGTACGAAAGGTAAAAACCGACAGCCTGGCCAAGGTAAAAGAACAGCGTGCAAAGGATCAGAAGGCGAGAGAAAAACTGCGGCAGGATAAGGCCAAGCTGGCCCTGGAGCTGAAGATCAAGAAGCGGCACGAAGCCTGGAATAACGATAAAATGCTAAAAAAGAAATGGTCGCTGCCAAGACAGGCCATTCAAAATACATTCACGAGGTATAACTACTATTTTAATGCGGACAAGAAAATGGATGAGGCGCTCGCGAATATGCAGCGAGCCAACCGAGAGAATCTCGACTCCATTATAGCGTTGTTCCCGTTTGACCCCGATAAAGATTCGACCAAGCTGGCGCCAGACATGGATAGTATTATCCGCAAAGTGTCGGTGGGCACGCAGATCCACGACCCGCGCACAAAGTGGGGCGATGATCTTTATTTATTGCTCGGCCAGGCTTATTTCTACAAAGGCAATTATGAAAATGCGATTACATCGTTCCGGTATACGGTTTCTATGTATGACCGTTTCAAGAAGAAGCCGACCACTTCAAAGCCTAGTTCAAAAGAGACACCTTCTATCTCTGAAGAAAAGAAAAAATCCCTGCTGGATTTTATGAAGCACAAGACGGTGCATAACGAAGCATTGCTCTGGCTGGCGCGAACCTATACGCAGGCGGGCAGGTTCTCGGATGCGGAATCCGTATTGGATTTGTTGGGTGCCGACAGTAAGTTTCCTGAAGATCTTCACGGGCGGCTTGCGCTCGAAAACGCTTTCCTGAGTCTGAAACAGAAAAATATCCGTACAGCCAGCAAGCAGTTGCCGATTGTGGCTGCCGATAATAATGTCCCCTACTGGCTACGACTCCGTGCTACGTACCTGAGCGGGCAGCTGGCGCAGAAACAGAACGACTATAACGGTGCAGCCGGTTATTTCCGCGATGTGATCGATATGCAGCCAAAGATCGAGATGGACTTTTATGCCCGCAAAAACCTGGCATATAGCCTGATGTTGGCCGGCGGCGATCAGAAAGAGGCGATCGCAGCGCTGAAACGTATGCTCAACGATGGCAAATATGCAACTTATTACGAGCAGGTATATTTTATCCTTGGCCAGCTTTCTATTAATAGCAACAATACGAAGGATGCGCTGGTCTACTTACAGAAAAGCATCAGCTCTCCAAAATCGACCCGGAAGCAGAAAGCGCTTTCATTTGCATCTATGGGTAATGTGTACTACAACAGCGGCAACTATGAGCTTGCCAAGTTGTCTTACGACAGTGCTTCGATCATCGGCGGCCGTGCGTTGGATACTGCCATTGCGGTAGCCGTGCGCCGCGGCAAATCTTTGGATGATGTGATAGGCCCGCTGCGTGCTATTCATACCCAGGACAGTTTGCTGGCATTGGGTACCATGACCGACAAAGAACAGCGTGCGGCTATCCGCCGTTATATCCGGCATCTGGAACAGTTGAAAGCGGATAGTATTTATCGCGCGGAAAATGGTGGGCTCAACAGTGCGAATTTTACCGATGCGGGCAGTCTTGATAATAACGTGTCGAGCTGGTATTTTTCTAATGCAGGGCAGATGCAGCAGGGGCAGAATGATTTTAAGCGTAAATGGGGAACAAGACCGCTTGCCGATAACTGGCGCGTGAGTTCGCTGAGTGGATTTACAAGTGTGAGCAATAACGCTAATTCCGGCAGTAACGCAACGGCAGAAGCAACCGGTTCTGTAGATCTGGACGAAAACGGCATGCCAACGGAGGCCAGTTTGCTGGCATTTATCCCAACCACCAAAGAGAAACAAGATGAGACAAAACTGCGCATTCAGCGTGGTTATATTGATCTGGCAAACGCTTATGTACGTCAGTTGCAGGATTATCCGCGCGCATTACAGACGTTGGATACTTTAGATAAAAGATTCCCGGAAAATGATCATAAAGCTCAGGCATATTACCTGCGGTATTTGATCGCACTGCGTCAAAATCAACTGGATAAAGCGCAGCAGTATAGTCAGCAACTTCAGCAGGAATTCCCATCCTCGCAATACACTGCGTTGGTTCGTCCTTCGGAAGATTCAAAAGGAGGCATCGATACCAAGATACCGGTAGGCACTTTCTATAACGAAACCTATGATTTGTTGCAGCGACACGAGTACACCCAGGTGATACATAACGCCGATATGGCGCGGCATCAGTATGGTGACCAGCGTTATCAGCAACGTTTTACTATTCTGGAAGGAGAGGCACTGGCCGCAACAGGCAGTTATAATAAAGCAGATACGCTGATCTCCGACTTCCTCAAGAACAATCCTTCAGATTCCCTGAAGGACTGGGCCGAGGCAGTAATGAATTATATCGCCAAGAACAAGCCGGTAGAAGTAAAGGATTCAACGAAGAATCTGGCGCCTGGTCTGCAACACCCTGTTCCGCCGGGTATGCCGGGCCAGCCGGTGGCACCAACTGCTCCGGGCACAACAAATACCGATCCGACGCAGCCCAATCTGCCGCAGCCAACCGTTGATTCTTCCAAAACAGCGACCGTTGCAGAGCAGGTGCCGGCGACCTATACTTACAAACCGTCGGATGAACACTTTTTTGTGTTTGCGTTCAATAAGATGGAACCAAGGGCAATGGGGGTAAAAGCCGGGCTGACCGATATGAACAGCATTAAGTTTTCTAACCTGGGGCTTACCACTGGGCTGGAGATGCTTTCGGCGCAATCGGGCCTGGTTATTGTGCGGTCGTTTAAAGATCTGGCACGGGCCAAAATTTATCTGAATGCTTTGAGAACTTCGCCGCAGGTACTGAGAGATTACAATGAAGGAGAATACAATATCTTCCTCATATCTTCCAAAAACCTGCTGAAACTGAAAGCGGACAAAGACCTGCCAGCGTACCTCGATTTCTATAAAAAACAATACAAATAAGCTAGAAGGCCCAGCCGAAGCTGAAATAAATAAACCTGCCCGTTTTTATGATGAATGCGGGCAGGTTATTTTTGTAAAAGATCTCAGTGTTGTGCTATAGTCCGGTATGTGAACTATCGATTGTCAACATTGTATAACCTGGCGTGATACAACTATATCGGCCATCTCTGAAAAAAATGGTAAATTAGGATAGACGAAAAAAATACATGCAAATAGTAGCCTCCTCATATAATCTCAACGAAGAAGAAGAAAAAAAACTTATTCTCCGCGAATACCGCGCATTGCTCCGCGTACTGAAAGTCCGGCTCAAAAAAGGCGACAGAATACTGCTGCGCCGCGCCTTCGAAATTGCTGTGGACGCCCACAGGGATATGCGCCGGAAATCGGGTGAGCCGTATATTCTGCACCCGCTGGCTGTAGCTAAAATAGTGGTGGAAGAAATCGGCCTTGGTGTTACCTCTGCCATTTGCGCACTGCTGCACGATGTGGTAGAAGATACGGAACTGACGTTGGAAGACATCAGCCGTGAATTTGGCACCAGCTATGCGAAGATCATCGACGGACTTACCAAAATTTCGAATGTTGTAGACCTAAAGGCCAATACGACCGTACAGGCAGAAAACTTTCGTAAAATATTGCTGACATTGGCGGAAGACCCGCGGGTGATTCTCATAAAGCTTGCCGACCGCTTGCATAATATGCGTACACTCGACAGCATGAGTCGCGAAAAGCAGCTGAAAATATCTTCTGAAACTACCTATATCTATTCACCGCTGGCGCACCGGTTGGGTTTGTATGAAATTAAATCGGAACTGGAAGACCTGGCGTTGAAATATACGCAGCCGGAAATTTACAACGAGATCACCACAGGTCTGAAAGATACAAAGCGTGAGCGGACCCGTTATATCAACGAGTTCATCAAACCGATCAAGGAAGAATTGCAGCAGCACGGCTTTAAATTCGATATTTTCGGTCGTCCGAAAGCCATTCACTCGATCTGGAACAAAATGCGCACTAAGCATGTGGCTTTTGAAGAGGTGTACGATCTGTTTGCGATCCGCATTATACTAGAGTCGCCGCAAGAACACGAAAAAGAAGACTGCTGGAAAGTATATTCCATTATTACCAATTTTTACCGTCCGAGTACCGAACGCCTCCGCGATTGGATCAGCGTGCCGAAAGGAAATGGTTACGAAGCTTTGCATACTACTGTAATGGGCCCCGCCGGCCGCTGGGTAGAAGTGCAGATCCGTACCAAGCGTATGAATGAAATTGCCGAGAAAGGTCTGGCAGCCCACTGGAAATACAAAGAAGGGTCCGACCAGAAACAGGAAAGTAAGCTGGATAGCTGGTTACAGCATTTGCGCGATATGCTCAGCAGTCCGGAAACCGATACACTCGATTTTCTGCAGAACTTTAAACTCGACCTTTTTACTGAAGAAATTTACATCTATACACCAAAAGGTGATATGCGGGTGTTACCGAAAAATGCGACTGCACTCGATTTCGCATTCGATATTCACTCAGAGCTGGGCGCGCACTGTATTGGCGCAAAAGTAAATTACCGCCTGCTGCCTTTAAGTCACGTACTAAAAAGCGGCGACCAGGTAGAAATTATTACCTCGAGCAAACAAAAACCAACGGAAGACTGGTTATCGTTTGTAGCCACCGCCAAGGCAAAATCGCGTATCCGTTATTATCTCAAAGAAGAAAAACGGAAAATTGCAGAAGATGGTAAAGCCACATTGCAGCGCAAACTGGAACATCTGAAAGTGCCATTGTCGGCCAATAATATCAATGAGCTTATCGCTTACTACAAAAAACCTTCGCAACTCGATCTGTTTTATGCTGTAGCGGTGGGGGCGATCGATCTCAAGGACCTGAAAGACTTTACGGTTCATGGCGATAAATTGCAGCAACCGGTCAAAGAAGTAAAAACAGAGCAAGGCAAAAACGTGATTTCCGAAGAAGAGATCATGAAGCAGAAGCCGGCAAAAGGTGCTGAACTGATCATTTTTGGCGAGAGCTCAGATAAGATTCTTTATAAGCTGGCGCAATGTTGCCAACCGATTCCGGGTGATGATGTGTTTGGTTTTATTACTTCCGGTGAAGGGTTGAAGATTCACCGTACCGACTGTCCGAACGCAGCACAATTGCTGGCGAATTATGGGCACCGCGTGGTGAAAACAAAATGGGCCAAAAACAAAGAAATCTCTTTCCTCACCGGCGTACGACTTACCGGCCTCGACGATGTGGGCGTGATCCAGAAGATTACGAATGTTATTTCTGCCGATCTTAAAATGAATATGCGTTCCATCAGTATCGATACAAAAGACGGCGTGTTTGAAGGAACCATCATGGTGTATGTACATGATCGCGAAGAGCTGGATGTGCTTTGCGAACGATTGGAAAACCTGGATGGCATCAACAAAGTAGAGCGTCTGAAAACGGAAGCCGAATAACTTATCACTTACTACATAGAACTTACATTTAATGAACACCACCGAACTGTACCAACAGTATAAGGAACAAACACAAAAAGCCGCAGACCTTCAATATGCTTCAGCCGTGCTGGGCTGGGACCAGGAGGTATATATGCCGCAAAAGGGATTTGGCGCCCGCGGCCGTCAACTGGCCACCCTGGCTACGCTGGCACATGAAATGGTCACTTCAGATGCATACGGCAATCTGTTGCGTGAATTATCGCAACGCAGCGATCTTAACGATGAGCAGCAAAACAACGTGCGGTTGAGCCTGGAAGATTATGAAAAAAATGCCAAACTGCCTGCTGAATTCGTAGACAAAATCACACAGCAAACCAGTGCGAGCTACGATGCCTGGCTGCGTGCCCGTAAAGAAAACGATTATAGCATTTATGCCCCGGAGCTCGAAAAAATGATTGCGCTGAAAAAGCAGCAGGCTGAGTTGTATGGGTATAAAGCACACCCTTATGATGCCTTGCTGGATGAGTATGAAAAAGGAGCTACTGTCTCATTGCTGGATGGCGTTTTCGACAAGGTGAAGGCAGCGTTGCCTGGTCTTTTAACGCAAATCGCAGCAGCTCCGCAAGTAGACGCTTCGTTTTTTCATCAATATTTTCCAAAAGAAGCACAATGGAATTTTTCGCTGGACGTGTTGCGACAAATGGGTTATGATTTTGAAGCAGGCCGTCAGGATATTTCTGAACACCCGTTTACTACTTCGTTTGCGGCCACCGATGTGCGGGTGACCACGCGGGTAAACGAGCAGGACTTTACGTCTCTTTTGTGGAGTAGCATTCATGAAGGCGGTCATGCATTGTACGAACAGGGTTTGCCTGAATCGCAATACGGCTTGCCGCTGGGCGCTGCGGCTTCACTGGCGGTACACGAATCACAATCTCGTCTCTGGGAAAACTGCGTGGGCCGTAGTCTTGATTTTTGGCAGTTCTTTTATCCGAAGTTGCAGGCGTATTTCCCGCAGCAACTGGAAAAAATATCATTACAGGATTTTTATAAAGGAATGAACCAGGTGAAACCTTCGCTGATCCGTACGGAGGCAGATGAGATCACCTATCATTTTCATGTTCTGATCCGTTATGAAATAGAAAAAGCATTGATCGGCGGAACGCTTTTGCCTAAAGACTTGAAAGAAACCTGGAACGACTATTACGAAAAATATCTCGGTATTCGCCCAAATGATGACAAACAGGGCGTTTTGCAGGATGTGCATTGGTGTCATGGAAGTTTCGGTTATTTCCCGACTTATTCGCTGGGCAGTTTTTATGCGGCGCAATATTTCGGACAGGCGGCAAAGGCTATCCCGTCTTTACACGAAGAAATTAAAACCGGCGTAACGGGAAATCTGCTGCACTGGCTGCGTGAACATATTCATCAATATGGCCGTCGTTATACCTCTGAAGAATTGTGTGAAAAAGTAACGGGGAAAGGACTCGATTTCTCAGTGTTTATGGATTATCTGCAACAAAAATACGGCGGCATTTATGCAATAAAATAATGACACAGCTTGTACATTATTACATTGAACCACTGGATACGGAAGAATTGGTTTTTCTGCAAAAAAAGGAGCATGAAGACCGGTCCTCGCTGTATAAAGTGGTTCGTATTTTGTTGGTGCTTTGCTTTTTTATTCCTTTTGTTATTGCCTGGTTCCGCGCTGCAGACGGTGCGGAAAACCCTTTCTCTTACCTTACTTATTTTGTGGGCGTGCTTGCCTTATTATTGCTGTCTTTTGTAGGCGTGTATGTTTCGTACCGCAGCAATCTGCAGCAGGTGCGCAGAGATATTGCGCATCGTACCAAAACCATCGAGCAGACGCATATTGCCCGTAAACAGTACATGCCTCAGAATAATACCTGGTATTTCTATCTCGATTCGCCTACACGCCTCAGTATAGAGGTTTCGGAAGCGGATTACAATCTCTTTTCGGAAGGTGATGAGCTGAATATCGAGTATACGACCTACTCTAAACTGCATCTCGGTTATTTTTAATGGAACAATTTCGCATTCGATAACGTTATCCGCGGGAAGCACTATCGAATGTGATGAATGTGGCGAATGTGGGAAATGTGCACCGATGCGATCACATCGGGCATTATCCATTTTCTAACTGTTGACTTTTGAAGCTACGCCAAAATTCCGGCTATCGTAGCGCTCAGGTAAGAGGCCAATGTGCCGCAAAGCAATGCCTTTAATCCCAGTTTGGCCAGGTCTGCACGACGTTCCGGCGCCAGTGCACCGATGCCGCCAATCTGCATGCCCACGCTGCTGAAGTTGGCAAAACCACAGATTGCAATAGAAATGATCAGCAAGCCCTTTTCGGTAACGATGGGCACCGAACGACTGGTCATACTTTTAAAAGCGACAAATTCATTGATGGTCAATTTTTGTCCAAGCAGTTTGGCCGCATTCTGTACATCTTCCGTTGGTATGCCCATTGCCCAGGCAAAAGGGTAGAACAGTTTCCCGAAAATAAAATCGAGACTTAGATTTAAATCCGGGGAGAAGACATGGCCGATCTTGAGTAGCGACCAATCGATCAAAGCAATTAAAGCAATAAAACCGATCAACATCGCAATCACATTCATCGCAATCTTAAAGCCATCGCCTGCACCGTGCGAAATTGCATCAATTACATTGGTGTAAGGGCTTTTTACTTCCAGTTTTACAGTTGCCATTGTTTGCGATTCTTCAGTCTCGGGGAATATAATCTTTGAGATCACTAACGCGCCGGGGGCAGCCATCAAACTGGCCATGATGAGTTTCGGGCCAATATCCAGCCCTGCCTGAGCACCCATATTGGCGTACACAACAAGAATGCCACCGGCAATACAAGCCAGACTGCCGCTCATAGAAGCCAGGAGCTCGCTGCGCGTCATGCCTTTTAAATAAGGCCGTATCATCACCTGCGCTTCTACCTGCCCTACAAACGCACTCGCCACATTGCTCAGTGCTTCTGCGCCGCTTACACGCATCACAAAATTCATGGCACGTGCTATGACTGATACAATGCGCTGCATGATGCCCACATGGTACAGCACAGCCACCAGTACACATACCAATATAATGGTGGCAGTTACGTTAAAGGCAAACACGAAAGCGCCTGGTGTGGCATAGTTTACAGCGCCATTACCGCCCATGGTAGCGATGCCGCCGTACACAAAGTCTGCGCCTTCTTTGGCAAAACCTTCCAGTTTCTGCATGCCTCTGCCAAGCAGTTCAAAAAAGCTGGCTACCGGTTTTACACGCAGGATCAGCATGGCTATTACCATTTGTAGCGCTAGGCCACTTAAAACGAGTCGGAGATTGATACGTTTTTTATTGTTGGAAAAAAGAAATGCAATGCCAAGGATCAGCACAACGCCAATAAGACCGGTAAAACGCTGCATGCAATTTGTTTAGTTGAAAATAAAGAAAATACAACAGCCGGCAAAGATAACGGCGCGACTACGAAGCCATTATTAAGTTTTTGAGAACAAAGTTCGATCGCCGATTTCACGGTGGCTGGCAGTTGATTCGGAAATCTGGTTTTCTAATTCCGGAATACGTTGAAGCGGGAATGTAGTGCCGGGAGCAGTCGGTGATCAAAAAATCGGACATCAGCGATTTTTAGTTTTTACTTTTGACTTTCATTATGCCGGTAATTCGTTTTAAGACCTCTTTGTTGCTCGCTGTTGTTTTTATAGTAGCGGAACTGCTTTTGCTGAGCCTGTTTTATGCACGGTTCCCGCTGGAAATACCCGTGCATTTTAACAGATCGGGTATGCCAGACCGGTACGACGAAAAATATGTTACCTATATTTTACTGGGCGTAGATATTATTGTCGTTGCCATTCCTTTGCTGGTTTTATACCTGCGCAGAAATAAATTATCACCTGCGGCTGTTGTCCTGCTCAATTTATTTTTAATTGTACTGGCACTGGGCAATTTGGCCTCCATGATCAAACTGGTCCTGTTTAGTCTGGGGAATAACGTATATAAAGCAGGCTGGGGGCCTTTTCTTATTGAAAAAGGAGCTATCGCTATTTGTACCGTTCTTATTTTTCTGCTGTTGAGCGCTGCGGGTAAGCGGAATCGCACCGATGTCTGATTGGGAATCGCTTTATGTTTGCCAGGCTGAGTCAAAGGAGACTTTTTAGGTTGACCATTGACTATTCCTAATTGGCCGCTCCGACCACTGCAATCCGTCCGGAAGTTCAACATTGCTCAACTCGATATGAATTACCCGGCGGCACATTTCGTTGGTTGTTCTGCTGGAAGCATGCATTAGCAGCGGTTTCATAATCATGATTCCACCTTTTTTTATAGTACAGATCGTTTCTTTTTCTTCTTTGAGGTTAATGGTTTCGGGGCGTACAATTCCTTTCAGATGAGATTGTGGTAGCACACGCAGCGCACCGTTATTTTCGTCGGTGTCGTCGAGATGAATGCGGATCGTAAAATTTCTTTCCAGGATATCCACGGGCGGTTGTACTGCGAATTGATTTTGTTTTATGGTCCAGGGCCCAAAACCTTTAAGGTTAATACGCGCATCGACAGCGATCGTCAGGTCCTGGTGATAAGCTACAAACCAATTGGAGCGGGCTGGTTTGTCGAAATAAATAGACTTGACGATGAAGTAATCGTTGCCAAAATAGTGCGTGATGATATTGCGCAGGCGATCATTAAATAGCAGGGGCAGCAATTCGGGGATTTCTTTAAGGACTTGCCGGATGGCAAAAAGATCGCTGGTTTTGCGGAATGTGGCCTCTGAACGGTTCGTATGAGCTGTAAGCAGGGTGCTCAACGCAATTATTTCTTCTTCAGCATAGATATTTTCCACCACCGCATACCCCGATTGTTCCACGCTCTTTTGCAAATCAGCCATCATGACTCAAATGTAATGCGGAAAACAGAAGTTGACTACCGACTTTCAGTTTTTACTTCTGGTTCCGGACGATCAAAAAATAAGACATCACCATAAAATCGACTTAACTTTGCGGTCCATATGATCCGGATAGGGAAAATCGTTGCCGCGCATGGCTTACAGGGAAATGTAATAATTAACCATATCGTGGGTAAGTCCGACTGGTTGAAAAAAGACGATGTTTTATTTGTTGAACTGAACAAGGGTAGCTTTATTCCTTATTTTGTTACAGCCGCCAAAGCCGCTAACGAGGAAGAGTATATAGTGGGCGTGGAAGAGGTAGAGACGGTGGAAGCTGCGAAAAAGCTAGTGGGTAAACAGGTGTATGTGAAAGATGATATCCTGTCGGATCATAGCGAGGATTCGCCGCTGATGTGGATTGGTTTTAAACTGGTCGATAAAACCAAAGGCGGGCTTGGTGAAATTAAAGATGTAATGAGCACTGGTTCTCAATGGCTGGCCGCTTTGGATTATGAGGGGCGTGAAGTACTGATCCCGCTGATTGAACAATTGATCCTGGATGTGAATACCCGTAACAAGTATATAAGAATGGATTTGCCCGAAGGCTTACTGGATATTTAGGCATCCTTTGAGATCTCTGAAGAGAAGGCCGTTGCACAAGACCAGGCATCAGCATTCTGGAAATCAGCAATTTTTGACTTTAATTTTTGACTTTTTAACATGCGTATAGATATTATTACCGTAGTGCCGGATCTTTTGACGAGCCCGTTCAGTCATTCCATTATGAAGCGTGCGCAATCAAAAGGATTGCTGGAAGTGCATACGCACAACCTGCGCGATTATACGCCCTATAAACAAGGGCAAGTGGATGATTATCAGTTTGGTGGCGGTGCCGGAATGGTGATGATGCCCGAGCCTTTGGCTATTTTGCTGGATAAACTGAAAACCGAGCGGAATTATGATGAAGTGATTTATATGACACCGGATGGAGAACGTTTTGAACAAAAGATAGCGAACCGGTTGTCGATTAAGGAAAACCTGATTATTATCTGCGGGCATTACAAAGGGATTGATGAACGTATCAGAGAGCATTATGTTACCAAAGAGATTTCGATCGGGGATTATGTGCTGAGTGGCGGAGAACTGGCTGCGGCTGTGGTGGTAGATGCGATTGGGCGGTTGATTCCCGGTGTTTTGAACGACGAAACTTCTGCTTTATTCGATTCTTTCCAGGATGGATTGCTGGCGCCGCCGGTTTATACCCGCCCGGCAGATTTCAGAGGCTGGAAAGTTCCTGAAATCCTGTTGTGTGGCGATCCTAAGAAGATAGATGTATGGCGGCATGAAGAGGCGCTGAAACGCACCGCCGCGCGCCGTCCGGAATTGCTGGAAGACCATGAAGAATAATTTCTAAGAAAATTTTGTATTCCTGAAAACTCTTCTTACTTTTGCTGTCCCAAAATCAAGGCAATATGGACGCTTTAGTATTTGTACATGAGCAACTGACCGGGAAAAAAGAATTTCCGAAGTTTAAGGCCGGTGATAACGTAACCGTTAACTATAAAATCGTTGAAGGTAATAAAGAACGTATCCAGTCTTTTAAAGGCGACGTGATCAAACGTCAGGGTCGTAATTTTACCCAAACTTTTACGGTGCGTAAAATCTCCGACGGCGTGGGTGTTGAACGTGTATTCCCACTGTACTCTCCTAACATCGAATCGATCACTGTTCACAAAACAGGTCGTGTACGTCGTGCTAAACTTTACTACCTGCGTACCCGCAGCGGTAAGAGTGCACGTATCAAAGAAAAGAAACAAATTATCGAGAAAAAAGAAAAAGCAGTTAAGGCTTAATCTTTCTCTATCATATTTGGAAGCCCGCGTTCTTACGCGGGCTTTTCTTGCATATGGCTATTATGCCTGATTTTCCCGTCTTATAGTTTAAATGAAAATTGCTGCTTCTTTGCCAGGCTTCCGCCTGCGCGACAAGCACGAATTTTGTCTTTTGCCGGCTGATAAGCCGGGCAAGCACTGTTGGTAAGTTGTTTTCCTGCCCCGGTTTTACACTCGGAGCAAAGTGTGGGTAAGAAATACGGTGGGAATGCGCTGATACGGAGAGCGGATAGCACCGATAAAAACCGCCCTCATTTTAAAGGATCATGCCCATCGCTTTTCTGGGGCTTTTCAGCCAATTGATGTTTTGGAGATTGAGGGAGAACACGATACTTTTTCCGAAACGCTTATCGCCATAAATGCTTTTGAGATAGTCTGAGAAATCTTTACTCATAACCAGCGGTACGTATACGGAAACCATTTCAGCAAAAGGCAGGTATATTTCTACACCTCCATCAAACAGGTATTTGTTACCGCTCGGATTTTGCAAGGCTGCATTGGCAAAGGTTCCGATATCGGCAAATAGCCGAATAGGCAGTTTGCCCAAAGGCAGATCTGTTTTCAGATTTAAACTGGCCAGCCAGTTGTCGCTGCGGCCGATAATCGGATTCTGAAAGCTGGTCGGGATTTTGAAACCACCTTCACGGATGGATATCTGACGCCCTCCGAAACCATCTCTTTCCGACCGGCCTTCATAGGTATCGTCATAGAGATAGTCATTGGCGCCGGTAAATGTGCTGTTCAGATAATAGCGGTCCGCCGTGTATTCATCGTTTGTGATGGCAAAGAATTTACCTAAATAGCCACGCACATACAGCGATTTATTTTTCTTGTTGTAATCGATGCGTAAATTTCCTTCCAGGTTGATTTTAGCGAAATCTGCGCCAATCTGTCCTTCGATACTATAGCTGAAAGGGTTGATCGTACGGCGGTTTTCATGCTTGTAGCGCAACAGGCCGTAATATTTCATCTGGTTTTTCACCAGCGGTTTATACAAGCTGTCCGTCGCATCTAATTTATAGTCGAAATAATCTTCACTGATTGCATAACCTTTTAAGGTGAGTGTCCTGGTTACGGGGCTTAGCGGGCTTTTTTCCTTAAATATAAAATTGAGCGATGGCGCTACCTTGATATAACGGGTATATAAAGGATCCGGGATGTTTTGCTCGGTTTCGTTATAATGGAAACTTTTGGCATCGGCCTGCAGGATAATTTCACGGAAAGTAGTTTTCGGAAACCAGGAATAAGCCGCGGTACCTGTACCTGTAAAGGATTTAGAGCCGAACGCATACATCGGCGCCACGGCAAATTTGAAACGTTTGTCCGGCCAGCCGAGGTTGTGAATCAGCAATCCCAATTGAAAATGATCATATTCATTATAACCCATTGCCGGTAGCAAGTAGGCTTTTTCTTTATAACCGAGATTAGTGCCGGAGGCTAATCCAAGCTTCAGGCCAGAGCGATGCGTCAGTCCGCGGCGGCGATATTCGCTATTGGTCAGATTCAATTCCGGAATTTCTTTACTCACATAAATATGCGTCCAATCGGCGGCAGTTGCTGGTAATGCCAGTTGTGTCTTGTGTCTGAAAGGTGCAGACCATAAGGTTGAGATCAGGCTGTCGTGATCATAGACCATCAATTTTACAGGCGCTGTAATACCTGATTTATTTGTGACCGTCACAACACTGGAATCCTGGTTGCGCTTTACGCTGTTAATTTTAAAATCGTAAGGTTGTTTGCTGGTCATTGCTTCATCGAAGAACCAATCGAGCGACTTGGCGCTGTGCTTTTGAAAGATGGCGCGAAAATCTTCCGGGTAGGGGTGTTTGAATTGCCATTGCCCGAAATAATCCTGCATGGCTGCATTAAAAGAATCCGTACTCATGTATTGTGTCAGCCAGGAAAGCAATAATGCGGTTTTAAAGTAGACATCACCACCATAGTTGAGACGGGCGTACTCCGGCGCAGAAAGGTTGGCAGCCTGATCGGTATGATTAGCTACCGATTCATAATACACCAGGTTTTCCAGCACATCGTTTTTTTTATTTTGTTTGCGGGAGCTGAAATCGCGCGAGAGGTCGCCCGAGGTTTTGCGTTCGTAGTACGAATTGATGCCCTCGTCCATCCATGGATGCTCTCTTTCGTTAGTGGCGAGCATACCGTAAAACCAATTGTGACCTACTTCATGCACCAAAACCGAGGATAAAAAATAAGTGGCATTGCGGTCAATGAGCGTCACCGTAGGATATTCCATGCCGCCGCCGGCCAGCATATCGCCTTCTGCCGCCTTAACCGTTTTGTACGGATAAGGCCCCACATAAGTATTGTAATGACGAAGGGTTGATTTCAGATGATCGGTTCCCTTCAGCCATTGTTCGCGATGCACCGGCAAAAATGCGGTATAAGCGGTAATTACCTGAGAACTGCCAGGCAGTGTCACCGTATCTTTTCTTACGATATAACGCATATCGGCAAACCATGCAAAATCGTGGATATGGTTTTCGTGGAAATGAATGGTTTTGAAAACGTCAGATGATTTTGGCCATGATTTTTTGTACAGTGTATCGCTTGGAAATGGGGCTTTACTAAGACTGTCCAGCCAGTTTATTTCCGACTCGTCGGTGCAATTGCCGGTGGCCATTACTACATAATTCTGAGGCAGAGTGATGCGCACATCGTAACTGCCGAAATTGCTGTAAAACTCGCCCTGGTCGAGGTAAGGAATCGGATGCCATCCTTTTTGATCATATACTGCAGGCTTCGGAAACCATTGTGAAATATAATAAGCGTGCCCCGTGTGGCCCATGCGGGAAAATACTTTCGGGATCTTCACGCGGAATGGTGTTGCGACTTTTAGTTCGGCGCCGGGCGCCAATGGCTGTTGTAAATCGATGCGTGCGATGTCCGGGAAATTCGGCTCGCTATAATAATCAGCTTCACGACCATTAATCAAAAACTGAAGGCTGTCTATGTAACCGCGGTCTTTGGGTTTGGCGTAGTAAAAATTAGTTTGTCCGTTCAGTACTTGTTGCTCTGAAAAAGCGGTGCGATCGTTTTTATAGCCGTTTGGCCAGAGGTGGATATACAAATATTTCAGTGTATCCGGAGAATGGTTAATGTAAGTAAACTCTTCATAGCCGTGCAGGAAATGCTTTTTATCATCCAGCCGTACATCGATGCGGGTATTTACTTCCTGTTGCCAGTAGCCAGATTGTGCTTTTGTCGTGAGTGAGCTAAGTATAAAGAAGAAGAGTAGCAGCCTGAGATTCATATTTATTGCGAAGTTGTGGAAGTGTGAAGTCTATGCTTGTTTGAGTTTTTCTTGAATTTGATGTACTAATTCCTTTGCTGTTTTATTTACAATTTCAGTTTGCTCGGCCTGCGTGAGAATCTGATGATATGCCTTTTGTGTGTAGATGATAATTTTACCATCTAAGGCGTATACGCTAATATCATAATCATATTTGGAAAAATTTAAAAATATAGATTCATATATATTAAACGAATCAAATCCGTTGTTTTTAAAATCAATAAAGCTTAACTGAATTATCAGCGGCAAAGTATTATCAGCGTAAATTTTATAAGCAGCTTCGCTTGCTAAAAACTTCTCTCCCGAAAGAGAAAAGTTGCAGCTTGATGTTATAAAGAGGTCGCTAATTTCTTTCAATTTGATTTCAAATAGTGTCTTCAATGGATATGCAACTTCTGTGATAATTGTATTGATAGCTGGGACGCTGATTTTTTCTTTTATTTCACCTTTATGTTCCAATCCAAATTTCAGCACCTTCAACTGCTTTTTCCAGTCCTCGGCTTCCTCAATTTCCTCTCCTTTAGCACAGTTAATCGCTAAATCTAAACTCCAAATTAATTGCTCGGCAATATAATCGATGAACGAATCAAGGTCTCCTGAATCCGCAGCACGTAAAGCCCTTAGATAATTGTCTTTATCAGCAGATTTAATTACTACAGGAGGCAGATTGTTCTTATAAAACACATAGTTCATCAGTAGGCGCGAGATACGTCCATTGCCATCATCGAATGGGTGAATGCTTACAAATTGATGATGTAAAGTCGCCGCCAATGCTACTAATGGTAGTTCTTTTTTCGCTTCTTCCTCCCGGAACCAGTTTACCAGTTCGGGCATTTTTATAAGCGTTTCCTGTGGTGAAGCAAATGCAATAAACTCGCCGTTCTCTAGCTTTACACCATTGGCTTGCTGTTTGTAATTTCCTGGAATGATCTCAACTTTAGTCGGTTGGCCATCTGTAGTTATTGCATCTTTCCAATAAGGTTCTACCAAAAGAATTTTATTCAATTCCCGAATGGTGGATTCCGTAAGGGGATAATTTTTGTCGGCAGCGTATTCTTTTATTGTTTTCAATGCCAGATCGCTTGCTTTCATTTCTTCCAGTTCGCGATAAGTGTGTTTGCCTGTTACTTCATTATAAAGAAGCAGCATCTTGGTTTCGCCGTAAGTAAGCGTGTTCCCTTCAATATGGTTAGAGTTGTAATTGAATTCCAGACGGAATTTTCTTTCAAGCCTCGCTTCATTTTCCGGACTCATTGGCAACAATGCGTCCAGCTCTTTTCTTTTCCGATCTATGGTCTCTAATAGCGATACATCCATTCCCCAGAGAATTTAAATTGAAAGTACATATTTTATGATTTTTATTGCTGCTTAAGCGCCGAAAAGCCAATGAAAAAACTTTCCTGCAATATATTCTAAAACAAAAAGGCCACCCTAAACAGGGCAGCCGGTGCATACAGAAAGCTTATAAAATTGCCGCTTTACCCTTTCTGCAAATATTTGTCGCGCAGCTTCTGGATATTGGCGGCGTCCATACCAAGTTCTTTAGCCATAAAATTGTCTACCGAACCATATTTCTTCGTGATGGCATCGAAGGTGGCCTGCAAATAATTGCTTTTAGCGCTCATCATATCTTTAGCTACCTGTTCGGAGATATGCATTTGCTGCGCCATACCTGCTGTCATTTTTTCATTTTCCTGCGCGCGGTAATAGTTGGTTGCTTCGTAATCCTGCATGATGGTGTTGAAAGGCACGCCCAGTGCGTATAAAAACAATGCAGCGCCGATACCGGTACGATCTTTACCTGCAGTACAATGAAACAACAATGCCGATGAATCTGGCAGCTGCAACAGTTTCTGGAAGAATGGTCTATATCTGTTACTAAATGCATCGGTTTGCGCATAGAATGTCTGCATCAACGAATCTCCTGATTTTACCGTGCGCAGCGATTTCATCCAGTTGAGCGTGTTTTCGCTCCCCGCCGGACAAAGGATATAATCTGTATTCGGCAGCAGGCGGTCTTCTGCGATGGCCGATTCTTCTGTACCGCGGAAATCTACCACGGTTTTGATCTGGCGTTTGCGGAACACCATCATATCTGCATCTGTCAGATGATTGATGGCGGCAGAACGATATATGCGGCTCCATTTTACGGTGTGGCCGTCTTGCGTTTTATAACCGCCAAGGTCACGGAAATTAATAGCGCCCTGCAGTTTTACCTGGCGCTGGCTGCTGTCGGCTATTTGTGCTATTGAGACAAAAGGAATGGATAACGCGAATGCGATGAGTAGTTTTCTCATATTTAATGTTGATTAGATATTGAATAAAAATGGAAGCCTCCTCCAGCTCCTCCGAAGGAGGAGGGCTTCCGCTGCGAGCAACTGTATTAGATGCATCAATTTTGACAGCTTGGTACTTACTACCTGATACCTGTTACTTAATTATATCCCATTTCAAGCCTGCCTGGCCTCTTTGCGAGTACCATTCTACCTGTGTCGGACGGTTTGGGTCGCCGAGGTAGTACTTAAGCGGCTGATTGGTGAGGTTGTTTACTTCCAGGAATACACGGAGACGTTTATTGATCGTAACCGTTGCGGAGGCGTCGAGCGTAAAGTTGTTATCAGCCCAGGTGTAGAGATTCGGACCTAATTGCGTGCTGAGTGTTTCAATACTGCGACCGCGGAAGTTACCGGCGAGGCGAACCATCACACCTTTGCGTTCATAGAACAGAATCGCATTAAACAAGTTTTTAGATTGGTTGGGCAAAGCCGTTTTATCGGTAACGGTACTGTACGTTTTATCCGCATTCTGCACCAGGCGGTTTACTTCTGTCTGCGAATGGATCAGCGTATAATTGAATTCTACACCAAATCCGCTCCAGAAGCCTTTCAGAAAGTCGAAACGTTTGTTGATCCCCGCTTCAAAACCATATAATGTTGCATGCGGAAGGTTTTTGGGCTGCGTTACCAGGTAGTCGGTGCCATCTATCGTTGTGTAGGATTTGTCTGTGAAGATCACATTGCTGAGGTCTTTATAGAATACCCCGCCAGACAGCAATCCAATGTTTTTGAAGTAATATTCACCCATCAGATCGAAGTTGTTGGAAAAAGTCGGCTTCAATCCGGAATTGCCAATGGTAATAGTTGGAATGGAACTGGTAAGATCGGTAGATTGTCCGGGGTTTAGATCTGCAAAGTTCGGGCGAACGAAAGTACGTGTATAAGCTGCGCGTAGATTGGCATTGTCGTTAATGCTGTATTTAAAATGGATCATCGGCAACAACGCATTGTAGTTATTTGTTGTGGAGATGGGCGTTACCGTAGTTTTGGTAGTTGCCGGCGTGGTGCTATTATCCTTGATGGTAGCAACCTGCGAACTGTTTAGTGTGGTGGCAGTGTATTCGTCGCGTAAACCGCCAATGATTTTCAGTTTATCCGTTGCCTGGTATTCGCCCATTACATAAGCCGCGGTTACATTCTCGTGGCCATTATAGATAAGGGCAGCGTTGGTGACAGGAGATACATTGCGGAAACCGTTTTTACGCAGTGTGGCCGTATCAAACAGATCGAACAACTGATTTTTGGTCAGCGGATTCATGATAACATCATTATACGGGTTGCCGAGCTCGCTAAAGAAAGTATTCGGGTGGGGGAATGAAGTAGTATTCAGTTGACTCAGTGTAATCGGATCACCGCCTAGTTTAGCATATACCGTAGAAGCGATGTTGATACCTTCCCTGGTTTTATTGCGGAATTTGCCACCGGCTTTTAGCGTCCATTTCGGACTGGCCGTGTATTTGAAATTCATTTGTGCAACGCGGTCTTCTTCCTTATTGTCCAGCTGCGTAATTACCAGTTGTTGCAAAGCGAGTTTGGTCGGGTCCATCGTTTCAGCCGGATTATTGAGGTGCGCCGAAATATGCATCGGATCATCGCCTACGCCATCTGGCGCATCGTAGCTGATATATTTACGGCCATCGCTGGAGCGCCCTCCAAAGCCGCCAGGTACCGATTGGCGGAAAGTGGCAATGGGCAAGCCTTTGGTGTCGTTGGTCGGCGGCGTGGTCAGATAGTAGCTCGACATGAAATCAGATACCGACCAATCCATTTTCAGTTTCGTAGCCAGCTGGTGTTCGCCACCCAGCTCGCCACCATAGAGTTTTGTCTGATAATAAGAATAGCGATAATTATACTGGTAACGATTATTGTTGAAGTCGAAATAAGATTCATAAACAGGACGGATATCATTGAATTTATCCCAGATCCCACGAACAAAAATTTTATTTGCCGCATTGAATGTATACGATACGGCGGCATTGGTGCCATAAGTCTGACGCTCGCCCATATAGCGTTTCATCAGCAAAGAATTGATCGATTTCTGCTGAACAGGATCAGTAAGATTGGTATTGTACGTTACCTCGTAAGAATCCGTTCCCCATTGACGGTCCCAGATCGCGCCAGATACGATCACGCCCAGTTTGCCTTTCAGGAAACGATCGCCATAAACGAAAGATCCGTTGTAAGTACCGTTTTTGGAAAAATTATTGTAACCCGCCGCAGCACTGACGTTGAATATTCTTTTTTCAGGCGGAGTACGAGTAATAAAGTTGATCGCGCCACCGATGGCATCACTTTCCATATCGGGTGTTACCGCTTTTACCACTTGCACATACTGTATCATTTCAGACGGAACGGCATCCAGCACCGAAGCGCGGGAACCCGTTACATTGGCGCTTGGTAAGTGCGTACCGTTGAGCAAGGTGGAAGTCCAGGCGAAAGGTGTGCCACGCACAGTAGCCTGATCGGCTTCGCCATGATAACGGGCAACTGCAACCCCTTGCATACGTTGCACGGCTTCGGCCGCATTACGGTCGGGCAGTTTGCCTACAGCGTCGGCCGCGATAACATCCATGATGGCATTGGCATTTTTCTTGATGCTCATCGCTTTCATCTGCGACGGCGCCATGGTCCCTTTTACCACTACATCGGCCAATGCGCCTTCTGCCGGCGCCAGCTCAACGACTCCCAGCTCGTTGATTCCTTTTTTTACATCCAGTACTATTTCTTTAGAAGCATAGCCTGCATAAGTAATCGTTACAGTCATCTTGCCGGTCTTCTGCGCATTGAGCGTAAAACCGCCATTGAGGTCGCTGACGGTACCATTGGTTGTTTTGCCAATAACAATCGTTGCACTCGGCAGCGAGCCGTCTTTGCTGGTAACCGTGCCCTTAATAACCTGGCTGTTGGCCGTTATGGCCAACCCGCTGGCAAAGGCAGAAAGCAATAGTTTACGTGTTTGAAGTTTAGTAAAGCGCTGGATGCTCATAAACAAGTTTTTTGCAAAACTGCTATTGCTTCCAAACCTCTGCGACCGTCTCCGCCGACTCATACCTGTACGCGTTCTGTTGGATTAATTGCTACTTCCTGCGTTTGATAATCAGTTTTTTAGCCTGGTTAAGTAAATATTATCAAATGCCCGTTGCTACTCGTCATCCAGAAAAAGCAATGTTGAAATTGGTGCTGTTTTCTGCAGTTGGCCGTTTAGATTTAAGAAATTCGGTGGGCGTGAGCCCTGTATATTTTTTGAAGTAAAGATTAAATGATGACTTGGATTTAAAACCGGCTTCCATTGCTAAGGCCAGAATGTTAGGAATGATTTCCTGGCGGCGGCACTTATCTAAAGCTGCAATAATTTCCTGTACACGAAATTCGTTGACGAATTGGTAAAAAGTCTTGTGCTCAAATTGATTGAGCGCTTCGGAAAGATGATGACGGCTGATTTGAACGGAGCTGGCCAGTTTTTCCAATGTCAGTTCGTCGTCCTTATACAGTTTTTTCTCCTGCATTTGCCGGCGCAGTTTCTGGATAATACAGGCTTGTTGCGCTTCGGTGAGAATTGATTTACGCTCATTGGATGCGGAAGGTTCCAGAAATTCGTGGACAGCTTCGGCTACCATGGCAGTGCATTCGGGGCCCGGTATCGATGGAGAAACAGGCAACATTATTTCAGGCTCGTTGGTTCTCAGTTCTTCCATCGCGATCACTTCCGTTTGAAGGCTGAGCCGGTATTTAAAAATCAGGAGTGTAATGCCGAGCAGTGCAGCATAGGCAACAGAGCGGACCATGATGTTTAGGTGGTCCGGTGTAATAGAAAAAGCTTCGCCCATTCTGGCGTTAATAAGGGGGAGGAAGGGGAAGATTGCAAACAAGGCACAGATCCGATAAATAAGCCGGCGCTCTGCTTCCCAGAATTTAGAGATTCTTTTCGCATTGTAAAGCGCCGCCAGCGGGAACACAATGTTATTTACTGTGATCGTCCAGATGGTGGTATTATTATAGACGGCAATTGTCTGGTGCGGCACTTTGCCGGTAACAGCAATGTACCCTACAATGCCCAGGTAGCAGATACCCGCCAGTAGTGCGGGAATGAATACGTACCAATTGCGGAATGGGATATAACGGTCTTCCCTTAGTTTCTTCGAAAACATCCACAACAGCGGGCCGTAGGCAAAGCTGATAAATGTAGTAAGACTGTGCCGTATCTCTTCGCATTGCACCACTGTAAAAATGAGGAACTTGATGGAAAGATGTACGAAAATGCAGATGGTCAGCCAACGTAACAAAAAATCGGCAGGACGTTTTTGTTTACTGGCACGGATAATGCCCAGGGCAATCATCGACTGGAATACTCCGATGGCTATTATGTAGTTCATTACAGCCCTAAAATTATAGCCCGACTATTACTTTATCGTTAAGACCGAGGCTGAGCCGGCAATAGGCAGGTATAAATACCAAAAAAGAAGCTGCCCGAAGGCAGCTTCTACAGAAGGAGTGTGTAAAATTGCCGCTTTACCTTTCTTCCTTCTGTAAGCATTTGTTTGGTGTAGGGTTGTTTATAGTAATACAAGAAATGTATGAGGTGTAAAAGTAGGAACGCAGTGTTACGTGGGGATTAAGAAAAAGTTATCAATGGACCGAGGTCAGCTACAGATTATTCTGTGATATCTGGCAATACGTTGTGGGCTTGGCGGAAATAGAAAAAGCACCTATCGTATTAATACAATAGATGCTTTAAAACATCAGATGATTTTTTTTTTTTTCAGGTCGCCGTAAAGCGCATAGACGCAGCATTCATTATCGGAAAGACCAACCTTGACAATTGCTCATTGTTAATTGTTTATGCTCAAGCGGGTTAAGGCTTGTTCAGCCATTCGTCCGTAAAATGGCGATCTCCCTTTTCCTGCGAAAATTTTTCCTGGTTGTATTCTTTAGATTTATTTCTCGGGATAGACAGACTTTGCCAGGCATCGCTTTTGCAGATCTTGGCTATATATACGATCTGACCAACGTGATAGCTGTAATGAGCGATCTGGCGGTTAATAGCCTCCATTACGCTATGTCCTTCGTTGCGGATATAAATTATGCGGTCCAGGTCGTCATCGGTAATGCTGGCAAGTGCGTCAAAGAGGCATTTCCAGCCTTCTTCCCATTTTTGCAGTAATTCTTCCCTGCCTTTCAGGTCATTCTCGAACTCAGTATCACGTTCACGCCATTCTTTTTCCCCATCTTCCGTAAGAAAATTGGTCCAGCGGCTGAGCATATTGCCCCACATGTGTTTGGCGATAATAACAATACTGTTCGAGTCTGCATTTGGCATCCAGAAAAGTTGTTCATCCGAAACCTGCGCCATTGCTTTATCTGCAAGTGTCTTATAATAGAGAAATTGCCTGTTGGCGCTTTTTAAATAACCGGTCATCGTTTAAATTTTTTAATTGGTTTTAGTAATTTCCATCAACCTTTTCGGAAACTTCGGTTCCTTAAATCCAAATTGCTCGTAGAGGCCGTGTGCGTCCATGGTAGCCAGCATAATACGGCGCAGCTGTTTTACCCAATCCAGGTCCAGGATAAACTGCATCATCCGCTTACTTAGGCCCTGTCCGCGATGCGATTCCTTTATAAATACATCCGCGAGGTAAGCAAATACGGCATAATCGGTAATTAAACGGGCATAGCCCACCTGTTCGCCGTCTTTCAGAATACCGATCGTGAAAGAATGATCAAATGCTATTTTCACGGTCTCATAAGGAATATGTTGCGCCCAGTAAGATTCATTTGTCAGCCAGTCGTGGATCTGTTCCGGCTTCATAAGTGATTTGTCTGTGGTAATAATATAACCTTTGTATTCAAGTGTTTCAGGTAGCATAAGCAGCAATTTTCAAAGTAAAGTTAGGGGTGAATGGTGAATGGTCAAACGTGAAACGTCAGTTGTGAGTTGCTCGTGTTTGGGTACTCACAATTTACCGTCACCCCGAGCACAGTCGAAAGGCACGACTCACAAATTATCGTAAAACACAAACGCCTTTTCCACCTTTCCTGCTTCATTCAATAGCAGCACCTCTGCCGATGTTTTGCCGGTGGCCGTATTGGTATAATAAATAGTCAGACCGTTAACACCGGTCAGTACCTTAACCAGGTCAAAATGCAGATCAGGAATACGTTTCAGCGCCGCCGTCCAGTAATCGCGTACCGCTGTTTTGCCAGACACCACACCTTTACTCTCCGGCACCACCTTCGCCGCCATCGGTGTAGACAAAACAAAATTATCTGTATAATGCGTCAGCACAACTTCTATATCATGCGCATTCCATGCTGCAATCCATTCTTGTGCAAAATTGTTATAGTCGATCATATTGGTGAAAGGTTTTTGCTGTGCGCAGTCAGTGGTAAGTATCCCAACACGAGTAAGTGTCGATGGTCAAAGGTCAAACGTGAAATGTCAATGCTTCCGTTTGTCGGGCCGAGCGCAGTCAAACTCTTGCAAACGCGGGTAGCAGCCAACTTTAGGTTTTGACTTTTGAATTAAATAACGTAGTTCCATCCGTGACCATCTTTATCAATGCCTTTGCGCACACGGTATAGCGCATCGCGGAGCTGGTACATCATGGCATCGTCACCTATATAACAAGAATAGCGTTTGTTGCCGATGGCCAGTGTTTCAATCGGCGCAATGACGGCCGCGGTGCCCGCGCCAAAGGCTTCCACACGTTTGCCCGCTTCAAAAGCTTCCTGTATTTCTTTCCAGCTTACCGGGCGCTCTTCCGTTTTTACACCGTTTTCCCTAGCCATTGTCAGTAGCGAATCACGGGTAACGCCATCCAGGATAGTACCGGAAAGTGCAGGTGTGAGCAGCGTTCCGTCAATGTAAAACATAATGTTCATCGTACCCGATTCTTCAATCAGTGTATGCGTTTTGCTGTCGGTCCAGAGAACTTGGTCAAAACCTTCCTCTTTTGCTTTTTGGAACGGGTAGAATGACGCGCCGTAGTTGCCGCCGCATTTTGCGGCGCCGGTACCACCTTCGGCTGCACGCACATATTTCGTTTCCACTTTTACCGTGAGGGGTTTGGAATAATATGCATAAGCAGGCGTAGCACAGATCATAAAAATATACTCGTCAGAAACCTTTACGCCGAGGCGGGCTTCCGATGCAATCATAAACGGACGGAGATAAAGTGAACCATCGTCTTCCTGCGGAATCCAGCCTGCGTCTAATTGTACAAACTGGTGCAGCGCTTCCATAAACAAAGCTTTCGGCACCATAGGCATACACATGCGTTCCAGCGATTGGCAAAAACGATCGTAGTGTTTTTCCGGCCGGAAAATATTGATCTTGCCATCGGCCATATAAAAAGCCTTCATTCCTTCAAAAACAGTTTGTCCATAATGCAGGGAAAGTGTCAACGGACTCAGCACCAGGTTTTCAAACGGCACGATACGCGGCGATTGCCATTCCCCATTTTTATATTCTGTGATAAACATGTGCTCTGTCGGTTGCAGGCCAAATGGCACAGAACGGGTATCCGCAACCTTTCTTTCTTTTTGGGGAGAGACTGCAATGTTATATTCCATAATATGGAGTTTTTATGATGAAAAAATTATTTACTCTTCAGGGCCGGGCAGCTTTACATCGATCAGGCTTCAGTGACGGTGGTACCGATCAGCTGCAGCTCCTTGTTCAGCTTTTCCTGCAATGCATGCTGTTTCCGGTAACCTTTATTAACCAGGTACACACCGCCAATCACAAATACAAAAGCCAGTGCCGTATACCAGTTCAGCGTTTCATGGAGCACCAGGTATCCCAGCACCACAGCCACCAATGGGTTTACATAGGCGTAAGATGTGACCAGCCCTACCGGCAACTCTTTTAGTGCGTACATATAAGCTGCAAAGGCAAGCACCGATCCAAATACAATAAGGTAGGCGAGCGCCCAAAGGCCTTCACTGGCATTCATGTCGATCGTGCTGTAATCATCCGTCACCGGGCTAATCAATAACATAATCACGCCACCGAAAAATAATTGAAGACCAGAGTTAAAGATCGGGTTGATGGCGCCTGTCCGGCGTTTATTCATAATGCTCCCCATAGCCCAGGCTGTGGTAGCAATAAACAGAACGGCAATACCCAGTAAATAATCCGTATTGCTCAGGTCGGAAACATTATCCTTGAAAATAACGGCAACGCCCAACAACCCTAAAAACATACCGACGCCGATCAGCGGATTCAGTTTGTCTTTACCCGTCGTGATATTGATGATCACTGCAGAAATGGGCATGGTAGAACAGATCAAGGCTGCAATGCCGCTCGGTATTACTTTTTCAGACCAGGTTACCAGTCCGTTGCCCAGCGTAATCAGCAAAAAGCCGATCAGTGCCTGTTGTGCCAGATTGCGTCGCGACCAGTCGGCCTTTTTAAATAACAAGAGCGCAATGCCGGAAAGCAATACACCCGAAATCACCTGACGAACGCCTGCAAAGAGGAATGCAGGAAAATGCATTACACCGATACGAAGCGCCAGGTACGTAGTGCCCCACACGATGCAAATAAAGATAAAGGCGAAGTAAGCTTTCGGGTTGTTTTTCATTTGAGTAGCAAGATGAATCTGTCAATGGCAAATTTGCGTGAATTTTTAAGAACAAAACAGATACAATTTTGGTAATTTCGACCAGAACAGTTTTTTATGAAAACGCAGCAGAATGGGAAAACAGAGCATTTATACCTGCATCTGGCCGACAGTATAGAACGCCAGATACTGGATAATATTTTGCGTATCGGCGATAAATTACCTTCCGTACGTGCCTTGAGCAAAAAGCACGGGATCAGCATGAGCACTACGTTGCAGGCATATTATCACCTGGAAAGCAAAGGTCTTGTTGAGTCGCGGCCGCAGTCGGGTTATTATGTCCGGTTTAATACGCAGCATTTTCCGCAACAGCCGGATAAAAGCAAACCCCTGCCGACGGTGCAGAGTAAAAATGTAGACGCTATTATTTCCGAAGTATATGATGACTGGCATGACGATAAAGTGACTCGTTTTTCGCTCAGTGTTCCCGCGCCGGAACTGTTGCCGCTGGCGCCGCTCAATAAAGCGATGTTGCGCGCACTGCGTGAATCGAGGGCCAATGCCACCTACTATGAACAAGTACGAGGAAACGAGGAACTCCGGCGGCAGATAGCACGTTGGTCGCTCAACTGGGATGCACATTTACAGCCAGAGGACTTGATCACAACATCGGGCTGTATGAACGCGATTTCCTATTGCCTGATGGCGCTTACCAAACGGGGCGATACGATTGCCATAGAAAGTCCTGCTTATTTCGGTACGCTTCGTTTGCTAAACAGCCTGGGCTTGCGTGTGCTTGAATTGCCGACACATCCCGAAACCGGCGTGGACCCAGACGATGTGCGAAAAGCGATCGAAAAACATCATATAAAAGCCTGTCTATTCGTGACCAATTTCAGCAACCCGCTTGGGTTTTGTATGCCTGATGAACAGAAGATGGAATTAGTAAAGCTGTTATCGTTTCATGGCATTCCGCTGATTGAAGATGACCTGTATGGCGATGTGTATTTTGGCAAGCAGAGACCTAAATCCTGCAAGACTTTCGATGAACAAGGCAATGTACTTTGGTGCGGATCTGTATCAAAGACACTGGCGCCGGGCTACAGGGTAGGCTGGGTAGCGCCGGGCAAATATTATGAGCAGATCAAACAGCTTAAATTATATCATGCCATTACCTCCGCCACACCCGAGCAGCAAGCGGTAGCCAATTTTCTTGCAACCGGCCGTTATGAGCATCATCTCCGGAAAATGCGTACGGCCCTTCACGCCAATAGCCTGCAATATATTCGCGCTGTCGGTGAATATTTTCCCGAAGGTACACGCGTCAGCCATCCAAAAGGTGGCTACATACTTTGGGTAGAATTAGATAAAGGCATCGACACCTATGATCTGTACCACGAGGCGATGTTGCACAAGATCAGTATTGCGCCGGGTATTATTTTCTCTTCACAAGACCGTTATAGGAACTGTATGCGGCTGAGTTATGGCATGCAATGGACACCCGAACTGGAAAGAGCACTGAAGAAATTAGGCGGGGTAATCAAAAGCCAGTTATAAGCGATCAATAGTCGATGGTGAATGCTGGGAAGAGATGGCTTACAAAGTTTCCAAACTCCGGTACGGAAAAACAGTCAGACGGCTCCAAGCCGCCCGACTGCTAATTTAGGGTAGTAATGAGTAATGAACGCTCAATTGCTAACGGTGCATTGTCCATTGATTTATTTAGCAATTACCTTATCCGCCACCACATCGGCCAGCACATTTTTGTCAAAGGCAATATGGCTTACATCTACTCTGCTAATCTGGCGAATCGCACTCAGTTCTTTGGTGTGTTGTTGAGAAAACGCGTTCAATTTCGTGAAGGCCGCGTTCAGGTTGTGCCACTGTGTTATGATTTCACGATTGTAGGGCGCAAGTTGTGTAGCCAGCGGGTTATTGCCGGGCACGTGAATGACATGGCCGTTCAGGATACCAATACCCCCGCCGTCATCTTTTACACCTTCTGAAACCCACATATAGATTGCTTCCTGGATCGTTTTGCCCAGGCTTGGTTGTTGGGTCGGCGGAATATCGTAGCAAACCAGGTATATGTTGTTTTCCTGGTATGCATAGCCGATCTGGTGCGCGGCAGGTGCAACAGTAGCGCCATTGAACAATGAGATAACGCTGGTAAGGTTACCGCCCATCTGTGCATCGCTTTTGAGTGTGATGGTTTTTGCCGGGGATGTTTGCACCGCAGTATTCCAGGTATCAACATGGTAAGAACCGCTCCAGGCCGCAGGCGGGGTAGTGCCCGCAATCACTACAGGTAAATTTGTCGTTTCGATTTGTACATCTACATCATCGTCGCCGGTCACGACAAAACTGATATCTTGTGGCATGGCAAAAGTGCAGACATCGATGCCTTTAAAAGTTCCGGGTCCCGTGCCGCCACTTTGTACGTACAGGAATATTACGATAGCATTTTGTGCACCTGCGCCGCCAGGTACATTTATATCGCCGGATTTCAAAGGAAGACCGTGGGCATCTTTCAACAGCTGCCAGTTGCCGTTTTCTACACGTTTCAGAATAGCAAGCAACGAAAAGTTGCGGTTGTCGGAAGTGACAATGGTCGGATCGATCGTTTCCGGGCCGCTTACAATGTCTAATGCACCCTTAATATTGTCGTGCATGTTATACAGATTTTTAAAACGGAATTTGTACATGGTGTTTTGGTTTTTTGGGACGCCTACTCTTTAAAATGGATTTTCGGCTTTTCTCCGTGGGTTATTTGCTTTGACGATCCAAAACTACCATGCGCCAGCAGGCGAAAGAATTATTTAAAGAGCAGCTGTTTACAAAGAGCTGGCATACGCAAATGGGTAAACGACGGTGATTTTAATTTGAATATCATTTGCTTGTAAATTTTAAAATAAAGCGGGTTTTTATAAGTTGGTGTTGGGATACGACCAGAAAGGCGGCAGGCAGGAGCAATAAAAAAACGTCGCCCCACAATAGGAGAGACGACGTTGCTCTTATGGTTGCAGCCGGCGCAAACCGTTTTCTGCAGGCGGTTAGCTGGCTTTTTTCTTACTCTTTTTCGTTTTGGGTTGTTCCTTTCTGCGCACCACTACCCATTCGTCTATATTTACATTAAAAGGCATCTGCCCGATTTTTACAATAGCACGTTTATCGCGGATTTCGTCTACCGTACCCACCTGGTGGTTCACTTTGTTACGTACCAGGTCGCCCACTTTCGGCATACCGCCCATTACATCGTAATTCTTATCCGCTTTCTTTGCCATCGCAGCATTGGCTGCAATTGCTTTTTTCTTGAATAGCACATTTTCCGCCGCTTCTATTACATCCTGTTTGTTCTCTGCTTTTTTCCAGTCGTGAATGATCTGTTTAAACTTGCGTTCCATATCCCGCAAGTAATCCAGTTCTTCTTTCTTAATCTGGTTTTGCAGTTTTAGCGTAGCATAGTGCTGCTTCAATCGTTCCTTATCAATTAAGGTTTCATATTCTTTCTTCAGCTTTTCGTTCGCATCGATCAGTGAATCCAGTTCTTTTTCTTTTCCGCCCAGGCGAACCGATTGTTGCTCTGTTTGCAACAACATTTTATCGAGTTTGAAATGCCCGCGGTCAGTAATTTGTCTGGCCCTGTCAATGATCTTGGGTGGAAGACCGCTGCGTTGTGCAATGGCGAATGTATAAGAACTGCCCGGTTTTCCGATGTTGAGCCGGTACAACGGTTCCAGCTTCTCTTCGTCGAAAGTCATAGCGCCGTTGAAAATGCCCTGCACTTTGCCGGCCATCACTTTCAGGTTCAGGTAGTGCGTGGTAATGATGCCGAACGAATGCTTGTGCGCGAGTTCTTCTACGATAGCTTCAGCAAACGCACCGCCCAGATTCGGATCTGATCCGCTACCCAACTCATCGATAAAGAACAGGGTTTTGCCGTTTGCAAAATCCATGAAGTACTTCATGTCGCGCAAATGCGCGCTATAAGTACTCAGCTCATGCTCGATCGACTGCGTGTCGCCGATATGAATCATCAGTTGCTTGAAAATCCCGATCTCAGAATTATCATCTACCGGGATCAGCAAACCGGCTTGCGTCATCAGTTGCAGCAAGCCCACCGTTTTCATCGATACGGTTTTCCCACCGGCATTTGGACCGCTGATGATCAGCACGCGATTTTGCTTGTCCAGCACAATATTGAGCGGGATCGTCGGCTTGCTGTTTTGCTTGTTGTGCAATAGCAGCAGCGGGTGAAACGCTTTAATCAAATGCGCGCCGGGATGCGGGCTGATACGCGGCATAGAGGCGTCCATATCTACCGCCAGCAAGGCTTTGGCACGAATGAAGTCAAAAATGCCGCATAAATGGTAATAAGCTTCGAGCTGTGGATGAAAACCCGAAAGTTTCGCCGTCGTCTCCGCCAGGATTTTGTGTACTTCACGTGATTCAGCACGCTCCAGCGAAAAAATATCGTTGTTGAGTTCTATTGTTTCTTCCGGTTCAATAAATACCGTTTTCTGTGAATCACTTTCGCCGTGCAGGATACCTTTTACCACGCGTTTATGCTCCGCGAAAATCGCCACCGTTCTTCTGCCATTCAGAAAACCCTCCGAAATATCGGCGAGATAACCTTGTTTGGCCAGCTTACGCAAAATACTGTCAAAAACGCGGCGTAGTTCCTGCCTTGTCTTCGCTAGTTCGCCACGTATTTGCATCAGCTCTTTCGAAGCATTATCGCGCACATTGCCCAGTTCGTCCACCACACTCGATACAATCTCCGGGATTTGTTTTTCATAGCTGATCTTTTCCGTCAGGGTACGCAGGTTCGGAAACAATTCGTTGTGGCGTTTAAACCAAAGCAAAATGTCGCGGATATTAATGGCCAATTGTTGGAAGGCGATCAGTTGTTCGCCGCTGAGCACAGCGTTGTAAACCGAAAGCAATTTGAGCTCTCTTTGCACATTGCGGGTAAAATCGTTCGGGAAAGGATCACTGCCTCCCAGGGTCGATTTAAATTCATTGGTTTGCTGCAGCGCTTTCTCTACGTATTCAATACGCGTGTGAAAGCGGATCTGGTCCACACGTTCAAGGGCGGCGTCTGTCCGGCACTTTTGTTTGAGCAGCTGGCAGACCTTATTAAATTCCAAGGCTTCGGCGGCATGCGCCGGGTACAATTGCATCATCGTCTTGTCTCTTTCCTGTCTTTTTCAGTCAGGACTGCAAAGTTAGGGACATTTCAAAGTCAAAAGTCAAAGTCAAAATCCGAAAGAGTACAAAAACAAAAGGCGGAAAGCTTGCTTAGTTTGTCGGTAGAAAGAACTGGAGCCGGATTTTCGCCGATCGATATCGACGACTCGCAACGCGATGCCGGCAAAAAAATCGGCGATCAGGAAATCAGCCATCAACGATCCGATTTTTCACATTTCCACCCGTTTTTTTCGTTTATATTGCAGTAAGGCTTCTTGCCTCAGGCTAATCCTATGAATAATTACGACCGGCTTATATCCAGTTTAGATGCATTTATCAGAAAGTACTATGCAAACCAGCTCATCAGAGGATCGCTGCTCTTACTGATATGTCTCCTGCTCTATATCCTTACCGCGTCTCTGAGCGAATATTATTTTTACTTGCCCGTTTGGCTGAAGGTGACCATTGTAGCGCTGTTTGTAGGCGTTGGGTCCTTTGCGCTGATCGCATGGGTGATTATCCCATTGATGCGCATGTCGAAGTTAGGGAAAGTGATTTCGCATGAACAAGCCGCAGTAATTATTGGCCGGCATTTTCCGGAAGTAAGTGATAAGCTGCTTAATATTCTTCAACTAAAGCAGCACGCGGAAACCAATGCCAGCCAGGAACTCATTGCTGCGAGTATTGATCAGAAGGCCAGTCAGATCGCTGTGGTGCCATTTGCGCAGGCCGTAGACTTTACCAAAAACAAAAAATTACTTCCTTATTTATTGCCCTTGTTACTGGTTGGCGTATTTATCCTGATTGCGGCGCCAAACGTTTTTAAAGATGCATCCGAACGATTGTTGCAGCCGACCAAAACATTTGAAAGACCGGCGCCATTTCGTTTCGTAATGCTTACCAATCCGCTGCAAGCCTCGCGGAATAGCGACTTTACATTACAGGTTCGCGCTGAAGGAAATGCATTGCCAGCGGAAATGTCTATCGACTTGAACGGGGAGCACGTGCCGATGCAATCGAACGGAGCGGCAAAATTTCAATACGTCTTTAAGAATATGACCGATGCGGTCACATTCCGTTTGTTCGCCGCAGGGTTTTATTCCCGGCCTTATACCATCAAAGTAGCCCAGAAGCCTTTGCTGAAAGCCTTTAAGGTGCAGATCGACTATCCGGAATATATTGGGAAGAAAGATGAAGTGCGGAATAGCCTCGGTGATATGACGCTGCCCGTAGGAACCACCGTACGCTGGGGTTTTATTGCCGAACACACCGACGATGTCCATATTCGTTTCGCAAACGGTATTCCGGTAAGTTTACCGGCCGGCGGGGGAATGTTCGGGTATTCATTCCGTTTTATGAATGATACATCGTACACACTTTTGCTAAAAAACAAACAGAGTATTGCGGCCGATAGTTATCAATATCATGTACAGGTAATTTCGGATCAATTCCCGGTAATTCAGTTGCAGGAACACAGGGATACGGTTACCGGCAGGCAGATTCTGCTGACGGGCACGGCCGGCGATGACTATGGTATTTCTAAAGTTGCATTCAACTTTACGATCAGCAACGAGAAAGGACAGACGCTCACGCAAAAAAGTATTCCGCTGAAAGCGGCGCCGGGTGCCCTTACAACGTTTCAGCATTATTTTGATGTGGATATGCTGCAATTGCAATCCGGTCAGAAGCTCAGTTATTATATTGAAGCCTGGGATAATGATGGTGTGCACGGAGCTAAAGCCTCGCGCAGCGAAGTGATGACCTTCCAGATGTACAACAATAAGCAGTTGGATTCAGCCATCAATGCGAACGCACAGCAGATTAATTCCGGTCTTAGCAACAGCGCGCAGCAAACGCAGAAACTGCAGGATCAATATAAAGACATGCAGAGCAAATTGCTCAACAGCGATAAAACGGACTGGGAACAACAACAGTCTTTGCAGGAATTATTACAGAAACAACAACAGTTGCAACACCAGGTTGAAGACGCCAAAAAGCGCTTTGAAGAGCAAATGCAGCAAAGCCAGCAAAAGCAATACAGCCAGGATATTAAAGACAAGCAAGATGATCTGAAAAAGCAGATGGACAACCTGCTTGATAAAGAGTTGAAAGAACAGATCAAAAAGCTGCAGGAACTGATGCAAAAAATGAACAAGGAGCAATCCATGCAGACCATGCAACAGTTGGAGCAGGAGAATAAACTCTTCAATATGGATCTGCAACGCATGCAGGAACTGATGAAGCAATTGGAAATGCAGATGCGCCTCGAAGATCTGGCCAATAAAATGGACGATCTGGCCAAAAAACAATTGGAGTTAAAGGATCAGACCGATAAAAATAAAAAGGAAAATAATGCGCTCAGCAAAGACCAGCAGGATTTGAAAAAAGAGCTGGACAAGGCGATGCAGGGCGATATGAAGGACTTGAAAGACCTCAACAGCAAAATGCAGCGTCCGCAAGACATGCAGCAACCCCAAGAGCAGGGAAAGCAGGCGCAGCAAAATATGCAGCAGAGCGATCAGTCGCTGCAGCAAAACCAAAACAGTAAATCATCTCAATCGCAAAGTAAAGCAGCTCAAAACCTGCAGCAAATGGCAGAGATGATGCGCCAGCAAGCGGGAGGGATGAATATGCAGCAGATTGAAATGGATATTCGTGCGGTGCGCCAGATTCTGACGAACCTGATGCGACTGTCTTTCGACCAGGAGAAACTGATGAAGACGGTGCAACAAACCAGCGTGACCAGTCAGCAATACCTGGCCAATCAAACCGAACAAAATCGCCTGCACAGCAATTCTTATATGATCCGCGACAGTTTGTTTTCGCTCAGTAAACGTTTGTCAAAGCTTTCGGCTACGGTCAACAGAGAAACGACAGAGCTGGAAAAGAATATGAAATACTCGCTCGACGCTTTGGAAAACCGCAAAGTAGGCGATGCGCTGACGCGTCAACAATACGTGATGACACGCGCCAACAATCTTGCACTGATGCTGAATGAAATGCTCGCAAACCTCATGCAGATGCAGGCGCAGGCGCAAAAGAACCCCGGCAAGGGAAGTTGCAACAACCCCGGCGGTATGAATCCGAAACCTGGCGCCGGCAATCAATTAAGCGATATTATTACCAAACAACAGCAACTGGGCAATGCCATGCAGCAAATGCAGGGTGCTCAGCAAGGCAAACAACAAGGCGGTCAGCAACAAGGTCAGCAAGGCAAACAAGGCCAGCAGGGTGGCGGTAGCCAAACTGGTAATGGCGAGGGAAATAATGAATACGGTGATGCCGAGCAACTGGCGCGTATGGCCGAACAGCAGGCAGCGCTTCGCCGCCAATTGCAGGAACTGAACAGTTTACTGAATAGCAAAGGAATGGGTAATGCGAAGGAGCTGCGCGAAATCCAGGAGAAAATGGATAAGAATGAGACCGACCTCGTCAACCGTCGCCTTAGCAGCGAGCTCCAGATGCGTCAGAAAGAAATTCTCAGCCGTTTGCTGGAAGCTGAAAAATCGTTGCGTGAGCAGGAACAGGATGATAAACGTGCTTCCAATACTGCTAAGGAAATAAGCCGTCCTGTGCCGCCAGAACTCCAGAAATATATGCAGGACCGCCAAAAACTCCTGGAATTATACAAGACCGTGCCGCCGCAATTGAAGCCTTATTATAAAAATATGGTAGAACAATACTATCAGATGATCGGCAATAAATAGGTTTTTAGGGTGTTATTTATACACAAATGTGTAAAACATGCTGGCTATCCAGCCAATTTTAGGTTCTCCGAGCGCTTGTTATACGGGTTAATCAAATGTTAAAAAACTCATTTACATAGAATTACTCAAACGTTTTTGTGTTTAGCTTCGTCTATATATATAGTTAGGTTCATTTTAATAAATCGATTTGCCCTCTTGAATTCGAGAAAAATTATACTTAACTTTCATATCAAATAGCTCTTTAACTTAAAAACTTAGCCGTATGCTATTCTCAAGAACTTACAGATATCAATCCACAGCGTCAATGGAAGATATCAAAGACCGTCTGCTCGGTAAACATGTCAAAGTTCACAATCTTGATTTCGAGGTGTTGGAGAAGGACCGTCAGCTCAAAATTATTCCACATGCAGAGGCCGTAGAAAGTATCAAAACATTACCCATTACTCATGTCGATTTTGTCGGAAAAGGACAAAAGACACAGGTCGTTATCAGTTCCAAAATGCGTAAAATTGACTCCGGTGGACCAATGCTCGTTGTATTGTTCTGTGCATTTATGCTGACCGCAGCCATTGTTTCACTTGTTGTCGGAAAAGAAGAATACATGTCCTTCACTTATGCCCTGCTGGGTGTGAGCGTTGTTATCTTCCTCATATTCTGGATGCGAATGGAATCCGGTTATTTTGACTATGTCAGGAAAATCAGAGACTACATCAAACATCAAAGTGTAGCGTAAACATAAAGAACCGCCTCAACAATGCTGTTGAGGCGGTTCTTTTTTTATTGGTATTAGATTGTGTGTTGTTGTAGCGTACACTTGGACCGCATTCGCCGGTAAGTACCTGCAAAGTTCCTTCTTCAGTTTGAGGAGGTCTATTCAATATAGGCCTTCAGCGAATCCATCGGCACATCGCCAGTGAAAACCCGCAATAGCTTACGATCCTTGTCGTAAATATTGATTTGTGGCAGATTATTGTACAGGAACGTTTTATCGATAAAGCCAGAGCTGTCCACCCCTGTGATAATAGCTGTATAAGCGGCTGTTGGGTGCGTATTTTCAAAATATTCCAGGTTAGGCATCATGGTGGAAGCTGTAATGAGCACCAGTTTTGATTGTTTAAACAAGGCGGCATCCTGTTTGAAAAGCTCCGCCTGATCGCCGCAATGTTCGCAAAATGGATTAAATATCATCACGAAAAGATTAGCATCGTTTTGCAAATCCTTGCCTGTAACCGATTTTCCTTTCATCGTGACCATCCGAAACGGCGGCATAGAGGAACCTACAGATTTATAGTCAACCTTTACCGTATCCGTTTGGACAGTGGTATTTGAAGTGTTTGGCTGCCGGACCGGTTTTCGCTTTTGGGCAAAAGTCATCAGCGAACAGCCAATTAGAATAGTGAAGAGTAGTTTGCGTTGCATCTTGCTAAACTAGGAAGTATTTCGGTTGACCAGATTATTTAATATACTTCGCCAGCGAGTCCATCGGCACATTGCCTGTGAAAATACGCACCAGCTTACGGTCATTGCTGTAAATATTGATTTGGGGCAGGCTATTATACAGGAACGTTTTGTCGATAAAACCCGAACTATCTACGCCGACCATCATTTTCGGATATTCGGAAGTTTTGTGCGCGTTTTCAAAAAAGTCGAGATAAGGGAGCATCATAGAACCCGCCATCAGCACCAGTTTAGTATCTTTAAACATATTTATATGCTCTTTAAAGATCTCTGTTTGTTCCTCGCAATGCTCGCAGGTTGGGTTGAATAGCATGACGAAAAGAGTGGCATTATTTTTCAGGTCTTTATCTGTAATTGATTTGCCCTTTGGCGTCACGAGCCGTAAAGGAGGCATTGGTGCGCCGACCGCTTTATAGTCAACCTTAACCGTATCGGTTTTTGCAGTATTGCTTGTGGCAGCTTGCGATTTGGTAGCTTTCGGTTTTTGAGCAAAAGCAAACAGAGTGCAGCAAACGAAGCCCGTGATTAGTAATTTGCGTTGCATCTCGCTAAGTTAAGTGAAAACCGAAAGAAAAAAGTTATAATAAGATGAATAGTGTTGCACCGCAGATACCGCTGGCAGAAAGAGTACGTCCGAAAACACTTGCCGACTTCATTGGGCAGGAACATTTGGTCGGTACCGGAAAGGTGCTGGAGCAGATGATTCAGAGCCGGAAAGCCAGTTCTATTATTTTCTGGGGACCGCCTGGGGTAGGGAAGACTACGCTGGCGCAGATAATCGCCCATTCGCTCGATATGCCCATTTTTACACTCAGTGCTATTGACAGCGGTGTCAAAGACGTGCGGGCAGTAATTGAGCAGGCGCGCAAAGCGGGTCATGCCTTGTTGTTTATTGATGAGATACACCGGTTCAATAAAGCGCAGCAGGACAGCCTGCTCGGCGCGGTAGAAAAAGGGATTATTACATTGATTGGCGCCACCACAGAAAATCCGTCTTTTGAAGTGATCAGTGCATTGCTCAGCCGAAGCCAGGTATACGTGCTACGTCCATTGAGTGAAGAAAACCTGAAGGCATTGGTGTACCAGGCGATGGAAAAAGATCAATGGCTGCGCGAACAAAATAAAACGATCGGCGAGTGGGAGGCCTTGCTGCAACTGAGTGGCGGCGATGCACGCCGTTTATTGAATTTACTGGAGCTGGTTGTATCTGCGCTACCTGAATCGCAAAAGGAGATCAATAACGAAGCGGTTCAGAATATCGTGCAACAGAAGATGGCGCTGTATGATAAGTCGGGAGAACAGCATTACGATATTATTTCTGCATTTATAAAATCCATCCGTGGTAGTGATCCCAATGCCGCGGTATATTATCTCGCAAGAATGATAGAGGGCGGGGAGGATCCGAAATTTATTGCAAGGCGTATGCTTATTTTGGCGAGTGAAGATATTGGAAATGCCAATCCCAATGCGCTTTTGCTGGCTACTACTACCTTTCAGGCTGTGGAAATGATTGGCTGGCCCGAAAGCCGGATTATTCTCTCCCAATGCGCTACCTATCTGGCTTCTTCACAGAAAAGCAATGCGGCGTATATGGCGATTAACCAGGCACAAGCGCTCGTAAGTCAAACGGGAGACCTGCCAGTGCCGTTGCATATCCGCAATGCACCTACGGGGCTGATGAAGAAACTGGATTATGGAAAAGGATATCAATATGCACATGATTTCCCGGGTAATTTCGTGGAACAGGAATTCCTGCCGGATGCTATAGCCGGTACCAAACTTTATGATCCTGGTAATAATGCCTCAGAAGCCCGTCTTCGCGATTATTTGCGCCATTGCTGGAAGGAGAAGTACGGGTATTAGGTAATACTTTGGATTAGTTGAATACATAGCTCAATGGTTAAAACTTTCCATGTTATCATGATAACGATGGGGCGGTTTAGGCGTTGAGCTTTGTATTTCAAGTCTGGCGCTGTTCATTGTTCCGTTGAAAGCGTGTGAAACGCCCGTGGTTTAAGGTTTTGATTTTTACTTTTTGACTTTTAATGAAAATATTTATCTTTGCAGCCCCGTAAACGACCTTCTGGTTGGGCATCTGGAGCAGATAAATAAAAGATTTCAAAAAATCTTTAAATTATTTTGTTGGAATAAATCTTATGCCTTACCTTTGCAGTCCCAAAATTACGGGTTAGAAGATATTTATAAGTATGTCACAGCGTATCAGAATCAAACTGAAGTCTTACGATCATAACCTCGTAGACAAATCAGCAGAGAAAATCGTTAAAACTGTACGCAACACTGGAGCTGTAGTAACAGGTCCAATTCCGTTGCCTACTGAGAAGAAGATCTTTACAGTGTTGCGCTCACCGCACGTGAACAAAAAATCACGCGAGCAGTTCCAACTTTGCACGCACAAGCGTTTGTTGGACATCTACACCTCTTCTTCCCGTACAGTTGACGCATTGTCAAAGTTGGATTTGCCTAGCGGCGTTGAAGTAGAAATCAAAGCGTAAGCTTTATCGTTCTTTAACAAATTTTGATTGAAAACGGCTAATCCCGAACCACACAGTAGGCAATCGGGCGCTTAGCTAAAAAATAATAATAATGAAAGGTATTATTGGTAAAAAAATCGGCATGACCAGCGTTTTTGAGCCGAATGGTAAGCAGACTGCTTGTACCATCATCGAAGCTGGCCCTTGTGTGGTTATCCAGAAGAAAACCGTAGATACCGACGGTTATAATTCCCTCCAGATCGCGTTTGGTGAGGCCAAGGAGAAAAATACTCCTAAAGCGCTCCTCAACCACTTCGCTAAGGCAAATGCAACGCCTAAATCTATCGTAAAAGAAATTCGTAATTGTTCCATTGATAAGCAAGTTGGCGAAGCCATCACTTGTGAGATCTTTACAGAAGGTGAGAAAGTATCGGTAATTGGTACAACAAAAGGTAAAGGTTTCCAGGGTGTTGTTAAGCGTCACGGTTTTGGTGGTGTGGGTGAAGCATCTCACGGCCAACACGATCGTCAGCGCGCTCCCGGTTCTATCGGTGGTTCGTCATATCCAAGCCGCGTATTTAAAGGTATGCGCATGGCTGGTCGTACAGGTGGTGACCGTGTTAAGGTTAAGGCCCTGCGTGTTGTAAAAGTGTTCCCGGACAAAAACTATATCCTCATCAGCGGATCAGTACCGGGTCATAATGGTTCAATTGTTTTAATCCAGAATTAATTTAAGTCATGCAAGTTGACGTTTTAAATAGCAAAGGTGTAAAGACCGGCCGCACAGTAGAACTGCCGGACGATATTTTCGGTATCGAGCCTAACGACCATTGCATCTACCTGTCTGTTAAGCAGTATCTCGCTGCGCAACGTCTGGGTACGCATAAAACCAAAACCCGTGCTGAAGTGCATGGTTCTTCTAAGAAACTGCACCGTCAGAAAGGTACAGGTGGTTCCCGTAAAGGTAACATCCGTAACCCTTTGTACAAAGGTGGTGGTACGGTAAATGGTCCTCTTCCTCACGCTTACGGTTTCAAACTGAACCGCAAAGTGAAAGATCTGGCAAAAATGTCTGCTCTTTCTTATAAAGCTAGTGAAGGTAAAATTGTAGTGGTTGAAGACCTGAACATGGAGACGCCGAAAACTAAAGAATTCCAGGGCATCCTGAATGCGGTGAAAGGTGAATCCAGAAAAACATTGGTTATCCTGCCTGAGTACAACAGCAATGTATACCTCAGCGGTCGTAACCTTCAGGACAACAAAACCGTAGTACTGAGCGATATCAATACTTATGATCTCGTGAATGCACAGGTTCTTGTAATCACTGAAAGCGCAGCCAAATTCTTCACTGAAGAAGTAGTAACTGTAGAAGAAGCTTAATTAAGAAAACAGATTTTCGTAACTCGAAATATTTTAAACAATGAAACTCGCTGACGTTTTGGTACGCCCGGTGATCACAGAAAAGGTAAACAACCAGATTGAACGTTCTGGCCGCTACACCTTTGTAGTGGACAAACGCGCCAACAAACTGGAGATCAAAAGTGCTGTAGAGACTTTCTACGGTGTAAAAGTTACCGATGTGAATACATCTGTAGTGCCTGGTAAATTAAAATCCCGCTTTACTAAAGCTGGTTTTATTCAAGGTCAGAAATCTTCTTACAAGAAAGCGGTAGTAACCCTTTCAGAAGGTGATTCAATAGATTTATTCTCAATCTAAGAATAAGAAACTGTAAAGACGTGATGTTGTGAGTTGAAAAGACAACTTGACAACTCGCAACGGAACAACTTAACAAAACAAAGAAAATGGCATTACGTAAATATAAACCGGTTACAGCCGGTACACGTTGGAGAATCGGTAACGCTTACGCAGAAGTTACTACATCACAGCCAGAAAAAAGCCTGCTGGAACCACTGAGTGGTACTGGTGGCCGTAACGCTCAGGGCCGTCGCGCTATGCGCTACATCGGTGGTGGTAACAAAAAAATGTACCGTATCGTCGATTTTAAACGCGACAAGAAAAATATCCCTGCAACGGTTAAAACAATCGAATACGATCCAAACCGTTCTGCATTCATCGCGCTGCTTAGCTACGCTGATGGTGAAAAACGTTATATCATTGCTCCTCAGGGTCTGCAAGTTGGTGCTACTGTAATTAGTGGCGACGCTGTTGCTCCTGAAGTTGGTAACGCACTGGTGTTGAAAAACATGCCACTCGGTACTGTAGTTCACAATATTGAGCTGCAACCAGGCCGTGGCGGTGCTATCGCACGCTCTGCAGGTACTTACGCTCAACTGAGCAACAAGGAAGAAAAATATGCGGTATTGAAAATGCCTTCCGGCGAACTGCGTAAAGTATTGATCACTTGTATGGCTACAGTTGGTACCGTATCTAACAGCGACCACGCACTCCAGTCAATGGGTAAAGCAGGTCGTAACCGTTGGAAAGGTATTCGCCCACGTAACCGTGGTGTTGCAATGAACCCGGTAGATCACCCGATGGGTGGTGGTGAAGGCCGTTCTTCAGGTGGACACCCACGCAGCCGCACTGGTAAATACGCTAAAGGTCTGAAAACGCGTAAGCAGAAAGGATCTGATAAGCTGATTATCCAACGCAGCAACGGTAAGAAACTCTAATTAGTTAATAGTTGATAAGTTGGTTGCCTGATTGGTTGTTTTGAGAAAGTAAAAGCGATCGCAATCACAATCAATCGGAAATCATCAATCACAAATAACAAATAATACATGGCTCGTTCAATTAAAAAAGGCCCTTATGTAGATGCCAAACTGGAGCGTAAGATCCTGGCAATTAACGATGGTAAAGCAAAAAAAGGTGTAATCAAAACCTGGAGCCGTCGTTCAACTATTACGCCAGACTTCGTTGGTAATACATTTGCCGTGCACAACGGAAATAAATTCATCCCGGTTTATGTTACCGAATTTATGGTAGGACACAAACTCGGCGAATTTGCTCCAACACGCAACTTTAAAGGCCATAGCGGTAGTAAATAAGTTAAAATAGTTGATGGGTTGATGAGTTGAAAAACTCAATCATGAATCACAAAATAAATCGTAAATAAAAAGATGGAAGCTGTAGCTCGCTTACGAAACAATCCTACATCACCTCGCAAGATGCGCCTGTTAGCGGATCTGGTACGTGGCATGGATGTAGAAATAGCGCTGAACACATTGAAGTTTAGCACCAAGCACCCTTCGGTGCCTCTGGAAAAACTCTTGCTGAGTGCGATTGCCAACTGGAAAATGAAGAATGAAGGTGAAGACGTGGCAAGTGCAAATCTCTACGTAAAAACCATCTTCGTTGATGGTGGCCGTAGCCTGAAGCGCATGAGACCAGCCCCTCAGGGCCGTGCCTATCGCGTCCGCAAGCGTAGCAATCACGTAACCATTATTGTTGATAGCCGTAACGCAATTAACGCATAATTTAAACTTCAACTTTAATAACATAAAGAATGGGTCAAAAAACGAATCCTATAGGTAACAGGTTGGGCATCATCCGCGGATGGGACTCAATGTGGTATGGTGAGAAAAAGGATTTTGGTCAGAAACTGGTAGAAGACCACAAAATCCGCACTTACCTGAATGCACGTATCAACAAAGGAGGCATTAGCCGTATCGTTATTGAGCGTACACTGGGTAAACTCATCGTTACAATCCACACTTCTAAGCCTGGTATTATCATAGGTAAAGGCGGTGCTGAAGTTGATCGTATTAAAGAAGAACTGAAAAAACTCACCAGCAAAGACGATGTACAGATCAACATTATGGAGATCCGTCGTCCTGAATTGGATGCAAATATCGTAGGGGAAACAATCGCTCGCCAGATTGAAAGCCGCGTTAGCTACAAGCGCGCAGTAAAAATGGCTATCTCTACAGCAATGCGCATGGGTGCTGAGGGTATCAAGATTAAAGTAGGTGGCCGTTTGGCTGGTGCTGAGATCGCACGTTCTGAAGAATTCAAACAAGGACGCACTCCTTTGCATACATACCGTATGGATATCGATTACGCTTCTGTCTTCGCTCTGACAGTTTATGGTAAAATCGGTATCAAAGTATGGATCTGTAAAGGTGAAGTACTCGGCAAACGTGATCTGAATCCGAATTTCTCTGCAAACTCCGACCGTCGTGGCAACGAAAACCGTGGTGGTGAAGGTCGTCAGGGTGGTGATCGTGAAAGAGGTGATCGTCGTGGTGGTGACCGTGGAGGTGACCGTCGCCGTGGTGCAAACCAAGGTCAACAAGGCGCTGGACGCGGTGGCCGTCGTTAATCAATAATATTCTTAGAATAGCTAATAAAACGTGTAACAATGTTACAGCCTAAAAAAGTAAAACATCGTAAAGCCCATAAAGGTCGGATTAAAGGTAACGCACAGCGTGGTGCTACGATTGCCTTCGGTTCTTTTGGTCTGAAAGCGCTGGAACCTAAATGGATCACCAACCGTCAGATCGAGGCAGCTCGCCAGGCTATGACACGCCACATGAAGCGTGAAGGTAATGTGTGGATCCGCATCTTCCCTGACAAGCCAATCACTCGTAAGCCACTTGAAGTGCGTATGGGTAAAGGTAAAGGTAACCTGGAATTCTGGGCAGCTGTAGTAAAACCGGGCCGCATTATGTTTGAACTGGATGGTGTACCAATGCAGGTAGCTCGCGAAGCGCTTGAACTGGCAGCACAGAAACTTCCAATCAAAACTAAATTCGTTGTGCGTCACGATTACGCTGGTGCATAATAACTGAAAATTGCAAATTGGATAGCTTAGTTATCCAGTCTTCAATAGAAAATATTTTATAGACTATGGCAAAAGCAAAAAAAGCGAAAGTGGAAGATTATCGTTCACTCGATGATCAGGCGCTCAACGAAAAGATCGCTGAACAGGAAGTGCAACTGAAGAAATTACACTTCAGCCATGCAGTTAATCCTATTGAGAATCCTCTCGCAATCCGTGCACTACGTCGCGAAATCGCACGCATTAAAACGGAACAGCGCAAGAGAACATTAGGTTTCTAATAAATTTTTACAGATGTCAACAACGACTGAAAGAAAACGTAGAAAAACCCGTATCGGGATCGTAAGCAGCAACAAGATGACTAAAACCATCACAGTAGCTGTTGAACGTAAAGTGAAACACCCGATATACGGTAAATTCGTTAAAAAAACGACCAAATTCCACGCGCACGACGAAAGCAATACTGCTGGTATTGGCGATGTAGTTCGCATTATGGAAACACGCCCGCTGAGTAAAACAAAACGCTGGCGCCTGGTAGAAATTATTGAAAAAGCTAAGTAACCTCATTTAAAGATGATACAACAAGAATCCCGGCTCAATGTAGCCGACAACAGTGGAGCAAAGGAAGTTCTTTGTATCCGTGTGTTGGGCAATTCGGGACAAGATTATGCCGGTATCGGAGATAAGATCGTGGTAACTGTGAAAGACGCCATTCCTGGCGGTGGTATGAAAAAAGGTACCATTTCTAAAGCAGTGATCGTTCGTACTAAGAGCAAATTGCGTCGTAAAGATGGTTCATACATCAGCTTCGATGACAATGCTGTTGTACTGCTCAACAACTCTGATGAACCTCGCGGTACCCGTATTTTCGGCCCAGTAGCCCGCGAACTGCGTGATAAGGGTTATATGAAAATTGTTTCCCTCGCACCTGAAGTATTGTAAAAAAAGTTGTACTTTTGCATCCCGTTTACGATAACGGGTTGTTTTTTGCAACGAATTTAATTCATAGCAACTGTGAAACAGAGATTTCAACCTAAGTTCAATATTAAGAAAGGCGACAACGTGGTTGTTATTGCCGGCGACGATAAAGATCGCAGCAATCCACGTAAAGTGTTGGCCGTTTACCCTCAGAAAAGCCGCGTGCTGATCGAAGGTGTAAATATGGTGACTAAACACGTGAAGCCTAGCGCTCAGAATCCTCAGGGCGGTATCGTTAAAGAGGAAGCGCCAATCCACATCTCTAACGTAATGTTGTGGGATGCAAAAGCTAAAGCTCCGGTACGCGTAAAACGCGAACGTAAAGAAGGTGGCTTTACTCGTATTTCTAAAAAATCAGGAGAGGAGGTTAAATAATGGCAACGACAACATACATCCCTCGTCTGCAAACAAAATACAAAGACGAAGTGGTACCGGCTTTGATGAAGAAGTTCGGTTACAAAACTATCATGCAATGTCCGCGCCTGGTGAAGATTTGCCTGAACCAGGGTGTTAAAGGTTCTGTTGCTGATAAAAAACTCATCGACGATGCAGTAAACGAAATGACCATGATTTCCGGTCAGAAAGCGGTTCCTACATTGTCTAAGAAAGATATCTCCAACTTTAAGCTTCGTAAAGCAATGCCAATCGGCTGCCGCGTTACGCTGCGTAGCGTTACAATGTATGAATTTCTCGATCGTATGATCGCTATCACATTGCCACGTGTACGTGATTTTAAAGGTATCAACGATAAGTCTTTCGATGGTCGTGGTAACTATACCATGGGTGTTACAGAACAAATTATCTTCCCTGAGATCGATATCGATAAAGTAAATCGTATCAGCGGTATGGATATCACTTTCGTAACTACAGCAAGAACTAACGAAGAAGCTTACGAATTATTGAAAGAGCTGGGTATGCCTTTCAAAAACATTAAGAAAGAAAACGCTTAATATTTGCTGACGGAAGCGCAAGCTGAAGTCAAAAATAAAAACCAAAAAATGGCAAAAGAATCAGTAAAAGCCCGCCAACGCAAACGCGAACGCATGGTAGCCAAGTTCGCTGAAAAGCGCGCTGCTCTGAAAGCTGCAGGTGATTATGCTGCTTTGGATAAACTTCCAAAGAACTCTTCTCCTGTTCGTTTGAAGAACCGCTGTCAGCTGACAGGTCGTCCTAAAGGTTATATGCGTCACTTCGGCATCTGCCGTGTGATCTTCCGCGATATGGCGCTGGATGGCAAAATACCAGGTGTTCGTAAAGCAAGCTGGTAATTAAACGTTACAAGGTCAGGATGCAAAAAGCAGGGGATAATCTTGCTTTGACGTGTCCTGAAACCCGTTACAAAATTTTTTTACAAAATATTTATCTAAAAAATGGTAACAGATCCAATTGCAGATTTCCTTACACGTATCCGTAACGCGCAGATGGCACGTCACCGCATCGTGGAAATCCCAGCTTCAAATGTTAAAAAGCGTATGACGGAAATCCTTTACGAAAAAGGTTACATTCTGAAATACAAATTTGAAGACGATAACAAACAAGGCCTTATCAAGATCGCGTTGAAATATGACGCTTCTTCGAAAGAACCAGCGATCCGCTCTCTTGAAAGAGTGAGTCGTCCGGGTCTTCGTCAATATGCAAAGCCTAACGAAATCAGCCGTGTACAAAACGGTCTGGGTATCGCAATCGTATCTACTTCTAAAGGCGTAATGACCGATAAAGAGGCACGCGCTCAGAATGTAGGTGGCGAAGTACTTTGCTACATCTATTAATAGCTTAGAAATTATCCGGAGGCAAATACATTAAGCTGGCCTTACCAGGCTGATCGGTTTGCCTCTACAATTATAAAATAAATAAAACCACAAGACAATGTCTCGTATAGGTAAGAAACCAATTGTCGTTCCAAATGGTGTTACACTGACTGTAACTCCTGCCAACGAAGTAGTGCTGAAGGGTCCTAAAGGCGAACTGAAATCAACGATCGACCGCGATATCAAAGTTGAACTGGTAGATGGTCAGATCAATATCATCCGTCCGACAGATCAGATCCGTCACCGCGCAATGCACGGTCTGTACCGCGCTTTGATTGCTAACATGGTTACTGGTGTAACAGAAGGTTTCTCAAAAACACTGGAATTAGTCGGTGTAGGTTATCGTGCTACTGTAACCGGTCAGCAAATCGATATGGCACTCGGTTTTTCTCACAATATCATCTTCGATCTGCCGAACGAAATCAAAGCTTCTGCAACTGCTGAAAAAGGTAAGAACCCAACAATTACGCTGGAATCTATCGATAAGCAATTGCTTGGCCAGGTAGCGGCAAAAATCCGCAGCCTGCGTAAACCAGAACCATACAAAGGTAAAGGTGTGCGTTATGCTGGTGAAATTGTTCGCCGTAAAGCAGGTAAAGCAGCTGGTAAATAATCATATTGATTGTCACCCTGAGCATCGCAAAAGGGTGACAATTCTTTATAGTAATATATTTTCAACACAAACTCCGGTAGCCATTGTGCCAGCGGCATAATGAGCCCGTAAAAATGAATAAAAATGTCAACAGATCCGAAAGTAATCCGCCGCCAGAAACTGCGTTGGCGTATACGCACTAAAGTGCAAGGTACTGCTCAGAAACCTCGTTTGTCTGTATTTCGCAGCAACAAGGATATCTATGTTCAGCTGATCGACGACGCTAACGGCGTTACACTCGCAGCAGCAAGTTCCCGTCAAAAAGACATCGCCGCTCAGAAAGTTACCAAATCAGAGAAATCTGTACTGGTAGGTAAAGCAATCGCTGCAGCTGCAAAAAATCTCGGCATTGAAACTTGTGTATTTGATCGTGGTGGTTATCTGTATCACGGCCGTGTGAAATCAATTGCTGATGGTGCACGTGAAGGTGGATTAAATTTCTAATCAAACATTGTTTAACTTTTTTCTTTCTAATAAATAATGGCGAAGACACAATTAAATCGCGTAAAATCCGGTGATCTGGAACTGCATGAAAAGGTAGTGGCTATCAACCGTGTGGTAAAAACCACAAAAGGTGGTCGTGCATTCAGCTTTTCTGCTCTGGTAGTTGTAGGTAACGGAAACGGTGTTGTAGGTCATGGACTGGGTAAAGCGAAAGAAGTTCAGGAAGCTATTACCAAAGGTATCGACGACGCTAAGAAAAACCTGATCAAAGTGCCTGTTATGAACGGTACTATTCCTCACGATCAGTTGGCTAAAGAAGGTGCCGCAAAAGTATTGATTAAACCAGCCGCTCACGGTACTGGTGTAATCGCTGGTGGTAGCATGCGCGCAGTTCTCGAAGCTGCAGGTGTTACTGACGTTCTCTCTAAGTCTCAGGGTTCTGCTAACCCACACAATGTGGTTAAAGCAACTTTTAAAGCACTGAGCCTGCTGCGTGAACCAATCCAGGTTGCAAAACAACGCAACATCAATCTGAAAAAAGTGTTTAACGGCTAATTAACCCCGTAAACACTGAGCAGTGGTTATTTTTACATTGCCCCGTTTACGAAGATTGGAGTTAAATATTCAGAAGCTACCCCGGACAAGCTCTTTGTCATTAGGATTTTCTTAATCGACGATGTCCGTAAACAATAAATTAACTATTGAATTTATATAGCGTCATGGCTAAAATTAAAATCACACAGACGAAAAGCGGAATCGATCGTCCGGAACGTCAGAAACGTACTTTACGTGCACTGGGTCTGCGTAAGTTGTTTGCTACTGTAGAAGTAGAAGCTACTCCACAGATTCTGGGTATGGTGCAAGCGGTGCATCATCTCGTGAAAGTAGAAGAAGTAAAATAGTTTTTTAACCTGATTTGCGAGCGGTTACAAATTCCGCGCAAGTTTAAAAATTGAACAATTAATATGCAACTGCACAATCTGAAACCTGCTGAAGGTTCTACACAGTCAAGAAAGCGTGTTGGTCGTGGTGAAGGTAGCGGTGGTTCTACTGCCGGTAAAGGTAACAAAGGTCAACAAGCACGTACCGGTTATCAATCTAAAAAAGGTCACGAAGGTGGTCAGATGCCAATCCAGCGTCGTATGCCTAAACGTGGTTTCAAAAGTATTAACCGCGTAGACTATAAAGTTTTCAACCTGGGGCAACTTGATTTCCTGATTGAAAAATATAACATTGAAGAGTTTTCTCTGGATAACCTGTACATCAACGGTTTGATCAACCGTACCGATGTGGTTAAAATCCTTGGAAGCGGTGAAGTAAAGGCTAAAATGACGTTCAAAGTCAATGCAGTAAGTGAAAAAGCTAAACAAGCTATTGAAGCTGCAGGTGGTACTGTAGAACTGGTTTAAAATTTTTTTAAAATAATGGAAAGACGCATTTGGAAAAGTGCGTCTTTTGTCCTTTATTCGCATTTCATTTTTAGATTAACAACAGTCCCTGTGAAGAAATTAATCGAGACGCTTAAGAACATTTGGAGCATTGATGAACTCCGCAAGCGTATTCTGTTCACTTTATTGCTGATCCTAGTTTACCGCGTAGGTTGTTATATTACCTTACCAGGTATAAACCCGAATCTGCTTACAGAAAAAGAAGGTCCCGGCGGTTTGCTCGGTATCCTGAATATGTTTGCCGGCGGTGCATTCAGCCGAGCTTCTATTTTTGCATTAGGTGTAATGCCTTACATCTCTGCTTCCATCTTCATGCAGCTGGCCGGTATCGTCGTACCGCAGGTCGCTAAAATGCAACGTGAAGAAAGCGGACGTCGCAAAATCAATCAATACACACGTTATATTACCGTTTTGGTTACCGCCTTCCAGGCAAGTGCTTATGTGGCTTATCTTCGTACGCCGCAATATGCAGCTGCTCTGGATCCGCAATACAGTGCGTTCCTTTTCTGGCTTACTACGGTGGTAGTATTGACTGCTGGTACGCTCTTCGTAATGTGGATGGGCGAAAAGATCACCGATAAAGGTATTGGTAATGGTACTTCTTTGATCATCATGGTCGGTATCCTTGCCCGTTTGCCACACAGCGTTATGCAAGAGTTTGGCGCCAAAAACATCGGTGGCGGTGGTGGTCTGCTGATCTTCCTGATCGAGCTCGCAATCTTTATTACTGTAATCGTTGGCTTGATCCTTCTGACGCAGGGTACGCGCAAAATTCCTCTGAACTATGCACGCCGTATTACTGTAGGAAGTACCAGCGCAGCTAAAGAAGTAAGCGGCAGCCGCGATTTCATTCCATTGAAAGTGAACTCTGCAGGTGTAATGCCAATCATCTTCGCTCAGGCGATCATGTTCATTCCGGCTACTATTGCAGGTTTTGCAAATACAGACAGCGGCAGCAGTAACTTTGTTCGCGCACTGTCTGATCACACTTCTCTGTGGTATAATATCATCTACGCTGTATTGGTAATCGCATTTACTTATTTCTATACTGCGTTGATATTTAACCCAACGGAAATGGCAGATAACCTGAAACGTAATAACAGCTTTATTCCGGGTGTAAAACCTGGTGAGCCGACTGCCAATTTCATTGCAACTATCATGGATCGTATTACATTGCCTGGTGCCGTTTTCCTGGCCATTGCAGGTATCCTTCCTGGTATTGCAGCTTTGCTGGGTGTTACCAGCGGTTTCGCGTCTTTCTATGGCGGTACTTCTATGCTGATTGGTGTAGGTGTAATCCTGGATACATTGCAACAAATCGAGAGCCACTTGCTGATGCGTCAGTACGATGGTTTGATGAAAACAGGACGTATCTCTGGCCGTCAGCCAGCAGCAAACGCTTCTGCCTAGTCTGTCTATAAGTTTTTAAATATTAGTAGTAAGTATTCAGCTATTGTCTTTAGCTGTTACTTACTACTTTTTTTATGTGTAAATTTGCATTTCATTTTTGAGTTATGATACATATCAGATCGCACGAAGAGATTGAGCTTATCAGAAAAAGTGCTTTAATGGTTAGTGCAACACTGACCGAAGTAGCCAAGATCCTGAAGCCGGGCATGAAGACCATCGAGATCGACAGAATGGCTGAGCAATTTATTCGTGACAATGGTGGCGAGCCTTCTTTTAAAGGTTACCACGGTTTCAAATATTCACTTTGTATTTCCCCAAACGAAGTTGTAGTGCACGGTTTCCCGGGCGACTATGAATTGAAAGACGGAGATATCTTGTCGGTAGATTGTGGCGTATTTATGAACGGCTATCATGGTGACAGCGCTTATACTTTTGCTATTGGTGATGTAAAGCCGGAAGTGCTGCAACTTTTGAAAGTAACGAAGGAATCGGTGTATAAAGGGGTAGAACAAGCCGCCAATAACAACCGGGTTGGCGATATCTCGTACGCTGTGGAGCATTTTACGAATAAGATCCACGGTTATGGAGTGGTTCGGGAGCTGGTAGGGCATGGGGTAGGCAAACGGCTGCATGAAGATCCGCAAGTGCCTAATTATGGCCGCCGTGGTGAAGGTAAACGACTGAAAGAAGGTATCGTGATTGCCATCGAACCAATGATCAACCTTGGTGTGAAAGAAATTTATACGCTGGAGGACGGCTGGACGGTAGTAACCGCCGATGGTAAACCTTCTGCGCATTTTGAACACACTACCGCTGTAAGAAAAGGAAAAGGTGAGGCGTTGTCTTCATTCGCTCCGATCGAAGCAGCAGAGCAGGCTAATAAAGAGCTGAACAGTTCTTACTATGCCACTGCTGACGCTACAGCCAGTGTCTGATTTTTAGTATCAAGTTTTAGATATAAGTGTTACAGTGAAGAACGGCGTCGACCATATTTGGTCGACGCCGTTCTTTTTATCATTAGGCCATTTATTGCTGCTTGTACACAAGCGGTTTGTAATGGTTGCGGTTTTGTATAGCTACTAGCTACGCGCCGGTTCAGTAGATTGACTGTCGATTGATTCTGCTTTTACATTTTTGCCTTTGTAGAAAATTATAATTGCCAGACCTGCCATTACGAGGCATGTTGAAATAATTTCTGCCTGTGTAGGGCGTATGAAACCCCAGTCGTATTTATAATTGACGCGAATCTTCTCCACGAAAAATCGTTCCAGGCCGTTTAAGATAAGGTAGATACCAAATAAGTGAAATGGCTTTTTGATCTTTTTGCGGATGCCCCAGAGAATGAAAAATAGAATCAGGCAGGTAACTGCTTCGTAAAGTGGAGTAGGAAAGACACCGACTGGAAGCACGGAGCAATAATTACCCGTACAGCCAGGCATTGGAATGCCTATGTTATTTACGTTATGCTGATAATTCATCGCATACAACCAATCGGGAAGCCAGCCTGGAGCGGTAACGTGTGCGTGCATTACTCTGTCCATGCTGCCAAATTCACGGCTCACGTATTCCGGCGCGTTTGCCAATGCCATTTGGAAACTTTGCGGAGTAGCGGCAACTAATTTTCCTGTAGCATCGGTTACATAAGCACTGTTGGCAATCCCCCAATCGCCGTCACCGGCAAAATGGCAACCGAAACGGCCAAAGCCGTAGGCAAACATCAGTCCGGGGGCAACTGCATCACAGAGATGTACAAAGCGAACGTGGTGTTTTTTTGCGAACCAGTACATGGCTGCGGCAGCAACAATCAAACCACCATAAAAAGTCAGCCCGCTGGATGAGATCAGGTTTCCGATCGGATCTTTGATGAACTGATCCCAGGTTTCGAATGCATTGAAAATTTTTGCGCCAGCCAAACCGCCTGCTGCTGCAATGATAAGAAATTCGCCCACCCGCTGATGCGGATAAACGGCTACTCTTTTTATTTCCGGCTGGGGGAGCTGTTCTTTTTTCTTCTCTGCATATTTCAGATACGCAATGGCTACTGCACCCAGAACACCGACCAATATATTTCCTTTTACAGAGAACAGGTAACCCATCGGGTCTGGCGCAATGTCTGCCCAATGACCAAATAAACCGCCGAGTTTAAAACCTAACACGAAGCCCCAAATGGCAGACCAGATTAACTCATTACGTGAAGCGGGTTTTCCTACTTCAACAGTCGTAAACTCCGGGAAAAGATAACCTTGTGCTTCTTTCCTTTTTAACTCTAATGTGAGCGTATAAGCTGCGCCCAAAAAAGAAAGCGCTACCAGGAAACCAAATGTCTTAAGAATGCTGAGCCAGGGCCACGGATTTTCAATTCCGAACAAATACCGCGCTAATTCGTGAAAGTCAGGATACATAATGGCTGTAAAAGTAAGTTTTGTTGGTCAATGGTGAATAGTCAATGGTGAATAAATCGCTGATGGCTGATTTCGGATGCCCGGGTAGTGACGTCAAATGTCAATGGTGAATCGTAATTGGCCAATCTCGTAGTAAACATCCGGTTTTGAGCGCTTAGTTTCACTTTTGGCCTGGCTGCTATAAAGTTTCTACGAGTTCCAGCGACTGTCTGATCATTGTATCAATGGCTGCACCGGAATCTTTAGAAAATGTTTTTTCGATGCGGTTCGCTACAATGGCACTGATAGAAAGACACTGGTGTCCCAGGATTTTTCCTAAACCATAAATAGCGGAAGTTTCCATTTCAAAATTCGTGACGCCTTGCTGGCGGCTGTTAAAAGTACTTAAAGCATCGATGAGATGGGGAAATGCAACCGGTCCGCGAAGTACGCGTCCCTGCGGGCCATAAAACCCCGGACAGGTGACAGTGATGCCGTGCTTATAACCCTGTGTAAAATGATTGCGTAAACGAATAGACCCTTCGGCAATGTAAGGAACGATCGGGGTGTGCTGCAATTTGCAATGTGTCTGAAAATCGCTGAGGATATAAGCTTCTTCCTGGTTATAGCTGTGCTGATAATAATGCAGCAAATTATCGAGCCCGATGCCAAAGGATGATACAACAAAACTATCAACGGGAATATCGGCCTGTAGCGCGCCGGAAGTACCAAGTCGAATAACCGAAAGTGACTGATGTGTTTCTTTGGGCAGACGGGTTTCGAAATCTATATTTACCAAAGCATCGAGCTCATTAAATACAATATCGATATTGTCGGGACCAATGCCGGTACTGACTACGGAAATGCGCTTCGCGCCTATATAGCCTGTGTGGGTTACAAACTCACGGTGTTGGGCCGTGTATTCTATTTTATCAAAATATTGGGATACCAGTTGCACCCGATCCGGATCGCCTACGGTAATGATCGTATCTGCTATTTCATGCGGGGCGAGGTTTAGATGATATATTTTACCGGACTCATTGATGATCAGTTCAGAGGATCCGATTGGTGTCGAAAAAGAATTGTTCATTTTTTTTTCATTAGGCCTTGTAAAGAAAAGGAATTTTACTAAGTTTGCACTCCCTTTCGGGGCAATGGTCGGGTGGCCGAGTGGCTAGGCAGAGCTCTGCAAAAGCTTGTACGGCGGTTCGAATCCGTCCTCGACCTCTGCAAAAAAGCTTCAGATTTATTCTGAAGCTTTTTTATTTAGACCTGTCGCGGTTTTTCGCCCGGAAAAACTGTCCAATGCCTGGTTCTACAAGCCGGAAAACACAGGCAGAATGGCTGTATTATTTTTTTGTCAATTGTCTGGTTCTGTCCTACCCAAACCTGATGGGAAACCTGCAGCAGATTAAAGGAAGATCCAAAATATTATGCTTCGCCCGGTGGCCAGAAGATTAAGAAACAGACGAAGTTTTTTGTTGATTTTTTTCTTCCTGGATAAAAAGAAACAAGAACATTTTTTTTCCGACGGTCAATATTTCGGGATCGGAAAATTTCTTTGGTTCATCCAGTCGCAGGTATTGATACAGTTGTCTGATCAGCGATTTCCCCTGTTCGTAATCATCCAGTGGAAAATAATAGGTTTCGCCGTGACCATAGCTTTGATAATACCTTTCTTCTGCTGCTTCGATATTGGTAGTAATAATAAAACGCAGCGAGAATAGCTGTTTTTGCAAAAGCTCAATATGAGACGTATTTCCGTAAGCTGCTTCCGTGTCCCACGAACCAAAACTTATCTTGTGTAGAATATCTAATAAGGCGACCATGGGTAATGCTGGTTTTGTGTTAAAAAATCCAAATAATCGCGCCAACAGTTAACATTCGTGTTTTAAGTTTCCTGGAATTGTTTTGCATGGATGAAGGGGCAGGGTGTGGCTATTTTATTTCTATTTCTGCTTCCGAAGCCTGCAGGGCGATATCATCTTCCTGAGCGTCCACTATACCGAGTGCGGTATATTTTCCTTTAGGCAGGTTGTCTGGTAACGTAAAGTACATATATCTTTTTTGGTTTGGAAAAAGCGGAAACTCTAAAGCGGGAACAGTGATTTTTTCACCTGTGGCCAGCGATGAAAGCTCGATATAACTCTTGCATTCCAGCTGGGTTTCGCCAGTATTTTGGGCCAATATCCTGTATTTATTTTTTTCGCCACTTACGGAACTAAAGCTGAGCATTTTTATATCTTTTTTATCCGCAAGGCTTGGCGGCGTCTGCAAAATATGAATGCCTACCCGCATAATGGCTCGTACATGCGCCCGCGATGAGTCGGACGGTTTGTAAGCTTTATTTTCCGCCACCGACTCCACGAAAACCAGGCACCATTTCATTTCCTTTACCGCGCTGTCGTTATCGGGCATTTTCATGCGTACCAGAATTTCGCCCGTTTTTCCAGGTTCAATTTCTATAAGGTCTTTATTGAACGACATCCAGCGGGCGCAGGAACGCGGCAATGTACCAGGTTCGGCGTAAATATGGCCGCCCAGGCTGTCTCGCATCCAGTCCATAAACTTCGCTTTGAACTGCATGGTGGTGCTAAAATTGTTGGTAATATAAATAGGCTGATAGGCTACTTCTCCCTTCGATAGATGGAAATCGATTCTAACCGGTTTTACTGCGATACCAATGGAATTTTTCTTTTTAGCAGTATCTGCGGCTGTCGGTAAAGTACTGGTTAACGGAGTTTGTGCGGTACAGATCGTTGTGCCGCAAAACAATGCGAGAATGGTTATAAATATTGCTCGTCTCATGGGTTATTTTTTTAATATTTATATTTCAAAAATACATAATTTTGTTAGTAAACCCACCTTCATGAAGCGATTTTTAGTATTCATATTGTCTTTTTATTTTTCAGGTAATATATTGGCTCAAAATAATTTGGAGGACAATTTTATTGCCGTGACCCCGAATAGTGCACTTAGCTTTTCTTTTCTTGCTATTGACGAAGTTTTAAATGATAAAATCATTGATAACGCGATCACCGTATCCGTGAATTCCAAGAAATCAAAATGCCTGATCTATGCACAGGTTGTTTTTAATGGTGCAGCGCAGAATGAAGCGTTGGCCCGGCGGGTCTGCCTTAAACTGAGGAATAGTACTTCTACAAGTTTTAGCCCGGTTAATTATATAACCCCGGTCGTTTTATCGACGCAACCTGTTTTACTTTTTGAGCAAGATCAGGCTGCAAATCCCAATCTGTTCAATTATGACGTAGTGCTGAAAAAGCAAACGATTTTTGATAAGACGGGCAGTCAGAATTTTTCTATCACGTTTTCACTTGTAGAGCCATGAGAGCCTGTATTGTTTTATTTATCTGCTTGTGCGCCGGGTATTTTGCTTCCGCTCAGCGTACCCTTACCGCTTCCGTAGCGGGTAGCGTCGATATGCCGCCGTTGCAATCCATTACAGTAACAATGCTGAATGAGCACCTGGTCAATTTTAGCAGTCTCGATGATTATAAAGCCGGTAAGATTATTCCTTCTTATTGCGAGATCACAGTGCGCAGCAATTTTCCCTGGCAGGTTACAGCCGCGCTCAACGGCAATTCAGTGTATGATGTGTATAACAGTGCTTCCCCTAATGGTTTTATCAGCATTAAGCCGGCCAACAGCAACGTGTATATTCCGCTTTCCAATTCGCCAACAAAAATTTTGCAGAGCGATAACGCTAATATCGAAAACGTGTACCGGATGGATGTAAAGGTGGTGCCAGATCTGAATTTTAAAGACGGCGTGTACGATATCAATCTTTCTTTTGTGATTAGTGCGCAGTAATGACGATGGGGTGCTCTTTGCCTCCACTCGCAGCGGCTTTATCTTATTATAACGGACGTTTTCATGCCTTATTTTTTTCAGCGTGTGCGATACACGAGGCTGGTCAATTGCAACGGTTGTTGGATAGGAAATAAAGAAGCGCGACTCATGCCGCGCTTCTTTATTTTAGCTGTTTATTAGCTGTTTCAAATGACAGTCGGTCTGATACCAGGCTGCACATGATGCAGTCATCGCCGGCAATCAGATCTTCAGCAGGAGACTATTGCAAGAGCATAGGACTATCAGCTAAAATAAAGGCCGGCTACAAATAACCGGCCCCTGTACGCACCATAGCGTGATCAGTATACGAAAGCGAATTCCTGTAAATACATTTATGCTGGCTAGAGATCAGGTTTCTTATTTCTCGTTGTTAATATTCGATTTTATACGGTTTACCTTCCTCTGTTTTTGTTTTATGTGGAAAATAATATTGACAGATGGGTTGTGTACAAGGTCGGCAGAGAAAGACATTTGCACCGGTTTAAAATTGTCGTCGAATGCTTCTGGATTCATTGTTACCACGTAGATATTTTCGGGCACGTTGAGCACGTAGTTGCCGTCATCATCCGTAAGCGTCGTAAATTTTTCGCCGACAGAATCTATTGCCGTAATGCGCAGGCGGTCTTTAGTGAACGTCGCACTGCTGAGACTATCGAAGGTTATATAAACATATCCTTTAATCACCTTTCCTTTGTTGAACGGAATATCGTACCGGGTATTGCCGTCTACCGTTACTGTTTGCTTAAATCCCCTGGAGGGGATCAGGCCGCTTGCATTATTGGCGAGGTTGTGGAAATCGAGCGTATAGGTTCCTTTTTCTATATTCCGGTACACAGCAAGTCCTTTGTCGTTCGAAAGGAAAGACATTGCCCCGATATCTACCCGCGCATTTTCAACGATAGGATCGCCGTCGTCTTTTTTTCCGTTACCATTTTTATCTTCAAAAATGATCATAGACAGGTCGTAATATCTACGCTGCATCAGAATGGGCACATTAAGGGTCTTACGCACCGTAAGCGTGCCATAATTGGTAGTAGCGTTGGGCGTATTGAGGAAATAATTACCATAGAGCATTACTTCCAGTCCGCGCGTCGGGTTCATATAGTTGAGCGAGAGTAAAAAAGATTCGTTCAGATTCAGGTTGCTCAGCTGTGTCGATTTGTAATAGTTAAACTGCAGCCTGGCCTGCAATTTCTGGTGCAGAAAATTCCGGTACACATACGGTGAAAAGGAAATTATATTCCGGTATCCCATCAGGTAAAGACTGTCCTGGTTTTCAAAATTAGGCAGGTACGGCATCTTATTATACAGCAGGTTCAGACCACCCCAGCGGGTCATAAAACTGGCGCGGTTGGCATAATACAGCACTTTGTCGTGATTGACGCCAAAATCATTGTTGTAGTTTACAATCGAATTAATGCTGATCGACCCGAGTTTTCTAAACCTGTAATTGAAGTCCAGTGTTCCCGATTTATAAAGCGGGAGATTGGCTGATATAAGACCCGTAGCCGTCGAATAACCGCCACCTACGGCTGTGGTAAATGATCTGTGTGCATAGGCGACCCGGCCGCCGAAATTGGTATTGTTATAGAGGAAATGATTGTCGTAGTACACACTGTCGATAAAATAATTCTGCTTGGTGTAGTTAGAGTTAAAGTAACCGGAAACAGTGATGTTGCGACGCAAATTGTAGCTCAGCACATGGGTCTGATTTCTCCATCCTTTGTAGATGCCGGGATAGCTGTTGCCATTCATCAGCATATCGGAGGTAAAAGACCACCTGGGACGCAGGTAAGCAAAATTATAACCGGCGGAGTAGCCTGGCTGGTCGTTGTGCGCACGCTCCGGTATGTTGGCAAAATGATCCACGCCTGCACCGCCGACCAGTCGGAGGTGCACCCGTTCGGTATGAAGTATATCGACAGAATTAAGGAACAGGTAGCTGTTTATATTGTTTACCAGGTCTTGGTTTACTGCCACTAATGTACCGAACAGTAGTTTTTCTATTTTATAGTGTGCCTCTGCAGAGAACAATTGTCCGCGTGGTGCACCGGGAACCGACTGCCAGTTGGTAATAGCCATTACCGAAAATCCTTCGTAATCATTTTTATGGTACATGACTTGCATGCCCAGCCCGGTGGTATAGAAATTCCGGAAGTCCGAAAGCTGGCCGATCATCATGTCCCATCTTTTGTGTTTGTAATACACCGAAAACAGATCGCGCTGTACGCCCGAGATGCCATATTGCTTGCTTCGGTAGTTTATGTTCAGGAAGTTGTTATTATCGAATTGGTAGGCGGCGTTTAAGCCCCAATAGTAGGAATGTTGCGTGCCGCTGGAAATATAACCGCCTTCCAACGTTAAAGGGAAAGTGGCAAACGCGTTTTGATGCATCATTTTATGGTTGCTTACTCTGCTGATCGAAAATGAATAGGACTGGTAGTTCGTATCATTGCCTATACGACTGATGATACGTTCGGTGCTTATATCATGAATAAGGGCAGCCGGAACGGTGTATTTGAAATACACGGTTGTGTCTTTTAATGGTGGCAAAGACATTTTTATTTTTTTATCGATCTGGAAAAAACGGCTGGTATAGGCGATGTAAAAATTATTAGTTGCATTGCCCGTATTTTTTATGCGGAGTCCCATGTTTACTTCGCGGTCGTCTTTTGAAACTATAAAATCGCGCTGTACCGGTAATATGATAAGTTGCTGCACCGGCAATACTTTCACCCAAAAGTTAAAAGAGAAAACGGCAGGAGGATTTTTCAGCTTGATATCCAGCTTCACTTCTTTTATTTCCGCCAGCGTATTTTTATCGACGCTCATCGTTACCGGAACAACCTGGTTTTCGCCTGGGTTCAGATCTACGACTACGTCGTTTTGAGAAATTAGTTTGATGTCTTGCGGCACGGCAATATGGAGCACGAGGCTAAGTCTGCGATTGTATATATTGCTTACGACGATATTGTTCCGGACAAACGCATTTTTCTCGGCGCATACAACATATTCTTTGTAGTCAAGATGCACATAAGGTGTTTCCTGGATGGCGAAAGAAGGTATATTGTAGCACAAGAAGACGACACACATAGCTGCCATCCACAATTTCGATGGTATAAGCGCTTTCATATTTCGTTTCAATAAGATGGTGGGGTAAACCATCGAAGATCATAGATACCGGCCAAAGACAGGGAGGTGGGAGGCTTGCTTTCTGAAAAAAATTGGTAATTATAGCGAAGGGAAAAGGGGGGTAAATAAGGAAAGATACAGCGCCCCTGCTTTCAGAGGAGCGCAGTATCTTTCTAATGCTTATTGTTGAATAGCTACGTAAACAACATCAATGTTGTAGTCACCGTTAGGTGTGCCTACAGGAATAGGACCAGTAGTCAGCTTCACTTTTGCGGTATGCGTAATGAGGGAAGCAGGGCTGTTTTGGATCAGTTTAGAACCTGCAGTAGCAGAGGTATTGCCGGTTCTGGCACCAATGCTGAGGCCTGGAGCAAGATTGAAACCAGCAACAATAGCGCCGCCAAGGTTGTTTTGAGTAACCTGAGCTTTCAGAAGGCTGCTTGGGATAGAACCGCCGCCGCCAACTCTTTGCAATGAAGTTCCTACTGTACCGCCATAAACATCAAACATTTTAGTAGAAGCAATAGAGAACGTAGATTCGCCCAGAGAAAGTCCACCTGCCCAATCAGCAATTGAGTTGGCGCAAACCTGAAGATCATTGCAATTGTCGCAATGCATTTCAAGTACGTTTGCCAAGCTCACAGTCACGTGAGTGGTGCAGTAGTCGTAAGTGTTTGCCGTACAGCCTGTACATGGGTTGGATTGAGCATTGGCAGCAGATGCGCCTGCCACAGCGATTAACGCTGTAAAGATTAGCTTTTTCATGTTTCAATAGTTTGGTTAAACAATGAGACACAAACATACAAACATTTTGATATGTGATACTCATTGTAATACATTTACTTATCCACACGAAATAGTTATATAGTATTAATTATAAATAATTATTAATGAATTATATAGCAAAAATTGGGGACATGAATGAACAGGTCAAATATTTCAATTAACTAAATTTTAACGAATTTAACGGGCAAAAATCAGCGTTTCTCAGCAAAAAACTGGGTTAAAGTAGCGCTGTATTTCCAGGCGGAAGCTTCATAGCCGATTTCGAAATAGGGGGAAGAATAGTAATAGACGCTTTTCGGCTTTTTCATTTTATAGCCCGGATTCTCCGTAAGTCCATAAGCTTTAAACGGATAGTCTGAGTGAAGTACCTGGAATGTATGATCCATTGCATAGAAGCACGGTGTCTGCGTTGCAATGTCCTGATGCTTTTTATATTGTTCTGCAGTGATATTGGTGACGGTAGAATCGGGCGTCGCTGTCATAATACCGTAACAACCGACGAAAAAATTCGTATCGCCGTTTTGCAAGGCAGGGGCGGCAACCGGTTTAAGTGCACTATCGAGCAAAACACCGCTGAAGTGAAGTGATTCTATCGTTGCCTGGTTGGTATCTATGAAAAAATATACCGGACAAAAGTGGAAATTGTCGGTAAAATCTGCAACTATCTTGTGTTGCACTTTTTTGACCGCATCTTCCAGCAAAGCCAGACGCTTAGTATCGTGCGCCGCTTCGAGTGCTTTCCTGCGATTGGTTTCGGAGGGTATCATCACCAGTAATACTTTCGGCGCTACTTCGTGTTTGGCCCGTTTGCGTGTAAAGATTTTGTCCTGACCGGATGATTGTATCGAAAAAAGCAGCAATGCAGCAACCAGAAAGCAATAGCGGACCATAGCGGATTTTATTTTTTAGGTACGTAATAATCAAAAAACAGGTGATTAAGCGTTCTGGCCGACCGCACATAATCGATCATGAAATCGCTGGAACTGTAATTGTATTTAGCATCACGCAGAGAGCCGATAAAAATATTCATATCCCTGTTGCGGCCTACAAAAAAACGGGGTATTTCGCGGTGTTCACTATTCGTTACTACAAATCCGGAGGCCATAGCCGTGCTTTTTGCCGAGCCGTAAGAGGTGCCGTACACTTTATCGTGCTGTATTGTAGCCGGGTCGTAAGGATTATCGGATGGGGCCTGCTGGTAGTTTGCGGTTCCGGTAAATCCGAAATAACCCAGGAAATAATTCGTTCCTACTGCTGCTATCTGCTCACTGCTTACCGGTTTGCGGTTCGCGTCCATCAGTACGCTGTAATCGCCTTCTTTAAGACGGGTAAGATTGCTATCATAGAAATAATAGACCGGGCAAAATTTAAAGTGATCGGTAAAATCGTTGATCATGACCTGCGCCGCATTGCCGGAAGCGATTTGCAGTTTGGAAAGAGCATTGGTATCGCCTTTCTTTTTCAGATAGCTTTCTCGTACCGGTTCGGTATTGATTTGTATATACAGTGCTGCCGGAGGAATACGGGCTGCTTTTTTGGCAAAAATTTGATTGGGAAAAAAACACAAAGTGCTCAACAAAGCAATGACGCTCAAACGAAAATTCATACTGCAATATTATAAAAAAAACATCTCCGGCAGGAGCCGGAGATGTTTAAGTATTGTCAAAAATAAGTACTCGGGCGGCTTTTACTGCCCTTGTTGCTGCTGAAATGCCTGCATATTGATCTGCTTGCTTACTTTCTGAGCCAGCATTTGCACTTTTTGTTCCAGCTCTGTAGCCGTAGCGTTGTCGCCGGCGCCTTTAGCCATATTGGCGAGCATGCTCATGATGCTGATATCGCGTTGCACATCGCCTGCCATAGATTCTTTCGCTTCGTCTTTCAGCGTCAGGATCCAGTTTACATCCGCTTCCAGGTTTTTGGTCAGCTTCATGCTGATATCGCGGCCTTTTTTCACATAGCCGATCTGGTAGCAACCGCCCGCCATAAAGTAGGCGGAAGGATCGAAACCTTGCAGCAGGTAAGGGTTGTATGCGTATGAAGCTTGCGTGATGTTTTTGTCCACAACATCGATAACTGCTTCTGCGTCTTTCTGGCGGTTTTGTTTAGAAAGTTCCGCTGCAATGCGCGACACATTGTTGCGGTATGAAGTGAACATGATCTTGTTCTTCTCGTCGAAATAAACATCGTTGCGTTCGCCGCCGCCCCAGCGGTACACAGAAGTGAAGAGTTTATGACTCTTGTCTGCGTCCACAAAACCCATATCGCCGCGTTGCGGTGTCGCTGTGGAGTCAATCATTTTGTAAGGAACCAGGCGGTACACCATACCTTCCATTTTCAGGTAATCCTGCATGCCCTGGTAGTTGTCGCCCGGAAGGCCGCCACCAAAATAAATCGGACGGCTCCATCCCTGCTGTGCAATTGCCGCAACGATATTCAGTACGGTAAGATCGCTCTTGTCGGCATAGTCTTTACCAAGGGTAAACTTCATTTCGTTCTGAATACGACCTGTATCTTCTGCCTTAGCCATACCGCTTTTTACGAGGTCTGCTTTGGAGAGGGTAGGCGCATAGAAGTTTTTAGTCGGAATGTAGTTGCTCATTTCATCTGCAGACACTTGTACTTTGCTGTTCGGATCGTCGCTGATCATGAATTTGCAAATATCTGTCAGGTTGATGTATTGATTTTGCGGAATCTGTGGGTTCGGCATTACGCGGAGGTAATTTCTACGGTCGCCCACATAGTGTTGTTTCTGCCACAGCATTGGCACCGCATCGGCCTTATTGATTTTATAATTCAGCTGATCGATATACCAGTCAATACCAAGTAAGCTAAGGTTTACTACGCGAACGTCGGAACGTACACCTTCAATTTCCTGCATATACCACAGCGGGTAAGTATCGTTATCACCAAATGTAAACAGGATCGCATTTGGTTCACAAGACATCAGCACATTGTAGGCACTGTCGCGCGCCAGGTATTTTTTAGAACGGTCATGATCATCCCATTCTTTTGCAGCCATCAGTACCGGAACGGTCAGCAAGCAAACGCCGGTGGCAAGGTATGCGGAAGAAGCTCCTTTTACCAGACGCTGCATCCATTCTGCCACCATCAGTACGCCCAGCCCAATCCATATTGCATAGGCATAGGTAGAGCCTGCGTAAGCATAGTCACGTTCACGTGGCTGAAGCGGCGTATTGTTGAGGTAAAGCACTACTGCAATACCGGTAAAGAAAAACAGTAAGAACACAATAATGCCGTCTTTTCGGTTACGGTTAAACTGGTAAACCAGGCCGAAGATACCGAGGATAAATGGCAGGAAGTAAAGCTCGTTACGTGCTTTGTTATTGCTCATACCGTCACCCATTTTGTCGATATCGCCACGGCCAAATGCCTGATCGATTGGTTTGATACCTGAAATCCAGTTACCGGCACGTGCATCACCCTGGCCTTCTACATCGTTTTCACGCCCTACGTAGTTCCACATAAAGTAGCGCCACCACATCCAGTTGAGCTGATAATTGAAGAAGAATTTAAAGTTATCGGCAGACGAAGGATCGTCGTTAGGGCCGAGACCGAGGTAATTACGGTAGAACTGCACATGGCTCGGATCGTTATTATCCCAGATACGTGGGAAGAAACGGCCGCCTTCAAACTTAGGTTCAATCTTTTTGCCGACAGCTTCGTAATAATCTTTACCGTTCTTTTTAGACTTATCGTAAGAGTCGCCTTTTTTATCGTAGCCAACAACCGGTGTGTTAAAATCAGGGCCGAAAAGCAATGGCTGCTGACCAAACTGGTCGCGGGAAATGTAGGAAGTAAGACTCATAGCGTTATCCGGGTTGGTCATGTCGATCGGTACATCGGCACGGGAACGGATGATAGCAGTGAGGTAAGAAGAGAAGCCGATAATTACGAAAGTGATACAAAGTACACCTGTATGCAGCAGGTAATGGCCTTTTCTTTTTGCCCAGATGAGCAGCCAGGTCAGCAGTGCAATAATCAGGATGATGAGGAATACGGCGCCGGTATCGAATGGCAGGCCGAAACCGTTTACAAACATCAGATCGAACTTGGAAGCCAGTACCGGGATGCCTTGCAGGATGCCAAACTGTACGAGTGCCAGGAATATACAACCAATCAGGAATGCGCCGATAGCGCCCGTTCTGGTTGGTTTGTAGCGTTTGAAATAATATACCATCGCCAATGCCGGAATGGTCAGGAGGTTGAGCAAGTGCACGCCTACCGAAAGTCCCATCATATAGCAGATCAGTACCAGCCAGCGATCGGAGTATTTTTGATCCGCAATATTTTCCCATTTCATGATTGCCCAGAATACAAAGGCTGTGAAGAAGGAAGATGTTGCATATACCTCTGCTTCAACCGCAGAGAACCAGAATGTATCGGAGAACGTATAAGCAAGCGCACCTACGAGACCGGCGCCCATAATGAGCGCTATATTTTTGCTGTCTGGCTCGTTATTGTCTTTTACGAGCAATTTTTTGGCGAGATGCGTAATGGTCCAGAAAAGGAACAGGATAGTGAGCGCACTGGTGAGTGCCGAAAAAGAGTTGATGAGCACTACTGCTTTGGCAGAAGGCTGTGCAGTCATGGCGCCGCCTGTAAACAAGCTGAAAAAGCGTTGCAGCAACATGAAGAAAGGTGCCCCGGGGGAGTGACCTACTTCTACTTTATAGGCACAGGAAGCAAATTCACCACAATCCCAAAAGCTGGCTGTGGGTTCCATAGTGAGTAGGTAAACGATGTAAGCAATAGCGCCCGTAAGCCAACCCATAAGGTTGTTAATCTTGCGATAGTTCATTCAGCTTTTATTTGACGGCAACAAAAATAGAAAAATCACGCTATGCGCAAAACTTTTATTAGTGGCTTATTGCAGGCTATTAATTATTAGATAATCAATATTTGGGGGAATGTGGAGACCGAACGGAAAGAACGGACTGTATCGGTATTGTCTGGCCCCTGAATTGGGTAACCGGGTAACTGTTTTAAATAATGTATAAAGCTTAAACCAAAAGATGATTCAAATTCTTCAGACGATCTAAAGTAATGATCTGCGCCATCTGCACTTCGGGGAAGTCGCGGAGGTATTGTGTAAAAATGCCTGCGTCCTCGTCGGCTGTATTACTTTGTATAAGCCAGAGATAATCCAGTTGTTTTACTTCCGGCAGCAAAACCTCCTTATTGTGTTTGAGCTTGTATAATAGATGGCGGGTGCCATTCAGCGGCACACAATATTGATAAATGGAAAAATAATGCAACAGGCCATCGGTGCGCTGCAGACAGATATCCAGGTCGGCTTCCCGGCAAAACTGCAGGGTAAACCGCTGGTTGAGCGTCCAGCACAGGCGGTAGGCAGGGAGAGCACTCACGATCCCGATCAGTACGGAATCGCTAAAGAAATCCTCCTGCATTGCAGCCATATCCAATGTCCATTTCGGTGACATCTTATTTTATTTATCGTTCTTTTTTGAAAAACTCCCCGCCCCAAAATTCGGTGTTCTTTGTATATTTCCAAACAAAATGAAAGAACTATGGTTCAAATATCAGTTTTATTTGTTGTCCTCCTTATCCTGATCATGCTGTGCGTAACCACTGTACGCCAGGGAACCGTAGCCGTAGTTACCGTTTTTGGCAAGTTCCGGCGTATTCTTCGTCCGGGGTTGAATTTCAGAATACCGCTTATCGAGCGTATTTACATACGGGTTTCTTATCAAAACCGTTCCATGGAATTGAAATTCCAGGCTATTACACAAGATCAGGCCAATGTCAATTTTTCGGCCATGATGCTTTATGCGGTACTTAACCAGGAGTCGGAAACGATCCAGAATGTAGCTTTTAAATTTGTCGACGACCGGAGTTTTATGCAGGCGTTGATCCGTTCGGTGGAAGGTTCTGTACGTGCATTTGTCGCTACCAAAAAACAATCGGAAATTTTGCAACTGCGCATGGAGATCATCCATCACGTAAAAGAACAACTCGATAAACAACTGGAAGACTGGGGATACCATTTGCTGGACCTGCAGATGAACGATATTTCTTTTGATGAAGTAATTCTGCAATCGATGGCAAAAGTAGTTGCATCCAATAACCTGAAAGCCGCGGCAGAAAACGAAGGGCAGGCCCTGCTCATCACCAAAACCAAAGCAGCCGAAGCCGAAGGTAATGCCATCAAGATATCGGCAGAGGCCGAAAAGCTGGCTTCGCAACTGAGAGGACAAGGGGTAGCCCTTTTCCGGGAAGAGGTGGCACGCGGTATGGCTATTGCAGCCAGGGAAATGGAAAATGCCAATCTTGATGCTTCGTTTATCCTGTTTTCGATGTGGACCGATGCGATCAAGCATTTTGCAGAGAATGGTAAGGGAAATACTATTTTCCTCGACGGTTCTGCCGAAAATATGCAACGCACATTACAACAATTACAGTCAACTTTGCAGAAGAAGCACTAACCACACACTAATTTCAAACGAGCCTATGTTCCGGCGAATTCTGGCATATTGCATTTTTGCACTCGGCATACTCACCATTCTGTTTTTCAGGTCGTACGAAGGGGAGATGATCCCATATCCTGTTGTTTTTATCGTGCTGGGCGTTTTTATGCTGATTGTGGCGTATATAATTTTGCGCCGTCTGCCAGTTATAAAATCGCAGTTGGAGCATCTGAAACGGATGCACGATATTTCGGATTTGAAGGCAAATGGTATCAGGATCGACGTAAATCTTGCAGATTGTGAGATCAGGGATAATTCTTACCAGGCCATTCCGGACGCCGATGCAGGTACCGGATTCCCGGAAGGAATCGGTGATCTGGAAAAATATTTTGAAGTGCTCGATAATTTGAAAAACCCGGTGAGAGACCGTAAACTGACCGAAATCCACCAGAGCATTTTGATTTTTAAAACCATATATAACAACCGCAGCATGCGTTTTATGAGTCGTGTGTTGCCTAAGGATAAAGCCACTATTTCATTCTTGCTCGACAATCAGAAGCATACCGCTTTGTATGTGGACAAAACAGATCCCACACGGTATTTTTTCGACCTCGATTTTTTGAACAAATAGGTGTTATTTTTCAAGCAAAGCCAACCTGCTTATTATCCGACTTTTCTTTTTTAAAGTCAAGTCGAATTTTTTATTGGAATCAACTAATTTTACGCGCCAATTTTAATTTATGATAGATGTATTACTTGGGCTACAGTGGGGAGATGAAGGGAAGGGTAAGATTGTAGATTTCCTCGCCGCTCAGTACGATATTATTGCCCGTTTTCAGGGCGGACCAAATGCTGGTCATACGCTGTATGTAAACGGGAACAAGGTGGTATTGCATACCATTCCTTCCGGGGTATTCCAGACACATTGCCTCAACCTTATCGGTAATGGTGTGGTAATAGACCCGGTTACGCTGCAGAAAGAAATTACAACCATCAAAGCTTTGCAGCCGGATTTGCTGGAACGCCTGTTCGTTTCGCACCGGGCGCACCTCATCCTGCCTACGCACCGCGCACTGGATGCCGCTTCTGAAGCTGCGAAAGGAAAAGAAAAAATCGGATCTACGCTCAAAGGCATTGGTCCGGCATACATGGACAAAACAGGCCGGAACGGTCTGCGTGTCGGGGATGTGCTGAGCAAAGATTTTGAAAAAAGATACAACGCACTGAAAGAAAAGCATCTTCAGATGCTCGGTCAGTATGAAAATATCGTGAACTGGCAGGAATGGGAACCAGCGTTTTTCGAGGCTATCGAACATCTGCGTTCGCTGACGATCGTAAATGCGGAATATTGGCTGGAAAACCATCTGAAAGACGGTAAAAAAGTACTGGCAGAAGGCGCACAGGGCAGCATGCTCGATATAGATTTCGGTACTTACCCGTTTGTTACTTCTTCCAACACTATTGCCGGCGGCGTTTGCAGCGGTTTGGGCGTGGCTCCTTCGTGGGTAGGTGAAGTGTATGGTATCACAAAGGCTTATTGTACCCGTGTGGGTGGTGGGCCGTTCCCTACAGAATTGCTGGACGAAACAGGTGAAGAGCTGCGTAAAGCAGGCCATGAATTTGGCGCTACTACCGGCCGTCCACGCCGTTGTGGCTGGATAGACCTGGTAGCCCTGCGTTATACGGTTATGCTGAGTGGTGTGACCAAACTGATCATGACCAAAGCTGATGTACTGGATCAGTTTAATCCGATCAAGGCAGCGGTTGCTTACAAAATTGACGGGGTAGCAACCAAAGAGCTTCCTTACGATCTTTGCAGTGTGCAGGTAGAGCCGGTTTACGAGACATTTGCAGGCTGGGAAACGCCGGTAAGTACCTGCGCTACTTACGACGAGCTGCCACAGGTATTTAAAGATTACTGCCACTTTGTAGAACAGTATATCGGAACGAAAATCAGCCATGTTTCAAACGGCACCGGAAGAGATCAGTTATTAGTAATTTCTTAATAGAAAAAATAATATTTTTTAAAACAAAAAAAAATTTGGCAATTTCCGCAAACAATTAAAAATTTACGGCAATAACGGTATGAGCGCTATGAAATCAAATACTGGAAAAAACGAAGCAGCAAGCAAGAAGAGCGCAACGCCAAGCGCTAAATCAACAACGAAGAAAGCGTCTACAAAACCCGCGAAAAGCACGGAAGATGATGACGACGATGATTTAGAAGATGAGGCGGAGACTCCTAAGAAAAAAACAGCTGCCAAAAAGACGACCACAACGGCCAGCAAAGCTAAGAGCCGTGATGAAGACGACGAAGACGATGACATGGATGATGAAGATGATGACCTGGGAGATGACGATGATGATTATGGAAAGGATGAGGACGATGACTACGACATCGACAAAGACTTTGAAGAGTTTGACATGCCAAAATCAAAGAAAGCTACTGGAGGCAAAAAGTCTTCCAAATCGGATGATTTTGACGTAGACGACGAATTTAAGGATCTTGGATTCTTTAATGAAGGTGGTGGATTTGATGACGACGACGATGACGATTTTTAAAATCCCGTAGCTCAACGATTGTTAAGAAAGAAAGCTACATACCAGCTTCAGGCGCATGAAGCAAAATCTATAAAATTAAGGATGCTGAATTGGATACAACAGTTCAGCATCCTTCTTTTTCTGGATAACAACGGCTATCAGACGCCCGTTGGTAATTATGAATGCCTGGCAGGGGTTGGCGCTCGGGAATTATTGCGCCTTTCAGACAGCGACGCTCTAACTCAGTTGCAGCACTGGCATGATACGCACCAGGACTGGCTTTTCGGACATATCGGTTACGATTATAAAAACAAACTGGAGTCCAGGCTTGCCAGTAATCATATCGCGAATACGCTTTTTCCGGATATCTGTTTTTTTCAGCCTGAAATTGTCGTATACATCGACCGGGCGCAGACCACGCTCTGTATTGAATCGCTGCAATTATTGCCAGACGAGGTTTATAACCAGATTTTACAATCTCCGGAAATGCAAGAATCAGCACTTCCTGCCATTCGTTTTGAACAAAGAATCGCGGAATCTGATTATCTCGGTATTATAGAAACCTTGCGCAAGCATATTAAAGACGGCGACTGCTATGAGATCAATTTTTGCAATGAAGGTTTTTGCGAAAATGCAATGATTCATCCGGTTGCAGTTTTTCACAAGCTCAATACGCTTTCACCGGCCCCGTTTGCTGCCTATTACAGGTTGCAGGATAAACATCTGATGTCTGCAAGTCCCGAACGCTATCTGATGAAGCGAGGAAATAAAGTGCTGTCACAACCGATCAAAGGCACGGCCAGGCGTGGGAAAGATGCGGCGGAAGACGAACAACGCAAAACGGATTTGCAAACAAGCATTAAGGAGCGTGCAGAAAATGTAATGATCGTAGATCTGGTGCGCAATGATCTGGCACGTTGCTGTGAAGTAGGCAGTATTGCGGTAGAAGAATTGTTTAAGATCTATACTTTTCCGCAGGTACATCAGATGATCTCCACAATCAGCGGCCAATTGAAACCGGGTAGCCATTTTACGGATGCGATCCGTTATTCTTTTCCGATGGGTAGTATGACCGGCGCACCGAAAATAAAGGTGATGCAATTAATAGAGCAGTATGAAAAAGCACGCAGGGAGCTATTTTCAGGTACGGTAGGGTATATCAGCCCGGCGGGTGATTTTGATTTTAACGTCGTTATCCGGAGTTTGTTCTATAATACAACCACGCAATTTCTTTCTTACCAGACCGGCGGCGCCATCACCTATGATAGCGACCCGCAACAAGAGTATGATGAAATGAGGCTGAAAGCCTGGGCGCTGGAGCGTTGCTTTAAGCCGGAACCTTAAAGCGTACCGTTATTCATTTGCCGAAAATAATTTCTGATTTATGTTTCCTGCGACGGAAGCTTATTCGGGATCTCCCAGTATCTCGGTTACCCGTCCAATCTGACCGTCTTCCAATCTTACTTTAATTCCCCTTGAATGATACGGTGAACTGGTCAGCAAGTCTTTGACGATGCCGATAGTCTTCTTGCCGGTGCGTTGATCTTTTTTCAGAATAATGGCCACTTCCAGGCCTGGATAAATATCTTCACGACGTTGTCCGCTCATGCTGCAAAAGTAAATGGAAAAGCAGTTAAGAAACAATTTCAAAAGATGCAGTCGTCAGCAGGGTTGTATTGTCTTTTGCCGCCACCTGCACGCTGCTTACCAGTGCGCCGTCCGGGCCTTTTTTGCACCAGGCAATAAAACGGTTAACCGCATCGTCGTTGCCCTGTACCAGTGCTTCTACATTACCATCCGGCCTATTGCGTATCCAGCCTTTCAGCTCAAACTGATCCGCTATTTTTTTAGCCGATGCGCGATAAAAAACGCCTTGTACTTTTCCGGAGATGAGCAAATGGGTAGTTTTCATAACGTAAAAATAAGGCATAGAGATTGGTTGCATGCTGATACCGATATGTTCGTTATTCTTTAAATCCGGTAAACGTTATATAATATCCGGGTCCTGGTTGATTGTGCCGAAGCGTGCCGGAAAGAGCAATCCAGCGAAAAAGGAAAACATGAACCGTATTATAAAGATGTTTTTAGTTCATGTTTGGAAATTATATTATTTGTGTATGTGATTTTATGAGGGGCTTCCGTTTATAATCAACGTCTTAACCGGCCGGTATTGTGGATAAGTAACTGCCTTTTTCCGCCCTGATTTTTGTTAATTTTGTAGGCTCGCTACAGGTTAAAATACCCACAAATAAGCCGGACAAGATGAAGTTTTCCCATTTACACAATCATACCCAATTTTCGCTACTGGACGGTGCTTCGAGCATCGGCCGACTCTATGAAAAAGCTATGAAAGACGAAATGCCAGCCGTGGCTATTACCGATCACGGCAATATGTTTGGTGCATTTCAGTTTGTAGCCGAAGCATGGAAAAATAAAAAAGTAGTAGGGCAGACGCCGGAAGGGAAAGATATCATGGAGCCGGTGGTAAAGCCAATTGTGGGTTGTGAATTTTACCTGGTAGAAAACCGCCACAAACGCCAGTTCTCTAAAGATGATAAGGATGTGCGTTGTCACCAGCTTTTTCTTGCAAAAGACGAAGTAGGGTACCGTAACCTGGTAAAGCTTTGTTCACTTGGCTTTATGGAAGGCATGTACGGTAAATACCCGCGTATCGATAAGGAGTTGGTGTTAAAATACCACGAAGGGCTTATTGCTACTACCTGTTGCCTGGGTGCTTCCGTACCCCGCGCTATTCTGAAAAAAGGCGAGGAAGAAGGCGAAAAGGAGTTTAAATGGTGGTTAGACCTTTTTGGTGACGACTATTACGTAGAATTTCAGCGTCATGATATACCGGAGCAAATCACGGTCAATAATGTACTGGTAAAGTTTGCCCGGAAATATAATGTGCCCATCATTGCATCGAATGATTCGCATTATGTAGAGCGCGACGATTACAATGCCCACGATATCCTGCTTTGTATTAACACGGGCGAAAAGCAGAGCACGCCGACCATGAAGGAATTCAGCGATGACGATGTATCGATGAAAGACCGGCGGTTCGCATTTTACAACGATCAGTTCTATTTCAAGACCACGCAGGAAATGTCTACGCTTTTCGGTGATTTACCGGAAGCGATCGACAATACCAACCGGATCGTGGAAAAGGTAAAGCCATTGAAGCTGGAACGTGAAATCCTGTTGCCGCACTTTAAGGTGCCGGCAGAATTTAACGACGATCAGGACGCTTACCTGGAACATCTTACCTGGACGGGAGCCAAAGAACGTTATAAAGAAATTACACCGGAAATTGAAGAGCGTATCAAGTTCGAGCTGTTCACCATCCGGACGATGGGTTTTGCAGGTTACTTCCTGATCGTATCCGATTTTATTGCAGCTGGTCGTAACCTGGGTGTATTCATCGGTCCCGGCCGCGGTTCTGCGGCGGGTTCTGCAGTGGCTTACTGTACTGGCATCACGAATATTGACCCGATCAAATACAACCTCCTGTTTGAGCGTTTCCTGAATCCGGAACGTAAGAGCATGCCCGATATCGATACCGACTTTGACGACGTAGGCCGCCAGAAGGTGATCGATTATGTGGTAGATAAATACGGTAAAACACAAGTAGCACACATCGTTACTTATGGTACGATGGCGGCTAAGATGAGTATCAAAGACGTGGCCCGTGTATTGGATCTTCCTTTGCCGGAGGCAAACGGTTTGGCAAAATTGGTTCCGGAAAAACCGGGTATATCACTGAAACGGGTACTGCACGCGCCTTTGAAAGGCGAGAAAAGTCTCGAAGAGAAAGAGGGGCTTGGTGGTGAAGATATCGAGAACGTAAACAAGATCCGTGAGATTTACCAGATGACGGATACGCTGCCCGGACGTGTACTGCATGAAGCAGAAAAGCTGGAAGGCTCAGTGCGCGGCACGGGCATCCACGCTGCGGGTATCATCATTGCGCCAAAAGATCTGACCGAACTGATTCCTGTTTGTTCGAACAAGGACGTAAACCTTTTGATCACGCAGTTTGAGGGTAAAATCATTGAAGATGCCGGCGTAATCAAAATGGACTTTCTGGGGCTGAAAACCCTTTCCATCATTAAGGATGCGCTCGATCTCATCAAACGGAACCACGGCATCACAATCGACATCGATTATATCCCGCTCGATGATATGGCAACCTATGAGCTGTATCAACGTGGCGATACCAACGGTACCTTCCAGTTCGAAAGCCCGGGAATGCAGAAATACCTGCGCGAACTGAAGCCCGATAAGTTTGCCGATCTTATTGCGATGAACGCATTGTACCGGCCCGGGCCGCTGGAGTACATTCCCAACTTTATTAAGCGTAAACACGGGGAAGAGCCAATTGTTTATGACCTTCCCGAAATGGAAGAATACCTGGCAGATACTTATGGTATTACCGTGTATCAGGAGCAGGTAATGTTGCTTTCCCAAAAGCTGGCGGGCTTCTCTAAAGGGGATGCCGACGTACTGCGTAAGGCGATGGGTAAAAAGCAGATCGCCATTCTGAATAAAATGAAAAGTCAGTTTGTGGAAGGGGCCACTAAAAAAGGACATCCCGAAGACAAGCTGAATAAAATATGGGCCGACTGGGAAGCATTTGCCCAGTACGCGTTCAACAAATCGCACTCTACCTGTTATGCCTTTGTGGCGTACCAGACTGCTTATCTCAAAGCGCATTATCCTTCCGAGTACATGGCTGCTGTGATGAACAACGCCAACAGTATTGAAAAGATCACCTTCTTTATGGAAGAGTGTCAGCGTATCAACCTTGCAGTATTAGGCCCGGATGTAAACGAATCGCTGAAAGGCTTTTCGGTAAACAAAAAAGGAGTGATCCGTTTCGGGATGAACTCCATCAAAGGGGTGGGTGAGGCTGCCGTAGAAGACATTATCTCCGAAAGAGAAGCTGGTGGACCTTATACTTCTGTTTTTGATTTTATCTGCCGTGTAAACCAACGTACAGTCAATAAAAAATCGCTGGAAAGCCTGGTGCTGGCGGGCGCTATGGACAATTTCAAAGAAATGCACCGCGCACAATATTTCTACGCCCCACCTACCGATCCGGTTACCGGTATGGAACGTCTGGTGCGCTTCGGCAACCAGTTTCAGGCCAGTACTTCAATGGCCACTAACAGCCTGTTCGGCGAAACCACTATGCCGGACGTAAAACCTCCGGTAATGCCGGAATGTGATACCTGGGCGCTTCCGGAACTGCTCAATAAAGAAAAAGAGGTGATCGGTATCTATCTGAGCGCACACCCGCTGGATGGTTTCCGTTTCGAGATGGAAAATTATGGCATGATGCCCATCAGTGAGCTGGAAAATAATAAAGGTCGCACGGTTCGTATCGCAGGTTTTATAACCGATGCCGCACATATGGTTACGAAAAAGGGAAGCAAGTTCGGTAAAATGGTGATTAATGATTACAGTGGGAACCAGGAATTACTGTTTTGGGAAAATAACTATGTTCAGTACAATAATTTTATCGATAACGGCCAGACGATCATGGTGCAGGGATCTTACAAAGAACACCGTTTCCGGCCAGGTGTGATGGAGTTTGAGATACAAAATATCATGCTGCTCGACCAGGTGCGGAAGACCATGACGAAAAAGCTGCACCTGCTGGTGCCTTTACACAAACTGGACGAGGCGATGACGGCATTTTTTATGGACAATGTAAAGCGTTATCCCGGTAGTACAGATGTTGTTTTCCGGGTGGTAGATCATGCTGCCCAAATGGATATCAGGCTTAAAACCCTCAATATGAGACTGGAACTGAACGATGAGTTGATACAGTTCCTGCAGGGTAGCGAGGATATCAAATATTCGCTGGAGATTACAAATTAAAGCAGTTGATAATCAGCATGCAGGGCTTGCAAGATCAGAAATGGGGAAAACTTGTTCAAACTTGTTCATATCAGCTATTTGCGAATAATCGTCTTCTATTGTGTCGAATCAATATTGGTGGTACATTTGCTATTCACAATTGAGCATTTAATAAAAAAATAAAACAGTTATGGCAGCAGTATACACCGATGCTAACTTCGATCAGGAAGTGATCAGTGCAGATAAATTGACAGTAGTAGATTTTTGGGCTCCATGGTGCGGTCCTTGTCTCGCGCTTGGTCCAACCATCGACGCTCTTGCTAAAGAATATGAAGGAAAGATCAACGTTGGTAAGGTAAACGTAGACGAAAATCCAACCCTGTCTGTAAACTATGGTATCACCAGCATCCCTTGCGTACTTTTCATTAAAGACGGTAAGGTGGTAGATAAGCAAGTTGGTGCGGCTCCGCGTGGTGCTTTCGAGAAGAAAATCCAACAACACATCTAATCCTCTTGAATTTTAATACGGAGCCGGCGACAGCCGGCTCTTTTTTTTGCCTGGCAAATTCCCAAAGCCTGTTTTACTCACCTGGTTTTTGGAGCTTGTGCCAACAGCTAATATAATTTTCCTTCCTGTTTTAATGTTTTTAACCGTGCCGCCAGCTTTTGGCTGAAAACTACAGCACCGGTACGATTAAGGTGAGTGTAATTATAAAAAAAGGCTTTGTTGTTGCAGATAGTGTCTTCAGAGAAATCGAGAAAGATGGCCTGATATTTTGTTGCCGTTTGTTTTAGTAAACCGAGATAACCATTGCGAAGCAAAATTGTTTTCTGAAACGACGTATAAGTAGGCGGCATCACCATCAGCACTTTGATCGAATCCTGTTTACAGGATTGCAGAAAGGTTTCAAACTGCAAGTATAACTGCCGGTCGAAATCCGGGACATAATGCGGGTACATTTTCCGGAAATCTGCCACATTAGTGGTTTGCCAGTCAAAATCTTTTGGTGCAAACCCTTTGTCTCGCTCCGTACGATTGGGCTTCGGTTTTTTCAGGAAGCTGCGAAGTCCGCTGAGTATGGCTTTTGGTTGGTTTTGCCATTTCAGGAACGGCGCATACTTGCAGTAAAGCGGCACATCGATCTTCGTAACGGCATCCATCAGGTTTTCGTCATTGAGATAAGGCAGGTACTGTTCCTCGTCATATAAATGATCAGAAGGTCCGAGAAACACGTAATCGCTGCATTGAATGATCATTTTCGGTTTCCGGTTGTGTTTTTTATATAACAGGTAGCGGGCATATTGTACATCAAAACCGATGCCGTCGGCAGCGATATTAAAGCTGTTGCTGCCTATTGCCGAGTCAATAACAAGCGGGTCTATCTGAACCCTTGCATGCGAATTACCCTGTATCAGCACATCTGCATTGATGGTGCCCCGATCCATGCCATTCCAGACTGCGTAATCAGGATTGTTTCCGTTCTTAAATCCCTGGTCCGTTGCATAAGAAATTGCCATCAGCAAGACGGTGCAGATTACGAGGAAACCAACGAAATCAAGCAGGAATTTTTTCATCATCAGAATTGAAAATAAATAAAGGTTTGCTGTGAGGCGCCAAAAACAAAAATCGCCAGAAATACTGCCAGGTAAATACTCCAGCGTAGCGGCTTAGAAGCGAAATGGTCCATCTGCAACCCGTGTTGCCTGGTGCGTTGCAGCCACTCTACAACCAGCATAACACCAATAAATACCAGCGTCATCAGTTTCAAATCGGCGGTGCGGTTGAGCGGCAGCAAAGGGTTTTTGAAAATACAGCCGATGTAACCGAATGCAGCTTGAATATCTTTTGCCCGGAAAAATATCCAGGCAAAACTGACCATCCCGAATGTGATCAGTATTTGTATCAATTCTTTGAAACTGGGCAAAAAACGATTGGTGGCCGCTATTTCAATATGCTTCCGGTTTTTATTCATCAGCAAAAGCGGGATAAAATAAATAGTATGCAGTAATCCCCATATCACGAAAGTCCAGTTAGCGCCGTGCCAAAAACCGCTCAGGATAAAGATGACAAAGGTATTGCGCAGTACTTTGTACGTTGAAACACGACTGCCACCGAGCGGGATATAAACATAATCCCGAAACCAGCTGGATAGCGAGATATGCCAGCGGCGCCAGAATTCGGCAATGTCACGGGAGAAATAAGGGTATGCGAAATTGCGCACCAGGTGAAAACCAAACAGCCGGGCCGAGCCGATGGCGATGTCTGAGTAACCCGAAAAATCGCCGTAGATCTGGAATGCAAACAACACAGCGCCTAATATTAATGCCGATGACGACTGGTGTGGGTAGTCTGAAAAAACATGATTCACCCATTTAGCACAATTGTCTGCAATCACCATTTTCTTGAAAAATCCCCAAAGCATTTGTCGAAGGCCGTCTCTTGCCTGCGCTGAATCGAAATGCCGCCGGTGCTGGAATTGCGGCAGCAGATGTGTCGCCCGTTCTATAGGACCCGCTACGAGTTGCGGGAAGAAACTGACAAATGCAAAGAACGTCACGGGGTCTTTCTCGGCAGGAAGCTTCCGGCGATATACGTCGATGGTATAGCTCAATGTCTGGAATGTATAAAAACTAATTCCTACCGGTAAAATAATATAGAGCGTAGTAGGGTCAAGATGAACACCAATATGTGCGAAGGATGTGGTGAGGCTTTCCGCGAAAAAATTATAGTACTTGAAAAATCCGAGAAACCCCAGGTTGGTCAGGCAGCTTAAGCCAAAAAACACTTTTCGCCAGCGTGGGTTTTCGATAGCATCCAATCGTAAACCTACCCAAAAATCGAGCGAAGAACTGAACAATACCAGGAAAAGAAAACGCCAGTCCCACCAACCATAAAATAAGTAGCTGACAAGAATAATAAACAGGTTTTGCGGGCGCAGTTTTTTCTGAAAGGCAAACCAATAGAGTATAAACACTAACGGTAGAAAAATGGCAAATTCATATGAATTGAATAGCATGCGGCGCGTTTTGATAATGAGGCGTTACCCGTTCAGTTTGTGGCAAATATATTATCCTTGTAATAAAAAGTGAGAAATAAACGGTTGGATGGTTGCTTTTGTTGACTGACTAAACGATATTGTCCTTACATTTAATTGAAATCTTTGTAGCATTAAATTCTTCTATGAAATCATTTACGCAAATAACAGATCCGGTGTTCACGCCTCGGGAATTGAGTACTACAGATCGTTTCCTTATGAAGTTCATTCGTGATGAAAGAGACTTGCCTTTTGCTTACCTTACCTTGAAGATCACGTTTACCCTGTTGCCTGTTGCGGTATTGTTGTATATGCCGTTTGTCAATGGCTGGACATTTGCGCTGCTGGCCGTATTATACCAGTATCTAAATAATTTTACCTATAAAGGTCCGTTTGGATTGATGCTGCACTGCACCAGCCACCGGGCGCTCTTCAAAAAAGAGTATGAATTCATGAATCACTATCTGCCATGGGTCATTGCACCTTTTTTCGGACATTCTCCCGAAACCTACTATACGCACCATATTGGTATGCACCATGCCGAAAATAACCTGGAAGACGACGAAAGTAGTACCATGCCTTACCAGCGCGATTCATTACGCGGTTTTGGCCATTACTTCGGTACTTTTTTCTTTATGGGTATTTACCATCTGGCGGCCTATTTCTTCCGCAAAAAACGCAAAAGACTTTTATACCGGTCGGTGCGCGGCGAATTGTTGTTTATTCTCTTTTGCGTAGGCATGAGCTTTGTCAATTTCCCAGCTACGCTGATCGTTTTCATTATTCCGTTTGTATTATACCGTTTGATCGCTATGATGGGCAATTGGGCGCAACATGCTTTTATCTCTGTAGATGATCCGGGAAATGCATATAAAAACAGTATTACCTGCATCAACACCAAATACAACCACAAGTGCTGGAATGATGGCTATCACATTAGTCATCACGTAAAGCAGACCATGCACTGGACAGAACATCCGGTTTATTTCCGCAAAACCATTAATCAGTACATAGATAACGAGGCTATCGTTTTCGATGGCATCCATTTTCTGCATGTGTTTATCTACCTGATGCGCAAACGTTATGATCTGCTCGCAAAGCATTTCGTCAATATAGGTAACCGCTACGCTTCAGATGAAGAAGTTATTGCATTCCTGAAAAAGCGGACGCTAAAGATAACACCGGGTATGACGGCCGCAGATATGCAGCCTGTGCCGGCGGCTGTAGAAATGTAAGGTTTGGCTTTCGCTTTCTAAGTCCAGGATTTCAGGTTTCCAGGTTATAGGTCGTGATTCTAATCTGGACGAATATGCGGGAGGCAGCTTCAAACATCTAGCCAGTACCCAAATCGAATAACTGTTTGTACATCTATATTTTTTTTAGTTGCCGCTGTTTTTAACAAATAGTAAATTAGGTGTTTGGATTTGTGGTAATATGTAAATTAATTCATTAATTTCCGTACTATTAAGTTTTCAATTTGCAGACGGTCACGTTTGCGGAAATAAGCCCTGCATATATATATCCACGAGAGAATGTTATCGACAGAATTTAGAGACCTGCCAGATTATGAACTACTGCAGGAAGTAGTCAATATGATCAACGAAGGATTGATCATAAAAGATCTGAATGGCCAGATTATTACGTTTAATCAACAGGCATTGGACATGCTGGGTTTATCTGCCGAACAATGTCGCGGCAGGAATTGCACCGATCTGTTTACCTCTTTTTGTCATTCCGATTTGCGACCTTACCGGTTTGAAGAAGTGCCTTCTGTGGTTACGATGCGTACGGGTAAGACAATGCAGGACGCCGTGATCGGAGTAAAGACGGAACGAGCGCTTAACTGGGTTTCGCTGAGTTCTAAAATTATTTCCATAGGCGGAAAGCCTTATGTGCTGATCTCATTTTTTAATATTTCCAATATCATTGCAGCCAACCGTAAGCTGGCCGAAAAAGAACACCATTTGCAACTAATCGTGTCCTCGATAGACGATATGGTTTTTGAGGTTACAGGACAGGGCGATATTCTCAATTACTGGACCAACAGCTCACAGCAGTTATTTTACGATCCGGCGTATTTTTTAGATAAAAACATAGGCGAATTATTTCCGCCGGAACTCGCTAAATCTTTCCAGACGCTCATTACAAAAGCTTTGCACGAGCACCTGGCATGCGGTATGGAATACCAATCGCCTTTTGATTCGCATAGGGACAACTGGTACTACATGCACGTGCGGCCCATTCATTCGCTGGATGGAAAAGTTGCCATTGTAATCTCCGATATTACGGAAGAACGCAAAACACAACGGAAGCTGGCGGAGATGGACCGGCGTTGGAAATTTGTGCTGGAGTCGTCCGGACAGGCCCTCTGGGATTTCAATTTTGCGACCAGGTCTGTTTTTTATACCGATGTGTGGAAGTCTATGCTCGGCTATGGTCCGGATGAGATGGGTATGGGACGTGATGAATGGGAGAAAAGAGTGCACCCCGACGATGTGCAGCGTATGGAAGACGAGATCAGGCGACATATAGAAGGCAAAATTCCTTATTGCGAGGTAGAGCACCGGTTAATGCATAAGGATGGCACTTACCGTTGGATTCTTGCGAAATCGGTGATCACGGAATGGAGCCCGGAAGGCGCACCGCTTCGAATGCTGGGCATCAATACAGATATCACCGAACGGATCAATAACCTGGAGAAGATCCGTATCAGCGAGCAGAAATTTAATCAGGCGTTTCAATATTCAGGCATAGGTATGGCATTGGTCCGCATGGATGGTCATTGTATGGACTGCAATAAGACACTTTGCAATATGCTTGGCTATACAGCAGAAGAGCTGTGCAGCATGACCTTCCATCAATATACACACCCAGACGATATTGCAGAAGACACAGCCAATATGGAAAGACTGGCGAGTGGCGAATTCAGAAGTTATACGATGGAGAAGCGGTACATACACAAACAGGGACATTTTATATGGTGCCTGCTGACCGTTTCGTTGGTAACAGATAGTGTGGAGAAACCTGTTTTCTGTATCGGCCAGGTGCAGGACATTTCAGCAACCAAAATGCTCATCGATGCACTGGCAAGGCAAAATGCACAATTGGAGCTGACCACGCTTGACCTGGAGCAAAAGATCAATCAGCTGGAAGAATTTAACCAGATAGTGGCACACAACCTGCGCAGCCCGGCCGGCAATATTCAGATGTTGATCCACGAAATCGAGAACGCAACCAGTGAAAGCGATAAAAATGAATATCTCGATTTGTTGAAACTGAGCAGCACTGCCTTGATTGAGACGTTGCAGGAATTAATCGATATTCTGGAAATCAGAGTAAATAATAATCTGCCTTTTGAAAACTGTCATTTTGCAGACATTACGGATAAAGTAAGCAGGCAGTTGTTCGCAGGCATTCAGCATAAAAATGCTGTTGTGGAAACGAAATTCGGCGTGCCGGATATTTTTTATCCGAAAGTATACCTCGAAAGCATTATTCAAAACCTGCTGAGCAACGCGATAAAATATTCATCACCAGAACGACTGCCGCAAATAACGATTGAAACATATTTACAGAAAGACACCGTTTGCCTGAGCGTTCGCGACAACGGCCTCGGTATCGATCTTAATAAATACGGCTCGCAGCTATTTAAATTCCGGAAAATATTTCACCGTGGGTTCGACAGCCGGGGAGTGGGGCTGTTTATGACGCGGAACCAGATTGAAACACTCGGCGGAAAAATAACGGTGGAAAGCGAACCGAACGTTGGAACGACTTTCACGATTAAATTTTAGGGAGAAAAATATTTAAATCACACAAATGACCACGAGACCTTTACGCGTATCCTTAATTGACGACGATCCCATTTTCCGACTTACCACCGGCAAAATGTTACGCTCTTTTGAAGAAAGCACTGTTGAAATAATGAATTTCGAAAACGGTTTGGAGGCAATTGAATATTTCAGGATGCATCAACTTGAGCCTGAAAAGTTACCTGATGTCATGTTTGTTGATATCAACATGCCGTTTATGAGCGGCTGGGAATTACTCAATGCAATCACCGAGGAGCAAATTGCGTTTGTGCACAAAATCCCGGTGTATATGCTTAGCTCTTCTACGAGTACAATAGACCAGAAGCAGGCCGGCAATTACGGTTTCCTGAAAGAATACCTTGTAAAACCGGTAAAAAAGGAGCAATTTTTTGAGATGCTTCGCTTGCAAATAAATGAATTACAAAAGTAAACAGTAGGTCTTTAAATTCTCCTGCATAAATACAGCCGGGGTTTTTATATTTTTGCACTCCAATTGAAAGGATTACGATTTTATGTTTGATAATCTTAGTGAGCGGCTTGAGTCCGCGTTTAAGCAGTTGAAAGGCGAAGGCCGTATCTCTGAAATCAACGTTGCCAGTACGATCAAAGAAATTCGTCGGGCGTTGGTAGATGCGGACGTGAACTTTAAAATAGCTAAAGAGTTTACCGATAAAGTAAAAGAAAAGGCAACCGGTGAAAAAGTAATTACCGCTGTATCTCCCGGGCAGTTGATGGTAAAGATCGTGAAAGACGAACTGGCCGAACTGATGGGCGGCACAGAGTCTGAGATCAACCTGAATAATAAGCCGACGATCATCCTGATTGCAGGTCTGCAGGGTTCGGGTAAAACCACTTTCTCGGGTAAGCTGGCTAATTTTCTGAAATCTAAAAAAGGCCGCAACCCATTGCTCGTGGCTGCCGATATTTATCGTCCGGCGGCGATCGATCAGTTGAAAGTGCTCGGCGAGCAGATCAAAGTGCCGGTGTACAGCGAGCCTGAAAATAAAGATGCAGTGGCTATTGCACAAAATGCCATCGCAGAAGCGAAGAAAAACGGCAATAGCGTTGTTATCATCGATACGGCAGGCCGTTTGGCGATCGATGAAGCGATGATGACCGAAGTAGCCAATGTAAAGGCTGCCGTCCGTCCGGATGAGATCCTGTTTGTTGTGGATTCTATGACCGGTCAGGATGCTGTAAACACCGCCAAGGCATTTAACGATCGTCTTAACTTTACGGGCGTAGTGCTTACCAAACTGGATGGCGATACCCGTGGCGGCGCCGCGCTTTCTATCCGTTATACGGTTGATAAGCCGATCAAATTTGTGAGCATGGGTGAAAAACTCGATACACTCGATGTTTTCTACCCGGAACGTATGGCGCAACGTATTCTTGGCATGGGCGACATCACAACGCTCGTAGAACGTGCACAAGCCCAGTTTGACGAAGCGCAGGCCAAAAAGCTTGAGAAGAAAATCCGCAATAATAAGTTCGATTTTGAAGACTTTAAGGAACAACTCGGCCAGATCAAGAAAATGGGTAACATCAAAGACCTGCTGGCAATGATCCCGGGTGTCGGAAAAGCGATCAAGGATATTGATATCAGCGACGATGCATTTAAAGGCATTGAAGCCATTATCAACTCTATGACTCCATATGAGCGTCAGAATCCGGATGTCATCGATCCGAATCGCCGCCGCCGTATTGCAAAAGGTTGTGGTAAAGATATCTCGGATGTGAATGCGTTTATGAAGCAATTTGAACAAATGCGCCAGATGATGGGGCAAATGGGCAAAATGCGCGGTATGATGCCTGGTATGGGTATGGGCATGCCGTTTGGTAAACGTTAAAAGAAGCGATTTTTGATATTGAAAATCAACTAGTTTTGATTTTTTGAAAAATCTCTTCGAAAAAAGTATCGTTTTCTGTTTTGTAGTTTACATTTTTAATTATCTTCGCATTCCTAAAAATTATTTCAACACGAATAATTTCTATTATTTATGTCAGTAAAGATCCGCCTGCAACGTCATGGCTCTAAGAAACGCCCTTTTTACTTCATCGTAGTAGCGAACAGCACTGCTCCACGTGATGGTAAATTCATTGAAAAACTGGGTACTTACAACCCACTTTCAATTCCGGCAACAGTTCGTATCAACCGTGAGCGCGCCCTGCATTGGCTGCAACGTGGCGCTGAGCCAACTAACACATGTCGCCGCATTTTGTCATTCAAAGGCGTATTGTACATGAAACACCTTATGCGTGGTGTTTCTCTGGGTCTTTTTGACGAAAAGACTGCTTGGGAAAAATTCGAAAAGTGGAACGGAGAGCATGAGCAACTCGTTGCAAAACGCGAAGAAGCTCACCGCGCACACAAACAAGAAAAACGCCACAGCACTATGCGTGAATCAGTTCGCCGTGTTGAAGAGAAAATGGCTGCTAAAGCTGCTGCTCAACAACCAACTGAAAGCGCTGAAGAAGCTGCTGGTGAACAACAGGAAGGTTAATATTGACATTTTACCAAGAGATACAATGGTCCCGACAATTTTGTCGGGACCATTTTTTATGTCAGAAAATAAATTCGCAAGCGCTCTTTTGCCAACGTTTGTTTTTACCGTTGTATCGGGCTTCTTTGGCCGGCAAAAAATTTCTTTTAAGCAGGTGTTTTTAAAAGATAATCGTGGAACACAAGAATTTACAGGAAGGTTATTGAGTATTAATTCTGAACTTTATTATTTTTAGGGCCTTCTGTATACAGGGGGCTTTATTTTTGATTGCTGGAGATACTTTTTTATGGATAAAAATTATGAATCGATATATCATGATGAAGAGGAGCGGAACTGGTGGTTTGTGGGGCGCAGGGCTGCGGTAAAAGATCTGATCGACAAATACCACATACCAAAGGATGCCCGTATTATCGATATCGGCTGTGCCGGTGGCGCTTTGCTGGTGGAGCTAAAGGAAATGGGTTATCAGAATGTTTATGCACTTGATTACAGTGCCGAGGCGATTGAATTGTGCAAAAAACGAGGCATCGAACATGCCTATCAGATGGATGGCCATGAGCCGCAGTTTCCCGAAAATACCTTCGATCTGATTATAGCATCTGATTCGTTAGAGCATCTTGAAGATGATAATAAAGCATTGAAGAATTGGTATAAGATTCTGAAGCCGGGCGGTAAAGTATTTATCTATGTGCCTGCGTACGAGTTTTTGTGGAGCGAGCACGACGAAGTAAATTTTCACTACCGCAGGTATACACGGAGTAACCTTTCCGCTAAAGTAAATGCTGTCGGGTTCAAGATGCTGAAAGCAGGCTATTGGAACAACCTCATCTTATTGCCGACAATGGCAGTCCGTTTGCTCAGCAGACTGAAACGAAAACGCGAAAAAGAAGAGATGAAAAGTGATTTGCTGCACGTCTCCGACCCAGTAAACAAAGTATTGGCCGGATGGCTGAAATTGGAAAACGGGTTGAACAAAGCCTTGCATCTGCCGTTTGGCGTGTCTACATATGTAATTGTATCAAAATAAAAATCCTTCCAAAGAAAATAACTTATGTCTCAATCCGTTTCGCTGCAACCTGCAGAAAATAAAAACTGGAGAAACATATTTATCCTGTTGAGTGTACTGATCCTGGTTATTATGCCCGCTTTGAGCCACAGCTACGGCCAAACCGGTGACGAATGGATCCAGATCGATTATGGCCAGTTTATCTGGGATTATTTCTTTAAAGGAGATACTCAGGCGCTCGACTTTACCAATAAGCAATTTCAATATTCGCACCAGGAATATTACGGTGGTATTTTTGATTTCCCGATGACGGTGCTGCACCATTGGTTTCCGTCTATCGGCATGCTGACGCTCCGTCATTTTTTCAATGCGATACTTGGTGCTTTTCTAATGGTCTTTACCGGTTTGCTAGGTTATCGTTTGACGAAAAAATGGTCGGTCGGGGTCATCGCGTTACTGTTCATTATCTTTTCACCGCGCATTTTTGGCGAGGGCATGAATAACCCCAAAGACATTCCTTTTGCCACAGGCTTTACGATGGCGATGTTTTTCCTGGTTAGTTTGTTAGTGCAAACGCCACGGAAATTCTGGAGGAATGTGATTGGCCTGGGCCTGGGCTGGGGGCTGGCATTTGGTCTGCGCGCTGCTGGTGGCATGTTGTTTCTGGCATACCTGGTTTTATTTACAGCGTTGTATTATATCCTGAACAAAGATTGGAAAGCAACATTGCAACAGGATAATAACAAGTTGCTGAAAAAATTATTGCTCGGACTTTTCATTGGGGTAGCACTTGGTTATATTATTGGTTTGAGCGCATGGCCGTGGGGCATGCAGTCTCCGATCAGCAATCCGCTGGAGTCACTGAAAGGGATGGCCAACCGCGAGGTTTCGATACGAGTGCTTTTTGAAGGCCAGTATTATCGCAGTGACCGGATGCCTTGGTACTACGAATTCAAATGGATCTTTATCTCTAATCCGGTGATCGTATTGCTCGGCACTGTTCTTTTCGTCCTTTTATCATTGCAGGTAAAAAAGCGCTACGGAACTTTTGTAGTAATTGTATTGTTGTTCAGTGCGCTGTTTCCATTGCTTTACATGATTTATAAGCATTCTACTGTTTATGATTCCTGGCGCCACGTTTTCTTTGTTTACCCTTATTGGGTGATAATGGGCGCTATCGGTATCGATATGATTGGGCAATTTGTGAAAAATCCGAAGTTGAACTGGTTGCCGCAGGCGATCGCTATTGTTGGTTTGTTGCCCGCCATTATCTGGACATTCAGAAGCCATCCGAACCAAGGTGTTTATTTTAATGAATTGGAAGGTGGGGTGAAAGGCGCTTATGGCAATTACGACATCGACTATTATCAGAACTCCGGGTATCAGGCGGCGCAGTGGATACAAGAGCATGCAAAACCAGTTCCCGGCCGGAAGATCATTGTATTATCCAATCTCTCCGGGTTTTACAAATACTTTCTTAAAGACACGGCCTGGATGGGTGTAGATTACCAGCGTTGGAATAATCGCCATGTCCGCGATTACGATTATTATGTTGCATATCCGCGTTTTGTGGCTACCGAGCAATTGGCTAGTGGTGCCTGGCCCCCGGCTAATGCGACCGTGCATAAGGTAGAAGTGGATGGGGTGCCTTTATGTGTTGTTGTGCAACAGAAAAGCAAAGACGGTATTGCCGCGGCCGAAGCCTTTGAGAAAAAGGATTATGCAACCGCCGCACAGAAATACGGAACATTTGTTCAGGCAGATAATTCCGATGAGAATGCATTCATGAATTACGCGATTTCGTTGGCGTCCATAGGGCAAATTGATGCTGGTATTCAGGCAATTCAACGGGCAACACAGTTAGATCCGTCGCGACCAGAGTTTTTCCAGATCCTGGCACAGCTTTATCAGGCAAAAGGAGATATGGGTAATGCGCAGCAAGCGATGAACCAGGCGCAGGCGATTATGATGAAGGAGCAGGAGGAAGATTAACGCTGAGCCGTAAAACTCAGGACTGAAAATTTAAAAACGGCTCATACGGAAGTTTATCGTGCTTAGCTTTAGATGCGCTAAAAAAAGTAAGAACCTGGCATTTGCCAGGTTCTTACTTTTTATCGTTAAGATTTGTCCGGTTGGATATGGCGTGGATTGGCCTTGTTATTAATGCTAGTTTCCCAGAAGCCTGGTTTGGTATGCACATTAAGGAATAACAAAATGGCAATAATCGCAATATAAAAACTGATTAAAATTGCAGTGGTCCATTTAGCCTTATTTTCCGACTTCGGTAAACCGTATATCATCTAAAGAGGTAATTTTGGTCTGAATACGCTATAATTATTGGGCGACAATAATACGTGTTTAAAACGTTTGATTTAGTTTTTTATTGTGACCTTTTCGTCAAATTATTTTTTATAAATAATTCCGTTAATAATAAAAAAATATCATTCAGTTTAACTTGTTTAGAGTAAGCATATTAAGTGTTCAAATGGCGATTTGAAGTGTAAATAGAGAGATATTGTTTTCTTTAATTTGTCACTTTTGGAATAAATTTTGATAATTATTTTTTCTCTCCGTATATTTGCAGTCCCTTTTTGCAGGGGGGCTAGCACGTGCAAAATTATTTATTGACCAACAAAGCTTATTAATACAGCATCTGACCTGTACTGAAAGATAGTCTCTTTTAGCGCAGGATTTTCTTGTTTGCGTAAACTGGAGTTTTAATATATTATGGCTATAACACAAAAAAGAACCGCTTCTGGCCGCATCAACTTTGGTAAAATCCATGATGTTGCCGATACGCCTGATCTGCTTGGCATTCAGCTACAGTCCTTCCAGGACTTCTTCCAGCTGGAGACCACTCCTGATAAGCGTAATAACGAAGGGTTGTTCCGGGTATTTAAGGAAAACTTTCCGATCACAGACACCCGTAACATCTTCGTTCTTGAGTTTCTTGATTATTTTGTTGATCCGCCGCGTTATACAATCGACGAGTGTATGGAGCGCGGGCTGACGTATTCTGTTCCGCTTAAAGCCAAATTGCGACTGAGCTGTAACGATGAAGAACACGTAGATTTTGAGACGATTGTGCAGGACGTATTCCTCGGAAATATCCCGTACATGACGCCGCGTGGTACTTTCGTTATCAATGGCGCTGAGCGTGTGGTTGTTTCCCAGCTGCACCGCTCTCCGGGTGTATTCTTCGGGCAAAGTGTGCATCCAAATGGTACCAAAATTTACTCTGCCCGTGTTATTCCTTTCAAAGGCGCATGGATGGAGTTTGCTACCGACATTAACAACGTGATGTATGCGTACATCGACCGTAAGAAGAAATTCCCGGTAACGACGTTGCTCCGTGCTATCGGTTACGAAACAGATAAGGATATCCTTCAGCTGTTCGGTATGGCCGATGAAGTGAAATGTGACCGTAAGAGCCTGGAGGCTAATATCGGCCGTCGCCTGGCTGCCCGTGTGCTTCGTAGCTGGACTGAAGATTTCGTGGATGAGGATACCGGTGAAGTAGTTTCTATCGAACGTAATGAAATCGTACTGGACCGTGATAATGTGCTGGATGAAGAAAATGCAGCGATGATCCAGGAAATGGGTATTAAAACGATCTTCCTTCAGAAAGAAGAAGTGAGTGGTGATTACTCCATTATCTACAATACTTTAAATAAGGATACTTCAAACTCTGAGCTGGAAGCCGTTCAGCATATCTACCGCCAGCTCCGTGGTAGCGATGCCCCGGATGATGAAACAGCACGTGGTATCATTGAGAAATTGTTCTTCAGTGATAAACGTTATGATCTGGGTGAAGTAGGTCGTTATAAAATCAACCGCAAACTGGGTCTGGACGTTTCTCTGGATTCTAAAGTACTCAGCAAGGAAGACATCATTTCGATCATTAAATATCTGGTAAGACTGACCAACGGTAAAGCGGAAATCGATGATATCGATCACCTGAGCAACCGTCGTGTACGTACCGTAGGTGAACAATTGTTTGCTCAGTTCGGTGTTGGTCTGGCCCGTATGGCGCGTACCATCCGCGAACGTATGAACGTACGTGACAACGAGGTATTCACACCGATCGATCTGATCAATGCCCGTACGTTGTCTTCTGTTATCAACTCATTCTTTGGTACTTCACAGCTGTCTCAGTTCCTCGATCAAACGAACCCGCTGTCTGAGATCACGCACAAGCGTCGTATTTCTGCCCTCGGTCCCGGCGGTCTGAGCCGTGAGCGTGCCGGCTTCGAGGTTCGTGACGTACACTATAGCCACTATGGCCGTCTGTGTACCATCGAAACACCGGAAGGTCCGAACATCGGTCTGATCTCTACACTTTGCGTACACGCGAAGATCAACGAGATGGGCTTTATCGAAACTCCTTACCGCAAGGTAAAAGAAGGTAAAGTGGACCTGAAACATGAAATCTACCTGAGTGCAGAAGAAGAAGATCTGGCTAAGATCGCGCAGGCCAACGTGCCGCTCGACGAAAAAGGCCATTTCGCTGAAGAAAAAGTAAAATCACGTCAGACGGGCGACTTCCCGATCCTGGATCGCGAAGAAGTGGAATACATGGACGTTGCACCAAACCAGATTGTAGGTTTGTCTGCATCCCTGATTCCGTTCCTGGAGCACGATGATGCCAACCGTGCATTGATGGGATCAAACATGCAACGCCAGGCAGTACCATTGTTACGTCCGCAAACGCCGATCGTAGGTACAGGCCTGGAAGCAAAAGCTGCCCGTGATGCGCGTATCCAGATTCATGCTGAAGGTAAAGGTGTGATCGAGTACGTTGATGCTAAAGAAATCCATGTTCGTTACGACCGTAATGACAAGGATCGCCTGGTATCATTCGAAGATGATCTGAAGGTTTACACACTTACTAAATATAAAAAGACCAACCAAAGCACCAATATCACACTGCACCCTTGCGTACGTAAAGGCCAGAAAGTAACTGAGGGCGACTTCCTTACCGAAGGTTATGCAACACAAGGTGGTGAGCTGGCATTGGGCCGTAACCTTAAAGTGGCGTTCATGCCTTGGAAAGGTTACAACTTTGAGGATGCGATCGTAATCAACGAAAAAGTAGTTCGCGAAGACTGGTTTACATCTGTTCACATCGATGAGTATGAACTGGAAGTACGTGATACGAAACTTGGTGAAGAAGAACTGACTCCGGATATCCCGAACGTTTCTGAAGAGGCAACCAAAGACCTGGATGAAAACGGTATTATCCGCATCGGTGCGCATGTTGGTGAAGGCGATATCCTGATCGGTAAAATCACGCCTAAAGGTGAAACAGATCCGACTCCGGAAGAAAAACTGCTCCGCGCGATCTTCGGTGATAAAGCCGGTGATGCGAAAGATGCTTCTCTGAAAGCACCAAGTGGTACGGAAGGTATCGTGATCAACAAACAATTGTTCCAACGCGCTAAAAAAGATAAAAACTCTAAGGTTCGTGAAAAAGCTCAGCTCGAAAAGATCGAAGCGACGCACGAGAAAAACCTGGAAGCGCTGAAAACATTGTTGCTGGACAAACTGATGACTTTACTGAAAGACAAATCATCTACCGGTATCACCAACAACTTCGGTGAACTGGTAATCAGTAAAGGCGGTAAGTTCAACAGCAAAACACTCGGTTCTATCGACTACGCAAACGTTAATCCGCTGGGCTGGACCGGCGATGCAGAAATCGATGGCCTGATCAACCAACTGCTGCACAACTACAATATCAAGTATAACGAAGAACTCGGTCGTTACAAACGCGAGAAATTCAACCTGAGCATCGGTGATGAATTACCGGCTGGTGTGTTGAAACTGGCGAAAGTTTACCTGGCGAGCAAACGTAAACTGAAAGTAGGTGATAAGATGGCCGGCCGTCACGGTAACAAAGGTATCGTTGCCCGTATTACCCGTGCGGAAGACATGCCGTTCCTCGAAGACGGTACTCCGGTAGATATCGTACTGAACCCACTTGGTGTACCTTCCCGTATGAACCTTGGACAGATCTATGAAACGATCCTTGGTTGGGCTGGTGAAAAACTGGGTGTGAAATTTGCTACGCCGATCTTTGACGGTGCTGCCGTTTCTGAAATTGAAGAGCTGATCGGTGATGCTAAACTGCCTGAATTCGGTCACACGTACCTGTTTGATGGTGAAACCGGCGAACGTTTCCACCAGAAAGCAACCGTAGGTATCATTTATATGATTAAACTGCACCACATGGTTGACGATAAAATGCACGCGCGTTCTATCGGACCATACTCACTCATCACACAACAGCCGTTGGGTGGTAAGGCACAGTTCGGTGGTCAGCGTTTCGGTGAAATGGAGGTTTGGGCGTTGGAAGCATACGGTGCTGCCAATATCCTGCAAGAGCTCCTCACCCTGAAATCAGATGATATCATGGGTCGTGCGAAGACTTACGAAGCCATTGTAAAAGGTGATAACGTGCCGAAAGCCGGCATCCCTGAATCATTCAACGTATTGGTGAATGAATTACGCGGTCTCGGTCTGGAACTGAAATTCGAATAGTTTCTTATAGCAGAGTGCCAGGTAGCAGCATCCAGTTACCTGGCTCTTTCTGCCGGCAGGAACACAAATTATAATGAGTAGCAAGCGTGGGTATCTCGATCATGAAGAATATTTAGAACCGTGGAAAATGGTTATCGAAGTACAGAGAAACGTTAAACGGAGGAAGCAAGACGCTAGCTTGATACTTACTACTTGCTACTTAATACTTTAAAACAAAAACACGTCTTTTTCAATATGGCTATTAAAAAGGATAACCGTCCGAAATCCGGCTTTAATAAAATCACCATCAGTCTGGCGTCTCCGGATGCTATTCTGGACCGTTCTTACGGTGAGGTGCTGAAGCCTGAGACTATTAACTATCGTACGTACAAACCGGAACGTGATGGTTTGTTCTGCGAAAAAATATTCGGCCCTGTAAAGGACTATGAATGTTACTGTGGTAAGTACAAACGTATCCGTTATAAAGGTATCGTTTGTGACCGTTGTGGTGTAGAAGTAACAGAAAAGAAAGTGCGTCGTGAACGCATGGGTCACATCAAATTGGTGGTGCCTATCGTACATATCTGGTATTTCAAGAGCTTGCCAAACAAAATCGGTTACCTGTTGGGTACCGGTTCTAAAAAACTCGAAAGCATTGTTTACTACGAACGCTATGTAGTAGTACAAGGTGGTGAGGCCGATGAACTGATCCGTCAGAAACTGAATCTGCGCGATTCTGAAAAAACAGAACTGCAGCAGCTTACAGAAGATGAATACCTGGAAATCCTGGATAGCATCTCTAAAGACAATCAGCATCTGCCAGACGAAGATCCAAACAAATTCATCGCTAAGATGGGTGCAGAAGCGGTACACACACTGTTGTCCCGCATCGATCTGGATCAACTGTCTTATGACCTCCGTAATGCTGCGGCAAACGAAACTTCTCAGCAACGTAAGCAAGAGGCGCTGAAACGCCTGAGCGTTGTAGAAGCATTCCGTGATGCCAATACACGTGTAGAAAACCGCCTGGAATGGATGGTAATGCAGTACCTGCCGGTTATTCCACCGGAGCTGCGTCCGCTCGTACCACTGGATGGCGGCCGTTTCGCGTCTTCTGACCTGAACGATCTCTACCGTCGTGTAATTATCCGTAACAACCGTCTGAAACGTCTCATCGAAATCAAGGCTCCGGAAGTAATCTTACGTAACGAAAAACGTATGTTGCAGGAAGCGGTTGACTCTTTGTTTGACAACTCACGTAAATCGAACGCTGTAAAAGCAGAAGGTGGCCGTGCACTGAAATCACTTTCAGATGTATTGAAAGGTAAACAAGGTCGTTTCCGTCAAAACTTGCTCGGTAAACGTGTTGACTACTCCGGTCGTTCTGTAATCGTAGTAGGTCCGGAAATGAAACTGCACGAGTGTGGTCTTCCGAAAGACATGGCTGCAGAGCTTTTCAAACCGTTTATCATCCGTAAGCTGATTGAACGCGGTATTGTAAAAACAGTTAAGAGTGCGAAAAAACTGGTAGAACGTAAAGAAAGCGTGGTTTGGGATATCCTGGAAAATGTGCTGAAAGGACACCCGGTACTCCTTAACCGTGCCCCGACGCTCCACCGTCTTTCTATTCAGGCATTCCAGCCGCGCCTCATTGAAGGTAAAGCGATCCAGCTGCACCCGCTCGTGTGTTCTGCGTTCAACGCCGACTTCGATGGTGACCAGATGGCCGTTCACGTACCGCTGAGTCACGCTGCAATCCTGGAAGCACAATTGCTGATGCTTGCTTCTCACAACATCCTGAACCCACAAAACGGTACGCCGATCACGCTTCCTTCTCAGGACATGGTGCTTGGTCTGTATTATATCACCAAAGGCAAGAAAACCATGGGTGATACAGTGGTGAAAGGTGAGGGTAAAGTATTCTATAGCGCAGAAGAAGTAATCATTGCACATAACGAAGGCCGTGTTGATCTGCACGCGTGGATCAAAGTAAAGGCGGACGTTCGTACCAAAGATGGTTCCCTGGAAAGACAACTGATCGAAACTACAGTAGGTCGTGTGTTGTTCAACCAGTTCGTACCAAAATCTAACGGTTATGTAAACGCATTGCTGACCAAAAAATCACTGCGTGAAATCATCGGTAACATCCTGAAAAATACCAATATTCCACAAACTGTACAGTTCCTTGATGATATCAAAACATTAGGATTCCGTACGGCCTTCCGTGGTGGTCTGTCGTTTAACCCTGCGGATCTTACGATTCCGGAAGTTAAAGAAGAACTGATCGCAGCGGCGCAAGGTGAAGTGGATGAAGTATGGGATAACTATAACATGGGTCTGATCACGAACAACGAACGTTATAACCAGATCATCGATATCTGGTCACGTGTCGATACGCGTGTAACAGAAACGCTGATCCGTGAAATGGCAAATGATAAACAAGGTTTCAACTCTGTTTACATGATGCTGGATTCAGGGGCTCGTGGTTCTAAACAACAGGTAAAACAGCTGGCAGGTCTTCGTGGTCTGATGGCCAAACCTCGTCGTTCCGGTTCTACAGGTTCAGAGATCATCGAAAACCCGATCCTTTCCAACTTTAAAACGGGTCTGTCGGTACTTGAATACTTCATCTCTACGCACGGTGCGCGTAAAGGTCTTGCGGATACCGCCCTTAAAACAGCGGATGCCGGTTACCTGACACGTCGTCTCGTAGACGTTGCACAAGATGTGGTAATCAATGACGAAGATTGTGGTACACTGCGTGGTATTGCAACTTCGGCACTGAAAGACAACGAAGAAATCGTAGAACCATTGTACGATCGTATCCTCGGCCGTACCTCCCTCCACGATGTATTCGATCCGCATACAGAAGAATTGCTGGTAAGGGCAGGTGAAGAAATCACTGAAGATGTTGCGAAAGCAATTGAAGACAGTGCGATCGACATGGTTGAGATCCGTTCTGTACTGACTTGTGAAGCCCGTCGTGGTGTATGTGCTAAATGTTATGGTAAAAACCTGGCAACTGGCTACATGGCACAGAGAGGTGACGCAGTTGGTATCATCGCGGCACAGTCTATCGGTGAACCAGGTACACAGCTGACACTCCGTACCTTCCACGTGGGTGGTGTGGCGAGCTCTTCTGCTACCGATTCTAACCTCGCTGCCCGTTTCGACGGTACTATCCAGTTCGATGGTCTGCGTACTACCAAGTACACAGATGTTGAAGGTGAAGAACAAGTAATGGTTATCGGCCGTACCGGTGAGGTGCGTATCGTAGATGTTGCAAACGATCGTCTGATGATCACGAACAACATCCCTTACGGTTCTATCCTGAAAGTTAAAGACGGACAGAAAGTAGCAAAAGGCGATGTGCTTTGTACATGGGATCCGTTTAACGCGATCATCCTTTCTGAAATCAGCGGTAATGTTCGTTTCGAAAATGTAATCGAAGGTGTTACTTACCGTGAAGAAGCGGATGAACAAACAGGTCACCGTGAGAAAGTGGTAATCGAAACCAAAGACAAAACAAAAATCCCTGCCATCCTCGTAGAAGGCAAGGAAGTAAAATCATACAACCTTCCGGTAGGCTCACACATCGTTGTAGAAGACGGTGAAGGTGTACACAACGGCCAGGTACTCGTTAAGATTCCACGTGTGATGGGTCGTAGCCGAGATATCACGGGTGGTCTGCCTCGCGTAACAGAATTGTTTGAGGCACGTAACCCAAGTAACCCGGCTGTCGTAGCGGAAATCGACGGTGTCGTTTCTTTCGGTAACATTAAACGTGGTAACCGTGAGATCATCGTAGAAAGCCGCGAAGGCCTGGTGAAAAAATATCTCGTTCCACTGACGCGTCACATCATGGTTCAGGACGGTGACTTCGTAAAAGCCGGTACTTCATTGTCTGACGGTGCTACTACTCCGAGCGATATCCTTTCTATTAAAGGTCCGTTTGCAGTACAAGAGTACCTCGTAAATGAGATCCAGGAAGTTTACCGCTTGCAGGGTGTAAAAATCAACGATAAGCACATCGAGGTGATCGTTCGCCAGATGATGCGTAAAGTAACAATCATCGATCCGGGAGACACTAAATTCCTCGAAGACGATACAGTTGATAAATTCGACTTCATGGTTGAAAATGACTGGATCTTCGATAAAAAAGTGATCACCGAAGCTGGTGATTCTGAAAGACTGCATCCGGGCCAGATCGCAACATTGCGTGAAATCCGCGAAGAAAACAGTATCCTCCGCCGTTCCGATAAAAACCTGATTCAATACCGCGACGCACAGTCCGCTACATCGGCGCCATTGCTGCAAGGTATTACGAAGGCTTCACTCGGTACGCACAGCTGGATCTCTGCAGCTTCGTTCCAGGAAACAACCAAAGTATTGTCTCAGGCATCGATCAACGGTAAATCAGATGATCTGATGGGCTTGAAAGAAAACGTTATCACCGGTAACCTGATACCAGCCGGTACAGGTATGCGTGAACTCAACGACGTTGTCGTAGGCTCTAAAGAAGAATTTGAACTGTTGCTCGCAAGCAAAGACGTACTGCAATTTGACGAAGAAGAATAAGACTAATTGGAATTAACTATAGAAGGGTCGCTCATTTGAGCGGCCCTTTTTTGTTGACGTAAATATTTTGGTGAACATGTGCATATGCTTATTTCTTTCGAAGAAATACAACCTTGAGTCCGGCGAAAACCTTTGATGTTTTATGACCGGCCTTTCACTACTGACCAGAAAGTCGCAACAATCATGCCCTTCACCGTTATTATGCTATCGTACATATTGTCCTGTCGGATATTTGCCTGAAAATATTGTAGCTTAAAGAAAACTGCTAAACCGAAAACAAAAAATGAAAAGCAAGCCTTGGTTGATAGTGGTATTGCATGTATTGTGTTGGTTGCTTTACCTGTCACTACCGTTTATGTTCCGTCCCGCACATGGATACCATCATGGTCCGGGTGGAACGATGCCACCGCCGCAAATGCATCGCGAAGAAGGGTTCAATTACCTGTCGGTTGTCACCAATGGTATGCTGATACCGTTGTTTTATCTCAATCTGAATGTGCTATTGCCAAAGTTCCTGACCGCAAAAAAATATAGCGCATTCTGGATGTCGCAATTAGCATTGCTTGGCGTCTATTACGGTTCTGTGCAGTTGATGATTTGGATTGTGGATACGCCACGGCATGGTCCGTTTTTTATGCAGCTGATCAATTATTTTACCGTAACGATGGTGGCAATCTGCTATCGTTTGCTGCTGGACAGTGCAGCGCGGGAGCGAACACAAAAAGACAAGGAGACCGAACATCTGAAATCGGAATTATTGTTTTTGCGCTGGCAGATCAGCCCGCATTTTTTGTTTAACGTATTGAACAACCTGGTTGCATTGGCGCGTATTAAATCCGATAAGATGGAACCTGTACTGTTGCAGCTTTCTACTTTGATGCGGTATATGCTGTATGAGACTGATGACCGGAAAGTGCAGCTGCATCGCGAAGTGGAATATCTGCAAAGTTATATAGCCCTGCAAAGTCTGCGTTTTGGTGACGACGTAAAAGCCCATGTGCATATCGATGTGCCGGAACAGGCCAGCTATCACATAGAGCCGATGCTGCTGATACCGTTTGTAGAAAATGCGTTCAAACATGGTACAGGGCTTATCGATAATCCCGAAATTTATGTGGAAATGATCCTGAAAGACAATTGGCTGTTTTTTGAAGTCAGAAATAAATACATGCCGCGTCCGGAAGATAGTAAAGACGAAACGCATGGCGTAGGCCTGATGAATGTACAGCGGAGACTTAATTTGTTATACGAAAAAAAGTACGACCTGAATGTACGTATTGCAGATGGTTGGTTTGTGTCACTTTTAAAAATTGATCTTGCCTGATGTTGAATTGTATCATTGTTGATGACGAGCCTTTAGCGCTTGACCTGCTCGAAGATAATATCCGTAAAATACCGTTTCTGCAATTGAAGGCACGCTGTAAGTCGGCTACAGAAGCGCTCACGGTTTTGCAAAACGAAAGTATCGACCTGGTATTCTGCGATATTCAAATGCCCGGCCTAAACGGGTTGCAGCTGATCCGCTCTTTGGTAACACCGCCAATGTTTATCATGATTACAGCCTATGATAATTATGCTGTGGAGGGTTTCAATCTCGATGTCGTCGATTATCTACTGAAACCTGTTTCTTTCGACCGGTTTTTACGCGCCTGCAATAAGGCTTTAGAAAAAAGCAATAGCCGCAGCTTGCAGAAAGCAACCCCATTATCCAGGACAGAAGAAACCAGTGGTTATATTTTTTTGCCGGTCGATTACAGCATGGTAAAAATTATGCTGAGCGAAATCCGTATGATCGAAGCGTTGAAAGATTATATCAAAATTCATTTTACCAATCATACCAAACGGCCACTGCTGGTGCGGATGAGCATGAAAGCTATGGAAGAGATGTTGCCGCATGCAGCCTTTATCCGTATCCACAAATCCTATATCGTCAGTATCGGAGCGATCACCGCTATTCGCAAAAACGCACTTTATATCAATGAGCTGGAGTTGCCGATAGGCGAGCAATATAAAGAATCAGTGCTGAAGCTCATTACGCGACCCAGCTAGCATAATAAAGCGTGGCGGAGCAATTGTTTGCTCCGTTTTTTTATGTCTTATCTTTAGTAAATGGATGAAGCAATGAAACAACACTGGGAAAAAGTGTACACAACCAAAAAGCCCGATGAAGTAAGCTGGACGCAGGCAAAGCCTGAAACATCGCTTCGTTTCATACATGATTTCGACTTGCCAAAGAACGCAGCTATTATTGATGTTGGCGGTGGCGACAGTAAACTGGTCGATTGTTTATTGGAAGAAGGATATACTAATATTACAGTGCTGGATATTTCGGAACAAGCTGTAATCCGCGCCCGGAAAAGGCTGGGCGAGCGAGCGGAAAATGTAAAATGGATCGTAAGCGATATCATTGATTTTGTTCCAGACGCGATATACGATGTATGGCACGATAGGGCTGCATTTCATTTTATGAATACGGACGAAACAGTAGTCCACTACCTCACTACAATGAAGCAAGCAGTAAAAAAAGGTTATGCGGTGATAGGTACGTTTTCGGAGCAAGGCCCGAAAATGTGTAGTGGGCTGGAGATACGGCAGTATAGTGAATCAAGTTTAGCCTCCCTTTTACAACCGGAATTTGTGCGGTTGAAGACGTTGACAGAAGATCATACAACACCATTTCAAACACAACAGAATTTCTTATTCTGCAGTTTCAAAACCGTTGAAAACCCCTGAAAAGCCCGTTTTTAGGCAGTTTTTATCCACAGAATGTATTTTTATTGTGAATTATTGCACAAAAAACTTGACAGTTTGAAAATTTGAATTAATTTTTGTGTCGAAATCATTTTTAATTAAAACAAAACATTAAAAATTATGAATAAGGCAGAACTGGTAGAACAGATTTCCAAAGATGCTGGTATTACTAAAGCACAAGCTAACGATGCGCTGGATGCTTTCACTGACGCGGTAATGGGCACCTTGAAAAAAGGCGATAAAGTTACGCTGGTAGGTTTCGGTACTTTCTCCGTAACTCAGAGAGCAGCTCGTAACGGTCGTAACCCACAGACTGGCGAAGTAATTAAAATCAAGGCTTCAAAAAGCCCTAAATTCAAAGCAGGTAAAGACTTCGCTGAGAAAATCGCTGGTGCGAAAAAAGCTAAAAAATAGTAGCACATTATAAGAGATGGAAAAAGCAAGGCTAACGGCCTTGCTTTTTTTATGCGGATGAATTAAAGTCAAAAGCCAAAACCTGTTGTAATAAATTTATTGTGACTCGCGTCACTGCGATACTAAAGGTGTTTGGTTACTCGCGTCATTGCGATGCAGACAGTGTTTTGTTACTCGCGTCACTGCGATAAAGGTGTTTGGTTACTCGCGTCACTGCGAGGCACGAAGCAGTCCGCACGAAATTGGTTACCTGCGTCATTGCGATGCAGACAGTGTTTGTGACTCGCGTCACTGCGAGGCACGAAGCAGTCCGCACGAAATTGGTTACCCGCGCCGTACGAAGCAATCCGCACGAAATTGGCATCAACCACTTTATGGTTTGTTTCCAGGTTTCAGGCGGTCGACGAAACCAGATCATTCACCATTGCCCATTCACGCGCCCATCTACCACGTTCAAAATCAGCGATCGGAATACCAGCCATCGACGGTTTTTGACCACGCAGAACCGGCAACTCGCAACACACAAAATCTGTATCTTTAAAGAATGAAACACGTATCTATACTGGTTCCGCACGGACATACGAGTTTATCCAACATAGAAGGGACCTATCACATCTTCTCTGAGGTTAATAAACAACTGGTCGCCATGGAGCGATCGCCGCTGTTCCAGGTACAGCTCGTGGGTCTTGAAAAGGCTACAACGCAGACGAATGGCCTATTTACCGTAAATCCAGACGTGTTGGTCGGCGACGTTGCAAAAACAGATCTGATCATAATACCGGCCATACACGGCAATCCACAATTGGCGGTAGAAAATAATAAAGCATTTCTTCCCTGGATAGTAAGCCAATACCGGCGCGGATCAGAAGTCGCCAGTTTTTGTATCGGCGCATTTTTCCTGGCGGCAACGGGACTGTTGCATGGCAAGCAATGCGCCACACATTGGGTGGCCGCTAACGAATTTCGTCAGATGTTTCCTGAAGTAAACCTGGTAGACCATAAGATCATGACAGAAGAGGACGGCATTTATACCAGCGGCGGCGCCTATTCTTACCTCAACCTATTAATTTACCTGGTTGAAAAATTTGCTGGTCGTGATATAGCGATTCTCATCTCCAAAGCGTTCATGATCGATATCGATCGATTGAGCCAGTCTCCGTTTATTATTTTTCAGGGGCAAAAAGAACACGAAGACGAGCAGATCAAAAAAGCACAGGATTTTATCGAACATAATTTCCAGGAACGTATTACGGTCGATCAGCTGGCCGATATGCTGGCATTGGGTCGCAGAAGCCTGGAGCGCCGTTTCAAAAAAGCAACCAGCAACACAGTGAGCGAATATATTCAGCGCGTAAAAGTGGAAGCCGCGAAAAAGAATTTAGAATCCGGGCGGAAGAATATTAATGAAGTGATGTATGAAGTAGGGTATTCGGATGTAAAAGCATTTCGTACAGTTTTTCGTAAAACAACCGGCCTTTCGCCGCTGGAGTATCGAAACAAATACAACAAAGAAGCCGTTTAAATTCGCCGGCGTCTGATCCATTATTTTTGATTTAACTCAAAAAAATATCCGGAAATCAGACTTCAAAACTCAGTCATTTACCGGCATTGCCCGGCCTCTGCAATAGAATTATTTCCATTCGAGTCTAGATAGGTATAACCCGCCAGAACGGTATCACCCTCGCCCGATACCGATAGCCCGATCGTGCCGCCTTTGGGTATCGGCACCAACAGTTGCCAGGGCGTATTCGGATTATTGAGCGTAACAGCGCCGCTTGCGCCATAATAAGTGACCGAGTTGATCTTGCCATTATTTCCAAAAGCTTTTGCAGTATAGATGATATTGCCGCCGGCCGGGGCCACTTGCGTATTGGCGGTAGCAGTACAGCCGTTGTTATCATTATTCTTGTGGCAGGACGCAACGAGCCCGCACAAACAAAAAATCGCCACAATTCGCATAGATGAAGAATTCATGAAGAGGCGTTTTGGTTTACTTTAAGGTACGATAAATTCAAAATTCAAAAAGCCCACATTTTATTTTCGAATTGCCGAATGAAGCATTGAGCTTTTCAGCAAACCAACATTGAGCCATGCAACAAACCTGCGGGACTTAAAAGCAGCGGAATTTTGGGTGAGCAAAAAAGAAAACACAATGACAAAAGTTTGGTTTATTACCGGAAGTGCACGTGGACTGGGCCGCAGCCTCACAGAAGCTGTACTGGCGCAAGGCGATTATGTTGTGGCAACAGCCCGCACTCCTGAACAACTTGAAAGCCTGCTTGCACGATACCCGGATCAAATACTACCGGTAGCGCTGGATGTAACAAAAAATGATCAGATTAGAGCAGCTGTTCAAAAAGCGATCGAGCATTTCGGGAGCATCGATGTACTGGTCAACAATGCCGGGTTTGGCATTACAGGTGCAACCGAAGCATTTACGGAAGAACAGGTACGCAATCAGCTGGAAACAAATCTTTACGGGCCAATTGCGCTCACCAGGGCTGTTTTACCTTATATGCGCCGCCAGCGGTCTGGACGTATTTTGCAGATTAGCTCGCTAGGTGGCCGTATCGCTAATGCCGGCATCTCTATTTATCATGCGGCAAAATTCGGATTGAGTGGTTTTGCGGAATCACTGGCAAAAGAAGTAGCGCCATTAGGTATTCTGGTGACAGCGGTAGAACCGGGTGGTTTTCGTACCGATTGGGCCGGCGCCTCTATGACTTATGCCGAAAAAATACCGGGCTATGAACAGGTCGATACGATCGCAGACTATCTGCGCAACGGTTTCATCCCAATGGGTGATCCTGCTAAAGCGGCAAAAGTATTGGTTGAACTAGTCAACCATCCCGAGCCGCCCATTCACTTAATATTAGGTAGTGAAGCGGTAGCACTTCTGAGACAAAATATGGAAGCACGCAAAGCGGAACTGGAAAAATGGGAATCCGTAAGTGTTGCCACTAATCACGACGATGCCGTTGATTTTATGGAAACGGCATTTGCGAAAATAATCAAGGAGTAGTGGGCGCCGCAAATAGTTAAGGAGTTAGATCGGTTGAGACAGAAAGTAGCGACTGATTTAACTCAATCGCTTTTTACCCAATCATCTTAATTTAGAGGAATGGATACCAACAGACACGACCAGCAGATCACTTATTCCTGTTATTATGCCAGGAGTCGGGAAGGTGAGCAATTTGTGCCCGAGCATGTGTTTAGTTACCAGATTTCCGGTACATTGACGGTCAATGATGGCGAACGCGATTATGTTACAGGGCCCGGCGAATTCCGGTTTATAAAAAGAAACTCCTTATTGAAGTTTAATAAAGTGCCACCGGAAAACGGCGAATTCAAATCCATTTCTGTTTTCCTTACGCAGGAAATGCTGCGCGATTTTAGTATGACGCATCATATTGCTACAAATGGCCTCGGAGATCATACTGCGGTGCACCCGCTGCCTGCGCATCCTTTGTACCAGAGCTTTATGCAATCATTAGCGCCGTATGAATTTCTTACCAGGAGTGGAAATGAAGACCTGTTCCGGGTAAAATTGCAGGAAGCAGTCTGGCTCTTGCTAAAAGTAAACCCCGAATTGAAAAATGTTTTGTTTGATTTCGCGGAGCCCGGGAAAATAGACCTGGAAGCGTTCATGAATAAGAATTACCATTTTAATGTAGAGATGAAACGCTTTGCACACCTTACCGGGCGCAGCCTGGCAACATTCAAGCGCGATTTCGAAAAGATATTTCATTTGTCACCAAGCAGGTGGCTACAGCAAAAGCGCTTGCAGGAAGCTTATTTCCTCATCAAAGAAAAAGGTCGTGCGCCTTCTGATGTATACCTTGATCTGGGTTTTGAAGATCTATCGCATTTCTCTTTTGCGTTTAAAAAGAAATTTGGGGTAGCGCCATCGTTAGTACCCAAAGCTTAACTGAAAAAGGTCTCATAAAAATGGGACCTTTTGTTGTTTGGCGATCATCATATTTATTAGTCAGAGGTTGTGTAAATGAGATGCACCAATCAATATCGTTTCCGTGAGCTATGTTCTTGTGCAATCTGATTTCGCGATGAGCAACCAATTTTTCTTAAGGAAACGACATTGATGCACCATTCACCGTCACGCCGGCGACAATCTTCTCGCCCTCAGATAGACCGAAGTCCGGTTGAGGTAAGGAAACAGAATGATCAATATCATCGTGGCCAGCATCAGGAATGCCATTGCTTCGTAGTAATCCATTGCAAAGCGGATCCGGGTTTGATTGTTGGCTGCACCAACTAATAGCTTCTGCGCCATTTTTACGGAAGGGGTTTTCGAAACACCCGATGCCTGCATTTTGTGTGCATGAACTGCGATTGCTTTTTTTACGGCAAAATCAACAGCGGTAATATGCTCGCGGAATACATTAAAGTGATAACCTCTTTCGTAGAGTTCAAAATAATTCATTACCGCAATACTCGCCACAAAGCCCAGGTAACGGATCGCCAAACCCGCAGCTGCAGCCGATGGAGCCATGTGAACCGGCACAGAAGAAATGATGTAAATAATTGTCGGCACCATGATCATACCTACGCCCATACCTTGCAGCAACAACGGGATAAAGAAGACATCTTCATTGGCCTGCGTATCGAACAAGAAAAACATAATCGAGTGAAATAGCATCAGGAACAGGAATCCCGGAAGCCAGCTATAGCGTATCGGTCGTTGCTGTAAAGTCAGGCAACAGGAAACCACCACACCTGTTACCAGTCCGGTGATGTTCCATAAATTCATATAAGACACATGCTGCGGATCGAATTTCAATACTTCGGCGAAGAAAGAATTGGTAATGCCCGAAGCAAAACGGCAGAGGTACATCAGGAACAGCAGCAAAATCCCAGCCTTAAAATTCCGGAACCGGAAAATCTGCAAATCAAGATAAGGACGCTTCATGCTGCGCTGCCGCAGGACGAAGATCAAAACCAAAACGGCGATTGTCACCACACTGTTCCGGACGCGCAGGTCCTCCAGCCAATAGTATTCCTGCCCGAAGACCAGGACATAACCCAGCAGGCATAGCGCTGCGCTGTACATGGAAAAACTCTGCCAGTCGAGCTTATAAAGCGGAAAACGAACGTTGAGCCGGATATTGTTCATCGAGATCAAAATCAATACCAGCCCCGGTATATAAGAAAACACCGCAGATTTATACACAATATTGAAGTTGAACGCATCGATCAGATCAGCGGTTACAAAATTGTTGAATGGCATGGTACAGAGCAGCATGCCGAAGAAAACCGAATAAGCGATCTCGCGCGAGCGTTCTTTTTTTAACCGGGCAAACATCAATGAGAGCGACAAGTTTACCGTACTGGCAAACAACATACCCTGCAGGAAACGCACCGGGAACAGCACATACAGGCTTTGGGTTTCATAACACAAAAAGGCTGTGAGCATTTGCAAAAAAGTAAACACAATGAAGTATTCTTTTGCAGCCAGGTACGAAAAAAAACGGCGCTCCAGGCAATAGAAGCCCACATAACCGGCATAGAACAAGGCAACGGCAAATTGAATATCCGCCGGCTCGCTGCCGTAATAACCCGCAGCAGCATTGATATTGGACAATGGGAGAAAGAAGAGCACCAGGCTGGGCAGGAATACCGAAAACAAAATAATCTTTGCAAGCCAGCGAGGCACCCAGTCTTTGAATACCGGGAACGAACTATCCATTTTGTTGTTTTTTGGGAACGTACACATTTACATTCATGCCCGCTTTCAATAAGTCGATTTCCGGACGTGCGCCATCTACGCGGATCCGTACCGGCACGCGTTGCACAATCTTTACGTAGTTGCCTGTTGCATTGTCTGGCGGCAGCAGCGAGAAACTGGAACCCGTAGCTGGCGACAAAGAGATGATCGTGCCGTGAAAAGTTTTATGTGGATAGGCATCGGCGGTGAAATGCACTTTGTCGCCAATACGCATATGCTCGATCTGTGTTTCTTTGTAGTTCGCCACAACCCATTTATCCGTTTCATTGTTTACGATGAAGGCCAGCGTTTGTCCGGCATCGATCATTTGCCCGGCCTCGATAGTGCGCTTACCCATCCGGCCATCATAAGGCGCTGTGACCACGGTGTAACTTACATCGAGTTTATGGCGTTCCAGCAAGGCTTTCAGTCGTACTATCTCCGCTTTGATCACTTCTTTTTCCGCATTCACATCGCTGATCTTTGAAAGTGCCGCATCATAATTGGCGTTTGCAGCTGCGTAATCGCTATTGTTCACATCCAATGCTGCCTGCATATTTTCGAGCTGTTGTTTGGTTGCAGATTCTTCATTGTACAGTTGATGGTAACGATCATAATCTAATTTTTGTTTCCACACCCTGGCCTTATTGGCTGCAATCTGTGCGTCAACACTACGGGCCGTCTGGCGGAGCGTATGCGTATTGCTTTCCAGCACTTCCAGTTGTGCTATGTTTTTCGCGATTGCTGCTTCTGTTTGTTGTTGCTGAATGACATATTCACGATTGTCGATGAGCAGCAGCGTATCACCTTTTTTTACTTGTTGGTTCTCTTCAAACTTTACAGCTACGATAAAGCCGCCGGCGCGTGAGATCACCGGGTTGATATATTCTTCCACCTGCGCGTCGTTTGTTTGTTCGTAGCGATAATAGCCCCAGAGCGAATCAATGCCCCAGACTGCAAGCGCAGCTACCAGTATTACGGCAATCCAGCCCGTGATCTTGGTGATGATCCGGTCGGTCACGGTATATTTCTTTTTCATCAGAGTGTACCTGTTATGTTTTGTAGTAAATAATATTTCGTTTGGGCTGAGATCTTTGCTGTAGCCAGTTCAAACCGGGTTTGCAGCAGTTGTACATCTGCATCAAGCAGATCGGTAATAAGTGAAGTCTGCGAGAAATAAGTGTTTTTAATGATCCGAGCATTCTCCTCGGCATGACTGATATTTACCTTAGCTACGTCAATCTGCACCAATGCTTCCTGGTAACGTAGGTAAGCTTCTTTTACTTGCTGGCGCAATTTATCTTCCGTATCCTTATGTTTTGTTTCTTCTTCCGAAAGCTCTATCTGTGCGGCTTTCAGCTTATGAATGTTATGATACAGCGAAGAAATCGGGAACGATGCTTTTACACCGGCAATGCCGAGCGAATACCAATAAGGATTATACGGGTAGAGAAATATCTGCGGATTGGCATAGTAAAAATCTCCGTACATGCCCAGTTTGGGCCTTGCGTTGGCGCGTACCTGCCGCACGTGAACGGCGCTCAGTTCTGTTTGCCGTTTAGATATCTGGTACGGGAACGCATGCTGCATGGCTTGCGCCAGGCAGTTTTCATAAGGTTGCAGTAATTCCGGTTCATTCAGGGTGTCAGCTGGCAGGATCACGCGTTCATCGGGTTCGCCCATAATGATATTGAGTTTTTGCTGTGCAATAAGAATATCGTTCTCAATCGTTACGAGCGTCATTTTACGGCGCGATAGATCCAGCTCAACACGCAAGACATCGCTTTTCAATACCACACCATTTTTATGAAAGGATCTGATCTCCTGCAGTTGTTTTTCCTGGTCGGCAATATCTTTAAGCATCAGATCGCGAAACACCAGCGATTTTTGCAAAGACAGATACAGCGCCGCAGATTGATAACGGATATCGGAACTGGTTTGATCCTGGCGGATGCGTGCAAGTTCCAGTAAGGTTTTGTCTGCCTCGATTTTAAGGTTCAGCTTGTTTCCGTTATAGATATTCAGGTAAAGATCCGAACCCACCCGGTAAAGCGTGTGAATCACTTCGTGTTGGCTAGGCGCAGCAAACAAGCCATTTTCGTAAACCGGAATATTGGTGGCTTTTTCGGCACTTCCGTAAATGCTTAGTTCCGGCAAGCGGTCTACACGATCATCTTTCAGTTCTTCACCACGCGCATCCACTGTTTTTTTCCGGATTTCTATCTCCCGGCTATGAGCTTCGGCCCTTTCCCAGATGCCTGATAACGAAATACGGAGGGTGTCTTTTGGATTGGAAACTTGTGCCAGAGCGGCGATACTTACTGTTACTAATAAGCCCGTTAGAAAAGGCTTTTTCATAAATATTGATTTGACGGGGCAAAGTTATTTCGGGTTCTGCGGATCTATTATCCGTAAATAGTCAATTATTTATTCGTTCCGGACACGTCGAAAGCGTAAAGCGGCGTGTTGTACGCACAGTTACCTGCGTTGTGCTATAATGAAAAATGCAGGCGTGATGCTTATTTGGTTTTTGTGAATTTTGGCGTTGAATTTGAGGCAAATCGACCATCTATAAGTAGTTTTGTGCGCTGAAATCAGGCATTTTTATGGGGTTAATTGCACTTTTGCCAGACATTGACAAGCAACCAAAATCGGTATTTGTGATGCATGAGAAATCGGAAAAACTGATTCCGCTGCATCATCATACAAAAGGGCAGTTAAGCTATGTAGAAGGCGGGATCGCATACATCACCATCGATTATAAAACTTATGTGGTTCCGGCCCGCCACTATTTCTGGATTCCCAAAGGAATGCCGCATATTTTAAGGGTAGGATATAATGCCACCGTGTTGCGGTCGTTGTATTTCTATGCCGATGGCGATGAGCATCATCCATTCTATAGTCAGCTCGGTATTTATCCTGCCAATGAATTGCTGATACAGATGATCAATTTTACGGAGCGTTGGGATGAACGTCATGTGACAAATAAAGACGAAAACTTTGAATTTCTTATAGCGCTGAAACAGTTGCTGCCACAGCTTAATAATGATGCATTGCCCATCATTTTGCCCATTACCGATGATGAGCGCATGCAGAAAATTTTACGATTCCTGGAGAAACATTTTGGTGATCCTATTACATTGCAGTCGTTAAGCAGGCAATTTAATATCAGCGAGCGTTCTTTGTCGCGCTTGTTTCAGTCAACGATGCAGATATCGTTTTTGCAGTATCTGAAAACACTCCGAATGATAAAGGCCATTGAATTGATTGTAAAGACCAACTTGCCGATCAGTGATGTAGCTTTTAGGGTAGGCTATGATACCATTGGCTCATTCAGCAACACTTTTTACACATTTACTGGTTCCCGCCCGACGGATTTCCGGAAAACCTAGTGCTAATACTTGGCTGGGCATGCTGGTACGATCTTTTGATATTGATTCATTATGAAACCGGCACAAAATATAAACATCAACCAATGGTACGACCGTGCCTTAACGCTGGTGCTCACCTATGGGCCCCGTATAGTGCTCGGTATAATCATATTGATCATCGGGGAGTGGCTGATCCGCTTTTTGAAGAAGAGGCTGATGCGACGAATGAACCGGAAGAATTTCCATTCTTCCCTGCGGCCTTTTTTTCAAAGCCTGATCTTCACATCACTACAGATTTTGCTGTTCCTCGTGATCATGCAGATCATCGGCATCCAATTGACTGTATTTACCGCTTTGATTGCTGCATTTGGTGCGGCGGCGGGCTTTGCGCTTTCCGGTACTTTGCAGAATTTCGCCAGCGGTGTGCTTATTTTATTACTGAAGCCATTTGAGATCGATGACAATATTATTGCCCAGGGGCAGGAGGGAACAGTGACGGATATCCGGCTTTTTTACAGCGTTATCAAGACGTATGACAACAAATATGTGGTGGTGCCCAACAGTAAACTTTCCAACGAGATCATCGTGAACATTACCCGCGAAGGCAAGCGTCGGCTAGACATCCCACTGGATTTTGATCTTAGCTTCGACTTTATGACTGTGAAGAAAATGATTGAACAAACCATTGCCGCGAGTAAAGACTTATTCAAAGAAACACCTGAGCTGCGTATTGGCGTTTCGGCCGTGGCCAAGGATAAATTTACCGTGATGACCAATGTGTGGATCAATGCCCACGGCTTTGAGGACACCCGGCTGGCCTTCCAGGAGCGATTGTTAAAAGCACTGCAAACCTATCTGGCTGATAACGCAGGGAAAAAGGAATAAAGCTGTTAAGAAACCTGCGCTGGTATGGTTTTTCAACAGGTAAGATAAAACCTTTTAGTTATGAAAAGGAACAACCAGAACCGGGAAATAAAGAATGTGCGGCATAATGCGCACGCGTCGCAGCCGGGCGGAAAAAGGCCCGAAAATAAAGACAACCTGGATAGTCGTGCTAACGAAGAGCAAGACGATAAAGGCGACGACAGTACCCACAATGTAAAAGAAACACGAAAGAACAAATAGCAATAGACCAGCAATAAAGTACCAGGTTGATTCATTAAAAGAGCCGCTTAAAAGCGGCTCTTTTGTTCTTATTCGTCAAAAAAAAAATCGTGGGTAATAAAAGAAAAATAAAGCGGCAAACATTGCTCTTCAATTAGGGCTGTTGAGTTCGATTACCGCTTTCGTTTCTAAGGATAAAATTTTTTATCCTTGCTTCCGATCAATTCAGGGGTATGTACTTTAAATAAATATTCGTTTCGTTTCAAAAGGTCCTGAATAAAAAAATCTATATACGTGGGGTCGGGTTTGTGGATGCAAAGATCTATATAATAATGGATTAGACAAAAGTATTTTAACGGTAAATTAATACGTGAAAAGTACGGTATTGACTTTTTAGTGCTAAACACAGGGCTTAAAATCCAACGCGTGAAGCCTGCGATACAAACGTCTGTTGAAGCAACGCTATTAGCGTATTTGCACTACACCGGATGAAAATGCAGTTCAGCTTTTCGTTTTTGATTTTTGATTTTTCAACGCGGTCACGTATTTGTCGATATAGAACTGCTTCGATTTGTTTTTGTACTGCATGATGAAGCGTGGATGTTCCAGCGGGATAAGCGCTTTGAAGAAGCCATGTTCGTCGTTAAGCCTGCTCAGGAATTTTTCATTCTTACCGGTGCCGAGGCAAAATGCAACATCGGTATGGATACCAAGTGCGATCTGCCGGCGTATATTTTCCACCATAAAACCGGTAACGGCTTTTTCCAGATCGGCATTGTCGTAATAGTTATAATTCTTTTCCCTTCCATTGGCATCAACCGATGTAAAGCCAAGCGGGCAGGGCGAATTGATATAATAGTCTCCGTAAAATTCTTTTAATCCGCCGTAAGCATGAATCATTTCATAGATAAAAACGGAAGATGGTTCGTGCGTTAATTTGCCTTCGTAAGGAATATTACATTCGCTAACCAGCCTTTTGGGATCGGTAAAAGGAATGCCCGTGAGTCCGCCACCAAAACGGCCGGGATTAATGCCGAGAATAATATGTCTTTTGTTTTTATCGTTGTAATACTTGTGATAAAATGCGCGGACAATACGCATTGCCTGTGCCGATTCCTGAAACGGATTCATGATGCGGATGCCTTTGGGCAGCGGAGCCCCGTCGTATACCAGTTGTTCGTTGTAGGCAATGGCTTTATCGGCAAAGGTCATGATTAGTTCAGTAGTTGTTTCTTAAACTGGTTCGGGCTGAGGCCCACTTCTTTTTTAAATAATCGGGAGAAGTAAGGAAGGTTTTCGAAACCCAGTGTATAAGCTACTTCCGAAACGTTGTTGGTGTCTTGCTTCAGCAAATTTTTGGCTTCATCGATCAGGTAAATATGGATCAGCTCGATGGCTGTTTTGCCGGTTTCCTGCTTCAGCATATCGCTCAGGTAGCGCGGCGATACATGCAGATCGGATGCTAACGCATTTACGGTAGGCAATCCTTTTGTTTGCAAATGATCTTTCTTGAAATAATCGGCCAGGGCTTTCTGAAATTTCGAAACCATTTTGCCGGAAAGATCGGTGCGGTTGATGAACTGGCGTTTGTAAAAACGTTGCGCGTATTTCAGGATGGAATCGATATGTGTGAGCATAATGTCCCGGCTGTATTCGTCCTGGTTGTTGTTGTACTCGGCCTGTGTTTTATTAAAAAGATCCCAGATGATCTGTTCTTCTTTCGGAGAAAGGTGTAGCGCTTCGTTGGCTTCGTAGTCGAAGAAACCATATTTTTTGATCTCTTCATGCAGCGGATGCCCGTCCAGCAGGTCTTCGTGAATATAGATACTAAATCCCGCCTCTTCCAGTTCCACATTCCTGAATTCTATGATCTGCCGCGGCTTTGCGAAAAGCATCGAGCCGTTTTCATGATCGTATTTGGTACGGCCATACATGATGTTACCAGCCTTGAGTTTCTTGAACGCAATGATGTAAAAATCGGCGGTAAATTCGTAATTGCCCAGCGGACAATTTTCGCGGTATTGACACATGACCAGGCTCAGCAATGGATTTTCCGGCGGCGGATAACCATTGGCGGCATGAAACGCGCTGATGCTTTTGTAGTGTTTCATAATATGAAATTAAGCCTTTTGCAGTTGACAATGGAAGAGGAATAATGTCCGTGTTTGCCATACGGAGGAAAGTAGCGTTCCGACGGCAGACACGGACAAGTCTTAAATTTTTAAGTCTTGGATGTATTAATGACCATGTGCGGCGGTAGATACGGTTTCCCATTCATTCCATTCGTCGGCACGGCTGGCGTAGACTTGTTTTACAAAGGGATAAGCGACTTTCCCGAGCAACAGGCGCAGTGGTGGATTTTTACTGTCGATCAGTTTCAGGATCGCATCTGTGGTAGCTTCCGGTTTGCCAAAAGAATCGGGTGTGAGACCGGCATGAAAATCGGCCTTTAGCTGATCGTATTCCGGCATGCTTTCGGTATGGAATGCGGAACTTCCGGCCCAGTCGGTAGAAAATCCGTTTGGTTCTACCAGTGTTACATTGATGCCGAAAGGTTTTACCTCGGTGGCCAATGTTTCGCTGAGCCCTTCCACCGCAAATTTAGAGGCGTTATAAAGACCCAGCACCGGTAATGTAACCAGTCCGAGTATGCTCGATAGTTGCACGATATGGCCGTGGCCCTGTGCACGCATTACCGGCAACACAGCCTGCGTAAGCCAGAGTAATCCAAAGAAATTGGTCTCCATCTGATCGCGTGCCTGCTGTTCGGAGGTTTCCTCGATGCTACCAAACAAGCCGAAACCAGCATTGTTGATCAATACATCGATAACGCCGAAATGTGCTTTTGCTTTTTGCACTGCTTCAAAATCGGCTGCACGATCGTTGACATCGAGTTGCAGTGGCAGGATAGAACTGCCATAGGTAGCTACGAGGTCGTTGAGCGAATTGATATCGCGTGCAGTCGCAACAACATTATCGCCTCTTTTCAAAAATGCTTCTGCCCATATTTTCCCGAAACCGCGGGATGCTCCTGTAATAAAAATTGTTTTTGCCATTGTTTGTTTTCAATTGTAAAGCAAAGCTACCGAGGGCCAACGAGGGCTAATGATACAGAAGTACGGAAGAATGATACATTTTGACGGGACGATGGATTGCCTCGTTGTCGCAAGGACGCACGGGAGCGACCCCGCGTAGCGTCACCGCGTGGTACGAAGCGGTCCGCCGGATAAAAGGGTCAAACGTTAGTTGCAGCTTGCTTCCATCGTTGCAAGGAGGCACGGGAGCCACCTCGCGCGTAGCGTCACGGCGCGGGACGAAGCGGTCAGCACGAAAAAAAGGGTAAACGTTAGTTGCATCTTGCTTCTTGCATCGCAAGGACGCACGAGAGCCACCCTCGCGTAGCGTCATCGCGCGGGACGAAGCGGTCCGCACAAAGAACGGAGAAACGTTAAGTGCAGCATGTTTCCTTCGTCGCAAGGACGCGCGGGAGCCACCCTGCGTAGCGTCACCGCGCGGTACGAAGCGGTCAGCAAGGAGAATGGTCAAACCTTAGTTGCAGCTTGCTTCCTTCGTCGCAAGGATGCAGGGGAGCCACCTCGCGTAGCGTCACCGCGAAGGACGAAGCGGTCTGCACGATAACGGGTCAAATGTTAGTTGCAGCATGCTTGCTTCGTCCCAAGGACGCAGGGGAGCCACCCCGCGTAGCGTCACCGCGCGGGATGAAGCGGTCAGCACGAAGAACGGAGAAACGTTAAGTGCAGCTTGCTTCCATCGTCGCAAGGACGCAGGAGAGCGACCTCACGCGTAGCGTCACCGCGCGGGACGAAGCGGTCTGCATGATAGCGGGTAAACGTTAGTTGCAGCTTGCATCCTTCGTCGCAAGGATGCAGGGGAGCCACCTCGCGTAGCGTCACCGCGAAGGACGAAGCGGTCTGCACGATAACGGGTCAAATGTTAGTTGCAGCATGCTTGCTTCGTCCCAAGGACGCACGGGAGCCACCCCCTGCGTAGCGTCACCGCGCGGTACGAAGCGGTCAGCACGATAACGGGTCAAACGTTAGTTGAGGCATGTTTCCTTCGTCGCAAGGACGCACGGGAGCCACCTCGCGTAGCGTCACCGCGCGGTACGACGCGGTCTGCATGATAACGGGTCAAACGTTAGTTGCAGCTTGCTTCCTTCGTCGCAAGGACGCAGGAGAGCGACCTCACGCGTAGCGTCACCGCGAAGGACGAAGCGGTCTGCACGATGATGGCGCACACGTTAGGTATATGAAAGATGCTCAATTATAGCCAATCTGCCGCCTGTTTTGCAAGAACGGGTAATTTAAATACCGGAGAATATTGGAAAACTGAAATTGTAACAAGATATTTGCAGGAACATTGAAAAAAGGGTCCCGTAGTTCAATGGATAGAATAGAAGTTTCCTAAACTTTTGATACAGGTTCGATTCCTGTCGGGACTACTAAAAATAAAAGCCGTTCTTAAGAACGGCTTTTATTTTTTTATTTGAATAGTTTATTTAAAAGCGGTTCCGGAATACAACATCTTTCTATCGTATTTTATGGCAAAGATTTTAAAACAAAAAGAGCCCGCAAACGCGGACTCTCGTGTCAACCACAACACTAAAATTTTATAACTGATAGATTAGTTTAAAGGTGTGCACCTCGCCGTTGCTGGTTATTTTCAGCAGGTACTGACCTTGTGCTAATCCGCTGAGTTGAATGGTGTGTTTTCCTTCGTTGCCGTTATCCAGCAACTGCACGAGTTGGCCGGCGTTGTTGTAGATTTCCATTTTAGCGTTGGCATAACCTGATGGCAGATCGACGGTCACAGCGCCTTTGGTAACCGTAGGGTAGACTGCTATGGTTTGGTTCGAGCAATCGGATTTTACCGATACTACCTGGCTGTAACGATAGCTGCCATCCACATCCATCAATCTTAAGCGATAGTAAGTACTACCGATGTTGATCGCTTTATCGGTGTACGCATAATCATTAGTGCCTTTTGCATAGCTGATCGTTCCAATGTCTGCGAAACGGCTGCCATCGCTGCTGCGGGCTACTATAAATTCTTTGAAGTTAACCGCATTGGCAATTTTCCAGTTCAGATTCGCCTGGCAGTTTTGCACGGTGGCGTCAAAGCTCATCAGTGCTACAGACAATGGTTCGCGCAGCGAAAGGTGTATAGTATCGCTTACGGTACATCCGTCCACAAAGTTTACCTGAACACTATAACGGCCTGTATCTGCCACTACGAGCGAGTCTGCCGTACTGTTATTGCTCCACAGATACTGCGAAGAAGGCACGCCAAAAAAACCATCGGTATGCAGTGTATAAGGGAAATCGCTTGCCAGCAGTGCCGTATCATTGCCCAGGCCGGTAATCGGCGCTCCTGCATTATAAGTGGCTATGCTCCAGTTGGTGTTATTGCCAAGATCAATGGTATGCTGTTGTGCAGCGAATGTGCCTGCGCCCGCGCCAGTGATACGACGGAGCCGTGCATAGTCAAAACTGGTACTGCCGCCTGGACGGGTAACCGTTGCATTTGCCGTGGTGCTGCTGCTGTAGATCTCCGTAAGGTGACAAGGTGTACCACTACCATACCAAGCATCATTCACGGTAGTATTCGTACCTGCTGTAAAGGTGTACGTATCGCCGGGGAAGAAGATCAGTGTATCGATGCTATTTCCGGTGCCGTAAATACCGCCGCCGCCTTTGTATTCCGCAGTGCCGATGGTGTTATTGGCACCATTGATGCCCGCCAGTGATGTAGCAGCCGGGTTGGTAAAAGTCAGTTTATTGATTGTAGTATTACTCATGAGGCCGCTTGTATTTAAGATGCCACTCAGGTTTACATTATTATAACCCAGACCTGTTGCCATAAATACTTCCGTATTAATCGTAGCACCCGTACTATTCAGTGTGTGTGCGGTCGCTGTTCCATCGTAGCGCCATAAAGAATCAAGATTAAGGGTGGCATTGCTGATATCGATGCCCTCTGTATTTGCCAGGCCTTCATTGCTGACGCTCGCTGCTGCTACTGTACGGCCCGCCAGGTTGAACGTGCCGTCGTTGACCAGGAAATCGGTTTGTATATTGCTGTAATTATTGGCGAGGGTGAGTGTACCTCCCGGTTTTGAAATTCTTACGTCAAAATCGCCCAGTACGTTTCCGGACATGCTGGTGCTGTTGCTTCCTTTGAGTGTCAGCGGAGAAACAGTGAAGGTTGCTGCAGCATTGAGCGCCACCGTTGGGCCCCATACTTCAATTGTCCAGGCCGTGGCTTTGTTCCAGACCGGGCTGTTCGTAGCCGCAGACCAGTCGAGATTACGTGCATAAGCATTGCCGTTGTTTACCGTAACCGTTTTGCTGGCCGAAGTAAATCCACTATTTGCATCGAAATAAACATCGTCATATACAGTTGGGATACAAGCGCCGCCTGTGCCGCCGCTGGTTGCGCTCCAATGCGTATTATCATTCCAGTCGCCGGAACCGCCGATCCAGTAGCGGGGACTACCAGCGGCAGAGGTAATTGTCCAGCCAGCGTTGCCGCCCGCATCTGCGCCATTTACCATTACTGAAGGCACACCGGTTGCCGTCATGTTTTGCAGGTAAACGTTATCCATATTAATGACTGCTGCAGGATTGAATGCGAAAGTAGCCGCAGGATTACCTCTCATTTCGAGCAAACCAGTGCAGGCCGGAGCAGTTGCGAGCAGATATTTATTGATCGTATTAGTACCCGTAAACTGGTAAACGCGAGAGCTGGCAAGAATTAAAGTATCCATAACGTTGCCAGGCCCGGTAATGGCGCCGGCACCTTTAAATTCCAGGCGGCTGATGGTATTGTTGCTATCGATATTAACACCAGATATGGCATTGGTAGCGGTAAACGTCAGCACGCCGATAGTAGTACCGCTAACTGCAAAAGCCTGAGGGTTGCCACTTCCGGTATATGTTGCATCAATTTTAGGATAAGACAAACCATCCGTGTTTAATGCATAAGCGGTAGTTAGATAAGCGCCGGTGGCATTCATTGTTTTGTTGAAGCCGATATAAGCCCAGGTATTCGCCACTGTAATGTTAGCGTTGGAAATATTAAGGCTGCGAACATTATTGGTATTGCCGGTAAAGCGGTTGAAAGAAAGCGTACGGTTGGCCATATTGAGTGTACCTCCCGTAAGCAGGATGATGCCATTGGCATTGGTCCAGTTGTCGAGTAAGGTCACCACGCCGCCGGTTTTCTTCCGAACGTTAAAAGTCAAAGCTCCCAAGGTGCTGGCATTTGTTGTAATAGCAGCGGTAGTTCCGGTCCCCGAAAAATCGAGCGATGCATTCATCGTCACAGATGAATTAAGCGACACCGAACCATAGACACTCAAAGAATAAGTAGTGGATTCGTTGAAGGTGCAGTTACCGACACCGGCTATCCAGTTCATATTGTAACAATAGGTATTGCCGGTAGTCGTTACGATCTTGCCGCCGGAGAGGCCACTGCCGGAATCAAAAATAACCGTATCTGCAATAAACGGAATACAGGCCCCACCTGTGCCACCGCTGGTATAGCTCCAGTGTGTATTGTCGTTCCAGTCGCCCGTGCCGCCTACCCAGTACAAATTGGTGCCGGATACAGAAGTTGGCGCAGTAATATTGAAACCGGTATTGCCATCGCCATCCACGCCAGACACCGCAATTGGCGTAATGTTGCCGTAAGCTTTGATATTGGTCAGGTACACATTATCGATTAGCGCCGTTGCGGCAGATCCAAACATTAAACGCGCAGAATCTGCAGCGGTAATTTCGGTAAATGCCTGGCAGGTACCGCCCTGTGCCTTCATGTATTTATTGATAGTAACCGTGCCGGCCAGCGTGGTGGTCTTATTGGCCGCCAGCAGCAGGCTGTCGATTGTGTTGATACCAGATAGCTGCAAATTATTCTGGGCAGTTACTTTACCAATGGTATTGCCGCTGTTGATGAATCCTATTCCCGCACTGAGCAAAATGCTTCCAATTGTATTATTAGTGCCGACAGAACCTTGTCCGTTAAATAAAATATACCCAATCGTATTGTTGCCCAAAACCGTACCCACGCCGCTAAAGATCAGGGTATCTACGGTATTGTTGCTTTCAATGTCTGAATAAATGCTACCGTTCTGAATAAAAGTAAGCAAACTGAATGTGGTGCCATTAATGATATTCGTATTGGGTCCGCCAGATTGGTTACTGGTGGCTTTATTGTAGGTGCCGCCATCCACTATAATACCACCTGCAGTAAGCGAGGAACCAGTTGCAGTCACCGACTTGTTTGTGCTTTGATAGCGAAAGGCATTAAGTACGGTGACATTGGCATTTGTCATCAGCAGCGAGCGTGTGTTGGTATTAGTGCTTAAGAAATTGTAAAGCGACACATTTTTACCGCTTATATCAAAAGTGCCTGAGGTAAAGGCAAGCCCGCTTGTACCATAAACATTGGTAGTAGCCGGTATCACCAGGTTGTCGGTCAGCGTGAGACTGCCGGTCTGTTTGTCGACCTCCATACCAAATTCACCCAGCACGTTGCCGTTGGTCGTAAGCGTAGCCGCTGTAGTGCCCTTAAATGCAAAAAGGATATTGTAGGTAGCAGTAGGAGCGAGCACCGCATTACCGCTAACCTGAATCGTAAATGAAGCGTTGGCCGTATTAAAGAATGGACTGTTGGGTACGCCTGATGCCCAGTTCATGTTATTACAAAAACCGTTGGCGTCGAGTGTTACGGTCTTTGTTGCGGCAGTAGTGCCAAAGCCACTGTTGGCATCAAAAAATACATTGTCTGATGCGGAAGGAACGATGCTTGGAATACTGCCACCGCTGCTCCCCAGCCGCCAGTGGTTCAAATCGCTCCAGTTTCCGCCACCGTTCACCCAATAATAATCAGCTGCACCGACCTGGAGGGTACCCAGTGCCAGCGCAAATAGCAGTAGCGCTCTTTTCATAATTGATGGTTTTGTAATGAATGTTCTCTGTTCTCTATACAAACATATCTATTCAAAAAGTGCTTATTTGTAGAAGTATAGCCACAATGCAGCAGGTGCAATACGATAGGTTACAGGTCCATACATTGCGACGTTTATTAGTAGCGCATCGTGTTTCATATAGGCGTAAATGATCGGCACCTTTTTATTTATTGCCTGCCTGGATTTTTGTATTTTTCGTAGCATTGATTCAGAACAGGTACCATGTACCAAAACGAAAAGCCATGATCACCACGCCGAAAGAAAGAATACCCGTTAAAAATGCGGGACTGGTCATTACCAGCAGTTATATGCCGGCGCTTTTTGAGCGAGCAGGACTGATGCAAGACCATGCATTCTTAAGCAGCGCTGCGCAGGAACAAGCCGTTTATTTATTGCAATTCGTAGCTACGGGCATAACACATACCGAGACGCAATTGCTGCCGCTCAATAAAATACTTTGTGGGTTGCCATTGGCGCACCCATTGGCAGAACAGGCGACGGTGCCTGCGGATCAGCAAACAATGGTCGAGGGAATGATCCGTGCAATGATCGAATACTGGCCGGCAACCGGCAGCAGTTCCGTAGACGGATTCAGGGGAAACTGGCTGGTGCGCGATGGCGTATTGATAGAGCGGGAAGACCATTGGGCGCTCGTCGTAGAGAAGCGGGCATATGATCTTTTGTTGCAACGCAGCCCTTTTTCTTTTGCCATTATCAAACATCCCTGGATGCCGAAGCCGTTACATGTAGACTGGCCATACTGATACGGGGAATAATGAAAATTTTCTTTGTCCATAAATAAAATCAAAACAAACACCATGCAATCCAACATGAAAACGCCGGGCGTTTATATCGACGAGCTCCAGGCTTTCCCCAATTCGGTAGTGCCCGTGGCAACGGCTGTGCCTGCTTTTATCGGCTATACGCCGAAAGCCGAGTACCAGGGTAAATCGTATAAAAATAGAGCGCAGAAAATAACTTCATTTGCCGAGTTCCAGGCAATCTACTGTCTTCCCGATCCGCCGCCGCCTGCCGCGCCTGCCAAACAGTATGCGCCGCAGTATTACCTGGTTGCCCAGAAAACAAAACCGACAGGTAGCGGTTACCTGTTGCTCAACGGTACTTACTACGAGGTTTTGCCCGATCCCAATACCATTTATTATTTGTACAACAGCATCCGGTTATTTTACGAAAATGGCGGCGGCAACGCCTATATTGTATCGGTGGGCGGGTATGGACCAGCTTTGGGTAAAGCGACAACACAAGGCGAGCAGCTGATCAATGCCAACGTACAGCTCAATGAGCTGCTGACCGGTTTGCAGCTCTTGCAAAAAGAAACCGAACCAACCCTGTACATCTGCCCGGAAGCCACATTATTGCCGGTAGCAGATAATGGCACGCTGATGCAGGCAATGTTGCTGCAGAGTTCAAACATGATGACCTCGGTATCCGTGTTCGATATTATTGGCGGTAGAAATCCTGATCCTGTTAAGTACATCGATGATATCACCAGGTTCCGGAATAATACAGGCGTGCAAGGATTGGATTACGGAACGGCCTATTATCCTTTTATCGGCACCAACATCATGCAATATACCGAGATCGATTATACCAATCTGTTCGGCGGTGATATAAAACAACTGGCAGCTATTTTAGAAAACCCGGCAAATCCTGATGCGGCAACCGCTGCAATACTTTCAGGCATCCTGCAGGGAACCGGTGGTTTAACCGTGCTGCAATACAATCAGGCGCTGCTCACTGCAAGCAAAACATACGGTCAGATCATAAACGCGGTGCTTGCGGATGCCAGCCTGTTGCCGCCAAGTGGCGCCATGGCTGGCGTGATAACAGTTACCGATAATCAATCCGGCGTTTGGCAGGCGCCCGCTAATACTTCGATTGTCGGCGCAACCTCATTGCCGATTAAATTGTCGGACGCACAACAGGCCGATCTGAATATAGACGCGGTATCGGGCAAATCCATTAATGCGATCCGTTTTTTTAATGGCATGGGTATCCTGATATGGGGCGCGCGTACACTGGATGGCAATAGCCAGGATTGGCGTTATCTGGCTGTGCGCCGTACTGCCATTTTTCTTGAGCAATCTTGCAAACTGGCCACCCAGGCTTTTGTGTTTGAAGCCAATGATGCCAATACCTGGATGGCGGTAAAAGCGACGATCGGAAATTTCCTGACGGATGTATGGAAACAAGGCGGGCTGCAAGGTGCGAGCGCTGGTGATGCGTTCTCGGTAGATTGCGGACTGGGCACCACGATGACCGGCAACGATATCCTGGAGGGTTATATGAATGTAATGGTAAAAGTGGCGATCGTCCGGCCGGCTGAGTTCATGGTGTTTTTCTTCCACCAACAAATGGCGACCTCCAATTAACACCGCGGGCAACATTTGCTACGACATACAATATCGATTCAAAACAACAGCCGGCATCGAGTATGCCGGCTGTTTTCGTAAGCGCTATGCTCATCAGGTAATAAAATAGGGATGATGAGTTGAAACCTTCTATTGTAGCATGTTTTAGCTAAAAAAATGTATTGCCTTTTGGGGTTTGCTGCATCGAAAAATCATGAACTGCAATACGTGAAAAGTACCCGGATTCAATTTCATAAAAAATAAGGACATTAGAGAAACGAGGCAGGTACAATAAAAAAGCCCCGTTGAACGACGAGGCGACGTAATGTTTTCACAACGGAATAATCCTTATTGTGATTTGCTTCAAATTAGAAAACGAATATAATAACTAATCCATACAGTATGAAAAAAACATGGTTAAGCTTAAATAAAAAGCTACCTCCGGTGAAGGTAGCTTTAAAAGCAAATCACAGCAAACTTCTGACATAGAAGATATCATTGCTTTAATATGCAAAATCTGATACATAATCCTTGGAGGATTATATAGGTTAGTTTTGGAAGCAAACCATAATTGCTCATGATCAATTATCTGATTTTGCAAGGCCAAATATAGTACTTATTTTTGGTCAGAAGTTTAAAAATAGTTTTTTATTTCTAATTGCTATGAACTAATTATGTATGAAAAAAATTTTAGGGCTTGATTTAGGAACCAACAGTATTGGTTGGGCTTTGATCGCGCAAGACTTTGAAAACCGGACCGGAAAAATTATAAGCATGGGGAGTCGTATTATCCCGATGAGCCAGGATGTGTTGGGCAAGTTTGATAGCGGGGTTTCCATTTCTCAAACAGCGGAGCGAACCGGTTTCAGAGGAACAAGAAGACTGCGGGAGCGGCACTTACTGCGCCGGGCAAGGTTGCACACTGTTTTACTGCAACTCGGTTTTTTGCCCGGACATTATGCAAGTCAGATAGATTTTGAAAAACGTGTGGGGCAATTCTTACATGAAAAGGAGCCTAAACTCGCCTGGAGACAGACAGCTGCCGTCGATTTCGAATTTATCTTTCAAAATAGTTTTCAGGAAATGGTCGGGGATTTTCAGAAAGCCAATCCTGCGCTGTTTTATAAAAAAGCAAATGGTTCCGAAACCAAAATTCCATATGACTGGACTATTTTTTACCTGCGCAAAAAGGCGCTGACACAGAAAATAGAAAAAGAAGAATTAGCCTGGTTGCTTTTAAACTTTAATCAGAAGCGTGGTTATTATCAGTTGCGTGGAGAGGAAGAAGAAACATTGCCCAATAAGCTGGTTGAGTTCCATTCGCTAATGGTAACGGATGTTACAGTTGATGGGCCTGCGAATGCTAAAGGTGAAACCTGGCACAATGTGATATTGGAAAATGGATGGATTTACAGACGATCCAGTAAAATTCCTTTGTTTGACTGGAAGGGCAAAACGAAAGAGTTTGTGGTGACAACGGAGTTGAACGACGATGGAAGTGTGAAAACAGATAAAGACGGCAAGGAAAAACGATCTTTTCGGGCGCCGGAAGAAAACGACTGGACACTGGTGAAAACTAAAACCGAGCAAACTATTGCGCAAAGCGGTAAAACGGTCGGCGCTTACATTTATGATGCACTGCTTGAAAACCCGAAACAAAAGATAAAAGGCAAACTGGTCAGAACAATAGAACGGAAGTTTTACAAAGAGGAGTTAAGGCAAATTCTGGAAACACAGCAGAAGTTCCATTCCGAATTACAGGATACACAGCGGTATCAATCCTGTATTGAGCTGCTTTATACGCATAACGAAGCACACAGAAATAATATTGCAAATCGTGATTTTGTTCACCTGTTTCTCGACGATATTATTTTTTATCAGCGCCCGCTGAAAAGTAAAATTTCGCAGATCAGCGATTGCCGGTTTGAAACAAAAAAGGGTATAGATGGGGTACAGTACCCGGTTAAATGCATTGCGAAGTCACATCCTTTGTTTCAGGAATTCCGCTTGTGGCAATGGCTGCAAAATCTGCATATTTACAACCGGGATCAGGATCACACTGCCGTAACGAGTGATTTTCTCGGGAACGAAGAAGATTACGTTGCGCTTTTCGAATTTTTAAACGAGCGGAAAGACATTTCGCAAGACGCGTTGCTCCGGTACTTGCTGGAGCGAAAGGGCTTTAAAGGAAAGGCCTTGACAAATGAAATTGCCCAATATCGCTGGAACTATGTTGATGATAAGGAGAAGCGATACCCATGCAATGAAACAAGAAATTATTTTTTAACACGGCTGGCCCAGTGCGCTCACGTGCCATCCGGTTTTTTGACCGCGGAGCGGGAAGAAGCACTCTGGCATATTTTATATTCAGTTAGCGATAAAATAGAAATTGAAAAAGCGCTGAAAACTTTTGCGCTGAAAAACGGGCTCGGCGAAGATTTTGTGGCGGCATTCAGGAAAACTAAGCCTTACGAAACCAGGTACGGAAGCTATTCTGCGAAGGCAATAAAAAAAATGTTGCCATTGATGCGGATGGGCAAGTATTGGAATGCGGCTGCAATACATCCGGACACTTTGCAAAGAATCGAAAAACTAATAACAGGCGAATACGATGAACGGATAAGGCTTCGGGTCCGGGAAAAAGCGATTCACCTATCCGATGTAAACCATTTTAAAGGACTGCCGCTATGGCTGGTTTCTTATATAGTGTATGACCGTCATTCGGAAGAAGGCGATCTTGGAAAATGGGAGACACCGGTAGAACTGGAATCTTTTCTGAAAGCATTTAAACAGCATAGCCTCCGCAATCCCATTGTAGAGCAGGTAATCACAGAAACCCTGCGGTTGGTAAATGATGTGTGGAAAATTTATGGTGCAGGGCAGAAAGGATATTTTGACGAAATACATGTAGAACTGGGCCGCGAGATGAAAAACCCGGCAGATAAAAGAAGGGAGCTCACTAACAAAAATTCGGAGCAGGAAAATACCAACGCGCGTATCCGGGCGCTGCTGATGGAGTTGCACAATGACGAGCTGACAGAAAACGTACGACCTTATTCGCCAATGCAGCAGGAGCTACTAAAAATATATGAGGACGGGGTCCTGAAATCATCCATAGAGATCCCAGACGATATATTAAAGATCAGCAAGGCTGCCAACCCTTCACGGGGCGACTTACTGAAGTACAAGCTTTGGCTGGAACAAAAATACTGCTCACCTTATACCGGTCGTGTCATCCCGCTGAGCAAGTTGTTTACGCCGGATTACGAAATCGAACACATTATTCCGCAGAGCCGGTATTTCGACGACTCTTTCAGTAACAAAGTCATTTGCGAAGCTGAAGTGAATAAGCTTAAAGATAACAGCCTTGCTATGGAATTTATCGAGCAATATGGAGGTCAGATGGTCGATCTTAAATTCGGCGGATCGGTACCATTGCTTTCTGTGAGCGCCTATAAAGACTTTATCAAAGATCATTATGCCAAGAACTACACAAAACGGAAAAAGCTGGAGCTGGTGGATATTCCGGATAAGATGGTAGAGCGGCAGATGAACGATACCCGTTATATCAGCAAGGAAGTAAAAAATCTGCTCTCGAAAATAGTACGCTCGGAAAAAGACGATGACGGAACGACTTCCAAAAATGTTATTAGCGGCAATGGCCAGATCACGGCTATACTGCGGCAAGATTGGGGTTTGAATGATATCTGGAACGAAATAATTGCGCCTCGTTTTGAACGGCTCAATGAGATGACTGGTAATGACGGTAAGTTTGGCTTCGTCAATCCGAATACAGGCAAGTTTTTACCACAGGTGCCATCAGACTTGCAGAAAGGTTTTTCTAAAAAACGTATCGACCACCGCCATCATGCATTAGATGCACTGATTATTGCCTGTGCTACCCGGGATCATGTCAACCTGCTGAACAACATGTATGCCAAATCGGAAATGCGATATGATTTGCAGCGGAAGCTCCGTGCGTTTGAAAAAGTGTCATACACCGACAAAAACAACAGGCCTGTAATCAAAGAAATTCCAAAGCATTTTCTTAAGCCCTGGGATACATTTACGCAGGATGCCAGAACACAATTGCAAACGATCGTTATAAGTTTTAAGAAAAATCAGCGTGTCATCAATAAGACGGTGAACAGGTATGACCGTTGGGTAGCGGCGGATGGCAAATTGGAAAAAAAGAAACTGAGGCAGGAAAAAGGTGATAGCTGGGCGATCAGGAAGTCTATGCACAAGGACACCGTATCCGGTCGTGTACAGCTTCGTTTTACGAAAACGGTATCCCTGACGAATGCGCTGGATGCGGTGGACAGCATCGTGGACAAGGCGCTTAAGAAGCATATCAAAGAATTGCAGCGGCAGGGGTACGATAAGAAGAAGTTACTGAAGTATTTTAAAGAACTGAATAATAGCTGGCAGGGTAGGGATATTGCTAAGACCGAAGTCTATTATTTCGTTGAGAACGCAGCATCGAGAGTAAAGCTGGACGATACGTTCAATACCTCGAAAATCGAAAGCATCACCGACTCGGGTATCCGGAAAATATTAATCCGCCATTTGGAAGCTTATAATACGGCAGACGGAAAGGAACAGCCGGAGTTGGCATTTTCTCCGGAAGGCATCGATGAGTTGAATAAAAATATCCGGGCACTGAACGACGGTAAATTTCATCAGCCGATTTTTAAAGTCCGTACGTACGAACCGATGGGCAATAAATTTGCTGTGGGCGAAACCGGTAATAAAAAAGCAAAATTTGTAGAGGCCGCCAAAGGCACCAACCTGTTTTTTGCAATCTATGCAGACGAAAGCGGGAAAAGGACGTATGAGACCATTCCGCTAAATATTGTGATCGAACGCCAGAAGCAGGGACAGCGTTCTGTACCAGAGATCAGCGAAAAAGGCAGCAGGCTTTTGTTTTATTTATCACCTAATGATTTGGTGTACCTGCCGGATGAAGAAGAGAAACAAAGCGGCGTTGCGGTTTTAGAAGCGATAGATAAAAAGCAGGCGCTGCAAATCTATAAAATGGTCAGTGCGTCGGGTTCACAATGTTTTTTCATCAGGCATGATATCGCGACGCCGATCGTGAACAAATTTGAGTTTTCGCCATTAAATAAAATGGAAAAGTCGATAGATGGCATCATGATTAAAGAAGCTTGTTGGAAACTGGAAGTTGACCGATTAGGAAATATAATGGCGATAAACGGAAAGCGGTTGGGGATAAGCAGCAGGGCAGCCCAATTAAATATTGTTTCATGATAAAACGCACGCTCTATTTTGGCAATCCCGCTTATTTAAAAACGACTAACGAACAGCTGGTGATAGAAATGCGGGATAGCGGCGAGACCAAACAGGCGCCAATTGACGTAACGTTAAAGCAAAAGGAGTTGTGCAGGAACGAATCTACAGAATAATTTGAAAGCAAATCACAACTGAAGTGAATAAGCGGTGGCTACTGATTTGTTGTGTAAGAACGAATCTACAGAATAATTTGAAAGCAAATCACAACAAAAAATGCCTAAAATACTCTTATTGCAGCGTTGTGTAAGAACGAATCTACAGAATAATTTGAAAGCAAATCACAACATTTAGCCGGCAGCGTAAACTGAAAGCCGTGTTGTGTAAGAACGAATCTACAGAATAATTTGAAAGCAAATCACAACCATTCGATTGAATCTTGTCCTTTTGTTGTTGTTGTGTAAGAACGAATCTACAGAATAATTTGAAAGCAAATCACAACTAAAAGTCTGATGTGTGTGGATGATTGCGGGTTGTGTAAGAACGAATCTACAGAATAATTTGAAAGCAAATCACAACACCGGCTCAGCCATACGCCGCAGGTATTCAGTTGTGTAAGAACGAATCTACAGAATAATTTGAAAGCAAATCACAACGATCGTTGCTTCGACATATACGTCTACCTGTTGTGTAAGAACGAATCTACAGAATAATTTGAAAGCAAATCACAACCAGCATTAGGATATGCTCCACTCAGGACCGGGTTGTGTAAGAACGAATCTACAGAATAATTTGAAAGCAAATCACAACAGGAAGCTTCAGTTCTCCTGCGGCTTGCATGTTGTGTAAGAACGAATCTACAGAATAATTTGAAAGCAAATCACAACAGGCCAACGTCAACAATGCGGATGCTCATTGTTGTGTAAGAACGAATCTACAGAATAATTTGAAAGCAAATCACAATATCGTGTATCATGTGCTTTATATTTTACAGGTTGTGTAAGAACGAATCTACAGAATAATTTGAAAGCAAATCACAACTGGGGTCTGGTCCCTTTCTGGGCAAAAACGGTTGTGTAAGAACGAATCTACAGTATAATTTGAAAGCAAATCACAACAGCAGCTTAATAAAAACATGTCTGAGTCTGTTGTGTAAGAACGAATCTACAGCATAATTTGAAAGCAATCACAACACAGCTCCATTTGTTCATTAAGTAAATTGGGTTGTGTAAGAACGAATCTACAGAATAATTTGAAAGCAAATCACAACAACGGCGTAGCGAATATTATTTCCTCGCTTGTTGTGTAAGAACGAATCTACAGAATAATTTGAAAGCAAATCACAACCTACCACACTAAATAAGAGAATACACTGTAGTTGTGTAAGAACGAATCTACAGAATAATTTGAAAGCAAATCACAACATTTAACAGCTACAATATCTTTCTGCGCTTTGTTGTGTAAGAACGAATCTACAGAATAATTTGAAAGCAAATCACAACATCTCTGGAACGATCCAGAAATAACCTCGCGTTGTGTAAGAACGAATCTACAGAATAATTTGAAAGCAAATCACAACGATCACGATACAGTCAAGATAACTGATAGGTTGTGTAAGAACGAATCTACAGAATAATTTGAAAGCAAATCACAACCGGCGGCGATTGGACTAATTTTGACGATACGTTGTGTAAGAACGAATCTACAGAATAATTTGAAAGCAAATCACAACGCATAGTCGATATACCCAAAACCTGCAAGGTTGTGTAAGAACGAATCTACAGAATAATTTGAAAGCAAATCACAACTGCGTCCGTTAATATCAGAAGGTCATCCGCGTTGTGTAAGAACGAATCTACAGAATAATTTGAAAGCAAATCACAACATGTGAAGCAGCCGCTTGGTTTGAAGCACGGTTGTGTAAGAACGAATCTACAGAATAATTTGAAAGCAAATCACAACTAATTTTACCAGTTATAAATACCGCCACGGGTTGTGTAAGAACGAATCTACAGAATAATTTGAAAGCAAATCACAACGATGATGCGTAACAATCAATATAGTACTGAGTTGTGTAAGAACGAATCTACAGAATAATTTGAAAGCAAATCACAACCAATACCATACTTGATGGCATTATTATTTTGTTGTGTAAGAACGAATCTACAGAATAATTTGAAAGCAAATCACAACATAAGCTGTACAATGCTAAAGATCAGGATTGTTGTGTAAGAACGAATCTACAGAATAATTTGAAAGCAAATCACAACATCGTATGAAAGTCATAAAAACGTGGCCCATGTTGTGTAAGAACGAATCTACAGAATAATTTGAAAGCAAATCACAACGATGATGCGTAACAATCAATATAGTACTGAGTTGTGTAAGAACGAATCTACAGAATAATTTGAAAGCAAATCACAACGCGATCTTGAAATGTGCTATGACACGGATAGTTGTGTAAGAACGAATCTACAGAATAATTTGAAAGCAAATCACAACCATAGCCTGCAGTTCCATTGCAAGCATGCCGTTGTGTAAGAACGAATCTACAGAATAATTTGAAAGCAAATCACAACATATGCATTGTATTCCCTGGTTGCTGATTTGTTGTGTAAGAACGAATCTACAGAATAATTTGAAAGCAAATCACAACGAATAATGACGACGCTGTATAGTGATGACGGTTGTGTAAGAACGAATCTACAGAATAATTTGAAAGCAAATCACAACTTCCGCTCGCATTGTTGTCTTGATGAAACGGTTGTGTAAGAACGAATCTACAGAATAATTTGAAAGCAAATCACAACATCGTACAGATCGATATGCAGAATTCCAACGTTGTATAAGAACGAATCTGCAGAATAATTTGAAAGCAAATCACAACTTTAAACTATACGAACAGAAACGACCTTCTGTTGTGTAAGAACGAATCTACAGAATAATTTGAAAGCAAATCACAACTACCGCCTGTTAGAGATAATGGCAGTCGATGTTGTGTAAGAACGAATCTACAGAATAATTTGAAAGCAAATCACAACTATATAAGGTCTGTTATGCAGCCCACAGATGTTGTGTAAGAACGAATCTACAGAATAATTTGAAAGCAAATCACAACGGCTGCTGGTCTTGTCGCCTGAGTTGAATGTTGTGTAAGAACGAATCTACAGCATAATTTGAAAGCAAATGTTACGGGTTTGGATCCAAAACAACAGCCGGCATTTCATCCTGCCGGCCGTTGTTATTTCTGAAAGTTTACTCATTATTTGCCTACTCTTGCCTGGTGGCTTTCGGGATATCTTGCACCCGAGATTTCAATTTTAGTAGCGGCTTCGTCCATCATTTGCAGGTCTTCTTTGGAAAGCTCCACCTGAACAGCGCCGGCGTTTTCTTCCAGGCGATGTATTTTGGTAGTACCCGGAATAGGTGCAATCCAGGGCTTTTGCGCCAATAGCCATGCCAATGCAATCTGCGCCGGGCTGGCGTTTTTGGCTACTGCAATGCGTTTGATCAGATCTACCATGCCCTGGTTGGCTTTCCTGTTTGCTTCCGAAAAACGAGGCAGTCCATTGCGGAAATCCGAAGGGTCGAATTGGGTGTTTTCATTAATGGCGCCGGTCAGGAATCCCCGTCCGAGTGGACTGAATGGTACAAAGCCAATGCCTAATTCTTCAAGCGCCGGAAGTATTTCTTTTTCGGGTTCGCGCCACCACAGCGAGTATTCACTTTGCAGCGCGGTAACCGGTTGTACGGCATGCGCTTTGCGGATGCTTTCCACGCCTGCTTCGCTCATGCCGAAGTGTTTTACTTTACCTTCCTGTATCAGGTCTTTGACGGTCCCGGCCACTTCTTCAATCGGCACCTGCGGGTCTACGCGATGCTGGTAAAACAGATCGATTACATCCGTGTCCAGGTATCTCAGCGAAGCCTCCGCAACGGCTCTGATACGTTCGGGGCGGCTGTCTACGCCTTTGGACGGGTCTCCTTCTTTAAAGCCGAATTTAGTCGCCAGCACCACTTTGTCGCGAAACGGTTTTACCGCTTTGCCCAACAGCGTTTCGTTGCCGCCCTGGCTGTATGCTTCGGCTGTATCAAAAAAAGTGATGCCTAAATCATACGCCTTATGGATGAGCACGATGGCCTCTGCTTCATTAGTTGCAGGTCCGTAGGCAAATGTGAGTCCCATACAGCCGAGGCCCAGTTCGGAGACTTCCAGTCCGCTTTTTCCCAATATTCTTGTTTTCATTTTCTGTATTTAAGCTTTTAAAGATGAGTTGATAAATGCTGTAACGTGTTTGGTAAGGCAAATTTCAGCCCTGTCTGCGAATCCATCCTTATATGCATTACTGCTTTGCTTACCAATATTACTGAATCTGTTTTTTTGAATGCCGGTACCGTTCGCAGAAAAGGTAAATTTGTATTTATAAACAGCCCGGTTATGGAAGAGATCAGCAAAATAGACAGTATCGATGCGTACAATAAAATGCGCGGCGTACCTACTTTGCATCCGCTGGTGAGCGTGGTGAACCTGGCCGAGGCCAACCGGATGCCCGCGGGCAATTATTATTTCGGCTTGTATGTGGTCTATCTGAAGTTACTGAAGAACGGTGAGCTGCGCTATGGGCGGAGTCATTACGATTTCCAGGAAGGAACACTGGTCTTTATTGCACCTGGCCAGGTATTGGGTGTAGCACCCGGGCCCGTCAAGGAACGCAAAGGCTGGTCGCTGGCATTTCACCCGGATCTGATCAAAGGAACGCAGTTGGGAAAACATATGCAAGACTATTCTTTCTTTTCGTACGATGCGAATGAAGCGCTGCATCTTTCCGAGAAAGAAAGAGCGCTCGTGTTGGATTGCTTTATGAAAATTCAATACGAAATGGAGCAGGCGATCGATCAGCACAGCAAGATGCTGATCAGTTCCAATATAGAACTGTTTCTGAATTATTGCACCCGCTTTTACGATCGCCAGTTTATTACACGCGATAATCCAAACAAAGGAATTTTGGAGCGTTTTGAACAATTGCTGCAGCAGTATTTTTCTTCGGATCAACCAACCACGATGGGCTTGCCGTCTGTAGCCTACAGTGCGGAAAAAATGCATTTATCTGCCAATTATTTTGGCGACCTGATCAAAAAAGAAACCGGGATATCGGCACAGGAATACATTCATGCCAAAGTAATCGACATTGCCAAAGAAAAGATCTTCGACCTGGATAAAACCATCAGCGAAATCGCCTATGAACTCGGCTTTAAATATCCCCAGCATTTTACCCGGCTCTTTAAGCAAAAAGTAGGTATGTCGCCGATAGAATACCGGCAATTGAATTGATTCGTATCACTGCTGCGGGAAGCAAAGCGATTGTACAAACATCTGACCTTTTACGAAATAACGCTTCTGTTACTACGGTCGCTGCCGGCAATCGCCCTGTTCTTGCAGTTTTTTGTGTTTTGGGGCATACCTTCAATATGAATATCACAATACTCCGGTCCTAGTAAACCGTAAGTTTTTCGCGAAGGGTTTGTCCGTCTCTCGGTACCCATTCGGCTATATAGCTACCTTTCGCCCAGCCCGACACATCGATCCGCAGGTCTTTGTCTTCGGTTCCTACGGCTTGCTGGAAGATGCGTTTCCCGCTGATATCGTAAACGACGCACAGTCCTTTATGATGATTTTCGGGAAGTAATATCGTTGCGCTGTGCTGCGCCGGATTCGGATATATATGCCACTGCGCTGCTGCTGATACCGGATTGATAACCGATAAAGAAGGAGACGCAAAAGCTAATTCCGACATGAAAATATCCAGGTATAAAAGGCTATGCCTGCTGTTGAGCATAATCCCTTCTGTAAACTGGTCGGAAGACGTTGCCCCGCCGAGATAAAATCCGTTGGGTGACGGAACAATGCTGAAATTGCCGGTTTCCTGCGCAACGCCGCCCAGTATTTTATTATAGACAACGTGGAGACTGTCATCGAATTTGAAAAGCCAGCAGTCCTCATCTCCGATGTGCGTAGACGGCATGGGCGCCAGCGGCCAATCCCAGCTGGTTTTGCAAACCGTAACATAACCACCGTCGGGCGACATCGCAATACCCATGCCGTTAGATTCAGTGGCGCTGTCACCGACTTCGGCCGACCATTTAAGCAGTCCCATTTTATCTGTTTTGATTACCAGTTCGTCATACGAATGTGTATTCACCGGCGGATTGCCCCATGGCGTATTACTGGATCCGACGATAACAATACTGCTGTCGCGGTTATCCCAAATAGCACTGCCTACGGTTTCTATGCCGCTGCCGCCATAACGGGTGGCCCATTGCCAGTTGCAGGCACTGTCGAGCCGAATGAGCACATAGTCCGATGTAGCAGTCCCAGGCGGTTGTGGCACTCCAGTAGCGCACTCATGATCGTAAGATTCGGAGCTGCCCGCAATATAGTACCCGTTGTTTGCCGCCAGGAGCACGGCAGGTCCTTCTTTTCCCGTACCGCCAATGGTTTTGGCCCATTGCAGATTTCCGAGACTATCGGTTTTAAGCAATAACCAATCGGTGAAATATTGGCTGCTGACATACACGGATGGCACATCGCCGCCGGAGCCATTGGTAGTACCTAATAGTAAAAAACCTTTGTCTGGCGTTTCGATAAAGGAGTTGCCGTCCTCATTTTGTGGCCCACCATAACAGTGTTGCCATTGTTTATTGCCTTGTGCGTCCAGTTTCAGCAGCCACATATCCGAAGTCGCAGAGCCGGCCGGGGCATGATTGCCGCTTACATCGGTATCATTCGAAAACGTATATCCCAGCACCGCATAGCCTCCATCGGCGGTTTGTTTTACGGCATTACCCTGTTCGGTATTAGTGCCACCAAACACCTTCACCCAGTTTAGCGCCAGATTGCTGTCCAGTTTGCCCACCACAATGTTGGGCGAGTTCATACCGTCGGGATCATTCCAGTTGCCGGGTATGTCTCCGTCTTGCTGACCGTTGGTGCCACTCCGTGTAAACCCGGTAAAGATGATACCATTGTCGGTTGTCTTCGAAATATTGTTCGTCATTTCATGATGATAACCTCCGATAAAACGGGTCTTGGTTATATGTGGTTGCTGCAGCTGCTGCGCTATGCTTTGCTGCCAGATACAACTGGCCAAAGCAAAAAGGATTAATCCGGTTTTCATACCTTGAATTTTTTGTGGTGACTTAAGAAATTCGTTGTGCTTTTTTTCAGCAGGAGGAAAGATTGGAAGGGTTACAATGCACAAAACACAAAAAAGAAAAAAGTAATTATAGCTAAATACGAAGCAAAGCAAACGGATAACCGGCATATAAACAAACGCCCGTCAAGGTTTTCAATTTTTTAAAAAATTACTATCGCTGTAATCGGCAGCAGCTCATTCAACCGGCAAAAAGAAATATTTGAACAATCTGAGTAAAAGGAAAAAATAAAGACGCATCCCTTAAGGACGCGTCTCCTGATTTTAATACAAGCTCGTTGATATGAATGTAACAGCTATCGGCTCCGGAGTATAACTTTGTTTCCTAAAAGGTCGGCTCATGTGCCCGGAAACGGATAAAATACATTTTCATCGATTTCTCAATCAGTTTAAAGCAATACCACAGACAGATTTTGACCTGATCAGTGCACGGCTTCAATGCCGGGAAATAAAAGCCGGCGAGGTTTTACTTGCTGAAGGGCGGGCTGCCAGGGAGTTGTTCTTTATTGTTAGCGGTATTCTCAAAATTGTTTCCACCAGCGAAAAAGGCAATGAAGTAATTCAGTTTTTTGCCAAAGAAAACAAGTTCTGCACTATCCTGTACAGTTTTAACGGCGACGCACTATCGAGAGAAGGCATCACCGCGGCAACCGATGGCAGGGTATTATATTTTTCAAAAGCAGGGTTATCCGATCTTTTTGAACAACTGCCTTATTTCAGTGCATTGCTCAATAGCATCATTCAAAAAATGCTGCTCGATAAAATTCAGCTCAGAAGCAGCCTGATGGGAGAGGATGCATCGGTCCGTTACTTAAAATTTATAGCGCAGGAATCCGATATTATGCAGCGGGTTCCCCTGAGCGACATTGCTTCTTACCTGGGTATTACACAGCAATCGCTGAGTCGCATCAGGCGCAATATCCGCTCCTGATAAAAAAACGTTCCGTTTCCCGTGTTGCTATTTTGGAGGATTATACGAGCATACCGCCGCCGTCTACAATAAATGTTTGCCCGGTGGCGAATGTTTGTTTCATCAGGAATGTAAAAGTGGCGGCAATGTCTGCCGGTTGTCCGATACGCTTTACAGGCAATGCATTGGCAACTGTTTGGTAAAATTCTGTGCGTTGTTCCAACGGTATCCCATCCCATAAATTAGTTGCAACAACGCCGGGCATTACGATGTTGACGCGTATAGGTGCAAGCTCAACGGCCATGGCGCGGGTAAAGCCTTCCATAGCGCCGCAGATACTGGCGCCAAGCGCCCAACCGGCACCTGGTCGCTGGCTGGCGATACCGCTGGTTAGGTTAATGGAGCCGCCGGCATTGATGAGTGGTGCGCCATATTTCACCGCTGCTAAAGCACCCCAATAGCGAACGGCAAAAAAATCTTTTGCGGTTTCGAGATCCGTTTCCGCTATCGGTTTCAGGTTTAAATTCTCTCCCGCTGTATAAACCAGGTGGTCGAATTGACCCAATGTCGCAAAGAAAGCGCTGATGTTTGCTTCTTTGCTCAGGTCGATCGCCTGGCCGCTGGCCGTTTCGGGTAGTTCCCGGAGCGCTTCATCGATACGGGTCTGGTTGCTCGACGCAATGCGCACGATGGCTCCTTCGGCCGCAGCCGCCTGGGCCGTAGCCAGGCCAATTCCTGCGCTGCCGCCTAAAATAATCACTCGTTTTCCTTTCAATGTTGTTGCTTGTGTTGTACTGTTCATTGCGGTGTTTTTGTGGTACAAACTTCGGCAGACGTAACCTGGATTGATTTACCAAATGGTAAATAATGATGCACGTTATTTTTTAGCCATGAATGACGCCTGTGTGTGGGTTGGTATTTTCGCAGAAAAAATGGCTGAAGGCCCGTCTTCGCTTATTAAAAGGTGATACCAGAAATATGATCTGAAAACCCGAGAACGCAATTTTCCTTGTTAGGGTCGCATTTACACCGCTAATGATTGCAGCATCCCTGCAAGAGTCATAGACTTGCCGGATTTTTTTGTTCAGCAATTATTCCCCGGGGAAATCTGCTATTTGCTTCGAGAATTGTTTCGATTGTTTCCCGCCGTTCTTAACCGCCCATTCTGCCATGGCGCGTAAAACGGGTTTTAAATCTTTGCCTTGTTTAGAAAGCTCGTAAGTGACATGAGGCGGGACCACAGGTTTTGATTTTCGTATGACCAGTCCATCCGTTTCCAATTGTTTCAGATGCTGAATAAGCATTTTCTCCGTGATGTCCGGTATCGATTTTTTCAGCTCATTATATCTTTTGGTTCCATTCAGTAAGTTGAATAGAATGATTGGCTTCCAGTAGCCGCCGATCTTTTCCATTACAAATGTTACCGGGCAGGCAGCAAAAGCGTTGTGCTTGTTTTCCTGTATGACCGAAGTCTGTTTTATAGCTGTCATAATATGCTTACTATGGGGTAAGTACTGGTATAAAAGTAAGTATAAACCTAGCTTTGAACAAGAAACAAAAAAACAAGGAAAATGAAATTTACGGTAACCGGATCTTTAGGGAACATCAGCGGTGGGCTGGTACAAAAATTGGTGGCCGCCGGCCATGAAGTAAATGTGGTCACTTCCAGCGCCAGCCGGGCAGGGCAGATTGAACAGATGAACGCGAATCCGCTTGTTGGTTCAGTAACGGACTATGATTTTGTAAAAGCGGCATTTAAAGGTAGCGATGGTGTCTATCTGATGATACCGCCCAATTTTGCAGCTGATGATCTGAAAGCGTATATCAGGACGACGGGAGCGCAATATGCGCAGGCATTAAAAGAAACCGGCGTACGATATGCGGTCAATTTGAGTAGTATCGGTGCGCACCTGGCCAATGGTTTAGGTCCTACGGGCGCCAATTTTTATGTGGAGCAAAAATTGAATGAGTTGCCGGAGCTGAATGTATTACATCTGCGTCCCGGCATGTTCCTGACCAATTTTTACGGTGCCATCCCGATGATAAAACAGCTGGGTATCGTGGGCAATAATTTCAGTGGTTCTGTAACAATACCGTTGACATATCCTGCCGATATCGCTGCTGTTGCATTTAAAGCACTAAATGATCTATCGACCAACGGAAAGCAAATACAATACATTGTCAGCGATGAAAAAAATGGTTTCGAAATAGCGCAGCTGCTTGGCACAGCGGTGGGGCGGTCGGATACTAACTGGGTGGAATTTTCTGATGAACAGTTTTTAGACGCATTACAACAAAACGGATTCTCCGAGCAGATGGCAAAAGTCTATATGGTGGAGATCGGCACAGCTTTACGGGACGGCAGTTTTACAGAAGATTACCGCAGTAAAAGGTCGTCGGTAACAGGAGGAACAACACTGCAAGATTTCTCGAAAGAATTTGCAATGGCCTACATGCATAGCAACTAAAATAGTAGGGGTATAGCTTTAAAAGAATCCAGCAAAATCGGCGATCTTGCTGGATTTTTGATTGTCTGGATTAGTATAAGACAAGGCTTGGCACTCGAAATTTGTCCAAACAAAATTCAAACTATTACTAGTTGGATTTCAATAAAATTGGATGGTTCGCATAGCGTTGCCGGGCTACCTTAGCGAACTTTTTAACTATTTTAATGCCCTCGTTACTTAATCCATCTGTAAAAATTGTCATCGTACTGTTGGTCGTAATGCTGCCCCTCCAAAAGTGCGTTGCACAAATGTTGGATAGTAATGCTTCTGTTTGGGAGTTTGTAATAGATCCGCCCTCCGTTTTAGACCAGGCTACAATTACGCAGCGGCTTACTTACCAGAGTCCGGTTAAGAAAACAGTAACGATTGTCATCGACTGCCGGCAGGTGCGGAGTAAAGACACTGTTCCGGTATATCATTATGTGTTTGAAGATATCCCGCTCAATAAAGGACCATCCTTTACCGAGCTGAATTTTTCCAAAGCAAGCAGCAGTTCCAATACTAATCCAGGTTTTATCCGCGCCATCAGCAAACTCGGCGCGATGCCGCCGGGGCTTTATCTGACCGGCGTTTCCATTCAAAGCAAAGACAGTACCGTCAAGGCTTTCAAGACATGCTACCAACCGGTAGACAGCAATCTTTCTTATAAAAGTCCGCTGCGACTCAGCACGAATGAACTGCTGGGCGGCGCCACCCGGAAGCCGGGTATCAATCCAAAGAAACTTTCCAAAGAAATTGCGGCATCTAAAGAACAATTAGAAAAGCAGACTACGCGTATCGGTAAAAAACTACGCGCCGAAAAAGGGATTAGCGTGCACCCGTCGACGATCGGCGGCAAAACCTATAGTGAACTCTACTACGAAGACTGGTTTTTGGGTCGCTATGAAATCGTTGCCGGTAAAGGGATGCAGGACAAAATTGCGGGCGAGGGCGCCATGCTCAAAGACAACGCCGGCGCACTGGTGCATAATGACCTGGAAGATTTTCAAAGCGTGAGCGGTGAACTGCGCGACCTGTTTGCCAAAGGCAAAGATCAGAAAGAAATGCTCAAAGGCACAGTGGAACTGAGCCAGTACCTGGGTAACGGGCAGGAGCCGGGCTCGATGCAGAACAATAACTACACCGAGTTTCGCGCCCAGACCGATACCCGCATCTTTGATATGCCCGTAGGCCTGGAAGGTTTTTATACCACACAAGATGCGCACCGCCAGGCCAAAGCCAGCTATATCCGCTTCCATTACGATGTAGCGACGGCCAAAGACGAACTGCTCAAAAAGATCAATACTTATAAAAATAAATTTGGCGAAACAGTTGCCAAAGGACAAGGCCTGCAAATGATGTATGGCACCTATCTGAATAAACTGGAAAACGAAAAAAGCAGCCTGCTCACCGATCTTTCCCGCAATTAC